>Ga0209070_100008_pt1 | contig 457644 bp, 397 predicted proteins | sample SynthPrep_5_END__FD_187205 | JGI IMG/M metagenome (GOLD analysis project Ga0209070, IMG submission 187205) | Synthetic microbial communities from Ohio, USA - SynthPrep_5_END_DS10_MetaG (SPAdes) (version 2) | ecosystem: Engineered > Bioreactor > Aerobic > Activated sludge | place: USA: Ohio...
GCCGCGGTGGATAGCGGCGAGGTGGCGGTCATCGCCGGTTTCCAGGGCATGCACGGCGCCTCCGGCCGCATCACCACGCTGGGGCGCGGCGGCTCGGACACGAGCGCGGTGGCGGTGGCGGCGGCGGCGGGCTGGGCGGCCAGGGCGGCGGCCACGGCGGTTCCGCCGGCCCCGGCACCGGCACACTGGGCGGCCAGGCTGGCAGCGGTGGCGTGGGCGGTTATGGCGGCGGCTACGACGCCACCCACATGGGCGGTCGCGGCGGTACCAGCACCGGCGGCGCCGGCGGCGTGGGCGTGTCTTATTACAGCAACGGCGGCAACGGCGCCTCGGCCACCAACGGTACGATTTCCATCGGCGGCGGTGGCGGCGGCGCGGGTTGGGACAAGGTCGGCGGCGCGGGCGGCAATGCCGCCGGCGGGATCTACAACGCCTCCAGCGGCACCCTCACGGTGATCGGCACCTCGACCATCAGCAACAACATCGGCGCGGGCGGCGGCGGTGGCGGTGGTGGCGGCCAAGGCAGCAACGCCAGCAATGGCGGGATTGGCGGCCGCGGCGTCGGCGCGGTCTGGAACAAGGGCACTTTCCTGATCACCGCCGCCAACTTCGCCGCCCTGAGCGGCAACGCGGCGGCCAGCGGCGCCGGTGGCGTAGCGCTGGGCGGTGGCAGCACCGGTACTTCGCCGACGTCGGTGGCGACCATCTACAACGACGGCGGCATCCTCAATACCGCCTATGCACCACCGCCCACCGCGACCATAGTGGTCGCGGACACCGCGCTGAAAATCGGCGAGACCTCGCTGGTGACCATCACCTTCAGCGAGGCGGTGACCGGCTTCACCAACGCCGACCTGAGCATCGCCAACGGCACCCTGACCGCGGTGAGCAGCAGCGACGGCGGCATTACCTGGACCGCCACCTTCACCCCGACTTCGAGCATCACCGATACCAGCAACGTCATCACCCTGGATAACACCGGGGTCATCAATGGCCTGGGCACCGCCGGGGTCGGCACCACCGACTCCAATAACTATGCGATCGATACCGTACGGCCGACCGCGACCATAGTGGTCGCGGACAACGCCTTGAGGGTCGGCGAAACCTCGCTGGTGACCATCACCTTCAGCGAGGCGGTCAGCGGCTTCACCAACGCCGACCTGAGCATCGCCAACGGCACCCTGAGCGCGGTGAGCAGCAGCGACGGCGGCATCACCTGGACCGGCACTTTCACCCCGAGTGCCAGCATCACCGATACGACCAACCTGATCACCCTGGACAACACCGGCATCGCCGACCTGGCCGGCAACGCCGGCAGCGGCACCACCGATTCCAACAACTATGCGATCGATACGGTGCGCCCGACCGCGACCATCGTGGTCGCCGACAGCACCCTCACGGCGGGCGAAACTTCCCTGGTGACCATCACCTTCAGCGAAGCGGTGAGCGGCTTCACCAATGCCGACCTGAGTATTGCCAACGGCACTTTGAGCGCGGTGAGCAGCAGTGATGGCGGCATCACCTGGACCGCCACCTTTACCCCGACCGATGGCATCAGCGATAGCAGCAACCTGATCACCCTGAACAACACCGGCATCGCCGACCTGGCCGGCAACACCGGTAGCGGCACCACGGACTCGGGCAACTACGTGATCAACACCGCGCACCCGACGGCGACCATAGTGGTGGCCGACAATGCCCTGAGGATCGGTGAGACCTCGCTGGTGACCATCACCTTCTCCGAGGCGGTGACGGGTTTCACCAACGCCGACCTGACCGTCGCCAACGGCACCCTGAGCGCGGTGAGCAGCAGCGACGGCGGCATTACCTGGACCGCCACCTTCACCCCGAGCGCCAGCATCACCGATGCCACCAACCTGATCACCCTGGACAACACCGGCGTCCAGAACAGCGTGGGCAACCAAGGCCAGGGCAGCACCAACTCCAACAACTACGCGATCGACACGGTGCGGCCGACCGCGACCATCGTCGTTGCCGATACCGCACTGAGAATCGGCGAAACCTCGCTGGTGACCATCACCTTCAGCGAAGCGGTGAGCGGCTTCACCAACGCCGACCTGAGTATTGCCAACGGCACTTTGAGCGCGGTGAGCAGCAGCGATGGCGGCATCACCTGGACCGCGACCTTCACTCCGAGCGCCAGCATCACCGATACGACCAATCTGATCACCCTGGATAACACCGGTATCGCCGACCTGTCCGGCAACGCCGGCAGCGGCACCACCGATTCCAACAACTATGCGATCGACACGGTGCGGCCGACCGCGACCATCGTGGTCGCCGACAGTGCTCTCAGCGCCGGTGAAACCTCGTTGGTGACCATCACCTTCAGCGAAGCAGTCAGCGGTTTTACCAACGCCGACCTGAGCATCGCCAACGGCACTTTGAGCGCGGTGAGCAGCAGCGACGGGGGCATCACCTGGACCGCCACCTTCACCCCGACCGTTGGTATCAACGATGCCAGCAACCTGATCACCCTGAACAACACCGGCATTGCCGACCTGGCCGGCAACAGCGGCAGCGGCACCACCAACTCCAACAACTACAGCATCGACACCGTCCTGCCGACCGCGACCATAGTGGTGGCGGACAACGCCCTGAAGATCGGTGAAACCTCGCTGGTGACCATCACCTTCAGCGAGGCGGTGACCGGCTTCACCAACGCCGACCTGACCGTCGCCAACGGCACCCTGAGCGCGGTGAGCAGCAGCGACGGCGGCATTACCTGGACCGCCACCTTCACCCCGAGCACCAGCATCACCGATGCCACCAACCTGATCACCCTGGACAACACCGGCGTCACCAACGCCTCCGGCAACGCCGGTAGCGGCACCACCGACTCCAACAACTACGCGATCGATACGGTGCGGCCGACCGCGACCATAGTGGTTGCCGATACCGCGCTGAGAATCGGTGAAACTTCGCTGGTGACCATCACCTTCAGCGAAGCGGTGAGCGGCTTCACCAACGCCGACCTGAGCATCGCCAACGGCACTTTGAGCGCGGTGAGCAGCAGCGATGGCGGCATCACCTGGACCGCGACCTTCACTCCGAGCGCCAGCATCAGCGACACCAGCAACCTGATCACCCTGGATAACACCGGCATCGCCGACCTGGCCGGCAACGCCGGCAGCGGCACCACCGATTCCAATAACTACGCCATCGATACGGTGCGCCCGACCGCGACCATCGTGGTCGCCGACAGTACTCTCAGCGCCGGTGAAACCTCGTTGGTGACCATTACCTTTAGCGAAGCGGTGAGCGGCTTCACCAATGCCGACCTGAGCATCGCCAACGGCACCTTGAGCGCGGTGAGCAGCAGCGATGGCGGCATCACCTGGACCGCCACCTTCACCCCGACCGTTGGTATCAACGATGCCAGCAACCTGATCACCCTGAACAACACCGGCATTGCCGACCTGGCCGGCAACAGCGGCAGCGGCACCACCAACTCCAACAACTACAGCATCGACACCGTCCTGCCGACCGCGACCATCGTGGTGGCGGATAACAACCTGAAGATCGGTGAAACCTCGCTGGTGACCATCACCTTCAGCGAGGCAGTGAGCGGCTTCAGCAACGCCGACCTGACCGTCGCCAACGGCACTTTGAGCGCGGTCAGCAGCAGCGACGGTGGCATCACCTGGACCGCCACCTTCACCCCGACGTCGAGCATCACTGACACCAGCAACGTCATCACCCTGGATAACAGCGGGGTGACCAACGCCTCGGGCAACGCCGGCAGCGGCACCACCGATTCCAACAACTATGCGATCGACACCGTCCGCCCGACGGCGACCATAGTGGTCGCCGACAGCGCCCTGGGCGTGGGCCAGACCAGTACCGTGACCATCACCTTCAGCGAGGCGGTGACCGGCTTCACCCTGGCTGACCTGACCGTGGCCAACGGTACGTTGAGCGGCTTGAGCACCAGCGACAACATCACCTACACGGCGACCCTCACCCCGACTGCCAGTATCAGCGACAGCAGCAACCTGATTACCCTGGATAACACCGGTATTACGGATGGGGCGGGCAACGCCGGCAGCGGCACCACCGACTCCAACAACTACGCCATCGACAGCCTGCGTCCGACCGCCACCATCGTCCTCTCCGACTCGACCCTCAAGGCCGGCGAAACCTCGGTGGTGACCATCACCTTCAGTGAAGCAGTGAGCGGTTTCGACAACAGCGACCTGACAGTGGCCAACGGTACCCTGAGCGCAGTGAGTAGCAGCAACGGCGGTATCACCTGGACCGCCACCTTCACCCCGACGGCGGGCATCACCGACCTGAGCAACCTGATCACCCTGAACAACACCGGTTTCACCGACGTGGCCGGCAACAGCGGTACCGGGACCACCAGCTCAGCCAACTACAGCATCGAAACCGTAGTGCCGACGGCCACCCTCGTGATCGCCGACACGGCCCTGAAGGCTGGCGAAACCTCGCTGGTGACCATCACCTTCAGTGAGGCGGTCAGTGGTTTCGACAACAGCGACCTGACGGTGGCCAACGGTACCCTGAGCGCGGTGAGCAGCAGCGATGGCGGCATCACCTGGACCGCTACCTTCACGCCGACTGTGGGTGTCGGCGATACCAGCAACGTCATCACCCTGAACAACAGCGGCGTGATCAATGTCTCGGGTAATACGGGCAGCGGCACCACCGATTCGAACAACTATGTCATCGACACGGCTCGCCCAACGGCGACCATAGTGGTGGCCAACCCGATCCTGCCGATTGGCGAAACCAGCCTGGTGACCATCACCTTCAGCGAGGCGGTCAGCGGTTTCGACAACAGTGACCTGACGGTGAGCAACGGCACCCTGAGCGCGGTCAGCAGCAGCGACGGCGGCATCACCTGGACCGCGACCTTCACCCCGAACGTCAACGTCAGCGATGCGACCAACCTGATCAGCCTCAACAACAGCGGGGTCAGTGACGCGGCGGGCAACGCCGGCAGCGGCAGCACCGACTCGAACAATTTCATCATCGACACCGGGCGGCCGACCGCCACCATCGTGCTGGCCGACACGGCCCTGAAAGCGGGCGAAACCACCACGGTCACCATCACCTTCAGCGAGGCGATCAGCGGCTTCACCAACTCGGACCTGACAGTGGCCAACGGTACCCTGGGGGCCCTGAGCAGCAGCGATGGCGGGGTGACCTGGACCGCCACCTTTACCCCGGCCATCAACATCAGTGACAGCAGCAATCAGATCACCCTGAACAATGCCGGAGTGATAGACGCCGTCGGCAACACCGGCAGCGGCACCACCGACTCGGCCAACTACGTCATCGACACCGTGCGCCCCACCGCTACCGTGGTGGTCGCCAACCCGATGCTGGCCGTGGGCGACACGTCCCTGGTGACCATCACCTTCAGCAAGGCGGTGAGCGGCTTCGACAACAGCAACCTGACGGTGGCCAACGGTACCTTGAGCATGCTGAGCAGCAGCGATGGCGGCATCACCTGGACCGCGACCTTCACCCCGAACACCAACCTCAGCGATACGAGCAACCTGATCACCCTGAACAACAGCGGGGTCAGCGACGCCTCGGGCAATACCGGGCTGGGCAGCACGGATTCGAACAATTACCTGATCGATACCCAGCGGCCGACCGCGACCATCGTGGTCGCCAACAGCAGCCTCGGCGTGGGCCAGACCAGCAGCGTGACCATCACCTTCAGCGAAGCGGTGAGCGGCTTCACCAACTCGGACCTGACGGTGGCCAACGGCACCCTGAGCGCCCTGGGCAGCAGCGACGGCGGCCGGACCTGGACCGCGACCCTGACGCCAACCGCCAATATCAGCGACACCAGCAACCTGATCACCCTGAACAACAGCGGGGTGAGCGACTCCTTCGGCAATACCGGCGCTGGCAGCACCGACTCCAACAACTACGCGATCAACACCGTGCCGGCGGCCAACCCACCCACGCAGTTGCCGGTGGGCGATCCGGAATTCCGTTCGAGCGACCCGGTGGTTCCGCCGCTGCCGCCTTATGTGCCGCTGCAACCCACGGTCACCACGCCACCCGTTGGCGACCTGGGCTCGCCACTGGCCTTCGCGCCGTTGTTCGAGCAGCGGGTGCTGGGCGATGGCATCCGGCCGCTGGGGGATATTTTCATCAATCGCGGGGCCCTGGCGCCGAGCTTCATTGCCCAGGTGTTCGGCAGCAGCGATGCCGGGGGCGATGGCAATGGCCATGGCTTCCTCGGCTTCGGTGGCGGCGATGGCGGGGTGTTCAGCCAAAGCACGCTGTCGCTGCTGTTCAACCAGGACTCCGCCGAGGATGGCGGTTCGCTGAAGTCTTTCGGCGACAAGCCCAAGGCCGGCGATCTTTCCCAGGGCGGGCGCGGGGTGTTCGGGGCACCGTCGCTGACCCAGCAATTGCAAGTGATGCAAGACACAGAACAACGGCCGATCCGCGATCTGGCCAAGGCGTTCGAACAGGCCGGCATCAGCGCAATGCAGGCCTGAAACACTACATAAATACGATGCGGCACCCAGGGGCGAGACAAGGATGAATAAAAGTCAGAAGTTGTTCGGGGTCAGCTTGTTGGCGCTGATGGTCAGCGGTTGTGCCGTCAGCAGTAAACCGATCGAACGCAGTGCCAGTGAGCAGCGCGCCAGGAGCGACCTGCAGAGCATGTACAAGGACCAGGAACCGCTGAGCGGCCCGCTGACCCTGCACCAGGCCATGGCCCGGGCGGTGAAGTACAACCTCGAAGGCCGCTTGAAAATCATGGAAGAGGCCCTGGCCAAGCGCCAGCTGGACCTCGCCAGTTTCGACATGCTGCCGCGCATGGCCCTCTCCGCCGGCTATGTGGGGCGCAACAACGTCAGCGCCTCCAGCAGCCAGAGCGTGGAGACCGGCACCCAGTCCCTGGAACCTTCGACCTCCCAGGACCGGGACCGCAGGGTGGCCGACCTGACCATGGTCTGGAACGTCCTGGACTTCGGCGTCAGCTACATCAACGCCAAGCAGCAGGGCGACCAGCGACTGATCGTCCAGGAGCGTCGGCGCAAGGTAATCAACACCATTGTCCAGGACGTGCGCTCGGCCTATTGGCGGGCGGTGGCGGCCGAACGCCTGCTCAAGCAGATCGACAGCCTCATGGGTCGGGTCGAGCAGGCCCGCAGCAACAGCCAGAGCATGAGCCAGCAACGCATCGGCGACCCGGTGCAGGCCCTGGCCTACCAGCGCTCGCTGATCGAGGCCACGCGCCAGCTGGAGGAGCAGCGCCGGGCGTTGTCCCTGGCCAAGACCGAGCTGGCGACCCTGATCAACCTGCCGATGACCACCCACCTGACCCTGGCGACCAGCGACGATTACCCGGTGCCGGAACTCAAGGTCGATATGGCCCGCCTCGAGCACGAGGCCCTGACCAGCCGCCCGGAACTGCGCGAGCAGGATTACCAGAGCCGCATCAGCGCCGCGGAGACCCGCAAGGCCATGCTGCGCCTGCTGCCGGGCCTGGAGTTCTCCGCCGGCGGGCATTACGACAGCAACTCGTTCCTGGTCAACGACAAGTGGGCCGACTACGGGGTGAAGGTCACCTGGAACCTGTTCAATGTGCTCTCCGCGCCGGCGGCCATCGACACCGCCAAGGCCGGTGAAGACGTCGCCGCGGCCCGTCGCCAGGCCATGTCGATTGCCGTGCTGGCCCAGGTCTACGTGGCCAACGCCAACTACCGCGACGCCTTGCGCCAGTTCAAGACCAGCCAGGAGCTGGCGGACATCGACGGGCAGATCGTCGGCCAGTTGCGCAACCGCTACCAGGCCAACGGCATCGGCGAACTGGACCTGATCCAGGGCGAGCTGAACACCTTGCAGGCGGACCTGCGGCGCGACCTGGCCTATGCCGACCTGCGCAACGCCTACGGGCAGATCTTCGCCAGCGCCGGCCTCGACCCGCTGCCCGACGAGGTGCAATCGACCCAGGTGCAGTCCATCGCCACGGCGCTGGCTAGCCGTGAGGCCGACTGGGCGGCGGGCAACATCAGCATGCCGGTGGCCCATGCCCAAAGACAATAACCTGCAGGCCCCCCAGGCCAGCGTCAGCCGGGCCCAGCGCGAGGCGCGCAATGGCCATCGCGGTGTGGCGATCCTGTTGACCGGCCTGCCGGCGGCGGGCAAGTCGACCCTGGCCCAGGCGCTGCAGGCCGGGCTGTTCCAGCACGGTCGGCAGAGCCTGGTGCTGGACGGCGATGCCTTGCGCGGCGGCCTGAACCGCGACCTGGGGTTCGCCGAGGCCGACCGCCGGGAAAACATTCGCCGCGCCAGCGAGCTGGCGGCCCTGCTGGTGGACAACGGGCAGATCGTAATCCTGGCGATGATCGCCCCGCTGATCGAGCAGCGTGAGCTGTTCGCCCGGCGCCTGGGCGAGGACTACCTGGAAGTCTGGTGCAGCGCCTCGCTGGCGGTCTGCGAGCAGCGCGATCCCAAGGGTCATTACGCCCGCGCCCGCAGCGGCGAGTTGCCGGGGTTCACCGGTATCTCGGCGCCCTACGAGCCGCCACGGGCGGCGCTGGAACTGGATACCGGCGCTCAATCGGTCGAAGACTGCCTGGGGCAATTGCTCGGCTGGCTGGTCGAACGCCAGGTGCTGCCGGCCTCATGAGCCGTCCGGCGTTCGCCCGTCTGCCCGTCAGCGTGGACCTGCGGCGGCTGTTGCGCGCCCTGGCGCGAATCGACGCGAGCGCCTGGCAGGGCCACTTCAACGGCGGTTATTACGAAGGCGACTGGAGCGGCGTGGCCTTGATCTCGGCGCTTGACGCGCCCTCCGAGCTGGCGCCGGGCAAGGGCCTGCCGGTGCAGCGCGAGCCCTGGCGGCAGGACCCGGACTGGCAACAGGCATTGCGGCACCTGCCCTTGCGGATCGTCTCGGCGCGCCTGCTGCGGTTGGGGCCGGGGGCGCGCATTCATGAACACCGCGACTACGACCTGGGCGGCCCGGACGCCGACCTGCGCCTGCATATCCCCCTGCTCAGCCCGCCGCGGGTGGATTTCCTGCTCGACGGGCAGCGCATGCCGATGCTGGCGGGAGAGTGCTGGTTTCTCGACCTGTCGCGCCCGCATCGGGTGGATAACTACGACACTCAGGCACGTATTCATCTGGTACTCGACTGTCGCCCCGACCCTTGGCTGGAGCAGGCGATTGCCGAGGGCCTGCCGACCACCCCGGCGCCTGGCCTGGGCCGCGCGGCCCTGGACTTCGCGCGGTTTTGCCGGCTGCTTGAAGAGGACACCACGCTGTGCCAGGCCTTGCAGGCGCCGACCGACAGCGAAGCCTTTATCGAGCGCACCCTGGCCCTGGCGGCCGAGCGTGGCCTGGCGTTCACCCGTGAAGACCTGCGTTCGGCCATGCGCCAGGGGCGGCGTCTGTGGAATGAACAATGGATGGCCTGAACCTGCGCGGCTGGTTGCCGATCCGCCTCTGGCAGCCGGGTGACGAGTGGCGGGTCGACTGGTGCTGGTTCGGCGACAGGCCGCTGTCGCAGCCGTTTTTCCGCGAGGCGGTCGAAGAGGCCCTGCGCCTGCCGTTCAATCAGGCGTTCCGCCGCCAGACGCCTTTGTCTGCCCTGACCGAATGGCGCCAACGCAGCCCGGGCCTGGCTCCCAGCGCCTTTATCTTTCATGCCTCGCGCTGCGGCTCGACCCTGCTCAGCCAGATGCTGGCCTGCCTGGACGACCATATCGTGGTGTCCGAACCGCCGCCGCTGGATGCCCTGCTGCGCGGCTCGCTGGCGCCACAGGAGCAGGCTGCCGCGCTTGTGGGCCTGCTGTCGGCCTATGGGCAGGTACGTCGTGGTACTGAGCAGCGGCTGGTGATCAAGCTCGATGCCTGGAACATCGGCGAGCTGCCGTTGTTGCGCCAGTGCTTCGCCGATACGCCGTGGCTGTTTGTGTATCGCGACCCGCTGGAAATCGCCGTGTCGCATCTGCGCCGGGCCGGCATGCACATGACGCCGGGCCTGATCGGGCCCAGCGCGCTGGACGACGGCGAGCCTTTCCAGGACCGGGAAAGCTGGGTCGCCCGGCGCCTGGGGCGTTTGTTGCAGCTGGGGCTGGAACACTGCCGCGAACACCATGGCCTGGCACTGAACTACAGCGAACTGCCCGCCGCCATGGACGGCCACCTGGGCGATTTTCTCGGCCTGGGCGCCGAGCAACGCAGGGCGGCCTTCGCCCGTATCGGCCAGCATGCCAAGCAGCCGGCGCAGGCCTTTGTCGATGATCGCCAGGGTAAGCAGCAACAGGCTTCAGCGCGGCTGCGGGAGCAGCTGGAGCAATGGGCGCAGGCGCCTTACGCGGCGCTGGAACAGTGGCGCAGCAGGGCGGCCAGCGCAGTCCCGCAAACGCGTCTCAGCTCTTCGGCGACAAGTCCGCCATGCCCTTGAGGAATTCGATGGGCAGCGGGAAAACGATGGTCGAGCTCTTGTCGCCGGCAATCGCGCCCAGGGTCTGCATGTAGCGCAGTTGCATGGCGCCGGGCTGGCGGCCGAGCATTTCGGCGGCCTGCATGAGTTTCTCCGAGGCCTGCAATTCGCCTTCGGCGTGGATCACCTTGGCCCGGCGTTCCCGCTCGGCTTCGGCCTGCTTGGCGATGGCGCGGATCATCGATTCGTTGAGGTCGACATGCTTGATCTCGACGTTCGCCACCTTGATGCCCCAGGCATCGGTCTGGGCGTCCAGCACCTGCTGGATATCGGCGTTCAGGCGTTCGCGCTCGGCCAGCAGTTCGTCCAGCTCATGCTTGCCCAGCACCGCGCGCAGGGTGGTCTGGGCCAGTTGGCTGGTGGCCATGAGGAAATCCTCGACCTGGATGATCGCCTTCTGCGAGTCCAGCACGCGGAAATACAGCACGGCGTTGACCTTGACCGAGACGTTGTCGCGGGTGATCACATCCTGCGGCGGCACGTCGAGTACCACGGTGCGCAGGTCGACGCGGACCATCTGCTGGACGACCGGAATCAGCAGGACCAGCCCCGGCCCCTTGACCCTCCAGAAGCGCCCGAGCTGGAACACCACCCCGCGCTCGTATTCGCGCAGGATGCGAAACGTCGAGACCGCCAGCGCCAACAGCAGCGCCAGCAGCGCGCCAAAACCCAATTCCAGACCCATTTCATCCTCCTCGCGGCGCGGCCTCGGCCGTCGTCACTTCCAGAAGCAGCCCCTTGCGCGCCACCACCCGTACCTGTTGTCCGGTTTGCAGCGGCGTTGCGCTCAGGACCTGCCAGTGTTCGCCCTGCAACAGCACCCAGCCGTTGTAAGGGTTGCCCGCTTGCACCGCGGTGATCGCCGTGACACTGCCCACCAGCCCCGCGTCGCCGGCCACCTGCTGGCGCTGTCGCGCGCGCAGCGCCATGCTCGCCAGCGTCGCCAGGAGCAGCGCGCTGACCACCGCCAGGCCGACGATGAGCGGCAGGGGAATGCCATAGCCCGGGACATCGGTGTCCATCAGGATCACCGCGCCGACGACAAAGGAGACGATGCCGCCGAAACCGATGACGCCGAAGGTCGGTAGAAAGGCTTCGGCGACCATGAAGGCGATGCCCAGCAGGATCAGGGCCACGCCGGCGTAGTTCACCGGCAGCAGTTGCAAGGCGTACAAACCGAGCAGCAGGCAGATGCCGCCGAGTACGCCGGGCACCGCGGTGCCCGGGTTGACGAACTCGAAGAACAGCCCGTAGATGCCGATCATCATCAGGATCAGCGCCACGCTGGGGTGGGTGATGACCGACAGCAGCTGCGTGCGCCAGTCCGGGTCGTGATGGATCACCGCCGCCCCCAGGGTATGCAGCTGCACCGCCTGGCCGGCGGCGATGAGGAACTTGCCGTCGAGTTGCCTGAGCAGGCCGTTCAGGTCATCGGCGACATAGTCGACCACCTTCAGCTTCAAGGCTTCCTGGGCCGGCAGGCTGACGGCCTCGCGCACGGCCTGTTCCGCCCATTCGGCATTGCGTCCGCGTAATTGCGCCAGGCCACGGATATAGGCCGCGGCGTCGTTGATCTGTTTGTGGCTGAGGGTGTCGGTGTCCGGTTCCGGGTTCTTGTCCGAGCGTGGCGCGGCGGGCGGGTTGCCGCCCGGGTCGGGCTGCCCCGGCATGCCGACCCGCACCGGGGTGGCGGCCCCGAGGTTGGTGCCCGGGGCCATGGCGGCGATGTGGCTGGCATACAGGATGTAGGTGCCGGCGCTGGCGGCGCGGGCGCCACTGGGGGCGACGAAACTGGCCACCGGCACCGGGCTGGCGAGGATCGCCTTGATGATCGAGCGCATCGAGGTGTCGAGGCCGCCCGGGGTGTCGATGCCCAGCACCACCAGTTGGGCGTGCTCGTCGGCGGCCTTGTCCAGGCCGCGCACCACGTAGTCGGCGCTGGCGGGGCTGATCACATCGTTGACGGTGAGCACCACCACTGGCTTCACGGCCTGGGCGTGCCCGGTCGGCAGGCCGATCAGCACACCCAGCAGCAGCCCTTTCAGTGTCGCCCGCCACCCACGCTCGTTCATCCGACCCTCCTGGAGAGTCATGTGCCTCGGTTGCCAGCCGTTCGCTGGCCTTGTCCTTGAGTCTAGTAGAGCGTGGGATTGAGCGAATTCTGAGCAGTCTCACGCCCGCGTGCCGTTCGGAAGTTCGTCGGTGGGCGAGGGCGGCGCGGCCTAGACTTTGTGAAGGGAGTGACAGTCGTTAATCCATAGTCCTGCAAAGCCGTTCAGGACACCGAGGTGCATCATGCGTATGGCAAGAACCGTGCAACGCAGCCTGGAACAGGCGCATTGCGATTTTGACGTGGTGGCTCATCCACATTCGTCGAGCAGTCTGGAGACCGCTCGGGTGGCGGGAGTTCCCGCCGAGCGCGTGGCCAAGTCGGTGATCCTCGACGACAGTCACGGCCACTACCTGATGGCCGTGCTGCCGGCCAGCCGCCACCTGGATCTGAGCAAGGTGCGCGGCAGCAACGAATGGCAGATCACCCGGGAAAGCACCCTGGCGCATCTGTTCAACGATTGCGAACGCGGCGCGGTACCGGCCCTGGGCGAATCCTATGGGCTGGACGTGGTGATCGATCCGATGCTGACCCGGCAGAAAGACATCTACCTGGAAGCCGGCAACCACAACAACCTGGTGCATCTGAGCATGGACCAGTACCTGAAAATGGTGCCTCATGCCGAGGTGTGCGAGGTCAGTTACTAGCGCCGTCGGCGGATGTACCCACCTTTCGCGAGCAAGCTCGCTCCTACAAAAATGCTTGTTTTCTGTAGGAGCGAGCTGGCTCGCGATCGACTGCGCAGCAGTGGTTCAACCAACACCCAACCCGTTGAGGAGCCCCCATGGAATCCCCATCCCACAGCCTGCCCGCTCTGTTCAAACAACTTGGCCTGCCCGACGACCCCGAGGGCATCGACCGTTTCATCGCCACCCATTCGCCGCTCAAGCCGGAACTGCACCTGGCGGATGCCTTCTTCTGGACCAGCAGCCAGGCGGATTTCCTGCGTAACGAGATCCTCGACGACGCCGACTGGGCGGAAGTGGTGGATCAGCTGGATGTGTTGTTGAGGAAGGGGCGGGGGGCTTGAGGCATCAGGCTTCGGTTGGAGGCCACTGGCGCGCGGTATGCACCAGCGCCAGGATCCACACCGCATCCTGATGGAGTTGATAGACCAGGCGGTAGCTTTGATGAGGGACCAGTTCGCGGGTGCCGGCGATCAATCCGGGGCGCCCGGCTTGAGGATGTTGCACCAGTTGCGTAGCCGATTGGCTGAAGCGTATGTCCATGTCCAGCGCCGCCTGCGGATTCAGGGCATGCAGGTAATCCCATATGTCTGCACGATCCTGTGCGGCTTGCGGCGTCCAGATCACTTTCATTGCCGGGGCGCTACCTGTGCCCTGCGGGCCGCGAAGGTGGCTTCCAGATCATCGTTGGCGATGCCTTTCCCAGCGGTCATGGATGCGCGTGCGGTATCGACCTTCTGTTGCAGAAAGGCCTCGTACTCCCGGGCTTCCCGTTGTTCCTGCACGTACTGACGCATCATTTCTCGGACGATCTGCGATGCGGGGCGATGGCTGGCTTCGGCCTCGGCCATAAACTGATCGCGCAAGTCGGCTTCGAGTTTCATCGTGAAAACGGCATGTTTGGGCATGGGACAGTTCCTGCAAAAACGTATATACCAAGTATATATATCTTCAGTACCTAAGCCGGTCCAGGTTTTCTCGCGGCGACGATCGGTCGCTAAATTGTTTCAAAACTTGACTGGGTTTAACCCCCTCATGCACCATTGATAGTTAGCAAACTAACAGTGTGCGAACCTTCTTTTGCCCGACTCTCTCGAATCACTCCAGATGAATATCAGCAGTGGCATGGTGGTCGCCGCCCGACATTGGCGGCGGATCTGCCAGAGCACGCTGGTCAACTATGGAATCTCCGAAGCCTGCGCCGTGCCCCTGCTGATGATCGGGCGCCTGGGCGAGGGCGTGCGCCAGGTGACGGTGGCACAGGCGGCGGGGATGGAAAGCCCGTCCCTGGTGCGCCTGCTGGACCAGCTGTGCAGCGCCGGCTACGCCTGCCGTACCGAGGACCCCCACGATCGCCGGGCCAAATGCCTGAGCCTGACCGACACCGGCCGCGAGCTGGTGCAGTCGGTGGAAGCCGAGCTGGTGCGCCTGCGTCGCGAGGTGCTGGAAGGCATTACACCAGCGGACCTTGAGGCGGCGCTGAAGGTGATCCGCGCCTTCGAGTCGGCTGCCCAGCCACCGGCGGTGCCTTCTTGAGCGGATTCTTTACCGGCGTGCCGCCGGCGCGCGACTGGTTCTACGGCGTGCGCACCTTTGCCGCGTCGATGATCGCGCTGTACATCGCCATGCTCATGCAGATGCCGCGTCCGTACTGGGCGATGGCCACGGTGTACATCGTCTCCAGCCCGTTCGTCGGGCCCACCAGTTCCAAGGCGCTGTACCGTGCGATCGGCACCTTGCTCGGTGCCTCGGCGGCGGTGTTGTTCGTGCCGATGTTCGTACAGAGCCCCTACCTGTTGGTGGTGATCATCGCCCTGTGGACCGGGATCCTGCTGTTCCTCTCCCTGCACCTGCGCACCGCCAACAGCTACGCGCTGATGCTGGCCGGCTACAGCCTGCCGCTGATCGCCCTGCCGGTGGTGGATAACCCGCTGGGGGTGTGGGACGTGGCGCAGGCCCGCACCGAGGAGATCTTCCTCGGCATCGTCTGCGCGGCCGTGATCGGCAGTATGTTCTGGCCACGGCGGCTGGCGCCGGTGTTCGTCGATTCGGCGGGCAAATGGTTCGCCGATGCCGCCACCTATAGCCAGCGCTTTCTCAGCCGCAACGTGCAGCCCGAAGAAGTCAGCGCCTTGCGTGCGTCCATGGTCGCCACCTTCAACAGCCTGGAGCTGATGATCGGCCAGTTGCCCCATGAGGGCGCGCGCCCGCAGACCGTGCGCAATACCAAGGAGCTGCGCGGGCGCATGATCCACCTGCTGCCTGTGGTGGACGCCCTGGACGATGCGCTGTACGCCCTGGAGCGACGCACCCCGGAGCTGGTGGAGCAGTTCGCGCCGCTGCTGGCCCAGACCGGGCAATGGCTGGAAAGCACCGCCCAGGGCACCTCGGTCGAGCGCTGGCAGGCCCTGCGCGGCCAGCTTGAAGCGCTGCAACCCGACGCCGAAGCCCTCGACGACCGACGCCAACTGCTGTTTTCAAACGCCCTGTACCGCCTCGGCGAATGGATCGATTTGTGGCAGGACTGCCGCAGCCTGCAACACGCCATTCAATGCGAAAGCCAGGACATCTGGCGCGCGGTCTATCGCCACTGGCGCCTGGGCCGCCTGACGCCGTTCCTCGACCGCGGGCTGATGCTGTATTCGGTGGCCTCCACTGTCCTGGCGATCATCGTCGCCTCGGTGCTGTGGATCCTCCTGGGCTGGACCGACGGCGGCAGCGCGGTGATCCTCGCGGCGGTGGCCTGCAGCTTCTTCGCCTCGATGGACGACCCGGCGCCGCAGATCTACCGGTTCTTCTTCTGGACCGCGATGTCGGTGCTGTTCGCCAGCCTCTACCTGTTCCTGATCCTGCCCAACCTGCACGATTTCCCGATGCTGGTGCTGGCCTTCGCCGTGCCGTTCATCTGCGTCGGTACCCTCACGGTGCAACCGCGTTTTTACCTGGGCATGCTGCTGACCATCGTCAACACCTCGTCCTTCATCAGCATCCAGGGCGCCTACGACGCCGACTTCCTGAGCTTCGCCAACTCCAACCTGGCCGGGCCCATGGGCTTGCTGTTCGCCTTTGTCTGGACCCTGATCGCCCGGCCGTTCGGCTCGGAACTGGCGGCCAAGCGCATGACCCGCTTCAGCTGGCAGGACATCGTCGGCATGACCGAGCCCGCCAACCTGGCCGAACACCGCCATCTGGGGGTGCAGATGCTCGACCGCCTGATGCAGCACCTGCCGCGGCTGGCCATGACCGGCCAGGACACCGGCGGGGCCCTGCGCGAACTGCGCGTCGGCCTGAACCTGCTGGACCTGCTGGCCTATGCGCCGCGGGCCCAGGGCAACGCGCAGGTGCTGTTGCGCCAGGTGGTGGCCGAGGTCGGCGCCTACTTCAAGGCTTGCCTCAAGGCCGGCGAACGCCTGCCGGCACCGAGCGGCCTGCTGATGACCCTGGACCGCGCCCGTCGCACCCTGGATGCCCACAGCCAGGACGACCGCGAAACCCGTTTGCACCTGCTGCACGCCCTCAGCGGCCTGCGCCTGGCCCTGCTGCCCGGTGTGGAATTCGTCGGCGGTGGCGAGCTTGAAGAACCGCTGCCCCATGGAATCGATGGAGCGCCTTTATGATCGGTGACCTGGATATCAGCGGGGTATTCCTGCCCACGCTGCTGGTGCTGATGGGCCTTACCTATGGCTTGTACCTGGTGGTCCACGGGCTGCTGACGCGCCTGCATTTTTATCGCCTGGTCTGGCACCGGGCTTTGTTCAACGTTGGTCTGTACGCTTTGCTGCTCGGCGCCGTGGACTCACTCAGTCGACACCTGATGACATGAAAAAACCTTTATTGACCATTGGCCGTGTGGTCCTGACGTTGCTGGTGGTGAGCTTCGCGGTCGTGGTGGTCTGGCGCATGGTGATGTACTACATGTTCGCGCCCTGGACCCGGGACGGGCATATCCGTGCCGACATCGTGCAGATCGCCCCGGACGTCTCCGGGCTGATCCAGCAGGTGCAGGTGCGTGACAACCAGCTGGTCAAGCGCGGCCAGGTGTTGTTCAGCATCGACCAGGACCGTTTCAGCCTGGCCCTGCGCCAGGCCAAGGCGTCCCTGGCCGACCGCCAGGAAACCCTGGCCCAGGCCCAGCGCGAGGCCAGGCGTAACCTCGGCCTGGGCAACCTGGTGCCGCGCGAGCAGCTCGAAGAAAGCCAGTCCCGCGTGGCCCGTGCCCAGTCGGCCCTGGCCGAGGCCCAGGTGGCGGTGGACAGCGCCCAGCTGAACCTCGACCGTTCGGTGATCCGCAGCCCGGTGGACGGCTACGTCAACGACCGCGCGCCGCGCACCCAGGAATTCGTCACTGCCGGGCGCCCGGTGTTGTCGGTGGTGGACAGCAACTCCTTCCACATCGACGGTTATTTCGAGGAAACCAAGCTTGACGGCATTCATATCGGCCAGGGCGTCGATATCCGCGTGGTCGGCGATCGCGCGCGGCTGCGCGGGCATGTCGAAAGCATCGTCGCCGGCATCGAGGACCGCGACCGCAGCAGCGGCTCCAACCTGCTGCCCAACGTCAACCCGGCCTTCAGCTGGGTGCGCCTGGCCCAGCGGATTCCGGTGCGCATTGCCTTCGACGAGGTGCCGGAAGACTTCCGCATGATCGCCGGGCGCACCGCCACCGTGTCGATCATCGACGATCAGGCGCCAATCCGGTCGGAGCCGGGGCAATGAACAGCGCCCTGCGTGTGGCAACGGTCGGGCTCGGCTTTTTGCTGCTGTCAGCCTGCCAAATGGTCGGCCCGGACTATCACCTGCCGGACGACGCGGCGCTGCATCGCGGCGATTTGCAGGGCGAACTGGCCGGATCGAGCGACAAGGTGGTCTCGGCTCCGGTCCCGGCGGACTGGTGGCGCTTGTACCAGGACCCGCGCCTGGACCAGCTGGTACAACAGGCCATGGCCTCCAACACCGACCTGCGGGTCGCGGCAGCCAATCTGGCACGGGCCCGCGCCCAGGTCGACGAGGCCCAGGCGGCCGGCGGCTGGAGCGGCGGGGTCAAGGCCGGGGTCGAGCGTCTGCAGGAGTCCGGCGAAGCCTTCCTGCTGCCGGAGAAAGTGCCGGTGGCCAACGTCGGCAACCTGTCCGTCAGCACCTCTTATCAGTTCGACCTGTTCGGCACCCTGCAGCGCGGCATCGAGGCGGCCCAGGCCAACGCCGATGCCACCCAGGCGGCGGCCGATACCGCGCGCATCACCCTGGTGGCCGACGTGGTGCGGGCTTACACCCAGGTTTGCGCGGCCAACGAAGAGCGCGAGATCGCCGAGCACTCCCTGGACCTGCAGGCCCAGAGCACCGCGCTGATCCAGCGCCTGCGCGACGCCGGGCGTGGCGACGAAACCCAGGTCACCCGTTCCCAGACCCAGTTCAAGTCCCTGCGCGCCGAACTGCCGCGCTATGAAGCGGCGCGCCAGGCCGGCCTGTTCCGCTTGTCGATGCTCCTGGCCAAGCCGCTGAACCAGTTGCCGGCCGGCACCGACAGCTGCGCCGAGCTGCCGCACATTGCGCAATTGTTGCCGGTGGGTGACGGCGCGACCCTGCTCAAGCGTCGCCCCGACGTGCGCCAGGCCGAACGTCGCCTGGCCGCGGCCACCGCCGATATCGGCGTCGCCACCGGCGCGCTGTACCCGGACATCAGCATTGGCGCGACCGTCGGCACCGTGGGCATCGTCGACAACCTCGGCAAACCCTCCACCAACCGCTGGGGCTTCGGCCCGCTGATCAGCTGGACGGTACCGGCCAACGGCGCCCGCGAACGCATTCACCAGGCCGAAGCCGCCAGCCAGGGCGCCCTGGCGCATTTCGACGGGGTGGTGCTCAACGCCATCCGCGAAACCCAGACCGGCCTGGCCCAATACAGTGCCCAGTTGCAACGTCGCGACGCCCTGGCCGAGGCCGAGCAGTCGGCGCGCCAGGCCGCCGACCAGACCCATCGCTTCTTCCAGGCCGGCCGCGAGTCGTTCCTCGCCGACCTGCAGGCGACCCGCACCTATACCGACGTACGGGCCCAGCTGGCCGCGGCCAACACCCAGGTGGCGATGAGTCAGATCGACCTGTTCCTGGCCCTGGGCGGTGGCTGGGAAAGCGGACGAACGCAAGCCTCGAACCCCGCCAAACCCTGAGGCCGTTGCTATGCTTTGAACAGTTGGCTGAGCACCTTGCGTCCAGTGCTCGGCCAGCGGTCAGGCACGTGATGGTCATGGGGATTCCAATAATGAAAAACCCTTATGCTCTCGGCTTCTGGTGCGCCATCGTCGCACTGGTGCTGCTTTCTGCGACTTATTTCTACGGTGTCATGCTGGCGCACCAGATCGACAAGGCCATGATTTTTCTCGACAGCGCCAGCGCGCTGATTGCGGTGAGCGCCATTGTCTTCGTGGCCTGGACGTCGTTCCAGACCCAGAAAATCAAGAAAAGGCAGCTCGAGCAGGGCAAGACCCTGGTCGCGATCTGGGACACCAAAGTCGCCCTGCGCCGGGTCGAGACGGTGTTCGACCGTTACTTCTGGGGCAGTTACTGGCAGCCGGGGCGGACCTTCCAGGAAGTCATGGGCGAGTTGACCGGCACCCCCCTGGAAAAAAGCCTCGAAGCCCTGAAAAAACAGTGCGTATTACTGGATAAGCAGGCCGCCGACGGTCGCCACTGGCTGAACAATGCCCGCGAACTGTCCGATGTCGCCGCCGCCATGGCCCGCGAACGCTATCAACTGGATTTCTGCGACCCGCGTTCGGAAACCCCGGGCGGCGCGGTGATCAACCGCGATTTCGAAGTGCTGGTCTACACCTGGACCGCGCGCCTGAAAAGCTTCGATCACCAGCTCGACGCACTGGAGGTCGAATACTCCGAACACGCCACGTAGCCATATAGCCATGTAGCCATGTAGCCGCTGCCGAGCCCGCGAGGCTGCGATCGGTTGCAGAGCAACCGCAAACCCTGAGTCCGCGATCTGCCTGAAGAAACGCACCGTCTGGCCCAGCGACGGCTGCGCCGCCGATCGCAGGCTGCGCCAGCGGCTACAGGCTGTGTCTTCAGCTTCCCCTGTTCACTACTTTTCACATGGAAAGGTTGGGCCGCCTGGCCTGGCCGGTGCTAATCTTCGGCAGTTTTACGCACAGTCGAGCCACAACCCGTGCCGGGTTCAGGGAAGACGACCACACATTCAACATCGGATCGATCGGGTCAAATAATGAATAAATCAGCAGGCGTACTGTTAGGAATCGTCGTCGCGGTGGGCGCTATCAGTGCCGGCGGCGCCTGGTATACCGGGACCAAGCTGGAAGGGGTGCTGCAAACCTCTATCGCCGACGCCAACAAGGAACTCCAGGCCGCCATGGTCGGTTCCAACGGTACCGCCAGCCTGGAGCTGGTATCGCTGGAGCGCAACCTGTTCAGCAGCACCGCGCGCTACCGCCTCAAGGGCCAGGGCGAGATGTTCGGCGACAGCGCCGAGGGCGTCGAGCTGGTGTTCGTCGACCGCATCGAACACGGCCCGCTGCCGTTCTCGCGCCTGATGACCCTGAAATGGCTGCCGGTCATGGCCACCAGTCACTACGAGCTGGAAAAGAACACCCTGACCGAGAAATGGTTCGCCGCCACCAAGGATGTTTCCCCGCTCAAGGGCGTGGTCAACCTGGGTTACGACCGTTCCGCCACCGGCAACCTGGAGTTGCTGCCGCTGGAGACGGCCCTGGACGACAAGTCGACCCTCAAGTTCTCCGGCCTGAAGCTGGACCTCTCGACCAGCGCCCAAGCGCAGAAGGTCAAGGCCGAAGGCTACATGGACAGCCTCAAGCTCAACAGCGTCGCCGAAGACCAGACGCCGGTGCAGGTCGAGCTCAACGGCCTGACCCTGGCCAGCAACCTGACCAAGAGCAACTATGGCTTCTACGTCGGCGACAACACCCTGGAGCTGACCAGCACCAAGGCCACGTTCGGCGAGAAACAGTCGGTGCTCAGCTTCAAGAATTCGCAGATCAAGAGCGCCACCGACGAGAAGGGTGCCCACCTGGCCGGCCGTGCCGACTACAAGATCGGCGAAGTCGCCCTCAACGGCAAAGCCGTCGGTTCGGCGCAAATGACCTGGAGCATGAAGAACCTCGACATCGCCTCCGGCATGTCGCTGATGCAGGTCTACCAGAACAAGCTGCAACCCTACGAAGACGCCGTCGCCGCGGCCGAAGCCGCCGGGGAGCCAGCGCCCGAGCTGAACCTGAGCGAGGCCGAGCAGGCCCAGGTCAAGGCTGACCTGGACAAGCTGCTGGCCGCCCAGCCGCATATCGCCCTGGAAAACCTCTCGTTCAAGACCACCAATGGTGAAAGCCGCCTGAGCCTGGTAGTGGACCTGAACAAGCCGCAATCCATGGAACTGCCGCCGGCCGAACTGAGCAAGCAACTGCTCACCCAGCTGGACCTGAACCTGCTGCTGTCCAAGCCGATGATCGCCGACATGGCATCGGTGCAGGCGCAGCTGGACGGCGTGACCGACGCCAAGGCGATCGCCGACCAGGGCAGCATGGCCGCCGACATGGTCAGCGGCATGGCGCTGGGCACCCAGCTGGCCAAGCTGGAAGGCAACGACATCGTCTCCAAGCTGCGTTATGCCAACAACGAAGTGGACTTCAACGGCCAGAAAATGACGCCTGAGCAGTTCGTCGGTTTTGTCATGAGCAAACTGGGTCCGGTCACCATCCAGTAAGCCGCGCAAAACCCCTCCACGGGGTTTTCAGCCAGAAACGCCCGGCCTCCGTACCACGGAGTCACCGGGCGTTTTTTTGCCTGTAGCTGGCGGGAAAATTCCCCCCCAGAGCCTCCTTGAACATGGCTACAGGCCACGTCGTTCGCGGATTCGCGCAGAAACGAATCTGAAGAAATATTGCATTTGCGCATCCGCATCAGCCTTGCATGGAAGACTCCGCCCCAATCTGGCCGAGTCATCTGATTCGGCTTCCTGGCACGTATCAGGCGGGGGGACACAAGACCCCGGCTAGCCATGTAAGGATGCTGAAGAAAATGCCGCCCATTGTTCATCCTGTTCGCCTTTATGGTTTGCGGCCGCTGCTGCGCCTGGCGTTATGCAGCCAATTGCTGTGGCCGACCCTGGCCCTCGCCGACCCGGCGTACGACCGCCTGATTCTCGACGCCCGCGCCGGCAGTTATGCGCCAGCCCTGAGCCATTTGCGCCAGGTGCCGGCCGACCGCCTGAACGCCGGGCTGGTCAGCGACCACCTGCAGATCGCCAGCTGGGCCGGCCTCGACAGCGAGGTGGTGAATGTCTATGAAACCCAGGCCCGTGGCCGGGTGCTGCCGATCCAGGCGCTGACCGCCACCGCCCGTGCCTACCGCAATCTGCAGCGCTGGGACGCGGCGATCCAGGTGTACCGCCTGGCCCTCGAACGCGACCCACGCAACCCCGACCTGCAACTGGGCCTGGCCCTGACCCAGGCCGACGCCGGCAAGCCTGAGGAAGCCGTGCGCCGTGCCCGCGAACTGGTGGCGGCCAAGCCTGACGATGCCACCCGCCGCCTGGCCCTGGGCTACGCCCTGACCCGCGCCGGTTCGCCGTATGACGCGCTGTTCGAGTTCGACCAGGCGTTTATCCGCGCCGGCACCCGGCCGGAAGTCGCCCGCGAATACGTGTTCGCCCTGCAACGGGCCCGCCTGCCGGAACCGGCCCTGCGCCTGGCCCGCCAGCGCCCGGGGCTGATCGATCCGCTGATCGAGCGCCGTCTGCAAGGCGACCTGGCCGCCGAGCGTGTGCGCCTGGCCGAGCTGGCCACCCGCAGCGAGAAAGAGCGTTATGTCATCGCCGACCGCGCCCTGGCCGATTACGACCAGTTGCTCGCCACCTGGACCCCGGACCCGGCGGCCAAGGACGACGTGACCCGCTGGCGCATCGACCGCATGGGCGCGCTCAAGGCCCGGGCACGCACCGCCCAGGTAATTGACCAGTACCGCACGCTGACCGCCGAAGACGTGGCCATCCCCACCTACGCCCGGCGTTGGGTGGCGGCCGCCTACCTGGACCAGCGCCAGCCGGAGATCGCCAGCGACCTCTATCGCCAGGTGCTGGCGGCGCCGGATGCCGATGTCAGCGACCGCGTCGAAGACAGCACCGCGCTGTACTACGCCTTGCTGGAAAGCGACCGCCCGCAGGAGGCGCAACAGGTCGCCGACGACCTGGCCAGGAACCAGAAACCGCGGGTCGAGCTCAAGGGCTTGCCGGTGGGCAACCCCAACGATGAATGGATGGACGCCCAGCAGCTCGCCGCGCAGTCCGGCACCTACAGCGCCGACCTGCCGGGCAGCGAGCAGCGCCTGGCCAGCCTGGTGGACCAGGCGCCGGGCAATATCGGCCTGCGCGTGGCCCAGGCCAACCTGTACCAGGCCCGGGACTGGCCGCGCCGCGCCGAGGGCCTGCTCAAGGAAACCGAGAGCATGGCGCCGCGCGATGTCGGCCTCGAGGTTGCCCAGGGCCACACGGCCCAGGACCTGCAGGAATGGCGTCAGCTCGATGCCCTGACCGACGATGTGGTGCAGCGTTACCCCGACAACCGTCAGGTGCAGCGCCTGGCCCGCCAGCGCCAAGTGCACGACATGGCCGAGCTGCGGGTCGAAACCTATGGCGGCAAGAGCTACGGCGGCGGCAACAGCGGTGCCGGCGCGGTTTCCGGGAGCAAGGACTTTGGCATCGAGACGGTGCTCTACAGCCCGCCGATCAATGAAGACTGGCGCCTGTTCGGCGGCCTCGGCTATGCCACCGGCGACTTCCAGGAGGGCACCGGGCACCACCGCTGGCAGCGTATCGGCGTGGAGCGCCGGACCCGCGACATGACCCTGGAGGCGGAAGTCTCCAACCACTCCTACGGCTTCGACGACAAGCAGGGCGCGCGGCTGTCCCTGGCCCGCGACATCGACGATCACTGGCAGTACGGCGCCAGCCTGGAATACCTGTCGGCCAACACGCCGCTGCGGGCGCTCAACAGCAACATCTACGCCAATGGCGGCAGCGGCTTCGTGCGCTGGCGGGCCAACGAGAGCCGGGAATGGCGACTGGCCCTGAGCCCCTCGCATTTCAGCGATGGCAACAACCGTTTCGAAGCGGTGCTCACCGGTCGCGAGGGCATCTATGCCACGCCCCACGTGCAGGTCGACCTGGGCCTGGAAGTCGGCGCCAGCCGCAACAGCAAGGAAGACACGCCCTACTTCAACCCCAAGTCGGACTTCACGGTCCTGCCGACGGTGAACGTCAACCACGTGCTCTATCACCGCTACGAAACCTCCTGGAGCCAGCAGTTCCAGGTAGGCGCCGGTACCTACAGCCAGCGCGATTACTCCACCGGGGCGATCGGCCTGCTCAGCTATGGCCAGCGCGTGACCTGGAACGACGTGTTCGAAGCCGGCGCCGCCCTGAGCGTGCTCAACCGGCCTTACGACGGCGACCGGGAAACCGACCTGCGCCTGCTCCTCGACCTTACCTACCGCTTCTAGAAGAGTCCGAAGATGCCTCCGATGACCCGTTGCATCCTCCTGCTGGGAGCCCTGATTCTCAGCGCCTGCGCCCAGCCCGCCGCGGATTTCCTGGCGCCGGCGCAGCGCCCGGTGCCCGCCAGCGAAACCCCGTGGCCGAAAAACCACGTGCTGGGCATTGCCTACCACGACGTCGAAGACCGCGACCCCGACCAGGCGGTGGTGGCCGTGCGCACCGAACGCCTGATCGAACAGCTGGCCTGGCTGCGCGAGAACGGCTACCAGCCGGTCACCGTGGACCAGATCATGGCGGCGCGCAAAGGCGGCCCCGAGCTGCCGGCCAAGGCCGTGCTGCTGAGCTTCGACGACGGTTACGCGAGCTTCTACACCCGCGTGTTGCCGGTGCTGCGCAGCTACAACTGGCATGCCCTGCTGGCGCCGGTGGGGGCGTGGATCGATACCCCGCTGAACCAGCCGGTGGATTTTGCCGGCACCCCGCGCCAGCGCTCGGACTTCCTGACCTGGCAGCAGGTCCGCGAGATCTCCCGTTCCGGCCTGGTGGAAATCGCCGCCCACACCGATGCCAACCACAAGGGCGTGCTGGCCAACCCCCAGGGCAACCTGCAACCGGCCGCCGCCACCCGGCGCTATGACGCCAGCACCGGGCGCTATGAAAGCGAAGCCGAATTCGAGGCGCGCCTGCGCAGCGACGTGGCGGCGATCTCGAAAAAAATCCGCGCCGCCACCGGCTACAACCCACGGGTCTGGGTCTGGCCTTATGGCGCCGCCGACGGCACCGCGCTGCGGGTGGTGGGCGAGCAGGGCTACGACATGGCCCTGACCCTCGACGACGGCCTCGATGCCCTCGACAACCTGATGAGCAGCCCGCGCTTCCTGGTGTCCTCGGACCCGGACGGCATCCACTTCTCCAACAGCATCGTCGGCGTCGAGGCCAGCAACCCGATGCGCGTGGCCCATGTCGACCTGGACAACGTCTACGACCCGGACCCGCAGCAGCAGGAAATCAACCTCGGCAAGCTGGTCCAGCGCATGGCCGACCTGGGCGTCAACACCGTGTTCCTGCAAGCCTTCGCCGACCCCAAGGGCGATGGCCTGGTGCACTCGCTGTACTTCGCCAACCGCCACCTGCCGGTGCGCGCCGATATCTTCGACCGGGTCGCCTGGCAACTGCGCACCCGGGCCAACGTCAAGGTGTTCGCCTGGATGCCGGTGCTGAGTTTCGCCCTCGACCCGAGCCTGCCGCGCGTGACCCGCTGGGACCCGGAAACCGGCCAGGTCGCGGTCGACCCCGACCAGTACCGGCGCCTGTCGCCGTTCGATCCGAAGGTGCGGCGCATCATCGGTGAGATCTACGAAGACGTGGCGCGCCTGACCTCGGTGGACGGCATCCTCTACCACGACGACGCGGTGCTCTCCGATTTCGAAGACGCCAGCCCCGAAGCGCTGCGCACCTACGCTGCCAACGGCCTGCCCGGTTCGATCGCCGCCTTGCGCGGCGATCCGGCGACCCAGCAGCGCTGGACCCGCTTCAAGAGCCGCTACCTGATCGACTTCACCCATGAGCTGACCGCCAAGGTCAAGGCGATCCGCGGGCCGCAGGTACTGACCGCGCGCAACCTGTTCGCCGAGCCGATGCTCAACCCGCAGAGCGAAGCCTGGTTCGCCCAGAACCTCGACGACTTCCTCGCCCATTACGACTGGACCGCGCCGATGGCCATGCCGTTGATGGAGGGCCAGCCGCGCAAGGCTTCCGGCGCCTGGCTGGAGCAACTGGTGGCCACGGTCAAGGCACGCCCCGGCGCGCTCAACCGTACCGTCTTCGAACTGCAGGCCCGGGACTGGGCGCAAAAGCCGGCGAGCGATATCGACGCCGCGCAGATGGCCGACTGGATGGGCCGGCTCAAGCGCCAGGGCGCGACCAGCTTCGGCTACTACCCGGATAACTTTCTCGAGAACTCGCCGGACCTGAAGACCATCCGTCCCGCGCTCTCCACCAAGTGGAATCCCTAAATCATGTTGGATCGACTGCTAGCCCTGCTCGTCCTGGCGATTGTCCTCGGTGTGCCGCTGGGCCTGATCTTCCTGGTGACCGGCCAGTTCCTGATGGACTTCGTGTTCTTCTACCCGCTGTTCATGTCCGGCCTGTGGATCGCCGGCGGCCTGTACTTCTGGCTGCACTGGGAACGCCACTGGCCCTGGAAGGACGACACCCTGCCGCCGCCGCTGAAGGGCGAGCCGCTGATCAGCATCCTGATCCCTTGCTACAACGAGGGCGACAACGCGGCCGACACCATCCACGCGGCGCTGGCCCAGCACTATCCGAATATCGAGGTCATCGCGATCAACGACGGCTCCAAGGACAACACTGCCCAAGTGCTGGACGCCCTGGCGCTGGAAGATCCGCGGCTGCGAGTGGTGCACCTGGCACAAAACCAGGGCAAGGCCGTGGCCTTGCGCATGGGCGCCGTGGCGGCGCGCAGCGAGTACCTGGTGTGCATCGACGGCGATGCGCTGCTGGCGCCGAACACCGCGGCCTATCTGGTGGCGCCGCTGCTGGAGAATTCGCGCCTGGGCGCGGTGACCGGCAATCCGCGGATTCGCACCCGCTCGACTTTGGTGGGCCGGGTCCAGGTGGGCGAGTTCTCCTCGATCATCGGTCTGATCAAGCGTACCCAGCGGGTGTTCGGGCGGATCTTCACGGTCTCCGGGGTGATTGTCGCCTTCCGCCGCTCGGCCCTGCACCGGGTCGGCTACTGGAGCCCGGACATGATCACCGAAGATATCGACATCAGCTGGAAGCTGCAGCTCGATCACTGGAGCATTTTCTACGAGCCGCGGGCGCTGTGCTGGATCCTCATGCCGGAAACCCTGCGCGGCCTGTGGAAGCAGCGCCTGCGCTGGGCCCAGGGTGGCGCCGAGGTGCTGTTCAAGAACATCCGCGGGATCTGGCAATGGCGCCACCGCTACCTGTGGCCGCTGCTGTTCGAATACTGCCTGTCCACCGGCTGGGCCTTCACCTTCCTGCTGTCGGTGATCTTCTGGGGCGTCGGCCATTTCATCGTCATGCCCGAGGCCATCGCCGTCGACCGCCTGATGCCGCCGGCCTTCACCGGGCTGGTGCTGGCGATGGTCTGCCTGCTGCAGTTCGCGGTCAGCATCCTGATCGATCGCCGGTATGAAAAGGGTTTGGGCAAGACCATGTTCTGGGTGGTCTGGTACCCCCTGGTGTTCTGGCTCGTCAGCCTGTTCACCACGCTTGTCAGTTTCCCCAAGGTGCTGTTCAGCCAACACCGCAAGCGTGCGCGCTGGGTCAGCCCCGACCGTGGCATCAAGCCGACAGATGATGAAGAGGAGGCTCGCTGATGAAAATCATCAGAACCCGTCAACGCCCATTGCTGGTGATCGTCGATGCGGCGTTCACCGTGCTGGCCTGGATCGGCCTGCTGTACCTGCTGGTACGCGGCCTGTGGCCGCTGATCGACACCCACGACGGCCCGCGTATCGAGGTCGGCGTGCTGGAAGCGCTGGGCACCTTGCAGACCTACCTGTGGGTGGCCCTGCTCAACGCCGCCGTGCTGATCCTCTGGGCGCGTTATCAGCAGCGCAAGAGCAAAAGTTTTGCCCGGCGCCGCCTGCCGTCGCCGGCGCTGGACGACCAGCGCCTGAGCGAAAGCTTCAAGCTCAGCGCCGCCAATTTTGCGCGCATGCGCCAGCCCGGGACCATGACGGTGCACAACGACGAGGAGGGCGGCATCAGCCTTGTCACCACCGGCTTCTTGCGCCTGAACCCCGAGCGCCAGCCACATCCGCCGTTGCTGGCGGATTCCGTGGAACGCTGATTCGGCTGCTGGTTGAAGGTGGCAGGGTCAGGGCGGCCGGGTAAAAATCCCGGCGGTCGTCGAAAAAAGCCCCGGAGCTGAAAAAACCGGGGTTTTTTCGTTTACAAGCGGCTGCGGCTCAAGCTCAATCAGCGCCAATATTGCTCAAGCGCAACGCTGCGCCGCGCAGCTATAGTCTCCAGGCTCCTGTTTCCAGGCTCCGATAAACCCATTCGCAGAAGGTGCTCGCGTATGTCCCGTTTTGCCTCTCTCAATACCTGGCTGGCCGCCGGCGCCGTCCTGCTGTGCCTGCAGTTGCCGGCCCAGGCCCAGGAGCGTTTCACCCTGAATGTGCCCGGTGTCTCGGACAACCGCCTGTTCACCCCGGCCAGCGCCAGCGATGCCAAGGGCTGCGGCGGGCATAACCTGTCGCCGGCCCTGGCCTGGACCGCCGGCCCGGAAGGCACCCGCAGCTACGCCATCGTGATGCACGACCCGGACGGTGCCAAAGGCCAGGGTATCGACCACTGGGTGCATTACGGGATCAAGCCCACGACCCGGCAGATCGCCGCGGGCGCGGGGGCCAAGGGCACCCTGGAAGGGCTGGGCGGCACCAACAGCAAAGGCACCACCGGCTACGTCGGTCCTTGCCCGCCGGTGGGCGACAGCGCGCATCACTACATCATCCAGATCTACGCCCTGGAGCTGGCGCCCGACGCCTTGCCGGCCGGCCTGACCCGCGCCCAGTTGCTGGAAAAGATCAACGGCCACGTGCTGCGTAACAGCAGCGTGGTGCGGCGCTATCTGCGCTAAGCAGATTTTTTTCCGGGGGCCTAACCCGAATCGCCAAGGGGCTTCGTCTGAAGGGGGGAATGGATCAATTTCCCCGAGGTCAGCCCCCCATGTTCCTTCCTCCGTATTTCCTTCGCCCCGCCGTTCAGGGGTGCGCCGCCGGGTTGCTGTTGACCATGGCCGGTTGCGGCCCGTCCTCGCCTGAGACCCGGGGCGCTGCCTTGCCCGTCCAGGAAACGCTGGCACCGCAGGTCGCCGCGCCCTCGCCGAGCGAGGCCCCGCGCGCCGATGTGATCCTGGCCGGATACAACAACGCCAAGGCGCTCGCCCCGGCACCCATGCAAGCCTCGATGATGACGCGCGAATCGCTGCCCGCCGGCTATCGCGCCGAACCGCGGGAGCAGTACCAGAACCTGCCGGACAACCCGATCCACAGCGTGGCGCAAGCTCCGGTCTCGACCTTCAGCGTCGATGTCGATACCGGTGCCTACGCCAACGTCCGGCGTCTGCTCAACCAGGGCAGCCTGCCGCCGCAAGGTGCGGTGCGCCTGGAAGAACTGGTCAATTACTTCCCCTACGACTACGCCCTGCCCGGCGACGGCTCGCCGTTTGGCGTGACCACCGAGAGCGCGCCGTCGCCCTGGAACCCCCACACCCGCCTGCTGCGCATCGGCATCAAGGCTTCGGATCGCGCCGTCGCCGAGCTGGCGCCGGCCAACCTGGTGTTCCTGGTGGATGTGTCCGGCTCCATGGACCGCCGCGAGGGCCTGCCGCTGGTGCAAAGCACCCTCAAGCTGCTGGTGGACCAGTTGCGCGAACAGGACCGGGTGTCGCTGGTGGTGTATGCCGGTGAATCGCGGGTGGTGCTGGAGCCCACTTCCGGGCGCGACAAGGCGAAGATTCGCAACGCCATCGAGCAACTGACGGCGGGCGGCTCCACCGCCGGCGCGTCGGGCATCCAGCTGGCGTATCAGATGGCCCGGCAAGGCTTCATCAAGAACGGCATCAACCGCATCCTGCTGGCCACCGATGGCGACTTCAACGTCGGCATCAGCGACTTCGACCGCCTCAAGCAGATGGCCGTCGAGCAGCGTAAAAGCGGCGTGTCGCTGACCACCCTCGGCTTTGGCGTGGACAACTACAACGAGCACCTGATGGAGCAACTGGCTGACGCCGGCGATGGCAACTATGCCTACATCGACAACCTGCGCGAGGCGCGCAAAGTCCTGGTGGACCAGCTCGGCTCGACCCTGGCGGTGGTGGCCAAGGACGTGAAGCTGCAGGTGGAATTCAACCCGGTCCAGGTCAGCGAATACCGCCTGCTGGGTTATGAGAACCGCGCGTTGAAACGCGAGGACTTCAACAACGACAAGGTCGATGCCGGCGAGATCGGGGCCGGGCATACGGTCACCGCGCTGTATGAAATCGTGCCCAAGGGCGAGCAGGGCTGGCTGGAGCCGCTACGTTATGGCCCAGCCCCCACGCAGCCGCAATCGAGCATCAAGAGCGACGAACTGGCCATGCTGCGGGTGCGCTACCAGGCGCCGCAAGGCGGCAGCAGCCGGCTGATCGAGCGGCCGATCCTGGCGTCGCAACAGCACGGCAAACTCGTCCAGGCCAGCGATGATCTAAGATTTGCCGCAGCCGTGGCGGCGTTCGCCCAGCAGCTCAAGGACGCTCGTTACACCGGCGACTTCGGCCTCAAGGACACCGTTGCCCTGGCCCGCGGCGCCAAGGGCGAAGACCGTTTCGGCCTGCGCGGCGAGTTCGTGCAACTGGTGGAACTGGCGCAGAGCCTGCAGACTGCCGCTCCGGCGAATCAGCCGGGCCGTTCCGGGGAGGCGTTGAGCCGCCGTGAGTAACGTCATGACGAGCCACCAGAAGGAGTTCAGTACGACTATGCCTGCGGCGAATCGACCAGAGCCCGCCAGCAGCGACGAAACGCTGCTGGCGCGTTATCGCGCGGGCGACAGCGCTGCCTTCGAGGTCCTCTACCAGCGGCATCGCCAGGGGTTGTACCGGTTCCTGCTGAGCCTGTGCGACAAGGCCGAGCTGGCCGACGAGGTCTATCAGGACACCTGGCTCAGCCTGATCCGCACCACCAGTGCGCCACAGGGCCGGGCCAGCTTTCGCACCTGGCTGTACCAGATCGCCCGCAACCGCTTGATCGACCACTGGCGCAAGCACGGCCTGCGCAACCCGCTGCACGACAGCTACGACGAGCAACTGCATGACCTGGCCGATGACGCCAGCGGCCCGGAACAACATCTGAGCCTGAGCCGTGAACGGCAACGCATCGACGCCGCCTTGCAGGATCTGCCCGCCGACCAGCGCGAGGTGTTCCTGCTGCGCGCCCACGGCGAACTGGAATTGCCGCAGATCGCCAGCCTTACCGATACGCCGCTGGAAACGGTGAAAAGCCGTTTCCGTTATGCGCTGAAAAAATTGCGTCGGCTCCTGGCCGAGGAGGTACTGACATGACTGACGCCCGACAGCTTCCCCCTACCGAAGAAGAGCGCATGCTCGAGCACATTCGCCAGCACAGCCATGGCGAGCCGCCGGCCAGCCTCGACGCCCTGATCATGGCCACGGCCCGCCGCGAAGTCCCGGCGCCCCGGCCTTCCCTGTGGCAACGCTGGTTCGATCTGTGCCGCCAGCCGCGCTGGCAAGTGGCGTTCGCCGGTCTGTTCGGCGTGACCCTGCTGCTGGGCGTGTTGCAGCGCTCTCCAGAACCGGCACCGAGCCAGGCATTCGCTCCCGCGCCGGCACCCGTGGCAAAGGCCGCTGCCCCGCAGTTTGCACGGCGCCAGGCCGAGTCCGCGCCCGCCGACGCTGCCCCTGCGGAATCAACCATGGAGGAGTCGAACCGCTTCGAACTGGCCGCGACGCCGGAGGCGGCCGCTGGCGCCTTGTCGGCACCTGCTCCCGCGGCACCCGGGGCGGGCCTGCCGCTGATCCATGACACGCAAGCCTTCACCGCCAAGCCTTATGAGTCTCTGGGGCACCTGGCGTCATTCCCGGGTAAGGAGCAGGGCAAGGAGCAGGACGAGCGCGAGGCGCCGGCGTCGATCCTCGACGACGCCCTGCGCGAGGTATTGCGGTTGCGCAAGACCGGCCAGGACAAGGTCGCCGACCAGTACATCATCGCCCTGAAGCAGCGCTTCCCCGACGAGGAAATTGCCGAGCGCCTGGAGGCCTTGCAGCAACCCTGAGGGCAAAACGCGCGCAAGTAATGGCCTGGCACCACGAAAACGCGCACTATCGAGCCAGTTTCCTGAAAGTGAGAGGCTGGCCATGGCGCCACGCATCGACCGTATCGCTGCACTGCTGAATTGCCCGACCAAGGGCGCGGATATCCGCCAGGCCATCAAGGAGAGTCGCAAGGACTTTCTGCTCGAGGCCGGTGAAGAAGATGAAGACCCGCAACAGGCCCAACCTGCCGCGGATCAGGATGAAGCGGCGCCGCAGCGGCAGACGCCGGACTGAAACCTGGCGCGGTTACTTGCGGGCGGGCGCGCGCTTCACGTTCTGGCCCTTGGCCTCGATGGCCAGGGCAATCGCCTTGTAGCAGTCGTAGAACAGTTCCTGGTTCTTGAACATGTTCTCCACCAGTTCCATCTTGCCGTCGCTGTGCTGGACGCGGATGAAGCGCTGGTTGAAGACTTCCACCAGTTCGACGTCCGAGATATTGATCAGGCGAATCTCGCGGATCTTCGAACTGAAATTGCTGACCGGGGCGACCAGCTTCTTGTCCGTCAGCACCACATAACGATTGCCGGCACCGCGCAGGAAGATCAGCGCCCCCGCGGCGGCGACGGTCATGGCCACGCCCAGGACGCCGAGCAGTTGCATGACCAGATGACCATTGAGCCCCAGGGCCTCTATCAGCCGGATCACGCTGTTGTTCTCGCTGGGTGTGCCGAACACCGCGAACAGCGAAAACCCACCGAAGACCAGGCCCGCCAGGGTCATTTTCTTGTAGTTGGGCCCGTAGTAGTAACGTGCCTGGTGAGAGGGCGCGGTGTTGCCGGAAAGGTTCGAGATATTCATCGTGTGGGGTCTTCCATGAGTCTGGCGAGAAACGCTGTGTATGCGCTCGGCAGTGGGCCGGGCGCGTGAATGGCATCAGGGGAGGCATCATCGCAAAAAAGATTGGAGACACCTAAAGGGCTTTCGGAGTGAAAAGGCTTCAGCAAGAAGCGAAATACCTCACAACGAATGCAGCCAATCCGCCTTGTTCCTCCCAAACCTCCATCCCTATAGTTCCCCCTGTCGCTGAAAAATCAGCGACCGGATTTGGCGATCCGTTTAAAGTTAGGCGCAGTCGTGTCATCGACTCTTTGCGCGTGCATTTCTGTACGGGTGATGGCGATCAATGGCGGCTGTGCGCGGGAGACCTTCGGGTCTGCCGGGTTTACTAACTTACCGGTTCGCCAACCCGCGTACGGCTGCCACCCACTCGTTTGGCGACGAGATCGGCAGTCTTCTTAACCAAGTTAGGGATGACATGTCATGTCGAAGTACATACCGCTGCAAACCAATTTTCCTGATTGTCCTGTTCTGCTGATCGATAGTGATGAGCCGGTAGCGCATGTGCTGGATTGTGCTCATCAGCGGATCAAGGCCGGGACAGATCTTCTGGAAAGCCTCACTTCGGTGACGATCAAGGGCATCGAGGATGCTGATCTTTATCGGCTGACCCACGCGGCTTATCTGCTGCTCAGGGAGGGGGTGGATTTATTGGAGGTTGCGCGGCGAGGGGTTGATTAGTTTAGGCGCGCCGATATCGACAAACTGCCCAAGGTTCTTTGACCCACTCAAATGCCAGAAACGAAAAAGCCCCAGGCCATGCGACCTGGGGCTTTTGCGTTTCTGGCTGGCGCACTCGGCGGGATTCGAACCCACGACCCCTGCCTTCGGAGGGCAGTACTCTATCCAGCTGAGCTACGAGTGCAGTGCGGGCGACATCATACCCATGTCGGCTTGGGGCGTCCATGCGGTTTTTTTTCGCGTGATGATTGGTCGTCGCCTCGTTGTTTATCTTGTCCTTCGCGATACCCGCAAGCCCCCTCGCTCCATTCACAAGTCCTCCCCTCGGACGTCCCTTTGTTTGCTTTGCTCTATGGCTTCAAGCGCTCTAACCCGCTGTGTCTGCACAGCGATTTCCTGCCAGTCAAGGCGAACACATGCATTCAAAAGGCGTGGTAATGCTCGATCTCTCGTTGCGTCAAACCCTGCTGGCACGCTCCGATCTGTTCAGGGGGCTGCCGGACAATCTGATTCGTTATGTCGCCACCCATGCGGTGGAGCGCACCTTGAGTGACCGGGAGGTGCTCTACCTCAAGAGCGAGGCGCTGGACTTCATCGCGCTGGTTGTCGAGGGCCAGGTGTATTCGGTGATTCATGGCCCCGACGGGCGCGAGCAGATTGTCGGCAGCGCCGGTGTCGGCCAGGTGGTGGGCGAGTCGGCGCTGATCGAGGGCCACGCCCGGGAAAACTCGGCCTTCGCCTGCGGCCCGACCCGGGTGCTGCTGTTGGGGCCGCGGCATTTCAGGGTGTTGTACGAGGAGCCGCTGTTCTGGCAGCGGGTCCTGATGCTGCTGATGACGCGCCTGATGAAGATCCTCGAGTTGCTCGAGCTGGTCTGCCTGCATCGCCTGGAGTCGCGTCTGGCGCGGTTTCTGCTAGCCAATATTGATGACTTCGAGCTGGCCCCCGCGACCTGCGCGTCGGTTCCCCGCAACCAGGGCATCCTGGCTTCCATGCTCAATACCAGCCGGCCGAAGCTCAATGTCCAGTTGCAGCTGTGGCGGCGCTCGGGGGTGATCAGTTGCCAGAGCGGCCAGCTGGTGATCAACGATGTCGAGCATCTACGGCGCAAGGCCTGTCCGCTCAATTAATTTGCCAACTGTTCCCCAGGTAACAGCGAACGCCTGCTGCGCGATCACAGACTGTCGGCTCATCAAGGAATGCACAGGGAGTGCTGACGATGGGATCTTTTCGTGAAGTGGCAGTGGCCGACCAGTTGTTCGAAGCGAGCTGGCAGGCGGTGTACCCCGAGCTGATGCGCCGGGCCAATCGGCGAGCCAGGGGCAACCTGGCCCTGGCCCAGGAGTGGATATCCAATACGGCGATCAAAGCCCTGCTGTTCTTCAGGCGTTCCCCCGAACGCATACGAGAGCCGCAGGGCTTTCTGTTCCTGGTGCTGGACCACGTGTTTCTCGACAGCCTGCGTACTAGCAAGCGCGAAGAGCAGTTGTTCGACCGCTCGATCGACCTTGCCCACGATCACCAGGCCCTGCTCGCCGCGCCCTGCGTATCGGTGTTCGAGCACACCGAACAGTTCGAGCGGCTGATGCAGTTGGGCCGCCGCGTGGAGCAGTTGCCGTTGCCCCAACGGCGGCTGTTCGAAATGCGTTTTGTCGAAGAACTGCCGTATCCGCAGATCGCCGCTGAGTTGGGGATCGCCCAGCCCCTGGCGCGCAAGCGCGTGCAGTTGCTGCGGGCGGCGCTGCGTTGACAGCGCTTTTGCGTTCACAGCCGCGGATGCATGGCGTTCTTGTGTCATGAGCACCTGAAACCGTCGACGAGTTCACCGCCAGCGCGCCTGCGCTGGCGCCTTCCATCAAGGAGAGATGTATGCCAGAGGTCAACAGCCAGATTACCGACGCGGTAACCCAAACCAACGTTAAGGTGGTGGCCGAGGCGCCGGCCCAGGCCATTGCCTCGCTGTACCAGGTGGCCAGCCATTCGGCGGGGCTGTCCCTGCAGAACGCGGTCAACAGCCAGCAGGCGTTGAATCAGATCTCCAACGCGGTGATCTCCAAGGCTGTCTCGCTGATCATGCAGATCGGCGAGAAGCCTTGACGCCTGGGGAGATACCTCATGTTCTGGTTCAAGAAAAAACCTGCCGCCGCCGAACCGGAGACTGACGCCATAACGGCGACTGACCCTGCGGCGGTCGACCCCGATACGGCCGATCCCAAGGCCGCTGATGTAACGGCTGCCGATCTCAAGGTAGAACACCATCCCCCGCCACCGCCCACCCCGGCCAAGCCCTCGCGCACGGTGATGGACCGCATGAACGACTATATGCTGGCCCAGGTCGCGGCGCCGCCGACCGGCAGTACCGATGCGCTGAACAGCCAGATCGTCGAGGCGGTGCAGTTCACCAATGCCCAGACCTTCGCCTATGCCCCGGCGCAGATCGCCATCGCCCCGGACATGATGATCGGCCAAGCCGCCGGCCTGGTGGCGCAGTCGGCGGCGGGCTATTTCGACGGGGTCAGCAAGCTGGCGCTGGCGGCCCAGGCGGTATTGCTCGAGCAGATGACGAAAAATATCGTCGAAAACCAGCCCGAAAAAGCTGCCGAGGATGCCTTGGGCGCCCTGGCCACCGATCTGCTGGTGGGGGCCGCCGCCGCCGTCGCCGCTGCCGCCGGCGCCATGGAAGCGGAAGCGGCGGGCATGGCCATCGACAAGATCGACCAGAGCATTGCCAAGTACAGCAGCACCCTGGCCAACCGCGCCGCGCCTACGGCCTGACTCTACCGAGCATCGAGTTCCAGAACCCCTCTGGAACTGTGCAATAGCAACGTGCAAGTAACTTTTCTTTATTGAGGAGCGACATCATGCAGCCTGGAGATCTTGTTTTTACCGTAGCCAGAGACGATGACCCTCTGGCCACAAGTGTTCCGCGTAAGCTCATTGGGCTCGGGCAGCGCTTGAAAGCCGCCTTTCTGTCTGAAGACAAACCGGGAGCGCCGATAGTCCATGTGGCGCTCGCCATCAACAATAATCATGTTGTGGAAAGTGTCGGGGGTGGGGTGGCGCTCACTAACCTGGTCGAAGATAAACGCAACGCCATGGTGTTCACGTGCAAGGACCGATCCCTCGCTGACGCGGCTGCGTATGTGGCCAAGCAGTTTTTTGTCGATGCGAGCACCGGAGAGATCAACGGCGAGTACAGCCTTTTGAAAGCGATGCGTTCGACATCCGAGAGCTCTTCCTACGACCCGGGACTTGAGGCAAGGATCAACGCTTCGGTCGATATCGGTGCGGCTTCGTTCTGTTCGGAGTTTGTCGCCAATGCGTACGAAGTGGGCAACCTGTATACCAGCGCCATCATCATACCGCCGCCCCCGGTGGTGTTTTTCGCCCATCCCAAGACGCTCAATCCATGGCAGTTGGCAGACTTCTGCGAGAGCAACCAGCGCTTCAGTTGCACCGGGTTCTGGGAACAGGGCGAAGAGGTGACGTTTTAACAGCCCCTCCTTCAGCCTCTTGCCAAGGAACTCCAGATGGACAAGGAAGACCCGTCTCCAATGGCCGGCATCTATCGGTTGGCCGAGGTGCTCGATCTGAAGTTGTCGTCAGGAGAAAAGCACATTCTCGAGGCGTTGGTTCGTAGCAGCCCTGACACCTTTTCGGGGCCTTCAACCACGGTCATCGATCAGTTGCTCGATCGGACCCAGCGCTTGATCGAGGGTGAAAAACAGCGCACTCGCGAGTTGATGGAACACTCGGTTATTAACGAAAGTGCCTCGAAGCCCCAGCCGCCACAGCATGAAGCGGTGATCCGCAAATGGTTGGCGGCGAAGCAATCATTGTCTTCGTCGAACGCTGTATCAGAAGCCGATCAGCTCATCCGGGAGGTGTTGAGCGAGCAGATAAGACACGAAGTAAAAGAAGCATTGGCAGTGCAAATGAAAGGGCTGGCAGAGCAAGTCGAGTCAGCCCTTGAACGGCTGAGCGAGCAACACGCTGAGTGTGGGCAAGGTTGATTCAGATCGTCTTCACACTCGTTGTTTTGCAACGTTCATTGATTAGCACGGAATCTCCCGTGTATTAACAAAGGAAGTTGAATCATGGCAACCGTATCCGAGCAAGTTACCGACGCAGTCACCCAGGCCAACGTCAAAGTAGTGGCCGAGTCGCCAGCCATGGCGATGAGCACCATCTACCAATCCATGGGCCAGGCTACGGCGATTCTGTTTCAGAACGCTGTTTCGGCCCAACAACAGCAAAACACCCTGGCGCAAGCCGCTACCAACCAGGGCGTGATGCAGATCTACAGTGTAGACACCGCCGTTGCCACTGAGAAAATCGGCCAGTAACTAACCTGTTGAGCGTACTGAAGTCGTTCACGTAACGGGCCAACGCCCTGGCCCCCGCAGCCTTTTGGTTGCGGGGGCTTTTTTATGGTCATTGATCTGAATCCCTGAGGGAAAGCGGCGTTTTCGTTCTTTTTTTCGAACAGCCTATTGCCCTGTCCCCCGGTTGACCCTAGGATTCGTTTGAGATTTCAAACGCTCTTGTCCAAGAGCCGATCCGCCCGTCTATTCTGACAGGCGCTATTTTTGTGCTTGAGCCCGGTAACAGTTTTTCCTGACGGCAGCCTGTCAAGGCGCCTTTCAACAATCACAATTCGCTCCGCCCCGCGCGGTGCTGTTAAGGAAACCGACATGCAGCTTAAAGACGCCCAGTTGTTCCGCCAGCAAGCCTTCATCGATGGGGCTTGGGTCGACGCGGATAACGGCCAGACCATCAAAGTGAACAACCCGGCCACGGGCGAAATCCTCGGCACCGTGCCGAAGATGGGCGCGGCTGAAACCCGTCGCGCCATCGAAGCCGCCGACAAGGCCCTGCCGGCCTGGCGCGCGCTGACCGCTAAGGAGCGGGCGACCAAGCTGCGTCGCTGGTATGAGCTGCTGATCGAAAACCAGGACGACCTCGGTCGCCTGATGACCCTGGAGCAGGGCAAGCCACTGGCCGAAGCCAAGGGCGAAATCGCCTACGCCGCCTCCTTCATCGAATGGTTCGCCGAAGAAGCCAAGCGCATCTACGGCGATGTGATTCCCGGCCACCAGCCGGACAAGCGCCTGATCGTGATCAAGCAGCCGATCGGCGTGACCGCGGCCATCACCCCGTGGAACTTCCCGGCGGCGATGATCACCCGTAAAGCCGGCCCGGCCCTGGCCGCTGGTTGCACCATGGTGATCAAACCGGCCTCGCAGACCCCGTTCTCGGCCCTGGCCCTGGTCGAACTGGCGCACCGCGCAGGCATTCCGAAAGGTGTGCTGAGCGTGGTCACCGGCAGCGCCGGCGACATCGGCGGCGAGCTGACCAGCAACCCGATCGTGCGCAAGCTGTCCTTCACCGGCTCGACCGAAATCGGTCGCCAGCTGATGGCCGAATGCGCCAAGGACATCAAGAAGGTTTCCCTGGAGCTGGGCGGTAACGCTCCGTTCATCGTGTTCGACGACGCGGACCTGGATAAGGCCGTCGAAGGCGCGATCATCTCCAAGTACCGCAACAACGGCCAGACCTGCGTCTGCGCCAACCGCCTGTACATCCAGGACTCGGTCTACGACGCCTTCGCCGAGAAGCTCAAGGTCGCGGTGGCCAAGCTGAAGATCGGCAACGGCCTGGAAGACGGCACCACCACCGGTCCTCTGATCGACGAAAAAGCCGTGGCCAAGGTCCAGGAACACATCGCCGACGCCCTGGGCAAAGGCGCGACCCTGCTGGCCGGCGGCAAGCCGATGGAAGGCAACTTCTTCGAGCCGACCATCCTGGTCAACGTGTCGAAAGACGCGGCCGTGGCCAAGGAAGAAACCTTCGGTCCGCTGGCGCCACTGTTCCGTTTCAAGGACGAAGCCGAAGTGATCGCGATGTCCAACGACACCGAGTTCGGCCTGGCCTCGTACTTCTACGCTCGCGACCTGGGCCGTGTGTTCCGTGTGGCCGAAGCCCTGGAATATGGCATGGTCGGCGTCAACACCGGGTTGATCTCCAACGAAGTCGCGCCGTTCGGCGGTATCAAGGCCTCGGGCCTGGGCCGTGAAGGTTCCAAGTACGGCATCGAGGATTACCTGGAAATCAAATACCTCTGCCTGGGCATCTGATACCCGCGCCAAGGCATGGTTTTAAGCGCCAGGGGCACGAGAGCGCTGTCCCCTGGCGTGCTGTAAACGATCTTTCAGTTAGTGGCCGGGATAGCCGGGGCAGTCGATCATCGCATGCTGCCGCGGTTGCCTTCCCGCCACGTCATCCTTGAACCACGCCGACCGATGAGCGGCGAATGAGGACACTATGAGCAAGACCAACGCATCCCTGATGAAACGCCGTGAAGCCGCCGTACCGCGCGGTGTTGGCCAGATTCACCCGATCTTCGCCGACTCCGCGAAGAACGCCACGGTAACCGACGTTGAAGGTCGCGAGTTCATCGACTTCGCCGGCGGTATCGCCGTACTCAATACCGGCCACCTGCACCCGAAAATCGTCGCCGCGGTGACCGAGCAGCTGAACAAGCTGACCCACACCTGCTTCCAGGTCCTGGCCTACGAGCCTTACGTGGAACTGTGCGAAAAAGTGAACGCCAAGGTGCCGGGCGATTTCGCCAAGAAAACCCTGCTGGTGACCACCGGTTCCGAAGCCGTGGAAAACTCGGTGAAGATCGCCCGTGCCGCCACTGGCCGCGCCGGCGTGATCGCCTTCACCGGCGCCTACCACGGTCGCACCATGATGACCCTGGGCCTGACCGGCAAGGTCGTGCCTTACTCGGCCGGCATGGGCCTGATGCCAGGCGGCATCTTCCGCGCGCTGTACCCGAACGAGCTGCACGGTGTGAGCATCGACGATTCGATCGCCAGCATCGAGCGCATCTTCAAGAACGATGCCGAGCCACGTGACATCGCCGCGATCATCATCGAGCCGGTGCAGGGCGAAGGCGGCTTCTACGTCGCGCCTAAAGAGTTCATGAAGCGTCTGCGCGCCCTGTGCGACCAGCACGGCATCCTGCTGATCGCCGACGAAGTGCAGACCGGCGCTGGCCGTACCGGCACCTTCTTCGCCATGGAGCAGATGGGCGTTGCTGCCGACCTGACCACCTTCGCCAAGTCCATCGCTGGCGGCTTCCCGCTGGCCGGTGTCTGCGGCAAGGCCGAATACATGGACGCCATCGCGCCAGGCGGCCTGGGCGGCACCTACGCCGGTAGCCCGATTGCCTGCGCCGCGGCCCTGGCCGTGATGGAAGTGTTCGAGGAAGAGCACCTGCTGGACCGTTGCAAGGCGGTCGGCGAGCGTCTGGTGACCGGCCTCAAGGCTATCCAGGCCAAGTACCCGGTGATCGGCGACGTGCGTGCCCTGGGCGCGATGATCGCGGTCGAGCTGTTCGAGAACGGCGACAGCCACAAGCCGAACGCGGCCGCCGTGGCACAGGTTGTTGCCAAGGCGCGCGACAAGGGCCTGATCCTGCTGTCCTGCGGCACCTACGGCAACGTCCTGCGCGTGCTGGTTCCGCTGACCTCGCCGGACGAGCAGCTGGACAAGGGCCTGGCGATCATCGAAGAGTGCTTCTCCGAACTCTGATCCCGCCTGTGACCTGATTGACCAAAAGACCCGCCTCGGCGGGTTTTTTTGTGCCGATAGAGGCTGCGCAGTGCATTTGCGCTGTATGGAAGGCTCGGCATTGACTAAGGTGCAAAGGATTGCCCAGGGAGCGTGCTGCATGACTGCTGTGGATTTACCCGCTGTACCGCGAGTGTTGATTGCCGAGGCGGACCCTTGGTCGCGCGATTTGCTCAAGCAGGTGTTGTTGAATGTACGTTGCGACGCGCGGCTGGACGTGTGCGCCGACGGTCAGGAAGCCCTGCAACTGCTGGCCGAAAATCCCTATGACCTGGTGATCGCCGACTGGGAGTTGCCCGGCGTCGACGGCCTGGGCCTGCTGCGCAGCGTGCGTCAGCGCAAGCGCAACCCGGTGCTGCCTTTTATCCTCATGAGCACCCGCAACGACAGCGCCAGCGTGCGCGAAGCCTTGCCGCTGGCGCCGACGGCCTACCTGACCAAGCCGCTGAACATGGAAGGCCTGACCCAGCGCCTGCAGGACCTGCTGCTGGACCCCGGCCAGGAAGTGTCGTGCGAGGTGCCGATCCTGGCGCCGGGCATGACCCTGTGGACCTTTCTCGAGCGCCGCCGCGAGCTGGCCGACGGCGCGCCGTTGCTCGCCGATGTGCAACTGGCGGTGAAGCGCAGCCTCAACCCCGATGGTCTCGACCTCAAGCTGCTGGAAGAAGAGGTGCGTACCGACCCGCAGATCAACGCGGTGCTGATCGCCGCGGCCAACAGCGCCGCCCAGCACCATGGCAGCGCGGTGCAGACCCTGGCCCAGGCCCTCCACCGGCTGGGTACCGGGCAGAGCATGAACCTGATTCTCGGCCTGGCGCTCAAGCGCAGCGCGCGCCTGAGCGACCCGGCCTTGGGCGATTACGCCGAGCGTTACTGGGAACTGTCGCTGCACACCGCGGAATACGGCCGGACCCTGGCCCGCTTGCTGGACCTGGACCAGGAGCGCTGCTATTGCGCCGGCATGCTGCATCGCCTGGGGGACCTGGCGCTGCTGCGCTGCCTGCAAGAGTGGAAGCAAGCCGGTGGCGCGCTGGACGACATGGAAGAGATCGGCGATGCCCTGGCGCAGTTCGGCGCGGCCTATGGTTCGGCCTTGCGCACCCGCTGGCGCCTGCCGCTGGAGCTGCGCGAGCTGATTGCTTCGGCCTACCAGCTCGGTGGCGGGGTTTATTCCCGCGAGGCTTTGGTGATGAACCTCTCTGCCCAGCTCGCCCGCCTGCGGCCCTCCGAGGGCCTCGAAGAGCTGGCCGACAGCAAGACCGCGCGCCTGCTCAAGATCGGCCTGCCGGAGCTGGTTCGCCTGCGTAAAACCGATACGCGAGAAGCGTGAGGACGCCGCGCAATCCTGTAGCCGCTGCCGAGCCCGCGAGGCTGCGTTCGAGGACAAAGTCCTCGCCAAACCTGGGCACGCGGTTCGCCAGGAAGATCAAGTTGCCGGGTGTTACGACTGCTGCGCAGCCGATCGCAGCCTCGCGGGCTCGGCAGCGGCTACGGTGGGTTGCAGTTGCGACCTACCCCGAAACGATCCGGTTCTTGCCCTGGCGCTTGGCTTCGTACATCGCCGCGTCGGCGCGGGCGAAGAGGCTGTCGAGTTTTTCGTCGTCGGCGGTGAGGCTGGTCAGGCCCTGGCTGACGGTGATGCTGAACTGCTCCTCGCCATGGCTGAAGGTCAGGCGCTGGATTTCCCGCTGCAGGCGTTCGGCAACCTGGCGCGCCATGTCCGGGGCGCAGCCGGGGAAGAGGGCGGCGAACTCCTCGCCACCGATACGCCCGAACAGGTCGCCACGGCGCAGGGTCGCGCGGCCGGTCTCGGCGATGCGTTGCAGGACGTTATCGCCCTCGGGGTGGCCGTAGGTATCGTTGACCACCTTGAAGTCATCGATATCCAGCAGCAGGAAGGCCAGCGGCGTGCCTTGCTGGCGCGCCTGCTCGAATTCGCGGTTGGCGCATTCGAAGAAGTGCCGGCGGTTGCTGCTCTGGGTCAGCACGTCGGTGGTGGCCAGGCGTTGCAGCTCGGTTTCCAGGTGCTTTTTCTCGGTGATGTCCTCGGCCAGGCCGACGATGATCACCCGGTCCCCGGGGGCGGCATTGCGATTGATGAAGCATTTGTCGCTGAGCCAGCGGACCTGGCCCTGGGCATCGATGATGCGGTATTCGCGGTCTTCCACCGCGCCTTTTTCCAGCACCTGGGCCAGGGTCCGCTCGGCGTATTCGAGGTCGTCGGGGTAGACGCTGTCGCGCCATTCGTTGGCGTCGGCCAGCAGCAGGCCGGCGGAGCGGCCGAAAATGCGTTCATACGCTGGACTGACATACAGCACCTGGCGGGCTTCCCAGTCGAAGGCCCAGAGCACGGCATTGACGCTGACCAGCAACGAGCTGAACAGCTGTTCGCGTTCTGTCAGCCGGGCGACCTCGCCCTGGGCATGCATCAGCGCCATCAGGGTTTGCGCGGCCTCGGGCCACTGGGGAAAAGCGGATGGGAGTTGTGGGTTCTTGTTGGCCATCGGCACCGATCTCAAAGCGCTCGCCGCTCGGGAAACGAAGCGGCCACGGAAAGCCCGCCTGGATGGCGAAGTGTTGCTTGAGATAGGGGATTGGCGACGAAGTTCCCGTTTGCCGCGGTCTGGGAGCCGGCAGCCGCTGGGCGGTCACGGTGGCGCGGATGACAGGCTGGAACTCATGGGGCGGGGAGGGCAGCGAAGCCCACCCGCCACGGCAGTCGGGCTTGCCATGGCGGGTGAACGGGCCAGCGTCAGAGGCTGGCGGGGCGCAGCGAGTAGGTTTTCAACTGGCTGGCGAAGTCGCGCAGCGATTGGATCCCGCTGGCCTCGGCTTCGTGGACCCAGTCCTTGATCGCCGCCAGCATGTCGTGGCCATTGGAGCTGGTCTTGGCCCAGATCTGCTGCAGCGCCAGGCGCTTTTCGTAGATCACTTTCAGGGCCTGGCTGTGCTCCAGCATGTTCTGGATACGCGCATGGTGGCGCTCTTCCAGCAGGCTGGTCTCCCGCGACAGCAGGCGCTTGGCCCGATGGAACTGGTGGCGCACCGAGTGATCGACCTTGTCCAGCTCCTGCTTGACCAGTGGCGCGATCACCAGCTTGCGGTACTGCGCCATGATCTGGAAACGGTTGTTGAGGATCGCCATCGCCGTGTCCATGTCCAGGTGGCCCTTGCCTTCGACCCGGTGGGCGATCGGCGCGACCCGCTGCACCTTGGCCAGGCGCAGGAAGCTGAACACCTTGATCCAGGCCCAGCCCAGGTCGAACTCCCACTTCTTCACCGACAGCTTGGCCGAGTTGGGGTAGGTGTGATGGTTGTTGTGCAGCTCTTCGCCGCCGACCAGGATGCCCCAGGGCACCAGGTTGGTGGCCGCGTCGCGGCATTCGAAGTTGCGATAGCCGACCGCATGGCCCAGGCCGTTGATCACGCCGGCGGCCCAGACCGGGATCCACATCATCTGGATCGCCCAGATGGTGATGCCGATGGTGCCGAACAGCAGCAGGTCGATCACCGCCATCAGCGCCACGCCGCCCAGCTTGTAGCGCGAGTAGAGGTTGCGTTCGATCCAGTCGTCCGGGCAGTTCTTGCCGTAGATGCGCAGGGTTTCCGGGTTTTTCGCTTCTTCGCGGTACAGCTCGGCGCCTTTGCGCAGCACCGTGGACAGGCCCTTGATCACCGGGCTGTGGGGGTCATCCTCGGTTTCGCATTTGGCGTGGTGCTTGCGGTGGATGGCGGTCCACTCGCGGGTGTTCTGCGCTGTGGTCAGCCACAGCCAGAAGCGGAAGAAATGTTTCAGGCCGGCATTGAGCTCCAGGGAGCGGTGGGCTGAATAGCGATGCAGGTAAACCGTGACGCCAACGATGGTCACGTGAGTCATTAACAGGGTGACTGCCACCAGTTGCCAGGCCGACAAGCCAAGAAAACCTTCGTACCACATAGGCTGTAGGGCCCTCGATAAAGAAAAAACAGCAGTCGCATTATCACCGAGCCCACAGAGAAAACCAGTCGCCCTTTCAGATAAGAGTGGCGAGATGTTTCTTCCTCTATAATCCCAAGCTTTCCGTAAGGACATTGACGACCTTATGTCGGTTTCTTCCCGCGACGCTTTGCGCGCAGCCTTGCTCTATCTCTTGTTGTCTGTGGTGTGGTTGCAGCTCAGTGGTCATTTATTGAGCAGTTTCTTCGATGAGTCGAACGATCTGGCGCGCTGGCAACTGATCAACGGGTATCTCTGGGCCCTGGTCAGCGCGGTCCTGATCTTCATCGCGCGGGGCCGTCTGCTGCGTTTGCTGGGTGCCGACTCCTGGCGGCATCACCAGCGCGAGGACCGCGAGCGTCTGCGCCAGGCGGCCGCTGTGTTCGATTGCACCCGCGAAGGTGTGCTGGTCAGCGACCGCCGGGGCCAGATCGTCCACGTGAACCGCGCGTTCATCGAGATCACCGGCTATCAGCGCGACGAGGTGCTGGGCCGCCAGCCGAGCCTGTTCAAGTCCGGGCACCACACGGCGGATTTCTACCAGGCCATGTTCGATTCGCTGAACGCCACGGGCGAGTGGAGCGGCGAGATCTGGAACCGACGCAAATGCGGCGAGATCTACCCGCAGTGGCAGACCATCCGCGCCATCCGCGATGACGACGGCCAGCTCAGCCACTATGTCGCGGTGTTTTCCGACATCAGCGCGATCAAGGATTCCGAGCACGAACTGGCCCACCTGGCGCACCACGACCCGCTGACCGACCTGCCCAATCGCCTGCTGTTCACTGACCGCGCCGAGCAGGCCCTGGCGTCGGCGCAGATCCACAAGCGCGGCTGTGCGCTGCTGATGGTCGACCTGGATCACTTCAAGATGATCAACGACAGCCTCGGACACAATGTCGGCGACCGCCTGCTCAAGGCCGTGGCCCAGCGCCTGCAAGGCATGTTCGGCCCGGGCATCACCCTGGCGCGGCTGGGCGGCGACGAGTTCGCGGTGCTGGTCGAGAGCTGCGCGCAGCCGGGGCAGGCCGCGGTGCTGGCGCAGCGCATCATCGACGGGGTGAAGCAGCCTTTCCTGATGGACGAGAACCAGCTGTTCATCAATGCCAGCATCGGCATCAGCCTGTTTCCCAGCGATGCCCTGAGCGCCGAGCAACTGTTGCGCAATGCCGACACGGCGTTGTTCAAGGCCAAGAGCGCCGGGCGCGACAGTTACGCGCTGTACACCGAGGAACTGACGGCCCACGCCCAGCAACGGGTGGAAATTGCCTTCGAATTGCGCCGCGCCCTGGAGCAGCAGGAGCTGCGGGTGTTCTACCAGCCGGTGCACGACCTTGCCAGCAGCCGCCTGGTCGGGGTCGAGGCGCTGGTGCGCTGGGAGCACCCGCAGCGTGGCCTGGTGCCGCCTGGCGAGTTCATTCCGATTGCCGAGCGCGCCGGGCTGATCGCTGAGATCGATGCCTGGGTCATGCAGCAGGCCTGTCGGCAGATGTGCCAATGGCAGGCGGAGGGCATGGCGTTGTCGTTCGTCGCGGTGAATGTCTCCAGCCGCCTGTTCGCCCGCCGCGAGCTGTACCAGCAGGTGGCCCAGGTGCTGCACGACACCGGCCTGGACCCGGCCTACCTGGAGCTGGAAGTCACCGAAAGCGCGGTGATGGAAGACCCGGAAGTCGCCCTGGAGCAGATGCATCGTCTGCGCGAACTGGGGCTGCGCCTGGCCATCGACGACTTCGGCACCGGTTATTCCTCGCTGTTGCGGCTCAAGCGCCTGCCGGTGCAGAAGCTGAAGATCGACCAGGGTTTTGTCGCCGGCCTGCCGGGGGACGAAGACGACGCGGCGATCTCCCGGGTGATCATCGCCCTGGCCCAGAGCATGGGCATGCAGGTGCACGCCGAAGGCATCGAACAGGTGGAACAGGCGCGCTTCCTCCTCGACCAGGGCTGCGACCTGGGCCAGGGCTACTGGTTCGGCCGCCCGGTGCCGGCGGCGCAACTGCAATGGAACCGGGCGCCGCAAATTCACTGATCCTGTCGAGGCATCGCGGGCAGGCGCTCGTTTCTGTAGGAGCGAGGCTTGCCCGCGATGGCGTCCTGTCTGATGCACCGTGGTGCCTCGATCGCGAGCAAGCTTCGCTCCTACAGAGGCGGGTTGGTGGTGCAATCTCACGCAACCCCGCGTCAATTCAAATAATTTCTTCTGGTTATATAAACATTCTTAAATAGTATTTTTAAGAATATCTGCGCCTATCTACTATTGCCCTCACGCCGCAAGCAGTGCCGCCACTGCCAGGCACATCTCATTCAGGAGCAACACCATGAGCGCATCTCTTCGTAGCGTTGACGGCCAGGACGAACAAACCATCTTGCGCGAGATTCAAAGCGCATTGCGCGACCTGCGTTTCGGCGCGGTGGAAATCACCGTGCACAACGCCCAGGTCGTGCAGATCGAACGCAAGGAAAAGTTTCGCCTGCAACACCCTGGCAACAAACCAAGCTGAACGCCGCACCACCTCTCGCCACGAGAGGCCCGACTGGACAACCGGAGGGCGTCATTCATGACCCCCAATTTGAACCCCAGCGTTCGCCCACGAATGCGGGCCTGATTCGCCATAAGAAAAATGCCAGCACATTAAAAAATTTCGGGAGCTCCATCATGTCGTCGATTCGCCGTTATGCCCTGGCCGCCCTCGCCAGCGCCGTTTTTGCCGGTTCCGCCGTTGCCAAGGATTACGAGTTGCTCAACGTGTCGTACGACCCGACCCGCGAGCTGTACCAGGACTACAACAGCGAATTCACAAGCTTCTGGAAAAAGGAACACCCGGGCGACAACGTCAAGATCCAGCAATCCCACGGTGGCTCGGGCAAGCAGGGCCGCGCGGTGATCGACGGCCTGCGCGCCGATGTGGTGACCCTGGCCCTGGCCGGCGACATCGATGAAATCGCCAAGCTCGGCAAGACCCTGCCGGCCGACTGGCAAACACGCCTGCCGGATGCGAGCACGCCCTACACCTCGACCATCGTGTTCCTGGTGCGCAAGGGCAACCCCAAGGGCATCAAGGACTGGGGCGACCTGATCAAGAAAGACGTGTCGGTGATCACGCCGAACCCGAAAACCTCCGGCGGCGCCCGCTGGAACTTCCTCGCCGCCTGGGCCTATGGCCTGAAAGCCGGTGGCAGCGAAGCCCGTGCCCAGGAATACGTGAAGGAGCTGTTCAAGCACGTACCGGTGCTGGATACCGGCGCCCGCGGCTCGACCATCACCTTCGTCAACAACGGTCAGGGCGACGTGTTGCTGGCCTGGGAAAACGAAGCCTTCCTGGCATTGAAGGAAGACGGCGGCGCCGACAAGTTCGACATCGTGGTGCCTTCGCTGTCGATCCTCGCCGAGCCGCCGGTGGCGGTGGTGGACAAGAACGCCGAGAAAAAGGGCAACACCGAGATCGCCGAGGCCTACCTCAAGCACCTGTACAGCCCGGCTGGCCAGGAAATCGCGGCGAAGAACTTCTATCGTCCGCGGGACAAGGATGTGGCGGCCAAATACGCCCAGCAGTTCCCCAAACTGGACCTGGTGACCATCGACAAGGACTTCGGCGGCTGGAAAACTGCCCAACCGAAATTCTTCAACGATGGCGGGGTGTTCGACCAGATCTACCAGGCGCAGTAAGCAACACTACCTGTAGGAGCGAGCTTGCTCGCGAAGATCGTCAACGATAACGCGTACATTCTGATTGAGCGCGGTGCCCTTGAGTTCTTCGCGAGCAAGCTCGCTCCTACAATGGTATCTACCCGCTAACCAAGGACTTTTATGTCGCGTCGTATCTCCCCCGTCATACCCGGCTTCGGGCTGACGCTGGGCTACACCTTGGTGTACCTCAGCCTGATTGTGCTCATACCCCTGGCGGCGATGTTCGTGCATGCCGCCCAACTCACCTGGGATCAGTTCTGGGCCATTGTCTCGGCGCCGCGGGTGCTCGCCGCGCTCAAGCTGAGCTTCGGCACGGCGCTGTACGCGGCGATCATCAATGGCGTGATCGGCACGCTGCTGGCCTGGGTGCTGGTGCGCTACAGCTTTCCCGGACGCAAGATCATCGATGCGATGATCGACCTGCCGTTCGCCTTGCCCACCGCGGTGGCCGGTATCGCGCTGACCGCGCTGTACGCGCCGACCGGCCTGGTCGGCCAGTTCGCCACCGACCTGGGTTTCAAGATCGCCTATACCCCCCTGGGCATCACCCTGGCGCTGACCTTCGTCACCCTGCCGTTCGTGGTGCGCACCGTACAGCCGGTGCTGGCCGATATTCCCCGTGAGGTCGAAGAAGCCGCCGCCTGCCTCGGCGCCAAGCCCTGGCAGGTGTTCCGCCACATCCTGGTACCGGCGCTGCTGCCGGCCTGGCTGACCGGTTTTGCCCTGGCCTTTGCCCGGGGCGTCGGCGAGTACGGCTCGGTGATCTTCATCGCCGGCAACATGCCGATGAAAACCGAAATCCTGCCGCTGCTGATCATGGTCAAGCTCGACCAGTACGATTACACCGGCGCGACCTCCATCGGCGTGTTGATGCTGGTGGTTTCCTTTGTCCTGTTGCTGCTGATCAACCTGCTGCAGCGGCGCATCGAACGACCTTAAGGAGGCGCGAACCATGTCCCAATCGTCCATTTCCGCAGCCTCTTCGGCCAACGCCGACCGTCGTGGCAGCGCCACCTCGCGGCGCATCCTGATCGGCCTCGGCTGGCTGATCTTCGCCCTGTTCCTGCTGCTGCCGCTGTTTATCGTGGTGTCCCAGGGGCTCAAGCTCGGCCTCGGCGCGTTCTTCGCCGCGATCTTCGAGCCGGACGCGTTGTCGGCCCTGAAGCTGACGGTGATCGCCGTGCTGATCTCGGTGCCGCTGAACCTGGTGTTCGGCGTCAGCGCCGCCTGGTGTGTGAGCAAATACACCTTCCGCGGCAAGAGCATCCTGGTGACCCTGATCGATTTGCCGTTCTCGGTGTCGCCGGTGATCGCCGGCCTGGTCTATGTGCTGATGTTCGGCGCCCAGGGCCTGTTCGGGCCGTGGTTGCAGGATCACGATATCCAGATCGTGTTCGCCCTGCCGGGCATCGTCCTGGCGACCATCTTCGTCACCGTGCCCTTCGTCGCCCGTGAGCTGATCCCGCTGATGCAGGAACAGGGCACCCAGGAAGAGGAAGCCGCGCGGCTGCTGGGGGCCAACGGCTGGCAGATGTTCTGGCATGTGACCGTGCCGAACATCAAGTGGGGCCTGATCTACGGCGTGGTGCTCTGCACCGCGCGGGCCATGGGTGAATTCGGCGCGGTGTCGGTGGTTTCCGGGCACATTCGCGGGGTGACCAACACCCTGCCGCTGCACGTCGAGATCCTCTACAACGAATACAACCACGTCGCCGCGTTCGCCGTCGCGAGCCTGTTGCTGATCCTGGCGCTCTTCATCCTGCTGCTCAAGCAGTGGAGCGAAAACCGTATCAACCGCCTGCGCGCCAGCGCCGCGGAGGAATGAATCATGTCGATCGAAGTCCGTAACGTCAGCAAGAATTTCAACGCCTTCAAGGCCCTGAACAGCATCAACCTGGACATCCAGAGCGGCGAGTTGGTGGCCTTGCTGGGCCCGTCCGGCTGCGGCAAGACCACCCTGCTGCGGATCATCGCCGGCCTGGAAACCCCGGACGCCGGCAGCATCGTGTTCCACGGCGAGGACGTCTCCGGCCACGATGTGCGCGATCGCAACGTCGGTTTCGTGTTCCAGCACTACGCGCTGTTCCGCCACATGAGCGTGTTCGACAACGTTGCCTTCGGCCTGCGCATGAAGCCGAAAAACCAGCGCCCGAGCGAAAGCAAGATCGCCGAGAAGGTCCATGAGCTGTTGAACATGGTGCAGCTGGACTGGCTCGCCGACCGCTACCCGGAACAGCTGTCCGGTGGCCAGCGCCAGCGGATCGCCCTGGCCCGCGCCCTGGCGGTGGAGCCGAAAGTGCTGCTGCTGGACGAACCCTTCGGCGCCCTGGATGCCAAGGTGCGCAAGGAGCTGCGGCGCTGGCTGGCGCGGCTGCACGAAGACATCAACCTGACCTCGGTATTCGTCACCCACGACCAGGAAGAAGCCATGGAAGTGGCGGACCGTATCGTGGTGATGAACAAGGGCGTGATCGAGCAGATCGGCTCGCCGGGCGAGGTGTACGAGAACCCGGCCAGCGACTTCGTCTATCACTTCCTCGGCGACTCCAACCGCCTGCACCTGGGCGAGGATCACCATGTGCTGTTCCGCCCGCACGAAGTGTCGCTGTCACGCTCCGAACTGGCCGACCACCATGCCGCCGAAGTGCGCGATATCCGTCCGCTGGGCGCCACCACGCGGGTGACCTTGAAGGTTGAAGGGCAGAGCGAGCTGATCGAGGCCGAAGTGGTGAAGGACCATGACAGCCTGGTCGGGCTGGCCAAGGGCGAGACGCTGTTCTTCAAGCCCAAGGTCTGGCAGAAGGTCGCCAATATCTAAAAGCCGAAAGCATCGCGAGCAAGCTCGCTCCTACAATGATCCGGGGATGTCCCATGAACTTATGGTCAACCCCATCCCTTGTAGGAGCGAGCTTGCTCGCGATAGCCATTTCAAACAGCGGCACGCTTCGGATTGACCCGCACCCCTCCCACCCGCGCCTCGATTTCATGCTTGAGCGCCTGGCGCAGCCCCAGCAGAAACGCCAGCTCCGCCACCACGAACAACGGCCCGACGATCAGCCCCGAGACGTCATCGACAAAGGCCGGCTTGCGTCCTTCGTAGTAATGGCCGACGAACTGGATCACCCAGCCGATCACGAACATGCCCACCCCGCTGGCCAGCCAGACCAGGGTGCTTTGCTGCGCCAGCCCATGGCCGGCCCACACCGACAGCCCCATCAGCAGCGTCATCAGCAGGCCCAGGCGCAGTTCCAGGCGCAGGTAGAACGCGCAGGACGCCAGCGCCAGCAGCAGCGCCGGCGACAGCCACAGCCCGGCGACCGGCCAGGCCGGGCGCGACAGCAGCACCGCGACGGCCAGCACAATCAGCGGAATGCCGATAAAGTGGCTGGCGATGTTGCGCGGATCACGGTGGTAGGCGGCGTATTGACTGAGATGGTCGACGAGGCTTTTCATTGTTGTTCCTCCTGTAGGGTGATCGAATCATGCCCTGCGCCGGTCGCCGGTTCTGTCGGCTAGGCGACAATCGGCTCGCTGCCCGTTTGGATAACGCTATCGATGAAGATGCAGGTCTGGCGTGAGCGCCTGATGAGTGGCCAGTGGTTCAGCCGCTTGCCCGTTCAATTACAGAATAGTCTGCTGGCCAATGCCCGTTTGCGCTCGCTGGCGCCGGGCCAACGGCTGTTCCAGCGCGGCGATCCGCCCTGCGGCCTGTACGCGGTACTGGAAGGCACGGTGCGCATCGGCGCGGTCAGCGAGGAGGGCAAGGAGGCGCTGCTGAGCCTGGTGGAGGCGCCGCACTGGTTCGGCGAGATCAGCCTGTTCGACGGCCAGCCGCGCACCCATGACGCCTATGCCGTGGGCCCGTGCAGCCTGCTCAATGTGCCCCAGGCGGCGCTGCTCGAACTGCTGGACGAACACCCGCAATACTGGCGGCAGCTGGCGCTGCTGATGAGCCACAAGCTGCGCCTGACCTTTATCAACCTCGAACAGCTGAGCCTGATGCCGGCCCCGGCGCGGGTGGCCAACCGCCTGTTGATGATCGCCCGCGGCTACGGCGAAACCGACACCCCGCGCCGGGTCCTGCACCTGCCCCAGGAGCAACTGGCGCTGCTGCTGTCGCTGTCGCGCCAGACCACCAACCAGATCCTCAAGGACTTGCAGGGCCAGGGCATTCTCAAGCTGGGTTACGGCGAGATCGAGATCCTCGACGAAGCGCGGTTGCGGGTATTGGCCGGAGTTTGACCTGCAGATCGCGATGAGGCCGGCCCTACCACCGCTAATCCACGGCTAACGCAACCCATCGCGAAACTGCCCCGGGGTCATCCCGGTCCAGCGCTTGAACGCGCGGCTGAAGCTGCTGGCGTCGGCGAACCCCAGCAGGTAGCTGATCTCGCTCAGGGAGCACTGCGGGTCGCGCAGGTGCAGCAGGGCGAGGTTCTCCCGGCATTCGTTGAGCAGGGTGTCGAAGCGACAGCCCTCGTCCGCCAGGTGGCGTTGCAGGCTGCGCAGGCTCAGGTGCAGGGCCTGGGCCACCCGTTCGGCCGAAGGTTCGCCCTCCGGCAGCTGGGCCTCGATCACCCCACGCACCTTGCGCTCCCAGGTCAAGGGTTGCAGTTGCATCAGGGTGCGCTTGAGCACCGCCTCGTTGTGCTCGGCCAGTTCCGGGTTGGCGTCGTCCAGGTGGCTGTCGAAATCGTGCAGGCCGAACTCCAGGCGATCCTCGTCGGCGCCGAAAAACACCGGCGCGCGAAACACCGTGTGCCATTGCCTGGAGTCCGCCGGCTCGGGGCGCCGCAGGTACACCGCCAGCGGCGCGTAGTCGCGGCCCAGGCGGTTGCGGCAGGTGCGCACGTAGATCGCGACAAAGGCGTCGATGGCCTCGACCGCCGGCTCCGGATTGCCCTCGGGGACCTTCAGGCGAAAGCGATAGCGATCCTCGGTGCGGGTCAGCTCCAGCTCCAGGGCACCGCTGACCACCTGGTGATAACGCACGATGCGCTCGAACACTTCCCGCAGGCTGCCGCTGGCCACCAGCGCATAACCCAGGGCATGGAAGGTGGTCGGGCTGACGAAGCGCGAGACCCGCAAACCTATGGCCGGGTCGCCGCTGGCCTGCACCGCCAGCTGCCACAGGCGGGTGGTGGCCGACAGCGGGTAACGCGCGTTGGGATCGTCCATCAGTTGCGGGTCGAGGCCGGCCTGGTGGCACAAGGCGGTGCTGTCGAGGCCCAGGGCATCGAGCTGCTTGCGCAGGGCGCGGGTCCAGCTGGCGAGGGAAGTGGGTTCGGTCATGGCGGTTGGCGCGTCCGGTCAACAGGTTGGCGTCCGCGGCTAGCGCCCGGCGCGTGGGCGCAGGGCAGGATGCGAACATCAATAACCAGAGGATGGAAGCATGTACGGTACTTCTGCAAGTCCCGACCGGCTGAATGCACAGCAACGATCGGCGCGTATTCGCGAGGTGGTGCTGGCCAGGGGCGTCGAGTTGCGCGAGCGCTACCCGCTGCTCAAGCATCAGGACGCGCTGGGCGCAGGCATTCTGGCCTTGGCCCTGGCCGGGATGATCGGCACGGCGGCGCTCTATATCGGCGGGTACCTGGCCTGGTGGGCCTGCCTGCTGCTCAACGCGTTTTTTGCCTCCTTGACCCACGAGCTGGAACACGACCTGATCCACAGCATGTATTTCCGCAAGCAGCGCGTCCCCCACAACCTGATGCTGGCGCTGGTCTGGCTGGCGCGGCCGAGCACCATCAACCCGTGGATCCGCCGCCATCTGCACCTCAATCACCACAAGGTGTCCGGCACCGAGGCCGACATGGAGGAGCGCGCCATCACCAACGGCGAGCCCTGGGGCATCGCCCGCCTGCTGATGGTTGGCGACAATGTCATGTCGTCATTGATCCGCACCCTGCGCGCCAAAACCTGGGCGCACAAGCTCAACATCCTCAAGCGCACCCTGAAGGTGTACGCACCGCTGGCGTTGCTGCATTGGGGGGCCTGGTATGTGTTCCTCGGCTTCCACGCCGCCAATGGCGTCGCCGCGCTGCTGGGTTCGCCCATCGACTGGTCGGCCAGCACCCTGGCGGTGATGCAGGTGCTCGATATCGCCGTGGTGGTGATCGTCGGCCCCAACGTGCTGCGCACCTTCTGCCTGCACTTCGTCAGCTCGAACATGCACTACTACGGCGACATCGAAGCGGGCAACGTGATCCAGCAGACCCAGGTGCTCAACCCCTGGTGGTTGTGGCCGCTGCAGGCGTTCTGCTGCAACTTCGGCAGTACCCACGGCATCCACCATTTCGTGGTCAAGGAACCCTTCTACATCCGCCAGCTGACCGCGCCGGTGGCGCACAAGGTGATGGCCGAGATGGGCGTGCGCTTTAACGATTTCGGCACCTTTGGCCGGGCCAACCGCTTTATCCGCAAGGAACAGGTGGCGGCGCAGGTGGTGCGGGGAGTCGGGGCGTGATGTATCGGCGTTGAGGGCCAATCGCGGGCAAGCCTCGCTCCTACAGGTACATGGATAACCTGTAGGAGCGAGCTTGCTCGCGATGGCGATTCCGCAGACGCGCAACCTTCGGCGTTTTCCCCCACCTGTAGCCGCTGCCGCAGGCTGCGATCGGCCGGCACGGCCGTGGCGATCTTGAAATCGCCAGAGGTCCTGCGACCAGCGTGGCCCGGACCATCGCAGCCTGCGGCAGCGGCTACGGGGTCAATCCGGCTGGAACGGCGAGGCGCTGAGGATCACCCCGGTTTCGTCCACATACTGCTGCCAGTGGCCGATCAGCGCGTCGAGCTTGCCCGGCTCGCTTTGGGCCAGGTCGTGGATCTCCCCCGGGTCCTGGCTCAGGTCGTACAGCTGCCAGGTCGCCGGGCCCACGGGGCCGGGGATGTACACCGCTTTCCAGTGGCCCTGGCGAATCGCCCGGCGGCCGAACAGTTCCCAGCCGGTGACCGTGTGTTCGTCATGCACCTGCGCGGTCTCGCCGGACAGGAAACCCAGCCACGACTTGCCGCGCAATGGCGCCACCTCCTTGCCGCGCCAGCGCTTGCTGGGATGACGCACGCCGGCCAGGTCGAGAATGGTCGGGGTGATGTCCATCACCGTGCCGAAGCCATGGCTGATCCGCCCCTTGAGCGCCAACTGCGGGTAATGCACCAGCGCCGGCACGCGGATCCCGCCTTCGGTGGTGAAGGCCTTGAACAGGCGTGACGGCGCGGTGGCGACCTGGGCCCAGGCCGGGCCGTACCAGACGTAGGAGTTGGCGCGGCCGATGTTGTCCAGGCTGTTGTCGTAGTGTTGGTTGAGGTAGGTCAAAAGCTGCGGGCCGAACTTGGGGAAGGCTTCCAGCAGCGCGCCTTCGGCACCGTTGTCGGACATGAACAGGATAAAGGTGTTGTCCAGCTGGCCCTGCTGGCGCAGGTAGTCCACCACCCGGCCGATGTTCCAGTCCATGCGTTCGACCATCGCCGCGTAGACCTCCATGGCCCGCGCGGAAACCTGCCGCTGCTGCTCGCTCAAGGCCGCCCATTCGGCGCTCAGGCCCAGCAGCGGGTGCGGCTCCACATCGGCCTCGATCAGCCCCAGTTGCTTGAGCTTTTCCAGACGCTCCAGGCGCAGCACCTCGGGGCCGGTGTCATAGCGGCCACGGTACTTGGCGACCACTTCCTCGGGCGCCTGCAACGGCCAGTGCGGCGCGGAAAACGGCAGGTAGGCGAAGAACGGCCGGGTCTGGTCGCGCTCCTTGAGGTACTGCAGCAGCTTGTCGCCGAAGGCGTCGGAGGAATAGAAGTCCTTGGGCAATTGCTCGATGAAGCGGTCGTCCTCGATGTACAGCGCCGGGGTGGATTTGAGCAGGCCCGGGGTGTGTTCGTCGTAGGTCGGCTCGAAACCGTAGTGGTTGGCGGCGCCGGGCAGCAGCGAGAACGAACGCTCGAAACCCCGGGCATGGGGCGCCAGTTCGGCGGTCAGGCCCAGGTGCCATTTGCCGCTCATCAGAGTCTGGTAGCCGGCGTCGCGCAGCAGCTCGGGCAGGGCCACCACGCGGTCGTTGAGGTGGCCCTCGTAGCCCGGCTTGCCGATCAGTTCCGGGGTCAGGGCCTCGGCCATGGTGCCGATGCCGGCGATATGGTGGTCGGTGCCGGTGAGCAGCATGGAGCGGGTCGGCGAGCAGGTCGGCGCGGTGTGGAAGTCGGTCAGGCGCAGGCCGCCTTCGGCCAGGGCATCGAGGTTCGGCGTGGCGATTTCGCCGCCGAACGCACCGAGATCGGAAAAGCCCAGGTCGTCGGCCAGGATCACCAAAAAGTTGGGACGTTGCGGCATCTGTTCACTCCTCATCAGCAAGCAATAAAGGCCAGTGGCAGGTCACGGATCTGGGCGGGCAAAGGCACCTGGTAGTGATAGTCACGGGTCAGTTCGTGGAGCAGTTCTTCGTGCACCTGGTGGAAGTCGAAACTGCTGCGCTGGCGCGGATGGGGCAGGGCGATGTCCACCACCCGCTTGATCCGGCCCGGGCGCGGCTCCATCACCACCACGCGGTCGGCGAGGAAGATCGCTTCCTCGACGTCATGGGTGACCAGCACCGTGGTGATCCTGGCCCGCTCGCGGATCGCCAGCAGCTCGTCCTGCATCTGCTGGCGGGTCAGCGCGTCGAGGGCGCCGAAGGGTTCGTCCAGCAGCAGGATGCGCGGGCTGGCCACCAGGCCACGAGCGATGGCTACTCGTTGCGCCATGCCGCCGGACAGCTGGTGCGGGTAGGCGCGGGTGAAGTCGGTGAGGCCCACCAGTTCGATGAAATCGGTGATGCGGGTTTGCCGTTCTGTGGTGCTCAAAGCTTCGTTGACCAGGCCCAGGCCGATGTTTTCCTCGACCGTCAGCCAGGGGAACAGGCGATGTTCCTGGAACACGATGCCGCGTTCGCCGCCGATGCCGTTGACGGCCTTGCCGTCGACGCGGATCTCGCCGCGAAACTGCGTATCCAGGCCGATCAGCAGGCGCAGCAGGGTGGATTTGCCGCAGCCGCTTGCGCCGACGATGGCGACGAATTCGCCCTCGGCAATCTCCAGGTTGAATTCGCGGATCGCCTCCAGCTCGCCGCCGGCGACCTCGAAGGTCTTGCCCACATGGCTGAAGCTGACGATGGGGGAAGGTACGAGTGCGTTCATGCGTGTCTCCAGCGTGTGGCGCGGGTTTCGAGCTGTTGGCCAATAAGGTTGAGCAGGGCGCCGGTGAGCCCCACCAGGAGCATGCCGGCCATGATCAGGTCCATGCGCAGCAGCTGCTGGGCGCCGATCATCTGGCTGCCGATGCCGCCGTTGGACGGCATGAAATATTCCGCGCCGATGGTCCCCAGCCAGGCGTAGATCAGGCTCAGGCGCAGGCCGGCGAAGATCCCCGGCGCGGCGCCCGGCAGCACCAGGCGGCGCAGGCGTTGCCAGAGGTTCAGGCGCAGCACTTGCGCCGCCTCGGTCAGTTGCGGCGACAGGTTGGCGACGCTGCGCTGGGTGGCGATAAACAGCGGGAAGAACGCGGCCAGCGCGACAAATACCCATTTCGCCAGCTCCCCGAGGCCGAACCAGGCGGTGAGCAGCGGCACCCAGGCGAAAATGGCGATCTGCCGCAGCGCCGCCAGGGTCGGCCCCAGAAGACGTTCGCTCAGAGGCGACAGGCCCAGCAGCAGGCCCAGGGCAAACCCCAGGCCGCCCCCCAGCAGCAGGCCGCCGAGGGTGCGCCGCAGGCTCAGGCCCAGGCCGCCCGACAGGCTGCCGTCGAGCAGGCCGTTCCAGGTGGTTTGCAGCACCGCCAGCGGGCTCACCAGGATATTGGCGTCGACCCATTCCAGCCGGTTCGCCACTTGCCACAGCGCCAGCAGGAACAGCGGTAGCAGCCACGGCTGCAGGCGTTGCCAGCTCTGGTAGCGCGGGCCGCGGCGGATCTGCGCGATGGCCGGGTGCGGCCAGTGCACCAGGGCCTTGTCCAGCAGGCCGATGCCGCGGTCCATGGCCACGCCCATCACCCCGATCACCACGATGCAGACGAAGACGATATCCAGCATGAACAGCTGGCGCGCCCAGACCATCAGGTAGCCGATGCCTTCGCTGGAGGCCAGCAGCTCCACCGCCAGCAGCGAGGTCCAGCCGGCGGCCAGGGCCAGGCGCACGCCGGCCATGAAGGCGGGCAGGGCGGCGGGCAGCACCAGCCGGCGGATCAACAGCAGCGGCGGCAGGCGCAGCACGGCGGCGGCTTCGCGCAATCTGGGCTGGGCATCGCGCACGCCGACCAGGGTATGCAGGGTCACCGGCACCACGATGGCCTTGACCAGCACCACCAGCTTGAGCAGTTCGCCGATGCCGAAAAACACCATGAACAGCGGAATCCAGGCCAGGGTCGGAACCTGGGACAGGGCGGCGAAGGTGGGGAACACCAGGCGTTCCAGGCGCCGGCTGGAACCCAGCGCCGCGCCCAGCACGGCGCCGGCGCCGATGCCCGCCAGCAGGCCCCAGGCCAGCCGTTGCAGGCTGATCGCCAGATGGCTCCACAGCTCGCCGCCGGCCAGCTCGAGCGCGCTGCTCCAGACCAAGGCCGGTGCCGGCAGGATCTGCTCGCTCATCCAGGCATTACGGCTGGCCAGCCACCACAGGGCGAACAGGCCCAGGGGCAGCAGCCAGGGCAACAGCCGCCGGTGGATGCGCGGCCAGGACAGCGGCTTATCGGCGGGCGCGGCCAACGGCAAGCTGAGAAGGGAAACACGGGCCATGGACGACCTCCGTTGTCGGGTTTCTTGCTGATTTCAACCGTCTTCTTTCTGTAGGAGCGAGCTTGCTCGCGATAGCGGCATCGGGGCCAAAACCGGCCTGCGGCCTATCGCGAGCAAGCTCGCTCCTACAGTTCGTGTTTGGTTATATAAAAAGTTATATCGATGCTATTGGGAGATAAGAGAGGCCATTTAAGGCCTCCAGGCACGCCGCATCCAATGCATTTGGAGAATATTTTCGATGCTGACCATGCATATGCCGCGCAGAGCCGCGCCCTGGCTGGTTTATTCGAACGGGTTATTAAAATGTGAATTTATAGTATTTAAAGCTTTGATCGCCTTGAGCCTACCTTCTGCTCCTCAATGCCCGTCGCAGCCAGGAGCCACACCTTATGAACCTTCCCTTCAAACGCGTCCTCAGTCTGTTCGCCGCGCCGGCCCTGGCAGGGCTCCTGGGGTACCTGCCGCTGCTGGCCCAGGCGGATGAGCTCAAGCAGATCCGCATCGCCGTGCCGGACCTCAGCGCCGGCACCCAGCACAGCGGCGGCGGGGTGACGGACGTGCTGCGCCAGCAGCAGATCTTCGAAAAGGCCTTCGCCGACCGGGGCATCAGCATCCAGTGGAACTACTTCAAGGGCGCCGGCCCAGTGATCAACGAGGCCTTCGCCAACGGCCAGGTGGACCTGGCCTACCTGGGGGACCTGGCGGCGATCATCGGCAAGTCCAACGGCCTGGACACCCGCCTGCTGAGCGCCACCGCCCGTGGGGTCAAGCAGTACCTGGGAGTGGTGCCGGGCTCGGGGATCAAGACCTTGCAGGACCTCAAGGGCAAGCGGGTCGCGGTGTTCCGCGGCACGGCCACGCAGTTGTCGCTGGATGCCGCGCTGGCCAGCCAGGGTCTGAGCGAGAAGGACCTGAAGATCATCAACCTGGATTTCAACGCGGCGGTCGCGGCGCTGGCGGCGAAGCAGATCGATGCTACCTGGGGCGGTTCCAACTTGAACGCCTTGCAGGCCAAGGGCCTGGCCGAGGTGCCGCTGAACACCAAGGACCTGGGCGGCGCGGGTAGCGTGCAGGCGGTGCTGGTGGGCAGCGGCGCCTTCGTCGATGCCCATCCCGAGGTGGTGGAGAAGCTGCTCAAGGCCCAGCAGCAGGCGGTGCAGTGGCTGACCCAGGACAGCAACAAGGACGCCTATATCGAGCTGGTATCGGGGCTGGCCAGCTACCCGCCGGCGGTGCTGCAGCAGGACCTCAAGGATCAGCGCTTCAGCGAAATCTTCCCCTCGACCCTGGATCCGGTGTTCCTCGGCAAACTGCAGGACGCGGTGGACCTGGCCGCGCAGCAGCGGCTGATCCGCAAGCCGTTCAAGGTCAGCGAATGGGTGGCGCCGCAGTTGGCGGCGGCCGGTCTATAAGGCCACCTGGCAATCCGCTTGGAATACGTCCCGTAGCCGCTGCCGAGCCTGCGAGGCTGCGTACGAGGACGCAGTCCTCGCCAAATCTGTCCATGCGGTTTACCAGGAGGAAGGCGGTGCATGGTTTTGCGGCCCCTGCGGGGCCGATCGCAGCCTCGCGGGCTCGGCAGCGGCTACAGATTGCGTCTTCTGTAGGCGCGAGCTTGCCCGCGATGGCGTCCTAGGACGCCATGCTGACCTGCTGCCGATCCACCGCCACCAGCACTTCGATCATCTTGCGGGCCGCCGGCGACAGGCGAAATCCCGTGCGGCTGACGATGCCGCAGCGGGCGTTCATGCTCTCGATGTTCTGCGGCAGGTTGCGCCAGTGCAGCAGCGCCAGGGAACCCTGTTCGATGTCCTCGACGAAGGCTTCTTCGGTGCCCACGCCAATCGCATTGGACTGGCGCACGATCTTCACCAGGGCCGGGAAATGCTCGGTCTGGATGGTCGGGGAAAAGTCGATGCGCCCGCTGAGGTTGGCCAGCAGCTTGCGGATCCCCGGCGGGATCAGGGTGGTGGCCAGCGGGTAGTCGAACATGTCGTTGGTCGACAGGCTTTCCTTGGCCAGCAGCGGGTGCCCCGGGCGGCAGAAAAACACCCCGCGCTTGGGCGTCAGGGGCTGGGTCTGGAAGTTCGGGTCGGCTTCGAAATGGCGGATGTCGGCGATAAAGAATTCGATCTCTTCGCGGCTCAGGCTGCGGCTGAGTTTTTCCCAGTTATCCACCTCCAGGCAGATGCGCACCTTGGGGTGGATGCCGGTGAATTGCGCCACCGCGTCGGGCACCAGTTTCACCGCCGGCGCCGGGCCGCAACCGAAGCGCAGCTCGCCGGCGTCGAGCTTGGTCATCTGCGTCACTTCGCTGCTCAGCAAGGCCGCGCCCTGCACCAGGCTCAGGGCGTGCTGCAACACCACTTGGCCTTCCGGGGTGGGACGCAAATCCTTGTTGCCACGGTCCACCAGCACGCAGCCGAACTCCTGCTCCAGGCCCTGGATACTGCGGCTGAAGGCCGGCTGAGTGATGCCCATGGCGTCGGCCGCGCGGACAAAACTGCGGTGTTCGTTGAGGGCGATGAAGTAACGCAACTGGCGAAGATCCATATGCTTTCCCGGCATCCGAAAAATAGCCCGAAGGCATTTGCGACGAGTGAGGAATGAGGTTTTAAATGCAAGCTCTTATTCCGTCAACGAAGCACGTGAATATCTATTAGATCTAAAGAGAATATAGATAGAGCGTTGTTTCGCTGCCGCTCAACCGTAAGCAGTCAGACGAGGGTCTACCCGATGAGCAATGCCGCACTAGCCGTTAAACCCGCTGTTCATGCGCTTGAGATCCACCCGGTGGCCGGCCGTATCGGCGCCGAGATCCGTGGCGTGCAACTCTCCGGCGAGCTGAATGCCGCCACGGTCGAAGCCATCCAGCAGGCGCTGGTGGACTACAAGGTGATCTTCTTCCGTGGCCAGGCCCACCTCGACGACCAGAGCCAGGAAGCCTTCTCCCACCTGCTCGGCGAGCCGGTGGCACACCCCACCGTACCGGTGCGCGACGGCACCCGTTACCTGCTCGAACTGGACGGCGCCGAGGGCCAGCGCGCCAACTCCTGGCACACCGACGTGACCTTCGTCGATGCCTACCCGAAGGCCTCGATCCTGCGTTCGGTGGTGGCGCCGGCCTCCGGTGGCGACACGGTCTGGGCCAACACCGCCGCGGCCTACAACGAACTGCCGGCGGAGCTGCGCGAGCTGGCGGACAAGCTCTGGGCGGTGCACAGCAACGAATACGACTACGCCGGGGCCAAGCCCGACGTGTCGGCGGAGAAGCTGGAGCGCTACCGCAAGGTGTTCACCTCCACTGTCTACGAGACCGAGCACCCGCTGGTGCGCGTGCACCCGGTGAGCGGCGAGAAGAGCCTGGTGCTCGGGCATTTCGTCAAACGCATCAAGGGCTATACCCAGGCCGATTCGGCGCACCTGTTCAACCTGTTGCAAAGCCATGTCACGCGTCTGGAAAACACCGTGCGCTGGCGCTGGACCGCCGGTGACGTGGCGATCTGGGACAACCGTTCGACCCAGCATTACGCGGTCGACGACTACGGCACCCAGGACCGCGTGGTCCGCCGCGTGACCCTCAAGGGCGACGTGCCGGTGGGTGTGCACGGGCAGCGTAGCCAGACCATCAAGGGGCTGTGACAGAGGCGTCCCAAGGCTCTCTGTAGCCGCTGCCGCAGGCTGCGATAAGGCCGCAGGCCTTCGGCGATCCTGGAGCCGTCGCGCCCCTTCGGGTCGATCGCAGCCTGCGGCAGCGGCTACAGGGGCGCGGTGGGTTTGAACTTTTTCGCGGGCAAGTCGGATCGCCGCCCGCTCGCTCCTACCGTAGGAGCGAGGCTTGCCCGCGATGGGGCCCTTGAAACCGCCGCCTTACCACACCCCGATCTGCACTACCTTTTCCGCCTCCGGTTCGCCATAACGAAAGCGTTGCCCGCGCAGGTCGATCTCTTCGTGGCTGATGGTGGTCCGCCGCTTCAGCCCGCGCAGCCAGTCGAACAGATACCCCAGGTGTTCCTCGCGCACCGCCGCATAGGCCGGGTCGGCGCCGAGGTCGCGCAGTTCCTGGGGGTCGTTGTAGAGGTCGAACAGCTGCGGGCGGAAGCCGTCGTAGGCCAGGTATTTCCAGCGCTCGCTGCGCACCATGGTCATGCGGCAGCGGTCGATGGGCTGGGCCAGGCGTTCGCGGGCCGGGGCCTGGAACGCGTAGTCGTATTCGCTGATGGCATAGCGGCGCCAGTCGCCCGCCGTGCCGTGCAACAGCGGGATCAGCGAGCGGCCTTCCAGACGGTGTTCGGCGCCGGGCAACCCCAGGGCGTCGAGAAAGGTCGGCAGGGCATCGATGGTTTCCACCAGGCGCTCGTCCAGCGTGCCGCGGCTGATATCCGCCGCGGCCCGTGGGTCGCGCACGATCAGTGGCACGCCCACGGCCGGCTCCAGTAAAAACTCCTTTTCCCCCAGCCAGTGATCGCCGAGAAAGTCGCCGTGGTCGCTGGTGAACACGATCAGGGTGTCGTCCCAGCGCCCGCTGCTTTGCAGGAAATCGAACAGGCGGCCGAGCTGATCGTCCACCTGCTTGATCAGGCCCATGTAGGTCGGCACCACGTTCAGGCGCACTTCGTCGCGGGAGAAGTTCTGGCTCTCCTGATGCTGGCGAAAGGCGGCATACACCGGGTGGTCGCTGGCCTCGTCGGCGGCGGCGCGCACCGGGGCGATCACCTGCTCGGCCGTGTACAGCGCGTGGTAGGGCGCCGGCGCGATATAGGGCCAGTGCGGCTTGATATAGGACAGGTGCAGGCACCAGGGCTGCTCGCCCTGCTCTTGGATGAAGTCGAGGGCGCGGTCGGTGGTGTAGACAGTTTCCGAATGCTGCTCGGGGACGCGAGCCGGCAGGTGGGCGTTGCGCATTTTCCAGCCGCTGAGGATTTCACCCTGTTCACCCGCGGCGGCGTTGGCCCAGTCGTGCCAGGGGTTGCGCCCCTGGTAGCCCTGTTTGCGCAGGTACTGGGTGTAGGGCGCCGACTCGCGTTTGTCGTCGAACAGCGGGCTGTCGGGGAAGATCCCGTCGTGGCGCAGATAGGGCTCGAAACCGACCTCGTTGAGGGCCTCGGCCTGCTGGCTCTCGGGGTCGATCGCCAGGCGCTGCAGGGCATCGAGGTTGGGTGTGGCGTGGGTCTTGCCCACCAGCGCGGTGCGGATGCCGTGGGGGCTCAGGTAGTCGCCGATGGTCAGCTCTTCCAGGGGCAGCGGCACGGCGTTCCACGCCACCTGGTGGCTACTCACGTAACGCCCGGTGTAGGCCGACATCCGCGACGGCCCGCAGATGGTGCCCTGGGTGTAGGCGCGGCTGAAGCGCACGCCGGCGGCGGCCAGGCGGTCGATGTTCGGCGTGTGCAAATGGGGGTGGCCGTAGCACGACAGGTAATCGCGACGCAGCTGGTCGCACATGATGTACAGCACGTTGCGCACGGGTTGGATGGGGTTGGACATGGGCTTCACCGATCGAAAGACAGGTGAGGGTTTTCGCTGTCGCGGGGCGTTCCGACAAGCGCATTTGGCGCATGGTTTTCATGCGTGATGTGCATGGGCGAAGGCGACCCCTGTAGCCGCTGCCGAAGGCTGCGATAAGGCCGAAGGCCTTCAGCGATATTGAAATCGCCGCGCCCCTTCGGAGCGATCGCAGCCTGCGGCAGCGGCTACAGGTTTGGCATTTCAGACCGCGAAATTTTCCAGCGAACATAGATCCTCATCCAGCGCGTCGGTGCGCTTGATCTCCTCGATCATCGCCTCAGCCAGCGGCGACAGCCGGTACCCGGCGCGGCTGACGATGCCGTAGCGGGTGTACAGCTCCTCCAGGTCGTCGGCCAGGCCTTCGACCTTCAGGCACACCAGCTCGCCCCGGGCATTGTGCAGCGCATCGCTGTAGGCGCCGATGATGCCGATCGCGTCCGAGCGCATCACCACGCCGAGCAGGCTGTAGCTGTTCTCGCATTCCACATTCGGGACGAAATCCGGCCGGCCGCTGAGATCGACCACGACCTTGCGCAGGTTCGGCGGGCGGATGGTCGCGGCCAGCGGGTAACTCATCAGCTCGGCGGCGGTGACGCTTTCCTGCTCGGCCAGCGGGTGCCCGGCGCGGCAGCAGAAATGCCATTTGCGTGGGCGCAGGCGCTGGGTCAGGTAATCCGGGTTGGCTTCGAACTGCCGGGTGTCGGCGACGAAAAATTCGAACTCTTCGCTGAGCAGGCGTTTGCTCAGGGTTTGCCAGTCATCCACCTGGAACTGCACCCGGGCCTTGGGGTAACGCCCGATAAAGCTGCCGATGGCCCGCGGGATCAAGCCTGCTGCTGGCGCCGGCCCGCAACCGAAGCGCAGCTCGCCGGCCTCCAGGCCGTTGAACTGGCTGATCTCGTTGGCCAGTTGCTGCGCGCCGCTGACCAGCCGCCGTGCATGTTCGAGCAGCACCAGCCCCTGTTTGGTCGGTGCCAGGTCCTTGCGCCCGCGATCCACCAGCTGACAGCCGACGCTGTGCTCCAGGGCCTGGATGCTGCGGCTGAAGGCCGATTGCGACAGGTTCACCGCCAAGGCGGCCGCGACAAAGCTGCGCTGTTCGGCGAGGGCGATGAAGTGACGGAGCTGGCGCAGATCGATATGCATTTTTCACATTGAAAATATCGGGGAAATGCATTGGCTATGCATTAGGTCGACTCTTTATAAAGGCAATCTCTTATTCCGTAAATCTTATTAAAAACATAAATAAATAACTTAAAAGAATATACGGATCAGTCTGTTTTTTGCCCAGGAGCCGCCCATGAGCCCGTTGAACCTTGTCTCCCCCACTTCGCCCCGACGGCTCAAGCGCTTGCCGCTGGCCCTGCTGCTGGCCGGTAGCGCCGGTTGGTCCCACGGCTATGCCGCGCAAGCCGAAACGCCCGCCGAAGCCCCGGCCAAGGCCGATGCCGCCCGGCCCGCCGCCAGCAGCCAGCTGGAAACCGTGACCGTGACCGCGCGGCGCCGCGAGGAGAGCGCCCAGGACGTGCCGACGCCGATGAGCGTGATCGGTGGCCAGGCCCTGGAGAGCCAGCGGGTCTATCGCATCCAGGATCTGCAGCAGCTGGTGCCGAGCGTCAACGTCGCCTACATGCACGCGCGCCAGTCCAGCGTGTCGATCCGCGGCCTGGGCAACAACCCGGCCAGCGACGGCCTGGAAGGCAGCGTCGGGCTGTACATCGACAACGTCTACCTGGGGCGGCCGGGCATGGCGGTGTTTGACCTGATGGACATCGAGCAGCTGGAAGTGCTGCGCGGTCCCCAGGGCACGCTGTTCGGCAAGAACACCACCGCCGGGGTGATCAACATCAGCACCCGCGCGCCGAGCTTCACTCCTGAGCGCAGCATCGAGACCTCGGTGGGCGAGGACGGCTACTTCCAGACCAAGGGCACTATTTCCGGGCCGCTGAACGACGAGCTGGCCGGGCGTTTCTCGGCCTATCGCACCCGCAGCGACGGCGATATCAAGAACCAACACGACGGCCATGACCTCAACGGCGGCTCGCGGCAGGGCTTCCGTGGCCAACTGCTGTTCAAGCCCAACGAGAACTTCAACCTGCGCTGGATCGGCGACTACAACGAAGAGGACTCCAGTGCCGGCACCCGGGTGCTGTACAGCACCGGGCCGACCATCAATGGCGTCAACCAGTACCAGTCGCGGGCCGCCGCGGCCGGCGCCACCTTGGTCGATGGCACGCACCGCAAGGTCAACCTGGACAACGATCAGCATGTCACGGTGTTCCAGGGCGGCACCTCCCTGGAGGCCAACTGGACCCTGCCCAGCGACTTCACCCTGACTTCGGTCAGCTCTTACCGCTGGTGGGACTTCACCCCGCGCAACGACGACGGGCTCAACGTGCCGGCCAGCTATAACGCCGGGGTCTCGGTGGAGGATAAACAGTGGTCCCAGGAGTTCCGCCTGGCCTCGCCCACCGGCGGGTTCTTCGACTACGTGCTCGGCGCCTACTACTTCGGCTCCGACCTCGATAACAAATCCTTCAGCTATTACGGACCCAAGGCGGACATCTGGAACGGCACGCCCACCGGCGCGCTGAACAACGTCACCAGCATCGGCAACGGGCATATCCGCACCGACAGCTTCGCGCTGTTCGCCCAGGGCACCTGGCACCTCACCGAGCGCCTGGACTTCACCGCCGGCCTGCGCGGCACCTATGAAGAGAAAAGCGCCTGGGTGACCCGCAACGCGCCAGTGGGTGGCGCCGCGGTGACCGGTGCCGCGGCCACCGCGCGGCGCGGACGGGCCGGGGCCTACGACTCCGGCGACCTCAACCAGTACAGCACCAGCCCCTCGGGCCTGCTCAACCTCAGCTACCGCTTCACCGACGACCTGTTGGGCTACGCCACCCTGTCCCACGGCGAGAAGTCCGGCGGGGTCAACCTCGCGGTCGGCTCGGCGCCCACCGCTGGCGCCGACTCGCTGCTGATCGGCACCGAGCGCGCCAACAACGCCGAACTGGGCTTCAAGAGCACCCTGTGGGACAAGCGCCTGCAACTCAACGCCAACCTGTTCTGGACCCAGGTCAACGGCTACCAGACCAACGCCTACGACGCCAACAACCGTGTGCAGTACCTGACCAACGCCGGCTCGGTGCGCTCACGGGGCGTGGAAATCGAAAGCACGCTGATCCCCATCCGTGGCCTGACCCTCAACCTCAACGGCTCCTACAACGACGTGCGCTACCTGTCCTACAAGGATGCGCCGTGCCCGCCTGAAGTCAGCCTGCGCCCGGGCGCCCCGGCCTCCTGCGACCTCAGCGGCCACCAGGTGGTCGGCGCCTCGAAATGGATCGGCAACGCCAACGGCGAATATAAATGGAACCTGGACAACGGCCTCGAACCCTACGTCACCGGCAGCTACGCCTTCCGCTCCAAGGCCGTCGGCACCGTCGAGGATTCCGACTACGGCCAGATCCCCAGCTACGCGGTGGTCAACCTTTCCACCGGCCTGCGTGGCAACTATGAGCAGGGACAGTGGGACGTGTCGCTGTGGCTGAAAAACGCCTTCGACAAGACCTACTACACCACGCTGTGGTCGGGGGGGAATGGCGGCTACGAAGGTTTGCTCGGCACGCCGCGGACCCTTGGCGTGACCGGTCGCTACGACTTCTGACCGGGTAACCTGTGCTTCTGTAGGAGCGAGGCTTGCCCGCGATAGCGCCTGTCCTGACACACCACGGCGCTTGCATCGCGAGCCATCGCGCTCCTACAGAAGAGGCTTATTTGCAGCTGTAGCCGTCAGGCATGGTCACCGTGTAATTACGCTGCACACGGTCGCGGAAATCCAGGTTCTGCAAACCCTGTTCAACGACAAAGGCCTCGACCTTGGCGTCCTGGCAATCATCGTTCTGCGACGACACCCGCAGCAGATAGACCGCCCGCTTGCTGGCTTCGTCCCTGGCCGTCACGGTAAAGGTGGTCAGCCTGGCGTAACCGGTGCGCTCCGAAGTACCCACCGGGCCATAACTGGTGTTGGGCGTACTGGTGCAGACCAGCTTGTCCTTTTTCTTGCCATCCTTGCACACCGTGGAGGTGCTGGTCGGGACCTGCCCATACTCAGTGGCGGTATAGCGATAAGTCACCCGCTTGCTGTCGATGTCCAGCGTCACCGTCATCTTGATCGGCGCATGTTTCTTCGGCAGCGTCGCCTCGGTGAATACCTCCCGGAACCCTTGATCCTTCATCGCACTGACCATGTCACGCAGGTAATAACGGGCATTCAGCGAACTCTCATCATTGCCCTGGGTAACAGTCACCAACACCAGCGCCTGTCGATCGAAGGCATAGTCCGGATCAGGCGTGCCATTGAGCGCCACGCCGAGCTGGGTGGCGCAGCCGGTGAGCAGGAGGGAGAGCAGGAGGAGGGGGTAAAGCATGTATCGAGTCATGAGGTCTTCGTTGTGTTGCGGGGGAGTGGATAGGGATTAAACGGATGAACGGCGGAATAAACAAATGGAAGGTGGGGGGACGGGGTTACAGTCGGTCGCTGTGCCTGTCGAGCGCGACAGCAGGGGCGGGAGCATGACTGGTTTGGCGGGGGAGATGGTTGTGGTTTTTTGTCGCTGGGGCGATGGGTTTTGGTGGGAGTGGGTTGATCGTTGCTGGCAGCGGCGACCGAGTTGTTAAAAAAACATCCTTCTTGTTGCTCTTGGGCAAGCATACTTTTGTTACTGCTCTAGATGTTAGGGTTTCCAGTACTCAAGATGCTCCATGTGTCTTTCAATATCGTCCATGTCGTCCTCGCCAAGAGTCGTATCGAATTGCTCGCTGATTACCCTTCGCACTCTTGCGAGCCTTTCAGTTACCTTCTCGTTGTCTATAAAGACTGTTGTTGCTTGTCGATAGTCAGCAACAGGTTTGTCAATGTAGTGACTTCCAATTTTATGTAGAGATATTAAGATGAACTCGATTTCCGTTAGTATTTCTAAGGCGGCCTCGCCTGAAAGTGAGATTTTTTTATTTTTTCTGAGCATTGCCCTTCCCTTCTGTAAATGGGGTTATAGCCAACTGTTCACATAGCGGCATTTGCATGCCTTGATCATATTCGGTCTGTCAAAACCGGTCACTGTTTTTGCAGCAACAATCAAAGGCTATCTCGCGACCATAGCAAAAACAAGCTGGCAGTATTCGACTCAGCTTGTAAGAAAAATCGCCCATAGAGTATTTTTAGTCACTTGAATTTGTTTGCTCTAGTAATTCGTTTTTTATTAGTCTCGACAGTATCACGGGTGATAATTTAGGGGGTATGGTTATGGGTAGGTAACTTTCATGAGGCTCTGGTTATGTTTTTTTGTTTCATAGCCTTTGGCAACTATTACTAATACTGGAGTTGAGCTCCATACCGAAATGAAGCTGTAGCTTTTTATGGTGTCATCAATGTCTTCGGTGTTGATGTTTTCAATGAGTATTTTTTCACTTTCTATTATTTCTGATATTTCCTCTCCCTCAGCTCCTAGACTTTGGAAGGCTATCAGGTTTTCAAATGTAATAGTCCAGTCTTGCTCTTTCCAGTCAGTAAAGTTAACTACTAGTATCCTTGGGGCACTTGTTATTTTTTTGATGGTTCCATCTGCTACAGAAAAAGAGTTCATCTTCTATGTTCCTGGATGCTTTTCTCCCGGTAGGAAACCTGTTCCATGCCCGGGTTGATAGTTATCTGGCTTCGCCTTTGAGATTAATCCCTACCTTTTGGCTTGACCCCAGGGTCTCCAGGATGACTTTCGTATCTGATTCGTGTGTCAGCATTCGGCTCCCATACCATCCTCTGAGTCCCGTGCTGTGTTTGGGATACTTTTGGTTGTATTCCAAGGGCCTTAGTTAGTTCGTTGGGGTCATCTGGAAATGAGTAAAAGGACTCGGCGGTTTTGGCGATGCGACGACCGAAGGCATCGTACTTGTATGTCGCGGTGCTGCCTCCGGGCAGACTAACACCGATCAGGCGGTGCTGGCAGTCGTACTGGTATTCGGTGACCAGATTTTGCCCAGCGCCACTTTCGTCCTGGCGGGTGATCTGCCGGCCCAGGGCGTCATAGCGGTATTTGCGCTGGCCGCCGTCGGAAAATCAGCGCAGGTCATCGCGCTGCGCTGATAGAACATCGCTGATTTTTAAAGAACGGATTTAAGCGTTCAGAACCTGATCCTGCAATCTACGGCCGATGACATCCATCAGGTCGCAGCCGTCGCGGAGTGGGATGACGATCACTCGCGACAAATCTTGTAGCAGTAGCGGGTCGCAGTTGAAGTTTTCAGTTAGAGAAATCGTTTCAAGTAGCTGGGTTACGCAGCGGATGCGATATGCGGCGGTGTCATGCAGCACGTCCACAGGTGCCTGAGTGTCAATGAGTAGCGAGGGAAAATTGTTGTCGATGCCGGTGATGGGCATGTATCGATTCATGATGAAGCTCCTTGATCAAATGGAGCTGCCACTACTCGCTGTCAAACAAGTTGGGTGGCAGCTGTACGCGGGTTGACAGACCGAGGATCAAGGAGCCCGGCGCACGCAAAGGTGCCCCACGCACAGCCGCCATATAAAGGAACGGCAGACACAAAAAATGCCAGCTGTTCACATAGCGGCATTTGCATGCCTCAATCATATTCGGTCTGTCAAAACCGGTCACTGTTTTTGCAGCAACTCGAAGATGCTATCTGGGTAGAGGAGGGGCTACAAGTTGGCAGAAGTCGATGCGTTCTGTAGGAAAAGTCTCTGCAGCCACCAAAAGCAGATTGTCTTTCCTAAACTAGTAGCAGATGGTTTTCTAGATGAGTTTTTTGTGGTTTTGTTGTGGACGAGATGTTTGAGAGGACTTTGTTACTCATCCCTCTTTCCCCAAAGACTATTTTTTGCTGTGTGGGAGTGTTGCTGATGATTAGCTTTCTTCGATTCTTAAAAATTGAACTTGGCACTAACTATCCCATTATCGTCATCTTTTGAGTCGTTTTCATCGTTGTCTGGTACAAGATGCTCGAAAAAATCAATAAAGGATGGAGCGATCAGAAACAGTGAAGATGCATCATCTTTCGCTTCATGGTACCAATAATAGACTTCTCCTGTTTTTTTGTTGACGCAAAATTGATCTCCACCACCAGACTCTCCAAATGTATAGAATTCTCCATTTATTTGGTTTGAGTACATTCTATTTTTGTAGTAGATGTTGTTTGAGTCTGAAGCTAGACCATAAATTATATCTAAATATACGAAGCCATTATTGTCTCCGGCAGGTATTTTTTTAGGGGTTTTAAATTTTGCGCCATTTGAGAAAGCTATAGCAGTTTGGAAGTTGATTAAAAGTGTTTTCAAGTCTTCTGAGATTTCGCTGCCATCCTGCAAGCTATTACGGGATTGCTTTTTCTCGAAGGATATGGACTCGGTGCTGAGCTCTTTTGAGAGCTTGTCGTATGACATATTTGATTCCTCAGTCCGAAGCAGAACCAGTATGGCGATGTCTCTATGTAGGTCTGATAAAGTTTAAATGTATGACTTCAGCTTTCGTGAGATACAAACATTACCAGTCAGCATTTTGGTGTTGAGAGATTTTAATTTCGATTACTATTTTTGAGTAGTCAATCTCTCCGTCAGGTTTGGTTTTCTTTAGGGGGTCAAAGGCATATTTTATTATTATTTTTGCTCCAGGCTTGTAATAGTGATTTTCGGATTTTTTGTTTGTGTATGTGCCTTCTGTATGAATGTTATTGTCATCTGTTTTTATGTCGATGGTGTTAAATTTTTCGGTATTGTCTTGTCCGGTTAAATATACCTTTGTAATAATTCCAGAAATTTCTTTTTGAGGGATGAGGCCTTTGTGTAGGTTGCTCCACCATTCATCTGAGCCTAACAGTCCAAAAGTTCCTTTAAGGCCGGCTTTTGGTTTTGACTCATTTAGGGTGAGTTCATGGGCTTTTCTAATATACTCGGGGTCTTCTTTAATGCGTTCTTTAAAGTCATAAATGATTTTCATGGCGAGTCCTTTAATTTAATACTTCAAAATCTATTATGTTTTTATTGAAAGTTTCTAAGGCTTTTCCGTTGCCTAATCCTGTGTTGATAACTCCATTTCCGCCGTTTACATGTGGCTTGTTTTTGGCTTCTAGTTTAAACAAGGCATTGTTTTCTTTCCAGCCTTTTTGGGCGCGCGGCATGTCAGGAAATAATGGCGCAGTGCCAGAGTTTGCGGTAGCGCCAATTTTTGAAAGCTCATCCATGGTGCCCGGTTTAGTTGTGAACTTTACAAGCTTTCCATCATAGCCCTGAGAGTATGACTGTAATGGGGAGATGAAGGTTTCACTTGTTGGAGGAACTTCGAAGTTGTTTCTTAGGACCTCAAGATGTTGTTCGCTTAGTGTTCGGTAATAAATTTCATTGCCATGAGCGTCCCGCTCTACGGATGGCCCAACAGGCTTTTTGCTGCCGACTGATGGATTTTTGGGTTTATCGGAATTACTGCCTGAAGCACCGGGGCACTGCCCCTTACCTGGCGTTAACCCCAACGGATCCACCCACCCCGTAGGGTTAGGCACGTACTGGTAGTTGTTCAACCCCCCCGCCAGCTTGATCGGGTCCGGGGTCAAAAACCGTCCAGAGCTCGGATTGTAGTAGCGATGGCGGTTGTAGTGCAGCCCGGTTTCCGCATCGAAGTACTGGCCCTGGAAACGCAGCGGGTTGTCGATTTCGGAAACGTCCAGCGCCGCCAGATTGCCATACGCCCGGTACTTGGCCGACCACATGATTTCGCCGCTGTAGGCGGTCAATTCCTGCGGCGTGCCGAGGTGGTCGAGTTGGTAGTAGAACGGCGTGGCCTGGGTAGGACCTTCGCCATCGAGCATGGCCAGTGGGCGGAAGGTGCCGGGTTCGTAGAGGTAAGTGCGGTAGCGATTTTCAGCGCTCTCAGCGATCAGCCGTTCGCCTTGCCAGAGGAACTCGGTAGTGCGGCCGTCGACGGTCTTGGCGATACGGCGGCCGAAGGCGTCGTACTTGTAAGTGGCGGTGCTGCCGCCCGGCAGGCTCACTCCGATCAGCCGGTGCTGGCAGTCGTACTGGTATTCGGTGACCAGCTTCTGGCCCGCGCCGCGGCGTTCGCGGCTGAGGTTGCCGAAGGCGTCGTAGTCGTAATGGCGGTCGCCTTGCATCAGCAGGCGGTTGCCTTTGACGTTGGCCAGGTTGGCGGCGGGTTGGTCGCCCTGGCCCAGCAGGTTGCCGGCTGGGTCGTGGGCGAAGCTTTCCGGGGTGGCGCCACGTACGTTGATCAGGCGATCTAGCGGGTCGTAGTGATAACGCAGGTTGCCCTTGCGGCTGTCGTCGATGCCGGCGAGGTTGCCGTTGGCGTCGTAGGCATAGGCACGGCGGTAGAGGTTTTGGTGCTGGCCGTGCTGTTGCTGGCTGACGCTGTGGGCCTGCAGGCGGCCTTGTTCGTCGTACTGGTACTGGCTGAGCAGCAGGCCCTGTTGTCGTTGCTGTTCGCGGCCGGCGTTGAACTGGTGGCTGGTCAGGCGCGAGCCGTTGAGGTCGATGCTGCTCAGTTGCCCGCCCGGTGCATGGCGGTAGTCGAGCTTGCTGCCATCGGGCAGGCGGCAATGGCTGAGTTGGCCGAGTTTGTCGTACTCGTAGCGCAGGGTGCCCCAGCCTTGGTGTTCGGTGATCAGGCGGTCTTGCAGATCGTATTCGTAGGCCAGCGGCCAGTGGCCGTCGTCGACATTCACCAGGCGCCCGAGGGCGTCGTAGCTGTAGTGGATTTCTTCGCCGTCGGCCAGGGTTTTCACCAGTAGTCGACCCGCTGCGTCGCGCTGGTACTCGGTGACCAGCTCGCTGCCGTCGTCGCCGAACTCGGTTTTCTTCAGCAGGTTGCCGTTGAGATCGTAGGCATAGGCGGTGCTGCGCCCGTCGAAGCCGGTTTCCTGCTGGATCAGGCCGTTGGGGTAGTAATCCAGGTGGTACTGCTCGCCGCGCTCGTTCTCGATATCGGTGAGCAGCAGGCGCGCGTTGTCGTAGCGATAGCGCAGCTGGCTGCCGTCCGGGTTGATGCGGCGGCTGACCAGGTGCAGGTTGTCGGCATATTCGTAGCGTGTGATACGGCCCAGCTCGTCGCGTTCGGCGGTGACTTTGCCGTAGGCGTTGTAGCTGAAGGCGCGGGTCGCGCCGCCGGGCAGGGTGATCTGCGCCAGGCGGTTGGCTGCGTCCCATTGGTACTGGGTGATGGCGCCGCTTTCGTCCTGGCGGGTGATTTGCCGACCGAGGGCGTCGTAGCGGTACTTGCGCTGGCCGCCGTCGGGCAGGCGTTCTTCCAGCAATTGGCCGAGGCCGTTCCAGCCCAGTTGATGGCGGCTGCCGTCGGGATGGGTGATTTCCAGCAGGCGGCCCTGGCGGTCGTAGCGGTAGTGGGTTTCGTTGCCGTCGGGATCGGTCTGGCAGGTGATGTCGCCCTGGCGGTTACGCTGGTACTTCCAGGTGGCCTTGCCCCGGTGAACATCGCTGACAAAACCGCGGAAATATTCGTAGGACGTAGGCTCGTCTTCTGGCGGAATAACCGCGGTCAGCGATCCGGCTTCGTTGTAGCGGTATTCGGTGACTGCGCCGAGCGGGTCTTTCTCCGCGATCAGGCGGCCTTTTTCGTCGTAGGCTTTTTGTGTTTCGGCGCCATCCGGGTCGGTCTGGCTGACCAGGCGTGCATTCTCGTCGTGCACGTATATTTGCTCGCTACCGTCGGCGTTGATGACGGTAACGGTGCCTTTGTCATCCCACACATAACGCGCATCCATCTGCGAGAAATTCGCCCAGTGATGGATACAGCGAGACGATTTACCCGTGTTCTCCCACTCCCAGAAAAAGCTAGCGCCACCGGCCAGTTGGCGCTCCAGGATCACGTGCTGTTCGTTATAGCGATAGCGTTCGCTTTCGCCCGCGGCATTGATGGCGCTGGTGAGTTGGCCTCGCTGGTTGTACTGATAGGTCACCAGGGTCTGTACGGTGACCCACGGCTCTTGACGCTCACCGCGCTCGTCGTATTCGGCGCGGCGTTGCTGATAGTCCACGGCGACGATAAGGCTGTCTTCATAGCGCAGGAATAAAGAGCGCCCGGCGCCGTTGTCGATGCGCTGGACGCGGTCGACCAGGTCGTAGCTGATATGTAACTGGTTGTCGTAGGCATCGCTGATGGTGGTCAGGCGACCGCCGCGGAAGTGGAAAAAACGCGTCTGTTGACCGGCCTGGGTCAAGATCAGCTCACCCGGCGCATCGCCCAGATAGATGGCGGCCTTGGCCAGGCTGTTGGTAATGGCCGGACGTTGCTCGGTCGGCATCGGGAAGCGGGTCTGACGGTTTTCACTGTCGGTCCACAGCACCTCGTCATCGTCCAGTTGCAAACGATGGGACAGCGAGTGGCTCCAGCCATAACCCAGGCGGCTGTCGACTTCCACTGCGCTGGTGCGATAGAGACGGGTCCATTCAAAGGGCAGCAGGCCATCGAGTTGGCCATCGGTCAGGGTCAACAGTTCTTCGCCGGTCACCATCGAGACGGGGCAGCCATTGGTGCAGGTTCCACCTGCACTGTCGGCGCTCTTACCATCGTGGTTCCTAGACTGATGGGCCGCGTCGTCATGATGCCCGCTGCTTCCTACCGTGCTGTTCTTCTTGCCATCAAAACGCAGTTGCGCCACGCCTTTTTCCACCCGCGAGGCCACTCCGCGAGCGGCTACGGCGACGTACTTGCCCACATAACCCATGAAACTCTTGATGATGTTGAACACGGCCTTCACGAAACCGGTGACCGCCTTGACGATGATCTGGCCGTATTTGGCCAGGCGCGCGGCAAGATAAAACAGCCCTGCTCCCTCGGCAGCCACAGTCAATACGATCGCGATGACGATATCGATCAGGATCCCGACAACAGCCGCCGAGGTCATTTTTGCTGCTTGGCCCGCGGCCTGGGTGGGGGGCAATCCCGCTACCCAGATGGAGGCGCAACGCACCATCAGAAAAAGGGCGGCCTCGTCGCTGGCGAGCAACATGGCCTTTTTCATGACGTCCGGTGCTTCCTTGGCCAGCTTGATCAGTTCTTCGGCGCCGGCTCCCAGGTCCTCTGCAAACTTCTTGGGGTTCTGCAGGATATCCAGCGCTTTGGTGATGCCGTCCCAGACGCCTTTGATAGCTTCCCAGCCGCCTTCCAGAATGCCGCTACCAATCGCCATGGCCTGGGCCGATGCGCTCTGATTGGACCATTGGGGTTTGAAGCCTGCCCATTCCTTGCGCAGGAAACCTTCAAGGTCAGCGCTCAGGCCGTCGTAGGACTTGAACAGGGCATCGATTTGATCTTTGGTTACCTGGTCATGCACATGGATTTTATAGAGCTTGCCCTCTTTTCCCTGAAAGCTGCCTTTACCTTGTTCATTCAGGGTTATCGTGGATTTGGTACCGTCCTCGACAGCAATGATGTCGACCTTGATACCGCCGATGGGAATGTCATACACCGACTCGAATTTGCTCTCGATCAGCAGCGGGCCACCCGCCGGGCAACGGGCGACGAATGAGAAGTCATCGTCGTCCATGCTGACCGCTTTGCTGGAATTACCCGCCTTGATAATCCGCTCCATGCCCAGCAAGGAGGGCTTATCAGTCGCTCTGCTAGCCGCATCGAGGGGGGCCAGGTACCACTGTCCGATCTGCTCGCGGTACAGCGTCAGACTGCTTTTGAACGAGTTCAGTTGTTTTTCGATATCGGCAACGCGACCCATCATCCTTGCTCCAGAGTCAGGTGGTTAAGCAGTGCTTCGTTAAGGCCTTTCGGGGCGTCGGGGCGGCGCACGAAGTGCGCGACCTTGTGGCGCAGCACAGCCTCCGGGAAAGCGTCGTACAGGTCTGGGCGTTCCTCGCTCAGCCATTGCATCAGGTTGTCGATCAGGGTGGTCGGGTCTTTCTTGGCCAGTTGATCGAGCAGAAGCTGTGGTACTTCCCACCACGGCCATTCCTTGACCCTCGGCACCGGGCGTACGCCGGTTTCCAGGGTTTGGCCATTGATCCAGTAGCGGTTGAAGACCGGCAGCACTTCACCGGCCGCGGCACCCAACCCCTCCAAAATCGGATAAATATGCCGCCCATCCCAAAACCTGAAAAACACCTCGGTGCCGCCCGGCATCTTCACCTGGGTCAGGCTGCGCAGGTGTTCGAACACCACTCCCGGCTCGCAGGTGGAGACGGCGAGCCAGCCCCAGTCGTCGGCGTCGGTTTCGGCGATCCAGTCGAGGAAGGGGGAGGTCGGTTTGAGTTCGGCGAGGTAGGGCATCACCGGCTGCCAGTCGGCGTAGGGCGTGCCGCTCCAGAGGGCGGTCAGGCCGCTGGCGCCCTGGGTCTGGTAGAAGTCCTTGAGCGGGTTGGCGTCGCTGGCGTTGCTGATCACCAGGTACAGGCGCTCGTCGGGTTGCAGGGGCTGGCGGGCGAGCCAGGCCTGGGGTGTCAGGCGATCAGATGGCACAGGCACCGTCCTTGCACTTTTCGCACTCTTCGCAGAAAGGCGCGTTGCGTTTGAGGGTGTTGATTTGCGCTGGGGTCAGCAGGGCGCCGGCCTTGTCGGCGTCGGCTTGCTTCAGCACGCCGGGCATCAGTGGCGCGGCGCCGCTGCCGCTGCCTGGGCCGCCGCCGGAGTTGACCTTGACCTGCGGGCCGCTGATGGTCACGCCGCCGGCGTCGAGCTTGATAAAGCTGCCGCCGCCCTTGAGGGTCAGCTCGCTGCCGGCTTCCATGACGACCTTCACCCCGGCATTGAGGTGGATCTCCTGGCCGGCTTCGATGAACTGCCCGGTGCCGATCTTGATGTGCTGGTTCACGCCCACGGTGAGGTGGTCGCTGGCCCGCGCTTCGACCTTGCGGTCGGCGTGCACGGTGTGGTGTTCCTCGGCCTTGAACTCGCTGTAGCTGTTGGCCTCGACTGTGTCGTGGCGCTCGTTGCCGACGCGGATCTTCTGGTCGTGTTCGACGTTCTCGTCCCAGTCGCGCTGGGCGTGCAGGAAGATCTGTTCCTGGCCCTTCTTGTCCTCGATGCGCAGCTCGTTGTAGCCGCCACCGCCGGGGGAGCTGAGGGTCTTGAAGGTGCTGCGGGTCTTGTTCGCCGGCAGCTCGTAGGGGACGACGTTTTCCTTGTGGTACAGGCAGCCGCTGATCAAGGGCTGGTCGGGGTCGCCTTCGAGGAAGGTCACCAACACTTCCATGCCGATCCGCGGGATGGCGATGCCGCCGTACTGCGCCCCGGCCCAGGCCGAGGACACGCGCAGCCAGCAGCTGGTCTTGTCGTCCGACTGGCCTTCGCGGTCCCAGTGGAACTGCACCTTGACCCGGCCGTACGAGTCGCAGTGGATCTCTTCGCCCTTGGGCCCGGTGACCACCGCGCTCTGGCTGCCGAGGATGCGCGGCTTGGGGTGCAGCAGCGGCGGCCGGTTGGGCACGTCCCAGGGGGTGGCCTGGAAGCGGTTGCGATAACCCTGGTGGAAGTCGTCCTTGTTGTGGGTGGTATCGCTGGTCACCGACTCTTCCAGGACCTGCGGCTGCTTGCCTTCGTGGACGATCTCAGTCAGCAGCCAGAGGTCGTTCCATTGCGCTTTCGGGTGTTCGCTCAGGGCCAGGAAATGCCCGCTGACCAGCAGCGGCTGGTCGCTCTTGCCCTCGGCCAGGCGGTAGTCGCTGCGGTGGCGTTCCAGGGCGCGCTTGGCCAGGTGCTTGCCGCGTTCGCGGTCGACGAAGCGCCCGGGGTAGTCGTAATCCTCGAGGTCCGGCTTGAGCTCGCTCTTGGCGTCGCTCTCCAGGGTCAGGCGCGGTTTCTCGAAGTCGTAGTCGCGGCGTGTGGTGCGGCTGGTGCGGGCCTCCAGGCGCAGGTCGAAACGCTTGATCACCGGGTCGTTGGCGACCATGCCGGAGTCTTGCTGGTAGGCCACTGGCGCCAGTTTCGGGAACACCGTCTGGTCATCGCCGAAGACGATGGTGTGGCTGTCGGCGCTGTGCTGGAAGTGGTAGTGGATACCTTCTTCCTCGCACAGGCGCTGGATGAAATGCAGGTCCGATTCGTCGTACTGCACGCAGTAGTTGCGCTCGGGATAGATCGAACCCAGCTGGAACTGGTAGGCGTTGCTTTGGATACCGTGTTCTTCGAGGACCTGGCCGATGATTTTCGGCACCGTGAGGTTTTGGAAGATGCGTTGGTTGATGCGGTGCGCGAGGTAGGCCAGGTGTGGGCGGAGGGTCACCGAATAGCGGGTCAGGCGCTTGCCGGAATCGCCCTGGGCGACGCGGTAGATCTGCCCGTGGATGCCGGTGCCGTTCTGCGCCAACTGCAGGAAGGCCGGTTTGTGCAGCAGGCTTTCCAGGTCCAGGGCGGCCTGGGCGCTGACCAGCTCGACCTCGAAGGCGAAGGGCTGGCTGATGGCTTCCCGTCCGGTGAAGGACAATACCTGGAGGTCGTTCTCCAGACCTTCGACGGTCAGGCTGAAGTGGGTCTGATTGGCCGGCGCGAACATCCCTTGTTCCTCGTGCAGTACTGCCGCGTGGGTCGACCCCGGGGCCGGGCGCCGACGAACGCAAGAAATCCCTTATGGCGTAAACAACATCGACCAGCAGAGCTGGCCGATGTTGGTGTAACGGTCGGCCGGACTTAGCCCGCGACCGGGGAACGCCAGTCGTCGGAACCGGAAGTACCGGAGACTTCGTGGGTCCAGGTGATTTTGCGGTAGGTGAAGTGCACGTCTTCCAGGTGGGTGAAGTGCGAGTTCGATGGGTCCTGGCAGTTGTGCATGTAGTCTTTGATGTCGACGATGATCGCGTCTTCCAGGGTGGTGGTGTAGTAGTGCTCCTGGGTGCCGGCGGCAGAGGTGCGGTACCACTGGATTTCGATCTTGGTCAGACGCTCACCGGAGGTCAGGGCAGCCAGCAGCAGTGGCGAAGCCTTGTCGAAAACCTTGGTGATGACTACTGGTTTGTGCACGCGCTGGCCGGTTGGCTGGCCGGACTGCGGGTCACGAGGGATGATCACTTCGTGCTGGAAACCCTGAACCATGACCTGGTCTTCGTGGCCTTCCTGGTAGGTGTTGCCAACGGAGTCAGCGGTGAAGGCACCGGCGGTGATCAGGCCTTGTTTGGTGCCGGTGATGGACATATACGCTGGTGTAGCCATGGATGCTCTCCTTGCTAAAAAATAAAGGTGCCCGGTGGGACGGATCGCCCGGTTGGGTGCCAAGTTGATATCAAGGAGCATGCCAGGAGTTGAAAGTGCCTTATGGAACAAGGGCTTCCGGCGTTTTCTGGCATCGCTGACGGTATTTCCAGCTCGAAAGCGCTTGAAAGTGCGCAACTTCTTGCGCAGTGCTGTGCAAGAAGTTGCGCACTTGGCTGCAGGTCCCGGTTTATCGAGGCTTTGGATAACTGTTCACAGAGTTATCCACAGAGGGGTGCGCAAGAAGTTGCGCATAGTGGCCATGGGCCTTGATCTTTAAGGCGTCACGGAGGCCGGCTGCGGTGCCGTGGTCGCTATCTGTGGCTCCCGGTAGCTGGAGGGGCTGAATACCCGGGTCAGCACCAGCATGGCCAGCACGCTCAGGACCAGTACCCACCAGGCGCTGATGAAGCTGCCGGTGAGCTGCCGCAGCCAGCCGGTCATCCATGGCGACACGGCGTTGATCAGGAACCCCACCCCTTGCACGAAGGCCGCCAGCTGTCCGGCTTCCCGGGGATCGCGACGGTGGTCGAGGGTGAGGATCAGGCTCAGGGCGAAACAGGCGCCGAGGCCGAAGCCGATCAGTGCCACCCACAGGTGCGGGGCCTGCAGCGGCCACAACACCAGGCCGCTGAAACCCAGGGCCTGGGCGCTCAGGCTGATGGCGAGCAATGGCCGGCGGTCGCTCTGGCGCTGCGCCAGGGCGGGCATCAACAGCGCGGCGGTGACCTGGAAGAGGGTCATGAATGCCAGCAGCGAACCGCTCTGGGTCGCGCTCCAGCCCAATTGCAGGTAATAGGCCGGCAGCCAGGCGACCATGCTCATGTAGCCGCAATTGACCAGGCCGAAGTACAGCGCCAGCAACCAGGCCCGACGGTTGCGCCACAGGCTGATGGAGGGGGCGTCGAGGCGCTGCCCCGGCCCGGCGAAAGGCAGCAGCCACCACAGCAGCAGCGCCGCCAGCGCCGGTAACAGCCACACGCCGAGCCCGGCCTGCCAATGGGCGAAATGCGTGGCGACCTGCGGGCTGAGCAGCGCCGCGAGGCCGCCGCCGCCCATCAACGAAGCCGAATAAATGCCCATGGCCAAGGCCACCCGTTGCTGGAACTGGCGCTTGATCAGCGCCGGCACCAGTGCCTGGATCAAGGCCACGCCGGCACCGCCGAGCAGGGCCGTGGCGAGCAGGGCGCCGGCCTGGTCGCAGAGCAACCGCGCCAGGCAGGCGCAGAGGATCATCAACAGACCGAGGGCGACGCCGCGCCGTTCTCCCAGGCGGGCTTCCAGGCGCACCCCGAGCAAGGCCACCAGGCCCATGCAGACCACCGGCAGGCTGGTGAGCCAGGCACTGCTCTGGAAGCTCATGCCGGTGGCGCCACGAATCTCCATCAGCAGCGGGCTGATGGAGCTGATGATCGGCCGCAGATTAAGCCCCAGGGCGATCAGCAGGGCCCAGCCGCCGAGGCGGCGCAGGCGCGACTCAGCGAGCGGCATGGCGGGCCTGCCAGTCGCGGTAGATCTCGTGCATCGTCGCTTGCGGCACGTGCTGCACCGGCAAGCGCCGGGCCGCCAGGGGCTGGGCCAGTTGTTCGTAGATCGCCGCCGTGGACAGGCCGAAGGGCGCGGCGCTGGCGTTGTCCGCGGCGAATACCGCGCGCGCCACACCGCACAGGTACATGGCGCTCAAACACATGGGGCAGGGCTGGCCGCTGGCATAGATCACGCAGCCGTCCAGGCGCGGCCCGAGCCGCTGGCTGGCAACCCGGATGGCCAACAGCTCGGCGTGGGCGGTGGGGTCCTGGGTCAGGTGGATCTGGTTGACCGTCTCGGCCAGCACCTGGCCGTCGCGTACCAGCACCGCACCGAACGGCCGGCCGCCGGCCGCGACGTTTTGCCGGGCCAGTTCGACGGCGCGTTGCAGGTACTCCTGATCGTCTTTCATGGGGGGCTCCTTAAGGCATACATCAGGACGCGCCGGCGTCCCGCAGCAGTTTGGCGATGGCGCTCTGGCCGCGTTTTTCCGCCTGTTGCAGGGGGCTCAGGCCATCGTTGTCCGGCAGGTTCAGGTTGGCGCCGGCGGCGATCAACTGAGTGACTATCTGCTGGTGCGCCGGGCCGCCGTCGGCCAGCACAATGGCTTCCATCAGGCAGGTCCAGCCCAGGCGATTGACATGATCGAGGTCGACACCGGCCTCGATCAGCAGGCGCACGGTGTCGACATGCCCACGCTCGCAAGCCGGGATCAGCGCGGTGCCGCCGTAGCGGTTGGTGCTTTTCAGGTCGGCGCCGTGGGCCAGGGTCAGCTGCAGGATCGCATTGCGCCCGCTGGCGCCGGCCAGCAGGTAAGGGCTGTCGTGGATCAGGTTCTTCTGGTTGACGTCGGCGCCGGCCTCGATCAGCGCCCGGGCGATCTCGACCTGATTGGCGGCGGTGGCCAGCAGCAGCGGGCTGCTGCCGTCCAGGCCGCGCACGTTGACGTCCACGCCTTGGCGAAGCAGCGCCTGGACCTTGGGTAACTGCCCGTCGCGGACCGCTTCGAGCAGCTCGTTATCCTTTGCCATCACCACCCCCACCACGAATAGACAGATCGCCAGGACCGCGTGTTTGCAAGACAGGTAACGCATGGCATCAGGCTCCCTGTGCGGTAAATGAGCGCCGAGTATGCTCAGGCCCTGATGTATTCTGAAATTAAATATAACCATGCCAATCAGTGGCATTCAGAATGGTGTCGCCATGTTCGATCCTGTGCTGCTGCGCAGTTTTGTCGCCGTTGTCGACTGCGCCAACTTCACCCGCGCCGCCGAGCGCCTGCACCTCACCCAGTCCACTGTCAGCCAGCAGGTGCGGCGGTTGGAGGAGAGCCTGGACTGCCAGTTGCTCGACCGCGACCAGCGCCGGGTGGTGGCCACCGCCGAGGGCGAGCGTCTGCTGGGCTACGCGCGACGGATCCTGGCCCTCAACGAAGAGGCCAGCGATGTGTTGCTGCATCAACAGAGCGAGGGCGTGTTGCGCCTCGGGGTGCCGGAAGACTTCGCCGCCGAGCGACTGATGCCGTTGTTGTCGCGCTTCGGCCAGGACCATCCCGGCGTGCGCCTGGAGGTCACCAGCGGGCTGGGCCCGGAATTGACCCGGCTCTATCGACGCGGCGAATTCGACCTGTTGCTGGTCAAGCAGATGGGCGCCAGCGACGACTGCCTGGCGTCGTGGCCGGAACCCCTGTGCTGGGTCGACAGCCGCGCCACCCCGGCCTTTGGCCGCGATCCGTTGCCGTTGGTGGCGTTCCCGGTGGGCGGGTTGTATCGCCATGAAATGTTGCACCACCTCGAGGTTGGTGGCTGGCGCTGGCGCATCGGTTACTCCAGCGCCAGCCTGGCCAGCGTCTGCTCGGCGGTGGCGGCGGGCCTGGGCATCAGCCTGTTGCCGGTGCGAGTGGTGGGCGCCGGCCATCGCGTGCTCGACGCCGCCAGCGGCTTGCCGGACATCCAGGGCGTGCGCCTGGCGTTGTACGGCAGCAGCGGCTTGAGCCGGGCCGGCAAGGCCCTGGAAAGCCAGTTGCTGGAGCTGTGCGAGAGCCAGGTACTGAACGTCTGAACACCCTGTTCATGGGCGCTTGAGATCCGCTTTATCGGGTGCGCCCTGATTCCTTGATCGACGTTCGGTCGGACTCCTTTATTTCGCCACTGCTGTCGCTCGCTGCGGTTTTGCCGCGGCGATGCGATGCCTTTGGCGAATATTTTCAATGCTCGCAAAGCATGGCTTTTTGACTCCTTCCCCGCAGCCCTTGATCCGCGCGGCCTGGCGCGAGATGACGGGTTTAAATATGCGTTTTCGATCTATCCATAACTTCAAAGATTGCTTTCGGAGATAAGTGTCTGGCGCCAATCATTCAGCCCTCGACGCTGCTCCAGGGGAGTTCGCAGGCGTGGGTCGGGTTATTCGCAAAAGACTGTAGGGAGTTAATCAATGGGCAATGTCCAGACCGCCGCCAGTGCACACGAGGTGCTGTGGCGTCAGGCACCGAGCGGCGATCTGGTCGATCTCGGCCGGCCGCATCGCTTGCCGTTGGGCCAATTGCGTTTGCAAAAGGCTCCCAAGGCCGGGCTGCGGCGGCGCGAGGCGATTGCGCTCGGGGTGATCGCCCTGCTGTTGCACGGTGCGGTGATCTACTGGATCAACCAGCAGCCGACGCCGGTATTGCCGATCGTGCCGCCGGAAATTCCGCCGATGACCATCGAGTTTTCCCGGCCCGCGCCGCCGGTGGTTGAACCGCCGCCACCGCAGCCGGTACAGCCGGTGGTGGAGCCGCCACCGCCGGTGGAGGACGAACTGGCGGTCAAGCCGCCACCGCCCAAGCCGATTCCCAAGCCCAAGCCGCAGCCCAAGCCGAAACCGGTCCCCAAGCCTGAGCCCAAGCCGGTCCAGCAACAGCCCGCGCCGCCACAACCGGCCGCGCCTGTCGCCGCTCCGGCTCCGCCCGCGCCACCGGCCCCGGCGCCCGTGACTCCGGCTTCGGCGAACGCCGCGTACTTGAAAAACCCGGCGCCGGAATATCCGTCGCTGGCCCAGCGTCGCGGTTGGGAAGGCACGGTGCTGCTGCGGGTGCACGTACTGGCCAGCGGCAAGCCCGGCGAGATCCAGATTCAGAAAAGCAGCGGTCGCCAGCAGCTCGACGACGCGGCGTTATCGGCCGTCAAGCGCTGGAGCTTCGTGCCGGCCAAGCAGGGTGATGTCGCCCAGGATGGCTGGGTCAGCGTACCCATCGATTTCAAGATTCATTGAGCCTGCGCCAGGCGCTGTGCCTGGTCGGTCGCTATCGCGAGCACGCTCGCTCCTACAAGGTCATACAGAGGGAAAAGAACATGACGTTATTGGCATCTCCACTCGAATCCATCGAAAGCGCGGTGATCTGGCTGCTGGTGGTCTTTTCCGTGGCCACCTGGGGCCTGGCCCTGCTCAAGGGCGCGCAGTTCGCCCGCCTCAAGGCCCAGGATCGCAAGTTCCACAAACAGTTCTGGGCCGCCTCCAGCCTCGACTCGGCGGCCGAGCTCAGCGAAACCCAGCCTGGCGCCGCCGCTCGTGTGGCCCAGGCCGGCTACGCGGCGATCCAGGTCGGCGACACAGCGCACGCGGCGGACCTGAGCCAGGCCATCAATCATCAGGACCGCCTGGAGCGCGCCCTGCGCCAGCAGATCGTCCGTGAGCGGCGTTCCCTGGAAACCGGCCTGGCGGTGGTCGCCAGTATCGGCAGCACCTCGCCCTTCATCGGTCTGTTCGGCACCGTGTGGGGGATCATGGAAGCCCTGAAAGGCATCAGCGCGGCGGGCTCGGCGAGCCTGGAAACCGTGGCCGGGCCGATCGGCGCGGCACTGGTCGCCACCGGCGTGGGGATCGCCGTCGCGGTGCCGGCGGTGCTGGTTTACAACTATTTCCTGCGGGGCTTGAAGTTGACCGCCGCCGACCTCGATGACTTCGCCCATGACTTCTACAGCCTGGCGCAGAAGAGTTCGTTCCGCGTGCTGATCCACCCGACCGCGCACAAGGCCGCGGCCCAGGGCAGCGCGCAGAAAGTGAAGGAGGCGTCCTGACATGGCCTTCTCGACCCAGGACAGCGATGAGGTACTGAGCGAGATCAACGTCACGCCGCTGGTGGACGTGATGCTGGTACTGCTGGTGGTGTTCATCGTCACCGCGCCACTGTTGACCAACGCGATTCCGATCAACCTGCCCAAGACCGAGGCGGTGGCCCCGGTGGAGCAGAAGGACCCGCTGGTGGTGAGCATCGACGGCACCGGCAAACTTTTTATCAACAAGGACGAGATCCAGCCGGACCTTTTGGAAACCAATCTTCAGGCGGCCAAGGCCAAGGACCCGGAAGTTCGCGTGCAGTTGCAGGCGGACGACGGCGTCAACTACGGCGAAGTGGCCCGTGCCATGGCCTCCATCGAGCGTGCCGGTATCACCAAGCTTTCGGTGATCACCGCCCGCTGACCCAGTGTTGTAAGCCACGACTTTTCAGGCCGTCTCCTTGGCAGGGTGCGGCCTTTTTTTGCCTGCGATTTGGCTCGGGGCGCTGGCCTGGACCGACGCCATCGCGAGCAAGCTCGCTCCTACAAAAGCCGGCGGGCGCCACGAACCTGTAGGAGCGAGCTTGCTCGCGATGCAGACACTGCGGTTTGCCGGCCTGAACGCCAGCGTTCGTACAGGATAGGTACAGGTGGTGTTTGATATTCTTTATGGATCTTAATAAATAGCTTCTTATTCCTTAACGAATATAACTCTCGTCCCTATACTCGATCGGGAACAGACACGCAGGAGAGCTCCCCATGCGCAACGAATCAATTCGCTACCTGATTGTGCCGGGCTGGCAAGGATCGCCAGAAGATCATTGGCAAAGCCACTGGCAGAACAGCCTGCCGAACAGTGCGCGGGTGGAGCAGGCCGACTGGCTGACGCCGCGGCGCGAAGATTGGGTCGCGGCGCTGGCTGAGGCGATTGCCGCCGACAGCACCCCGGTGATCCTGATCGCCCACAGCCTGGGTTGCATCACCGTCGCACACTGGGCCGCCCACGCGCCGGCCAGTGCCTTGCGCCAGGTGCGTGGTGCGTTGCTGGTGGCGCCGGCGGATGTCGAGCGTCCGGCCTGCGCGCCGGCGCTGCGCAATTTCGCGCCGATCCCCAGCGACCTGTTGCCGTTCCCGAGCCAGATAGTCAGCTCCGACAACGACAGCGCTATCAGTGCGCCGCGTGCCCTGGAGCTGGCCCGCCACTGGGGCGCCGAGGCGGGGATCCTGTCCGGTGCCGGGCATATCAACGTCAAGTCCGGGCACCAGCGCTGGGAGCAGGGTTTCGCGTATCTCTATCGCCTGCAAAACCGCATGGAACAGCATTCCCTGCGCCGCGCCTGATTTTTTCTTTTTGTTAAACGCCCCCGCCTGCCAGCGGATTTGGGCGGGAGTCTGCCATGAGTCTGCATGAGTCTTTCGGCCAGCCGCTGCTGACCTTTCCCGATGCTGAAAAAAGCCCGTTGAGCATCCGCGCCAAGGCGCTGGTGTTCGTCGATCCCCGTTCGCGGCAGTTGCGCCAGGAGCTGGAACAGCTGGCGCCGCGGGCGATCTCGGTGTTGATCCGCGGTGAAACCGGCAGTGGCAAGGAGCTGCTGGCCCGGCATATCCACCGCGCCAGCGACCGCAGCGGCCTGTTCGTGTCGGTCAACTGCGGGGCCATCAGCCCTACCTACGCCGACGCCGAACTGTTCGGCTACGCCGCCGGCACCTTCAGCGGCTCGGCCAGCAGCCGCGCCGGCTGGTTCGGCTCGGCCAACGGCGGCACCCTGTACCTGGACGAGATCGGCGACTTGCCGTTGCCGATCCAGATCAAGCTGCTCTCGGCCCTGGAAAATCATGAGGTGACCCGGGTCGGCGCCCATCAGCCGAGCCCGGTGGATGTGCGCCTGGTGGCGGCCACCAGCATCGACCTGGCCCAGGCGGTGGCGGCGGGCAAGTTCCATGAGCGGCTGTATCACTACCTCGGCGAGGGCCACCTGGAACTGCCGGCGCTGCGCGAGCGGGTCGGCGACATCCTGTCGTTGGCCGAATACTTCCTCGGTATCTACAGCCAGCGCCTCGACCTGCCGGTGCCGCTGATCAGCGAAGCCGCCCAGCAGGTGCTGGAGCAGCACAGCTGGCCGGGCAACACCCGCGAGCTGGAGAACGTGATTCACTTTGCCCTGTTGGTCAGCAGTGGCGAGGAGATCCTGCCGGAGCACCTGAACCTGCCGCCGCAGCTGTCGCGGCTGGAGCTGGTGGACCAGCAATTGAAGGGCCTGATCGCAGACGGTTCCACCGCCGAGTTGCAGGCGCTGAAGCATCTGCTCAAGCAACACGGCGTGATCTGAAGTCCTCTCCCATTCCTGATTCGTGCAGCGGGCTGCTTTCTGTAGCCGCTGCCGCAGGCTGCGATCGGCCGCGCAGCGGCCGCCTATACGACTGCGCAATCCCTTTGAAGGCAGCCTGAAAACCTGACGAGCGCTGCGCGCTCGATCGCAGCCTGCGGCAGCGGCTACAGGGGCATGCACAGCGCCCCGGACGCGGGCTAGAGCGGTCCGATTGTGTATGAACAAAATGGAATATCAACGTGAATAAAAGATATTGTTAAGGCATAAAAAATCCCGGTATTGTCCGCTCCACGCCAGAGATAGCACTTCGCTGGCACCTTCATTACAAAAGCCGTCGTCACTGACGACTCATAAGGACACTGCATGAAAAAGGTTCTGTTGTTCACCGCACTGGCGGCTGCCCTGACTGCCGGTCTGGCCCAGGCTGGCGAGAAACTGGTAGTGGCGGCCACCCCTGTGCCGCACGCCGAGATCCTCGAGCTGATCAAGCCGACCCTGGCCAAGGAAGGCGTGGACCTGGAAATCAAGGTTTTCACCGATTACGTGCAGCCGAACGTGCAGGTCGATCAGAAGCGTCTGGACGCCAACTACTTCCAGACCCTGCCGTACCTGAAGAGCTTCAACGAAGGCAAGGGCACTAACCTGGTGACCGTGGTTGGCGTGCACGTCGAACCGTTTGGCGGCTACTCGAAGAAAGTCAAAACCCTGGCCGAGCTGAAAGACGGCGCGACCATCGCCATTCCGAACGAAGGCAGCAACAGCGGCCGGGCCCTGATCCTGTTGCAGAAGGCCGGCCTGATCGAACTCAAGGACCCGAAAAACGCCCTGGCGACCCCGAAAGACATCGCCAAGAACCCGCACAACTTCAAGTTCAAGGAACTGGAGTCGGCCCTGCTGCCGCGCGTGCTGGACCAGGTCGACCTGGACATGATCAACACCAACTACGCCCTGGAAGCCGGCCTGAACCCGGCCAAGGATGCGCTGGTGATCGAGGGGGCCGATTCGCCTTACGTGAACTTCCTGGTGGCCCGCCCGGACAACAAGGACAGCGCCGCCATCCAGAAATTGGCCAAGGCCCTGACCAGCCCGCAAGTGAAAGAATTCATCGCGAAGAAATACAGCGGCGCGGTATTGCCTGCCTTCTGATGGGCTACGCTTAAGTCGTACAAACCCCTTCAAGGTTTAAACGCCGATGGCTTCTACAGCGTCGGCGTTTTTTATTGCCCGCAAGAACGGCTTCACCTTGCTTCTGTAGGAGCCAAGCGTGCTCGCGATCCAGGCGCCGCGGTGTATCGGCAAGGACGCAACTACGGGCAATCAACGATGAAGGGATTTTGCTCAGGAAGGCTTCATGGCCCGGCACAGGGCCTTCAGCCATTTGACGATGTCCTGCGGATCGAGAGGTTGCGGGGTATTGAGGTCGGTCATTGTTCTTATCGTCCATGTACGTGTCTGGCCCGTTGAAGTCGGGGGCCGCTTGTCCGTTCCTTGGAATCGGAAAGATCCCTTACGGCGTCAGAAAAGTAGCCGGCTCAGGCGCGCATGGCAAACCCCGCAGGTTAGTTTTTTGAGTGATATCAATATGCTTTAACGGTATTTAAATTATTGTTTTTATAGCTTTAAAGTCGATGCCTGCCGGGTGGTTACCCACCGCCCAATGGACTGCACCACCGCCGCTGTACCCCAGCGGCGTCCAGGATTGCCATGACCCTCGACTACGCTTTTATCCTCAGTACGCTGCCGGCCTTCCTCAAGGCCGTGGGCGTGACCTTGCAGGTCGGCCTGATCGCCATCGCCACCTCCCTGCTGGTGGCCCTGATCAACGCCACCATCCTGGTGTTCCGCACCCCCTACCTGCAGCGCCTGATCGGGTTGTACGTGGAGCTGGCGCGCAACACCCCGCTGCTGATCCAGCTGTTCTTCGTCTACTTCGCCCTGCCGGCATTGGGGCTGAAGATTTCCGGGTTCGCCGCGGCGATCATCACCATGACCTTTCTCGGCGGTGCCTACCTCACCGAGGTGCTGCGCGCCGGCGTCGAAGCGGTGCCGACGGCCCAGCTGGAGTCGGGCCGCTCCATCGGCCTGTCGCGCTGGCAACTGCTGCGCTACGTGATCCTGCCGCAGGCCGGGATCCTCAGCCTGCCGTCGCTGTTCGCCAATTTCATTTTCCTGCTCAAGGAAACCACCGTGGTCTCGGCGGTGGCGGTGCCGGAGATTCTCTACACCACCAAGAGCTACATCGCCCTCTACTACAAGACCTACGAAATGCTCGCCGTGCTCACGCTGATCTGCGTGCTGCTGTTCTTGCCGCTGTCGCTGTTGCTCAGCCGTCTGGAAAGGAGGTTGCAGCATGGCCAGTTCGGGTCTTGAACTGCTCTGGGTGTCCTTGCCGCAACTGGGCAAGGGCGCCGCGCAGACGTTATCGATCTCCCTGCTGAGCATCGCCTTCAGCACCGTCGGCGGTGTGCTCTATGGCGTGCTGCGGACCCTCGACCGCAAATGGCTGAACGCCGTGTTGCGCATCTACCTGGAGCTGTTCCGGGCGATCCCGGTGCTGGTCTGGCTGTACCTGCTGTTCTTCGGTTTCCCGATCTTCTTCGGCATCAGCATCCCGAGCTTCACCTGCGCGGTGCTGGCGCTGTCGCTGTGGGGCGCCAGCGAAGTCGGCGAGGTGGTGCGCGGTGCCCTGCATTCGCTGCCCCGTGGCCAGCGCGAGGCGGGGCTGTCGATCGGCCTGTCCGACCCACAGCTGTACGGCTACGTGCTGCTGCCCCAGGCGCTGAAACGCATGACGCCGCCGACCATCAACGTCTACACGCGGATCATCAAGACCAGCTCGCTGGCGGTGCTGATCGGCGTGGTGGATGTGATCAAGGTCGGCCAGCAGATCATCGAGCGCACCTACGAATCGGTGCTGATCTACGGCGCCCTGTTCCTGTTTTTCTTCTTTATCTGCTACCCGCTGTCGGCCGCCTCGTGCGTGCTGGAGCGGCGCTGGACGCAAGCATGAGCGCACTGATCGAGTTCCAGGGTTTCAACAAGTTTTTCGGCGAGCAGCAGGTGCTCAAGGACATCGACCTCAAGGTCGCCCAGGGCGAAGTGGTGGTGATTCTCGGCCCCAGCGGCTGTGGCAAGTCCACCTTGCTGCGCTGCCTCAACGGCCTGGAAAAAGCCCACGGCGGCCACCTGAGATTCGCCGGCCAAGAGTTGCTGGCCCCGGCCACCGACTGGCGCCAGGTGCGCCAGGACATCGGCATGGTGTTCCAGAGCTACCACCTGTTCCCGCACATGAGCGTGCTCGACAACATCCTGCTCGGCCCGCTCAAGGTGCAGAAACGCGACCGCCGCGAAGCCCGCGCCCAGGCCGAGGCGCTGCTGGAGCGGGTGGGCCTCTTGGACAAGCGCGATGCCTTCCCGCGCCAGCTCTCCGGTGGCCAGCAGCAACGCATCGCCATCGTCCGTTCGCTGTGCATGAACCCGCAGGTGATGCTGTTCGACGAGGTCACCGCGGCGCTGGACCCGGAGATGGTCAAGGAGGTGCTGCAAGTGATCCAGGGCCTGGCCCGGGACGGCATGACCCTGTTGATCGTCACCCACGAAATGGCCTTCGCCCGCGCGGTGGCCGACCGCATCGTGTTCATGGATGCCGGGCGCATCCTCGAACAGCACCCTCCCGAGATCTTCTTTACGAACCCGCGGACCGCACGAGCGCAGCAGTTCCTGGAGAAATTCTCCTTCGTTGAAGCATTGCCAAAAAAAGCACCTACAAAGGAACTGGAGCTCTTATGAAAACTGCCAAGTCTTCGCTACTGCTACTCCCGCTGTTCGGCCTCGCCCTGCTGGCCGGCTGCGATAAATCCGCCGAGGCGCCCAAGCCCGCGGCCAGCGCCAGCGCTGCCCCGGCGGCCGGCTACCTGGACAAGATCAAGGCCCGCGACAAGCTGATCGTCGGCGTGTTCACCGACAAGCCGCCGTTCGGCTTCGTCGACGAGACCGGCCGCTACGTGGGCTTCGATACCGATATCGGGCGGCAATTCGCCAAGGACCTGCTGGGCGACGAGAACAAGGTGGAGTTCGTCGCGGTGGAGCCGGCCAGCCGCATTCCGTTCCTGCAGAGCGACAAGGTCGACCTGATCCTGGCCAACATGACCGTCACCCCGGAGCGCAAGGAAGCGGTGGAGTTCACCAACCCCAACCTCAAGGTCGCGGTACAGGCCCTGGTGCCGGATGGCAGCGAAGTGAAGAGCCTGGATGACCTGGCGAGCCGCACCACCATCGTCACCACCGGCACCACTGCCGATATCTGGCTGACCAAGAACCACCCGGACTGGAAACTGCTGAAGTTCGAGAAGAACTCCGAGTCCCTGCAAGCCCTGGCCAACGGCCGCGGCGATGCCTATGCCCAGGACAACCTGATCCTGTTCAGCTGGTCCAAGCAGAACCCGGGTTACCGCGTACTGCCGCAGACCCTGGGGGAGCAGGCGCCGATCGCGCCGGCGGTGAAGAAGGGCAATATCGAACTGCGTGACTGGGTCAACGCCGAACTGGCCAAGCTGGGCGAGGACAAGTACCTGCTCAAGCTCTACGACCAGTACGTGCGCAAGGAACTGAGCGACGACACCAAGCCGGAAAGCGTGATTGTCGAAGGCGGCAAGTGGCAGGGGTGACAGTCTGTGCCTGAGCCCCTGTAGCCGCTGCCGCAGGCTGCGATCAACCCGGGCCGCGTTCGGAGAACGGTCGCAGCGGTTTCAAGGTCGCCGAGGTCCTTCGGACCTATCGCAGCCTGCGGCAGCGGCTACAGGGATTGCATGCGACCATGCCGGCAAGCATTGCACCCCGTAGGAGCAGGGGGGGACGCCTGGTTCTTGCCCGCGATGCTTTTGAGGCCGCTCAATCCGGCCAATACCACGCCGGTTCATCGAGCATCCCCTGGCCGACGATTTCGGTCTGGCCGAAATTTTTCTCCAGCACGATGCAGTTGCACTCCGGGTGTTGCTGCAACGCTGCGATCAACCGGCTGGCATGGGACACCACCCACACCTGGCACTGCTGCGAGGCGCGCATGATCAGGCGCGCCAAGGCCGGCAGCAGGTCCGGGTGCAGGCTGGTTTCCGGTTCGTTGAGCACCATCAGCGTCGGTGGCCGCGGCGTCAGCAGGGCGGCGACCAGCAGCAGGTAGCGCAGGGTGCCGTCCGACAGCTCCGCCGCCGACAGCGGCCGCAGCAGGCCGTCCTGATAGAACTGCACGCCGAACAGCCCGCCGGGCACTGCATCGATCTCCAGCCGCGAACCCGGGAAAGCGTCGCTGATGGTCTCGCGCAGCGCCTGCTGATCGCCGACCTCGATGATGGTCTGCAACGCCGCCGCCAAGTCGCGGCCGTCGTGGTGCAGCACCGGCGTGCGCGTGCCCAGCTGTGGCCGGCGCGCGGGGGCCTGGTTGTCGGTACGGAAGTGATCGTAAAAACGCCAGCCGCGAATCTGCTCGCGCAAATGCAGGACCTCGGGCGATGAACGCAGGTTGCCGACCTGGTCGAACAGGCTGTCGCCGCTGGAGGTGTGCTGCGCCAGGACTTCCCACTGCCGCCCCTGGCGTGCCCGCACCATCGGCCCCTGGCGATCCACCAGCACGCTGGCCGGGCGATACGCCGGCCCGCTCCAGATACTCTCGCGCTTGATCCGCGGGTCGAGGGTGAAGCGCGAGGGAATCGGTGTGCTGTGCCCGGGCAGCATGAAATGGCCGCTGGAGTCCGGCAGCCCCAGGCCGATCGAGTAACCGAAGTCCTCGCCGGCAAAGCCCAGTTGCAGGCGCTTGACGGTCTTGCGTGGTCCGCCCTGGATCGCCACCTCGCCACGGCTCATGCGCCGGCTGATCTGTTCAGGCCCGGCCCAGAAGGTCGACTCCAGGCCGCCTTCGCTGGCCAGCGCGTTGACTACCCCGCCCTGGGCGGTTTCCGCCAGCAGGCGCAGGGCCTTGTACAGGTTGGACTTGCCGCTGCCGTTGGGGCCGGTGATCAGGTTCAGCCGCTGCAACGGAATCACCAGTTTGTTGATCGAGCGGTAATTGGCCACTGCCAGGGTCTTGAGCATGCCGGGGCTCCTTGTGCATGGAGGCGCAGTGTGCCTGATTTTCCCCTAAGCCAGCGCCCCTGCGGACTGCTCTTGTAGGAGCGAGCTTGCTCGCGATCAGGTTCGCAGAACCTGAAACTCCGCGCGTCACGACGCCCTCGTTGCTCAGCCGATCAACCATTACGCATTTGCTCAGCAGCCCGCGTGCAGCGGTGGAACCCTGTTCTAAGCTCACAGTCGTATCGTCACCTGTACGATGGCATCGCGCCAAGGAGCCTGCATGGCTGGTCTCGAATCGAAGTGGATAGTGGGTTTGATGCTGGCTGCGCTACTGAGCGGTTGTGGCGCGGAAAAGCCGACCGAAAAGGAGCGGCCGCGGGTGCGGGTGCAGCCAGTGCAGCCCCGTGATTTCGCCGCGCAGGTGACCCTTACCGGCGATGTGCAGGCGCGGGTGCAGACCGAGTTGTCGTTCCGCGTCGGCGGCAAGATCATCCAGCGCCTGGTCGACGTCGGCGACCGGGTCACGGCCAGACAGGTCCTGGCCCGGCTCGACCCGAAAGACCTGCAGACCAATGTCGATTCCGCCGCCGCCTCGGTGTTCGCCGAGCAGGCGCGGGTCAAGCAGACCAGCGCGGCCTTCGTCCGCCAGCAGAAACTCCTGCCCAAGGGCTATACCAGCCAGAGCGAATACGATGCCGCCCAGGCGGCGCTGCGCAGCAGCCAGAGCGCCCTGAGTGCGGCCCAGGCGCAGTTGGCCAACGCCCGCGAGCAACTGAGCTACACCGCGCTGATCGCCGACGCGCCGGGGGTGATCACCGCGCGCCAGGCCGAAGTCGGCCAGGTGGTGCAGGCCACGGTGCCGATCTACAGCCTGGCCCGCGACGGCGAGCGCGACGCCGTGTTCAACGTCTACGAATCGCTGCTGGTGGCCCCGCCGAAGCAAGGCGCGATCACCGTCAGCCTGCTGGACAACCCGAACATCAAGACCACCGGCAAGGTGCGTGAAGTCACCCCGGTGGTGTCGGCGCAGAGCGGCACGGTGCAGGTCAAGGTGGCCCTCGACGGTCTGCCGGCGGGCATGGACCTGGGCTCGGTGGTCAGCGCCAGCGCCCACGCGGCCGGCCAGGCCAGTGTCGAACTGCCCTGGGCGGCGCTGACCAAGAACCTCAACGAACCGGCCGTATGGCTGGTGGGCGAGGACGGCAAGACCAGCCTGCATACTGTCACGGTGGGGCGCTACCAGACCGGCAAGGTGATCATCAGCGACGGCCTCAAGGGCGGCGAAAAAGTGGTGATCGCCGGCGGCCAGTTGCTGCACCCGGGGATGCTCGTCGAGGTCGTTTCCGAGACCGGCGCCCAAGGAGCCCAGCCATGAAGCGCCTGTCCCTGCTGTTATGCGCCGGCCTGACGCTGGGCGCCTGCTCCAAGGAAGAACCCGCGCCCGAGCCGGTGCGTCCGGTGCTGTCGTTCGAGGTGCGCGCCGAGTCCGAGGAAAGCCTCGGGCGGTTCGCCGGGAGCATCCAGGCCCGCTATGAAACCAACCTCGGTTTCCGGGTGCCGGGGCGCATCGCCAATCGCAATGTCGATGTCGGCGCCGAGGTGGGCAAGGGCGCCTTGCTTGCCACCCTCGACCCCACCGACCAGCAGAACCAGTTGCGTTCGGCCCAGGGCGACCTGGCCCGGATCGAGGCGCAATGGATCAATGCCCAGGCCAACGCCCGGCGCCAGCAGCAATTGTTCGACCGTGGCGTCGGCGCCCAGGCGCAGCTGGATATCGCCCAGACCGACCTGAAGACCACTCGCGCCTCCCTGGACCAGGCCAGGGCCGCGGTCAGCCAGGCCCGCGACCAACTCGCCTACAGCGAGCTGCGCACCGATCATGGCGGCGTGGTCACTGCCTGGAATGCCGAGGCCGGCCAGGTGGTCAGCGCCGGCCAGCAGGTGGTGACCCTGGCCCGTCCGGACATCAAGGAAGCGGTGATCGACCTGCCGGCGACGCTGGTGGACCAGTTGCCGGCCGACGTGGTGTTCAAGGTCGCCTTGCAGCTGGACCCGAGCATCAACACCAGCGCCATCGTGCGTGAAATCGAACCCCAGGCGCAGAGCGCCACCCGCACCCGGCGCTCGCGCCTGACCCTGACCGAAACCCCCGAAGCGTTCCGCCTCGGCACGGCCATCAGCGTGACCCTCAGCTCCGCCATCGTCCCGCGCACCGAGGTGCCGCTGTCGGCCCTGCAGGAAGTGGACGGCCAGACCCGGGTCTGGATCGTCGACCCGCAGGCGCAGACCGTGGCGCCGCGCGAGGTCACGGTGTTCAGCCGGGACCATGATTCGGCATTGATCGGCAGCGGGATCAAAATCGGCGAGCGGGTGGTGAGCGCCGGTGTGAACAGCCTCAAACCGGGGCAGAAAGTCAAAATCGACGAGGACAGCCCACGATGACGCCGGCCACAAAAGGGAGCTTCAATTTATCCGAGTGGGCCATCAAGCATCAGTCGTTCATCTGGTACCTGATGTTCGTCGCCCTGCTGATGGGCGTGTTCTCCTACCTGAACCTGGGGCGCGAGGAAGACCCGTCCTTCACCATCAAGACCATGGTCATCCAGACCCGCTGGCCGGGCGCGACCCAGGAGGAAACCCTCAAGCAGGTCACCGACCGCATCGAGAAAAAGCTCGAAGAGCTGGACTCCCTCGACTACGTGAAAAGCTACACCCGCCCCGGCGAATCGACGGTGTTCGTCAACCTGCGTGACACCACCAGCGCCAAGGACATTCCAGAAATCTGGTACCAGGTGCGCAAGAAGATCAACGACATTCGCGGCGACTTCCCCCAGGGTCTGCAAGGGCCGGGGTTCAACGACGAATTCGGTGATGTGTTCGGCTCGGTCTACGCCTTTACCGCCGACGGCCTGAGCATGCGTCAGTTGCGCGACTACGTGGAGCAGGTGCGCGCCGAGATCCGCGAGGTGCCGAACCTGGGCAAGGTGGAGATGGTCGGCGAGCAGGACGAAGTCATCTACCTGAACTTCTCCACACGCAAGCTGGCGGCGCTGGGCATCGACCAGCGCCAGGTCCTGCAGAGCCTGCAATCGCAGAACGCGGTGACCCCGGCCGGGGTGATCGAGGCCGGGCCGGAGCGGATTTCCGTGCGCACCTCGGGGCAGTTCGCTTCCGAGAAAGACCTGGCCACGGTCAACCTGCGGCTCAACGAGCGCTTCTATCGCCTGGCGGATATCGCCGAGATCAGCCGCGGCTACGTCGACCCTTCGACGCCGCAGTTCCGCTTCAACGGCCAGCCGGCCATCGGCCTGGCGATCGCCATGAAGAAGGGCGGCAACATCCAGGACTTCGGCAAGGCCCTGCACCTCAAGATGGACCAGCTCACCGCCGAGCTGCCGGTGGGCGTGGGCGTGCACACGGTGTCGGACCAGGCCGAGGTGGTGGAAAAAGCCGTCGGCGGCTTTACCAGCGCGCTGTTCGAGGCGGTGGTGATTGTGCTGGTGGTGAGTTTTGTCAGCCTGGGCGTGCGCGCCGGGCTGGTGGTGGCGTGCTCGATTCCGCTGGTGCTGGCGATGGTCTTCGTCTTCATGGAATACAGCGGCATCACCATGCAGCGGATTTCCCTCGGGGCGTTGATCATCGCCCTGGGCCTGTTGGTGGATGACGCGATGATCACCGTGGAGATGATGGTCACGCGCCTGGAGATGGGCGAGAGCAAGGAGCAGGCGGCGACCTTCGCCTACACCTCCACGGCCTTCCCGATGCTCACCGGGACCCTGGTGACGGTCGCCGGCTTCGTGCCCATCGGCCTCAACGCCAGCTCCGCCGGCGAGTACACCTTCACCCTGTTCGCGGTGATCGCCGTGGCCATGCTGGTGTCGTGGATAGTCGCCGTGCTGTTCGCCCCGGTGATCGGCGTGCATATCCTCAGCACCCATGTGAAGCCCCATTCCGAGGAGCCGGGCCGCATCGGCCGCGCCTTCAACGGCGGCCTGCTGTGGGCCATGCGCAACCGCTGGTGGGCCATCGGCATCACCGTCCTGGCGTTCGTGCTGTCGGTGGTCGGCATGCGCTTCGTGCAGAACCAGTTCTTCCCGTCCTCGGACCGGCCGGAGATTCTCGTCGACCTCAACCTGCCGCAGAACGCCTCGATCGCCGAGACCCGCATGGCGGTGGATCGCCTGGAGGCGACCCTCAAGGACGACCCGGACATCGTGCGCTGGAGCACTTACATCGGCGAAGGTGCGATCCGTTTCTACCTGCCGCTGGACCAGCAATTGCAGAACCCCTACTACGCGCAACTGGTGATCGTCAGCAAGGGCCTGGAGTCGCGCACGGCGCTGACCGAACGCCTGAAAAAACGCCTGCGCGACGACTTCGTCGGCATCGGCAGCTACGTCCAGGCCCTGGAAATGGGCCCGCCGGTGGGGCGGCCGATCCAGTACCGGGTCAGCGGCAAGGACATCGACCAGGTGCGCAAGCACGCCATCGAACTGGCCACCGAACTGGACAAGAACGCGCACATCGGCGAGATCATCTACGACTGGAACGAGCCGGGCAAAGTGCTGCGCATCGACATCGCCCAGGACAAGGCCCGCCAGTTGGGGCTGTCTTCGGAGGACGTGGCGCAGTTGATGAACAGCATCGTCAGTGGCTCCACCGTGACCCAGGTGCATGACGACATCTACCTGATCAACGTGGTCGGCCGGGCCGACGACAGCGAGCGCGGTTCCCCGGAAACCCTGCAGAACCTGCAGATCGTCAACCCCAACGGCACCTCGATTCCGCTGCTGGCCTTCGCCACCGTGCGTTACGAACTGGAGCAGCCGCTGGTCTGGCGCCGTGACCGCAAGCCGACCATCACCATCAAGGCCTCGGTGCGTGATGAGATCCAGCCGACTGACCTGGTCAGGTTGCTCAAGCCCGACATCGACACGTTCGCCGCCGGCCTGCCGGCCGGTTATTCGGTGGCCACCGGCGGCACGGTGGAGGAGAGCGGCAAGGCCCAGGGGCCGATCGCCAAGGTGGTGCCGTTGATGCTGTTCCTCATGGCGACCTTCCTGATGATCCAGCTGCACAGCGTGCAGAAGCTGTTCCTGGTGGCCAGCGTCGCACCCCTGGGGCTGATCGGCGTGGTCCTGGCGCTGGTGCCGTCGGGCACGCCCATGGGCTTTGTGGCGATCCTCGGGATTCTCGCGCTGATCGGCATCATCATCCGCAACTCGGTGATCCTGGTGACCCAGATCGACGAATTCGAGCGCGCCGGTCATTCATCCTGGGACGCGGTGGTGCAAGCCACCGAGCACCGGCGCCGGCCGATCCTGCTGACCGCCGCGGCGGCCAGCCTGGGCATGATCCCCATCGCCCGGGAAGTGTTCTGGGGGCCGATGGCCTACGCCATGATCGGCGGCATCATCGTCGCCACCCTGCTGACGCTGCTGTTCCTGCCGGCGTTGTATGTGGCTTGGTACAAGATCAAGGAGCCGAAGAAAACCACGGCTTGAGATTGTGCTCGTTCGAGAGGACGCCATCGCGGGCAAGCCTCGCTCCTACGCTGGAATACCCCGTAGGAGCGAGGCTTGCCCGCGAACCAGGCGCTACGGCCTATCTGGCAAACCGCTCAAACCTTGCGCCACACACTCGCCAGCCATGGCTGCTGCTCCCGCGGCAGGCCGGCGGGCCGGTAGTAATGCTCCAGCTCGACAAACCCCGCCGCGGTGAGCAATTGCTGCCAGGCCGCCAGGTCGTGGTAGGCGCCATAACGCGCGCCGTTCCAGCCTTCGCGGTTGTCGCCGCGCGGGTTGGAGCTGAACAGCACGCCGCCGGGTTTCAGCGTGGCATGCAGTTGGCGCAGCACCCGCGGCAACTCCTGCGAGGGGATATGAAACAGCACGGCGTTGGCGAAGATGCCGTCGAAGCGCTCGGCGGGCAGGTCGAGCTTGAGGAAGTCCTGCTGCCAGACCTCGCAGCCGCTGTCGTCCCGGGCCATCTGGGCAAAACGCTCGGAGCCGTCGAGGCCGACCGCGATATGACCCAGGCGGGTAAAGGCCTGCAAATCGCGCCCGGGGCCGCAGCCGAAGTCCAGCAGGGTGAAGGGCGCCGTGCCCTGGATATGTCGAAGCAGCGCGTCGATGTTCTGGCGGACATCGTGGTCGCGGGTGCCTTCGCGGAAATCTTCGGCCACTTGGTTGTAGTGACCCAGGGTGGTGGAGGTGATCTGGTCGAGGTCGTCGGGAGCGAGTTTCATGGCGGGCTGCGTTGGCTGGAGTGATGTGCCGAATATACTCCAAGGGTATTGACCCGGGTTGGGTGTGGGCCTTGAAAGCCAATCGCGAGCAAGCTCGCTCCTACAAAGGGCGACGCGATCAACCTGTAGGAGCGAGCTTGCTCGCGATGACATCCGAATGGACACCGCCGATCTCAACGCTTGTTGAGCACCCGCGCCAGGCGGTCGCCGCCGAGCTGGATCGCTGCGACGAGGATCACCAGCAGCACAATCACCGTGAGCATGATCTGGCTGTCGAAACGCTGGTAACCGTAGCGATAGGCGATGTCCCCCAGGCCACCGGCGCCGATGGCCCCGGCCATGGCCGAGGAGTTGATCATGGTCACCAGGGTGATGGTGAAGCCGCCGACGATGCCCGGCAGCGCCTCCGGCAACAGCACGTGCCAGACAATGTGCCAGCGCCGGCAGCCCATGGCCTGGGCGGCTTCGATCAGGCCGTGGTCGACCTCGCGCAGGCTGACCTCGGCGATCCGCGCGAAGAACGGCGTGGCGGCGATGGTCAGTGGCACCACGGCGGCCCAGACGCCGTAGGTAGTGCCGACGATCAGCCGGGTGAAGGGGATCAGCGCCACCATCAGGATCAGGAACGGGATCGAGCGGAACAGGTTGACGAAAGCCCCCAGCACGCTGTTCAGCCTGGGGGCTTCATAGATCCCGCCCTTGCCGCTGGTGACCAGGATCACCGCCAGCGGAATGCCCGCCAGCAGAGCGATCAGCGACGACACGCCGACCATCAGGAAGGTATCGATAACGCCCTGGAGCAAGCGATCAAACCACATAACCCAGCACCTCTACCTGTTGTGTCCATTGCTTCTGTAAAAAGTGCTGCGCGCGTAAACGTTGTTCCTCGGCGCCCAGGGACGAGCCGCTGACCGCCAGTAGCAATTGCCCCAGGGCATGCCCCTGGATCCGTTCCACGCCGCCGTGCAGCAGCCGTACGCGCCCGCCCAGGGTGCTGAACAGCGCGGCCAGGTCCGGCTCGTCGCTGGTCCTGCCGGTGAACTGCACGCGCAATACCACCGCCGCGTCGGAAGACTTCGGCTGGGCCAGCAGACGGTTTTGCAACTCTTCCGGCAAGCCGTGCTGCAAGGGCGCCAGCAGGGTTTTGCTGACCTCGTGCTGCGGGTTGCCGAACACTTCCCAGACCGGCCCCTGCTCGACGATATGCCCATGCTCCAGCACCACCACCCGGTCGCAGATATCGCGGATCACCGCCATCTCATGGGTGATCAGGACGATGGTCAGGCCCAGGCGCTGGTTGATCTGTTTGAGCAGGCCGAGGATCGACTGGGTGGTCTCCGGGTCCAGCGCTGAGGTGGCCTCGTCGCACAGCAGGATCGCCGGGTCGTGGACCAGCGCCCGGGCGATGCCCACCCGCTGTTTCTGCCCGCCCGAGAGCTGCGCCGGGTAGGCCTTGTGCTTGTCCTTCAGGCCCACCAGCTCCAGCAGTTCGCGGACCTTGCGCTCGCGCTGTTCCTTGGGCACGCCGGCCACCTTCAGCGGCAGCTCGACGTTCTGCCACACGGTCTTGGCCGACATCAGGTTGAAGTGCTGGAAGATCATGCCGATGCGCCGGCGCAGCTCCACCAGGCGGTCTTCGTCGAAGTCGCCGATGTCCACCTGATCGATCAGCACCCGGCCGCCCGAAGGCTGTTCCAGGCGGTTGATGGTGCGGATCAGCGACGACTTGCCGGCGCCGCTGCGGCCGATGATGCCGAACACCTCGCCGCGCTGGATCGCCAGGTCGATCCCATGCAGGGCCTGCACCGGGCCTTGCTGGCCCTGGTAGGTCTTGGTCAGGCCGATGAAGCGCACGTGGGCCCGGTTCAGTTCTGGATGCAGCTCGGTCTGCTGCGCGTCCTGCCGCTGTTCGGGCGGCTGGTTCGACGACTTGTGCGCAAGGTAGGCGACGCTCATCTCAACCTTCCCAGCCGGCTTGGTAGAGCTTGCCGTGGGCTTTGTCCAGGGCGGCGCGCACAGCCGGCGAATGCTGGTAGATATCGACGAACTTGATCAGCCGCGGGTCGGTCTTGCTCTTGGGCTGGATCACGAACTGGATCACGTATTCCTTGTGGTCGAGGCCGTCGAACAGCAGCGCCGAACCGGCATCGAAGGTCTTGGCCAGGCGGATATAGGCCGGGTAGCCCTGCACCAGGTCGGCGTCGTCATAGGCGCGTACCAGTTGCACGGCCTCGACCTGGAGGATCTTCAGCTTTTTTGGGTTGGCGACTATGTCGTCCTCGGTGGCCTTGTAGCCGACCCCCGGCTTGAGGCTGATCAGGCCGGCCTTGGCCAGCAGCTGCAAGCCGCGGCCGCTGTTGATCGGGTCGTTGGCGATGGCCACCGTGGCGCCTTCGGGCAGCTCGTCGAAGCTTTTGTATCGCTTCGAGTACAGGCCGACGTTGTTGATGATCCCCGGGGCGAACGGCACCAGGTCGAAACCGGCGGCGGCCTTGGCGTTTTCCAGGAACGGGATGTGCTGGAAGTAGTTCACGTCGATATCGCCGGCGGCCAGGCTGACGTTCGGCGCGATCCAGTCGCTGAACTCCACCAGCTCGACTTTCAGGCCCTGTTTGCCGGCCTCTTCGACGGCGGCCTCCAGGGGGATGGCGAAGGCGGCGGTGGTGCCGACTTTCAGCGGCGCGTCGGCGGCGAATACCGCGCTGCCGAACAGTCCGAGGGCGAGGGCCAGTGCTTTGACTGGGTGGCTGAGGTGCTTGGCTTTCATGGTTTTGGTTCCAGTCAGTGCATGAAGTTTTCGGGTGTTTGGGCCGGCCTTATCGCGAGCAAGCTCGCTCCTACAGGGAATGGGCTCAACCTGTAGGAGCGAGCTTGCTCGCGATAGGGCGATAGCCCGCTCCGGCGTGTTGCTCGGGTAACTGCGCGTCCTGCCGGAACAGCTTTTCGCGCAGGGTGCCGTTGTCGTAGGCGGTCTTGTACGAGCCGCGGCGTTGCAGCTCGGGGATCACCAGGTCGATGAAGTCGGCATAACTTTCCGGGGTGACGATGCGGGTCAGGTTGAAGCCGTCCAGGCCAGTCTCGGCGATCCAGGATTCGAGGTCGTCGGCCACCTGCTGCGGCGAGCCGACCACGGTGATGTAGCGCCCGCCCAGGGCGTGCTGGTCGAGCAGCTTGCGCCGGGTCCAGTCGTTGTTCTGCAGGTTCTTGGTGGCCGACTGGATGGCGTTGCTCTTCACGTACTGGATCGGTTCGTCGATCTCGTACTGGGAAAAGTCGATGGCGGTGGACGCCGAGAAATGCGCCACCCCGGCTTCGGCGCTGGCATAGCTGCGGTATTCGGCGTGCTTCTTCCAGGCCAGCTCCTCGGTTGCGGCGACTATCACGTTGAGCCCCATGAACACCTTGATGTCCTCGGGATTGCGTCCGGCCGCCACGGCGCTGGCGCGGACCTTGTCCACCTGGGCGCGGGTTGTGGCTTTGTTCTGCCCGCTGATGAACACGCATTCGGCGTGGCGCCCGGCGAACAGCAGGCCGCGATCGGAACTGCCGGCCTGGAACAGCACCGGCGTGCGCTGCGGCGAGGGTTCGCACAGGTGATAGCCCTCGACCTGATAGAACTCGCCCTTGTGCTCGACCTTGTGCACCTTCTCCGGCCGGGCGTAGATCCGTTGTTCGCGGTCGTTGATCACCGCGTCGTTTTCCCAGCTGCCTTCCCAGAGCTTGTAGAGCACTTCCAGGTATTCATCGGCCTGGTCGTAGCGCCGGTCGTGCTCGGCCTGTTCGCTCAGGCCCATGGCCTTGGCGGCGCTGTCGAGGTAGCCGGTGACGATGTTCCAGCCGACCCGGCCGCGGCTCAGGTGGTCCAGCGTCGACATGCGCCGGGCGAACAGATACGGCGGCTCGTAGGTGAGGTTGGCGGTGAGGCCGAAGCCGAGGTTGCGGGTCACCGCGGCCATGGCCGAAACCAGCAGCAGCGGATCGTTGACCGGCAGCTGGATCGACTCCTTGAGCGTCACGTCCACCGAGTTCTGGTAGACGTCGTAGACCCCGACGATGTCGGCGATGAACAGCCCGTCGAACAGTCCGCGCTCCAGCAACTGCGCCAGCTCGGTCCAGTACTCGATAGTCTTGTACTGGGTCGAGGTGTCCCGTGGATGGGTCCACAGGCCGTGGTTGATGTGCCCGATGCAATTCATGTTGAAGGCATTGAGCAGGATCTTTTTTTTGCCTTTCTCCAGAGCACTCATCAGATAGTCCCCCGCAGTGGCGGGTTCGTCTGGTTGAGGTAGTAGTTGCCCACCGCGTGGTACTTCCAGCGCACCGGGTCGTGCAGGGTGTGCACCCGGGCGTTGCGCCAGTGCCGGTCCAGGCCGTGTTCGGCCAGGGTCGCCTGACTGCCGGCCAGCTCGAACAGGGTGCTGCCGGCGGCCAGGGAGATTTCGGTGCTGATGGCGCGGGCCTCGGCGACCGCGATGGAAGCGGCGGCCACCGTCTCGGCGTCGGGCTCGGCCTGGGCGGCGTCGAGGAATTCCCCGGAGCGCTCCAGCAACGCCTCGGTGGCGTGCAGGCGAATGCTCAGGTGGCCGAAGCTCTTGAGGGTCAGCGGGTCTTCGCTGGCCTTGTCGCTGCCGGAATCGATCCACGGCCGGGTCTTGGTGCGCACGAAATGCAGGGCGTCCTCATAGGCGGCGCGGGCGATACCGGTGTCGATGGCGGCGTGGAGAATCTGCGCCAGCGGGCCGACGGTGGTCGGGCGCTCGAAGGCGCTCTGAAAGGGAATCACGTCCTCGGCGGCGACGAACACGTCCTCGAATACCACCGAGCCGCTGCCGGTGGTGCGCTGGCCGAAGCCGCTCCAGTCGTCGATCACGTTCAGGCCTTGGCTGCCCGCGGGGACAAAGGCCAGTTGCTGCACGCCGTTTTCGTCCACCACCGACGTGGGGATGCGCTGGGCGTAGAGGGCGCCGGTGGAATAGAACTTGCGACCGTTGATGCGATAGCCGTCGCGTCCGTCCTGCACATCCCGGGTCAGGCAAGTGGTGCGGTCATGGGCGGTCTTGGTGCCCAGTTCGGCCAGGGCATTGCCGAAGCGCTGGCCGGCCAGGACCTCGGCGTACAGGCGTTTTTTCTGCGCTTCGCTACCGTTCACCCGCAGCACTTCGAGGGCGTAGAAATGGTTCTGCGGGATCTGCCCCAGGGAGCCGTCGGCCTGGGCGATCAGGGCGATGACCTTGGCCAGGGTGACGTTGGACACACCGGCGCCGCCGTATTCCCTGGGCACGCTGATGCCCCACAGGCCGGAGCGGGAAAAGGCTTCGAGTTCGGGGTGGGGCAGGCGGCGTTCGCGGTCGCGCAGGGCGCTGTCGCGCTTGAAATCCTCGGCCAGGTCGCTGGCGACGATCAGGGCTTGCTCATCGCTGGTTATGACCGCGACGTGTTGAGAAAGAGTCATGTACTTCTCCAGAGATCTGGTCGCTTAAATCCAGGAATGGCGAGCCGGCAGGGTGCCGTTCAGGTGATAGGCGCCGACGGCGTGGTATTTCCAGCGCACTGGATCGTGCAGGGTGTGGACCCGGGCGTTGCGCCAGTGCCGGTCGAGGTTGAACTCGGCGAGGGTGGCGCGGCTGCCGGCCAGCTCGAAGAGTTTCTCGCTGGCCAGCAGGGAGATCTCGGTGGTCAGCACCTTGGCTTCGGCCACGGCGATCGAGGCGCGGGCGGCGGATTCGGCGCTGATTGGCGCGGCGCTGACCTGGTCCAGCACCTGGCCGGCCTTGCGCAGCAGGGCCTCGGCGGCGTGCAGTTCGATTTTCAGCTTGCCGATGTCGGCGATCACATAGAGGTCATCGCTGGCCCGTTCGACGTTGGCGTCGACCCACGGCCGCGAGCGTTCACGCACGAAGCTGACGGCGTCGTCGATGGCGGCGCGGGCGATGCCGGCGTCGATGGCCGCCTGGATCAGCTGCGAGACCGCGCCCTGGATATTCGGCGACTCGTTGATGCGCCAGTTGTCCACCACCAGCTCGGCATCGACCCGCACGTTGTTGAGCAAAATGGTGCCGCTGGCGGTGGTGCGCTGGCCAAAGCCCGACCAGTCGTCGACGATGCGCAGCCCTGGCGTGCCGCGCCGGACGAAGGCCAGAACCTGCCTGCCGTCGTCGTTCAGCGCCTTGACCGCCACCCAGTGGGCGAACAGGGCGCCGGTGGAATAGAACTTCTGGCCATTGAGCAGGTAACCGTCGCCGTCGGCGCTGATTCGTGCCTTGAGTTCCAGGGTGTTTTTGGTCCCGCGCTCCGGGCCGGCGTTACCGATGCGCCAGCCTTCCAGCACGCTCTGGAACAGCTGCTTTTTCTGCCGTTCGGTGGCGCTGCCGAGGATCAGGTTGAGAATGCCGAACTGGTTCTGCGGGATCTGTCCCAGGGCCGGATCGGCCGCGGAAATGATCGCGAAGACTTCGGCCAGGGTGACGAAGGAAACCTGCGGGCCGCCGTACTCACGGGGGATGGCAATACTGCCCAGGCCACTGCGGGTGAAGTGTTCGATTTCCGCCCACGGCAGCTTGCGCTGCTGGTCGCGCCGGGCCGCCTGCTGGCGGGCGACGGTGGCCAGTTCATGGGCGGCTTGAAGGGCTTCTGCGTCGTTCAGCAGAACCCGTGCGGGCAACAACAGGGGGGCGACATCCAGATCGCTCTGGACATTTGCATCGGCCAGATTGGACATCAGTGCCACTCCTTGGCTGCACGCAATGCCCTGGCGATCTGCACTGGGGTGATTGTGTTCCGGACCATACCTACCTCACATCTTTGGAAGTGCCGCGCCGTGGCGGCGAAATCGGGTTCAAGAATGTCCGGTGGTCCGGTGCATATACCCTATGCGCGTATAAAAATTAAATAAACTAACTTTTAGGAATATGCATAGAAGGGGTTTACGTATACGGCAGGTAGGAAAAGGCGAAGGGTAATGGGAGATAGATCTGAGGCCTGTAGCCGCTGGCGTAGCCTGCGCGCGGCGGCGCAGCCGTCGTAACCCGGCGCATGCGATGTGTCTGGCGGAATGCGATGGCGGGTTTGCGTTCGCTGCACAGCCCATCCTGGGCTCGGCAGCGAGGGTGCAGGTCAGGCCTGGGGATGGCCCGAGGTGAGGAACTTGCTGAGGAATTGCCGGGTGCGTTCTTCCCTGGGGTTGGCGAACAGCGCCTTGGCTTCGCCCTGTTCGACGATCACCCCCTTGTCGAAGAAGATCACCCGGTTGGCCACGTCGCGGGCGAAGCCCATTTCGTGGGTGACGATGACCATGGTGCGCTTCTCCTCGGCCAGGCCGCGGATGGTCGCCAGCACTTCGCCCACCAGCTCCGGATCGAGGGCCGAGGTCGGTTCGTCGAACAGGATCACTTCCGGCTCCATCGCCAGCGCCCGGGCAATCGCCACGCGTTGTTGCTGGCCGCCGGAGAGGCGCCGCGGATAGGCGTCTTCCTTGCCCGCCAGGCCGACCTTGGCCAACAGCCCGCGACCCAGGGCCAGCGCCTGCTCGCGGGGCGTCTTCTTCACCACCAGCGGGCCTTCGATGACGTTTTCCAGCGCGGTGCGATGGGGGAACAGGTTGAAGTTCTGGAACACGAAACCCACCTGCTGGCGCAGTTGCCGCACCAGGCCCTGCTGCTGGGTCAGCGGGCGGCTGCCATCGATCTCGATGTTGCCGACCTTGATCCGGCCGCTGGTAGGTTCTTCGAGGAAATTCAGGCAGCGCAAAAAGGTGGTCTTGCCCGAGCCGCTGGGGCCGATGATGGCGACCACCTCGCCTTCCGCCACCGTCAGGTCGATGCCATTGAGGACGGTCTGACCCTTGAACTGCTTCGTCAGTTTTTCAACCACAATCATGGGTTCAGGACTCCTGGTCGTGCCGATTGACCCGCTCTTCCAGTCGGTTCTGCAGGTGCGCCAGCACGCTGGCCAGAACCCAGTAGATCAGCGCGGCGGCAAGATACATGGTGAAGACTTCGAAGGTCCGGGCGGTGATCAGCTGTGCCTGGCGGAACAGTTCCGGGACCTGGATGGTGGCGGCCAGGGCCGTGTCCTTGACCAGCGAGATAAAACTGTTGCCCAGGGGCGGCAGGGCCGTGCGCATGGCTTGTGGCAGGATCGCCCGGCGCAGGGTCTGGGCCCGGGTCATGCCAATGCTGGCCGCCGCTTCCCACTGCCCGCGCTCGATGGAGCCGATGGCCGCGCGCAGGATCTCGCAGGCATAGGCCGCCATGTTCAACGAGAAGCCGATCAGCGCCGCCGGCAGTGGGTCAAGCTCGATACCCAACTGCGGCAAGCCGTAATAGATCACGAACAGTTGCACCAGCAACGGCGTGCCGCGAAAGAACGACACATAGACGCGGGCGATCCAGCTCAGCAGCTTGAAGCGCGACAGGCGCATCAGCGCCAGGGCGAAACCCAGCGCCAATCCGAAGAACATGCCGCCGAGGCTGAGGATGACCGTGAAATACGCGCCCTTGAGCAGGAAGGGCGCGGAGTTCAGCAACAGCTGCGTGGTTTCGGCGATTTGCTGGCTCAACTGCGGGAAAGACAGTTCGAACTGAAAACCTGCTTCCATTATTGAGTGACGTCAGCGTTGAAGTATTTTTCCGAGAGCTTTTTCAGCGTGCCGTCGGCGCGCAGTTCCTCGATCGCCTTGTTCACCGCGGCCAGCAGTTCGGGTTCGCCTTTGCGCAGGGCCACGCCGGCTTCCTGGCGGGAGAAGGGCTCGCCGGAAACGGCCAGGGTGTCGTTGGTTTTCTTGATCAGCTCGAAGGCGGCCAGGCGGTCCACCAGGATCGCGTCGATACGGCCTACGCGCAGGTCCTGGTACTTGGTCGGATCGTCGTCGTAGGTCTTGATGATGGCTTGCGGCACGTTGTCCTTGAGCCATTGTTCGTAGTTGGTGCCCAGGCCGACACCGACCTTGTGCCCGGCCAGATCGGCGGCGGTCTTGAACTTGCCTTCGTTCTTCTTCTGGGTCAGGGCCTGGATGCCGGAAACGGTGTAGGGGGTGGAGAAGTCGTATTTTTTCTTGCGCTCATCGGAGATGGTCACCTGGTTGATCACCGCGTCCAGGCGCTTGGACTCCAGGGCGGCGAGGATGCCGTCCCACTTGGTCGGCTGCAGTTTGACCTTCACGCCCAGCTTCTGCGCCAGGGCTTCGGAGAACTCGACTTCGAAGCCGGCCAGCTTGCCGCTTTCGTCGACGTAGCTGAACGGTGGATAAGTGCCTTCCAGGCCGACGTTGATGGTGCCGGCGTCCTTGATCTTCTGCAGTTGCTCACCGGCAACCGCTTGCCCCAGCAACCCGGCACCGAGGGCCAGACCCAGCGAGCCAATGAGGATATTTCGACGTAGTGCGGAAAAAATCATGACAAGCCCCTGTGTTTTCTTATGCAGATGCGGTTGGGAGATGCAGGTCAATCGGTGAGCGGGAACGAGCGCCTTATCCTGCACTAAATGCAGCGTATGCGTCTCGCGGCAAATTCGCCTGCGGCGCGACTATAAGTGGCTGCTTATAGATGTAAAAATAATATAAATTCACATTGTTATTCTTTTTATAAATATACATCTCTGTAGCCGCTGCCGCAGGCTGCGATCGATTGGGCGGCATTCCGACGTAGCAGGCGCAAATCCGGCGAACGCGTCTTTTCTGATGCGCCGCATGCGCAGGTTTTACGACGGCTGCGCCGCCGATCGCAGCCTGCGGCAGCGGCTACAAGGTCAGTGTTCAGGCAAACGAACCGGCATAAGCGAACAGCGCCGGCGCGCCGCCGGTATGCAGGAAGATGATCGGGCCGTCGTCGAAACGCTGGCGGCCGATGCCGTCGAGCAGGCCGGCCATGGCCTTGCCGGTGTAGACCGGGTCCAGCAGCAGGCCTTCCTGGCTCGCCAGCAGTTTCACCGCGGCCAGGGTGCCGGCGTTCGGTTCGCCATAACGCGGGGCGAAATACTCGTCCCACAACTCCACCTTGAAGCTCTCCGGCAACGTCACCCCGAGCAATTCGGCGGTGCGCTCGGCCAGGCCCTGGACCTTCGGCCGTTGCGCTTCGTCGGTGCGCGACACGGTGACGCCGATCACCGGCAACTGCGGCAACACTTCGCTCAAGGCCAGGGCCAGGCCGCTGTGGGTGCCGGCGCTGCCCGAGGCCAGCACCACGGCGGCGAAGTCGAGCCCGCTGTTGTTGATCTGCTCTGCCAGCTCCAGGCCGGCGCGCACGTAACCCAGCGCGCCGAGGGCGTTGGAGCCGCCAATCGGCACCAGGTACGGCTGCTTGCCGCTGCTGCGCAGGCGCTCGGCCAGGGCCTGCAACTGCTCGTCGGCGTTGTCCAGGTTCTCCACCAGCTCGACCTTGGCGTCGAACAGGTCGAGCAGCAGGCGGTTGCCGTTGCCCAGGTAATTGCCGTCATCGGTGCCGATGGGGTTTTCCAGCAGGGCGACGCAGCCCAGGCCGAGCCTGGCGGCCAGGGCCGCGGTCTGGCGTACGTGGTTGGACTGGATGGCGCCCGCGGTAATCAGGGTGTCCGCGCCCTGGGCCAGCGCATCGGCGGCCAGGTATTCGAGTTTGCGCAGCTTGTTGCCGCCCATGGCCAGCGGCGTGGTGTCGTCGCGTTTGACGTAGACATCGCGGCCCAGCCAGGCGGACAGGCGTTCGAGTTTTTCCAGGGCGGTGGCGCCGCCCAGCAGGTCGAGACGGTTAAAGCGGTCGAGCTGTCGTTTGATCATGAGGCCGCACAGGTTGTCAGAGGTGTCAGGGACTATAGGCAGCGATATTTACCGGGGCAACCGTCAATCGCTTATGCCAAAAGGTACTTAGGCCAGCACAATTAGTTCTTAATTTGGCCTGGGACGCATACCGTAAAGTGACGTCGTTTACGCGGCCAGACCCTCCGGCCGCCTGAGTGAGGAGTCTTATCGTGAGCGAGCGTTCCAGCCATTGGCAATTGCAGACCATAGTCGGTCAACTGCGTGATGCCCGCGACCAGTGGCGTACCCGCAACGGGCGGGTCAGTGGTGAGCAGGGCGGTCGGGAACTGCCGTCGCGCGCGGCCATGGCCGAGATTCTCGAGGCGCTGTGTGGGGCCCTGTTCCCGATGCGCCTGGGCCCGGTGGACCTGCGCGAGGAAAGCGAGGATTTCTACGTCGGTCACACCCTGGACGCGGCCCTCAATGCGCTGCTCGCCCAGGCTCGCCTGGAGCTGCGTTATGCCGCGCGCCAGAGCGGCGAGGCGGACGAAGACGTCAACGCCAGGGCCATCCGCATCATCCAGGATTTCGCCCTGGCCCTGCCGGGGCTGCGAGTGTTGCTCGATACCGATGTGCTGGCCGCCTACCATGGCGACCCGGCGGCGCGCAGCGTCGACGAAGTGCTGCTGTGCTACCCGGGCATCCTGGCGGTGATCCACCATCGCCTGGCCCACCATCTGTACCGCGCCGGCCTGCCGCTGCTGGCGCGGATCAGCGCGGAAATCGCCCACTCGGCCACCGGCATCGACATTCACCCGGGGGCGCAGATCGGCCGCAGTTTCTTCATCGACCACGGCACCGGTGTGGTGATCGGCGAGACCGCGATCATCGGCGAGCGTGTACGCATCTACCAGGCCGTGACCCTAGGTGCTAAGCGCTTCCCGGCGGACGAGGACGGCCAGTTGCAGAAGGGCCATCCGCGCCACCCGATCGTCGAGGACGACGTGGTGATCTACGCCGGCGCGACCATCCTCGGGCGCATCACCATCGGCAAGGGCTCGACCATCGGCGGCAATGTCTGGCTGACCCGCAGCGTGCCGGCCGGGTGCAACCTGACCCAGGCCAACCTGCAGCATGACGATGGGTCGCAAAAATAAGCCGAGGTGCTTGCATCATGTAGCCGCTGCCGCGGGCTGCGATCGCCCCGAGAGGGGCGCCGCCCTTGGGTCTTTTTAAGGCCCTGCGGGCCTTGGCGCAGCCTTCGGCAGCGGCTACAGAAATCGGCTTATTTAACGCTGAACGATTCCCTCCGCCACACATCAGACCTTTCTTAAAACCTGCGAAATCAGGCGACCGCCGAGCCCGGCGATTAGTCCTTGCGCGCCTATCCGTGTTTAACTTGAACGCTTGTTCAAGTTAAACCGGCAGCTTGCTGCCCGCTCACAACAGGAGGCTTACCTTTGCTGAGTCCGATCTTTTCAGCCGCGTTTTACCCCCTCGAGGTGCACGTTTCATGAGTGCATCGTCCATTCCCGCCAGCGGCCTGATCCGCATGAATCCGCCGGTGTTCTACTTCGCCGCGAGCTTTATCCTGGCCTTCGGCCTGGTGGTCATTGCCCTGCCGGAACAAGCCGGCGCCTGGCTGCTGGCCGCGCAAAATTGGGCGGCCAATACGGTCGGCTGGTACTACATGCTGGCCATGACCCTGTACCTGATCTTCGTGGTGGTCACCGCCTTGTCCGGCTACGGCAAGATCAAGCTCGGTGCCGACCACGACGAACCGGAATTCAGTTACCTGTCCTGGGCCGGCATGCTGTTCGCCGCCGGGATCAGCATCACGCTGTTTTTCTTCTGCGTGTCGGAACCCCTGACCCACATGCTGCAACCGCCCCAGGGCGAGGCCGGGACCGCGGATGCGGCGCGCCAGGCCATGCAGATTCTCTTCCTGCACTGGGGCCTGCATGGCTGGGGCGTGTTCGCCTTCGTCGGCATGGCCCTGGCGTATTTCGCCTACCGGCATAACCTGCCGCTGGCCCTGCGTTCGGCGCTGTACCCGCTGATCGGCAAGCGCATCAACGGCCCCATCGGCTACGCGGTGGATGGCTTCGGCATCATCGCCACGGTGTTCGGCCTCGGCGCCGACATGGGCTTTGGCGTGCTGCACCTCAACTCCGGCCTGGATTATCTGTTCGGCATCGCCCACACCCAGTGGGTCCAGGTGGGCCTGATCACCCTGATGATGGGCGCGGCGATCATTGTCGCGGTGTCCGGCGTCGACAAGGGCGTGCGGGTGATGTCCGACATCAACATGCTGCTGGCCTGTGCGCTGCTGCTGTTCGTGTTGTTCGCCGGCCCCACCCAGCACCTGCTCAACACCCTGATCCAGAACCTCGGCGATTACCTCGGCGCCTTGCCGACCAAGAGTTTTGACCTCTACGCCTATGACGAACCCAGCGACTGGCTGGGCGGCTGGACCGTCTTCTACTGGGCCTGGTGGATCGCATGGTCGCCGTTCGTGGGCCTGTTCATCGCGCGGATTTCCCGTGGCCGGACCATCCGTGAGTTCGTGTTCGGCGTGCTGCTGATTCCCCTGGGCTTCACCCTGGCCTGGATGTCGATCTTCGGTAACAGCGCCATCGACCAGGTGCTCAACCACGGCATGAGCGCGCTGGGCATGTCGGCCATCGAGAACCCCTCGATGACCCTCTACCTGCTGCTGGAAACCTACCCCTGGAGCAAGACTGTCATCGCCGTGACGGTGTTCATCAGCTTCGTGTTCTTCGTCACCTCGGCCGACTCCGGCACCGTGGTGCTCTCGACCCTGTCGGCCAAGGGCGGCAATGCCGATGAAGACGGGCCGAAATGGCTGCGGGTGTTCTGGGGCGCGATGACCGCGCTGGTCACCAGCGCGCTGCTGTTCGCCGGCAGCATCGACTCGCTGAAGTCGGCGGTGGTGCTGACCTCGCTGCCGTTCTCGATGATCCTGCTGCTGATGATGTGGGGGCTGCACAAGGCCTTCTACCTCGAGTCGCAGAAGCAGATCGCCCAGTTGCATTCGCTGGCGCCGGTGTCGTCGTCCTCGCGTCGTGGCAAGGGTGGCTGGCGTCAGCGCCTGAGCCAGGCGGTGCATTTCCCGTCGCGCGACGAGGTCTATCGCTTCCTCGATCAGACGGTGCGCCCGGCCATCGAAGAAGTGACCGCGGTGTTCGTCGAGAAAGGCCTGAACGTGATCACCCAGCCGGACCCGGCCAACGACAACGTCAGCCTGGAAATCGGCCATGGCGACCAGCATCCGTTCGTTTATCAGGTGCAGATGCGCGGCTACTTCACCCCGTCCTTCGCCCGTGGCGGCATGGGGCCCAAGGAGATGCGCAACCGGCGTTACTACCGGGCCGAGGTGCACTTGGCCGAGGGTAGCCAGGACTATGACCTGATGGGCTACACCAAGGAGCAGATCATCAACGACATCCTCGACCAGTACGAACGCCATATGCAGTTCCTGCACCTGGTGCGTTGATCGCGGGGCGGTGGCGTTTGTGCCACCGTCATCGCGGGCCTCAGGCCCGGCCCAATACCGTGAACAACACCAGCGCCGCCACCGGCACGCCGAACACCACACTGCCGACCGCCAGCTCCGTGCTCAGGGGCTGGCCGGCGTGGACCATCCCCACCGCGCCGTTGATCACCGTCAGCGCCAGCCAGAGTACGACGAAACTGTAGGCCAGGGTCTGGCGGCCGAGGCCGAGCTTTTCGCCGATAAACAGCATCAGCGCCAGGAGAATCAGGCCGAAGCAAGTGATGATCGCGGTGTGCATGATGAAGTCCTCGCGGGCGGAATTCAGGGGTGGGCCCAGGGTCGATGGCGGTTCAAGGCTCCCGACCTAGAGTGTGGTCCAGGGAGTGGCGTCCTGCTCCGCGAAAAGCGAAGGCCGGGAACAGCAGGGTGTTGGACGAAACGGGCGAGTCGGTGGTCGGGGGCATGAGTGTCTCCGCAAATAAGCCGGTGGAAAGCAGCGATGGCCCGGGGAGTGCCCGGGCCATCGGTGCCGTTGTTTCAGCGAACGGCGGGCTTGAGCAGGTCTTCCAGGCCGATGCGGCGAAACATCTCGGCGCGCACCCGGTCGGCCATGGCATTGACGATCTCGGCACCGTCCTGGGACGGGTCGATATGCCGGCGCAACGGCCGGGAGCCGAAGGGCAGGCCGACGATCTCGACGATGGCCTTCGCGACCTCGGTGACATCGGCGTCAGCCGGCTCCAGGGCGGCCAGGCCGTTGAGTGCCTGCTCCGGCACACCGGCATAGGGGCCCTGGTTGTACTCGGCGGCGCGGGCCTGGTCGGCCGGGGCGCCGGAGTGCGCGAAGTGGTTGGTGCCCTGGGTGAAGGCGCCCGGCACGATGATCGAGGTCTCTACGCCCCAGCGCGCCAGCTCCCCGGCATAGGACACCGCCAGGGAGTCCATCGCCGCTTTGGCCGCGAAGTACGGCGCCAGGTAGGGCGGGGTGCCGCCGCGGGCGCTGCTGGAGGATATCCACAGCACCAGCCCCCGGCCCTGCTTGCGCAGTTGCGGCAGGGCCGCGCGGTTGACCCGCTGGGTGCTCAGTACGTTGATGTCGTAGAGCTGGGCGAACTGTTCGGGGGTGAAGGCTTCGGCGGGGCCGAAGGCCATGTGCCCGGCGTTGTGGATGATCACGTCCAGCCGGCCGCAGTCGGCGACTATCCGGGCGACACCGGCCTCGACCGAGGCGCTGGAGGCGACGTCCAGTTCGACGCTGCGCAAATCGACCCGGTGCTCGTCGGCGTAGCGCCGCACCTCGGCCACCTGAGGCGCATTGCGGCCCAGGGTTTCACGCATGCTGGCGTAGACGATATGGCCGGCGTCGGCGAGGGCGCGGGCGGTCAGGGCGCCAAAACCACTGGAGGCGCCGGTAATCAGGATGACGGATTGCATGGCATTGATCTCTTCAGGTGAGGGTGGTTTCAGGCACGCCGGGGCAGGCGTTGTTGTACTGCGTGGGACAGCCAGCCGGCGAAGGTGCCCAGGGTTCCGGCGCCGCTGAGTTCGGCGAAGCTTTCCAGGGAGGGTTCCAGGTGCGCGGCGAACCAGGCGATCAGGCCGAGGAAGTAGGCGACGATGTTATTCATCACCCGCAGGCTGCGCAGCGACACCACAAGCATCGCCACCACGAACACCACCAGCGGCAGGGCCCAGGGGCCGAGGCTTGGGCTCAGTGCGCCAATGCTCAGCGCCGCGCCCATGCCGACGGCGAGGCCCATCAGCACGCAGCCCAGGTTGACCAGGCCGTCGCGCAGGGTCAGGCCGCGGCTGAAGAACGCCACCCAGCCAACGAACATGGCCCAGACCGGCAGGCTCAGCAGCAGGCTGGAGCCCGCCGCCAGTGCGGCGGTGGCGGCGGCCACCGCGGTGAACAGGATGAACATCGGTTTCGTCTGCCCGCCACGGGCGGGTGTCGCGGTGGAGTGATTCATGAGCGTGGCTCCTTCGACCGTGGGTGAGGTGGCTCAGACGAGCCCGCCGTTGGCGCGCAGGACCTGCCCGTTGACCCAGGCCGAATCAGGGCTGACCAGGAAGGACACGACGCGGGAAATATCTTCGGGTTGAGCCAGGCGCTCCAGCGGGGCCATCTTGGCGAAACCCTGGATCTGCTCTTCGCTCTTGCCGTGCAGGAACAAGTCGGTGGCCACCGGGCCCGGTGCCACTGCATTGACGGTGATATTGCGACCGCGCATTTCCTTGGCGAACACCTGGGTCAGGGATTCCACCGCCGCTTTACTGGCGATGTACACCGCGTAACCCGGCAGGTTCATGCCGACGGTGCTGCTGGAGAAATTGACGATGCGCCCGCCGGCGTTCAGGCGAGTCGCGGCTTCACGCAGGGTGTTGAAGGTGCCGCGAGCGTGGATGTTGAAGTTCTGGTCGAACAGTTCGTCCGTGTGTTGCGCCAGCGGCAGGACCTTGAGGATGCCGGCGTTGTTGATCAGCACGTCGACCTTGCCCAGTTGGGTTTCGGTCTCGTCGAACAGGCGGCGCACGTCATCGGCGTTGGCCACGTCGGCCTTGATCGCTATGGCCTGGTGGCCGGCCTGGCGCAGCTCCACCACCAGGGCCGAGGCTTCGCTGGCGCTGTTGGCGTAGTTGATGGCGACGGCGAAGCCTTCGCTGGCCAGTTGCCGGGCGATCACCGCGCCGATGCCGCGGGAGGCGCCGGTCACGATGGCAACTTTCGAAGTCTGGGTAGTCATGGCGAATTTCCTTCTGGGTAATGAGTGATTGGCTGTGGTGTGGAAGCAGATTCACATGTTTACCCAGGGTGATAAATGCGCCAGAGTTGGCTTGACTGTTCAATAATCACCAACAATCAATGAGCCCTGGAGCCCGTCGTGGATCAAGTCAAAGCGATGAAGGTGTTCGTGCGGATCTACGAGCGCAGCAGCTTCACCCTGGCCGCCGAGAACCTGAACCTGCCGCGCGCCACCCTGACCCATACCCTCAACCAGTTCGAGGCCTGGCTCGGTACCCGCCTGCTGGAACGCAGCACCCGCCGCGTGCGCCCGACTCTCGACGGCGAGGCCTATTACCAGCGCTGCGTACAGCTGCTGGCGGAGCTGGAAGAGGCCGAACTGGCGTTTCGCACGGTGGCGCCGAAGGGGCGTTTGCGGGTCGACCTGCATGGCACCCTGGCCAAGTACTTCGTGATTCCGGCCCTGCCCGAATTCATGGCGCGCTATCCGGAGATCGAACTGTCCATCAGCGAGGCCGATCGTTTTGTCGACCTGATCGCCGAAGGGGTGGACTGCGTGTTGCGCGCCGGCACCCTGGGCGATTCGTCGCTGATCGGCCGGCGCGTGGCCAACTTGCAGCAGATCACCTGCGCCAGCCCGGCCTACCTGCGCAAATACGGCGAGCCATCGAGCCTCGATGAACTGTCGCGGCACCGTGCGGTGAACTACGTCTCACGCACCACGGCCAAGCTGTTTCCGTTCGAATTCATGGTCGATGGTGAACTGCGGGAAGTCGCTATCGAGGGCGCGCTGTCGGTGTTCGGCGCGGAAATCTATGCCGCCTCGGCCGTGGCCGGGCTGGGCATCATCCAGTGCCCGCGCTACCGCATGGCACAGCAGATTTCCCAGGGGCTGGTGCAGGAAATCCTCACCGACACCCCGCCGCCGCCCATGCCGGTTTCCGTGCTGTACCCACACAACCGTCAGATGTCGCCACGGGTGCGGGTGTTCGTCGACTGGCTGGCGGAGGTTTTCGCCAGGGCGGTCTGAGCAGGGCTGCGCCGGTCATCGCTGCTTTCTGTATTGATTGTCTGGATGTGTATAGTGTGTATTGTTCGCCTTTGACTGTGTACGGTGGCTTTTCGGGACGTATCGAAAGGACACGGCAATGCGCAGTCGGGAACTGATCAGGATGATCGAGGAGGACGGGTGGTATCTGATCGCGGTCAAAGGTAGTCATCACCAATACAAGCATCTGCACAAGCTGGGGCGGGTCACTATTCCCCACCCGGATGCGGATCTGCCCAAGGGCACGATCCACAGCATCTTGAAACAGGCGGGCCTGAAATGAGGCCGGCCTTGAACGAAGAGGTCAACGAGATGAAATTCCCGGTCGTGCTGCACAAGGATGCCGACTCCGGATATGGCGTGATCGTCCCCGATGTGCCGGGCTGTTTTTCCGCCGGCCATACCGCGGCAGAAGCCTTCGAGAATGTGAAAGAGGCCCTGTCGCTGCATTACGAAGGCTTGGTCGCCGATGGTGAACCGCTGCCCCAGGTGCATGAGGTCGACGTGCATATCGACAACCCCGATTACGCCGGTGGCGTGTGGGGCATGATCGAGTTCGACATCACGCCTTACTTCGGCAAGGCGGTGCGCTTCAACGCCACCCTGCCGGAGCAATTGCTGGAACGCATCGACCAGACGGTGAAGCGCGACCAGCGTTACCGCTCGCGTTCGGGCTTTCTCGCGGCTGCCGCTTTACGCGAACTCTCCGCCTAGGCATTGCCCGCCCCCATGGTTCCCATGGGGGCATGCCTGGCATCTGTCCCTCGATATTTTCCTCTACCACCCAGGCTTTGGAACCCTTTGTTTCGGCCCGGCAGGGTGGCGTTTTAGCGTCTATAAACAACGGGTGCAGCGCCTTGTTCGATGCCGCCATTCCTGGTTTTCCAGGCGGTGCAGCACCGCCAGGGCCTTGTGTTTCCTGGGTTTTGTCCGCTGATCCGGCTTCCGGTCGACGGCGTCATTTAGCCGGGATTTTCATCGGCTGAGCTTCCCCTCCAGCTACGATTTCGTACTGTGGTACGTGGTACGTAATTAAATATTTCGACAGTAATATCTATTTCCTGTTTTCGAACATCCGATTTGGGCAATAGCGCGGTGCCAATGCCACGTTCGAGCGTTCCGCCAGCGGGTGTCAGATCGTTTCTGTCATTGGCCACTCCTGCAGTGGCCGCGAGCGCGCCTGGGCGTATGCTGGGCAACTTTCTGGCGTTTGGCTGATTCATATGCTGCAAGGGCGCTGCCCCACACCCATGTGCATTCGCTTAAACCTGGGCGTTCAGGACCAAGAGAGGATTCGATGACTTACCTTGCTGCCGAAAACCGCTACGACTCCATCCCCTACCGCCGCGTCGGACGCAGCGGCCTGGTGCTGCCGGCGCTGTCCCTGGGCCTGTGGCACAACTTCGGCGACAGCACGCCGATCGACACCCAGCGTTCGTTGCTGCGCACCGCCTTCGACCTGGGCATCAACCACTTCGACCTGGCCAACAACTACGGCCCGCCCTATGGCAGCGCCGAGATCAATTTCGGTCGTTTGTTGCGTGAAGACTTCAAGCGGTATCGCGACGAGCTGATCATCTCCAGCAAGGCCGGTTGGGATATGTGGCCCGGTCCGTATGGCCAGGGCGGTGGCTCGCGCAAATACGTGCTGGCCAGCCTCGACCAGAGCCTGCAGCGCCTGGGCCTCGACTATGTGGATATCTTCTATTCCCACCGCTTCGACCCGGACACCCCGCTGGAAGAAACCGCCAGCGCCCTGGCCACCGCGGTGCAGCAGGGCAAGGCGCTGTACATCGGCATCTCGTCCTATTCCGGGGTGAAAACCCGCGAGATCGCGGCCCTGCTCAAGGAATGGAAAGTGCCGCTGCTGATCCACCAGCCGGCCTATAACCTGCTCAACCGCTGGGTGGAAAAGGACCTTCTGGACACCACCGAAGAACTCGGCGCCGGGGTGATTGCCTTCACGCCGTTGGCCCAGGGCCTGCTGACCGACAAGTACCTCAATGGCATTCCCGAGGATGCGCGGGTCAACCGCCCGGGCGGTGGTTCGTTGCAAGCCTCGCACCTGTCCGAGGCCAACCTCGCCCATGTGCGCGGCCTCAACGAAATCGCCCAGCGTCGTGGCCAGAGCCTGGCGCAACTGGCTCTGGCCTGGACTCTGCGCGATCCGCGGGTGACCTCGGCCCTGATCGGCGCCAGCCGGCCGGAGCAGATCGTCGAGAACGTCGGCGCATTGCAGAACCTGAACTTCAGCGCCGAAGAACTGGCAGAGATCGATCGTTTTGCCCGCGAAGGCGGGATCAATCTGTGGGAGAAGCCTTCAACCGCGGAATAGAGCCTGCCGTCATGTTGCAAGGCTGCCGCGGCTTCTGTAGGAGCCAGGCTTGCCGGCGATCGCGGCGGTGTGTTGTGTCAGGCATGCCGCCATCGCGAGCAAGCTGCGCTCCTACAGGGGATCTGTGTCGGACTGGACTCTGTGGCCGTTCAGATTTCGAGTGGCAGCCAGGGGTTGATAACGATCAACCCGGTGTCGCTGAAGTCCTTGGCGTTACGGGTGGCGATAGCCGCGTCGTGGACGCGGCATATGGCCGCAATTTGCGCATCCACCAGGCTGATCGGACGCCCCAGGCTTTCCCGGTGCGAAATCAGATGGGCGTAGTAAAGAGCCGCCTGGGTCCCGAAGGGCACGATGCGGTCGATGAAATCTTCCTCGAACATCGCCAGCGCCGACGCATGGAGCATCTGTTTGCGCTTGCCGTGGGGCAGGCGCGCGATGCCGTGAAGAATCTCGGCCATGGTCATGGCGCTGATGTAGAGGTCTTCGACAGGTTGCGCTTCGATCCACAGCAATACCGATGCGTCCGGTTGGGGGCGCATCAGTTCCGACAGCACATGGGTGTCGAGCACGATCATTCGCCCAGATCCACCACGCGTGCCGGCTCGGTACGTTCGGGCAGCTCAAGCTTCACTCCGCCGGCCTCGGCAAAGCGTGCCCGGATACGACTGGCCAGCCCTTGGCTGTCGGCTGTTCTGCTCAGGGCGCGGCGCAAAATCAAGCGGGCTTCTTCTTCCATGGAGTGGCCGTTGTGAGCGGCCTCGATGCGCAGGCGCTCTTTGATGTGGTCGTCCAGGTTTCGGATTGTCAGGCTGGCCATGGGTTTCTCCGAATGAAATCAATGCAATCATTGATAGCATAGCCGTGCATCATCGAGGGTGGACAACCACTTGTCGTTTGGTGACGCCGCAATCACCCGCCAGTCCTGCTGTAGTCATGAGTATCGGTTATCGGAAAAACGGCACATCCCCGAGAATCGTCGCGCGGTGCATCACGCGGCGTTGCGGGCGGTAGTCGTCGACCGCGTAATGCTGGGTCACGCGGTTGTCCCAGAAGGCCACGTCGTTGATCTGCCAGCGCCAGCGGATGGTGAAATCCGGGCGGGTGGCGTGGGCGAACAGCAGTTTCAGGATCACTTCGCTTTCGCTGTCCGACAGCTCGTTGATCCTGGTGGTGAAGCCTTCGTTGACGAACAGCGACTTGCGCCCGCTGACCGGGTGGGTGCGGATCACCGGGTGCGACAGCGGCGGGTTTTTCCTCTTGGCTTCTTCCCAGCGCGCCAGGTCCTGCGGAGTATTGCCGAAGCGTTCCAGGGGGAAGGACTTGATGAACTCGTGAGTCGCGGTCAGGCCTTGCAGCAGGTTCTTCATCGGCTCCGAGAGCGCCTCATAGGCCGCGATGCCGCTGGCCCACAGGGTATCGCCACCGTATGCCGGCAACAGCTTGGCGCTGAGCACCGCGCCCAAGGCCGGGGTCGGCAGGAAGGTCACGTCGGTGTGCCAGATGGCGTTGTCGCGTACGTCGGTTTGCGCGGTGTCGAGGATCAGTACTTGCGGCTGTTCCGGCACGTTGGGGTAGATCGGATGGATATGCAGGTCGCCAAAGTTCGCCGCGAAGCGCGCCTGTTGCTGTGGGTCGATCGGTTGGTCGCGGAAGAACAGCACCTGATGCTGGAGCAGCGCCTGCTCGATGATGTCGCGCTGTTCGCTGGCCAGCGGTTGGCTGATATCGACGCCGCTGATCTGGGCGCCCAGGGCAGAGCTTAAAGGGGTGATGGTCAGGCTCATGTCGTTCTCGAAGTCAGGTGTGGCTACAGGGCTACAGATACAGGGTCTCAATGGGCCTGGCCGTGCCAGGGCACCAGCTTGCGCTGCAGGGCGCGCAGACCCATTTCCATGGCGAAGGCGATCAGGGCGATGACCAGGATCCCCAGTACCACCACATCAGTGACCAGGAACTGCGCGGCGGACTGCACCATGAACCCCAGGCCGCTGGTGGCGGCGATCAGTTCGGCGGCGACCAGGGTCGACCAGCCCACCCCGAGGCCGATGCGCACGCCGGTGAGGATGTCCGGCAGGGCACTGGGCAGGATCACATGGCGAATCAGCTGGGCCCGGGTCGCGCCCAGGGACTGCGCGGCGCGCAGCCGGGTCGGGTCCACGGTGCGTACGCCGGTGGCGGTGGCGATGGCGATCGGGGCGAAGATCGCCAGGTAGATCAGCAGCACCTTGGACAGCTCGCCGATGCCGCACCAGATGACGATCAGCGGCAGGTAGGCCAGGGGGGGAATCGGCCGGTAGAACTCGATCAGCGGGTCCAGCACGCCACGGGCGATGCGGTTGTGGCCGATGGCGATGCCCACCGGAATCGCGCTCAGCACGGCAAAACCCAGGGCCAGGCCGATGCGTCCGAGGCTTGCGCCCAGGTGCTGCCACAGGGTGGAATCCATATAGCCGCTGGTCACCAGCAGCCAGCCCTTTTGCAGCACGGCGGAAGGTGGCGGCAGGAACAGTGGTTCGATCAGGCCGCTGGCCGTCACCGCCCACCATAGGGCGAGCAGCACGACCAGGGTCAGCACGCTGATCCAGCGAGTGCTCAGGCTGCGGCGCAGGGGCACCGCAGTGTGCGGGTTAGCGGCTTTGGTCGTGGTGGCCGGGAGGTCGTAGCTGTTCATGCGCGCTCCTGCCGCAAGACGGCACTGCGTTGGGAGAACACCCGGGCCAGCACGTGTTCGCGGGTTTCAATAAAGCGTGGATCGGACTTGATTGCCCGGGCCGATTCGCCGGCCGCGTAACGCCGGCCGAAGTCCAGGCTCAAGCGCTCGACGATTTGCCCCGGGTTGGGGGCCAGCAGGATCAGGTCGGTGGCGAGGAACACCGCTTCCTCGATGTCGTGGGTAATCAGGAACACCGGCTTGGCGGTGCGTTGCCAGACCTGCAGCAACAGCTCCTGCATCTGCTCGCGGGTGAAGGCATCGAGGGCGCCGAAGGGCTCGTCCATCAGCAGCAGCCGCGGGTCGGCGGCCAGGGCGCGGGCCAGTCCCACACGCTGGCGTTGTCCGCCGGAGAGCTGCCAGATGCGCCGCTTGTCGAAGCCGGCCAGGTCCACCAGCGCGAGCATTTCCCGGGCGCGGGCTTCGCGCGGGTCGCGGGCAATGCCGGCCAGTTCGAGGCCGAAGCCGACATTGGCCAGCACGTCCTGCCAGGGCAGCAGGGCATCGTCCTGGAACACCACGCCGCGTTCGGCGCTCGGACCGGCGACTGGCACGCCGTCCAGGGTGATACGTCCGGCGCTGGGTTCGACGAAACCGGCGATCAGGTTCAGCAACGAAGTCTTGCCACTGCCGGAAGGGCCGAGGGCGACCAGCAACTGCTGGGGCCCGAGCGTCAGGGAAATATCCGCCAGCACCGGTTCGGCGGCGCCGGGGTACTGTGCGCTGATGCGCTCCAGTTGTAGCAAAGCCATGACGGCGCGCTCCTTGTTCAAATGCAGCTTTTGTCGAGGTGAGATGCTGTACGAGAAGCGCCGGGCCTGGGCCCGGAGACCTCTGCGGCTGACCTTCAGTGGGTGATGTACTTGGCGCTGACGTATGGCGCGTAATCCGGCAGTACCGCCTCGACCTTGCCCTGTTCCTTGAGGAAAACCGCGGTGTCGGTGATGGCCTTGGTGGTCGGCGCGCCAAGGCTGGTGACCTGGTCGGCCGCCAGCGGGTAGACGTTGCCCTGCAACAGCAGCGGAATGTCGCTGGCCTTGGCGCCGGAGAGTTTCACCAGCTTGTCGACGTTGCTCTGCTCGGCCAGCCAGGCTTTTGGGTCCTTGCGGTAATCGGCGTAGGCGTCGAGGGTCACCTTGGCGAAGGCGGTAACGATTTGCGGGTGCTTCTCGGCGAAGTCCTTGCGCACGATCCAGGCATCGAAGGTCGGCGCGCCGAACCGGGCCAGCTCGCCGGAGGTGATCAGCACCTTGCCGTTTTCCTTGGCCACGCCCAGCGCCGGGTCCCAGACGTAGGTGGCGTCGATGTCGCCGCGCTTCCAGGCGGCGATGATCGCCGGTGGCGCCAGGTTGAGAATCTGTACTTTCGCCGGGTCGATTTTCCAGTGCTTGAGCGCGGCCAGCAGGCTGTAGTGACCGGTGGAAACGAAGGGCACGGCGACTTTCTTGCCGACCAGGTCCTGGGGCGTGTTGATCCCGGATCCATCGCGGGCCACCAGGGCCTCGGCGGCGCCGATCTGGGTGGCGATGAGGAAGGTTTCCACCGGCACCTTGCGGGTGATCGCGGCGGTCAGCGGGCTGGAGCCGAGGTAGCCGATCTGCACGTCACCCGAGGCGATGGCGGCGATGATGTCGGCGCCGTTGTCGAACTTGCGCCAGTCGATCCTGGCCTGGGTGGCCTTTTCGTAGGTGCCGTCGGCCTGGGCGACTTTCGCCGGATCGACGGTGGTCTGGTAGGCGACGGTGACGTCGGCTGCCTGGGCGAACAAGCTCGCGGTAGCCAGGGATACGGCCGCCAGAAGGCGAAGGGGAAAGTGCATTTTCATCATGAAGCTCCTCGACAGGCGGCCAAGTGTGGGCGTGGGAGGAGACTAAATGATCTAAGAATCTAAAAATAAATAACTTTTTAGAATTAGCTTAAAAGAGGAATCTTCTAAAGAGAGCACTTTTTTGAAGGGGAGCGCTTTGCGCTCCATCGCGAGCAAGCTCGCTCCTACAGGACAGTACTGTGTAGGAGCGAGCTTGCTCGCGATACAGGCGGCGCGGTGTGTCAGTTACTGATTGCCAGGATGCTCGCCTGGTACGAGCCGACAAACACGTCGAAATCACCGACCTCGTTGCGTTCCAGCTCGGCCTGTTGCAGCAGGGAGCTGCGCGCGGCTTCTTCGAAACGCGCCTGGTCTTCCTTGCTCAGGGGCTCGCTGCGGAAGAACTCGGCGTGGGCCAGGCTCTGGCGCAGGGAGAACTGGCTGAAGCTTTCCTTGTGCTCCTGCATGGCGGCCAGGACCTGGGCCGAAGGCGTCAGGGACGAATCCTTGACCTTGGCCAACTGGGCGTCCAGCGCCTTGCCGTGGGCGTCGCTGCCGTGGCTGCGATCGAGCAAGGCGGCCAGCGGCGCGATCTTTTCCAGCAGCTCGCCGGCCCATTCCTTGAGCTCCACCAGTTGTCCCTGGCGCAGCAGGTGCAGGCCCGGACGACGACCTTCCTTGACCACTTTGAGGAAGTTCGAGGTGGCGTTGCCGCACTCGTTGTTTTCCAGCAGCGGACTCTCGTTGAGCGCGCAATACAGCAGGAAGGCGTCGAGGAAGCGGGCTTCCTGCACGTCGATGCCCATCGGCAGGAACGGGTTGATGTCCAGGCAGCGCACTTCGACGTACTGGATGCCGCGGGCCATCAGCGCCTGGATCGGCCGCTCGCCGGTGTAGGTCACGCGTTTCGGGCGGATGTTGGAGTAGTACTCGTTTTCGATCTGCAGGATGTTGGTGTTGAGCTGGACCCACTCGCCGTCCTGATGGGTGCCGATCTCCACATAAGGCGCGTACGGCGTGGCGACGGCTTTGCGCAGGCTGTCGGTGTAGCTGTTCAGGTCGTTGTAGCAAGGGGTCAGGCCGGCCTGGGCGTTGCTCTGGTAGCCCAGGTCGCTCATGCGCAGGCTGGTGGCATACGGCAGGTACAGGGTCTCGGCGTCCAGTTGTTCCAGCTGGTGCGAGCGCCCGCGCAAGAAACCCGCGTCCAGCGCCGGCGAGGCACCGAACAGGTACATCAGCAGCCAACTGTAGCGGCGGAAGTTACGGATCAGCGCGATGTACGCCGACGACTGATAGTCGCGGTCGCTGCCGACGAAACCTTCGGCCTGCTTGAGCAGCGGCCAGAGCTGCTCCGGCAGGGAGAAGTTGTAGTGGATCCCGGCGATGCACTGCATGGTCTTGCCGTAACGCAGGGCCAGGCCCTTGCGGTACACATACTTGAGCTGGCCGATGTTGGAGGTGCCGTAATAGGCGATCGGGATGTCTTCCTCGGCCGGCAACGGGCACGGCATCGATGGACTCCACAGGTACTCGTTGCCGAGCTTGCTGTAGGCGAAACGGTGAATCTTGTCGAGGCTGGCCAGGGTGTCAGCCGGATCGGCCAGGGCCGGAGTGATGAACTCCAGCAGCGACTCGGAATAATCGGTGGTGATCTGTTCGTTGGTCAGCGCGGAACCCAGTTCTTCCGGGTGCGGGGTCTGCGCCAGGCGCGCTTCGCCGGTCACGCGCAGGCATTCGCGCTCGATACCGTGCAGGCACTGCTCGAGCAGAGAGAGGTTAGCGCGCTCGCCGAGCAGAGCCAGGCGGCGGTTGAGAAGTTCGCTCAAGTTGGATTCCTTCACGCGTCAGTCGCCCCAATATGGGGGTGGGCAGGACGGTCTACAAGGGTGAAGTTGAAACTGGCGTTTTCGCCTGGTCGTTGAGCCTTGCCGGCCCGCTTTGCAACGCCATTGCTTCATCCTTGATCTGGCTCTTGCACGCGCAAAAAAACTCCGGCGCCGTGTGTGCAGCGCCGAAATTAACTCAAATCGAGGTTGAGGGGCTATAGAACAGCGAACGTGCCTTGTGCTTTAGCGACCAGTTTGTCGCCTTGCATCACATCGGCCTCGACCACCAGGGTGCGGCGGCCCGGGTGGAGCACCCGGGCGTGGCAGACCACGTCGCCCTCGGCGACGGCGCGGATGTAGTTGATCTTGCACTCGATGGTCGCGCTCTGCTGGTCGAAGCCGTGGGAGCTGGAACAGGCCAGCCCCATGGCGATGTCGACCAGGCTGAAGATCGCCCCGCCGTGCAGCTTCTGGCCGCGATTGCGCAGCTGCGGCGTCAGCGTCAGGGCGACGTCGGCTTCCCCGACCTCCAGGCGCTGCAGACGGCAGCCGAGCAGTTGGCTGAACGCGCTTTCGGTCAAGCCGGCCGGGATCTCCATCAGCGTTTCTTCAACTGCTTGGCGTTGGCGAACAGCGACGCCATGGCGTTGTTGGTCGGGGCCGCGGTCACGGTTTCCTTACGCGGGGCGCTATTGCCCGACGAGCGTGGCGCCGAGCCTGGGCGCGAGCCACGAGCGCCGTCGATCTTCTCGCCCGGGGTGTCGCTCATGCGCATCGACAGGCCGACGCGTTTGCGCGGGATGTCGACTTCCATGACCTTGACCTTGACCACGTCGCCGGCCTTCACCGCCTCACGCGGGTCCTTGATGAACTTCTCCGACAGCGCCGAGATGTGCACCAGGCCGTCCTGGTGCACGCCGATGTCGACGAAGGCGCCGAAGTTGGTGACGTTGGTCACCACGCCTTCGAGGATCATCCCCAGTTGCAGGTCCTTGAGGTCTTCGACGCCTTCCTGAAACTCGGCGGTCTTGAACTCGGGACGCGGGTCGCGGCCCGGCTTGTCCAGTTCCTGGAGGATGTCGGTGACGGTCGGCAGGCCGAAGGTCTCGTCGGTGAACTTCTTCGGATCCAGGCGCTTGAGGAAACCGCTGTCGCCGATCAGCGAGCGGATGTCGCGGTCGGTCTCGGCGGCGATGCGCTGCACCAGCGGGTAGGCTTCCGGGTGTACCGCGGACGCGTCCAGCGGGTTGTCGCCGTTCATCACGCGGAGGAAGCCGGCGGCCTGTTCGAAGGTCTTTTCACCCAGGCGGGCAACCTTCTTCAGCGCGGCGCGGGTCTTGAACGCACCGTTTTCATCGCGGTGGCTGACGATGTTCTGCGCCAGGGTGGTGTTGAGGCCGGAGATCCGCGCCAGCAGCGCCACGGACGCGGTGTTGACGTCCACGCCGACGGCGTTCACGCAGTCCTCGACCACCGCATCCAGGCCACGGGCCAGTTTCAGCTGCGACACGTCGTGCTGGTACTGGCCGACGCCGATGGATTTCGGATCGATCTTCACCAGTTCGGCCAGCGGGTCCTGCAGGCGGCGGGCGATGGACACCGCGCCACGGATCGACACGTCGAGGTCGGGGAATTCCTTGGCGGCCAGTTCCGACGCCGAATACACCGAAGCGCCGGCCTCGGAGACCATGACCTTGGTCATGCGCATGGCCGGGTATTTCTTGATCAGCTCGGCGGCCAGCTTGTCGGTTTCACGGCTGGCGGTGCCGTTGCCGATGGCGATCAGGTCCACCGAGTGCTTGGCGCACAGCGCGGCCAGCACGGCGATGGTCTGGTCCCACTTGTTGTGCGGTACGTGCGGGTAAACGGTGGCGTGGTCCAGCAGCTTGCCGGTGGCGTCCACCACCGCCACCTTGCAGCCGGTACGCAGGCCAGGGTCGAGGCCCAGGGTCGCGCGCGGGCCGGCCGGAGCGGCCAGCAGCAGGTCGTGCAGGTTGTGGGCGAAGACGTTGATCGCCTCGGTTTCGGCGTTGTCGCGCAGCTCGCCCAGCAGGTCGGTTTCCAGGTGGGTGTAGAGCTTGACCTTCCAGGTCCAGCGCACCACTTCGCCGAGCCACTTGTCGGCCGGGCGGTTCTGGTTCTGGATGCCGACCTGCTGGCCGATCATGCCTTCGCACGGGTGCATGGTGCCCGGCAGTTCGTCGCCGACTTTCAGCGCGGAGCTGAGGATGCCTTCGTTGCGGCCACGGAAAATCGCCAGGGCGCGGTGCGATGGCATGCTCTTCAGTGGTTCGTCGTGTTCGAAGTAATCGCGGAACTTGGCGCCTTCCTCTTCCTTGCCGGCGATCACGCGGGCACTGAGGGTGGCTTCCTGCTTGAGGTAGTTGCGCAGCTTGTCCAGCAGGCTAGCGTCTTCGGCGAAGCGCTCCATGAGGATGTACTTGGCGCCTTCGAGGGCGGCCTTCACATCGGCCACGCCTTTTTCCGCGTCGACGAAGCGCGCGGCTTCGCTTTCCGGGGTCAGGCTCGGGTCGTTGAACAGGCCGTCCGCCAGTTCGCCGAGGCCGGCTTCCAGGGCGATCTGGCCCTTGGTGCGGCGCTTCTGCTTGTACGGCAGGTAGAGGTCTTCGAGGCGGGTTTTGGTGTCGGCGAGCTTGATGTCGCGGGCCAGCTCCGGGGTCAGTTTGCCTTGCTCCTCGATGCTGGCGAGGATGCTGATGCGCCGTTCGTCGAGTTCTCGCAGGTAGCGCAGGCGCTCTTCCAGATGACGCAACTGGGTGTCATCGAGGCTGCCGGTCACTTCCTTACGGTAGCGGGCGATGAAGGGCACGGTGGAGCCTTCATCCAATAGAGCGACGGCCGCTTCGACCTGTTGTGGGCGTACGCCGAGTTCCTCGGCAATGCGGCTGTTGATGCTGTCCATAAAACCACCTGACAAATTGTGAAGCAGGCTCGCCGGCACGGAAAATTGGCCTCGGCGAGTCTGGTTGAGCGGCCTGGCGTGCGCCGCTGCCTGGATCAAAAGGCTGCCTGTTGACCCGTGAAATCGAACAATTACTGCCTGGCCGGGAAAAATAAAAAGTGGCCACGGGCGGTAACGATCAGACGTTGCCTGACACAAAAGGCGGCGCATTATAACCAGCGTTCCAGTCTTCGGGGGTATCGGCCCACTGGCGGCCGACGGCGGGTTTTCTGGCGGTAGAGGAAAAATCTGCTAACAATGCACACGGTGCGTATAACGGCAGCTACGCCATAATGCGCACCGAGATAAAAGGAGCATCTGATGAGCAGCACTGCACAAACTGCCGAAGGCGAAAAAATTCTTATCGTTGACGATGACCCCGGGCTGAGCAGCCTGCTGGAGCGCTTCTTCGTCAGCAAGGGCTACCGTGCCCGCGCGGTTCCCAACACCGAGCAGATGGACCGTCTGCTGGGTCGCGAAGTCTTCAACCTGGTCGTCCTCGACCTGATGCTGCCTGGCGAAGACGGCCTGACCGCATGCCGCCGCCTGCGCAGTGCGAACAACCAGATCCCGATCATCATGCTCACCGCCAAGGGCGACGAGCTGAGCCGCATCAAGGGCCTGGAACTGGGCGCCGACGATTATCTGGCCAAGCCGTTCAACCCCGACGAGCTGATGGCGCGGGTCAAGGCCGTGCTGCGTCGCCAGTCGGCTCCGGTGCCGGGCGCGCCGGGCAGCGAAGACGAAAACGTCACCTTTGGCGACTACGAGCTGTCCCTGGCCACCCGCGAACTCAAGCGCGGCGCCGAAGTGCACATGCTCACCACCGGTGAGTTCGCGGTGCTCAAGGCCCTGGTGATGAACGCTCGCCAGCCGCTGACCCGCGACAAGCTGATGAACCTGGCCCGTGGCCGCGAGTGGGATGCCCTGGAGCGTTCCATCGACGTGCAGATCTCCCGCCTGCGCCGGATGATCGAACCCGATCCGTCCAAGCCGCGTTATATCCAGACGGTCTGGGGCGTGGGTTATGTGTTCGTGCCGGATGGCACCACCACCAAGTGACCGATGATTTGTAGGAGCGAGCGCCCGGGCCGGCAAACGACCCGGGCGCTCGCATTCCGCAACTCTGCGAGCGCGACTCGCTCCTGCAAAGCGTGTAATGGCTGTTTATGAAAACCCCGCTGTGGTTCCCGCAAAGCTTCTTCTCCCGCACCCTCTGGCTGGTGCTGATCGTGGTGCTGTTCTCCAAGGCGCTAACCCTGGTTTATCTGCTGATGAACGAGGACGTGCTGGTGGACCGCCAGTACAGCCACGGCGTGGCCTTGACCCTGCGCGCCTATTGGGCCGCCGACGAATCCAACCGCGACCAGATCGCCGAGGCCGCCGGGCTGATCAAGGTGGTCGGCAGCGGTGTGCCGGCGGGCGAGCAGCATTGGCCCTACAGCGAGATCTATCAGCGGCAGATGCAGGCCGAACTGGGCGCCGACACTGAAGTGCGCCTACGCATGCATGCGCCGCCTGCGCTCTGGGTGCGCGCGCCGAGCCTGGGCGACGGCTGGCTGAAAGTACCGCTGTATCCGCACCCGCTGCGGGGGCAGAAGATCTGGAGCGTGCTCGGCTGGTTCCTGGCCATCGGCCTGTTGTCCACGGCGTCGGCGTGGATCTTCGTCAGCCAGCTCAACCAGCCGCTCAAGCGCCTGGTCTATGCCGCCCGGCAACTGGGGCAGGGGCGCAGCGTGCGCCTGCCGATCAGCGATACGCCAAGCGAGATGACCGAGGTGTACCGCGCCTTCAACCAGATGGCCGAGGACGTGGAACAGGCCGGGCGCGAACGCGAGCTGATGCTGGCGGGGGTGTCCCACGACCTGCGCACGCCGCTGACCCGCCTGCGCCTGTCGCTGGAGTTGATGGGCAGTCACAACGACCTGACCGACGACATGGTCCGCGACATCGAAGACATGGACGCGATTCTCGACCAGTTCCTGGCCTTTATCCGCGACGGTCGCGACGAGTCGGTGGAGGAGGTCGATCTCAGCGATCTGGTGCGCGAAGTGGCGGCGCCCTACAACCAGAACGATGAAAAGGTGCGTTTGCGCCTGGAGCCGATCCCGCCGTTCCCGCTGCGTCGGGTGTCGATGAAGCGCCTGTTGAACAACCTGATCGGCAACGCGTTGAACCACGCCGGTACCGAAGTCGAAGTCGCGGCCTATGTGTCGGGCGACACCAGCGCGCCTTATGTGGTGCTGAGTGTGATGGACCGAGGCGCGGGCATCGATCCGTCGGAGCTGGAGGCGATCTTCAACCCCTTCACCCGCGGCGACCGTGCCCGGGGTGGCAAGGGCACTGGCCTGGGCCTGGCCATCGTCAAGCGGATCGCCTCGATGCACGGCGGCAATGTCGAACTGCGCAACCGCGCCGATGGCGGCCTGGAAGCGCGAGTGCGGTTGCCGTTGGGATTATTGCTACCCAGGGATGCGGTTTGACCTGTAGCCGCTGCCGCAGGCTGCGATAAGGCCGGGCCACGCTGGTCGCAGGACCTTCGCTCGATTTGCGAATGCTGCGTCTGCTACGCAGCCGATCGCAGCCTGCGGCAGCGGCTACAGCTCAGCCTTTTCCTTTGGTCCGGGTCATGTTCGGGCCACCGTTTTTCTCGATGTGCTCGATGATGATCCCCGCCACGTTCTTGCCCGTGGTGGTCTCGATGCCTTCCAGGCCCGGTGAGGAATTCACTTCCATCACCAGCGGCCCGTGGTTCGAGCGCAGGATATCCACGCCCGCCACGCTCAGGCCCATGACCTTGGCCGCGCGCAGGGCGGTCATGCGTTCTTCCGGGGTGATCTTGATCAGGCTGGCGCTGCCGCCACGGTGCAGGTTGGAGCGGAACTCGCCGGGCTTGGCCTGGCGTTTCATCGCGGCAATCACCTTGTCGCCGACCACGAAGCAGCGGATGTCGGCGCCTCCGGCTTCCTTGATGTACTCCTGGACCATGATGTTCTGCTTCAGGCCCATGAAGGCCTCGATCACCGACTCGGCCGCGGTGGCGGTTTCGCACAGCACCACGCCTATGCCCTGGGTGCCTTCCAGCACCTTGATCACCAGGGGGGCGCCGTTGACCATCTCGATCAGGTCGGGAATGTCGTCCGGCGAGTGGGCGAAGCCGGTCACCGGCAGGCCGATACCGCGCCGGGACAGCAGTTGCAACGAGCGCAGCTTGTCCCGCGAGCGGGCGATGGCCACCGACTCGTTGAGCGGGAACACGCCCATCATTTCAAACTGGCGCAGCACCGCGCAGCCGTAGAAGGTCACCGAGGCGCCGATCCGTGGAATCACCGCGTCGAAACCCTCCAGCGGCTTGCCGCGGTAGTGGATCTGCGGTTTGTGACTGGCAATGTTCATATAGGCGCGCAGGGTGTCGACCACCACCATTTCATGGCCACGCTCGGTGCCGGCTTCGACCAGGCGACGAGTGGAATACAGACGCGGGTTACGCGACAGCACAGCGATCTTCATGCAACACCTGTGGCAGAGGTAGTGGACACCGGGAACACCGGTTTGTCTTGAACGTATTTGATCCCTGGATTGACCACCAACTGGCCATCGATCAGGGCTTTGGAGCCGAGCAACAGGCGATAGCGCATGGCCTTGCGGCAGGCGAGGGTGAACTCCACCCGCCAGACCCGATCGCCGAGCGCCAGGGTGGTGCTGATCACATAGCGCACCTGTGCCTGGCCGTTGGAGCTTTTAATGGTTTTCATCGCCACCAGCGGTGCTTCGCAACGCCGGTGACGCAACTGCACCACGCTGCCCAGGTGCGCGTTGAAGCGCACCCATTGCTCACCGTCGCGCTCGAACGGCTCGATCTCGGTGGCATGCAGGCTGGAAGTGCTGGCGCCGGTGTCGATCTTGGCGCGCAGGCCGGCGACTCCCAAATCCGGAAGCGCCACCCACTCGCGCAGACCCACGACGGTCAAATGGTCAAATGTCTTCAAATGTGCTCAACCGCTGAGGAACCCGCTCGTACCGTCAAGCGGCCGAATTCGCGGTATTCACGCAGAATAATGGGTAAAAGGCGACAGATATCTAGGCCAGGATCCACAGCGCCCGGACGGGCTGCTGCGAAGCCTCGCATTCTAAACCGAGCCATCGCAATTCATGGCACGAGAGAAACGGTAGTACAGTTCGAAAATATTTCAGAATGAGGACATGCCATGGCACAAAAAGCCGAAGACGACGACAAGGTCCGTCTGGATAAATGGCTGTGGGCGGCGCGCTTCTACAAGACCCGTGCCCTGGCCAAGGCCGCCATCGAAAGCGGCAAGGTGCACCACCGTGGCGAGCGCTGCAAACCGGGCAAGGAGCCGAGGGTCGGCGACGAGTATGAGATACGCACCGGCTTCGACGAGCGCACCGTGGTGGTCCAGGCCCTGTCGATCGTGCGTCGTGGGGCGCCGCAAGCGCAGGCTCTCTATACGGAAACCGAAGCCAGCATCGCCAAGCGAGAAAACGCTGCCGCCCTGCGCAAGGCCGGCGCCCTGGGTGTGAGCACCGATGGCAAGCCGACCAAGAAACAGCGGCGCGACCTGTTCAAATTCCGCAGCAGCGAATAGACCCTTGGCCTTCTGAACCCTGCGGGTTCAATCGCCAGCAAGCTGGCTCCTACACAGCCGGCGCACCGCTCAACCCCCTGTAGGAGCGAGCTTGCTCGCGATCCGCGGCAAAGCCGCGACAAGCAGCAAATCCGAAGAGTCAGGCCGCCCGCACCACGCTCAGGCGCGACAGCAGCGGTAGCTTGCCCAGCAGGTTGAACAGCGGGTTGGTCGCCCGCAGCAGGAAGTCCGAGGCCTTGGCCGCGTACGGGGTGTAGTAGCCCCAGCCGAGTGCCCAGACCGCCAGCAGCACGCCACCGATATAGTCGTCCTGGCCCCAGTGCGCGCCGGCCACCAGGCGCGGCATCATGAACAGCAGGGTCAGGCCCCAGATCACCAGGAATTGGCCGACGCCGCGGCTGAACACACTCATGAACAGCGCCCAGATCAGCAGCACCGAGGCGTGGTCACCGGGGAAGCTCTGGCTGGAACGGTCCTTGAGCTCCCAGGTTTTTTCCCAGTGCGGGAAATAGTCGCTCATGTGCACGGTATCCTGGAGCATCATCGACGGGCTGTCGTGCTGCCAGTCCATGGCGTCGGCGAGCCTGGAGAACCACAAGCGGATAATCAGCATCAAGACCAGGATCGACAGGAAGCCGAAAAAGGCCCGGCGTATGTCCACGGCCTTGAACACCCAGTCACCGCGGATCAAAAGGGTCAGCAGGATCAGCCCGACTATCGCGTCGAAAGGCCGCAGGCTGGCCACGGCCCAGATATGCAGCCAGGTGGAGTTGCTCGCAAGGGGAGCATTCAGCAGGCGGAACAGCCATTCGTCGAACATCACACAAAGCATGTGCCCGCTTGGCCATAACCAGAAACCCAGCAGTGCCAGAGGGAGCAAATTGCACAACACCAGCTTGCCGAGGTTCCACCTTGCTTGGAACAAACCCGGATTGTTCATAAAATGCCTCCAATGGCAGAAAATCGCGCACCGTAACAGTGCAAAAAAACGCAATTTTCATATCTTGTAACCATTTTGTCATCACTTCAGATACCCAAACCTATGACTCATTTGCCGGATACCGACTTCACCCAACGCTTCATCTTCGATGACAGCGACGCCCGCGGCGAGCTGGTGGCGTTGGAGCGCAGCTATGCCGAAGTGCTCGCCAAACACGCTTACCCGGAGCCGGTCGCGCAACTGCTCGGCGAGCTGATGGCGGCGGCCGCGCTGCTGGTCGGCACGCTGAAGTTCGATGGCTTGCTGATCCTCCAGGCCCGTTCCGAAGGCCCGGTGCCATTGCTGATGATCGAGTGCTCCAGCGAGCGCGAGATCCGTGGTCTGGCCCGCTACGACGCGGAGCAGATCGCCCCGGATGCGACCCTGGCCGACCTGATGCCCAATGGCGTGCTGGCCCTGACCGTCGACCCGACCCACGGCCAGCGCTACCAGGGCATCGTCGATCTGGATGGCGCCACCCTGTCGGAATGCTTCACCAACTATTTCGTCATGTCCCAGCAGGTCGGCACCCGTTTCTGGCTGCACGCCGACGGTCGTCGCGCCCGTGGCCTGCTGTTGCAGCAACTGCCGGCCGACCGCCTCAAGGATGAAGAAGAGCGCGCCGCCAGCTGGCAGCACATCACCGCGCTGGGCAGCACCCTGACCGCCGACGAACTGCTGAGCCTGGACAACGAAACCGTGCTCCATCGCCTCTACCATGAAGAAGCCGTGCGCCTGTTCGATGTGCAGCCGTTGCGCTTCCGTTGCAGCTGCTCGCGGGAACGCTCGGGCAATGCGCTGGTCAGTCTGGGTCTGGAAGATGCGCAGAAGCTGGTGGTCGAACACGGCGGCAGCATCGAGATCGATTGCCAGTTCTGCAACGAGCGCTACCTGTTCGATGCGGCCGATATCAGCCAATTGTTCGCCGGAGCGGGTGTCGAGTCGCCGTCAGATACTCGTCACTAAAACGGTTCAGCGCAGGTAAATCACCTGGCAAGCGCCGGATTAACGCCGTTCTGACGGGAGGGCCCTACTCTTTTTGGGCTTTTCTGGCATAATCCGGCGCACTTTTTTCGCGGTAGTAGTGCACGACTTTCTACTACAAAACGTTTGGAGCACTCGGCCACTGGCCGACGGGGAACCTCATGACGCAAGCCAATAACGCCGTGTACACCGATCTGAGTGTTGATGATCTGGTCAAAGAAGCCCTGAATCGCGGTGAAGGCGAGCTTGCCGATACCGGCGCGCTGGTTGTTCGTACCGGTCACCGTACCGGCCGTTCGCCAGTCGATCGTTTCATCGTTGAAGAGCCGAGCACCCAGGACGCTATCGCCTGGGGTCCGATCAACCGCAAGTTCCCGGCCGACAAGTTCGATGCCTTGTGGGCTCGCGTCGAGGCGTTCAACAACGCGCAAGAGCATTTTGTTTCCCATGTGCATGTAGGTGCTTCCGACGAGCACTACCTGGCCGTGAAGATGACCACCCAGACTGCCTGGCAGAACCTGTTTGGTCGTTGCCTGTTCATCAATCCGGCCCAGTACAACCCGGCTGGCCGTGACGAGTGGCAGGTGCTCAACGTTGCCAACTTCGAATGCGTTCCAGAGCGTGACGGCACCAACTCCGACGGTTGCGTGATCCTCAACTTCGCTCAGAAAAAAGTGCTGATCGCCGGCATGCGCTACGCCGGTGAAATGAAGAAAGCCATGTTCTCGGTACAGAACTTCCTGCTGCCGGCCGCCGACGTGCTGCCGATGCACTGCGCCGCCAACATTGGCGAAGAAGGCGACGTGACCCTGTTCTTCGGTCTGTCCGGCACTGGCAAGACCACCCTGTCCGCCGATGAAAGCCGTTACCTGATCGGTGACGACGAGCACGGCTGGGGCGAGGGCGTGGTGTTCAACATCGAAGGCGGTTGCTATGCCAAGTGCATCGACCTGTCCGAGAAGAACGAGCCGGTCATCTGGAAAGCCATCAAGCATGGCACCGTGCTGGAAAACGTTGTGCTGGACGACGCCAAGAAGGCGGACTACGCCGATGGCAGCCTGACCCAGAACAGCCGCGCCGCCTACCCGCTGGAGCACGTCGAGAAGCGTTCCGAGAAAAACCTCGGTGGCGAGCCGAATGCCGTGATCTTCCTGACCTGCGACCTGACCGGCGTACTGCCGCCAGTCTCGATCCTCAGCGAAGAACAAGCTGCCTACCACTTCCTGTCCGGCTACACCGCTCTGGTGGGGTCGACCGAAATGGGCTCGGGCGCCGGCATCAAGTCGACCTTCTCCACCTGCTTCGGCGCACCGTTCTTCCCGCGTCCGGCAGGCGAATACGCAGAGCTGCTGATCAAGCGCATCCGCGGCTTCGGTTCCAAGGTCTACCTGGTCAACACCGGCTGGACCGGCGGTGGCTATGGCGTTGGCAAGCGCTTCAACATCCCGACCACCCGTGGCGTGATCGCCGCCATCCAGAGCGGCGCGCTGGTCGGTGCCGAGACCGAGCACCTGGGCACCATCAACCTGGACGTGCCACTGGCCGTTCCAGGCGTCGAAACCGGTTTGCTCAACCCACGCAACACCTGGGCTGACAAAGCCGCCTACGACGAGGCCGCCAAGGCCCTGGCCGGCCTGTTCATCGAGAACTTCAAGAAGTTCGACGTGAGCGATGCCATCAAGGCTGCCGGTCCGAAGCTGTAAGCATCGGGTAAGTGGTTCAAGAAGCCGCCCTTCGGGGCGGCTTTTTTGTGGGCGTCATTCAGTCCTGTTCAAACACTAGGCGGCTTGTCCGAGCGGTTCAATAAGCCAGATTCGATGCGATTTGTAAGGTAAATCCTTGTGTCCTGTCGTAGACCGTTTAGGGCCAATCGCAGGGCATGAACGAAAAAGAAAAGTCGCTCGACCAGCTAGGATTTACCTGACAGCCAAGGTCCCCTCGCACTGGTTAACGTGAGATCCCCCGGTTGAAGGCCGGGGTTTCCCAGGCGACCGAGCAAAGGACTATGGCCCGCAACAAGGATGTGCCCCAGGTATGGCAGCACTACGACGCTGACGGCGGTGGTTATCGTCGCCTGTGCGATATGACTGCGAGCGAATTGGCCGAGCGTGATGAGGCGCAGCAGGGTTACGAGCAGATGCTCGCTCGTCAGCAGGCCTATGAAGAGCGGCTGCCGACCACACAGGTGGAATCGCAACCAACGCCCGTCGGTTGCGTATTTGCCAAGTCTTGCAAGCTGCCGAACGCAATCATCGACTACGTCACCCCGACGGGCTTCATACCCACTGATTCGGTGGCGAATTACGGCGCGTTGACGCTGCTGGGCGGTCGCGAGGTCGAGGCGGGTGGGCGAGTGCCCCTCAAGCGCATCAGCGGCGCGCTGCCGGCCAATCTCGGTGCCTTGGCCCTGGGTGGTGTCTCCGTGGGTTCTGGTACCACCGGCAGTGGCTTGGGGCTGGTGGCCTTGCTCGCTCCATCGAGTTTGGGGGACGGTGCGCTGTACAGCGAAGAGCAACTACGCAACCTCAAGCAGGCCCGCACCCGCTTGCGCCTGCGGGTCGAACAGCAGGCCGATGGCAGCCTCAAGGGCTACGGTTTCAACACCCAGGGGCGCCGCGAGTGGGAAATGATTCCGGTGGCTGAATTTGAGGTTCGTGATGAGCAGCAAGTGGCCGATCTGGGTGATGGCATCACCCTTATCTGGACTCCAGCGGTGGACCCCTCGAGCACCGCAGGGATACCACCGCTGGAAGCGGCGCCACAGACACCACCGATCTGGGTTTTCCCGCCGACGGAAGCGGCGGAACGGATCATCGTCAGCCCGATTTATCCGCCGGAGTATCGGGATTTTATTCTGGTGTTTCCGCCGGGGTCTGGAGTTCAGCCGCTGTACATTGTGCTGAGCACACCGGTATCAGAATATGTTCCTGCACCGAGCGCCTTGCCTGGCTTTCCTGATGCTATTAGGGCAAAGCGGAAAACGTCTGTCCAAGGAGGTGGTGGGCGGCGTAAGCGATGGAAAACGGCAAAAGGACTCATTTTAGAATGGGACTCTCAACATGGCGCAGTTGAGATGTATGACAAGCACGGCCGCCATCTTGGCGAATTTGATCTGCTTACTGGTGAACAAACTAAAGCAGCTGATAAAGCAAGGAGCGTAGAACCATGAAGTTTCTCGTTGAGGCTTTTGACAAGAAAACCGAGATGTTGGTTTTTGACGTAGAACTGCCGGCCGACTGTGACGAGCGGGTGAAAGAGATCATGGGCTGGACAGTGGACCCTCAAGGTTGGGAAGGCTATGACCTGAGTGCAGCGCAGCTGGTGGAGTTTGAAAAGATCACGGAGAAGAAATTTGATCTCTGCGCATACGATTTCCAACTGACAGCTAATGGCTGAGTATTTTTGGAGGGGCACTGAAAAAGAAGTGGATGCGCTTGTACCCCATTTCCAAAAGTTGAGCGAATACCCAGCAGGCTCCGATCTGATTTTCTACCCAGAGGACGGTGCCGATGACTCGTCCGAAGGCATCACACGGATAGTGAAGGAGTGGCGAGCGACTAATGGTTTGCCCGGTTTCAAATCTGTCTGAAAAGGTTTTGCCATCCAGGCCCCTCAGCAAACTTCAGGGATTCCCACAGCCCCCATCTTTCCCAATGGATTAGCAAGCAAATCCCGAAAAAACTGTGTATCGTGCGCGCGAAATCTGCCGGGTACCCTTGGGTGCCGACTTCATACACTTAAAGGGAATTAGGTATGCGCTTGTTTCGCGTGACTTCGATTTTTTCGTTGTGGGCATTGGCGTTTTCGGTGACGGCGCAGCAGCTGCCGGTCGAGGTGCTGAGTGCGGTGGTCAAGGACCAGAAAATCGCCGACGCCGAAGTGCTGGTGCAGCGCAATGGCGCCCAGAGCGTGGTCGGTCGTACCAATGCTCAAGGCCAGGTGACCCTGACCACCGACTTCGCCGATGATCCCAGCAACCTGCTGATCATCAAGAAACCCGGCTATTCCAACCTGGTGGTCAAGTGCCCGTGCAGCGGCATGACCTATGCCATCAGCCCGGTGATGCAGAACCTTGACGGTCTGCGCGTGGTGCTGACCTGGGGCGCGAACCCTAGCGATCTCGATTCGCACATGATCTTCCCGGGCAACAACATCTACTTCCGCAACCAGCAAGGTGATGACGCCCACCTGGACGTCGACGATGTCGACAGCTACGGCCCGGAAACCATCACCCTGGAAAAGAAACACTACGGCGAAAGCTATGTGTACGCGGTGCATGACTACAGCAACCAGAGCCGCCCGGCGTCCCGCCAGCTCTCTGCCAGCCAGGCCAAGGTGTTCGTGTACATGGGCCAGTCGCTGGTGCGCACTTACTACGTGCCGCAGGACCGCAGCGGTAACCTGTGGACTGTGTTCCGCATGACCGGCAATGGCGACTTCCAGGACATCAACACCCTCAGCGGTGTGACCGTCGACGCGCAGGACGTGCTGAACGAAGTATCGCCGCTGCTCGACGACAAAGTGGAAGTGGCCGCTGTCGCCGTCAGCAGCAGCGCGCAAGCCGATGCGAAAACCCTGAACCGCAAGGGCGAAGAGGCTTACCACGCCGGTAACCTGCAGCAAGCCATCGACTTCTACCGTCAGGCCATCGAGCTGAACAACGGCTACGGTCAGGCCTACAGCAACCTCGGCCTGGCCTATCAGAAAGCCGGCAACACTGCCGAGTCGATCTGGGCCAACCGCAAGGCCATCGCCCTGGCCAGCGGCAACTCGGCGGCCACCGTGCGCGCCAGTTCCTACTACAACATCGCGCGGATCTACGAAGCGGCCGGTCAGTTCGCCGATGCCCTGCGTCACTATCAGTTGGCCAAGCAGCAGAAGGCCAACCCGGTGTACGACAAAGCCATCGAGCGTGTGCAAAACCGTTGATTCACGGGTGTTGATCTGACCCCCATAACGCGCCGTCCCACGGCGCGTTATGCATTTATGGAGGTTGTTATGCGGGTTCTGGTTGTTGCTTTGATGTTGTCCCTGTGGACGGCCGTTGCCCAGGCTGCCGGCCCGATGGTGTTCGCCACTATCGACCGCAGCACCTGGCCGGGTTCGCTGGCCACGCAAGCGGGTTTCGATACCGCCTCGCGTGCGGAAATCCTGATGTTCGGCAAGGCCCTGCTGGCCAGCGAGGCGCTGGACGATGTCAGCCTCAAGCAGCGCCTGGGCGTCAAGGCGCTGGACCATCATTCGGTCGAGCAAGTGCGCGATCGTTTCTGGATACGCCTGCTCAGCAGTTACCACAGCGCCAGCCAGGACTGTGAAGGTGCCGCCTTCTGCCCGCCGGTGCGTAACCTGGATGACTTGCGGCAACTGGCCCAGGGCTTCACCGGGACGATCAGCCCGGCCTATGACGCCTGGGCCCAGGCAAGCCGGCAGTTTCATGAGCAGTATCTGAACGAACAGCTGCGCCTGGCGGCCTTGTTTCCGAAGATCAGCAGTGAGATCGAGCGTTTCGATAGCACCGAGCTGATGGGCGACGAATTGGCGGACCGGCAGTTTCTGCTGACCTTCGACGACGGCCCGACAGCCGCGGGCGGTCACACCGATACGCTGGCCAACGTGCTGCGGGCCAACGACCTGCATGGATTGTTCTTCGTCCTGGGCGAACCGTTCCAGGCGCGTCTGCGCAAGTCGTCGCCGGCGCAGATGCGCGAGTTGTACAGCGGCCAGTGCGTTGCCCTGCATGGCTGGGCGCACAAGTCCCATAGCGCCTGGAGCGAATGGCAGCAGTCCATCACCCGTTCCGCGACCCTGGTGCGCGGCACCTTGCCGGATGACTACCAGCCGCTGTTCCGTCCGCCTTATGGCCAGCGTTCGAGTGACAGCCCGGTGTTCTTCAAGGCCCAGGGCATCAAGGTGATGCTCTGGGGCGTCGACTCCCAGGACTGGAGCAAGAGCATCAGCGCCAGCGCGGCGAGCCAGCGGGTGCAGACGCTGATGCTGCTGTGGCGCCGGGGGATCATTCTGTTCCACGATATTCACAACAAGGCGCCTGCCGCAGTGCCGGCGCTGATCGCCGCGAACAAGAGCAATGGCGTGAAGTGGGTGGATTGCCGCGCGACGCGCTAAGAGCACGATTTCTATCGCGAGCCATTGCGCATCGACCGGTGCCCGATGGCTTGCGATACACCCTGAAAAACTCCGCGCCATCCCCAGCCGAACGCCGCTCTCCGTCCCCCTGTATCATCCCGTATCCTTTTCCTCCCGACCTTTTCTCGACCCGCTGACTGGCCGCGCTAGGCTTCAAGGCACGTCAGCGGTCAAAGGAGTGACAGCTCATGCACAACACCCTCGAACAGGTCTTCGGTTATCCACAGTTCCGTCCCGGCCAGGAGGCGGCGGTCAGCGCGGTGCTGGCCGGGCGCTCGGCGGCGGCGATCTTTCCCACGGGCTCCGGCAAGTCGCTGTGCTACCAGCTGCCGGCCTTGCTGCTGCCGCACCTGACCCTGGTGGTCTCGCCGTTGCTGGCGCTGATGCAGGATCAGCTGGCGTTCCTGCAACGGCACGGCATCGCCGCGGCGAGCATCGATTCGGCGCAGAGCCGCGATGACGCCAACGAGGTCATGGCGCGGGCGCGCTCCGGTGAGTTGAAGATCCTGATGATCTCGGTGGAGCGCCTGAAGAACGAGCGTTTTCGCAACTTCCTGCAGCAGGTGCGGATCTCCCTGCTGGTGGTGGACGAGGCGCACTGCATCTCCGAATGGGGCCATAACTTTCGCCCCGACTACCTCAAGCTGCCGGACTACCAGCGTCAGTTCAACATTCCCCAGGCACTGCTGTTGACCGCTACCGCCACGCCCAAGGTGATCGCCGACATGCAGGCGAAATTCGCCATCACCGGGCAGGATGTGGTGACCACTGGTTTCTACCGGCCCAACCTCAACCTGCTGGTGGAGCCGGTGCGTGGCCAGGACAAGCGCCGACGCCTGGTGCAGTGGATGGGCGAGCGTCCCGGGCAGCCGAGCATTGTCTATGTCACCTTGCAGAAAACCGCCGAGCACATCGCCGAGCATCTGAGTCGCAACGGTATCCAGGCCCAGGCTTATCACGCCGGCCTGCCCCATGAGCAGCGCGAAGCCATCCAGCGGCAGTTCATGGCGGGCCAGTCCAATTGTATCGTCGCCACCATCGCTTTCGGCATGGGCATCGATAAGAGCGACATCCGCAATGTGGTGCATTTCGACCTGCCCAAATCCATCGAGAACTACAGCCAGGAAATCGGCCGCGCGGGGCGTGATGGCCAACCTTCGGACTGCCTGGTGCTGGCCAACCGCGACAGCCTCAACGTGCTGGAAAACTTCGTCTACGGCGACACGCCGGAACTGGAAGGCATTCGTTGTGTGCTGGACGAGCTGCAAAATGCAGCACCCGACGGGCAATGGGAGTTCCTGCTGGGGCCGCTGGCGGACCAGAGCAATATCCGCCAGCTGCCGCTCAAGACCTTGCTGGTGCAGCTGGAACTGCGCGGCCTGATCGCGCCGCGTTACGCCTACTTCGCCGAATACCGCTTCAAGTTCCTTGAGGAACCGCAGGCGCTGCTGGCGCGTTTCGAAGGTGAGCGCCGGGACTTCGTGGCGGCGATCATCGAGACCTCCAGCCGTGCCCGGACCTGGGCCACGGTGAATTTCGACGCGCTGTATCAGCAGCATCAGGCTGAGCGTAACCGGGTGGTGAAGGCCCTGGACTACTTCCAGGAAAAGGGCTGGGTCGAGCTGGAAAGCAAGCAGATGACCGAGGTCTACAACCTGCTGGAGACGGGCTTCGATGCCGCGACCCTGAGCCAGCAATTGCACGCCTATTTCAAACAGCACGAAAGCAGCGAGATCGCACGGATCCACGCGATGCTCGCACTGTTCGCCACCGAGCAGTGCCTGGGGTATCGCCTGGCGCAGTATTTCGGCGACGACCAGGCACCGCAGCGGTGCGGGCATTGCTCGGTATGCCATGGCCAGGTGGCCCGCCTGCCGGAGCCGCCAGCCTTGCCCGCGCTTGTGGATAAAAACTTCGAAGCGCTGTGTGGCGAATTTATCCACAGGCACCACCAATACAGCGGCACGGTTCCAGGGGCGGAACGGCTGACGCGTTTCCTGTGTGGGATCAGCGTGCCGCTGTTCACCAAACTCAAGGCGCGGTCGATCCCGGGTTTCGCGGTGCTCGAGGATTATCCCTACGCCGAAGTGCGCGATTGGGCCGAACATCATCTTCAGGATTGATACCTGCCCGATCCATCTGCTGAATGCCGCTCATCACAGGAATAAATTTCAAAAATGTCCTGGGCCTGATTATGGTGGTTTGCGTCTTTGAGCCACCTACAGGGGAGCCACTATGAGCCAGATCGATATTCAGCGCGCCGCGGTGATCGGTGCCGGAACCATGGGCCGCGGGATCGTGATGTGCCTGGCCAATGCCGGGGTCGCGGTGCAGTGGGTGGACAACAATCCGCAGATGCTCGAACAGGCGCTGACAGCGGTGACCGAGACTTATGCACACAACGTGCGTCAGGGGCGGATCGATCAGGCAGAGGCCGATGCGCGCCGGGCCCGGATAAGCGCGGCGGCGGATTATCCGGCGATCCGCGATGTGGACCTGGTGATCGAGGCAATCTACGAGAACCTCGAGCTGAAGCAGCAAATCTTCCGCGAACTCGATGGCCTGCTCCAGCCGCGGGCGATCCTCGCCAGCAATACCTCGGCGCTGGATATCGACGCCATCGCCGCAGTCACCCGGCGCCCAAGACAGGTGCTGGGCCTGCACTTCTTCAGCCCGGCCCACATCATGAAGCTGCTGGAAATCGTTCGGGGCGCCGCGACTGCGCCGCAGGTGCTCGAGGCCGCGCTGGCGCTGGGCGAGCGCATGGGCAAGGTCAGTGTGGTGTCTGGCAACTGCCCTGGATTCATCGGCAACCGCATGTTGCGCACCTATGTGCTGGAGGCGCGCAAGATGTTGCTGGAAGGGGCTTTCCCTTATCAGGTGGATGCCGCATTGCAGGGCTTCGGTTTTGCCATGGGCCCGTTCCGCATGTACGACGTGGTCGGCATCGACCTGGAATGGCGTGCCCGGCAACTGGCCGGCAAAGGCCAGGAGGCGCACGAAGTGCAGGTGGATAATCGCCTGTGCGAGGCGGGTCGTTTTGGCCAGAAGAGTGGCAAGGGTTATTACCAGTACGAGCCCGGCAGTCGCCAGGCTGAGCACGATGTGCAGGTCGATGCCCTGGTTCAGGAGGTCAGCGAAGGCCTGGGCTACCGTCGTCGCGACATCGGCCCCGAGGAAATCCTCGAGCGCTGCCTGATGGCGCTGGTCAACGAAGGCGCGAAGATTCTCGAGGAAGGCATTGCCGGCTCGGCGCACGACATCGACCTGGTGTACCTCAACGGTTATGGCTTTGCGGCGGACAAGGGCGGGCCGATGAGTTGGGCGGACCAGCAGGGGCTGGTGTCCATCCAGCAAGGGCTGCTGCGGCTGCAAGCCGAGTCGGGCGCGCACTGGAAGCCGGCGCGGTTGATTGACGAGTTGGTGCAGGCTGGCAAAGGGTTTGCCGATCATCGGGCCATCGGTTGAAATAGGCGTCGCCTGATCGACCACACCATGGTTGCTTTCCAGACACCTTGCCTCCGAGAACCCGACAATGACCGACCGCATGCCGCAACGCACCGACTACCGCCACTTCCAGCCCATCATCACGCGCTGGCACGACAACGATGTGTACGGTCATGTGAATAACGTCACCTACTACAGCTTCTTCGACACGGCGGTGAACACCTACCTGATCGAGGAGGGCGGCCTGGATATCCATGACGGCGAGGTGGTGGGCTTCGTGGTGAGTTCGGCCTGCGATTACTTTGCCTCGATCGCTTTCCCCGAGCGCATCGAGATCGGCCTGCGTGTCGGCAAACTGGGCAACAGTTCGGTGCAGTACGAGCTGGCGGTGTTCAAGGCAGGGGAAACCGATGCCTGCGCGGCGGGGCGCTTCGTGCATGTGTTCGTCGATCGGGCATCGAATCAGCCGGTAGGGATTCCCGCCGGGCTGCGTGGAGCGCTGGAACGCTTGCTGGTGTAAGCACAAAAAAGACCACAGCTCGGGCGGCTCCTGGGGTTCATCCCGGGGGTGATGAACCCTGTCTGACAGGAGCTGCCGTCAGGCTGCGGTCTTTGTGTCAGCGGGTTGCGACCGTTTCAGGTCTTAGTCGCGCCAGTGACGTTTGTGCTTGCGATGCCCGTAGGCATGGCCACGACCCGGATGGCCGTCGCGGTAGTAGCGACGGTCGTCGTAGTCGCGATCGCGGTAACGGCGATCGTCACGATCGCTGGAGTTGCCCATATGGTTACCCAGTGCGCCACCCACACCACCGCCCGCGGCTGCGCCGATCAGGCTGCCAGTGGTGCCCCCCACGCTGCGACCGACCACGTTACCGCCGGCTGCGCCCAGCGCACCACCGATAGCGGCTTCGCCACGGCTGCGTCTGTCGGCACCCACGGCACTGCCGCCCGCGCCGCCCAGTGCGGCACCGATGGTGGAACCGGTGTTGCCACCAATCGACTGACCGACGACCGAGCCTAGAACCCCGCCCAATGCGCCGCCCACACCTGCTTCTGTGGTGCCGCCGGCAGAGGCGACGCCGCTGACCAGGCCAAGGGACAACAAGAGAATCGAGGAGAACTTCATAGAGGAGCCTCAAAGGGATGACGGCGCGATCCTGAGGCTGTGTTGAGGCGCTTACAATCGAAATCCGACGAATAGCACGAGTTGTACACAATCTCGTAACTTATTGTTTTTAGTAGGGAACTTATCCTATTTTTGCGAGTCTGTAGCTACTTGGAAAAGGCCGCTTCTGGATGGAAGCGGCCTTTTTTGTGCCTGCGATTTCGCCGCCGCTGGAACCTCCTGACTGTAGCCGCTGCCGCAGGCTGCGATCGGCTCCGTAGGAGACGTTGCTCTTGAGGGCCCTGGAAGGCGCTGCGCGCCTTATCGCAGCGTGCGGCAGCGGCTACAGGGCCAGCGATTTCGTCGATCAGGCCGACCGGGCCATGATCAAGCCGCTGTTGCTGGCCGCTTCCAGGCGGATCGCGACGAACTTCGAGGTCGGGGTGTAGCTGCCGTCCCCGATACTTTCCAGCGGCACCAGCGGGTTCACCTCTGGGTAATAGGCCGCGGCCTGCCCAGCCGGAATATCGAAGGCCAGCAGGGTGAAACCCTTGACCCGACGCTCGCGGCCGTCATCCCACAACGACACGATGTCGGCTTTCTGCCCCGGCTTGAAGCCCAAGCGGATGATGTCGGCTTCGTTGACGAACAGCACGTCGCGCTGGCCCTTCACGCCACGGTAGCGATCGTCCAGGCCGTAGATGGTGGTGTTGTACTGATCGTGGGAACGCATCGACTGCATGATCAGGTCCGGCAACTGCCCGGTGGCGCGGGTGCGTTCGTGCACCAGATCCTTGGGCAGCAGGTTCGGGCGGAAATTGGCGCGGCCCGATGGAGTGTTCCAGCGCCGCGCGCCGGCCGAGTTGCCGAGGTAGAAGCCACCAGGGTTTTTTACCCGCTGGTTGAAGTCCTTGAAGCCGGGAATGGTGTCGGCGATCAGGTCGCGGATACGGCTGTAATCGGCCACCAGCCAGTTCCAGTCCACCGGATGGCTGCCCAGGGTAGCGGCGGCGATGCCGGCGAGGATCGATGGCTCCGAACGCATCTGTGGCGACAGCGGCTGTAACTGGCCGTTGGACGCGTGAACCATGCTGAAGGAGTCTTCCACGGTCACCGCTTGCGCGCCTTCGCTCTGCAGGTCGATGTCGGTACGGCCCAGGCACGGCAGGATCAGTGCTTCCTTGCCATGGGCCAGGTGGCTGCGGTTGAGCTTGGTGCTGATCTGCACGGTCAGGTCGCAGTTGCGCAGGGCCTGGAAGGTCCGCGGGCTGTCCGGGGTGGCCTGGGCGAAGTTGCCGCCCAGGCCGATAAAGACTGTCGAACGGCCTTCGAGCATGGCGTGGATCGCCTCGACCACGTTATGGCCGTTCTCGCGTGGCACCTTGAACTGGAAGCGCCGCTCCAGGGCGTCGAGGAAGACCACTGGCGGCTGTTCGTTGATGCCCATGGTGCGGTCACCCTGCACGTTGCTGTGGCCGCGCACCGGGCACAGGCCGGCGCCCGGACGGCCGATATTGCCGCGCAGCAGCATCAGGTTGGCGATTTCCTGGATGGTCGGCACCGAGTGGCGATGCTGGGTGATGCCCATGGCCCAGCACATGATCACGTTCTTGCCCTTGGCGTACATGCGCGCCGCGCGCTCGATCTCCACCAGGGGCAGGCCGGACTGTTCGACGATGTCGTCCCATGGGGTGTCGTCGATGACGCCCAGGTAATCCAGTACGGCGGCGGTGTGTTCGTTGAGGAAGTCGTGATCGAACACCGCCGGCGCGCCAGTCTTCTGGGCGTCGCGTTCCCATTGCAGGAGGAACTTGGCCATGCCGCGGACCACCGCCATGTCGCCGCCCAGGGCCGGGCGGAAGTAGGCGGTGTTGGTCGGCTTGTTGCCGTTGGTGAGCATTTCGATCGGGTGCTGCGGATGCTGGAAGCGTTCCAGGCCGCGTTCTTTCAGCGGGTTGATGCACACCACCTGGGCCCCGCGTTTCACTGCTTCGCGCAGCGGCTCGAGCATCCGTGGGTGGTTGGTGCCGGGGTTCTGGCCCCAGACGAAAATCGCATCGGCATGCTCGAAGTCGTCGAAGGTCACGGTGCCTTTGCCGACGCCGACGCTTTGCGCCAGGGCCACGCCGCTGGCTTCGTGGCACATGTTCGAGCAGTCGGGGAAGTTGTTGGTGCCATAGGCGCGCACGAACAGCTGGTACAGGTACGCCGCTTCATTGCTGGCGCGGCCCGAAGTATAGAACTCGGCCATGTCCGGGTTGGGCAGTGCTCGCAGGTGCTTGCCGATCAGGGCGAAGGCCGCTTCCCAACTGATGGGCTTGTAGCGGTCGGTTTCGGCGTCGTAGCTCAGGGGCTCGGTCAGGCGGCCCTGGTATTCGAGCCAGTAGTCGCTCTGCTCCAGCAGCGAGCTGACGCTGTGCTTGGCGAAGAACTTGCCATCCACGCGGCGTTTGGTGGCCTCCCAGTTCACCGCCTTGGCGCCGTTCTCGCAGAACTTGACCATGCCGCTTTCCGGCGAGTCGCCCCAGGCGCAGCCCGGGCAGTCGAAACCGCCGTTCTGGTTGGTCTTGAGCATCATGCGCAGGTTTTTCAGGGCGTTGTCACTCGTCAGCCAGGCCTGGGCGACGCTGATGAGCGCGCCCCAGCCGCCGGCCGGGCCCTTGTAGGGCTTGTAGCGCGGGGTGGGTGTCTGGTCGGCTTGGTGATGAGTGGTCACGCTTGTTTCTCCATCGCAGGGCTATAGACCCGTGGCGCACTTTTTTGCGGCAGGTGAATGAGGTTGAGGTTGTGCCGGCGTGCCCATTGCAGGGCCAGGCCGGTGGGGGCCGACAGACTGACCAGGGTCTGGATGCCGGCACGCAGGACTTTCTGGATCAGTTCCAGGCTGCAACGGCTGGTGACGATGGCCACGCCGCCGGCAGTGGCTATGTTCTGGCGGATCAACGCGCCGATCAGCTTGTCCAGGGCGTTGTGCCGGCCGATATCTTCACGGCCCAGCAGCAACTCGCCCTGGGCGTTCATGAACACCGCCGCATGCACCGCGCCGGAGTGCTGGCCCAGGGGCTGGAAGGCGCTGATGCGCTGGCGCAGGCCATCGAGCCATTGGGCGGGCGGCAATGGCGCGCCGGGCAGCACCTTGAGGTCCGGCAGGGCCTGTTCCACGGCTTCCACGCCGCACAGGCCGCAACCGCTGGTGCCGGCCAGTTGTCGGCGTTGCTGCTTGAGGTTCCAGAAGGCGCGGCTGGAGATCTGCACCTGGGCGTACTGGGCCGAACCGCTACCGCTCAGTTGCAGGTCGTAGATGTCCGAGGCGTCGCCGATGATGCCGCTGCCGAGGCTGAAGCCGACGATGAAGTCTTCCAGGTCGCTGGGGGTGACCAGCATCACGGCCTGGCTGATGCCGTTATAGGCGATCGCCAGCGCGACTTCCTCGGCGAGCGCGGTGCTGGCCGATTCCGTGTGGTCGAGGTTGCTGTAGCGGTAGTTCTGACTAGCGGCGGGCGCGGGCGTTTTCGCAGTGGGCGTCGCGCAAGCCGGGCGCTGGGGTTTCATGGGGCATCACCGGCGGAATATCCAGCCCTAAGACTAAGCGCGTCAAAGTGTCGCGTCTAATTGCTAGTACTGATGTGCCGATAGATGCCGTCGATCAAGACTCGCTCGGTGATTTCTGCTGCAGGGCGAAGCACGCCTCGGCCAGGGCCGAGCGCGGTGCGCTGCGGCGCATGATCAGGCCCAGGTGCGCCAGGGTGTTGGCGTCCGCTATGGGCTGCAGGCGCAGGTGCTCGGTGAGGGCTTCCAGGCCGCCGTCCAGCGGCATGATCGCGCAGCACAGGCCGCCATGTACGGCTTGCAGCAATTGATGCACGGCATCGGTCTGCAGCAGCGGTTGTGGGGTGAGGCCGCGACTGTGGAAGTTATGGTCGATGGACTGGCGAAAATGCATGCCGCTGGTCAGCATGCCCAGCGGCAGTTCGATCACGGCCTCCCAACTCAGGGGCTTTTCGCCGAAGCTGAAGAAGCGTTGGTCGTAGAGCAGGCCCATGCGGGTTTCGCCCAGGGCCAGGGATTCGAAGCGTTCGCTGTCCAGGCGCTCAAGATAGGAAACGCCGATATCCAGGCGATTGCTCGCCAGCTGTTCGAGGATCTGCTCGGAACTGAGCGCCGACAACTCGAAGCGCACATTCGGGTGCGCCTGGTGCAGGCGCTGCATCAGTGGCAGCGGGTCGAAACTCGACAGCGGTACCACCCCCAGGCGCAGGGTGCCGACCAGATTGCCGCGACAGGCGGCCGCCTCGGCCTGCAACCCGTCGTAGGCGGCCAGCACGCTGCGGGCCCAGGCCAGCACCCGTTCCCCCGGAGCGGTGAACCCCTCGAAACGCTGGCCGCGGTTGACCAGCGGCAGCTCGAGTTCTTCCTCGAGGTTGCGCAGGCGCATGGACAGGGTCGGCTGGGTGATGTGGCAGCGCGCGGCGGCCTGGCCGAAGTGGCGGGTTTCGTCGAGAGCGATGAGGAATTTCAGCTGCTTGATGTCCATCTTCGCTTCCTGGGCGCGGGGGGGGAGGCGATTCTAGCGTGCTTGCCGTGCACAGCGTCATCGGTCGATTTTGAACCTCGTCTCTCAAGGCTGGTCTAGTCTTTCGCGTCTGGACCCATAAAACCCAAGGAGTGTGCACCATGAGTATTTTTAGCTTTGTGAAAGAAGCGGGCGAAAAGCTTATCGATTTGTTGACGCCGGGTAACGCCAATGCGAGCGAACAGCTGAAGGATCACATCGCCAAGGTCGGCCTGGGTAACCCCAACGTCCAGGCTACCGTGGAAGGCGACAAGGTCATCGTGACCGGTGAAGTGGCCAGCCAGGAAGAGAAGGAAAAGATTCTGCTGGCCGTGGGCAACATCGAAGGCGTCGGCAGCGTCGACGACCAGATCACCGTCACCGGTCCTGTGGCGGCTGCCGCGCGTTTCGTCACCGTGAAAAAAGGCGACACCCTCAGCGCCATTTCCAAGGCCGTGTACGGCGACGCCAACAAGTACAACAAGATCTTCGAGGCCAACAAGCCGCTGCTGTCGCACCCGGACAAGATCTATCCGGGCCAGGTACTGCGCATCCCCGAGTAATGCTCGGTCTGTAGCCGCTGCCGAAGGCTGCGATAAGGTCCGAAGGACCTTTGGCGATCAACATCGCTACGACCCTTTCACGGTCGATCGCAGCCTGGGGCAGCGGCTACAGGATTGCTCTACAACCCTTCGATCAATGCTCGATAATCCCCCACCGCGGCAAACTCCGCCGTGTCCTTCGGCCCTTTGCGGCTGTCCGGTTCACTCACCGCCAATAGATGAGCCACGCCGAAATTCCGCGCGCTGCGCAGGATCGGCAGGGTGTCGTCGATAAACAGGCTGCGTGCCGGATCGAAGCCGATATCCGCTTGCAACGCATCCCAGAACTGCGGGTTCTCCTTGGCGAAGCCGTAATCGTGGGAACTGATCAAACGTTCGAAATAGGGCGCCAGCTCGACTTTTTCCAACTTCAATGACAACGAATCACGGTGCGCATTGGTGATCAGCACCACGCGTTTGCCAGCCTGCTTGATCGCCGCGAGAAAGGTGTCGGCGTCCGGGCGCAGGGCGATCAGGTGGGCGGTCTCCAGCTTCAGTTCGCGCACCGGCAGTTTCAGTTCGGCGCTCCAGAAGTCCAGGCAATACCACTGCAACTGTCCGGCGTTATGCTCGAACAGCGGCTGCAATTCCATTTCCGCCATGGCGCGGCTGACGCCATGCAGCTCGGCATAGCGCTGGGGCAGGTGCTCCATCCAGAAGTGGTTGTCGTAGTGCAGGTCCAGCAAGGTACCGTCCATATCCAGCAGAACGGTATCGATGTCGCGCCAGGGCAGTGAAGGCATGGAAAACGTCTCGAACGGTAGAAAGATATCCGACACAAACAATCGGGAAAGCCGCGTTATAGTAGCGCGTTCACGCCAAGGAGCCTTTTATGCGCCAGAAACCCACCGTACTCGCCCGCGAGATCGTCGCCACCAGCCGTCTGTTTTGCGTCGAAGCGGTGCAGTTGCGCTTTTCCAACGGTGTGGAGCGCACCTACGAGCGCCTGGTGGGCAAGGGCGCGGGCTATGGCGCGGTGATGATTGTGGCGATGCTCGATGCCGATCACGCGGTGCTGGTCGAGGAATATTGCGGCGGCACCGACGCCTACGAGCTGTCGCTGCCCAAGGGCCTGATCGAGCCTGGCGAGGATGTGCTGGCCGCCGCCGAGCGTGAGCTCAAGGAGGAGGCCGGTTTTGGTGCGCGGCAACTGGAACACCTGACCGAGCTGTCGTTGTCCCCCGGCTACATGAGCCAGAAGATCCAGGTGGTGCTGGCCACCGACCTCTACGAGGAACGGCTGGAGGGCGACGAGCCCGAGCCGATGCGCGTGGACAAGATCAACCTGCGCGAGCTGTCGAGCCTGGCGCAGAACCCGCAATTCACCGAGGGCCGCGCCCTGGCCGCGCTGTACCTGGCCCGCGATCTGCTGGCCCAGCGCGGCGCCTTCCAAGCATGAGTGAACCATCGATGAATTTTCCCCATCCGTTGCTGGCGCCGGTGATCGACCTGGCCTTGCAGGCGGGCGAGGCGATCCTGCCGTTCTGGCGCGCCAACGTCGCCGTCACCAGCAAGGCCGACGAGTCGCCGGTGACCGCCGCCGACCTGGCGGCCCACCACCTGATCGTGCAAGGCCTGACCGCGCTGGACCCGAGCATCCCGGTGCTCTCCGAAGAAGACGCCGACATTCCCCAGGACGTGCGCGCCGGCTGGCAGCGCTGGTGGCTGGTGGACCCGCTGGACGGCACCAAGGAATTCATCTCCGGCAGCGAAGAGTTCACCGTCAATATCGCCCTGATCGAAGACGGGCGGGTGGTGTTCGGCGTGGTGTCGATGCCGACCAGCGGTCGCTGCTATTTCGGCGGCGCCGGCCTCGGTGCCTGGCGCGCGGACAAGGGCCAGGCGCCGGTGGCGATCCAGGTGCGTGACAGCCTGACGGCGGGCGAAGCCTTCACCGTGGTCGCCAGCCGTCGGCATACCAGCCCCGAGCAGGAGCGTCTGCTGGCCGGGTTGAGCGCGACCCTGGGCGAGTTGCAACTGGCGAACATCGGCAGCTCGTTGAAGTTCTGCCTGTTGGCCGAAGGCGCGGCGGATTGTTATCCGCGACTGGCGCCGACCTCGCAGTGGGACACCGCGGCGGCCCAAGGCGTGCTGGAGGGCGCCGGAGGCGAGGTGCTGGATCTGAGTGGCGCGCCGTTCTGCTACCCTGCGCGGGAGTCGCTGCTCAATGGCTTCTTCCTGGCGCTGCCGGCCAAGGCCGCATGGCGTGGGCGCTTGCTGGAGCTGGCGCGCGGCTGATCCTTGTAGCCGCTGGCTTAGCCAATGATCGGGCTGGGCGGTACTCCGTCGAAGCGGCCGTGGATCGACTGGCGATATTCCGTCTGACACACCGCGCTGGCCGTTTACGACTGCTGCGCAGCCGATCGCAGGCTGCGCCAGCGGCTACAGGTTCATCGGTGCAACACGTACTGCCCGGTGAAGCGCACCGCATCTTCATCGCTGCCGGCATTCACCACCCGGGTGTGCAAGATCAGCCGCGCGCGGCCGTAGCGCTCATACATGGTCACGAACCTGTGCCACACCTCTTCGCTCGGCGCGGCGCAGATGGCCGTGGCGTCGCTGGTCACCGGTAGCGGGTAATTGATCTGCCCTTCCTGAATCACGATGTGCCCGTCGTCGATCCCCGCTTCTTTCAGCCGCAGGTGCAGCCAGCCCCAGCCGGCCAGCACCGCGCCGCAATACAGGCTGCCGCCGAACATGGTGCTCTTGTGATTGACGTTGGCTTCCAGCGGCAGTTGCAGGCGCAGCTCATGCGCGTGCCAGTCGAGCACTTTCAGACCCATGTCCCGCGTCAGGGGAATGTCGTGATGGAGGATGGATTCCAGGTGACGACTGTCGCGGTTCATGCAGGGCCTCGGTGGTGAAATGGTGCATTAACAAGATTAGTCGGCATCGCTCACTCGATATCGTCGCCGCCCGAACTGGCGCCGCTGTCGCCGAAGCTCAGGCCGTGTTTGCGCAGTTTGTCATGCAGGGTCTTGCGCGGAATACCCAGGGCTTCGGCGAGGCTGCGCAGGGAGTTGTGGGAGCGGGCCAGCTCGGCGGCGATCAGGCTCTTTTCGAAGTTCTCCACCTGTTCGCTCAGGCCGCCCTCGACCACCGTCGGCGCCGGCTGCGAGGAGCCGCCATCCGCCGCGCTGTTGTCCAGGGCCAGTTCCAGGCCGAGGGCGAAGCGTTCGGCGGCGTTCTGCAGTTCGCGCACATTGCCCGGCCAACTGTGGCGCAGCAGCAGGGCGCGCTGCCCAGGTTGCAGTTCGTGGGGCGGCAGGCCGTGGCGGGCGCTGGCCTCGTCGGCGAAATGCTGGAACAGCAGCAGGGCGTCTTCGCCACGCTCGCGCAACGGTGGAATACGCAGCGGCGCGACATTCAGGCGGTAATACAGGTCGGCGCGGAAACGCCCCTGGTCGGCCGCCTGGCGCAGGTCTTCCTTGGTCGCGGCGATGATGCGGATGTCCAGCGGGATCAGTTGATTGCCGCCCAGGCGTTCCACCACACGTTCCTGCAGCATGCGCAGCAGCTTGACCTGCACGTCCAGGCTCATGCTTTCGATTTCATCGAGGAACAGCGTGCCGCCGTTGGCGAATTCGAACTTGCCGATGCGGCGTTTCTGCGCGCCGGTAAAGGCCCCCGGCTCGTGGCCGAACAGTTCGCTTTCCACCACCGATTCGGCCAGGGCGCCGGCGTTGATCGCCACGAACGGGCCGTTGCGCCGGCTCGACAGGTCGTGCAGCGCCCGCGCCACCACTTCCTTGCCGGCGCCGGTCTCGCCGAGGATCAGCACGTCGGCCTTGGTCGCCGCCAGGGCGCCGATCTGTTCACGCAGACGCAGTATCGGCGCCGACAGCCCGACCAGCCGCGCGCTGAGCTCCTGGCGATCGCTCAGGGCCAGGCGCAGGCTGCGGTTGTCCAGCACCAGGCGGCGCAGGGCCAGGGCGCGGCGCACGCTGTCGAGCAGGGCATCGCTGGCGAAGGGTTTCTCCAGGAAGTCATAGGCCCCGGCGCGCATTGCCTGCACCGCCAGCGGCACATCGCCGTGGCCGGTGATCAGCAGCACCGGCAGCTCAGGGTCCTGGCCGTGCAGTTCGCCGAGCAGTTCGAGGCCGTCCATGCCCGGCATGCGGATGTCGCTGACCACCACCCCCGGCCAGTCGCGCTCCAGGCGCGCGGCCAGGCCCTGGGCTTCGCCCAGCGGCAGGATCTTCAGCCCGGCCAGGTCCAGGGTCTGGCTCAGGGCCTGGCGCAGGTGCGGATCGTCGTCGATCAACACCACCTGCACGTCACTGGTGATCGGTGTACTCATACGCTGCGGTCCTCGGACGGTTGCAGGCTCACTCCCGGCGCGCCGGCGCGCAGCCGCAGGGTAATCAGGGCGCCGCCTTCGCGGTGGTTGGAGAACGACAGTTCACCGCCGAAGGCGCGCATCAGGGTGTCGCAGATCGCCAGGCCCAGGCCCAGGCCCTGGGTGCGGGTCTTGGTGGTGTAGAAAGGCTCGCCGGCGCGGCCCAGGGCCTCCATGCAGAAGCCCGGGCCGTTGTCGCGAATGTACAGATTGACGCCCGTGGCGGTGGATTCGGCACTCAGCCAGAGTTTGCGCGGCGGGCCTTTTTCGGTCAGCGCGTCCAGGGCGTTGGCCAGCAGGTTGCCGAGCACCTGGCGCAGCCGCGTTTCCCCGGCCTCGACCCACAGGGTGGCCGCCGGCAGGTCGCGGATCAGCTCCACTTCCATCGCCCGTCGACGCTTGGCCAGCAGCGCCAGGGCGTCGTCCAGCGCCGGTTGCAGGGCGACGCTTTCCGGCGCGTGGCGGTCGCGGCGGGCAAAGGCGCGCAGGTGGGCGATGATCGAGGCCATGCGCCCGGTCAGTTCGCTGATCAGCTTGAGGTTGCCGCGGGCGTCCTCGGTGCGCTGGTGGTCCAGCAGCACCTCAGCGTTTTCCGCGTAGCTGCGGATCGCCGCCAGAGGCTGGTTGAGCTCATGGCTGATGCTCGCCGACATGGTGCCCAGGGCCGAGAGCTTGCCGGCCTGCACCAGATCGTCCTGGGCGCGCACCAGTTCCTGCTGGGCGTGTTCGCGCTCGAGTACTTCCTGCTTGAGGCGACGGTTCAGGCCTTCCAGGTCGCTGGTGCGTTCGGCCACGCGCATTTCCAGCTCGCGCCGGGCCTTGGCTTCGAAGGCGATGCGTTCCAGGTAGTGGCGACGGCGCTGCATCATCAAGCCGAGCAGCAGCATCAAGACCAGCAGCGTGGCGCCGCCCACCGCCACCACGGTGCGCACCGGGCGATCGATCAGGGTACGCGGGGCGAGGATGCTCACGCTCCAGCCGGTTTCGTCGATCTGCCGGGTCTGGGTCAGCCAGGCATTGGAGTCGAGGTTCAACGGCCGTGGATCGCGGGTCGGGTAGGGCTGGATGGCGACGATGGCCTGGCTTTCGTCTTCAGTCAGCGGGCGGGTCGAGCGGAAACGCCATTCCGCGCGCGAAGTGAGGATCACCACGCCATTGTGATCGGTGACCACCAGTTGCTCGGGGGTCTTGCCCCAGAGGCTTTCGGTGTGGTCCAGGTCGACCTTGACCACCAGCACGCCGATGATTTTCTCGCCGTTGCGCACGGCGGCGGCGAAGAAATAACCGCGCTTGGCCGAGGTGGTGCCCAGGCCGAAGAAACGCCCCAGGCGTCCGGCCATGGCTTCACTGAAATAGGGGCGGAAGGAGAAGTTGCGGCCGACGAAACTGTCGTGCTTGTCCCAGTTGGACGCCGCCAGGGTGTTGCCGGAGGTGTCCATCAGGTACATCACTTCGGCCCCGGTCTGGGCGCTGATGTTTTTCAGCAGGCGGTTGGCGTTGCCCTGGGTCACACCGTCGTCCGGCGCACCGAGGACCGCACGCAACGCCGGCAGCTCGCCGAGAATCTGCGGCAGCACCTCATAGCGGTGCAGGGTGCCCAGCAGGTTGGCGACGTAGAGGTCGAGGGTCTGGCGGTTCTGGCCCGCCAGTTCGCTGCGGTAATAACGCTCGGCCAGGTGCTCCAGCGGCCACAGCAGCGGCGCCAGGCACAGGGCCAGCAAAGCCAGGCTACGCCAGCGGGGGCGTCGGGGGAGAGGTGGGGTCATGAGGGACATGCGCCTGTGGGTACAGGCGCATTATGCCTACCCCTGCTCGGCAAGACACTCGTGCAATGCACTGCGCCACTCAGGCTGGCGCACGCCCCACTCGCGTTCCAGGCGGCGGCAATCGAGGCGCGAGTTCAGCGGCCGTGGCGCGGGTGTCGGATAGGCGCTGGAGGGGATCGCTTCCAGGGTCGCGCAGGTTTTGCCTTGGGCCAGCAGGTGCTCGCCAATGGCCTGGGCGAAGCCGAACCAGGAGGTCTCGCCAGCCGCGGTCAGGTGGTAGGTCCCCCAGGCTCCTGGCTGGCCGGCCTGCCAGCGCTCGATCAGGGCGGCAGTGCTGGCGGCGATGGTACCGGCCCAGGTAGGCGCGCCGATCTGGTCGGCGACCACGCGCAAGTGCGGTTTTTCCTGCAGCAGGCGTTGCATGGTCAGCAGGAAGTTCTTGCCGGTGTTCGAATACACCCAGCTGGTGCGCAGGATCAGGTGTTCGCCACCTGCCGCGGCGATGGCCCGTTCGCCGGCGAGTTTGCTCTGGCCATAGACGCTCAGCGGGTGGGGTTCATCGTCTTCGGTGTAGGGGGCCTGCTTGCTGCCGTCGAAGACATAATCGGTGGAGTAGTGAATCAGCGGGATGCCCAGTTCCCGCGCTTCCTCGGCGAACACCCCGGGGGCGCTGGCATTGATTGCAAAGGCCAGGTCCGGCTCACTCTGGGCCTGATCGACGGCGGTGTAGGCGGCCGCGTTGATGATCAGATGCGGACGCAGGCTGCGCACTTGCTGGCGAATGGCGTCCGGGCGTGTCAGGTCGAGCAGGCCGCGCCCGGGCACGATCAATTCATGCTGGTTTCCCAGGCGCTGTTGCAGGGCCTGGGAGACCTGGCCGTGCTGGCCGCTGATGAGGATCTTCAACCGGCCGCTCATGGGAACAGCTCGGCTTCGCTGAGCAATTTGCCGGCCTGATCCTTGGCCGAGAGTTGCGCCGGGCCTGTGAGTTGCCAGTCGATGGCCAGGGTCGGATCGTCCCAGCGAATGCAGCGTTCGGACGCCGGGCTGTAGTAGTCGGTGGTCTTGTAGAGGAACTCGGCGTACTCGCTCAGCACCACGAAACCATGGGCGAAACCTTCCGGTACCCACAGCTGGCGATGGTTGTCCGCGGACAGCCGCACCCCGACCCACTTACCGAAGTGCGGCGAGCTGCGACGGATGTCCACCGTCACGTCGAGTACTTCGCCGGCGACCACCCGCACCAGTTTTCCCTGGGTGTTTTCGATCTGGTAGTGCAGGCCACGCAGCACGCCCTTTTGCGAGCGCGAATGGTTGTCCTGGACGAACTGGGTGCGCACGCCGGTTGCTTCTTCGAACGCCTTGGCATTGAAGCTCTCGTAGAAAAAACCGCGCTCGTCGCCAAACACCTTGGGTTCGATGATCAGCACGCCGGGCAGTTCGGTGGCCAGGACCTTCATTGGGTTTCCCCCGCCAGGCTATAGAGGTATTGGCCGTAACCGGTCTTGCCGAAGTACTTGGCGTGTTCGAGCAGATGCTCGCGGTCGATCCAGCCCTGGTTGTAGGCGATTTCCTCGAGGCAGGCGACTTTCAGGCCCTGGCGGTGCTCGATGGTCTGCACGTACTGCGAGGCTTCCAGCAGGCTGTCGTGGGTGCCGGTGTCGAGCCAGGCGAAGCCGCGGCCGAAACGTTCGACGCTGAGGTCGCCGCGTTGCAGGTAGGCATTGTTGACGTCGGTGATTTCCAGTTCACCGCGCGCCGAAGGCTTGACCGCCTTGGCGATCTCGACCACCGCGTTGTCGTAGAAATACAGCCCGGTCACGGCGTAGCTGGACTTGGGGTGCTGGGGCTTTTCCTCGATCGAAAGAGCGTTGCCCTGTGCGTCGAAGTCGATCACGCCAAAGCGCTGCGGGTCCTTGACCCAGTAGCCGAAGACCGTCGCTCCGGAGGGTTTCGCCGCGGCGTTCTGCAGCTTCTCGGTGAAGTGTTGGCCGTGGAAGATGTTGTCGCCGAGGATCAGGCACACAGGGTCGTCGCCAATGAATTCCTCGCCGATCAGGAACGCTTGCGCCAGGCCGTCCGGCGACGGTTGTTCGGCGTAGTTGAAGCGCACCCCGAACTGGCTGCCGTCGCCCAGCAGGTTGCGGTACTGCGGCAGGTCCTGGGGGGTGGAGATCAGCAGGATGTCCTTGATACCGGCCAGCATCAGCACCGAGATCGGGTAATAGATCATCGGTTTGTCGTAGACCGGCAGCAGTTGCTTGGACACACCCAGGGTGATCGGGTGCAGGCGGGTTCCCGAGCCACCCGCCAGAACGATACCTTTCATCATGCGATCAGATCCTTGAAGTCAGTGAAACCGAGCCGTTGCCCTTGATAGCTGCCGTCCTGCACGTGCTGGCACCATTCCTGGTTGTCCAGGTACCACTGCACGGTCTTGCGCAGGCCGCTGGCGAAGGTTTCTTGCGGTACCCAGCCCAGTTCGCGCTCGATCTTGCCGGCGTCGATGGCGTAGCGCAGGTCGTGGCCGGGGCGGTCCTGGACGAAGGTGATCAGGTCGGCGTAGTGCTGCACGCCTTCGGGCTTGCGTGGCGCCAGCTCTTCCAGCAGTTGGCAGATGCCGCGTACCACGTCGATGTTTGTCTGTTCGTTGTGGCCGCCGATGTTGTAGGTCTCGCCGACCACGCCTTCGGTCACCACCTTGAGCAGGGCGCGGGCGTGGTCTTCGACGAACAGCCAGTCGCGCACTTGCAGGCCGTTGCCGTACACCGGCAGCGGTTTTCCGGCCAGGGCGTTGAGGATCACCAGCGGGATGAGTTTTTCCGGGAAGTGGAACGGCCCGTAGTTGTTCGAGCAGTTGGTGACCAGTACCGGCAGGCCGTAGGTGCGTTGCCAGGCGCGGACCAGGTGGTCGGACGCGGCCTTGCTGGCGGAGTAGGGCGAGCTGGGGGCGTAGGGCGTGGTTTCGGTGAACAGGTCGTCGACGCCGTGCAGGTCGCCGTACACCTCGTCGGTGGAAATGTGGTGGAAACGCAAGGCGCTTTTTTCCGTTGGCGGCAGGGCCTGCCAGTAGGCGCGGGTGGCTTCCAGCAGGCTGTAGGTGCCGACGATGTTGGTCTGGATGAAGTCCGACGGACCGTCGATGGAGCGGTCGACGTGGGACTCGGCGGCCAGGTGCATGATCGCCTGAGGCTGGAAACGCGCGAGCAGGGCGCTGACGCTGGCCTGGTCGACGATATCGGCCTGGACGAACTCGTAGCGGGTGTCGGCGGCGATACTCGAAAGCGACTCCAGGTTGCCTGCGTAGGTCAGCTTGTCGAGGTTGAGCACCTCGTGTTCGGTGTTGCGGATCAGGTGGCGAATCAGCGCCGATCCAATAAAGCCGGCACCGCCGGTAACGAGAATGCGCATATGGGTAGGCCTTCTTCCCTAAAACATGGAGTCGCGAATGGAGCATAGCTTGTCGGCAGCCAGCGGCCGCTGCAAGGGCCGCCGATGTCTGGCCCGGGTATTGGCATCCTGTTTACCTTCCCTGGAGCAGTGAAGCCCTTGTCGGCTGCCCGGGCCAGGGGGGTTGCGTAACGCCTGGCGCGGTGGCGATATACGCATCTGACAATAATTCCAGGGGTCGTTCCATGTTGCTCGCCACGTTGATTCACCGCGCCAGTCTGCCCGGTCCGCAAGTCACCCCGCAGCAGGCGCTGGACCTGCTCGAAGTGCACTACGGCCTTGGCGGCACGCTGCAATCGTTGGGCAGCCAGCAGGATCTCAACTACCGGCTCGACAGTCCCCGGGGGCGTTTTGTCCTGAAGATCTGCCGTGGCGACTACGCCGCCCTGGAATTGCAGGCGCAACATGCGGCGCTCAAGCACCTGGGCAGCCACCCCGAGCTGCACGTACCCCGGGTGATCCCGGCGAAGAACGGCGCCGACCTGCTGTCCCTGGAAGTCGACGGCCAGGCGCTGCATGTGCGCCTGCTCGACTACATCGAAGGCCAGCCGCTGACCCACCTCAAGCACCTGGGCCCCGAGCTGGCAGCCGGCTTCGGCCGGTTGTGCGGGCAGATGGACCTGGCCCTGGCGGACTTCCAGCACCCGGGCCTGGAACGCACCCTGCAATGGGACGCGCGCCATGCCCATAGCCTGATCAATCACCTGTTGCCGGTGATCGCCGACGAACAGCAACGCCGCCTGATCGCCGAAGTGGCCGAGCAGGCCGAGCGCCGTGTGCAGCGCCTGGCCGAGCAGTTGCCGGTGCAGGCGATCCACCTGGACATCACCGACGACAACGTGGTCTGGCAGCGTGACGCCCAGCGCCACTGGCAGGTACAGGGGGTGATCGATTTCGGCGACCTGATCCGCACCTGGCGCATCACTGACCTGTCGGTGACCTGCGCGGCGCTGCTGCACCATGCCGAGGGCGATCCGTTCTGCATCCTGCCGGCGGTCCGCGCTTATCACGCGGTCAATCCACTGCAGCAGGCCGAGCTGCTGGCGCTGTGGCCGCTGATCGTGGCCCGCGCCGCGGTGCTGGTGCTCAGTGGCGAACAGCAGGTGAGCATCGACCCGGGCAACCAGTACAGCCGCGACAACCTGAGCCACGAATGGGAGATCTTCCGCGTCGCCACCTCGGTGCCGTTCGAGTTGATGGAAGCGGCGATCCTCGGAGCGGTAGGGCTGACGCTGCCGGCCATCGCCGGCGAAGGTTTCGCCCCCTTGCTGCCGGGCTTGGTGGGGCGTGAGTTCGCCCTGATCGACCTGGGCGTGCTCAGCCCGCATTTCGAGGCCGGCAACTGGGAGCAGCCGGAGATCGATACCCGGCTGTTGCAGCAGGCCGCGGCGGCCCATGGATTGGCGGCCAGTCGCTACGGGCAGTACCGCCTGTCCCGGACCTGCCCGGACAGTGCCGTCGAGCCGGACACCTTCCCGTTGTACGTGCAGTTGCAGGTACCGTCGGGCACGGCGGTCGAAGCGCCTTTTGCCGGGGTGCTGCACCGCGCCACCGACGGTGCGTTGCGCCTCGATGGCCCGCAATTGAGTGTGCGGCTGTGGGGCGTCACGCCCTCGGTGCATGCCGGCGCGGCGCTGGTCAAAGGCCAGGTGCTGGGGGCGGTGGATGGCGGGCTCAAGGTCCAGCTGTGCCGTGGCGCGCAGCTCGATCCGCCGCTGTTCTGCACGCCCTCGCGGGCCGCGGCATGGCAGGCGCTGTGCCCGTCGCCGGCGGCGCTGCTGGGCCTGGCCTGCGACGCCGAGCCGGAGCTCGACTCGCAAGCCTTGCTGGCGCGCCGCGATGCCAGTTTCGCCCGTTCGCAGAAGCACTATTACGTCGACCCGCCACGCATCGAGCGCGGCTGGCGCAACCACCTGATCGACATGCAGGGCCGTTCCTACCTGGACATGCTCAACAACGTCGCGGTGCTCGGTCACGGCCACCCGCGCATGGCCGCCGAGGCCGCGCGTCAGTGGTCGCTGCTCAACACCAACTCGCGTTTCCACTACGCGGCGATTGCCGAGTTCTCCGAGCGCTTGCTGGAGCTGGCGCCGGACTCGATGGACCGGGTGTTCCTGGTCAACAGTGGCAGCGAGGCCAACGACCTGGCGATCCGCCTGGCCTGGGCCTACAGCGGCGGGCGCGACCTGCTCAGCGTGCTGGAGGCCTATCACGGCTGGACGGTGGGCGCGGATGCGGTGTCCACCTCGATCGCCGACAACCCCCAGGCCCTGAGCAGCCGCCCGGACTGGGTGCATCCGGTGACCGCGCCCAATACCTATCGCGGCGAGTTCCGCGGCCAGGACAGCACCGCGGACTACGTGCGCAGCGTCGAACACAACCTGGCCAAACTGGCGGAGCAGAATCGCCAATTGGCCGGTTTCATCTGCGAGCCGGTGTATGGCAACGCCGGCGGCATCGCCCTGCCGCCGGGTTACCTGAAGCAGGTCTATGCGCTGGTCCGCGCCCAGGGTGGGGTGTGCATCGCCGACGAGGTGCAGGTCGGTTACGGGCGCATGGGCACGTTCTTCTGGGGCTTCGAAGAGCAGGGCGTGGTGCCGGACATCATCACCATGGCCAAAGGCATGGGCAACGGCCAGCCGCTGGGGGCGGTGATCACCCGCCGGGAGATTGCCGAAGCGCTGGAGGCCGAAGGTTATTTCTTCTCCTCGGCCGGCGGCAGCCCGGTGAGTTGCCGGATCGGCATGGCGGTGCTGGACGTGATGCAGGAAGAAAAACTCTGGGAAAACGCCCAGGTGGTGGGTGGCCACTTCAAGCAGCGCCTCGAAGCCCTGATCGAGCGTTATCCGCTGGTGGGCGCGGTGCATGGCTCGGGGTTCTACCTGGGCCTGGAGCTGATCCGCGATCGCCAGACCCTGGAGCCGGCCACGCAGGAGACCGCCCTGCTGTGCGATCGCCTGCGCGAGCTGGGGATCTTCATGCAGCCCACCGGCGATGACCTGAACATCCTCAAGATCAAGCCGCCGATGGTCACCACGCGCCAGAGCGTCGACTTCTTTGTCGACATGTTGGCCAAGGTGCTGGAGGAGGGGCTCTAGGCCCCACTCGAATGCCCTGCATTCGGATCGCGAGCAAGCTCGCTCCTACCTAGAAAGGTGTGCCCTGTAGGAGCGAGCTTGCTCGCGATAGCGTCGGTACTGATACCCCTAAACTCCTATAAATATCGATAACAATCGATGTTTATAGGTGTTTATTTTTGATTTATTTATTTTTACGCTTTTAAAGTCGATTTTTATCGGATATAAACTGCCTCGGCCCAGGCCATGATCAAACCGCCTCGGCCTTGCCCTTTTTCTGTCATCGACCGATGCCACCCTCGGTCCTTTGCTGCTGCCCAGGAGATGATCCATGAGCCGTATCGTTACCGTCGCCGCAACCCAGATGGCCTGTTCCTGGGACCTCGAAGCCAATATCGAGACCGCGGAAAAGCTGGTCCGCGAGGCCGCCGCCAAAGGCGCGCAGATCATCCTGATCCAGGAACTGTTCGAGGCCCCGTACTTCTGCCAGAAGCCGAACCCGGACTACCTGCAACTGGCGACTCCGGTGGAAAGCAATGCGGCCATCGCGCACTTCCAGAAAGTCGCCAAGGAGCTGCAGGTGGTGCTGCCGATCAGCTTCTATGAACTGGCCGGGCGGGCGCGTTTCAACAGCATCGCGATCATCGACGCCGACGGCAGCAACCTCGGGATTTATCGTAAAAGCCACATCCCGGACGGCCCCGGCTATCACGAAAAGTACTACTTCAATCCGGGCGACACCGGCTTCAAGGTGTGGAACACCCGCTACGCGAAAATCGGCGTGGGCATCTGCTGGGACCAGTGGTTCCCCGAGTGCGCCCGCAGCATGGCGCTGCAAGGCGCACAGATTCTGTTTTACCCGACCGCCATCGGCAGCGAGCCCCACGACACGAGCATCTCGTCCCGCGACCACTGGCAGCGGGTGCAACAAGGCCACGCCGGCGCCAACCTGATGCCGCTGATCGCCAGCAACCGCATCGGCAACGAAGAGCAGGACGGCTACGACATCACCTTCTACGGCTCGTCGTTCATCGCCAACCAGTTCGGCGAGAAGGTTGAAGAACTGAACGAGACTGAAGAAGGTATTCTTGTCCACAGTTTCGACCTCGACGAGCTGGAACACATTCGCAGCGCCTGGGGTTCGTTCCGCGACCGTCGGCCGAACCTGTACAGCGCGATCAAAACCCTCGACGGTTCCCTGGAGTCCTGAACCCATGACCACTTTGCACAGCACCCCTCGCGCCGACGGCTTCTACATGCCCGCCGAGTGGGCGACGCAGACCCAGACCTGGATGATCTGGCCCGAGCGCCCGGACAACTGGCGCCTGGGCGGCAAGCCGGCGCAAGCCGCGCACGTAGCGGTGGCCAAGGCCATCGCCCGCTTCGAACCGGTGACCGTGGCGGTCTCCGCGGGCCAGTATGAAAACGCCCGGGCCCGCCTGGACGTGCCGAATATCCGCCTGGTGGAGATGTCCAGCGACGACGCCTGGGTCCGCGATACCGGCCCGACCTTCGTCATCAACGACCAGGGCGAAGTCCGTGGCGTGAACTGGGATTTCAACGCCTGGGGCGGTTTCGACGGCGGCCTGTATTCGCCGTGGAACCGTGACTCGCAGGTGGGCGGCAAGATCCTCGAGATCGAGCGCAGTCCACGTTACCGTACCGAGGGCTTCGTGCTCGAAGGCGGCTCGATTCACGTCGACGGCGAAGGCACGGTGATCACCACCGAAGAATGCCTGCTCAACCGCAATCGCAACCCGCACATGAACCGTGCCGAGATCGAAGCGGTGCTCAGCGCCAACCTGGCTGTGGATAAAGTCATCTGGCTGCCGGATGGCCTGTACAACGACGAAACCGATGGCCATGTGGATAACTTCTGCTGCTACGTGCGTCCGGGCGAAGTATTGCTGGCCTGGACCGACGACCCGCAGGACCCGAACTACCCGCGCTGCCAGGCGGCGCTGAAAGTGCTGCAAGACAGCACCGACGCCAAGGGTCGCCCGTTCACGGTGCACAAGATGCCGATTCCCGGACCGCTGTACGCCACCGAAGAAGAGTGCGCGGGCGTCGACCCGGTGGATGGCACCCAGGAGCGTAATCCGTCGGTGCGCCTGGCCGGTTCCTATGTGAACTTCCTGATCGTCAACGGCGGCATCATTGCTCCGAGTTTCGACGATCCGCTGGATGCCCAGGCCAAGGAAATCCTGCAGAACCTGTTCCCGCAACACGAAGTGGTGATGGTGCCGGGTCGCGAGTTGTTACTGGGGGGCGGAAATATCCATTGCCTTACCCAACAGCAACCGGCGCCGCACAAGGTTTGAGTGTTGTTGTAACAGCCCGTGACGCCTGATTGACGGGCGGTTACATGGATCCAATCCGGCGTCGCCCGGCAAGCCCGCAGCCCTGATGGACTGCGGGTTTTTTTGGATCCGGAAGCTGGCAATTGCGGGACCTTGGCATAGCTCTTGTATCTCTCGCGAGGTCAATCCGAGGCCGGTGGAACTGCGATGTTCTGTCATAAACCTTGGATAAGTTAGCCGCTTACAAACCGGGAGAGAACGCTGGAAATGAATAGGGTCAGCGAGCGGACTTCCGCAATAAATAGCGAGTCGCTTCAGGTTCTGGCGCAATGGTTGAAGTGCAATGGAACGCGACAGGTCCGGGAAACCGACCCACGCCGGATGATCCTCGATCGTTACCCTGCTGGTTTGTTCAGCGAGGCCGAACTCGAAGCGCTGTGGGATGTGCTGGAAGGATAAGCAGACAACGGATTGGTAAAAGCGCTGCCCGGATGGCAGCGCTTTTTTTTGCCTTTTTAAAATGCCCGCGCCAACCCATTCGCTGCGACTTCTCCCGTAGGAACGAGGCTTGCCCGCGAAGGGCACGCGCGGTCTGCCTGGGGCACCGCGTTATCGTTTTTCGCGAGCAAGCTTCGCTCCTACGGAAAAGGTGGTGCTGGTTTTTTTGCGTAGGAGCGAAGCTTGCCCGCGAAGGGCACGCGCGGTTTGCCTGGGGTACCGCGTTATCGTTTTTCGCGAGCAAGCTTCGCTCCTACGGGACGGCGGGGCGTTTGTTCGCTTAGAAGCTGTAGGTACCGGTTACCACCAGGCTGCGTGGATCGCCGAACTGGATCTGCCCGGCGCTGGTGGCCGAGGAGTAATACGTGCGGTCGCTGATGTTGTTCAGCGCGGCCCGCAGGTCCCAGTCCTTCTGCCGGAAGCCGGCCAGGGCGTCCCAGCGGCCATAACCCGGAAGCATCACGGTGTTGGCGTTATCGGCATAACGATCGCCCACCAGGGTCAGGCCGGTCTCGGCGTACCAGCCCATTTCCGGCTTCCAGGTCACGAACAGGCTGCCATTGCGCTTGGCCACGTTGTTCACCCGGTTGCCCTCGTCACCGTTGTTGCTCTTGACCACCGTCGCGTCCTGCAGGCCGATGCCGCCGCGGATCGACCAGTTGCCGACGATCTTGCCGGCGGCGGTCAGTTCCACGCCGCGGGAGCGCTGCAGGCCGGTCAGCAGGATCACGTTCGGGTCTTCCACGCTGCGGCTGCGACGGTTGTAGAGTTCCAGCTCATAGACCGCGAGCGTGGTGCTGAAGCGGTCGTCGAGCCAGTCGCTCTTGACCCCGATTTCCTTCTGCCGGGTGCGCTCGGGGCTCAGGTCGTTGCTGTTGCCGTTGGCATTGGGGGTGATGCCGATCAGGCCACCGCCGACCGGCGAGAAGCTCTTGCTCCAGGAGGCGTAGAAGGAGTGGTTCTCCAGCGGGGTCCAGACCACGCCCAGGCGCGGGCTGGTGCTGTGGCTGTCGCGGTCGTCCTTGATATCCAGCAGTTTGTTGTGGGTCTCGACGTTGAAGTTGTCGTAGCGCAGGCCCGCGAGCACTTGCCACTGATCGTTCAGGCGCAACTGGTCCTGGACATACACGGCGCGGCTTTCCACCTCGCTGTGGTTGTAGCTGGACGCCACCATTTTCCCGGTATGCCGCATGTTTTTATCCGGGTTGAACGGGTCCAGGGACGGCACGGCCTGGCCACCGGCGCTGACCGCCGCTGCGGTATAGAGCTTCGGATCGCGTCGCTGGCTGCCCAGCTCGACACCCGTCAGCACCCGGTGCTCGAGGCCGAAGGTATCGAAGGTGCCTTCGACTTCGAGGTTGTTGTAGAGGTTGCGGGTGTTCAGGTCCTGCTGCCAGCGCTGGCGGTTCACCCGCTTGGTGCGGCTGTCGTAGCCGGTCTGGTAGGTGTTGTCGAAATCGCTGTTGAGCTTGAACAGGCTCAGGGTATGGCGCAGTTGCCAGTTGTCGTTCAGCTCGTAGCTGAGCTTGGAGCGCAGCGACTGGGACTTGTCGTCGATGTAGTCGCGCGGGTCGCCGTACGTGGTGTCGCGACTCACGTCCGCCGGGCGCCCGTCGATCCCCGGGATGCCGCGGTCCGGCGTGCGGTTGTAGCGGCTGTACTCGTACTGCACCAGCCAGTTCAGGTCCGGCGTCAGCTGCCAGCTCATGGACGGCGCGAACAGCTGGCGACTGCCACTGACGCCGTCGCGGAAGCTGTTGTTGTCCTGGTTGCCCATGTTCAGGCGCAGGCTGATGTTCTCGCTGGGGTCGGCGCTGAGGTCGGCATACAGGCTGCGCAGGTCTTCGCTGCCGCCTTTGACTTCGACGCTGGAGTGGCGGCCGAACTGCGGCAGCTTGCTCACCCGGTTGACGATCCCGCCCTGGCTGCCACGGCCGTAAAGCACCGCCGCCGGGCCCTTGAGCACCTCGATGCGCTCGATGTTGTGCAGGTCACGCACGTACTGGCTGTCGTCACGGACGCCGTCGAGGTAGAAGTCGTTGCTGGCGTCGAAACCGCGAATACGCAGGCTGTCGAAGCGGGTGTCGGCGCCGCTGCTGACGTTGGGAATGCCGCTCAAGGCCGTGCCCAGGTCGTTGATGCCGTAGTCCAGCAGGTTGCTGGTCTTCACCGAGTCGATGGCTTGCGGCACGTAGCGCACTGGCGTGGCGGTGCGGGTCGCGGTGCTGACTTCCTTGACCCGTGGGTCGTCGGCATCGACTTCCGCGCTGATGGCGGTAGCCGGCAGGGTGGTCGGGGCGGCGCAGGTGAAACCGGCCGTCAGCGAGGCGCAAAAGCCAAGGGTGAGGGGAGTCAGGCGGAAGGGGGCAGGCATGGAAAAACGCATCCAGAAGGGGAAAGAAACAGTCGGCTCGAATGGTAATGCTTGCTATTTACTTTCGTTAATTATTCTTGAAAAGTTCCCTGGGCGGATTGTTTCAATTTGTGTCTTGATTGAAATGCAGTGGATACACGGCCGATTCGACCGATTCCCGAAACAGACTAAAAGCCATTCCAGCGTTTTTCGCCGTGGGCCACAGGCATAGTCTGCCGCCATCGAATTTATCGGCCTTTGTCCCGGAGCCTTGCATGTCGGCAGCGACCCTTCATTACATCTACGATCCTTTGTGCGGCTGGTGCTACGGCGCCAAACCGCTGGTGCAGGCGGCCCAGGCAGTGCTGCCGGTGGTGGCCCATGGCGGCGGCATGATGACCGGGCGCAACTGCCAGCAGGTTTCGCCGCAACTGCGCGACTACGTCATGCCCCATGACCGGCGCATTGCCGAATACACCGGGCAGCCGTTCGGCGAGGCTTACTTCGAAGGTTTGCTGCGCGACTATTCGGCGCTGTTCGATTCGGCCCCGCCGATTGCCGCGGTACTGGCGGCGCAGGCGCTCGCCGGGCGCGGCCTGGAGTTGCTCGGGCGCTTGCAGACGGCCCACTACGTCGAAGGGCGCCGCATCGCCGATGTCGATGTTCTGTTGGAACTCGCCGAAGGCCTGGGCTTTGAGCGCGGCGAGTTCGAGGAAGCCTTCGAGTACGCCGCGGCGAACAGCCTGAACGAGCACATCAAGGCCAGCCGCGCCTTGTTGACCCGGGTCGGTGGCCAGGGTTTTCCGACCCTGGTGCTGGAGCAGGACGGTCAGTTCAGGCTGCTCGATATCAGCCCCTGGCTGGGCAAGCCGCAAGCGTTCGCCGCCTGGCTGAGCGAAGCCTTCGGTTCGCCAGAGGTCGAGCTTTCACCTAGCCTGCAGGCCTGTGGCCTGAACGGTTGCGCCCTTTGAACCCCCACTTAATTTGCGGAGTCGCCCATGGATAACCTGGCACTGATCAAAAGCACCTACGAAGGCGCCAACTCCCAGGAGAACGCGAAAAACACCGCCGCCGCCCTGGCTGCGGATGCGCGCTGGACCGAAGCGGCAGGTTTTCCCTACGCCGGCACCTACGTCGGCTTCGATGCCGTGGTGGAGAATGTCTTCAAGCGCCTGGCCACCGAGTGGGAGGGGTTTGCCTTCACTGTCGAGAACTATGTGGCCCAGGGCGACAAGGTGTTCGCCTACGGCAACTACAGCGGCGTCTATAAAGCCACGGGCAAACCGCTGAATGCCCGCGTGGCCCATTTGTGGACGTTGAAAGATGGCAAGGTCACGCACTTCGAACAGTTCGTCGACAGCCATACCGTGCAACTGGCCATCAAGGATCGTTAAGTTCTTAGACGATTTTTGCCTATTTTCAGACGATTCTTGAAATTGACACACTGTTCAGGGCGCGGATAGGATTCGCGCCAACGCCTGTGGCCAACGGCCATGACCTTCCAATAATAAAAGGCCCACCGCGATTCTTCGTGGGTGGGTCTTTTTGTTCTGGCCTGAAAAAAGAGCGCTTAAGCGCCGTTTCAAAGGAGCACCACAGCGCGTCATCAACCCGTAATAAGGAAAATAAAATGTTGAACAAGCGGATCGGTCTGATCGCACTGGGGATTCTGAGCAGTACTCAAGTTATGGCTAACGACCAGGCTGAGTCCAAGGGTTTTGTCGAAGACAGCAGCCTGAAAATTCTGCTGCGCAACGCTTACATCAATCGCGACAAGAAGAACGGTAACGATGACCAGCGCGAGTGGGGTCAAGCGGCCATCGGTACCTTCTCGTCGGGCTTCACCCAAGGCACCGTCGGCGTGGGCGTCGATGCCTTCGGCCTGTACGGCCTGCGCCTGGATAAAGGCAGCCACAGCGGCGGCCAGGGCATCGACTTCTTCAAGCCAAGCGAAGGCGGCAACAAGAGCCCGGCAGGAGACCTGGCCAAGGCCGGCGCCGCGGTCAAATTCCGCCTGTCCAACACCGTCCTGACCTACGGTGACCAGATGCCGGCCCTGCCGGTACTGAGCTACGACAATGGTCGTCTGCTGCCGGAAAGCTACACCGGTACCCTGATCACCTCCAAAGAGATCAAGGGCCTGGAGCTGAACGCCGGTCGTTTCACCGCCGAGTCGCGTAAAAGCGCCGAAGGCCGTGACAGCGGTGGCCTGAAGTCGATCAACGTATTGGGCGGCAGCTACCAGTTCACCGAACAGTTCAAGGGCTCGCTGTACGCTTCCGACGTCGAAGACGTGCTGAAGAAGCAGTACGTGAACCTGAACTACGTGTTCCCGCTGGCCACAGATCAGTCCCTGACCTTCGACTTCAACGGTTATCGCACCAAGCTGGACAAGTCCTACGCCGAGTTCAAAGAAGCAGGTGGCCAGGACAACAAGATCTGGAGCCTGGCAGCCACCTACGCCACCGGCCCGCACTCCTTCACCCTGGCGCACCAGCGCAGCACCGGCGACAGCAACCTGGGCTACGCCTACGGCGGCTACCAGAAAGAGCAGCACCGTGTGGGCGACGGTGGCAACACCATCTACCTGGCGAACTCCTACTGGTCCGACTTCAACGCGGAAGACGAGCGCAGCTGGCAGCTGGGCTACGGTCTGGACTTCGGCGCCTTCGGCGTACCGGGCCTGACCTACAACCTGGCCTATGTGCGTGGTGACAACATCACCGCCACCAACAGTGAGGGCGCCACCACCACCGGCGGTACCGAGCGCGAAATCTTCAACCAGTTCAAGTACGTGGTCCAGAGCGGCCCGGCCAAGGACCTGAGCGTCAAGGTGCGTAGCTCGATCCTGCGTGTATCGCAGAAATCCAGTGGCTACAACGACAGCGGTAACGAACTGCGTGTGTTCGTCGACTACCCGATCAACGTGTTCTGATAAACGCCTGATCGCGGCCTGATACTGGGCCGGCAATAGCAAAAGCCCCGACTGGTTCGGGGCTTTTTTGTGGGTGTTGCCCCGTCCAGCACCGCGGCTCCCTGTAGCCGCTGCCGCCAGGCTGCGATCGGGCGCGAAGCGCCCGTTGAGGATTTGGGGCCGCTTTGATTTGTCAGGTCACTCAGGGCTGTTGCGCCTGAAAGCTCTGCAGATAAGCCAGCAGATTATCGATCTTCTCCTGATCGCTCAGCCCCCAGAAGATCATCCGCGTACCGGGCACCACTTTTTTTGGATCTTCCAGGTAGGCCACCAGCTTGTCGCGGGTCCAGACGATGCCGGAGGACTTCATCGCGTCGGAGTAGTGATAGTCCGCCACGCTCCCTGCAGTGCGCCCGAAAATGCCATTGAGCTGCGGCCCGAAAGAGCTGCGCACCGAAGGCCCGATATTGTGGCAGCCACCGCAGATGCGCTTGAACAGCTTGCCACCGGCCTCGGCATCGCCCACCGCTTCTGCCTGGGCGTGGAGCGACAGCAGGCTAAGCATCAGGGCCAAGGTCAGGGCGGCGGTGTTTTTCATGTTCGGCTCCGGATCGGGTGTGGCGGGTGGCAGAAAACGCGGGGGCTATTTGAGCATGGTTGGCAGGTGTTGGGGATGGCCATCAGGGGAAAGGGACGTGGTAATGCCACAACCTCCTGGCCTTGTGTCGTGTCGGGGCCCGGCGGCGCACGTCCGACGAGGCGCACTATACTTTTCAGAAGATTTGCCCCGGGGATAGAGGCAATGTTCCAGCAGGCTTGGGAGGAGGGTTAGGCATCGGTGTGGCGCTGCGGTTGGGCGACGTTGCGTTTGCATGGCCACAGAACAACCGGCACAGGAAGACGAGAAAATGGCGATAGCAATCATCCTGGTTCTAGTCGTTGTCGCTTCGGTGCTGTTTCACCTGCTTGCTCCCTGGCACATGACGCCGGCTGCCTCCAACTGGGGGTCGATAGACACCACGCTGCTGATCACCCTGGTCATCACCGGAATCTTTTTCATCGCCATCACGCTGTTCATGGCCATCGCCGTGATTCGCTTCCGTCATCGCGAAGGTGCCCGGGCGCACTACCAGCCGGAAAGCCGGAAGCTGGAAGGGTGGCTGGTCATCCTCACTTCATTGGGCATCATCGGCATGCTCGCGCCTGGCCTTGTGGTCTACAACGATTTCGTCCAGGTGCCGCAAGAGGCTACCCAGCTCGAAGTGGTTGCCCAGCAGTGGCAGTGGGCGTTTCGCTTTCCCGGGCGTGACGGAAAACTCGGCAAGGCGGATGTCAAATGGATCGATCCCGGCAACCCCTTCGGTCTTGATCGCAATGACCCTGCTGGGCAGGACGATGTACTGATCATGAACAATGAAGTGCGCCTGCCCATCGATCGGCCGGTAAAAGTCCTGCTGCGGGCAAAGGATGTACTGCACGATTTCTATATTCCGCAGATGCGCGCGAAGATGGATATGGTGCCGGGCATGGTGTCCCACTTCTGGTTCACCCCGACCCGGCTCGGCAAGTTTGAAGTGCTGTGCGCCGAGTACTGTGGCCTGGGCCACTACAACATGCGCGGCCATCTGGTCGTCGAGGAGCAGGGCGCTTTCGACCAATGGTTCGCCAGCCAGCCGACCTTTGCCCAGACCCTGACCAGCGTTGCCATGCCGAGCCGGGACAGCCTGCTGGAAAAAGGCCGCCAACTGGTGGAAAGCCATGGCTGCCGCGCCTGCCATAGCCAGGACGGCAGCACCAGCCTGGGCCCGGGCTGGAAGGACCTGTACGGCCGCTCGGAGCAGTTGGCCGATGGCACCCGCGTCCAGGTCGACGAAGCCTACCTCAAGGAGTCGATTCTCGAGCCGCAGGCCAGGCTGGTCCAGGGCTATCCGCCGGTCATGGTGGCCTATACTTTCAGTCAAGATGAACTGGCCGCCGTGGTGGCTTTCATCAAGTCGCTGAGTGCCGTGGGGCAGAAAGAACAAGGCCCTGCAGACGCACAGAATGAGCTGGCGGCGCAGGGACAGCGGCTGGCCGAATCGCTGGGTTGCCTGGCCTGCCACAGCGTCGATGGCAGCCAGGGTATCGGCCCGGGCTGGCAGGGTTTGTACGGCAAGACGCAAACCCTGGCCGATGGTTCTCAGATCAAGGTCGATGAGGGCTACCTGAAGGATTCCGTGCGCCAACCCGGCGCTGCGATCGTCAAGGGTTACGCCGCGGTGATGCCGACCTTTACCCCCAATGACAAGGAACTGGACGCCCTGATCGCCTTCATCAAGTCGAAAGCTGCTGTCGACGCGGATGCCGGCAAGGTGGAATCGGGCAAGTCGCCGTAACTAGCCGGAAATGCTCCGAAACTTACCGGAGGATGACCTGATGGCTTATGTCGAGCATGCAGAAACAGAAGTCCTGCACGAACCGAAGAGCTTCTTCACGCGCTATATCTGGAGCCAGGACCACAAGGTCATCGCCATCCAGTATTCCTTGACGGCGATCTCCGTGGGGCTCGTCGCCCTGGTGCTGTCCGGCCTGATGCGCATGCAGATCGGCTTTCCCGGCAGCCTCGAGTTCATGGACGCCAGCACCTATTACCAGGCGATGACCCTGCACGGCATGATCATGGTCATCTACCTGCTGACGGCCCTGTTCCTGGGCGGCTTCGGCAACTATCTGATTCCGCTGATGATTGGCGCCCGGGACATGGTCTTCCCCTACGTCAACATGCTGAGCTTCTGGTTCTACCTGCTCTCGGTCCTGGTGCTGCTTTCCAGCTTCTTCGTCCCGGGCGGGCCCACCGGGGCGGGCTGGACACTCTATCCGCCGCAATCTATCACCCGGGGCACCCCAGGGACCGAATGGGGCATCGTGTTGATGCTGGTATCGCTGGCGATCTTCATCGTCGCCGCCACCATGGGCGGGCTGAACTATGTGACCACGGTGCTGCAGGCCCGTACTCGCGGCATGACGCTGTTTCGCATGCCGCTGTCCGTCTGGGGCATCTTCATGGCCTCGATCCTGGCCCTGCTGGCCTTTCCGGCCTTGTTCGTCAGCGCGGTGATGATGCTGTTCGACAGGCTGCTGGGCACAAGCTTCTTCATGCCGGCGGTGATCTCCATGGGGCAGCAGCTCGCGCATCAGGGTGGCAGCCCGATCCTGTTCCAGCATCTGTTCTGGTTCTTCGGCCATCCGGAGGTCTACATCGTCGCCCTGCCGGCGTTCGGCCTGGTCTCCGATCTGATCAGCACCCACGCGCGCAAGAACATCTTCGGTTACCGCATGATGGTGTGGGCCATCATTGCCATCGGCGTGCTGAGCTTCGTGGTCTGGGCGCACCACATGTACGTCAGCGGGATGAACCCGTACTTCGGCTTCTTTTTCGCCGCCACCACCTTGATCATCGCCGTGCCGACCGCGCTGAAAGTCTACAACTGGGTGCTGACCCTGTGGCATGGCGACATCCACCTGACGGTGCCGATGCTGTTCGCCCTGGCCTTTATCGTCACCTTCCTGGTCGGTGGCCTCACCGGGTTGTTTCTCGGCAACGTGATTGTGGATATCCCGCTGTCGGACACCTACTTCGTGGTGGCTCACTTCCATATGGTCATGGGGGTCGCGCCGATCCTGGTGATATTTGGCGCCATCTACCATTGGTTTCCGAAGATCACCGGGCGCCTGATGAACGACACCCTGGGCAAGCTGCATTTCTGGATAACTTTCCTGGGTACTTACTGCATCTACTTCCCCATGCACTACCTGGGGCTGTTGGGCATGCCTCGGCGCTATTACGCCTGGCAGAACTACGACTTCATCCCGCAATCGGCGCAGCAGCTGAATGCGTTCATCACCGTTGTCGCGCTGACGGTCGGGGTATGCCAGCTGTTGTTCCTCTTCAACCTGGCCTGGAGCGCCTTCAAAGGCAAGCCGGCGGGCCCGAACCCATGGGGGGCGGCCAGCCTGGAATGGCAGACGCCGGACACTCCGCCCGTACATGGCAACTGGGGGCCGGAGCTGCCGGTGGTGCACCGTTGGGCCTATGACTACAGCGTGCCCGGGATAGAGCAGGACTTCGTGCCACAGACGGTTTCTGCCCAGGAGTTGGAGCAGATGAGGCAGAACAGCGCAGAAGCCAGGATAGCGGGCGAAAGACCATGAACGGGCCGCTATTGAAAAATACTGAAAGCGCCGGCGCCGGCGGCCGTTGGAGCCAGCCCCCCGACCACTCTCGGGGACCGGCAGGCCTGGACAGGGTGAAAGCCGCAAAAGTGGGCCTGCGCATGTTCCTGGTGGTGGTGACCTCGCTGTTCCTGCTGTTCCTGCTGGCCTTCATCGCGCGTTCGCAAATGGCGGACTGGCAGCCTCTGACCGAGCCCCTGGCGCCGCTGGCCAGTGCCCGGCAACTCTGGCTGAACACGCTCCTGCTGGTGCTGGGCAGTATCAGCCTGCAGTGGGCGCGGCTGGCCGCCCGGCGGGATGCATTGAACGGGGCCACCCTCGGCTTCGCCCTGGGCGGAGTCTTCGCGATCGCCTTTCTCGGGGGGCAACTCTGGGTCTGGAAGCAGTTCGTCGACTGGGGCTATTTTGTCTCCGCCAATCCGGCCAACAGCTTTTTCTATCTGCTGACCGGTGTACACGGGTTGCACCTGCTGGGAGGCCTGGTGGCGTGGGGCAGAGTCGGCGCCAGGTTCCTGCGCCGGGTTCCGCTGTCGCGACTGGCGTCCAGCGTGGAGCTCTGCGCGATCTATTGGCACTACCTGCTGGGGCTGTGGATCGTCCTCTTCGTCCTGCTGACCAGCACGCCGGAAACCTATCAAGCCATCGCCGCATTCTGCGGCCTGAGGTGAAGCCATGGCATTGCCCTCAGCAACAGCTCCGGAAGATCCCGTCCCGCCCCCACCCGATACGCTGGTAGCGGGGTGGAAGAGCATCGCCACCGACTGGGCCTCGGATCAGGATGTGTTCAAGCGGGTGCCCTGGGGCAAGGCGATGATGTGGATCTTCCTGCTCAGCGACACCTTCATCTTCACCTGCTTCCTGACCGGCTACATGTCGGTGCGCATCAGTGCCACCGTCCCCTGGCCGAACCCCAGCGAAGTGTTCGCCCTGACCATCGGCGGCGTTGAAATCCCCCTGATCCTGATCGCCATCATGACCTTCGTGCTGATCAGCAGCAGCGGCACCATGGCCATGGCCGTGAACTTCGCCTATCGCCGTGTCCGCGGCAAATGCGCGGCCCTGATGCTGGCGACCGCGGCCTTCGGTGCGACCTTCGTCAGCATGCAGGCGTTCGAGTGGAGCAAGCTCATCGCCGAAGGCGTGCGCCCCTGGTCGAACCCCATGGGCGCCGCGCAGTTCGGCGCCAGCTTTTTCATGATTACCGGTTTCCACGGGTTGCATGTATCGGTCGGCGTCATCTACCTGTGCATCGTCGCCTTCAAGGTGTTGCGCGGAGACTACGAGCGCTCCGGCAACTATCAGATCGTCGAGATCGCCGGGTTGTACTGGCACTTCGTGGACCTGGTGTGGGTATTTATCTTCGCTTTCTTCTACTTATGGTGAGCCCGCAGAGGAGTACCGGCGATGGCACATGCACAAGGTCAACAGCATCCACTGAGCCTGTACCTGAAGATCTGGGGGCTGCTGTTCGTACTCAGTACCCTGTCCTACCTGGTCGACTACTTTCACTTCCAGGGCTACTTCAGGTGGTCGCTGATCCTGGTCCTCATGTTGTTGAAGGCCGGCCTGATCGTTTCCATCTTCATGCACATGGCCTGGGAGCGCCTGGCGATGGTCTACGCGATCCTCGTCCCGCCGTTGTGCCTGCTGGTGCTGGTTGGCCTGATGGCCGCCGAGGCGGACTACGTGTTTTCCACCCGGGGAATTTTCCTCGGGCAATGACCGGCTTCCGCCTCCGGCGTTCAAGCGCCGCAGCGTCCTATATCGTGCGCTTGAACTGATGCCATTTCTGCAGCCAGGCCACTACCCAGTGAGGCGCTGCTGCGCCGGTCCCGGCGACCTGCAGTTGCGGGTGATGGCTGATGACCTGATCCAGGATCGGCTCCTGAGCGGGTTCGACGTCCACGAAGAAAATGTGCTCGCCGTCCCTTACCGTCTTTTTCAAATTGCTGAAGTGGGCATTGGGCACCTGGATACCGAAGAAGCCGCCTTCCCAGATACAGAAGCCCAGGATCACGATCGCCAGAAAGATGAACGGCACCCAGCCTGCCGCGGACTCGGTCCAACCTGCCAGATAAGCACCGAGCAGTACCAATGCCGCGAGCGGTATGCCAATGACCGCGCCAATCTCACCGGAGTGAACGACATCCTGCTTCATGAGTGAGTTCACATCATGCAGGTGATGCTGTTCCACATCCGCATCCCGGTCGCTGAGCACATGTATCTGCTCGGTACTGATGCCGCTGGCTTCCAGCTCGCTTTCAACGGTTTCCAGCTCGTCGAGATTATCGCTGATGTAAAAATGCCGGTTCATGAGTCACCTCCTACTTCATCGTCGCAGAGGCCCCCATTTTTTCTGCAGTCGTTATCTGAAATTCCAGAGCGTTTTCCTGTTGCTCTGGATAACACCGCACGCTGATCGCTAGCTAAAAAAGTATAGCACCGACCCTGTCAACGCCTTGCTGGCCGGGGGCTGCGGGCACATAGGGCAATCTGAGGGGCGTGAGTCATTCTGTTCGAATTGGCCTGGTGAAGTGGGTATTAGCGGTTTGTTGCCCGTAGGAAATCTGGCAGCCCTTGTGCTTAAAGCCTGTCGAGCTTTTGTGCATGCCTTGTAGGTGACAAATGATTGGCCTTCCGGAGAAATTTCATCGGCATGGGGTTGCGTCGAAACACTGTATGTATGTACAGTTTTTTTACTGGGATTCTATCCAGTTCAACTCAATGCAACATGTTTCCATGGAGAAAATTTATGAAGGGAAGCTTTATCCGCTTTGTGCTTTCGCTCGGCCTTGCTGCTGGGGCTGTTGGCGCAGCTCACGCTGATAGTTCGCCTGTTGGCTTATGGCGGATGTCGACGTTCACCATTCCAGGCGGAGCTGCGGCGACTGTTCAGACGGTTTGCTTAAAAGCCGATAGCACGTGGTATTCCACAAGCGAGCCAAATTGGAACGGCAACTGGTTCAAGAACGAAAAAGATGTCCATTGGTATGGAAGTATTCCTATCTCCCAGATCGGTACCATTGCGAGCATGGCGATGGGTAAGCTGGACAGCCCTACCGCCATGACAGGCAATTATGCGGAGTGGACCGCCCCCGGTACTCCGCCCCTGTCTTTCGATAGGCATTTCACTTATTCGATGGTTTTTCTACAGGCTGACTGCCTGCCACCAAAGCAATGATCAGCAAGTTTGGGAGTAGCTAAAACTGGCGGCCTCTATAACTCTTTTGAATTGAGCTTTGGCGATAGAGCGCGATGCCTCATTTGGGCACGTTGATCAAGATGGATGCCGGCTTACTCGTATTGCAAGATCAGTTGTCCGCTCCCGGATAGCCGGACCGATGTGCGACGGAGCCACGATTATGTTTTGTATGAGCGGCAGGTGTGGATAACTCAAGAGCCGCTAGAACAATGTACGTCTGGTAGAAACAACAAAGCCCTCGCATCGTTGCGAGGGCTTTGTTCTGTAGAGTGCCACGCCGGGAGTCGAATCCAGACACTGCTTATGCAGTGTCTGCTTCAGCGCTCACCTGGCGATTTGTTACTTGCTCAGTTTGACCGCCAGTTGTGCCACGTACTGGCCTTGATGACGGGCGATCTCCAGTTCCCGGGCATCAGGCTGGCGCGAGCCGTCACCACCGGCAATGGTGGATGCGCCATAAGGCGTGCCACCGCCGACACTGGATGTATCGAACAAGGCTGGCGAGCTGTAACCGATGGGCACAATGATCATGCCGTGGTGAGCCAGGGTGGTCCACGTGGAGGTAATGGTCATCTCCTGGCCGCCGCCGGTACCTGTCGAGGTGAATACACTGGCGAGCTTGCCAACCAGGCCGCCCTTGGCCCACAGCCCGCCGGTCTGGTCGAGGAAGTTGCGCATCTGGCCGGACATATTGCCGAAGCGGGTCGGAGTACCCAGGATGATTGCGTCGTAGTCGCCCAGCTCACCTGGCGTGGCAACCGCAGCGCTCTGATCCACCTTCCCATGGGCAGCCTTGAAGGCTTCCGGGTCCATGGTCTCGGGTACGCGTTTGAGGGTGACTTCAACCCCGGGAACGCTCCGGGCACCTTCCGACACGCTCTGGGCCATTGTTTCGATATGACCGTACATCGAATGATAAAGAACCAATACCTTAGCCATGCGTACTTCCTCTTGAGGTGTGTCTTGAGCTGACTGACGGCCTGTTAAATAGGCAATCAGGTTAGTTATCCATCCCACCGTTCCACCTGCATCTGCGTGAGTCGTGGCGCATGATCGATCTAATTGGCTTCTGTGAATATGAGAAAATATCGAACGGGATGTTCGAGAAAGTTGATCTTTGAAAGCAACAAAGGCCAACCCGAAGGTTGGCCTTTGACATACTGCGTATGGGTACCAGAGAAAAACGTAATGACATGAAAGCCTCAGAATCGCCCACTGATCCCCAACAGTGGCCCCTTCTGGACAATGTCGTAGACAAAACCGTCATGGCGATAATTCACCCCCATGGCCCGGTAACCGGCCACCGCAGAAAAGCCCGGCAAGAACTCCCAGCCCGCCAGCGCGGCCAGGTCCCAGTCTTCCCGCGACTGGCCGGCGCCCGCCATGCCCCAGGATGACAACCAGAATCGCTCGTTCACGGCATAGTGCCCGCGCAGTCCCGCCATGGCGTCGGCCCAGGTGGCCTTGTCGGACCCGGACAGGCCGCCAGCAGGCCCGCCATGCAGGGTGATGGTGGTGCTGCTGTACCAGACGCGCACGCCGCCCGCGACGTCCAACCGATGATCGTCATCTCCCAACACCTGGTATCCGCCCCCCAGGAATCCCGAGGCCGTCTTGCTTTCCACCTCAAGCTTGGACGCCGGGGCGCCCGCTGGCAGACGGTTGCGGGTGTCGGTGTCGATGTACATCAGGTCGGCGAGTACGCTGTAGGGCCCGCGCCGCGCCTCGCCCATCAGCATCACCGACATATCGACGCTACGCGCGATGTCGGAGAAGTCGGATTTTATAAACTGGGTCCCGGTGCTGCGGTGGCCCACGTGCCCACGGATCCCGGCGCCCCACAGGTAAGGCCCGCCGTTGAACTGCCAGCCATCAGCATCCGCCGCCATGGCCACCATCGGCAGGCTGGATCCGGCCGTCAAGGCGCTGACCAGCAGCGCCAGGCCCGCGTGCTTGCACCGCAACGGCGAGCGTGGGTTGTCACTGTGCATCATGGTGTTTCTCCGATCAGTGCTGGGTCAGCGAGAGCGCCACGCCCTCGGCCGCACAGTCCTCTGTAGGCTTCAGGCCCGCCTTTTGCGCAGCCTTGACCTCCTCCTTCGCGGCCGCCAGGTCCGCCAGGAACGCCGGATTGCCATGCAGGCTCGCCACCGTGGCGGCCCCCATGATGCGGCCTGCATCCACGTCGCTCTGCCAGTGCGCATCGCAGATGACCCGGCTCTGGCCGTATGACAGGCCACGGGTCATCAATTCGGTGGCGCGTGCCGGATTGATCTCAGCCAGTACCAGGCCCCAGGCCCAGCCCGCGGCAGAGTGGCCGGACGGCCAGGAACCATCCGTGCGCAGCAGTGGCTCCATGTCTTTGCGGCACGTGCTTTCGTTATGCACCACGAAAGGACGGGTACGGTTGTAGGCATTCTTCCCGGCGTAGGTGGAGCCGCCTGCATCGGTCAGGGTGCGCTGCATCAAGGTGTAAAGATGCGGTGTACTTTTCTCGGTGATCGGCGTGCCCAGCGCGCAGGAGAATGTTTTCGCCGGGCCAGGGAATGACAGCGCCGCATCCGTTGCCGCGAGTTTCTCCCGAGCGGTGCCACGCAGCGCCAGCGCCGCACGCCGTGCTTCCTCATCCCGCGCAAGCGCCGCGGAGTCTGGTTTTGGCGGTGCACCGAGCAGCGCCAGGCGCACTGGCAAGTCAGCCGGGTCCAGATAGCCTGGAGCCAGCTTGAAGTGAGGGTCCGTGACCTGGGTGGCGGCATCTTCGGCGAGCAGCAGTCCCGACCCGAATAGGCCGGCCAGGGACGCGGTCATCCCCAACTGCTTAGGTAGTTTTTTCATCGATCATTCCTTTATCTATCCCTGTATCGGATGGCGCCGGTATTACCGGTTTATCAAAAACGGTATAGAGCGTTCAGATAGGCACCGGCACCGACCTTCTCTCCCGTCAGCGGGCTGTCGCGGGCGTCGGCGACCAGGGCGTAGGTCTTGATGCCGCCTTCCAGTGCCAGCTGTGGCTGCCATTGCCAGGTGAGGCCCAGCTTCAAGGTCACGTCGCGCATCCCGCCACCCGGGCGGTATTCATCGAACCGGGTGCGTGCGGCTTGCTGGGCCGTGACGCCGAAGCGCGCCATCATGTCGTTCTCATTGCTCCAGGTGCCGTACAGCGTCGAGTCCAGGGTCAAGGTCGAAGACAGTGGGTATGCCGTGGCGACCCCGGCTTCCAGGTACGCCGTGCGCCCCAGGCTTTCGCCACCGTAATGACGGTTCTGGCTCGATTGCAGGCCGCGCACGAACAGGCGGCCGGCCGGCAGGATCCAGTACGCTTCCGCCCCGACCAGGGCGGTGCTGTCCAGGTTGCCCATTCCCTTCAAGTAGTCATCGCGGCCGTCCAGGGTATGAATTCTTTCCTTGCGCCCCTGGTCATAACCGATCAGCAGGGCCACTCCGAAAGGAGCCAGCCCCGGCAAGTCCCAACGCAGCCCATCCGGGAAGGCCGCGGTAAAGGTGCCCCAGTCTTCGGTAGGCAAGACCGCTTTCAGTTTCAGCGACGGGAACGCGGCGTAGTGTGAAGAGCCTTCGTACAACGGGCCAAAGGCAACTCCGCCGCCTACCGTCACGGATGGAGTGCCGTTTGAATCGTCAAGGGCTGCATGTGCAGGTAACACCAGCGTCAATGCGAGGGCTGCACCCATGATGAACATCAGCGGGTGTCTGAAAGAATTTGAATGGTCTTTGTTTGTCATTGTTTAGTTCCTTTGGTGTGAACTCTGTAGTCCAGAGCCATCCCTGACTTAATAAGCCATATCAAACTTGGTAACCGTTGCGTCTAACGCTACTAAGGCGTCAGCCAATTGATCTAAATAACCAGTCATTATTTGAATGATTGAATTTATAGAACGACGGGCTGCGGCTGTGGAAAGCGCCATTGGCCATTCAGTATTTCGTTGCTCGGCTGATAAAGCCTGACCGTATAGTTCCAACCGGGCATAACGGGCAGGCAATTAGTGATCTTTGCGTCACAACCACCGAACTGGATGACAATCGAGCCATCATCGCTTTTCTTGGCAGTGAGGTTATTCAGCGAGTAGAGGTCATATGGGTTCTTCTGAAAGTATCCGTCTGCGTTGTAAACACTCACAGACCAGAAGCTGTTGACCGGGACCTGTCCAACTTTGAGACGGTAAACGGTTTTCCCATCGTTCTGCGGCATCACACCGCCGAGGTAGATGGCGTCCTTGCTCGGATTTCCTCCCCACCCCGTCGCAGTTCCGATCAAGTGCTGGATCGGATCGACGCTACCTTTAGGGCCAAAGGACTGGTTGTAGTTGGCAATTGTCGAACCCAGGACAGCCAGGGCATCCCGCATCTTTTTCTGGCTCGCCTGATCCCACTTCGGTACTGCGAATTCCCCTGGCCTGGCCTGGCTGACCTTGATTGCGTCCTGCAGCTCATGCACCTGCTCAAGATCTTCGCGATCCGTGGGATCGAAGAAAATGCGCACAGCGACAAAAACATAGCGTGTGCCAATATCCTCTTTCGTCAGCGTATGGCGACCGGCACCGTAAATGACGGCGGGTACGTAGTGATCTTCGTTGACCATTTGCATCGACATGAAGCGCTCACCGGCCTCAGGCAAAGTGATCGTGACTGGACCGGCATCGAGATCGAACACCGCTGATGAGTAGAGGGTGTCCCGATTCATTCGGACGACATCCTGAGCGTCGATAGGAACCGGTTCACGGTTATGAACAAACTGACCAAAACCTCCACTCGTCACCGTTTTGCCCATGTACAGGTCGGACTCGGCACGGACAAAGTTATCGACACCCACCAGCATCGCCGCGGCAGGGGATGACTGCGCGTTTGCACTCGCAAAAGTTGCCAGCGTCAGGGCGACGATGCAGGCCGTGGATGAGTAAGACATTTAAACCTCTTGATCTTATAAGAAGTGATTTCCTTCCCCGGCTTTAGGCTGTTCTTGTGCATGAGTTGCTCGCTGCAGCGCTTTCTGGGGGTGGCATTACCTTTTCCGACTGTATAAGAACGCCTCGATAGAAACTTGCCATTTGATGCCAAAAGGCCAAGCCATTACCTACCGATCAGCTTGCCGGCGGTGCTCGTACAGAAATGGCTACTCAGATCACGGTAGTTCGAGGCTATTGGAAGGCTTAGCCCGAAGTGGGCCGAAGGGGCGGGTGGGAGAGGGAGCAAGTGGTCAGGCGAAGACGCTGTCTTGAATTTTAATAATCATGTTTCAAGGCCGAGCGGTAGCGCGACGGCGAGTTCCCGGTCCAGCGTTTGAAGGCTCGAGTAAAGTGTGCTTGGTCGCTGTAACCCACCATGTAGGCAATTTCGGTTGCGGTGTATTTACCGCTGGCAATTAGTTGAAGTGCCTCGCTGCGCCGCGTCTCGTCGCGTAGATCTTCGAAGTCGATACCGCAATATTTGAGACGGCGCTGCAGCGTTCGAGAAGACAGTCCGATGTTTCTTGAGATAGCGGTAAGTTTGGATTGATCCTGGTCCGATATCCGCTCGATGAGCACGCCTGCTGCTTGCGCTGTCGACCTCAAGGCTTCGGTGACTTTCCAGGCGTCATCCCGAACAGGTTGCAGGGGCGTGTCGAGCAGCTCACGGTCGAATTCGATCATGTTGTACTGCGCGTTCATTTCAAGATTCGGCCCCAGGTATTCTTCAAGCGCCTCATCGCCTCTTTCCCTCGGGTTTTGCAGATGCACGCGTATGGCGCCAGGCTCACCGGACATGAGAGGTACTTTTCTAAGCAGCGCAAGCGTGCCGAGAATGACTTGCTTCGGATCAGCTCCGTGCTGTCCGGTAAATTGGTGGATCAGTTTCGTCGTACGGCCTTCGGTGACGATTTCTACTTCTCCTCCTTGATGCAGCAAGTCGGTATAGATCGCCGCCGTTGCGCAAGCCTGAGCGAGGTTGGTCGAGCCCAATATCAACTCGCCCCAGGCACCGAGCGAGCGTACTTCGATCAGATGCCCCACACAGGCACCGCCGAAGGGGTCCTGTGCAATAGCTGCCATTTCGTTGGCTATATGAAAACAGGCCGCTCGCGGTACCCAGGCATCAGGGTTTTGAAAAACATGAGGGGAAATGCCGTAACGCCGAAAGAACTCCAGCGGCGACACCCCACGCATGCTCAGGTAGGGGGCTATTTGCCGAAGCGTGCTGAGTTTGATGGATGGCGTGGCATTCGTCATAAGCGTTCGCACCTGTTTTTAAAGGCAATGCACGGGAAAACCGTCTTGGCCCGCAGGGAAACACTAGCGCAAAACTTTTGCCAAAGTCGCGTTATTGACAGCACAGCACAGGTCGATTCAGCGACAAGATCAACACTTTTGCAGAACCCCAAAACGAAAAAACCCGCCAGAAGGCGGGTTTTTCGGGGGTTCCAGAGATTTTGAAAGCCTTCTCTGCAACCTTGTATGGTGCCGGCACCAGGAGTCGAACCCGGGACCTACTGATTACAGGGAAGCTGCTCAGAACAATAAAATCAATAGCTTGAGCGATTCCCTATTACGTACACCATCGACTCGACCACTCCATTTACGCAGCTTTGATGAACCTTGTTACGCTACCGATTGGGTGCAATGTAGGTCATTCGTCCTGGTTCTCACTGTCGCTGTCGCCAACCCCAAGGCCGCTCAAAATCTCCCAGATAGGCAAAAATTTTCTGAGAGACCTGTAAAGATACTTCGGTATATCATCGGAATAATAGATTGCATAATCTACATCTGGTCTATAGACGTACTCCATGTATTCGGAATGGATCTCTCTTAGAAGTCCAGTCAAGTATAAGTCTCCATGGTTGACAGTGACGGACTCAATCACGCTTGTTTTAATTCCGTACCAATCTGGAAGAGATATTTCAAATTTTATTTCTTCTTGTTCTTTGTTCTTTAGAAGTTTTTTGAATTCGTTGCGAACTAATCTAATCAGTCGATTATGGAAATTCCCTTCCATGGTTTCTATCCAAAACTCTCTTTCCGATTCGGATAATTGATCGTGGATTGCTTGGATTTCTGCAAGTCGTCCTTCAAGAGAGTTTCCAGAAATTCCATTTTCTGATATTTCAGTTCTAAAACTTGAGAAAGGATTTATTGCTGCGACGTATATGACATTAGGGAATGGTTGATTTAGACCAGCAGCAATCTCACCCCAAGGCTGGGTCGAGTAACACATACTATGGTAGCCACAAGCCTCCAGCATATTTGAGATGGCGCTAGTTAGCGTGTTCAGCGCCTTCGCGCTGTGCTTAGGCATGCCTTCCTGGCCTGTCTCTAGATCGATCCAGCCTTCTATCTCCTGAAATGCGAGCGCTACAGTGATGATGGATCGATCATCGAGAAGGTTGTTTTCGAACCATTTGTAGTATGACGGGTCAGGATAATATACAGACAGTTGAGCTGTTTCATTCTCATATTTCGGTATTAAGGATATGATGCATTTGTTGTTGGAAACTAACTCTTGGGCGTATGCGTCTCGTATCGTTCGCGTTTCCATTGGTGCAACTAATATGGATGTTAACGAGCTTTCTTTTAGCCCCGGAAAAACGGTGCAGAAGTGATTTGAGTAAGCCAGTAATTCGGAGAATGCTTGTCTTTCAGTTTGTTTGGATTTTTTTAGCTCGACTATTGTCAAGCCTGCGCTTTCTGAATTTCCAACTAGATCGGCGCGGGTTGTCGAATCAGCTTCCCTTGTAAGTCTTAATTCTTTTGCTGTTAGTGTCAGATCCTCTAGATTATCTAATGTTTCATTGATTTTTTTCTCGGCTCTTTGCTGCAGCAAAATATGAATTGGCGGGAAGGAATCACCATGCCAACTCACTGGTTCCCTCCGTCCAATGATGATCGATGGGAAGTTTTCATTGTGATTCTTGAATAAGAAATCCCGAAATTCGTTTTCGCTGATGTCCATATTTCACCGAGTGAATGTTTAGAAGAATTATTTTTTGCTGCACTCAGAGGGTAGTCGCTTTTAGAAATGGGAAGGGAAAGTGGGGGCGGATCTATTTTTCATATAAAAATGGGGTGTCTGCGCGCAGCGATGCTAGCTTTGAACACAACATTTACCCGCTAATGCTTCGGTATCAACCTAGTACCTACCCCAAGGAAAACCCGTAATGGATTTACACCACGAGTTTGAGAGCAGTAAATTCTTCAACCGCGCCCGAATAGATCGACGCGCCGCCGATGCTTTGGTCGGGTTGGCTGCAGGGATTACGGCGGACGGTGTTGTGAGCATCACAGAAGCGGTTTTTCTAAAGCAATGGTTGGAAAACAATCTCGCGCATCTGAATGATCCGGTGATCAATCTGCTGTATTCGCGTTTGGCGTGTATGCTTCAGGACGATGCTCTAGACAAGGATGAGTCCCAGGAGCTGCTTAACATCCTGCGTGGTTTTTCTGGAGTGGGCATTGAGGGAGCGAAGGTCGGCGGTGCTGTTGCTCCTACGGGCCTTCCCTTCAATTTACCGGCTCCTGATTTGGTGTGGGATGGCCGGATGTTCGTATTTACGGGTGTCATGGCCTTTGGGCCGCGTAAGGATTGTCAGACGCTGGTCGAAGAACGAGGTGGTTTGATTGGGGGCGGTGTGAGTAAGAAGGTGCATTACCTGGTGGTCGGTAGCGTGGGTAATGAGCAGTGGCGCCACAGTACTTATGGAACGAAGATCATGAAGGCAGTGGAGTTGCGGGAGGCAGGAGCTTCGATTGCCATTGTGAGTGAGGATCATTGGCAAAGGATGCTGTTTGGTTGAGGTTGCTTCGTTTTTTGGTGCCTTGGAAAGGCAGCCCTTTGTCTTGGTCAGTAGATCGTCGTTGGGTTTGACGGCCTCATCGCGAGAGGCTTGTTCCTACGGGTTTCAGTGTGTGCGGACAAAAAGTGGACGTTCCAGAAACAACAAAGCCCTCGCATTTCTGCGAGGGCTTTGTTTTGTATGGTGCCGGCACCAGGAGTCGAACCCGGGACCTACTGATTACAAGTCAGTTGCTCTACCAACTGAGCTATACCGGCGTGTGGGCGACGATTATAGCGATTGGCGGGGTTCTGTAAACCCCTGAAATCTGACTATTTTTGCTTTGTGCCGGGCTCTAGCTGCGGACCAGCACTTTCTTGAGTTTTTCGAGGGCGCGCCATGAGCGGCTGTTGCGCAGGGCGTGCAGTGCAGCTTCGGCGCGGTCGGCGCGTTGGCGTTCGGCGATCAGGGCCTGTTCCAGGTCGGTGGCGGGGGCGACGAAGCGGTGGCCGGGGTTGAACTGGAATTCGTCGAGGTTGCACGGCGGAATGTCGAAGGCGCCCTTGAGGTTCAGGTGTTCTTCGGCCAGGTAGAAGGTGTTGATGCCGTCGAACACCACCGGGTGGTAGCCGGCGCCGGTGACCAGGGTTTCCCAGGCCTGGTCGCGGTTCCATGGGGTTTCGATCAGCAGGATCCACGGCCGCCAGCGGTTGAAGTCCATGCTGCGCAGCACGGTTTCTTCGTGGCCTTCGACGTCGATCTTGAGGAAGTGGATGGGGCCGCCGACGTGGGCCTCGCAGATGTCGCTCAGGGTGCGTGAGCTGACGATCTGGGTCTGCACCTGCATGCCGGCGTCCTTGTGCTGCTGGGCGATGGCGGGGTCGAGGGTGGACAGGCCGGTGTCGGCGATGCCGTAGAAGGTCAGGGCCTCGGCGTTGTCGCCCGCAGCGCATTGCAGGTTGGTGTCCCTGGGCCGCTCCTGGCACAGGGCGTGGTAATAGCTCGGCACCGGTTCGACGTTGATGCCGCGCCAGCCGCGATCGTAGAAGGCGCGGGTCACCGAGTCGGCGGTGGGGTGGTTGGCGCCGACGTCGATGTAGAAGCCGTTTTCAACGTGTTTGAGCGCGCGCCACAGGCGGATGTCTTCGAAATTTTGTGCATAAGAAATGAACGTCACTGTCTTTTCCCGTCAATCACAAAGGTTCTGGATCGGACGCGCCCGCGAGCGCCTGCGTCTGTATAACAAGCGTCGCCGACCGGCGCAATTTGCCGCGCCTGTGGTGCCGGTTTTCGGCTGTTATGTCCTTTGGCATTGACGCTTATGCACAATCGATGGCTGTCGCGCGGCTGTTTTCGCTGATTTTGTGGATCCGTTCTCAACTCGCCGCAACTGGCTGTTTTTTCGCTGATTTATTTTTGTGAACAAAAAATGACCAGCTCTGTATTGAGGCTGTAGCAGGCGCTTTCAGCGGCTTTGGCGGGATTTCATCAACAGAGTTATCCACAGGCTGGATGGGATGATGGATCCAGCTTATCCACGTTCCGCCAGCAGCATCAGGTTGCGTGGGGTGAGCGGTGCCGGGCAGAACAGGCCCAGTTGCACGCGGTAACCCTGTTCCTGCAAAAACAGCCCGCGATCAAGCACCAGCCACAGCTCCAAGGGCCGGCGAAACAGGCCGCGCAGCAGCTCCAGGTTGCGGACGTGGGCCAGGCGCTGCCAGCCGGCGGCTTCCAGCGCCGGCCAGTCCTGCGAACCGACTGTGGGTAAGTCCTTGAGGGCCGCCAGGTCGCGGCAGTAGTCGGCGAAGGGTTTGTCCAGCCAGCTGGCGGGCAGCGACGGGGTGGGCAGGTATTCGTCGACCCCGCGCAGCCGCCGTTGCAGCAGGTCGAAGGCCAGGCGGCGGGCCATGGAGCTGTCGCGTTGGCGGCGCACCCGGGCGCCGGCGGTGACGGTCTCGTTCAGGGGCAGGCCCAGGTCGTCGAGGGACAGTTGCAGCGCCGAGCCTTTGGCCGGGCCGGAGAGCGGCTGGTACTCGGCGTGGCTGATGCGGTTGTAGCAGCAGGGCGCGATAGCCAGCTGGCGGCAGCCGCGTTCGCTGGCCAGTTGCATCAGGCGTACATGCAGGTCGCCACAGGCGTGCAGGGCCACCGGGGTGTGTTCGGCGCTCAGGCGGGCAGCGGCGTCGGCGGCGAGTACGTCCTGCTGCAGGTGGCTGACCGGTAGCTGATGGTGTTCGCTCAGTTGCCGGCCGCTGGCGACCAGCGCCGGGTCGTATTCCAGGCAGGTCAGCCGTTGCCCGGGTTGCAGCAGGCGACGGCCGAGGTGGCCCTTGCCCGAACACCAGTCCAGCCAGTGGCCGGGTGCCCGGGTGAACTCCAGGCAGGCGGCGAAGGCTTCGATCTGCTGCCATTTGCGCCCGGGCACATCGACATTGAGGCGCTGGCGGGCGGCTGGTACCTCGTGCATCGGCAGCTCGGCCACGGCACCGAGCGCGGCGGCGGTCCGCGCCAGATCGGGGAAGGGCGCGGGAGCATCGAGCCGTTCTGGGTGGTTATGGCTGGCCTCGGCATCGTCCAGGCTGCGCTGGCGCAGCCATTGGGCGAGTTCGCGGTGTCGGGCTTCCCAGGGCAGTTGAGGCTCGGTGAAGGGGCGTGGGCGCCAGAGCGGTTGATGGTCCAGCAGGAAGCGGTCCAGGGCCTGGAAGCGGCTGAGGAGTTCGGGGCCTTGGAGGATGGAGGGCATGCTGGGCTGCTCAGGATAGGGGCCGTAGGAGCGAGGCTTGCCCGCGATGAGAGCGTCGCGGGTTATCTGGTACACCGCGTTATCGTTTATCGCGGGCAAGCCTCGCTCCTACAGAAGCAGTTCAGCGGCCTTGGCATTGCTCGACGCGCAGCCAGCGTTCCAGCAGCTTGAAGCCTTGCACCAAAACATAGGACATCAGCAGGTAGAACACCCCGGCGGCGAAGAAAATCTCCACCGGCAGGTAGGTGCGGGCAATGATGGTGCGGGCCATGCCGGTCAGTTCCAGCAGGGTCACGGTGCTGGCCAGGGCGCTGGCCTTGAGCATCAGGATCACTTCGTTGCTGTAGGCCGGCAGGCCGATGCGCGCGGCCCGGGGCAGGATGATGTAGAACAGCGCCTTGGGCTTGGACATACCCAGGGCCCGCGCCGCTTCGATCTCGCCCGGCGGGATGGCCTGGATTGCCCCGCGCAGGATCTCGGCGATATAGGCCGCGGTGTGCAGGGTCATGGTGGCGGTGGCGCACCAGAACGGATCGCGCAGGTACGGCCACATCGCGCTGTTACGCACTGCGTCGAACTGCGCCAGGCCGTAGTAGACCAGGAACAGCTGCACCAGCAGCGGCGTGCCGCGGAAGAAGAAAATGTAGGCATAGGGCAGGGCGCGCACGTACCACAGGCGCGACGAGCGGGCGATGCCCAGCGGAATGGCCAGCAGCAGGCCGGCGATGACCGCGATGGCCACCAGTTCCAGGGTCAGCGTGGCGCCCTGGGCCAGCTTGGGCAGCCACTTGATGATCACTTCCCAGTTCATTGGGCGCTCCTCGCGAAGCCGCGAGCGGCGCGTTTTTCCAGGAAATGCATGCCGGTCATGGCCAGCACGGTCAGGCCCAGGTACATGAAGGCCGCCACCATATAGAAGGTGAAAGGTTGCTTGGACACGGTCACGGCGATCTGCGAGTGACGCATGATTTCTTCCAGGCCGATCACCGACACCAGCGCGGTGTCCTTCATCAGGATCATGAACAGGTTGCCCAGGCCCGGCAGGGCGATGCGCCACATCTGCGGCATGATCAGCCTGGTGAAGATCCGCCATTTCGACAGGCCCAGGGCCACGCCGGCCTCACGATGGCCCTTGGGGATGGCGAGGATCGCGCCACGGAACACTTCGGTGGCGTAGGCGCCGAAGCACAGGCCGAGGGCGATGACCCCGGCGGCGAAGGCGTTGAGTTCCAGCTCCGGGTTGCCGAAGAACTCACCCAGGGCGCGCATCAGGTTGACGGTGCCGAAGTAGATCAGCAGCACCCAGAGCAGTTCGGGAACGCCGCGCACCAGGGTCGAATAGGTGCCGCCAAGCCATTGCAGCGGCTTGTACGGGGAAGTCTTGGCCAAGGCGCCGAGCAGGCCGAGCACCAGCCCCAGGCACAGCGCCGAAAGAGCCAGCTTGACGGTCATCAGCGCGCCAGCGGCGAGCGCCGGGCCGAATCCGTAGAGATCGATATTCATGGATGGTTATTCAAGTCGCGGCAGGCTTTGCTAAGGACCGGCACCCTCGGGGAAGGGCGCCGGGCAGGCCAGTCAGTATCAGTAGATGCTGAACGGGAAGTACTTGTCGTTGATCTTCTTGTAGGTGCCGTCGGCCACGATTTCCTTCAGGGCGGCGTTGAGCTTCTCGCGGATCGGATCGTTCTTGCGCACGGCGATGCCGATCTTGTCGCTTTCTTCAACCGGGTCGCCCTTGAACTCGTAAGGCTTGCCCGCTTCGCTTTTGAGCCACTCGTAGTTGACGTACTTGTCGGCCAGGATCGCGTCCAGGCGGCCGGACGTCAGGTCGAGGAAGGCGTTTTCCTGGGTGTCGTAGAGCTTGATGGTGATGTCGTCGCCCAGGTTGTCTTCCAGCCAGGTGCCGGCCAGGGTGGCGCGCTGCGCACCGATGATCTTGCCCTTGAGGGAGGCTTTGTCGGTCTTGAAGTCGGTCTTGTCTTTAGGCGCGATGAACTGCAGCTTGTTGGAGTAGTACGGGTCGGTGAAGTCCACCGCCTGCTTGCGCTCGTCGGTGATCGACATCGAGGAGATCAGGAAGTCGAACTTCTTGGCGTTCAGGGCCGGGATGATGCCGTCCCAGTCGGAGGTGACCACTTCGCACTCGACTTTCATCTTGGCGCACAGGGCATCGCCGACGTCTTTGTCGAAACCGACGACCTGGCCGCTGGCATCCTTGTTGTTGAACGGCGGGTAGGCCGCTTCGATGCCCATCTTCAGTTTGTCGGCGGCCATCGCATTGGCCGAGAACACCAGAGTGGCGGCAGCGGCCAGGAGGAATTTCTTATAGCTCTGCATGCGTGTTGCTCCGTTAGCGGTTGCTGGACATGAATTGTTTGCAGCGTGCCGAAAGCGGGTTCTCGAACACCTGCTGTGGCGATCCTTGCTCTTCCACCAGGCCCTGGTGCAGGAACACCACTTCACTGGAGACCTGACGGGCAAAGCCCATTTCGTGGGTGACCAGCAGCATGGTCCGGCCTTCTTCGGCCAGGGCGCGGATCACGTTGAGCACTTCCTGGACCATTTCCGGGTCCAGTGCCGAGGTCGGCTCGTCGAACAGGATGACTTTGGGCTGCATCGCCAGGGTGCGGGCGATGGCGGCGCGTTGCTGCTGGCCGCCGGAGAGCTGGGCCGGGTAGGCGTGGCGCTTGTCGGCGATGCCGACCTTGGCCAGCAGCGCTTCGGCCACTTCGATGGCTTCGGCCTTGCTCTGGCCGAGCACCCGACGCGGCGCCTCGATGATGTTGTCGAGCACGCTCATGTGCGGCCAGAGGTTGAAGTTCTGGAACACGAAGCCGATTTCGCTGCGCAGGCGGTTGATCTGCTTGCCGTCGGCGGCAACCAGTTCGCCGTTCTTGGCGGCCTTGAGCTTGAGTTCTTCACCGGCCACCAGGATCTGGCCCTGGTGTGGGTTTTCCAGGAGGTTGATGCAACGCAGGAAGGTGGACTTGCCGGAACCGGAGGAACCCAGGATCGAGATCACATCGCCGTCGCGTGCGGTCAGCGAGACACCCTTGAGTACCTCCAGCGAGCCGTACCGTTTGTGCAAGTTGCGGATTTCAAGCGCGGGCGTGGCCTCAGCCATGTGCGGTCCTCATGAGTTCATTGCGCTCCTGCTGGTAGCGGCTTTTCTGGCGAGGCGCCAACCTAGCATAGCGTTCGAATGACAGCCAACAGCGCTTCAGGGTGTAAGCAGACGGCGTGTGACAGGTTGTCGCATCGGCACAGCAGACTGTCGCCCCGTCAACAACCGAACGCCCGTTTGAACCCTGTTCCCAGCGGGTGTCGCGTAAAAAAAGGCGCGATGGTGCCAGCTTTGGCCAGGTGTTGGAAGGGTAAAACGGCCAAAGGTTGCGTATCCGCCCTCTATTTGTGCGTCGCACACTTTTTGTGTGTGTTTCTGGTGCGCTGCTTCGTTCTGCAAATGGGTGGTGCGGTAACGTTCTGGCGCAAGGCCATTAATCTCAAGGACTTGCGCTCATCCGTCGGTCGCCTTCGCAGGCCGCGCCGGCTGGGAGCCTGTAACATTTTGGCGCAAATCTTGCGTAAGAAATAAAGAACGCCCTGTTGGATTCTTTTTACGAGAAAGAATATCCAGGCCGGGTGGACGCTTTCGCTTTCTTCGCAAAGGTAGTTTCAATGAGCAGTACGCAGACCTCCAATGACCTCGAACAGGGGCTCAAACCGCGGCATGTCACCATGCTGTCGATCGCCGGGGTAATCGGCGCCGGGCTGTTCGTCGGTTCCGGCCACGCCATCGCCGAAGCCGGCCCTGCCGTGCTGCTGGCCTATGCGGCCGCGGGCACCCTGGTGGTGCTGGTGATGCGCATGCTGGCCGAAATGGCCGTCGCCTCGCCGGACACGGGTTCCTTCTCGACGTATGCCGACCGCGCCATCGGCCACTGGGCCGGTTTCACCATCGGCTGGCTGTACTGGTGGTTCTGGGTGCTGGTGATTCCGCTGGAGGCCAACGCCGCCGCGACCATCCTGCATGCCTGGTTCCCCGACATCGCGATCTGGGCCTTTACCCTGGTCATTACCTTGCTGCTGACCGCGACCAACCTGTTCAGCGTGAAGAACTACGGTGAGTTCGAGTTCTGGTTCGCCCTGATCAAGGTCGTGGCGATCATCGGCTTCGTGGTGCTCGGCCTGCTGGCGATCTTCGGCCTGCTGCCGACCAGCAATGTCAGCGGCGTCTCGCACCTGTTCGATACCCAGGGCTTTTTGCCCAACGGCATGGGCGCGGTACTCGCCGCCATGCTGACCACCATGTTCTCGTTCATGGGCACCGAGATCGTCACCATCGCCGCCGCCGAATCGAAGAACCCGGGCCAGCAGATCAGCAAGGCCACCAATTCGGTGATCTGGCGGATCGGCCTGTTCTACCTGGTATCGATCTTCATCGTCGTGGCCCTGGTGCCATGGAATGACCCGAGCCTGGCCCAGGTCGGTTCCTACCAGACCGTGCTCGATCGCATGGGCATCCCCAACGCCAAGCTGATTGTCGATCTGGTGGTGCTGGTGGCGGTGACCAGTTGCCTGAACTCGGCGCTCTACACCGCCTCGCGCATGCTGTTCTCCCTGGGCAAGCGCGGCGACGCCCCGGCGGCGGCCAAGCGCACCAACACTAGCGGCACGCCTTACTGGGCGGTGATCCTGTCCACCGCAGCCGCCTTCCTCGCGGTATTCGCCAACTACGTGGCACCCGCCGCGGTGTTCAATTTCCTGTTGGCCAGTTCCGGCGCCATTGCCTTGCTGGTGTACCTGGTGATCGCGGTATCGCAGCTGCGCATGCGCCAGAAACGCACGGCGGCCGGCGAGAAGATCGCCTTCCGCATGTGGCTGTTCCCGGGCCTGACCTACGCGGTGATCGTGTTCATCGTCGGGGTACTGACCATCATGCTGTTCCAGGAAGGGCACCGTATGGAGATCGTCGCCACCGGCCTGCTGAGCATCGTCGTGATCGCGGCGGGCCTGCTGGTTGCGCGTCGGCGCAAGCTGGAGAAGCAGGCGGCCGGTGTATTGAGCCGCGCCTGAGTTTTTCCCGGTAACGAAAAAGGCCGCTGTCAGTGCTGACAGCGGCCTTTTTTATGGCCTGTACCGACGCTTTCGCGGGCAAGCCTCGCTCCTACAGATGAAGGTGATCCGTAGGAGCGAGGCTTGCCCGCGATGACGATTGAACATTCGACGCAGCAGTGAGGGGGCATGCATGACGCGCTGTAGCCGCAGGCCGCGCCAGCGGCTACAGATTGTGTTGAGGCTTATTTCTGCATCAGGGCTTCCGAGGCGGCCAGGTAGGCGGCCTGGAACTCCGGGCTTTCGATCCAGGCCAGGGCGCCGGCCTCGTCGCTCTCGGTGGACCACTGGCGGTACTCGATCAGGGCGGCGAGGATGAAGTCCATGGCGCCTTCCTCGCCTTCCTGCTCGTAGACGATCTCCAGCAGCGGGTCTTCCAGGAACGCCGCGCACATCGCCTGCTGGCTGGTCTTCTCGGCGTCGATCATCTTCTTGAACAGCTCGGTCAGGTCCACTGATTCGAAGTCGATGCGGTCGTCGTTCGGGTCCAGCTCCACCGGCGCAGCGTTGCGCTGGGTGCGGTTCTGCTTGGCCTTGGTTTTCGCCCGCTGGGCTCTTTTGTGTTGCTTGTTCGCAGATGCCATGGGCGTCGTACCTTTTGCGCAAAGAGGGGGCCAGGGATGGATACAGTGTCCGGCCTGGCTTTCAGGCGGCAGAGGATGCCAGTAAATGCGCTGCCTGGCACGCTCAACGGCTACCGCTGATCAGGCGTCCCGGGGTGTCGCTGGGCAACGCGGCGTGTTGCAGCCAGGCCAGGGCGATCGGCCACAGGCGGTCCTGGTAATGGCTGCGGAAAAACGCGAAGTGCCCGACTTCCCGCTCGCCGATGTCCTCGGGTTCGATGCGCCAATGGCTGCGCTGGCTGGCGGTGAAGTAGCCCAGCAGGCGCTCGATGGCCGGCACGGTGCCGTAAGGGTCGTCGCTGATGCTGATGGCCAGCAGTTGCGCCTTGACCCGGGCGAAGGGCAGCGCCGGATCCCGGCGCGCCAGGTGGCGCCCGCTGGGCCGCCGTTGATAGTGCGCGGTGGGCGTGGCCCAGTCGCGCACCACGCCGGCGGGGGTGTCCTCCAGCCAGCCCAGGCGCTTGCCGGGGAAGTAGCCGTAAATCGCCGTCAGCAGCGGCATCACGACATGCCATTTGCCCAGCATGCGCCAGCGGCTCGCCGGGGCGTAGTCGCGCCAGTAGGCGAACTGCGCGCCTACGGTCACCACGCGGCGGATCAACTGCCCGGATGCGCCCAGCCCCGCCGCGCAGCCGCCGAAGCTGTGCCCGACCACGTCGATGGGCTGGCCGGGGCATTCCCGCTGGGCGCGTTGCAGCATGGCTTCGAAGTCCAGGCTGCCCCAGTCCGACCAGGACGCCTTCAGCTTGCGCATCGAGGCCGGCCGCGACTCGCCGATGCCGCGGTAGTCGTAGGTGATGACGTCGAGGCCATGGCTGAACAGGTAATCGGCGAACCGTGAATAGTGCCGGCAACGCACGGAGGTGGCGGCATTGATGATCACTACTGGGCGTGCGGGGTCCGGTTCGGCATGGCGCCAGGTGAAACCACCCAGGATAAAGCCATCGGCGGCGGGTTCGCGGAAGGCTGTGCCGGGGCTGCTGGTCACGGTGCTGGCCGGGTGCAGGGGCGAGGATGGGGATTGCACGGTCATCGGCGCGTATTCCTTTGCGGGCGAAAAGGCGTGTCGGCTCTTTTTAAGTGCAAGCATTAATAACCGCCTTGTCCGCGCCGTGGCAACCGTCGGGACAGGCGCGTTGCTAGGTACTTTTGGTTAAAAGCATCACACCGAATCGATCTAAACGGCCTGGCATCGGGGCGTACACTGAATATCAGGGCCTGGGGGCGATCACGGATGCATGACGCTTACGGGCTGTTCATTCGAGCATCGTTTGCCTGAGGCGTAGCTGGGCTATTCAAGATGAAAAGGGGAGACCCGGACGCTGCCGTTCTGGGGCTGGGCTCTTGGCGGTGGCGTTTCCCATTCAGTGGTTCGAGACGAACCCGGGAGTGCTCATCATGAAGTCCTTTTACTTGTGTGTCGTAACAGGCGTTCTCGCGGCGTTCCTGTCACTCGCGCCGTTCAGCGTACAGTCCGCCACCCCCAGCAACGAACCCATCGACCCGGCGGGCGTGCAGTTGGAACCTCAACAGCAGAACGGCATTACCTATCTGTCCGGCGGTATCGGTCTGGACGAATCGCGGACGCTCTTGCAGACCAAGGGGTACAACCTGCACATGACCTTTTCCGTCGGCCCGGAAAACAAATACACCTCGGATGTCGACCTGGCGATCCAGAATCCGCAAGGGCAGCCGGTCCTGACCCTGAATCAGGTGGGCCCCATCGTTTTTGTGCAACTGCCGGCCGGCAAGTACCAGGTTGTCGCCACCCGTGGCGGGCGTACCGAGCGCAGCGCGGTGGATATGAAAGTGGCGGGCATTCGCGACCTCAACCTGCATTGGAATGAAGGTTATTGAGTGAAGGCTGCAATGCTGAAAACAGGCGCATCAAATCGCAGGCAATAAAAAACCCCTGAATCTTGCGATTCAGGGGTTTCGGTATTAGTGGTGCCCAGAGACGGAATCGAACCGCCGACACGGGGATTTTCAATCCCCTGCTCTACCGACTGAGCTATCTGGGCAACGGGGCGCATTAAACGGGTTTTTCGGGGGGGCGTCAAGCAAGTTTTGAAAAAAAGTTTAATTATTACCGCCGCTTACGTTCCCGCCCCGATTTGAGTGCAATTACTCGGACGGCGGCACGTAGCCGTCGGCCTTGGCGTATTCCTCGCCGGAGAAGAACTTGTCCATCTCGCCCTGCAGGTATTTGCGGTCTTCGGCGTTCATCATGTTCAGGCGTTTTTCGTTGATCAGCAGGGTCTGGTGTTTCTGCCAGTCGGCCCAGGCCTTGGCCGACACGTGCTCGAAAATCTCCTGGCCCTTGGCACCCGGGTACGGAGGACGCTCCAGGCCCGGCAATTGTTCTTTGTACTTGCGGCACATTACGGTGCGGGTCATTGCAACTCTCCTGCGTTCAATACGTCGGCCGCGCGTTTGAGCAGCTTTTTCACCGGGGCGGCAAGGCCCAGGCGCGGCGGGGTGGCGAGGTTATACCAGAGCCAGTCGGCCTCGGCCACGTGATGGGTGGATGCCTGGACCTGCACCAGCCAGGGCTCGATGGCCAGCTGGAAGTGACTGAAGGTGTGCACCAGCCCGGGCATTTCCTGTTGCTTGCCCAGCTCCAGCGAGTGCTGCGAAGCCAGGTGTTCCAGGTCCGCCAGGTCGTCCAGCTCCGGCAGGCTCCACAAACCGCCCCACAGGCCGCTGGAGGGCCGGCGGTACAGCAGGATGGCGCCTTCGTGGTTGGCCAGCATCGGCATCAGCGTGCGTTTCTGCGGGACCGTCTTGCGTGGCTTGGGAATCGGGTAGCGGGTTTCCAGGCCCAGCATGTGCGCTTCGCAGCCTCTTTCCAGGGGGCACAGCAGGCAGCTGGGTTTGCTCCGGGTACAGAGGGTGGCACCCAGGTCCATCATCGCCTGGGTGTAATGGTTCACCCGGGTCTGGGGGGTGAAGCGCTCGGCCGCGGCCCACAGCTGCTTGGCCACCCTGGGTTCGCCCGGGTAGCCCTCCTGCGCGGTAAAGCGCGCCAGCACCCGCTTGACGTTACCGTCGAGGATCGGCGCGCGCAGGCCCATGCTGATGCTGGCGATGGCGCCGGCGGTGGACAGGCCGATGCCCGGCAGTTCGGTGAGTTTTTCCACGTCGCGGGGAAACTCGCCGCCATACTCGGCGACCACGATCTTCGCGGTCTTTTGCAGGTTGCGCGCGCGGGTGTAGTAACCCAGGCCGGTCCACAGGTGCAGCACTTCGTCTTCCGGCGCGGCGGCCAGGGCCTGGACCGTCGGCAGCGAGGCCATGAACCGGTCGAAGTAGTTGAGCACGGTGCTGACCTGGGTCTGCTGCAACATGATTTCCGAGACCCATACCCGATACGGGTTGATCTCTTGCTGCCAGGGCAGGTCATGGCGGCCATGGCGGTCGTACCAGTCCAGTACCGCCGGTGCGAACTGCTCGGCCCTCATCGTTTGAACAGCCCTTTGAGCGCGTTTTTCAGTTCCGGGCTGACCTTATCGCCCAGCTTCTCATCGAGTTTTTCGCTGAGGCGATCGCCGGCCAGCTTGGCCGCGACCTGGCCCAGGCCGTCGCGGTCCAGGCGGCAGGCCTTGGCGCCCAGTTCCAGCGGGCCGCGGCAGCGCAGCGGCAGTTCGATGCCGACAAAACGCTCGCCGACCTGGCAGGCCGGGTCCGGCATGTCGCTCTTGTCGCCTTCGACGACGATGCCGACGCGGTAATCCATGCCCAGTACGCGCAGGTCGATGTCGCCATTGCCTTTGACGCTCATGCCCGGGATGCGCACTTTCAGGTCCGGGTTGCTGGCCACGCCGTTGCGCAGGGTCAGGTTGCCCTTGAGTTCCTGGAAGGGTGTGTCCTTGCCCCGCGGCTCGCTGCTCAAGGTCTTGCGGTTCAGCGTGGCGATGCCCTGGCACACTTGCTGTTCGAGGTTGGCATTGAGCAGCACGCCGTTGTTGACGACGAAGCTGGCGTTGCCGTTGAGGCCGTCGACCAGCGCTTTCTGGCTGTTGCCGCTGCTGGTCAGGTTGCTGTCGAGGGTCACCAGGCCCTTGACCGGCGGGGTCTGCCCCTGGCTTTCCAGGATGCGTTCCACCGGTACCCGGTTGATTCTGGTCTGCAGGCTCAACTGTGGCGTTGGCTGGCGCACGTCGAGGTTGCCGTTGGCTTCGAAGCTGCCGTTGTACAGCTCGCCGCGCAGGCCTTCGAGTTTCAGCAGGCCGCCCTGGCCGTTGGCCTTGAGCGTGGCGTTCTGGATCGGCAGCTTGTCCAGGGTCAACTGGCCGAAGCTCAGGTCGGCGTCCACATCCAGCTTGCTCAGGCGTTCCACCGGCAGCAGGCGCTCGGTGCTCCAGGCGCCCTTGGTCGGCGCGTCCGGCAGCGGCGAGTTGCCGGCCCCTGCGACGGCGCTGGCTTCGCTGCTCTGCACTTCGGCCTTGCGTGCCACCGCGGCGCTGTTGGCTTCGGCGGATTTCGGCGGCAGGTAGCGGTCGACGTCGAAGGTGTCGGCCTTGAGCTGGGCGCGCAGCGATTGCTTGGCCAGGTCTTCGACCGCCAGGCGGCCGCTGAAGCTGCTGTCGTCGAGTTTCAGGTTGATGTTTTCCAGGGCGATGCTGTTCGGCGTGGCGGACAGGCGGCTGACCAGCTCGACCTTGCTCAGGCTGCCTTCGGCCATGGCCGGCAGGGTCTGCCCAATGCTGTCGACGAACTTGGCCAGGTCGAACTGGGCGATGGAAATGCCGCCGTTGAGCTGCGGGGTCTTGTCCAGGTCGTTGACCTTGAGCTCGCCGATGGCGCGCAGCTGGTTGAGCGAGAGCTTCAGGCTGTTCCATTCGGCGACGTTGGCGGCCTTGTCCAGCAGCAGCTGGCCCTGGGCGGCGAAGGTCAGGGTCTTGCCTTGCAGCGGATCGCCGGCGGCTTCGCCGGACAGTTTCATGTCTTCGAACTGGTAGCGCTTGAGGACGCGGTCGAAGCGCAGCTCGCCCTTCAACTCGGTGCGCACGCGCACGACCGGCTGGGTGCTGGCGAGGAAGGCAGTGAGCTTGACCGGGGTATTGGTCGCTTCGTGGATCGGGCCGGTGCTCAGTTGGATGCTTTCGGCGGTGAACTGCTTGCCGCTCTGTTCGTCGTTGTATTCCACCCGGGCGTTGTTCACGGTCAGGCTGTCGATATCCAGGCGGATCGGCTGCGCCGGTTTTTCCGTGGTGGCCGGGGTCGTGGTTGTGGTTTCGCCGGTGCTGGTGGCCGGGGTTGCGGCCTGCTTGTCGGCGGGAGCGACCTTGCCGATGTCTTCCCAGTTGCCGTGGCCATCCTTGTTGCGGGTCAGGCGCAGGTTCAGGCCTTCGACACGCACATCGCTCATCTGCACTTCGCGGCGCAGCAGCGGCAGCACGCGGACCGACAAGCCGAGCATCTGCAAATCGGCGAACGGCTGGGTCGGGTTGGCCAGGGTGGCGACCCCGGCTTCATGCAGTTCGAGGCCGAGCCAGGGGAACAGGCTCCAGCCGATATCGCCATTGAGCGTCAGCTCGATGTGGGCCTTGTCGCGGGCTATCTGGCGAATTTCTTCTTTGTAGTCGTTGGGATCAAACAGGTGAGTCAGGGCGAAGCCGAGAGCCACGATGATCAGCAACAGCCCGAGAAGTACCAGACCCAGGATTTTGCCGAACGCTTTCATGGGCGAGTCCTTGTAGTGTCGAATTCGAATTTAGCCGGGGAGTATAACGCCCCGGACCTGGCCGCTGGTCACTGATCGCTTTGCAGCACATCCAGCGGTATCTGCAGCTTGGCCGCCAGCGCCTGGGCTTCGAGGTGCCCGGCGGGGGCCAGCAGGCGCAAGGTGGCGCCGTGCCGGGCGGCCATTGTCCGGGCTTCGCTCACCAGTCGCTCGGCCACGCCGCGACGCCGGGTGATCTTGCGCACACACAATTGGGACAGGTGCCAGACGTCTTGGTGCCGTTGCAGGCGGGCGGCGCCCAGCAGGCGGTCGTTGAAGCGCCCGGCGATCAGGCCGCCGTCGCCCAGGGCGGCCTCGATCAGTTCCATATCGTCGCGCTGCGGGGCGAACAGCCAGGGCGGGGCGTCGCGGTAGATCTTCTGCAGGTCCTGTTGATCCTGATAGCTGGCTTGTTTCAGCGACTCGACAACGATGGGCATGGGGAATCCTGTGCAGAGCGAAGGAATGGCTGGCCATTATCGACAGCAGCGCGCGGGCTGGCGAGGGGCAGGCTTCTGTAGGAGCGAGGCTTGCCCGCGAAGCGTTCTGCCTGACACACCGCATAACACCCATCGCCGGCAAGCCTGGCTCCTACAGCAGCGTTATTGCCGTCTTGCGGAGCAGATGACGCTGAAAAGGTGATGGCAGTTTGCTTTTTCTGTCACGAGCAAATGGTAATCTCTCGCAGTTCATCTGCCCTTCCGCGACCAAAAGTCGCACTCTATGGAGCTTCACTCGATAAAACGGCCACGTCTGCGTGCAAAGGTCGTGAGTGGAGAGTGGCCGGCGAATAATTCCAATAATTGGGGGAAACACTCATGAGCACTAGCACCGAGGCGGGCGCGATTGCCGCCCAGCCGGCGTTCTTGTCCAAAGAACGCATCATCGCCAAGCCCGGTTTCAACCGTTGGCTGGTTCCACCGGCCGCCCTGGCCATCCACCTGTGCATCGGCATGGCCTACGGCTTCTCGGTGTTCTGGTTGCCGCTGTCCAAGGCCCTGGGCGTGACCGCCCCGGTGGCTTGCGCCCCGGACATGAGCTTTATCGCGCAGGTCTTTTCGTCCCAGTGCGATTGGCCGATCTCGATGCTCGGCTGGATCTACACCCTGTTCTTCATCTTCCTCGGCTGCTCTGCGGCGATCTGGGGCGGCTGGCTGGAACACGCCGGCCCGCGCAAGGCCGGTGTGGTATCGGCGCTGTGCTGGTGCGGCGGCCTGCTGATTTCGGCGCTGGGTATCTATACCCACCAGATCTGGCTGATGTGGCTCGGCTCCGGCGTGATCGGCGGTATCGGCCTGGGCCTGGGTTACATTTCGCCGGTGTCGACCCTGATCAAATGGTTCCCGGACAAGCGCGGCATGGCCACCGGGATGGCGATCATGGGCTTCGGCGGTGGTGCGATGGTCGGTGCGCCGCTGGCGGCGGCACTGATGAGCCACTTCGCTTCGCCAACCGGCGTCGGCGTCTGGCAGAGCTTCCTGGTGATGGCGGCGATCTACTTCGTGTTCATGATCGGTGGCGCGCTGTCGTACCGCGTGCCGCCGACCGGCTGGAAGCCCGAGGGCTGGACCCCGCCGGCGAAAAAAGCCGCGAACGCGATGATCACCCACCGTCATGTGCATGTGAACGTGGCCTGGAAAACCCCGCAGTTCCGCCTGGTATGGCTGGTGCTGTGCCTGAACGTTTCCGCGGGTATCGGCATCCTCGGCATGGCTTCGCCGCTGTTGCAGGAAGTCTTCGCCGGCAAGCTGCTGGGCAATGAACTGGCCTTCGGTCAGCTGGATGCCTCGCAACTGGCGTCGATCGCTGCGATCGCCGCCGGCTTCACCGGTCTGTTGAGCCTGTTCAACATCGGTGGTCGTTTCTTCTGGGCGTCGTTCTCCGACTACCTGGGGCGCAAGAACACCTACTTCGTGTTCTTCGCCCTGGGTTTTGCCCTGTATGCGCTGATCCCGAACCTCGGGCACCTGGGCAACGTCGCGCTGTTCGTGGCAGCGTTCTGCATCATCCTGTCGATGTACGGCGGCGGTTTCGCCACGGTTCCGGCCTACCTGGCGGACCTGTTCGGCACCCAGATGGTGGGCGCGATCCACGGTCGCCTGCTGACCGCCTGGGCGGCGGCGGGCGTACTGGGTCCGGTGCTGGTGAACTACCTGCGTGAGTATCAGCTGAGCATCGGTGTCGAGCGCGCCGCGGCCTACGACATCACCCTGTACATCCTTGCCGGCCTGCTGGTGCTGGGCTTCCTGTGCAACCTGCTGGTGCGTCCGGTGGCCGACAAGTACTTCATGAGCGACGCCGAGCTGGCCGCCGAACAGGCGCTGGGCCATGACAAGGGCGCGGACAGCACCACCGTGCTGGAGTGGAAGGCCTCGTCCGGCAGCGTGCCGCTGGCGGTCGCCGCCTGGCTGGTGGTGGGTATTCCGCTGGCGTGGGGCGTGTGGGTCACCCTGCAGAAGACCGCGGTGTTGTTCCACTAAGTGATTGCGCCTGGTACTGCTGCCAGGCGCATCGACCTTTTTCTGTAGGAGCGAGGCTTGCTCGCGATGAGCGAACGATAGCGGGGGTATACCTGATGCACCGCGCGATCCTGTTCGCGGGCAAGCCTCGCTCCTACAGAAGATTTGCGATCGGTCGTGGGCTTTCGGGAGGCTTCGGTAGCGGCCATCGATTTCATATTGCTTGTCATGACAGGTACAGCCCCGGCTTTATTGGCTTCAGCCCGTCAGGATCTTGTCCTGCGTGTTCCTGTTTAGCCGCCGTCCGGCCTATAATGTTCGCCTTTTTCGCCCAATGATTTTGCGGAGCTGGTGATGGCCGAACGTAAGGCGTCTGTCGAGCGCGACACTCTGGAAACCCAGATCAAAGCCTCGATCAACCTGGATGGCACCGGAAAGGCCCGATTCGATATCGGGGTTCCCTTCCTTGAGCACATGCTGGACCAGATCGCCCGTCACGGGCTGATCGACCTGGATATCGAAAGCAAAGGCGACTTGCATATCGACGACCACCACACCGTGGAGGATGTCGGTATCACCCTGGGCCAGGCCTTCACCAAAGCCATCGGCGACAAGAAGGGCATCCGTCGCTACGGCCACGCCTACGTGCCGCTCGATGAAGCGCTGTCGCGCGTGGTGATCGACTTCTCCGGCCGCCCTGGCCTGCAGATGCACGTGCCTTACACCCGCGCCACCGTGGGCGGCTTCGATGTCGACCTGTTCCAGGAATTCTTCCAGGGCTTCGTCAACCACGCCAACGTCACCCTGCACATCGACAACCTGCGTGGGCACAACACCCACCACCAGATCGAAACCGTGTTCAAGGCTTTCGGCCGCGCGCTGCGCATGGCCGTGGAGCTGGATGACCGCATGGCCGGGCAGATGCCTTCGACCAAGGGCGTGCTGTAATGCAGACGGTCGCGGTTATCGATTACGGCATGGGTAACCTGCACTCGGTGGCCAAGGCCCTCGAGCATGTTGGCGCCGGCAAGGTGCTGATCACCAGCGATGCCAATGTGATTCGCGAAGCAGACCGGGTGGTCTTCCCCGGCGTCGGCGCGATTCGCGACTGCATGGCGGAGATCCGTCGCCTGGGCTTCGACGCGCTGGTGCGTGAAGTCAGCCAGGACCGTCCGTTCCTCGGCATCTGCGTGGGCATGCAGGCCTTGCTCGACCGCAGCGAAGAGAACGACGGCGTCGACTGCATCGGCCTGTTCCCCGGCCAGGTGAAGTTCTTCGGCAAGGGCCTGCATGAGGACGGCGAGCACCTGAAAGTCCCGCACATGGGCTGGAACGAAGTGAAACAGGCGGTGAGCCATCCGCTGTGGCACAACATCCCGGACCTGGCGCGCTTCTACTTCGTGCACAGCTACTACATCGCCGCCGGCAACGCGCGGCAGGTGGTCGGTAGCGGCCACTACGGCGTCGATTTCGCCGCGGCGCTGGCCGAGGGCTCGCGCTTCGCCGTGCAGTTCCACCCGGAGAAAAGCCATACCCATGGCCTGCAATTGCTGCAGAACTTCGCGGCGTGGGACGGTCGCTGGTAAATGGCGGTCAAGAAGAAGGCGCCGATCCTGACCCTCACCCCCGAGCAGGAGAGTGAGGCCAATCACAAGATCCAGCGCTTCATGGAAGATCGCTTCGAGCTCGACCTGGGCTCGTTCGAGGCGGCCGAGATTCTTGAACTGTTTACCCGCGAAATTGCTCCGCACTATTACAACAGGGCGATTTTCGATGTGCAGGCCCAGCTCAAAGAGCGGTTCGAAAGCATCGAAAGCGACCTGTGGGCGCTCGAGAAAAACTGATTTCCGAGTGAAGCTGAACAATCGAATTTGAAGGTTTGCCAGATGCTGATTATCCCCGCTATCGATCTTAAAGACGGTGCCTGTGTACGTCTGCGCCAGGGCCGCATGGAAGATTCCACGGTGTTCTCCGATGACCCGGTGAGCATGGCTGCCAAGTGGGTGGAGGGCGGCTGCCGCCGTCTGCATCTGGTCGACCTGAACGGCGCCTTCGAAGGCCAGCCGGTCAACGGCGAAGTGGTCACCGCCATCGCCAAGCGCTACCCGAACCTGCCGATCCAGATCGGTGGCGGCATCCGCTCGCTGGAAACCATCGAACACTACGTCAAGGCCGGCGTGAGCTACGTGATCATCGGCACCAAGGCGGTGAAAGAGCCTGAGTTCGTTGCGCAAGCCTGCCGCGCCTTCCCGGGTAAGGTGATCGTCGGCCTGGACGCCAAGGACGGCTTCGTCGCCACCGACGGCTGGGCCGAGGTCAGCAGCGTGCAGGTCATCGACCTGGCCAAGCGCTTCGAAGCCGACGGCGTGTCCGCCATCGTTTATACCGACATCGCCAAAGACGGCATGATGCAGGGCTGCAACGTACCCTTCACCGCCGCCCTGGCCGCTGCCACCAAGATCCCGGTGATCGCTTCCGGCGGTATCCACAACCTGGGCGACATCAAGGCCCTGCTGGACGCCAAGGCGCCGGGGATCATTGGCGCCATCACCGGCCGCGCGATCTACGAAGGCACCCTCGACGTCGCCGAGGCGCAAGCCTTCTGCGATTCGTACCAAGGCTGAGGACTCACCATGGCGCTGGCTAAACGCATCATCCCTTGCCTGGACGTGGACAACGGCCGGGTGGTCAAGGGCGTCAAGTTCGAGAACATCCGTGACGCCGGCGACCCGGTGGAAATCGCCCGTCGCTACGACGAGCAGGGCGCGGACGAGATTACCTTTCTCGATATCACCGCCAGCGTCGATGGCCGCGACACCATGCTGCATACCGTCGAGCGCATGGCCAGCCAGGTATTCATCCCGCTGACCGTGGGCGGTGGCGTGCGCACCGTGCAGGACATCCGCAACCTGCTCAATGCCGGGGCGGACAAGGTCTCGATCAACACCGCGGCGGTGTTCAACCCCGAGTTCGTCGGCGAAGCGGCGCAGCATTTCGGCTCGCAGTGCATCGTCGTCGCCATCGATGCGAAGAAAGTTTCCGGGCCGGGCGAAACCCCGCGCTGGGAGATCTTCACCCACGGCGGGCGCAAGCCTACTGGGCTGGACGCGGTGGAGTGGGCGAAGAAGATGGAAGGCCTGGGCGCCGGCGAAATCCTGCTGACCAGCATGGACCAGGACGGCATGAAGAACGGCTTCGACCTGGGTGTGACCCGCGCCATCAGCGATGCCCTGGGCATTCCGGTGATCGCCTCGGGCGGGGTCGGCAACCTGCAGCACCTGGCCGACGGCATCCTCGAAGGCCACGCCAGCGCGGTACTGGCGGCAAGTATCTTCCACTTCGGCGAGTACACGGTTCCGGAAGCCAAGGCTTATATGGCGCACCGCGGCATCGTCGTGCGGTAGCCACTGGACAGCATGGCGGGCTCGCGGCACTCTTGGGCACGCCATGGATTCCGGTAGCCCGTCATGTTCAAACGTCTTCTTCTTGTTCTTGCCAGCGCTTCGGTCCTCTTCGCCGCAGGCGCTCGCGCAGCGCAAACGCCAGGCACCTCCCTGGTGCTGCTGACGGAAAACTTCCCCCCCTACAACATGGCCAAGAACGGCAAGAATTTCGCCCAGGGCGAGAATATCAACGGCATCGCCGTGGATATCGTCCGCGAAATGTTCAAGCGTGCCGGGATCAATTACAGCCTGACCCTGCGTTTTCCCTGGGAGCGCATCTACAAGCTCGCCCTGGAGCAGCCGGGGTATGGCGTGTTTGTCATGGCGCGGCTGCCGGACCGGGAGCCGCTGTTCAAATGGGTCGGCCCCATCGGCCCGGATGACTGGATCATGCTGGCCCGGGGCGATAGCAAGATCGCCCTGCAATCGCTGGAGCAGGCGCGCAAATACCGGATTGGCGCCTACAAGGGCGACGCCATTGCCGAGACCCTGGCCAAGCAAGGACTCAAGCCGCTGGTGGTGCTGAGGGACCAGGACAACGCCAGGAAGCTGGTTGGCGGCCAGATCGATCTATGGGCCACTGGCGATCCCGCCGGGCGCTATCTGGCCAGGCAGGAAGGCGTGACCGGGCTCAAGACCGTGCTGCGCTTCCACAGCGCCCAGCTGTACCTGGCGCTGAACAAAGAAGTCCCGGACGAGACCGTCGCCCGGCTGCAGGCCGCGCTGGATCAACTGCGCGAGGAAGGCGTGGTGGAAGAAATCATGGGGCGTTATCTCTGATTGCTCCCCTGTAGCCGCTGCCGCAGGCTGCGATCGACGGCGCAGCCGTCGCCAACGATATTCCATGCCACCCAGGATTATGTGCTGGCCGCATTAGCGGCCGCTACGCGCCTGATCGCCGCCTGCGGCAGCGGCTACAGGGTATGTTGGCCTCACCGGTAAACCCCATCCTTGCCGTGCCCGGCCATGGCCTTGTTGCTGCGCACGCTGATCATCAACTTGATATCGATCCAGTCGATACCCTGGGCCTTGAGCTTGGGCAGTTCGCGTTCGAGCACGGCCAGGGTCTGCGGGTAGGGATGGCCGATCACCACCGCCGAACCCTGCTTGCGCGCCAGGTTGATCGCAGTCTGCAACTGGGTGCCGATCGCCGTTTCGGTGCGTTCGTCGTCGAGGAACACATCTCGGGACACGCTGGCCAGGCCGATCTTCTGCGCCTCGGCGGCGGCCACGGTCTTGGCGCTGGTGCGGCTGTCGACAAAGAACTTGTGGCGGCGCTGCAATTCGCCCATCAGCCAGGCCATGGCCTGGGGCTGGGAGGTCATGCGGCTGCCCATGTGGTTGTTGATGCCGCTGGTGTAGGGCACGGCCTTGAAGGCGGCGTTGAGGCGCTTTTCCAGCTCTTCGATGGGCAGCTCGGGGTGCCAGGCGAAGGGCCCGGTGGCCGGGTCCATGGGCATGTGCAGGATGACGATCTTGCCGGCGCGATGGGCTTCGCGGGCGAACTCGGCGGCGTGGGGCGTGTCGGGCATGATCGCCGTGGTCACCGGGCCGGGCAGGGCGAGTACGCGGCGATCGCGGGGCAGGTTCTGCCCGAGGTCGTCGATGATCAGGCTCAGGTAGGCCTTGCGCGGGGCGGGCTCGGCGGCCTGGGTCGAGGTGAAGGCGAGGAGGCACAGAAGCCCGGTCATGAGCCTCCACGACAACCGTGGGAGGGGTTGGCGTTGGTTGATCATGGGGATTTGAAGCATAGGGTTCGGGTAAAGCCTTGGCGGGGTGTGGCGGTCATCAGGGCGCTATCGCGAGCAAGCTTCGCTCCTGCAGAGGAGGCGGCGGGCTTGCTCGCGATGGCTTCCATCACTTGCTGCGGGTGATGCTCAGGCCCTTGAGCAGGCTGAGGGCCTGGGCCAACTGGTAGTCGTCGTCCTGTGGCATCGGCTTGGGCTTGCTGCCGGAAGCGGTCGGCTTGTCGGCGCCGCCGTTGCCATTGCCCAGGTGACCTTGCAGGTCGGCTTCCTTGAAGTACTCGTTGTCCTGCGCTTCGCTGGTGATCTTGGCGCGGCGCACCTCGATGTCCGGCACGATGCCCTGGGCCTGGATCGAACGGCCGTTCGGCGTGAAGTACAGCGCGGTGGTGATCTTCAGCGCACGGTCGTTGTTCAGCGGCAGCACGGTTTGCACCGAGCCCTTGCCGAAGCTGGTGGTGCCCATCAGCACCGCGCGTTTCTGGTCCTGCAGGGCGCCGGCGACGATCTCCGAAGCCGAGGCGCTGCCACCGTTGATCAGTACCACCATCGGCACCGCTTCGCTTTCGTCCTTGCCGGTGGCGGAGAAGCGCAGCTCGGAGTTGGCGATGCGGCCCTTGGTGTAGACGATCAGGCCCTTGGTGATGAAGTGGTCGACCACTTCCACCGCCGATTGCAGCACGCCGCCCGGGTTGTTGCGCAGGTCGAGGATGATGCCGTTGAGCTTCTTGCCGTTGTCCTTGCGCAGCTTGGCCAGGGCCTTGGACACTTCCTCGCCGGTCTTGACCTGGAACTGGGTGATGCGGATGTAGCCGTAGCCCGACTCCAGCAGCTGGCTCTTCACGCTCTTCACCTGGATGGTGGCGCGGGCCAGGGTCACGTCGAACGGCGCACCGCCGTCGCGGACCAGGGTCAGGGTGATCTTCTGGCCGATCTTGCCGCGCATCTTGTCCACGGCTTCGGTCATGCTCTGGCCGCGGGTCGGCTGGCCGTTGATCTTGACGATCAGGTCGCCGGCCTGGATGCCGGCCTTGGACGCCGGGGTGTCGTCGATCGGCGACACCACCTTGATGATGCCGTCCTCGGCGCCGACTTCGATGCCCAGGCCGCCGAACTCGCCGCTGGTGCTTTCCTGCAGCTCGGCGAAGTCTTCAGGGCCCAGGTAGGCCGAATGCGGGTCGAGGTTGCTGAGCATGCCCTTGATGGCGTTTTCCAGCAGGGTCTTGTCGTCGACGGGTTCGACATAGGCGGCCTTGATCCGGTCCATGACCTCGGCGAAGGTGCGCAGCTCTTCGAGCGGCAATGGCGCCTTGGTGGTCGTGGCGGCTGCCGACTGAGCGGTTTCGGCGGCGAACGCCAGGGGCGCACCGATCGCCAGAGCGATCGTCAGGGCCAGCGAGGTGAGGCGGGACAAATGCAGCATGTCGAACGAACTCCTGAATGAGATGGCGCGCTTATCCTTGCGCGCGGCACCATTGTGCCGGGTCGCTTGGGCGACCCTGCTGGCGAATAGCGAAGTACAGTGCAGGCGCGCCCTGTCCGCCACTGCTACCCACAGTGGAGATGGACTCGCCGGCCTTGACCACATCGCCCGCTTCTTTAAGCAGCGTCTGGTTGTGTCCGTAGAGGCTCAAGTAGCCGTTGCCATGGTCGAGGATCACCAGCAGGCCGGCGCCGCGCAACCAGTCGGCGAACACGACGCGGCCGCCGTGGACGGCATGCACCTGGCTGCCGGCCGAGGCGCTGATCATCACCCCGTCCCACTTGGTCCGGGCATCGTCGCCGCGGCTTTCGCCAAAGCGCGCCAGCAGTCGACCATCAACCGGCCATGGAAGTTTTCCCCGGGATGAAGCAAAAGGGCCTCCATAGGAGGCGCCTGCGCTGGAAACCAAGGGGCCGGGCGTCGCTCGGGGCGGCTTGCTCGGGCTCTCGTCGGCATTGGCCTGGGCCTCACGCAAACGCTTTTTTTCGGCTTCCTGCTGGGCGATCAGCGCTTTCTGTCGCGCTTCCTCTGCCTCGCGGGCCTGGCGGGCCAGGGTTTCCTCGATGGTTTTCAGGACCTTGCCCAGATCGGCCTGGTCCTGTTCGCGGGCCTTGAGCTTGTCGCCACGGGCCTTCACGTCGTCATTGAGCTTGGCCAGGGCCACCTGGCGTTCCTTGCGGACCTTGTCGAGTTCTTCACGCTGGGTGTCGAGGCTGCTTTTCTGCACCAGCAGCTGGGCTTGCTGCAGGGAGATTTCCTTTTCGACATTGGCCAGCTGGCGCAGGGTCTCGTTGAAATTCTTCAGCTGCTCCAGGCGGGCCTGGCTCAGATAGTCGTAATAGGTGAGTGTGCGAGCGAATTTTTCCGGGTTCTGCTGGTTGAGCAGCAGCTTGAGGTACTCCTGGCGGCCGTTCTGGTAGGCCGCGCGGGCCTGGATGGCGATCAGTCGTTGCTGTTCAATGCGCGCGCTCTGGAGTTTTTTTTTCTCCTCATCGAGACGCTGCAGCTCGGATTCGCTTTTCTTCAGCTCTTTCTGCAGGGCATCGACCTGCTTTTCCAGCTTGCCCATCTCGGTTTCGGTGCCGCGCAGGTCTTTCTGCACGCCGGATTTTTCTTCCTGCAGCTTGCCCAGCAGCTTTTTCAGCTCGGCAATATCCTGACGCGTGGCGTCCAACTGCTGTTGGGTTTGCGCGCGCTCGTCGGCGAAGGCCGGTTGGAGCAGGCAGATCAGAGCAAGGGTAATCAGGGCGCGAAGCATAGAGGCGGGCGACACCAGGGAAAGGGACGGCCTAGTATGCCCGCCCCTCGCTGCAAAAAAAACGCCTCAAAGCCAACTGCTTTGAGGCGTTCGTCATAAAAAGCCGTTTGCGGCCCATTATTCGGTCTTTTTGATATCAGACCAGTATCGAAGTGCCAGTCATTTCCGCGGGCTGCGGCAGGCCCAGCAGTTTCAGCATGGTCGGCGCCACGTCGGCCAGGACTCCGCCTTCACGGACTTTCAGGTCGCGCTTGCCCACATAGATGAACGGCACCGGCTCGCTGGTGTGGGCGGTGTGGGCCTGGCCGGTGGAGGCGTCGGACATCTGCTCGACGTTGCCGTGGTCGGCGGTGATCAGGGCTTCGCCGCCGACCTTTTCCAGGGCATCGACGATGCGGCCGACGCACAGGTCCAGGCATTCGACGGCCTTGACTGCCGCGTCGAACACGCCGCTGTGGCCGACCATGTCGCCGTTGGCGTAGTTGACCACGATCACGTCGTAGCGCTGGTTTTCGATGGCGTCGACGATCCGGTCGGTGACTTCCGGCGCGCTCATCTCCGGCTGCAGGTCGTAGGTGGCGACTTTCGGCGACGGGATCAGGATGCGTTCTTCGCCCGGGAACGGCTCTTCGCGGCCGCCGGAGAAGAAGAAGGTCACGTGGGCGTATTTTTCGGTTTCGGCGATGCGCAGCTGGGTCTTGCCGTTTTTCGCCAGGTAATCGCCCAGCACGTTTTCCAGGCTGCCCGGGGCAAAGGCCGAAGGGGCCGGAATGCTTGCCGCGTATTGGGTCAGCATGACGAAACCGGCCAGTTTCGGCTGGCTGGCGCGCTCGAATTCCTTGAAACCGTCCTCGACGAATACCCGGCTCAGCTCGCGGGCGCGGTCGGCGCGGAAGTTCATGAACACCACGGCGTCGCCGTCTTCGACTTTCACCGGCTCGCCGAGGGTGGTGGCCTTGACGAATTCGTCGCTCTCGCCACGCTCGTAGGCGGCCTGCAGGCCTTCCTGGGCGGTGGCGGCGTTGAATTCGCCCTTGCCGTCGACGATCAGGTTGTAGGCCTGGGCCACGCGGTCCCAGCGGTTGTCGCGGTCCATGGCGAAGTAGCGGCCGATCAGGCTGGCGATGCGGCCCTTGCCCAGGGTCTTGAAGGTTTCATCCAGCAGTTCGATCGACGAAGTGGCGCTTTTCGGCGGGGTGTCGCGGCCGTCGAGGAAGGCGTGCAGGTAGATCTTCTCGGCGCCACGCTTGAAGGCCAGTTCGGCCATGGCCACCAGGTGGTCCTGGTGGCTGTGCACGCCGCCATCGGACAGCAGGCCGAGGATATGCACGGCCTTGCCGGCGGCCACGGCTTTATCCACGGCGGCGCAAATGGTCGGATTCTCGAAGAACTCGCCATCGCGGATGGCTTTGGTGACACGGGTGAAATCCTGGTACACCACGCGGCCAGCACCGAGGTTCATGTGGCCGACTTCGGAGTTGCCCATCTGGCCGTCCGGCAGGCCGACATCCATGCCCGAACCCGAGATCAGGCCGTTCGGCACGCTGGCGCACAGGCGGTCGAGGACCGGCTTCTTGGCTGCATAGATAGCGTTGGATTCGTGGCTCTCGCTGTGACCGAAGCCATCCAGAATCATCAGGACCAAAGGTTTAGGCGTGGTAGTCATAGATTCCACTCGTGGCTGGATTGGGAGAATGTTGGAAAAAGGGAGTGGCAGTTTAAAGCGAAGTTCCGGTGGCGTCACCGCCGGGCGGGGTTTGGCCGACCCGGAGGGCTGTGTATACTGGCCGACATTTTAACGCCCTGGAACCTCCTTGATGGTTGCTCACCTGATTCAATTCGCCACTGAACACTACTTGCTCGTCGGCGCCTTCGTCATCTTGCTGGCTCTGTTGATCGCTCACGAGCTGAGCCGCGGCGGCCGCAGCCTCAGCACCCGTGAACTGACCGCGCTGGTGAACAGCGAGCAGGGCGTGGTGATCGATATCCGTCCGACCAAGGACTTCGCCGCGGGCCATATCGTCGGCGCGTTGAACATCCCTCAAGACAAACTGGCCGCCCGCGTGGGCGAGCTGGAAAAGCACAAGGCCAAGACCATCATTCTGGTCGACGCCCTGGGTCAGCACGCCGGCACCCACGCTCGCGAGCTGATGAAGTCCGGCTTCACCGCCGCCAAGCTGTCCGGCGGCGTTGGCAGCTGGAAAGCCGACAACCTGCCGCTGGTGAAGTGATATGGCTACTGTCGTCGTCTATTCCAGCGATTACTGCCCCTACTGCTCGCGGGCCAAGTACCTGCTCGAGAACAAAGGCGTAGCCTTCGAAGAGATCAAGGTCGACGGCAAGCCGCAGGTCCGTGCCGAAATGGCCCAGAAGGCCGGGCGCACGTCCGTGCCGCAGATCTGGATCGGCAGCACCCATGTGGGCGGTTGTGACGATCTGTTCGCCCTGGAGCGCGCCGGCAAGCTCGACGCGCTGCTCGCGGCCTGACTGACCACCCAAGTTCAGCAAACCCTACATGACCCCGAGATCAAGAAGGATCTGAGATGACTGACCAACAGAACACCGCTGCGACCGAAGACGAATCCGCACCGCAATTCTCGCTGCAGCGTATCTATGTGCGTGACCTGTCTTTCGAAGCTCCGAAAAGCCCGGCGATCTTCCGCCAGCAGTGGGAGCCGAGCGTCGGCCTGGACTTGAACACCCGTCAGAAGGCGCTGGAAGAGGGTTTCCACGAAGTCGTGCTGACCCTGTCGGTCACCGTGAAGAACGGCGACGAAGTGGCGTTCATCGCCGAAGTGCAACAGGCCGGTATCTTCCTGATCAAGAACCTGGACGACGCTTCGATGAGCCACACCCTGGGCGCGTTCTGCCCGAACATCCTGTTCCCGTACGCTCGCGAAGCGCTGGACAGCCTGGTGACCCGCGGTTCGTTCCCGGCCCTGATGCTGGCTCCGGTGAACTTCGACGCGCTGTACGCGCAAGAGCTGCAACGCCTGCAGGCGGCCGGTGAAGGCACCGTTCAGTAAGAGCTTTGCCCGAGCATGAAAAAAGCGCCGTTAAAGGCGCTTTTTTCATGCTCGGGCGAAACATTCGGGTAGGAGCGAGGCTTGCCCGCGATGGGGCCGACGCGAAACGTCTGAAGCACTGCGTTATCGTTCATCGCGAGCAAGCTTCGCTCCTACTTGAATCCCAGCTGGCGCCAGGCTTCGTAGACAGCCACCGCCACGGTGTTGGACAGGTTCAGGCTGCGGCAGCCTTCGCGCATGGGCAGGCGCAGGCGTTGTTCGGCGGGCAGGGCGTCCAGTACCTCGGCGGGCAGGCCACGGCTTTCCGGGCCGAACAGGAAGGCATCGCCCTCGGCGAAGCTGGCGTCGTGGAAAGGTCGCGAGCCCTTGGTGGTGAAGGCGAACAGGCGCGGATGGCCTAGGCTTTCAAGACAGCTGGCGAGGTCGGCATGGCGCTGCAGGGTGGCGTACTCGTGGTAGTCGAGGCCGGCCCGGCGCAGGCGCTTGTCGTCCATTTCGAAACCCAGCGGTTCGATCAAATGCAGGTGGCAGCCGCTATTGGCGCACAGCCTGATTACGTTGCCGGTATTCGGCGGAATTTCTGGTTGAAAAAGGATGACGTGAAACATGCACGGCTCCGAAGAAAAAGACAGGCCGCATTCTACGCCTGAAGCGGACGTCCGGCCGAAGCTAATGCTGCGGGTATTCGGCTCGCTGGCGATCCTTGGCGTGATGGTCGGGTTGATGATCGGTCGCCTGACGACCCCGGACCCCACCGAGTTGCAGGAAGTGCAGGCCCAGCCCAATGCCCTGGTGGTGTGGTTCAACAACGAGCCCAAGGTCCATGGCGAGCACATCGACGGGGCCGTGGCGCTGTTGTTCGAGGCCGAGGGGCGGGTGCAAAAGGGCCAGTTGAAGATCAACGACAAGGATGCCAACTGGCGGGTGCGGGCGGCTGAGGAAGGGTTGCTGCTGAACGTGGTCGCAGCAAGAGCGCTGCACGCCGAGTGGTCGGGCAGCGAGGTCGACGGGCGCTGGCGCCTGGAGATCCGGCTGCGCGAGGAATAAAAGAGGGGATTCCCGGCCTGCCTGTACCAAGGTCCCCAAAAGCGTGAGGGCTGGGCGCTGATTGCGCCGGGCCCGGTGTAAAGAGGGGAAGCCCCGGCCTGCCTGTACCAAGGTTCCCAAAAGCGTGAGGGCCGCGCTGATTGCGTTGGGCCCGGTGTAAAGAGGGAATCCCCGGCCTGCCTGTACCAAGGTTCCCGAAACGGGTGGGGCTCGTCGCTGTGAGCGTGATGAGCCGGGTGTTAAAGAGGGAATCCCTGGCCTGCCTGTACCAGGGTTCCCCAAACCGGGTGGAACCCGTCGCTGCGAGCGGTATGGGTTCCGGGTGTAAAGAAGGGGAGTCTCGGCCTGCCTGTACCAAGGTCCCCAAAACGGGTGAGTGACTGCACTCATGATCTTGTCTTTGCAGGGGGCGTGCCAATTTCGGCTTAAACGGTTAAGCGAATTTTCAAGAAAATCTGAAAGCCCCGGTTTACGGGGCTTTCGCCGTTGTGTGGAGATGTTTTTGCGAGAAAAATCGAGATCGCCCACGGGGAAATCCCACGTCCAGCCGCGCATTCGGGCAGTGCAGGCTCACCATTGCGGTGCATAAAAAGCTTCGCGGGCAAGCCTCGCTCCTACAGAACCCCTTCATCTATAGGAGCGAGGCTTGCCCGCGATTGGATCTGTCATTCGGCACAGCCCGAATGCCTTGCACTGTAGCCGCTGCCGAAGGCTGCGATCGCGACCGAAGGGCGCGCAGGATCTCAAGATCGCTGAAGGCCTTCGGCCTTATCGCAGCCTGCGGCAGCGGCTACAGGGGGTTATGCGGCTCAGCCCTCGTCGCTGTCGTCGTCATCCCCGCCGTCGACCTTCATCCCCAACTCCTTGATCTTGCGCGTCAGGGTGTTGCGGCCCCAGCCCAGCAGCACGGCGGCGTCGCGGCGGCGGCCGGCGGTGTGCTTGAGGGCAGTCTCGATCATGATCCGCTCGAAGCTCGGCACCGCGCTGTCCAGCAGGCTCGACTGGCCGCGTGCCAGGGCCTGGTCGGCCCACTGGCGCAGGGCCTGCTCCCAGTTGGTCACCGGCGCCGAATCCTGGGGCAGGCTCAGCAGTTCCGGCGGCAGGTCGCTGATATGCACCTCGCGACCCGAAGCCATCACGGTGATCCAACGGCAGGTGTTCTCCAGTTGGCGCACGTTGCCGGGCCACGGCAGGTTCTTCAGGTATTCCTCGGTCTCGCTTTTCAGCAGCTTGGGCTCGACGGCCAGCTCCTGGGCGGCGCGGCTGAGGAAGTGCTTGGCCAGGGTCGGAATGTCTTCGCGACGGTCCGACAGGCGCGGGATATGGATGCGGATCACGTTCAGGCGGTGGAACAGGTCCTCGCGGAACTTGCCGGCGTGCACCAGGGTTTCCAGGTTCTGGTGGGTCGCGGCGATGATGCGCACGTCGACCTTGACCGGCGTATGCCCGCCGACCCGGTAGAACTCGCCGTCGGCCAGCACCCGCAGCAGGCGGGTCTGGGTGTCGGCCGGCATGTCGCCGATCTCGTCGAGGAACAGGGTGCCGCCGTCGGCCTGTTCGAAGCGCCCGCGCCGCAGGTTGGCCGCGCCGGTGAAGGCGCCTTTTTCATGGCCGAACAGCTCGGATTCCATCAGGTCCTTGGGGATCGCCGCCATGTTCAGCGCGATGAACGGCGAAGCCGCCCGCGGGCTGTGGCGGTGCAGGGCATGGGCCACCAGCTCTTTACCGGTACCGGACTCACCGTTGATCAGCACGGTGATGTTGGAGTGGCTGAGGCGACCGATGGCGCGGAACACCTCCTGCATCGCCGGCGCTTCACCGATGATTTCCGGGGTGCGGGCCAGCGCGGGGATCACTTCCAGGCCCTGCTGCTCCTGGGCGTGCTGGTTGGCGCGCTTGACCAGGGACACCGCTTCGTCGACATCGAACGGCTTGGGCAGGTACTCGAAGGCGCCGCCCTGATAGGAGGCGACAGCGCTGTCCAGGTCGGAGTGCGCGGTCATGATGATCACCGGCAGGCGCGGGTGCTGCTCGCGGATCCGCGCCAGCAGGTCCAGGCCACTGGCGCCGGGCATGCGGATGTCGGAAATGATCACGTCCGGTTGCTGGCGGGCCAGGCGACTCATCACACCATCGGCGCTATCGAAGCTCTGGGTGGTCATGCCTTCCTGTTGCAAGGCTTTCTCCAGAACCCAACGGATAGAACGGTCGTCATCGACGATCCACACGGTTTCACTACGGCTCATGTCGATGGGGCTCCTTGTTCCAGTGGCAGAAAGATCGAGAACGTGGTGTGGCCGGGATGGCTGTCACACTCGATCAGGCCCTGGTGCTGGCTGATGATGTTCTGGGTAATGGCCAGGCCCAGCCCGGTACCGTCCGGACGGCCGCTGACCATGGGGAAGAAGATGGTTTCCTGGAGTTCCGCGGGGATCCCCGGGCCGTTGTCGATGATCTCGATCTTGGTCACCAGGCGGTGGCGCACGTGGCCGATGGTGAACTGGCGCATGGTGCGGGTGCGCAGTCTGATGCGGCCCAGACGCAGCTCGTTCTGGCTGCTGATGGCCTGCATGGCGTTGCGCACGATGTTGAGCACCGCCTGGATCATCTGTTCGCGGTCGATCAGCACATCGGGAATGCTCGGGTCATAGTCGCGCACCAGGGTGATGCAGCCCTGGCTTTCGGCTTCCACCAGGCTGCTCACGCGCTCCAGCACTTCGTGCACGTTGCACAGGGCCAGCGACGGCAGTTTGTTGGAACCGAGCATGCGGTCCACCAGATTCCGCAGGCGGTCGGCCTCTTCGATGATGACGTTGGTGTAGTCCTTGAGGTTCTCGTCCGGCAGTTCGCGGGCCAGCAACTGGGCGGCGCCGCGAATCCCACCGAGGGGGTTCTTGATCTCGTGGGCCAGGCCGCGCACCAGCATCTTGCTGGTTTCCTGCTTGGACAACTGGGCCTCTTCCTTGGTGATCCGCAGCAGGCGGTCACGGGGGTGGACTTCCAGCAACAGCAGGGTGTCGCCATTGCTCAGGATCGGCGTCACCGCGTAGTCCACGGTCAGGGTCTGGCCGGTCAGCGCGGTGAGCATGGCTTCGCGCTTGGTGAACGGGTGCGCCTGTTCCACCGCCTGGCGCAGGGAGCTCAGGGCTTCGGCCGACTCGGTGAACAGTTCGCTGATGAATTGCCCATGGCTGCGCTGGCCACTGATGGCCAACAACATCTCCGCCGCCGGGTTCATGTACTCAAGGCGCAGGTCGGCGTTGAGCAGGATGGTCGCGGTGGTCAGGTTGTCGAGTAGCAAGCGGTGCAGTTGATCGCTGATGGTCATGGGTAAATGTTGACCTCTTTTGAAACAAGGCAATCCCGGGCCGGCCCAGGATTGCGCGCGCGAACAAGGCGCTGGTATCGAGAAAATGCAAAAACCAAACCAAGGCTCCGAAAAGAAGCGCTCGAGCCCTGAAACAGACGTTTAAAGTTCTGTTTCGCAGCGCTTTGCCGGCTGCGCTGGGTACTTTCGAACCAAAATGGGCTGCGGATGGGTGCAGGTGCAGCTTGATGCACCAATATAGTGCGATTTATCCGAGGCTGCGCTAAAGAATGGCTAGCCGCGCGCCGGTCCAGAATTCGCCGCGCACGCAAAAAGGCCCGCGTGCTGGCGGGCCTGGAAGTGTGCGGCGGATGGCTGATCAGTGGGCGGGCTGGGCGTCCTTGTCGATGCCCGGTGGTAGCGTGGCGGGTGCCTCGGTCAGCGGTGCGGCGTGGGGTTCCCGAGCCAGTTCGTCGGCGTCCGCCTGCTCGGCGGTGGACAGGTCGGCGGCGTTGTGGCCGATGCGCTTGAGCAGCAGGAGCATGCACACCAGGGACACCAGGGCATAGCCAGCGGAGGCGATGGCCACGCCGAGAATGCTCCCGGTGTTGTTGAGAATGCCCTGGGCCAGGACCGGCGTGGCGCCGCCCACCAGCAAGGAACAGAGCTGGTAGGAAATCGACAGGCCGCTATAGCGCACCCTGGTCGGGAAGGCGCGGGCCAGGATGCCGCCGACGGCGCCATAGAACATCGAGTGCGGCACGGTGGCCAGGCACATGCCGAGCACGGCGATCCAGTAGACGCCGGTTTCCACGGCGAAGAACATCGCCGGCATCAGGAAGAACTCCGGCAGCAGCATCAGCACCACGGCCTTGCGCATGTCCATCCTGGAAACCAGCACCGCGCCCAGGGGCTGGGTGATGAACTGCACCACCAGGGCGATGACGATCACGCTGAGAAAGGTGCTCTGGCTGTAGCCCAGCTCCTTGGTGGCCCAGGACAGGGCAAAGGTGCTCTTGAAGTAGGTGACATGGATGATCGGCAGCACGCCGGCCCCCAGCAGCACGATCTGCCAGTGTTTGCGCAGGACCTCCAGGATCGGCAGCTTGACGGTCTTTTTCTGCTGGATCAGGCGCTTCATGTCGTCCGATTCTTCGAGCTTGAGGCGAATCACCATGCCCACCAGGACCAGTGCCGCCGAGAGCAGGAACGGAATGCGCCAGCCCCACAGCAAAAAGTCCGGCGCGGGCAGGGCGCTGAGGCCGAAGAACACCAGGGTCGCCAGCAGGTTGCCGGCCGGCGAGCCCTGCTGGGCAAAGGCCGCATACAGAATGCCTTTGCCCTTGGGCGCACTTTCGCTGGCGATGAGGATGGCGCCGCCCCATTCGCCGCCCACCGCGATGCCCTGGATGATGCGCAGCACCACCAGGGCAATCGGCGCCCAGATACCGATCTGCAGGTAGGTCGGCAGCAGGCCGATGCAGGTGGTGGCCACGCCCATCATGATCAGGGTGATCACCAAGGTGGTCTTGCGCCCGATCTTGTCGCCCAGGTGGCCGAAGATGATGCCGCCGATGGGGCGGGCGATGAAGCCGGCCCAGAGGGTCAAAAACGACAGCAGGGTGGCGGTGCCCGCAGGCAAGTCGGCGGGGAAGAACACCTTGCCGAAGACCAGCGCGGCGGCGATTCCGTAGGCGTAGAAGTCATACCATTCGATGGTCGTGCCGATGAACGAAGCGATTCCTGCCTTGCGGGCTTTCTTGTGCGCGGCAGCGTGCTGGGCGGCATTCATATTCAATTCCTGCATGTTGTTATTGTTATTTGCGCCGCGGAGGTTCGTCTGACGACGGCTCCGGATACTCATTGCACGAATGGGCGCATCACGTACTTGCAAGGTCCGACGGCACGGAGCCTATACAGGCAGGAATGAAAAAAATAATGATTAAATCTTATTGTGTGATACGGGATTTCGTATGGTCGACAGCCCTCAAAGTCCCGGCGCCACGGGCTTTTGCAGGGCCTTGAGGACACTCAGGAAACTCTCCGCGGCGGCCGACGGTTTGTCGGCATGACGGATGGCGTGGACCTCGGACAACGCCCCGTCGCCGCTGATTTCGCAGTAATGCACACCCTCTTTCCAGGTGCCGGCCAGGGTCTGCGGGACCAGGGCCACGCCCATTTCATACGCCACCATCGCCACCACCGTTTGCCACAGCCGGGTTTCGTGGCGGATACGCGGGCTGAACCCGGCTGCCACGCAGCGCGCGATGATCAGGTCGTGGTAGTGCGGCGAGACATTGCGTGGGAACAGGATGAAGTCGTCGTTGGCCAGCTGCGCCAGGTCGATGCGCGCCTTGTCCGCCAGCCGGTGACCCTGAGGCAGACAACAGAGGAAGGGCTCGGCGAGAACCGGCTCGCCGCGGATGCTCTCGGGAAAGTGGCTCCAGTGCACGAAGCCGATATCGATCTGCCCGCGCTGCAGTGCCTGGGCCTGCTCGGCGCTGTTCATCTCCATCAGCACGATCTCGGTGTCCGGGTGATCCTGCTCGAAGGTCCTCACCGCCTGCGGCAGGCCGCGATGCAGGATCGAGTTGACGAAACCGATGCTCAGCCGGCCGACGAAACCCTGGGCCGAACGCAGGGTCAGGCGCCGCGCCTGCTCGGCCCGCAGCAGCAGGTAGCGGGCTTCGTCGAGCAGCACCTGGCCGGCGTTGGTCAGGCTCACCGACTTGTTGTTGCGGCTCAGCAACTGCACGTCCAGCTGGCTCTCGAGCTTCTTGATGTCGAAGCTCAGGGCCGGCTGAGAGATGAACAGGCGAGCGGCGGCCCGGCCGAAATGCAGCTCTTCGGCGACCGCGACGAAGTAACGAAGCTGTTTGAGATCCATGCTGGCGTCCTCGCTTTACGATCTGGTTTTCTTATCGTAGTGGATTGATTTTGTATTAGATACTTATCGATGGCGACTCTAGTCTCGGGGCACAAGAGCCTGGAGAGACGCCATGACTGCCCTGCCTGAACCTGCCCAAGACACCCTGAATATCCCCGATAGCCGGGGCCTGAACCTGTTCGATTGCGACGCCGGGCTGGCGGCCCTGCTCAAGGTTTACCTGGCGCCGCAACTGTACGCCCAGTGGTTGCCGAGCCTGCGCCAGCTCGGTGCGCGGGCCGGTGGCGAGCTGGATGTGCTGGCACTCTCGGCGGACAAGAACCCGCCGCAACTGCGGCCGCGCACCCGCCGTGGCGAAGACCTGCAGAGCATTTACAAGCACCCGGATTTCATCGCCCTGGAGCGCGCCGCCTATGCCGAGCTGGGCCTGGCCTCCATGAGTCATTGCGCCGAGCCGGTGCTGCCGCTGGTCAAGTACGCCCTGACCTTCCTTTTCGTGCAGGCCGAGTTCGGCCTGTGCTGCCCGGTGAGCATGACCGACTCGCTGACCCGTACCTTGCGCAAGTTCGGCTCGCCGGAGCTGGTGGCGCGCTACCTGCCGTCCCTGGCCTCGCGGGATTTCGACCGCTTGTTCCAGGGCGCGATGTTCATGACCGAACAGGCGGCCGGCTCCGACGTGTCGCGTACCGAAACCCGCGCGCGCCTGGAGAACGGCGAGTGGCGGCTGTTCGGCGACAAGTGGTTCTGCTCCAACCCGGACGCCGACCTGGCCATGGTCCTGGCCCGCCCGGAAGACGCACCGGAAGGCATGAAGGGGGTCAGCCTGTTCCTGCTGCCGAAGGTCCGCCCCGATGGCTCGCGCAACGCCTACCGGATCCTGCGCCTGAAGGACAAGCTGGGTAGCCGCTCCATGGCCAGCGGTGAAATCAGCCTGGACGGCGCCACCGCCTACCTGATCGGCGAGGTCGGCCGCGGCTTCCAGCAGATGGCCGACATGATCAACATGTCGCGCCTGTCCAACGGGGTGCGGGCCGCCGGGCTGATGCGTCGCGGGGTCAACGAGGCGCTGTATGTCGCCCGCCAGCGCCGGGCCTTCGGCCGCCATCTGATCGAGATGCCGCTGATGCAGCGCCAGTTGCTGAAAATGATGCTGCCCGCCGAGCAGGCCCGTTCGATGTTCATGCAGATCGCCACGCTGCTGCCCAAGGCCGATGCCGGCGACGAGGCGGCGCGCAAGTGCGTGCGCATCCTCACCCCGCTGATCAAGTTCCGCGCCTGTCGCGATGCGCGCCGGGTCACCGGGGACGCCATGGAAGTACGCGGCGGGGTTGGCTACATCGAGGAGTGGAGCGATGCGCGGCTGGTGCGCGATGCCCACCTGGGCTCGATCTGGGAGGGCACCAGCAACATCGTCGCGCTGGATATCGCCCGCGCCGTGACCCGCGAGCAGGCCCTGGAGCCGCTGCGGCACTACCTCGCCGGCCTGCTCGCCGAGGCCGACCTGCCGGCGGCCAGCCAGCGCCTGTTCGAGACGGTCCTGCAACGTGCGGTCGCGGCCATCGAAAAGGTCGCGCAAGAGCGCCGCGATGACCAGGTGCGCCTGGCCGGCAGTGCCCTTTATCACACTGCCACGGCGATCTTCATGGCCTGGGAAGCGAGCCGCCAGGCCCCCGATTACCGGCGCCTGGCCCTGGCCCATCTGCTGCTCCAGCACAAGCTGCTGCCCCGCGATCCGCTGCGTCCGGAGGCATCGATTGAGCCTGAGCTGCTGACGCTCCTGGCCAATGAGAGCGCGCTGTCGAAAGCCGATGCGATGCAGCTGTTGCCGGCCTGAACGGCCTTGCCCATTTTTGTCAGAGAACTGCCATGAACCATTCAAAAGGGGCCCTGGCCGGCCTTAAAGTCATCGACCTCAGCCGCGTGCTGGGTGGACCCTACTGCTCCCAGGCCCTGGCCGACCACGGCGCCGAAGTGATCAAGCTGGAGCCCCTGAGCGGCGACGAGACCCGCGGCTGGGGCCCACCTTTCGAGGGCGCCGACGCTTCGTATTTCAGGGGCGTGAACCGCAACAAGCAAGGGGTCGCCGTGGACCTGTCCCGACCCGCGGGCATCCAGCTGCTGATGCGCCTGCTGGAAGACGCCGACGTGCTGATGGAGAACTTCAAACCCGGCACCCTGGAGCGTTGGGGCATTGGTTATGCCGAGGTGCTGAGCCAGCGTTTCCCGACCCTGATCCACTGCGCGGTTTCCGGTTTTGGCAGTGACGGCCCGCTGGGCGGGTTGCCCGGCTACGACGCGGTGATCCAGGCGATGGCCGGGCTGATGAGCGTGAACGGCGAAGCCGACAGCGGCCCGCTGCGCATCGGCCTGCCGATCGTCGATATGGTCACCGGGCTGAATGCCCTGGCGGGGATTCTCCTGGCGCTCAACGAACGCCACCGCAGCGGCCTGGGGCAGTCCCTCGACATCACTCTGTACGACTGCGGCGTGTCCCTGCTGCACCCGCATCTGGCCAACTATTTCGCCGCTGGCAAGACCCCGCAGCGCACCGGCAACGCCCATCCGAATATCGCGCCCTACGACAGTTACCGCACCGGCACCGAGCCGATCTTCCTGGCGGTCGGCAATGACCGGCAGTTCGCCAAGTTGTGCGAACAGCTGGACGCCGGCGCCTTGCTGGACGACCCGCGCTTTGCCGACAACGGCTGTCGCTCGGTCAACCGCGAGGCGCTGAAGCAGGCGCTGGAGGCGCGCCTGGCCGAGCACGACGGCACGGCCCTGGCGCAACGGCTGATCCGCCTGGGCGTGCCCTGCGGCTCGATTGCCTCGATCGACAAGGTGGTCGCGCACCCGCATACCCGGCATCGCGGCCTGTTGGTGGAGATCGGCGACTACCGCGGCGTCGGCTCGCCGGTGAAGCTGTCGCGGACCCCGGCCAGCTATCGCAGTGCTCCGCCGGCATTGGGCGCGAATACCCGCGAGGTTCTCGAAGGCCTGGGCCTCGACAACCAGACGATCGAAAACCTGTTCGAGCACGGCATCGTCCGCGAGTGAAGGGCTGCGCCCAGAGTCCCGACCGGGCCTCTGGCGCGCTTCTCAGGTTCCTATCTGCATCAGGAGACTCCATGAATCCCGAGTCCGTTAGCCCCCAACCCCTGGTCCTGCTGGAGCGCCCCGCACCGGGCGTGGCGCTGCTGCGGCTGAACCGCCCGCAGGCGCTCAACGCGCTGAACATGGCGCTGCGCGAGGAGCTGGCCGAGCACTTTCGCCGTCTGGACACCTGCCCGGATACCCGGGTCGTGGTACTCACTGGCGGCGATACGGTGTTTGCCGCCGGCGCCGACCTCAGCGAGCTGGTGAACGCCAGCGCGCTGCAGCTCTATGCCCGGCATGCCGAGCGCCACTGGCAAGCCATCTCGGCGTGCCGCAAGCCGGTCATCGCCGCGGTGAATGGCTACGCCCTGGGCGGTGGCTGTGAGTTGGCGATGCATTGCGACCTGATCGTCGCCGGCCACTCGGCGCGTTTTGCCCAGCCGGAAATCAAGGTCGGGGTGATGCCCGGGGCGGGCGGCACCCAGCGCCTGCTGCGCGCCATCGGCAAGTTCCAGGCGCTGCGCCTGCTGCTTACCGGTTGCCAGGTCCCGGCCGACGAGGCGCTGCGCCTGGGCCTGGTCAGCGAGGTGGTGGCGGACCGCGAGACCCTGCCGCGGGCCCTGGCCCTGGCCGCCAGCATCGCCGGCATGCCGCCGCTGGCCGTGGCGCAGATCAAGGAGGTGGTGCTGGCCGGCATGGACCTGCCGTTGGAGCAGGCGTTGGTGCTGGAGCGCAAGGCTTTCCAGCTGCTGTTCGGCTCCCATGACCAACGCGAAGGCATGCAGGCCTTTCTTGAGAAACGCAAACCGGAGTACCACGGGAAATGACCACACAACCATTGCAACGCATCGGCCTGGTTGGCACCGGCGCCATGGGCCGGGGCATCGCCCAGGTCATGGCCATGGCCGGGCTCAAGGTATTTTTGTTCGATGCGCGCCCGGGTGCCGCGGGCATGGCCCGGGAGCAACTGGCGACGATCTTTGCCCAGCAGATCGAGAAGGCCCGCATCACCCCGCAGGACGCCGCGGCGGCCATGCTCAATCTGGAAGTGGTCGACAGCCTGCAAGCGCTGCATGACTGCCAACTGGTGATCGAGGCGATAGTCGAGGACCTGGCGGCCAAGCAGCAGCTGTTTCGGCAACTGGAGGAGGTGCTGGCACCGGACGCGATCCTGGCGAGCAATACCTCGTCGCTGTCGATCACCGCGATTGCCTCGGTGTGCCGCTATCCGGAACGCGTCGCCGGGCTGCACTTCTTTAATCCGGTGCCGCGGATGCGCATTGTCGAGGTGATCGACGGCCTTGCCACCCGCGTCGGCGCGCGCTTGCAGGAACTGGTGCGCGCCATCGGCTACTACCCGGCGCGGGCCAAGGACTCTCCCGGCTTTATCGTCAATCATGCCGGACGGGCCTTTGGCACCGAGGCGTTGCGCATCCTCAGCGAGGGCGTGGCCCCTGCATGGCGGATCGATGCGCTGCTGCGCGACAGCGCCGGTTTCGCCATGGGGCCGTTCGAGCTGCTCGACCTGATCGGCCTGGATGTCAGCGTGCCGGTGATGGAGTCGGTCTACCGGCAGTTCTATGAGGAGCCGCGTTATCGGCCTCACCCCGTGCTGCGGCTGATGCTGGCGGGTGGGCACCTGGGGCGCAAGAGCGGGCAGGGCTTCTACCTCTACGACGAGCCAGGCGATACGCGGCGCCCGCCACAGGCCGTGCCCTCTTGCGCGGTGCTGCCGCCGGTGTGGATCGCCGCCGACGACGAGGTCGGCCGGCTGCGTCTGCTGGACCTGCTCGAACGCCTGGGGGCCCGGGTCGAGAACGGCCTGCGACCTTCCACCTCGGCCTTGTGCCTGGTGGCGCCACTGGGCGATGACGCCAGCGAAGCGGCCCTGCGTCATGCCATGGACCCGTCGCGCACCGTGGCGATCGACACCCTGACCGCGCTCGACAGCCAGCGCTGCCTGATGCTCAACCCGGCGACCCGTGAAGACATGCAGCACGCCGCCCACACACTATTCAGCGCCGACGGCGGCACGGTGACGCTGATCCGCGACAGCTGCGGCTTCATCGTCCAGCGCACCCTGGCGTCCATCGTCAACCTGGCCTGCGACATCGCCCAGCAGGGCATCGCCTCGGTGGCCGATATCGACGCCGCGGTACGCCTGGGTCTCGGCTATCCGCTGGGGCCGCTGGAGTGGGGCGACCAACTGGGCCCCGAGCGCCTGCTGCAGATCCTCGAGCGCCTGCACGCCCTCACGGGCGACGCGCGTTATCGCCCCAGCGGCTGGTTGCGCCGTCGGGCCCTGCTGGGCCTGTCCCTGCGCCAGCCGGAAAACCCGCTGCCGGCCTGAGGCCTGCCGATCCCTACTGCTGCGAGAGTCCTTTCATGCTTGATGCCTATATCTACAGCGGCTTGCGAACCCCCTTCGGCCGGCATGGCGGCAGCCTCGCCAGCGTGCGCCCGGACGACCTGGTGGGGCCTTTGCTGGCGCGTTTGCTGGAAACCTCGGGGCTACCGGCCGAGGTGCTGGAAGAGGTGATCCTCGGGTGTACCAACCAGGCCGGCGAGGACAGCCGCAACCTGGCGCGCAATGCCTTGCTCAGCGCCGGGCTGCCTTGGCGCGTGCCCGGGCAGACGGTCAACCGCCTGTGCGCCAGCGGCCTGTCGGCAGTGATCGACGCGGCCCGGGCGATCACCTGCGGCGAGGGCCGGCTGTACCTGGCCGGCGGGGTCGAGAGCATGTCCCGGGCGCCCTTCATCATGGCCAAGGCCGAGAGTGCCTACAGCCGGACCCAGGAGGTGGCCGACAGCACCATTGGCGCACGCTTCGCCAACCCGCGGCTGGTCGAACGCTACGGCAACCACAGCATGCCCGAGACCGGCGATAACCTGGCCCGACTCTATGCCATCAGCCGCGAGGACGCCGATCGCTTCGCCGCCGCTTCCCAGGCGCGCTACCAGGCGGCCTTGCAGGCCGGAGTGCTGGACGGAGAGATCATGGCCGTCGAGGTGGCGGCCGGGCGCAAGGGCCCGGCCTTGACCGTCTGCGATGACGAACATCCGCGCCCTCGCTCCGACCTGGCGGCCCTGTCGCGCTTGCCGACGCTGTTCGCGGAGGGCGTGGTGACCGCCGGCAACGCTTCGGGGATCAACGATGGCGCGGCGGTGTTGCTGCTCGGCAGCCGTGAGATCGGGAGGGAACATGGGGTCGCGCCCATGGCGCGCATCCTCTCGTCGGCGTCGGTCGGCGTGGAGCCGCAGTTCATGGGTATCGGCCCGCACAGGGCGATTCTGCTGGCGCTGCAGCGGGCCCGCATCGGCCTGGAGCAGCTCGACCTGATCGAGATCAACGAGGCATTCGCGCCGCAGGTGCTGGCTTGCCTCAAGGCCCTGGACCTGGATTTCGACGATCCGCGGGTCAACCCCAATGGCGGCGCCATCGCCATCGGCCACCCACTGGGCGCGTCCGGGGCCCGGCTGGTGTTGAGCGCCTGCCGTACCCTGCAACGCAACCACCAGCGTTACGCCGTGGTCAGCCTGTGCGTGGGCGTGGGCCAGGGTGTGGCCATGGTGATCGAGCGCGCCTGATCTACCGCTCGGCGTTGTTTCACTCCGGGCACTAGCCATAGTTATGCCGAGGTGGCGAGCAGCATCGGTTCGGCCTCCGCCGTGCGGGCCGTGGCCCGGGCCAATGGCGCCAATCAGATCGCCATCGTGATTGCCTGTCACCGGGTGATAGGTTCCGACGGTTCGCTCACCGGTTATGGCGGCGGGCTCTGGCGCAAACGTTGGTTACTTGAGCATGAGCGGCGCCTGTACCCGCAGATTTCGGCGCGCCAAAACCTCAGGGCCGATGAACCCGTTGCAGGGTGAAGGTCAGCGTCGGACTTTGCTGCACCACCCGCTCGCCATCGAACACCTGCACCGCCAGGCGGTGCTCGCCGCGGTCGATGTTCACCAGTTGCAGGCTCGGCAGGTTGCCGGGCTGGCCATAGGGTTGGTCGTCCAGCAGCAGGCGCAGGCGATGTTCGTTGTGCAGGGACGGTTGCAGGCGGACCTCGACATTGAAGGAGCCGTTGTTGGCGCGGATCACACCGCCGTTCGGTACGCCGCTCAGCTCCAGGGTGGTGTAGGCCAGTACGCTGGAGGGAGGTGTTTGCACTGGCTCGACGCCGGGCGGTGTGGTCGGCCGGGGTGCCTCAATGCGATTCAGCGGCGCCAGCTCGACGGCCTGACCGGGCACGCCGGCCGGCGGCTGGTCGCTGTAGGCGGTATTGCCGTGGGCGTCGGTGTAGCGGTAGATCTGCGCGGCGGCCGGCAGGGCGGTCAGCAACAGCAGGTAGAGACAGTGCACACGCATGGCGGCTTTCCTGGGCGCTTGGGTCGGCGGCTGCAAAGATGAAACTGCCTCCAGCATAGAGCCGCGAACCGGGCCCAGGTTCGTCACTTCAACCTTTGGACACACAAAGCTCGGCGGTGGCGCGGACCAGCGCCAGTTGGCGCAGCGCCGGGCGGTCGCCGCCGTGGGTGGCCTGGGCCAGCCATTGCGGGCACTGCGGGTCGTTGCGATAGGGGCTGAAATCCGCCAGTTGCTGCAGCAGGCGTTTTTGTAACCGGTCAAGTTGCGGGCGGATCTGCCCCACCAGGTCCGGGCGCGGCGTGTCCGGCGCCTGGCCTTGCAAGGTCCATTCGGACAGATGGGCGTACTGCACCAGCTTGTTGGCCTCGATCTGCGCGGCGAAGAACTGTTCCACCGCCGCGCCGTCGAGTTTGTAGGCCGGCGCCTGCGCCACCGCGCCGGCAATCACCTCACGCTCGCGCGGGCGGTCTTCCACCGGTTTGTGGCTGTCCCATTTGCTCAGGGCCACTTGGTCGGCAATGGCCAGGCGTTCTTCGAGGGTGGCCAGCAGAGGGCCGAGGGTGGCGGGGGCGGCGCAGGCATTACCGGCCAGCAACAGGGTCAACAGGGCAAGGCAGAATCGCGAAGTCATGGGCAGTCTCGGCTTCTTGGGGACAAGTCGGCGGCCATGATGCACGCAAAACCGCAGTGCCTGGCAAGCGCCGGGTGCAAGGTGGTTCATTGGTCGGCCGCGGCAGTCGCGGGCGCCCCGCAATTGGTCGGGCTGGAAGAGAGTCGCTGGCCGCTTTCGTCATAAACGATCCGGCAGGCGCTCAAGCCGTTGTCGATCAGCTCGCGGCTCTTGATCGCGCCGTTGCGGTGATAGCACAGCTGTTCGCCGACCAGTTGGCCGTTGGACTCATGACTTTTCACTTGTTGCTGGTTGATGGTCATCCAGGTGAAACCCACCGAGTTTTTCTGGCACTCGACCTGCCCATTGTCGTAGTAGGTGCGCTGAGTGATCTGGTCATTGTCGCCGATGATCTTCTCGCGAATCTTTTGGCCTGTTTCATAGTTGTACTCGATGGAGCCTTGGGGGCTGCCAAAGAGAAAGTCCGTTTCCCAGGACAGCTTTCCGTGGGTGAACCGCCGTTGTTTTCCGCAGCGTTCGACGGTTGAGCCGAGCTTGTCGAAGCGGCACCAGTTGGCTTCTTCATAAAGCACTTCGTCCTGATCGTATTGTTTCATCAGGCCGACAAAGCGCCCTCCCTCGAAGCGCCCGACCGTGGCCGGCGTCCCGTCGCGCAGGAAGGTCAGGTGAGGGCCTTCGTACCGATCGTTGTGCCAGGAAATATCGCTGATCAGCTTGCCGTCTTCGCTGTAACCCAGTGAGCGACCTTCCCGTTTGCCATTCTCATATTGCTGCGAGTACTGCAGGTTGCCGCTGGGGCTATAGCCTTCGCGGGTACCGGACAGCACATCTGCCTGGTAATGCTCGATCAGGACCAGCACGCCGTTGGCGTCGGTTTCGCGCAACTCGCCCTCTTTTTTATCGGCGACGAAGTTCACGCTCTGGCTATGGCCCTTGTCCGTCTTGAGTATCCAGGGTCCGTTTTTCAGGTCGTTCTCGAAGTTGCCGCGACCTGCCTGGGTAACCCATGGCCCTTCGCGTTTGTCGTTGCGGTAGCTGCCGCTTTCGGTGAAACCGTCTACCTTCTCTTCGCTCGGACCGTTGAGCACGCCATGGACATAGGTCTGGAAGCCAGTGACAGCGGATTCGCCTCCTTCGTCGTAGGACAGCACCCAGCGTCCCTCGCGCAAATCGTCCCGATACTCGCCGGTTGCGGATTGCCAGCGGTAGGTTTCGGTCCACTGCCCCTGGCGCTTGCCATCGACAAAACGGCCGTGGGTCCAGCCATAGTCCGGGCTGGAAAAACTCCATTCGCCGGTGCGTTGGCCGTGGGCATAGGCACCCTGGGCGGCGACGGCACCGCCGGAGTCGGAGTATTCCACGCAGGCCCCGTCCTCGCTGCCAGTAAAGCGCCGCGGTTCGGTCTCCCAGGCGATGCGGCTGGCCCGGTAGTTGTACAGCAGGGGCTCGCCCTCCAGCGCAGGCGTTTCGCCGCGCCAGTAGGTGGCGGTGAGAAAGCGTCCGTCCTTTTCGGCAAAGGTCTTTTTGTAGCTGTACTGCTCAGCTCCGGGCGGATGGGCGGTGATGGGCTGCCCGTTCTGGTCGAAGTAACCCACCAGGGTGCCGGCCGAATGGTCGAGCCGGTCGAATTCCTCGATACCCGAGTCTTCGTAGAAGTAGCTGTAGTTCAGCGGTGTCAGTTGGCGCAGGGCCTGTTTCACCGTCGGGGCATCGAGTTTCTTGCGGTCTTTGGCGATGCGCTCCAGGGCGGGTTGCAGTTTTTCCAGGCGCTGGTAGAGGTGGTCGCTTTCGTTATAGCGATAGGCATGCACGCGGTATTGGCCGCGCTGTTTGAACAGCACCAGGCGGGTCAGGGACTCATCGTCCAGGGCGATGTTGAACACCGACTCGATGGTTGCATCGCCGAAGTCGTCGAGCAGCTGCGGCTGGCTCTCGTCCGGGTCGACCGAGTAATAACCTTTGACGCCGCCGCCCTGCTTGATAAAGGCCAGGGTCGCCGAGCTTTCCGCCAGGCCGGTGATCAGCGGGTGGGCCAGTGACTTGCCGGCATAGAAAGGAGCGGCCTGGGTGCTGCCGAACGCCAGGCAGGCGATCAGGCCGAGAGAACGAGTCCACTGCATACGAATCCCTTCGTCGAGGCGCCGGACAGAGGGCGCCAGAGGCGCGGATTATCCATGGATGAATAGCCCGGGGGAATGCTCCGGGGCGATGGGCGGGCAATAAAAAAGGCCTCCCGAGGGAGGCCTTTTTTCTTGTTACGTAGCATGTCACGCCGCGTGGGGCGGCGCTACCGGATCAGCAGCTGTAGTACAGCTCGTATTCCAGTGGGTGTACGAAGGTACGGACCTTGATTTCTTCTTCGCTTTTCAGGGCGATGTAAGCGTCGATGAAGTCGTCGCTGAAAACGCCGCCTTTGGTCAGGAACGCCCGACCTTTGTCCAGCTCTTCCAGGGCTTCTTTCAGGCTGCCGCAAACTTGTGGGATCTCTTTCGCCTCTTCAGGCGGCAGGTCGTACAGGTTTTTGTCAGCCGCGTCGCCAGGGTGGATCTTGTTCTGGATACCGTCCAGGCCGGCCATCAGCAGGGCAGCGAAGGCCAGGTATGGGTTGGCAGCCGGATCCGGGAAGCGCGCTTCGATACGGCGGGCTTTAGGGCTCGACACGTAAGGGATACGGATCGAAGCGGAACGGTTGCGAGCCGAATAGGCCAGCATCACCGGAGCTTCGAAGCCTGGGACCAGACGCTTGTAGGAGTTGGTCGAAGGGTTGGTGAAACCGTTCAGGGCCTTGCCGTGCTTGATGATGCCGCCGATGAAGTACAGGGCGGTGTCGGACAGGCCGGCATAACCTTCGCCAGCGAAGGTGTTCTTGCCATCTTTGGAGATGGACATGTGCACGTGCATACCCGAGCCGTTGTCGCCGTACAGAGGCTTAGGCATGAAGGTCGCGGTGCGGCCGTAGGCATCGGCCACGTTGTGTACGCAGTACTTGAGGGTCTGAACTTCGTCGCCCTTGTTGACCAGGGTGTTGAACTTCACGCCGATTTCGTTCTGGCCGGCAGTCGCCACTTCGTGGTGGTGAACTTCGATGACCAGGCCCATTTCTTCCATGGCATTACACATGGAGGTACGGATTTCGTGGTCGTGGTCGAACGGAGGAACCGGGAAGTAGCCGCCCTTGACGCCTGGACGGTGGCCTTTGTTGCCGCCTTCCACGTCCTGGTCGGACATCCACGAGCCTTGCTCGGAGAAGATCTTGAACATGGAGCCGGAGATGTCGGACTTGAACTTCACTTCGTCGAAGATGAAGAACTCAGGCTCTGGACCTACGAATACGGTGTCGCCGATACCGGTGGACTTCAGGTACTCCTCGGCACGCTTGGCGATGGCGCGTGGGTCGCGATCGTAGCCCTGCATGGTCGAAGGTTCGATGATGTCGCAGACCAGGATCAGGGTCGGCTCTTCGGTGAACGGGTCCAGGACGGCGGTTTCGTCAACCGGCATCAGGATCATGTCGGAGGCTTCGATGCCTTTCCAGCCAGCGATGGAGGAACCGTCGAACATTTTGCCGATTTCGAAGAAATCGTCATCCAGCGCATCACGGGCCGGCATGGTCACGTGGTGCTGAGTGCCTTTGGTGTCAGTGAAGCGCAGATCAATCCATTTGACGTCATGATCTTTGATGAGTTGAACCGACTTCGACATAGTGTCCTCCGGGTGGCTTCGGGCGAGTGTTGGTGTGCCCTTAGAATGTGGGTGATGCCGGCGCAGATACTCTGCCATGGCAACCTGCCTCACAAGGGAGCAAATTGCATGCCAGTGCCCCGAGTTGGGTTTTATGCCCCAAACTCACGCATTCCGGGCGCTATTTGGGCCAGATTGGCAAACCGGCGCACCGCAATGTTGCGTTTTTATCTGGCCATGACCTGTTTTGGTGCACGAAAAACCGAGTGCACATTAATTGGTTAAACCTTGAGCAATTTCCGCTATAATCCGCGCCCCCCTTTTTCGGCTGGCCCAGCGCGCGCTGTTTTCATGAAACTAATCGTTAAAGTTTTCCCGGAAATCACCATCAAGAGCCGCCCGGTACGGACGCGTTTCATCCGTCAGCTGGCCAAGAACATCCGTGCCGTGCTCCGCGATCTGGACCCGGCTGTGGTGGTCAATGGTGTGTGGGACAACCTCGAGCTGGAAACCGCCGTCAGCGAGCCGAAAGCCTTGAAGGAGATGACCGAGCGCCTGAGCTGCATGCCGGGCATCGCGCATTTCCTGCAGGTCGATGAGTACCCGTTGGGCGACTTCGACGACATCGTCGCCAAGTGCAAGCAGCACTTTGGCGAGGCGCTGTCGGGGAAAGTTTTCGCCGTGCGCTGCAAGCGTGCCGGCAAGCATGAATTCAGCTCCATGGACGTGGAGAAATACGTCGGCAGCCAGCTGCGCCGACAGTGCGGCGCCGCCGGGATTTCCCTGAAAGAGCCGGAAATCGAAGTGCGGATGGAAATTCGCGACCAACGGTTGTTCGTGATCCACAGCCAGCACAACAGTATCGGCGGTTACCCGCTGGGCGCCCTGGAGCAGACCCTGGTTTTGATGTCCGGCGGTTTCGATTCCACGGTGGCGGCCTACCAGATCATGCGTCGCGGCCTGATGAGCCACTTCTGCTTCTTTAACCTGGGCGGGCGTGCCCACGAATTGGGCGTGATGGAAGTCGCGCACTATATCTGGAAGAAGTACGGCAGCTCCCAGCGCGTGCTGTTCGTCAGCGTGCCGTTCGAGGAAGTGCTCGGCGAAATCCTCGGCAAAGTCGACAACAGTCATATGGGCGTCATTTTGAAGCGTATGATGTTGCGTGCCGCGTCGAGCATCGCCGACCGCTTGCACATCGACGCGCTGGTCACCGGCGAGGCGATTTCCCAGGTGTCGAGCCAGACCCTGCCGAACCTCTCGGTCATCGACTGCGTGACCGACAAGCTGGTGCTGCGCCCGCTGATCGCCAGCCACAAGCAGGACATCATCGACCTGGCCAACGAAATCGGCACTGCCGATTTCGCCAAGCACATGCCGGAGTACTGCGGGGTCATCTCGGTGAACCCCAAGACCCATGCCAAGCGCCATCGCGTGGAGCATGAAGAGAAAGAATTCGACATGGCGGTGCTCGAGCGTGCGATCGAGCGGGCCAAACTGGTGCCGATCGATCGGGTGATCGACGAACTGGGCCAGGATTTGCAGATCGAAGAAGTCAGCGAGGCGCTGGCGGGCCAGATCGTGATCGACATCCGTCATCCGGATGCTCAGGAAGACGACCCGCTGACACTTTCTGGCATCGAGATAAAAGCGCTGCCGTTCTATGCATTGAATGCACGCTTCAAGGAACTGGACTCTACTCGCCAGTACCTGCTGTATTGCGACAAAGGCGTCATGAGTCGCCTGCATGCTCACCATCTGCTCAGTGAGGGACATGCCAATGTGCGCGTTTATAGACCGAGCTAAGTGCCCGGGGCTGTTTGCCTGTGGCTTGCGTCACCGGCCCCCCGACGCCACCGTCAAGCTGTAACGGCCTTGCCGGACTCTATTGTTAATCGCTGCCAGCAGTTGTCAGCACACCGAATCCTCTGATCGAGATACACAAGTGATCGAAAATCTACGCAACATCGCCATCATTGCTCACGTTGACCACGGTAAAACCACCCTGGTAGACAAACTCCTGCGTCAATCCGGCACCCTGGAGCGCAACGAGCTCAACGACGAGCGCGTGATGGACTCCAACGACCAGGAAAAAGAGCGCGGTATTACCATCCTGGCGAAAAACACCGCCATCAACTGGAACGGCTACCACATCAACATCGTGGACACCCCGGGCCACGCCGACTTCGGCGGCGAAGTTGAACGCGTAATGTCGATGGTCGACTCCGTTCTGCTGCTGGTCGACGCTCAAGACGGCCCTATGCCGCAAACCCGTTTCGTGACCAAGAAGGCGTTCGAAGCCGGCCTGCGTCCGATCGTGGTCATCAACAAGGTCGACCGTCCAGGCGCGCGTCCTGACTGGGTTCTGGACCAGATCTTCGACCTGTTCGACAACCTGGGCGCCACCGAAGAACAGCTGGACTTCAAAGTCGTCTACGCCTCGGCCCTGAACGGTATTGCCGGTCTGGACCACACCGACATGGCCGAAGACATGACCCCGCTGTACCAGTCGATCGTCGACAACGTTCCAGCTCCGGCCGTTGACCGTGACGGTCCGTTCCAGATGCAGATCTCCGCTCTGGACTACAACAGCTTCCTGGGTGTGATCGGTGTTGGCCGTATCGCTCGCGGTCGCGTCAAGCCGAACACCCCGGTCGTCGCTATCGACGTCGACGGCAAGAAGCGCAACGGCCGTATCCTGAAGCTGATGGGTCACCACGGTCTGCACCGTGTGGACGTTGAAGAAGCCGCTGCCGGCGACATCGTCTGCATCAGCGGTTTCGACGAGCTGTTCATCTCCGACACCCTGTGCGATCCGACCGCTGTCGAAGCGATGAAGCCGCTGACCGTCGACGAGCCGACCGTTTCCATGACCTTCCAGGTCAACGACTCGCCATTCTGCGGTAAAGAAGGCAAGTTCGTGACCAGCCGTAACATCAAGGAACGTCTGGACAAAGAGCTGCTGTACAACGTTGCACTGCGCGTTGAAGAAGGCGACTCGGCCGACAAGTTCAAGGTTTCCGGCCGTGGTGAGCTGCACCTGTCGGTACTGATCGAAACCATGCGTCGCGAAGGTTTCGAAATGGGCGTTGGCCGTCCTGAAGTGATCATCCGTGAAGTCGACGGCGTGAAGCAGGAACCGTTCGAAAACGTCACCATCGACATCCCTGAAGAATCCCAGGGCAAGGTCATGGAAGAAATGGGTCTGCGTAAGGGCGACCTGAGCAACATGGTTCCGGATGGCAAGGGCCGTGTACGCCTGGAATACAACATTCCAGCCCGTGGTCTGATCGGTTTCCGTAACCAGTTCCTGACCCTGACCAACGGTGCAGGCATCCTGACCTCGATCTTCGATCGCTACGCTCCGATGAAGTCCGGCCACATGTCCGGTCGTCAGAACGGCGTACTGGTTTCGGTCGAAACCGGCAAGGCCCTGACCTACTCCCTGGAAACCCTGCAGGCGCGCGGCAAGCTGTTCGTCGAGCACGGCCAGGAAATCTACAACGGTCAGATCGTTGGTCTGAACAGCCGTGACAACGACCTGGGTGTGAACCCAACCAAAGGCAAGAAGCTCGACAACATGCGTGCTTCGGGCAAGGACGAAACCATCGCCCTGGTTCCGCCGGTTCGTTTCACCCTGGAACAGGCTCTGGAATTCATCCAGGACGACGAGCTGTGCGAAGTGACTCCTAAGTCCATCCGTCTTCGCAAGAAGATCCTGGACGAAGGCGAGCGTACCCGCGCTGCCAAGAAAGCCAAGAACTGATCCTTTAGTTCAGGCTGAATGAAAACGCCCCCGGTCGAAAGGCCGGGGGCGTTTTTTTTGGTCTGTGAAAAAGCTCGGGTCCTGTAGCCGCTGCCGAGCCTGCGAGGCTGCGATCGGCCGCGTAGCGGTCGTCAAGCGGTAGATCTGAAACTCTGCGGTGGCCCGGATTGCGGCTGCTTTGCAGCCGATCGCAGCCTCGCCAAGGCTCGGCAGCGGCTACAGGGCGGCAGGGTTACGCGGGGAACGGGGTTGCAGGCGCAGGTCGAGGCTCAGAAGCGTTCCAGGGTCCGGCTGCTGGTGTTGGTCGGGCGCTCCACCGGCTTGGGCTTGTACGCGCAATAGCCTGGGCGCGGGCCGATCTTCGGGTGGTTGCGGCAGGTGTCCGGGCGCTTGTCATAAATGGTGCACAGGCGGCTCTTACGATCCAGATACAGGCAGTCGTTGTTACTCATGCGCTGCAGGGTGAAGATCTCGGACTTCTGGTTGTAGCGCTCGACGATGCCTTCCTTCTGCAGGCGCTTGGCGATGTTCTTCGCCGGCTCGCCGCGCTCGAATTCGTCGACGATGCCGATGCGGATCAGATCCTTGATCTTGACCTCCACCGGCAGGGTGCAGCAGCTGGACATGCAGGAGCCGCACATGGGCGCGGAATACTTGGCCCAGGTATCGAGTCGGTCGATTTCCGCGGCGGCGATCAGGTTGGACTTCATCAGGCTTGTTTCCAGCGTGTGTATCAGGGCGCGCGATCATACCGGTACTGGTGGATTTTTGAACAACCATTTAACGGAATTTGCGCCTGCCCAAGGGGAGTGCGAGGGTCGGCACGGCATCTGCATCATTTTTGCCAGCTGCCGCGGGAGACGCCGCCTCTGCTCGGGCAATCGCAAGACGCACCGAACCAGAGTCTTTGGCTCCTGTCAGACCGACTAGGCTCAGACAATTCCATGCTCACTGTCTATCTCGCTCGAGGTCGTATTCATGACTCAGGAACTGCAAGTTCGTGACGCTGAGGTGGCCGCTTTTCGCGACGCCGTCCTGACCAAACTCACCTACGCGGTGGGCAAAGACCCGGACCACGCCTTCGACCATGACTGGTTCGAAGCCATCGCCCTGGCGGCGCGCGATCACATGGTCGAGCACTGGATGGACCATACGCGGCAGATCTACCGCAAGGGCCAGAAACGCGTTTACTACCTGTCCCTGGAGTTCCTCATCGGTCGCCTGCTCTACGACAGCCTGAGCAACCTCGGGCTGCTGGACGTAGCGCGCGATGCGCTGAACGACCTGGGCGTCGATATGGAACGCATCCGCCTGCTGGAGCCGGATGCGGCGCTGGGCAACGGTGGCCTCGGCCGCCTGGCGGCGTGCTTCATGGAAAGCATGTCGACCCTGGGCATCGCTGGCCACGGCTACGGCATTCGTTATGAACACGGTTTGTTCCGCCAGGCCATCGTCGATGGCTGGCAGCAGGAGCAGACCGAGCACTGGCTGGACTTCGGCAACCCCTGGGAGTTCGAGCGCCCCGAAGTGATCTATTCGATCGGCTTCGGCGGCAGCGTCGAGACCGTCACCGACGAGGCTGGCCACGCCCGGCAGGTCTGGTGGCCGGCGGAAACCGTGCGCGCGGTGGCCTACGACACCCCGGTGGTCGGCTGGCGCGGCGCCAGCGTCAACACCTTGCGCCTGTGGCGCGCCCGGGCCATGGAAGACCTGCACCTGGAACGCTTCAACGCCGGCGACCACCTGGGCGCGGTGGCCGAGGTGGCCCGGGCCGAGAGCATCTCCCGGGTGCTCTACCCGGCGGACAGCACCGAAGCCGGCCAGGAACTGCGCCTGCGCCAGGAATACTTCTTCGTCTCCGCGTCCCTGCAGGACCTGCTGCGCCGGCACAAGAACATGCACGACTCGGTGCTCAGCCTCGGTGAGCATGCGGCGATCCAGCTCAACGACACGCACCCGTCGATCGCCGTGGCCGAGTTGATGCGCCAGCTGGTGGACCTGCACGGCATCGCCTGGGACGCGGCCTGGCAGATCACCGTCGAAACCCTGGCCTACACCAACCACACGCTGCTGCCCGAAGCCCTGGAAACCTGGCCGGTGGGCCTGATGGAACGCATGCTGCCGCGGCACATGCAGATCATTTACCTGATCAACGCCCAGCACATCGATTCGCTGCGGGCCAAGGGCATCCACGACTTCGACGTGCTGCGTGCGGTGTCGCTGATCGAAGAAGATAACGGCCGCCGGGTGCGCATGGGCAACCTGGCGTTTCTCGGTTCCCATAGCGTCAACGGCGTGTCCGGCCTGCACACCCAGCTGATGCGCAGCACGGTGTTTTCCGAGCTGCACAAGCTGTATCCGGAGCGGATCAACAACAAGACCAACGGCATCACCTTCCGCCGCTGGCTGTACCAGGCCAACCCCAAGCTGACGGCGATGCTGGTCGAAGCCGTGGGCCCGGAGCTGCTGGACAACCCCGAGGAGCTGTTGCTCAAGCTCGAACCCTTCGCCGAGAAGCCGGCCTTTCGCAAGCAGTTCGCCGAACAGCGCCTGCACAGCAAGCGCGCGCTGGCGGCGATCATCCATGAACGCCTGGGCATCGCGGTCAATCCGGCGGCGCTGTTCGACGTCCAGGTCAAACGGATCCACGAGTACAAGCGCCAGTTGCTCAACCTGATGCACACGGTGGCGCTGTACCAGGCGATCCGCGCCGAGCCGGAAATCGACTGGGTACCGCGGGTGAAGATCTTCGCCGGCAAGGCCGCGGCCAGTTACCACCAGGCCAAACTGATCATCAAGCTGAGCAACGACATCGCCCGCACGGTGAACAACGACCCGACCGTGCGCGGCCTGCTCAAGGTGGTGTTCCTGCCCAACTACAATGTCAGCCTGGCCGAAAGCATCATCCCGGCGGCGGACCTGTCGGAGCAGATTTCCACCGCCGGTTTCGAGGCCTCGGGCACCAGCAACATGAAGTTCGGCCTCAATGGCGCGCTGACCATCGGCACCCTGGACGGCGCCAACGTCGAGATGTGCGAGCGGGTCGGCGCCGAGCACATGTTCATCTTCGGCCTCAGCGCCCAGCAGGTGGAGGCACGTAAACGCAATGGCGAATTCAGCGCGGTGCCGGACATCGCCGCCTCCCATCGTCTCAACGATGTGCTGCAGGCGATTCGTGGCGGGGTATTTTCGCCGGACGATCCGGCCCGTTACTCCGGGCTGATCGATTCGCTGGTCGACTATGACCGCTTCCATGTGTGCGCCGATTTCGACTCCTACTGGAATGCCCAGCTGCATGTAGAAGAGCGCTGGCGCGACAGCAATCAGTGGTGGCGTTCGGCGGTGCTCAACAGCGCACGCATGGGCTGGTTCTCTTCGGACCGGACCATTCGCGAGTACGCCACACAGATCTGGAAGGCTCTGGAATAGGCCGCTCGGCGGTCCCCGTAGCGTCTAAAGGGCGCAGGCTATCGCAGCCTGCGCCAACGGCTACGGATCGGATTTCGGGCTACGCTCAACCCCATGCATGAACTCTCTGTGGCGGATCTCGTCTCATAGGAGGAAATGCACCCCGACTCGCGTTAAACTGCGCGGGTTTTTAGCCCCCCATTCCTCCGGAGCCGTCCATGTCCCGCGTTACCCTGAGTCGCTATTTGATTGAGCAGACCCGCAGCAACAACACTCCTGCCGATCTGCGCTTCCTGATCGAAGTGGTGGCGCGTGCCTGCAAGGAGATCAGCCATGCCGTGTCCAAAGGCGCCCTGGGCGGTGTTCTGGGCAGCATGGGCACTGAAAACGTCCAAGGCGAAGTGCAGAAGAAGCTCGACGTGCTCTCCAACGAGATCCTGCTCGAAGCCAACGAATGGGGCGGCCACCTGGCCGGCATGGCGTCCGAGGAAATGGACAATGCCTACCAGATCCCGGGCAAATACCCGAAAGGCGCGTACCTGCTGGTATTCGACCCGCTGGACGGCTCGTCGAACATCGACATCAATGCCCCGGTCGGCACGATCTTCTCGGTATTGCGTTGCCCGAACGAATACCTGAGCCAGAACGAACCGCTCAATGAAAAGGCCTTCCTGCAGCCAGGCACTCAGCAGGTTGCCGCCGGTTACGCCATCTACGGCCCGCAGACCATGCTGGTGCTGACCCTGGGCGACGGCGTCAAGGGCTTCACCCTGGACCGTGAAATGGGCAGCTTCGTGCTGACCCACGAAGACATCACCATTCCTGAAAGCACCCAGGAATTCGCCATCAACATGTCCAACCAGCGTCACTGGGAAGCGCCGGTGCAGCGTTACGTGAGCGAATTGCTGGCAGGCGAAGAAGGCCCGCTGAACAAGAACTACAACATGCGCTGGGTGGCCGCGATGGTCGCCGACGTGCACCGCATCCTGACCCGCGGTGGCCTGTTCATGTACCCGCGCGACAGCCGCGAGCCATCCAAGCCGGGCAAGCTGCGCCTGATGTACGAAGCCAACCCGATGTCGTTCCTGGTGGAACAGGCGGGCGGCGCTTCCACCGACGGTCACCAGCGCATTCTCGACATCCAGCCTGAAGGCCTGCACCAGCGCGTAGCGGTGTTCCTCGGCTCGAAGGAAGAAGTCGCCCGCGTCACCGCCTACCACAAGGAATAACCCATGGCCGCGCCCTGGCAGCCCTTGCTCGACTGGTGGTTCGGTTCGGCCGAGAAACCCGCGGATATCAAGGCTGAAAAGGGCAGGCTGTGGTTTGGCAAGCGCGACAGCCAGGACCTCGAGGCACGCGAGCGTTTCGGGGATCTGGTGGAACAGGCCTTGGCCGGCGGGTTGACCGAGTGGGCGCAACGCCCGCAAGGTTGGCTGGCCCTGGTGCTGCTGCTCGACCAGCTGCCGCGCATGCTGTATCGCGAAACCCCCAAGAGCTTTGCCGGCGATCTACGCGCCCAGGCGCTGGTGGCCCAGGGTATTGCCGCGGATTTCGACCGCCAGTTGGCGCCGATGCAACGCAGCTTCGTCTACCTGGTGTTCGAGCATTGCGAGAACCTGGCGGTGCAGAACGAAGCGATCTCCAGGTTCGCCGCCTTGCACGACGAGCAGCCGCTGGCCGACCAACCGGTGTTCGCCGATCTGCTGGACTACGCCGAACGGCATCAGAAAATCATCGCCCGCTTCGGGCGCTTCCCTCATCGCAACCAAATTCTCGGGCGTGAATCGACGCCGGAGGAACTGGCATTCCTGCGCGAGCCGGGTTCCAGCTTCTAAATCTGCTGCGTGGCATCAAAAGCTATCGCGGGCAAGCCTCGCTCCTACGGATGCTTGGGTTCTTCTGTAGGAGCGGCCGGTCGACGCTCGATTGCCCGCGATAGGGCTTCAAGACCCATGAATACTTAGCGCCTGGCGCGCAGTAACCGCTTCATCAGCAAGGTTTGCAGGTCTTGGCGGGTATCGGCGATGACATGGATGTAGACGGTAGCGTCTCGTACTTCATAGATGATTCGATTCATCCCCGAGAGTATCTGTCGGTAGTGGCCGACATGCAGTTGTTCGAGTTCTTCGGGAATCGCCCCGGCGTAGGGCAGGGTGGCCAGTTGGCGAATGGCTTGTTTCAGGCTGCTGTAGCTGTTGTGCCAGGTAGCGGTGGAGAGCCGCTGGGTGAGGTAGGTACGCAACTCGATGAGGTCGGTTTCCGCCGAATGCAGAAGCACTACCTTGAATGTCACGGTTGGTCGGCCTGGTCCAGTTCGTCGAACACGTCCTGGGCATCGCGGAATTGGCCTTCATCGATCTCACGATTACCGAGGGCGAGGATCTTCAGCAGCGCCATGGTTTCTTCCTGCTGCTCGAAGCTTTTCACATCCATGACCACCAGTTTTGCCTCGCCGTTCTGGGTAATGACCATGGGCTCACGGCTTTCGGTGATGGTTTTGACGATCTCGGCGGTATGGCTTTTCAGGTAACTGATCGGTTTGATCTGAGAAGAAAGCTTCATGGGAGCATCTCGTCTGGGGAAGCAGGACTGAGTTTAGTCTTTATTCAGTCCTATGTGCGCCGTGCCAGACGAGTTGAGTGTTGCTGATCGTTAAATCCTGAAGCTACCTACCAACTGCTGCAACCGCGCCGCTTGCTGCTCCAGGTCGGCGCAGGCGCGCAGGGTCGCCTGCAGGTTTTCCACGCCTTCCTGGTTGAGGGTGTTGATCTCGGTGATGTCGACGTTGATCGACTCCACCACGGCGGTCTGCTCCTCGGTGGCGGTGGCCACGGACTGGTTCATGCCGTCGATCTCGCCGATGCGCTGGGTCACGCTGCCCAGGCGCTGGCCGGCCTGGTTGGCGATGCCGACGCTGCTTGCGCTCTCGCGCTGGCTTTCGGTCATGGTGTCCACCGCCTGGCGGGCGCCGACCTGCAGTTCCTCGATCATCTTCTGCACTTGCTGCGCCGAGTCCTGGGTGCGGTGGGCGAGGTTGCGCACCTCATCGGCGACCACCGCGAAACCACGGCCGGCCTCACCGGCGCGGGCGGCTTCGATGGCGGCGTTGAGGGCCAGCAGGTTGGTCTGCTGGGAGATGCTGGTGATGACTTCGAGGATCTGCCCGATGTTCACCGTGTTGCTGTTCAGGGTTTCGATATGGCCGCAGGAGTCGCTGATCTTCGCCGACAGCTGCTGCATGGCGGCGATGGTCTGGTCGACCACGGCCTGGCCTTCGCTGGCCAGGTTGCGCGCATCGCTGGAGTGCTGCGACGCCAGGGCGGCGTTCTGGGCGATTTCCTGGGCGGCGGCGCCGAGCTGGTTGATGGCCGCAGCGACGCTGCTGGTGCGCGAGGCCTGCTGGCCGGAGTTGAACATCGACGAGTTCGAGGCGCTGACCACCCGCAGGGCGACTTCGTTGACCTGGCCGGTGGCCGAGGCGACTTCGCGGATCGAACCGTGAACCCGTTCGACGAAACGGTTGAACGACACGCCCAGGGTGCCGAACTCGTCGTGGCCATGGATGGTCAGGCGCTTGGTCAGGTCGCCTTCGCCCTCGGCGATGTCGTGCATGGCGCGACCCATCAGGTGCAGCGGCTGCATCAGCACGCGGATCAGCATGCCCAGCAGGCTGATGATGATCACTACGGCAATCAGCATGGCGATGATCGCCGAGGTGCGGAATTCGCTGAGCATCGAGAACGCGGTGTCCTTGTCCAGCACCAGCGCCACGTACCAGTCCGCCGCCGGCACGCCGTTGACGCGGGTGAAGGAGATGAGCTGGGTCTTGCCGCCCAGCTCGACTTCCTTCAGGCCCGGGCCGATCTGCGGGGCGCCATTGGGGTAGGCGTCTCTGAGGTTCTTGAGCACCAGCTTGCTGTCCGGGTGGATCAGGATCTTGCCGCCGGCGCTGACGATGAACGCCTGGCCATGGCCGCCGAAATTCAGCGAGTTGATGATGGCGCTGACGTTGGACAGGTCGATATCCGCCCCGGCGACGCCGATGAAGCTGCCCTGGTGCTGCACCGGGGTGGCGACGGTGATCACCAGCTTGCCGGAGGAGGCGGCGATGTAGGGTTCGGTGACGATGGTCTGCTGGGCCGTGTTGGCCGCCTTGTACCAGCCGCGGGCACGGGGGTCGTAGTCGGGCGCGCGGTTGCCCGCCGGGACCGAGAACATCGCGCCGTCCTGGCCGCCGAAGTAGCTGAGCTGGAAGTTGCTGGCGTAGGCGGGGAGGCCGACGCTGCGTTTCAGGTCGTCAGGGCCGCTGCCGTCCACGGCGATCTGCTGGGCCAGGGTGTGCAGCAACTGGATGCGGCTTTCCAGCCAGGTCTGGATGTTGCTGCTGGTCAGGCTGCCGAGTTCCTGCATGGAGGACTCGTTGCTGCTGCGCAGGGCCTCGCGCTGTCGATAGTCGTTGAACAGGATAAAACAGGCGAACGCAACGGCGACCACAAGAGCGGCGGCAAGCAGGATCTTATGGCTGAATTTCATGTTTCTGGTCATTAGGTGAACTACCGCGAAAGGGTGGTCAGCGAGGGGGCGTCAATTTGCCATAACGGCAGCTTTTGCGCTGCTTTTATGTCGACTGGCCATCATGAAAAATGAGGCACGCCGACGTCTGCCCGACGAAATGCGTTTTGCCCCCGCAAAGTGGTTGATTCCGGAGGAAATGCTGGGCGCTGCGTCACAATAAATAGGCGTCTGGCTGGGGAACCAGATGGGGCTTTTCTCTTCTAAGCTTCTGGTTGGCAGCATGCCATCCCCCCGTTCGCCCAGGAGTTTCACCATGTCCCTGCGTTCTCTCGCTCTGTTGTCGTTCTGCGTGCTGTTGGCTGCATGCGGCAAGATCAATCAGGAAAACTATTCCAAGCTGTCGGCCGGCATGCCCAAGGCCGAAGTTGAAAAACTGCTGGGCAAACCAACCGATTGTTCCGGCGCGCTGGGCATGTCCAGCTGCACCTGGGGTGACAAGAACAGCTTTATCAGCGTGCAGTACGCCGGTGACAAAGTGCTGATGTTTTCCGGGCAAGGCCTGAAGTAAAAAACCGGGGCCACGTGCCCACGGGAGAAAAATAATGATGCGTTTGCTAGTCACTCTTCTGGCCGGCCTGTTGTTGGCCGGCTGCGCCACTTCCCGGGACGATTCACTGGCGCCCAAGACCGCGAATCACGTCGATCTCAAGCGTTACCAAGGGACCTGGTACGAGCTGGCGCGTTTGCCGATGTATTTCCAGCGTAACTGCGCGCAATCCGAAGCCCGCTACACCTTGCTGCCCGAAGGCAATATGGCGGTGCTCAACCGCTGCCTGACCGCCAACTGGCAATGGGAAGAGGTGCGGGGCACGGCAACGCCGCAGGCGCCGGATAAAACCGACAAGCTGTGGGTCGAATTCGATACCTGGTTTTCCCGGTTGATACCGGGCCTGGCCAAGGGCGACTACTGGGTGCTGTATGTGAGCGACGACTACAAGACCGCCATTGTCGGCAACCCGGATCGTCGATACCTGTGGCTGTTGTCGCGCCGGCCGAATGTCAGCGAGGCGGTTCGCGAGGACCTGCTGAGCAGGGCGCGCCAGCAGGGTTATGACACCACCCGCCTGATCTGGCGAGTGTCGGACAAGGCGATGGCCAAGACCTCGAAGTGAATCCATGCGGGAGCCAGCGTGCTGGCTCCCGCGGTGACGGGCTTCAGCCGAGCAGGTCGCGCAGCACCTGGGTAAAGGCCCGATTACTTTCTTCTTCGCCTGCGTGACGTCCGTCGCGCACTACCCACTGACCGTTGACCAGCACATCGCGCACCTGGCGATCGCCGCCGGCGAACAGCCAGCGGTTGAGAATGCCGTCGCCCTCGGCGGTGGCCAGGTAAGGATCGCTGCCGTCAAGCACCAGCCAGTCGGCACGCTTGCCCACTTCCAGGGCGCCGATCGTCTGCCCCAGGGCCTGGGCGCCGCCGTCCAGCGCGGCGTCGTACAGGGTCCGGCCAACCATCGGCTGGTCGTTGCGATACAGGCGGTTGCGGCGTTGATCGCGCAGGCGCTGGCCGTATTCCGCCCAGCGCAATTCTTCCACCACGCTCAGCGACACATGGCTGTCGGAACCGATGCCCATGCGGCCGCCCTGGGCGAGGAAATCCACCGCCGGGAAAATCCCGTCGCCGAGGTTGGCTTCGGTGGTCAGGCACAGGCCGGCAATCGCTCGGCTCTGCGCCATGAGGCTGACTTCTTCGGCATTCGCGTGGGTGGCATGGACCAGGCACCAGCGCTGATCGACCGCGGTGTTTTCATACAGCCATTGCAGCGGCCGGCGCCCGCTCCAGGTCAGGCAGTCGTCGACTTCCTTCTGCTGTTCGGCAATGTGGATATGCACCGGGCACTGCTTGTCGCTGGCGGCCAGCACTTCGCTGATCTGCTGCGGGGTGACCGCGCGCAACGAGTGGAAGCACAGCCCCAGCTGCTGGGCCGGTTGCCGGGCCAGCAGCGGTTGCAGGCGGCTTTGCAGCTTGAGGTAGTTTTCCGTGCTGTTGATGAAGCGGCGCTGGCCTTCGTTGGGCGCCTGGCCGCCGAAACCGGAGTGGCTGTACAGCACTGGCAGCAGGGTCAGGCCGATGCCGGCGGCGCTGGCGGCCTGGCTGATGCGCAGGGACAGCTCGGCCGGGTCGGCGTAGGGCTGGCCGTTGGTGTCGTGATGCACATAGTGGAATTCGGCGACCGAGGTGTAACCGGCCTTGAGCATTTCGATGTACAGCTGACGGGCGATGATGCCCAGCTGGTCCGGACTGATCTTGCCCACCAGGCGATACATCAGGTCGCGCCAGGTCCAGAAGCTGTCGTTGGGGTTGCCGGCCACTTCCGCCAGCCCGGCCATCGCCCGCTGGAACGCATGGGAGTGCAGGTTGGGCATGCCCGGCAGCAGCGGGCCTTGTAGCCGCTCGGCGCCTTCTGCGCTGGCATCGGCCTGGATGTGGGTCAACAGGCCGTCGGCGCTGACCTCGAGACGTACGTTGTTGGCCCATCCGTTAGGCAGCAGTGCGCGTTCGGCAAAGAAGGCGGACATGGTTCAAGCACCCCGTCGTGTGTTATTTGTATATACATATACAGACGTTTGCCTGCTCGGTAAACTCCGGCAAGCTAGCCTCTTTCTTCAGCCAACAAGGATTTCCCGTGCCGACTCCGCCCGCCAACTCCCCGCTGGCCGCCCATCTGGGCGATAGTCCGGCGCCCCTGTACGCCCGCGTCAAGCAGATGATCACCCAGCAGATCGAGAGTGGAAACTGGCCGCCGCATTACCGCGTGCCCTCGGAAAGCGAGCTGGTCAGCCAGCTGGGTTTCAGCCGCATGACCATCAACCGCGCCCTGCGCGAGATGACCGCCGAAGGCCTGCTGGTGCGCATGCAGGGCGTGGGGACTTTCGTCGCCGAACCGAAAAGCCAGTCGGCGCTGTTCGAGGTGCACAACATTGCCGACGAGATCGCCTCGCGCGGTCATCGCCACACTTGCAAAGTCATTACCCTGGGTGAAGAGGCGGCCGGTTCCGAGCGCGCCGTGGCCCTGGAAATGCGCGAAGGGCAGAGGGTCTTCCACTCGCTGATCGTGCATTTCGAGAACGATATCCCGGTGCAGATCGAGGACCGCTTCGTCAACGCGCTGGTGGCACCGGACTACCTCAAGCAGGACTTCACCCTGCAGACCCCCTACGCCTACCTGAACCAGGTCGCACCGCTGACCGAAGGCGAGCATGTGGTCGAGGCGATTCTGGCCGAGCCGGAAGAGTGCAAGCTGCTGCAGATCGAGCGCGGCGAGCCGTGCCTGCTGATTCGCCGCCGGACCTGGTCCGGCCGCCAGCCGGTAACCGCCGCGCGCCTGATCCACCCGGGTTCTCGTCACAGCCTGGAAGGGCGGTTTCATAAGTAAGGGGCATCAATGACTCAGTTGAACGTTTTGCGCGCGGCCAACTACCCGCGCATGCCATGGAAGAACGGTGGCGGCAGTACCGAAGAGATCACCCGGGACGCCGGCGTCGGCCTGGAAGGTTTCGGCTGGCGGCTGTCGATCGCCGATATCGGCGAGTCCGGTGGCTTCTCCAGCTTCGCCGGCTACCAGCGGATCATTACCGTGCTGCAAGGCGCGGGCATGACCCTGACGGTGGACGGCGAGGACACCCGCGTACTGTTACCGCTGGACCCCTTTGCCTTCAGTGGCGCCAGCCAGGTCGCGTGCACCCTGATCGACGGGCCGATTCGCGACTTCAACCTGATCTACGCGCCGGACCGCTACAGCGCTCGCTTGCAATGGCTGTCGGGTGGTCAGCGCTTCTTCACCCAGGCCGGCACGGTGCTGGTATTCAGCGTGGCCGAGGAAATGCGCGCCGACCTGGGTGGCGGTGTCGCCGCCTTGCTTGAGCGCCATGACTGCCTGCAACTGCTCGGTAACCCCGGCTTGCGGGAAGTCACCGTCAGCGGCGCTTGCTGCGTGATCGAACTGACAGCCATCTGACCTGTAGCCGCTGCCGCAGGCTGCGATAGGCCGGGGTCGCACTCGACTCGAAGAGCCTTCCGGCCTGCAAGAGCGCGTCTCCTTCGGAGTCGATCGCAGCCTTCGGCAGCGGCTACAAGCCCACCTGTTTCTCTCCCTCCCTGATGTTGTTTCCCTCGCGCACCAATTTGTTACCGAACGCCCCAGCGTGGCGCAAAGCCCTGGCGAAGTAACAGCTCTCCCGCCTCTAGCCATAATCCCCGCGAAAAAATAATCGACGCTGAAACCCTTGATCCAAGGGCCTCTTCATCGGGTTCACGATTTTCTTGAAGGCTCATTCAACGAGTTGGCCGATCGATTGCATATGCTTGTATGTACAAGTAAAGACGTATGCGTATGAGTCACTGAAGACTCTTCGCCGCGTCCCCTGATTCGCTTGCTGCGCAGCGCCCTGCGCGCAGGCACGCTCGCCCACTGCCTGGGTTGGTTTGGATTGATCGCTGAGGAGTTTTTTCGTGACTGAGAATAAACCTACGAAATACCGGAACGTCGAAATTCGCGCTGCCCGCGGCAACAAGCTGACCGCCAAGAGCTGGCTGACAGAAGCGCCGCTGCGCATGCTGATGAACAACCTCGACCCGGAAGTCGCCGAGAACCCGAAAGAGCTGGTGGTTTACGGTGGCATCGGCCGCGCCGCGCGCAACTGGGAGTGCTACGACAAGATCGTCGAGAGCCTGACCAACCTGAATGACGACGAGACCCTGCTGGTGCAATCCGGCAAGCCGGTCGGAGTGTTCAAGACCCACAGCAATGCCCCGCGCGTGCTGATCGCCAACTCCAACCTGGTACCGCACTGGGCGACCTGGGAACACTTCAACGAACTGGATGCCAAGGGCCTGGCCATGTATGGCCAGATGACCGCCGGCAGCTGGATCTACATCGGCAGCCAGGGCATCGTCCAGGGCACCTACGAAACCTTCGTTGAAGCCGGTCGCCAGCACTACAACGATGACCTCAAGGGCCGCTGGGTCCTGACCGCCGGCCTCGGCGGCATGGGTGGCGCCCAGCCTCTGGCCGCGACCCTGGCAGGCGCCTGCTCGCTGAACATCGAATGCCAGCAGACCAGCATCGATTTCCGTCTGAAGACCCGCTATGTCGACGAGCAGGCCAAAGACCTGGACGACGCCCTGGCGCGTATCGCCAAGTACACCGCCGAAGGCAAGGCGATCTCCATCGCCCTGTGCGGCAACGCGGCTGAAATCCTCCCGGAAATGGTCCGTCGCGGCGTGCGTCCGGACATGGTCACCGACCAGACCAGCGCCCACGACCCGCTCAACGGCTACCTGCCAGCCGGCTGGACCTGGGAGCAGTACCGCGAGCGCGCCAAGACCGAGCCTGCCGCGGTGGTCAAGGCGGCCAAGCAATCGATGGCCGTGCACGTCAAGGCCATGCTCGACTTCCAGAAGCAGGGCATCCCGACCTTCGACTACGGCAACAACATCCGTCAGATGGCCCAGGAAGAAGGCGTCGAGAACGCCTTCGACTTCCCAGGCTTCGTACCGGCCTATATCCGTCCGCTGTTCTGCCGCGGCATCGGTCCGTTCCGCTGGGCCGCGCTGTCGGGCGACCCGCAGGACATCTACAAGACCGACGCCAAGGTCAAGGAACTGATTCCGGACGACGCTCACCTGCACAACTGGCTGGACATGGCGCGCGAGCGCATCAGCTTCCAGGGCCTGCCGGCGCGTATCTGCTGGGTTGGCCTGGGCCTGCGCGCCAAGCTCGGCCTGGCGTTCAACGAAATGGTGCGCAGCGGCGAGCTGTCGGCGCCGATCGTCATCGGTCGCGACCACCTGGACTCCGGCTCGGTATCCAGCCCGAACCGCGAAACCGAATCGATGCAGGACGGTTCCGACGCCGTGTCCGACTGGCCACTGCTCAACGCCCTGCTGAACACCGCCAGCGGCGCGACCTGGGTTTCCCTGCACCACGGCGGCGGCGTCGGCATGGGCTTCTCCCAGCACTCCGGGATGGTGATTGTCTGCGACGGTACCGACGAAGCGGCCGAGCGTATCGCCCGTGTGCTGCATAACGACCCGGGTACCGGTGTCATGCGCCACGCCGATGCCGGTTACCAGATCGCCATCGACTGCGCCAAGGAACAGGGCCTGAACCTGCCGATGATCACTGGCAAGTAAGCTCCCGGCGGATCGCCGCCAGGATCAGGGAAGGAGCTGCCGCACGCTGCAGTGCGGCGGCTCGGTCCATGTAGCAGTGCTTTGACATGACAAGAATCTCCCGGGAGAACAATAACGATGTCCACGGCCAGCGATAGCTCCAAACCCCTGATCGAGCGGCGGTCGATCAACTACATCCCCGAAGCCGAACGCCACGGTAAGCTCTACAGCCAGTTCACCCTGTGGTTGGGGGCTAACCTGCAGATCACCGCCATCGTCACTGGCGCTCTGGCGGTGGTGCTGGGCGGTGATGTGTTCTGGTCGCTGATCGGCCTGCTCATCGGGCAACTGCTGGGCGGCGGTGTGATGGCGTTGCATGCGGCGCAAGGGCCCAAGCTTGGCCTGCCGCAGATGATCTCCAGTCGGGTTCAGTTCGGGGTGTATGGCGCGGCCATTCCGATCGTCCTGGTCTGCCTGATGTACCTGGGCTTCACTGCCACCGGCACGGTGCTTTCCGGCCAGGCGCTGGGCCAGCTGTTCGGGGTCAGCGACAGTGTCGGCATCCTGATCTTCGCCAGCGTCATCGTGCTGGTCACGGTGCTCGGCTACCGGGTGATCCATTTCATCGGTCGCGCCGCCAGCGTTATTGGCGTGATCGCCTTCGTTTATCTGTTCAGTCGCCTGATGAGCCAGACCGACGTTGGCGCACTCCTGGAAATCCGCCACTTCAGCTGGAGCAGCTTCCTGCTCGCGGTGTCGCTCGCCGCGTCCTGGCAGATCGCCTTCGGCCCCTACGTGGCCGACTATTCGCGCTACCTGCCGAGCAAGACCTCTTCGGTGAAAACCTTCCTCGCCGCTGGCGCGGGCTCGGTGATCGGCGCGCAGGTGGCGATGATCCTTGGCGTGTTCGCCGCGGCCATGGCCGACGGGCAGTTCGCCGGTCACGAAGTGGCCTATATCGTCGGTCTGGGTGGCAGCGGTGCCACCGCCGCGCTGCTGTACTTCAGCATCGCCTTCGGCAAGGTCACCATCTCGACGCTGAACTCCTACGGCAGCTTCATGTGCATCGCCACCATCATCAGTGGCTTTCGTGGCCACCTGGAAGTGACGCGCTTGCAACGCCTGGTGTTCGTGCTGGTCATCGTCGGTACTGCGACCCTGATCGCCTTGCTCGGCCAGCACTCGTTCCTCGGTGCGTTCAAGTCTTTCATCCTCTTCCTGCTGGCCTTCTTCACCCCGTGGAGCGCGGTCAACCTGGTGGATTACTACTGCATCACCCGCGAGCACTATGACGTGCCGGCGCTGGCCGATCCGAACGGTCGCTACGGCCGCTGGAACATCCTCGGTATCAGCGTCTATGTGATCGGTGTGCTGGTGCAGCTGCCGTTCATCGCCACCAAGTTCTACACCGGCCCGCTGGTGGAAACCCTGGGTGGCGTGGATATCTCCTGGATCGTCGGCCTGGTGGTTCCCGCGGCGCTGTATTACGTCTGCGCGAAGAAATGGCATGGCGCCGTACCCGATCGCCTGATCCTGCCGGTAGAGCAGGACTCGATCACAGAACAAAAGCTGAGTGGGGCAGGCCGCGCTACTGCGGTCTAGACCTGATTGGACGTGGACGGGCTGGATGCCTCTTGACTGCCGTAATCCATTTCAATGATTGGGAGCGTCACACAATGAAAATGAATAAGACCCTGCTGACCACTTTGCTTTCCATGGGCCTGCTGGCCAGCGCTGGCGCTACCCAGGCGGCCGGCTGGTGCGAGTCCGGCAAACCGGTGAAATTCGCCGGCCTGAACTGGGAAAGCGGCATGTTGCTGACCGACGTGTTGCAAGTGGTCCTGGAAAAAGGCTACGGCTGCAAGACCGACAGCCTGCCAGGCAACTCCATCACCATGGAGAACGCCCTGAGCAGCAATGACATCCAGGTTTTCGCCGAGGAATGGGTCGGTCGCAGCGAGGTCTGGAACAAGGCCGAGAAGGCCGGCAAGGTGGTCGGCGTCGGCGCCCCGGTGGTGGGCGCCATCGAAGGCTGGTACGTGCCGCGCTACGTGATCGAAGGCGATGCCAAGCGCAAGCTGGAAGCCAAGGCCCCGGACCTGAAGAACATCGCCGATTTGGGCAAGTACGCCAGCGTATTCAAGGACCCGGAAGAGCCGAGCAAGGGCCGTTTCTATAACTGCCCGGCCGGCTGGACCTGCGAGCTGGACAACAGCGAGATGCTGAAAAGCTACGGCCTGGAAAGCAGCTACACCAACTTCCGCCCAGGCACCGGCCCGGCGCTGGATGCCGCGGTACTGTCGAGCTACAAGCGTGGCGAGCCGATCCTGTTCTACTACTGGTCGCCAACCCCGCTGATGGGCCAGGTCGACCTGGTGAAGCTGGAAGAAAAGCCGGGCGTGGACAAGAGCGTGACCATCAAGGTCGGCCTGTCCAAGACCTTCCACGAGGAAGCGCCCGAGCTGGTGGCCGTGCTGGAAAAGGTCAACCTGCCGATCGATCTGCTCAACCAGAACCTGGGCCGCATGGCGAAGGAACGTATCGAATCGCCGAAGCTGGCGAAAATTTTCCTCAAGGAACATCCTGAAGTCTGGCACGCATGGGTGAGCGACGACGCAGCCAAGAAAATCGACGCGGCCTTGTAGGTAGAGCTTTCCCGGCTGCCTGAAGCGCAGCCGGGAGCCTTGCCGCAACCCATTTGATCGAGAGCCTCTCTATGTTTCCTGAAAGCTTCACGTTTTCCATCGCCGACTGGGTCAACAGTTGGGTCGATTCGCTGGTGACCAACTACGGCGATGTGTTCCGCCACATCTCCGACACCCTGCTGTGGGCCATCGTCAACCTCGAAGGCCTGCTGCGCCTGGCGCCCTGGTGGCTGATGCTGGCGATCGTCGGCGGCATCGCCTGGCATTCGACCCGCAAGCTGGTGACCACCGCGGTGATCGTCGGCCTGCTGTTCCTGGTGGGCGCGGTCGGCCTGTGGGACAAGCTGATGCAGACCCTGGCGCTGATGCTGGTGGCGACCTTCATTTCGGTGCTGATCGGCATTCCCCTGGGGATCCTCTCGGCGCGCAGCAATCGCCTGCGTTCGGTGCTGATGCCGCTCTTGGACATCATGCAGACCATGCCGAGCTTCGTGTACCTGATCCCGGTGCTGATGCTGTTCGGCCTGGGCAAGGTGCCGGCGATCTTCGCCACCGTGATCTACGCCGCGCCGCCGCTGATCCGCCTGACCGACCTGGGCATTCGCCAGGTCGACGGCGAAGTCATGGAGGCGATCAACGCCTTCGGTGCCAACCGCTGGCAGCAACTGTTCGGCGTGCAACTGCCGCTGGCCCTGCCGAGCATCATGGCCGGGATCAACCAGACCACCATGATGGCCCTGTCGATGGTGGTGATCGCCTCGATGATCGGTGCCCGTGGCCTGGGCGAAGACGTGCTGGTGGGCATCCAGACCCTCAACGTCGGCCGTGGCCTGGAAGCCGGTCTGGCGATCGTGATTCTGGCCGTGGTCATCGACCGTATTACCCAAGCCTATGGTCGTCCACGCCATGAGGTGAGCAAATGAACGACGCAATCGTGAGCAAGATCGAAGTCAAGAACGTCTTCAAGATTTTCGGCAACCGTTCGGCCGACGCGCTGAACATGATTCGCCAGAACAAGACCAAGGACCAGGTGCTGGCCGAGACCGGCTGCGTGGTCGGGGTCAACGACCTGTCGCTGAGCATCGGCACCGGCGAGATCTTCGTGATCATGGGCCTGTCCGGCTCCGGCAAGTCGACGTTGGTGCGCCACTTCAACCGCCTGATCGACCCGACCAGCGGCGCGATCCTGGTGGATGGCGTGGACATCCTGCAATACGACATGGAAGCCCTGCGCGAATTTCGCCGGCACAAGATCAGCATGGTGTTCCAGAGCTTCGGCCTGCTGCCGCACAAGACCGTGCTGGAAAACACCGCCTACGGCCTCAAGGTGCGGGGCGAGAGCAAGGAAGTCTGCACCGAGCGCGCGCTGCACTGGATCAACACCGTGGGCCTCAAGGGCTACGAGAACAAGTACCCGCACCAGCTGTCTGGCGGCATGCGCCAGCGTGTCGGCCTGGCCCGCGCCCTGGCGGCGGACACCGACATCATCCTGATGGACGAGGCCTTCAGCGCCCTCGACCCGCTGATCCGCGCCGAGATGCAGGACCAGCTGCTGGAGCTGCAAAAGACCCTGCACAAGACCATCGTCTTCATTACCCACGACCTCGACGAGGCCGTGCGCATCGGCAACCGCATCGCGATCCTCAAGGATGGCCGGCTGATCCAGGTCGGCACGCCGAAAGAGATCCTGCATTCGCCGGCGGACGAGTATGTCGACCGTTTCGTGCAGCGACGAGCGGCGGTGGTTTAAAGGCTTGGGGCGGGCCTCTTCCCCTGTAGGAGCGAGGCTTGCCCGCGAAGGCGGCGGTAAAGCTGCATCAATGTTCAGGTTGTACCCGTGAGGTCGAAGATGTCGCAGGCTGAAAAAATCGTTATCGCTGACGCCCCGCTGCGTTGGCAGGATGTGGTCGCCGTGGCCCGGCATGGCGCGCAGCTCGAGCTGTCGGCCCAGGCCTGGGCGCGCATCGAGAATGCCCAGGCCATCGTCCAGCGCATTGTCGTCAGCGGCGAACGCGCCTATGGCATCAACACCGGCCTTGGCGCGCTGTGCAACGTTTCGCTGCAGGACGAACAGCTCAGCCAGCTGTCGCGTAACACCCTGCTCAGCCATGCCTGTGGCGTGGGTGCGCCGCTGGCCGACGAGCAGACCCGGGCGATCATGTGCGCGGCTGTCGTCAACTACAGCCACGGCAAGTCCGGCCTGCATCGCCGCGTGGTCGAGGCGCTGCTGGCCCTGCTCAATCGCGGTATCACCCCGCAGGTACCGTCCCAGGGTTCGGTGGGTTACCTGACCCACATGGCCCATATCAGCATCGCCTTGCTCGGTGTCGGCCAGGTCAGCTACCGCGGGCAGGTCGTGTCGGCCGAGCAGGCGCTGGCGGCGGAAGGCCTGGAACCGGTGCAACTGGGGGCCAAGGACGGTCTGTGCCTGGTCAACGGTACGCCGTGCATGACCGGCCTGAGTTGCCTGGCCCTGGCCGATGCCACGCGCCTGCTGCAATGGGCCGACGTGATCGGCGCCATGAGCTTCGAGGCCCAGCGCGGGCAGATCGCCGCGTTCGACGCCGAGATCATCGCGCTCAAGCCGCACCCGGGCATGCAGCAGGTCGGCATCAACCTGCGCGCCTTGCTCGACGGCAGCGAAGTGATTGCCGCCAGCAAAGGCATCCGCACCCAGGATGCCCTGAGCATCCGTTCCATCCCGCAGGTTCACGGCGCCGCCCGCGATCAGTTGGCGCACGCGACGCAGCAGGTCGAAACCGAGCTCAACTCGGTCACCGATAACCCGATGGTGCTGGGCACTCCTGACAACTACCGGGTGATGTCCCAGGCCAACCCCCACGGCCAGTCGGTGGCTTTGGCGGCGGACCTGCTGGCGATCGCCATGGCCGAGATCGGCTCGATCGCCGAGCGCCGCCTGGACCGCCTGATCAACCCCCATGTCAGCGGTTTGCCGGCGTTCCTGGTGAGCAACCCCGGGGTCAACTCCGGAATGATGATCGTCCAGTACGTCGCTGCCTCGCTGTGCGCGGAAAACCGCCAGCTGGCGCAACCGGCGGTGCTCGACAACTACGTCACCTCCGGCCTGCAGGAAGACCACCTGAGCCTGGGCACCAACGCCGCGCTGAAGCTTTCCCGCGCGCTGGAAAACTGCACCCAGATCCTCGCCATCGAATACCTGCTGGCGGCCCAGGCCTTCGAATTTCTCAAGGAACAGCGTTTCGGTGCCGGCACCGAGGCGGCCTGGAAGCTCCTGCGCCAGCGGGTTCCGGCCTATGACCAGGATCGCTGGCTGGCCCCGGACATCGCCAGCGCGGCGGCGCTGCTCAAGGCTCCGGCCTTGCTGCAGGAGGTTTTACCGGGCGTGCACTGAAGCGCGCCCTGCAAGAACAGGATTTTCCAAGACAACGGTTTCCACGAAAAACCAGCGTGCCAAGGCGCCACTCGCTCACAAACGGCGGGCTGCGACGGACAACGGAAGCTTCCGGAGCGACTGGTAGTTAATAACAAACTCTCAAAAGGAGCATAAATGTGACTGAGCTAAATCTGATTCCCGGCCAATTGACCCTGGCCCAACTGCGTGCCGTCTACCAACAGCCGGTAACCCTCAGCCTCGATAACAGCGCCTCGGCACAGATCGACGCCAGTGTCGCCTGTGTCGAGCAGATCCTTGCCGAGAACCGCACCGCCTACGGCATCAACACCGGTTTCGGCCTGCTGGCCTCGACCCGTATCGCCAGCGAAGACCTGGAAAACCTCCAGCGCTCCCTGGTGCTGTCCCATGCCGCCGGTGTCGGCGAGCCGATCAGCGACGCCTTGGTGCGCCTGGTCATGGTGCTCAAGGTCAACAGCCTGAGCCGTGGTTTCTCCGGTATCCGCCGCCAGGTGATCGACGCGCTGATCGCCCTGGTCAACGCCGAGGTCTACCCGCATATCCCGCTCAAGGGTTCGGTGGGCGCTTCCGGCGACCTCGCGCCGCTGGCCCATATGTCCCTGGTGTTGCTGGGTGAAGGCAAGGCCCGTTATAAAGGCCAATGGCTGGACGCCACCGAAGCCCTGAGCGTGGCCGGCCTCAAGCCGCTGACCCTGGCGGCCAAGGAAGGCCTGGCGCTGCTCAACGGCACCCAGGTTTCCACCGCTTTTGCCCTGCGCGGCCTGTTCGAAGGCGAAGACCTGTTCGCCGGCGCCCTGGCCTGCGGCGGCCTGACCGTCGAGGCGGTGCTGGGCTCGCGTTCGCCGTTCGATGCGCGGATTCATGCCGCCCGTGGCCAGAAAGGCCAGATCGACACCGCCGCGGCTTACCGCGACTTGCTGGGCGACAGCAGCGAAGTCTCCAAGTCGCACCAGAACTGCGACAAGGTGCAGGACCCGTACTCCCTGCGCTGCCAGCCACAGGTCATGGGCGCCTGCCTGACCCAGTTCCGCCAGGCCGCCGAGGTGCTGGTGGTCGAAGCCAACGCCGTGTCGGATAACCCGCTGGTGTTCGCCGCCGAGGGCGATGTGATCTCCGGCGGCAACTTCCACGCCGAGCCGGTGGCCATGGCCGCCGACAACATGGCCCTGGCCATCGCCGAAATCGGTTCCCTGAGCGAGCGCCGCATCTCGCTGATGATGGACAAGCACATGTCCCAGCTGCCGCCGTTCCTGGTGGCCAATGGCGGGGTCAACTCCGGCTTCATGATCGCCCAGGTGACCGCCGCGGCCCTGGCCAGCGAAAACAAGGCGCTGGCCCATCCGCACTCGGTGGACAGCCTGCCGACTTCCGCCAACCAGGAAGACCATGTGTCCATGGCGCCCGCCGCTGGCAAGCGCCTGTGGGAAATGGCCGAAAACACCCGTGGCATCCTCGCCGTGGAGTGGCTGGCGGCCTGCCAGGGCCTGGACCTGCGTGATGGCCTGAAGACCTCGACCAAGCTGGAAAAAGCCCGCGCCACCCTGCGTAGCAAAGTGCCGTTCTACGAGAAGGACCGCTTCTTCGCCCCGGACATCAATGCCGCGAGCGAACTGCTGGCGTCCCGTTGCCTGAACGAGCTGCTGCCGGCCAAGTTGCTGCCGAGCCTGTAACGACCATGCCCGTAGCCGCTGACGAGGCACGAGGCTGCGAAGCGGTCCGCAGGACCGCCGTCGGGGGCTGCTGCGCAGCCCATCGCAGCCTCGTGCCTCGGCAGCGGCTACAGGTGGTTCCGGTTTTCTCCGATAAAAATAATTAGGAACGAGAAATGCAACAGCAAGCTCAAGGATTGAAACGCGGGCTGTCCGCCCGACATATTCGCTTCATGGCGCTGGGGTCGGCGATCGGCACCGGGCTGTTCTATGGTTCTGCCTCGGCCATCCAGATGGCCGGTCCCGCGGTCCTCCTGGCCTACCTGATCGGTGGCGCCGCGGTGTTCATGGTGATGCGCGCGCTGGGCGAGATGGCCGTGCACAACCCGGTGTCCGGCTCGTTCGGTCACTACGCCAGCACCTACCTGGGGCCGATGGCGGGTTTCCTGCTGGGTTGGACCTATGCCTTCGAGATGGTCATCGTCGGCTTGGCCGATGTCACGGCCTTCGGCATCTATATGGGGTTCTGGTACCCGGATGTGCCGCGCTGGATCTGGGTACTCGGCATCGTTTCGCTGATCGGCGGGTTGAACCTGTGTAACGTCAAGGTATTTGGCGAGATGGAATTCTGGCTGTCGCTGCTCAAGGTCGGCGCCATCGTCGCCATGATTCTTGGCGGTTTCGGCATCATGCTGTTCGGCATCGGCAGTTCATCGGCTTCGGCGGTTACCGGCATCGGCAACCTCTGGGAGCACGGCGGTTTCATGCCTAACGGTGTCGGTGGCCTGATCGCTTCCTTTGCCGTGGTGATGTTTGCCTTCGGCGGCATCGAAATCATTGGCGTCACGGCGGGTGAAGCCAAGGACCCGGATCGGGTACTGCCCAAGGCGATCAACGCGGTGCCGCTGCGTATCCTGCTGTTCTACGTACTGACCCTGTTCGTCTTGATGGCCATCTTCCCTTGGCAGCAGATCGGCAGCCAGGGCAGCCCGTTCGTGCAGATTTTCGCCAACCTGGGCATCGGCTCGGCGGCGACCATCCTCAATATCGTGGTGATCTCGGCGGCAGTGTCGGCCATCAACAGCGATATCTTCGGTGCCGGTCGCATGATGTACGGCCTGGCCCAGCAAGGGCAGGCGCCGAAGGGCTTTGCCCAGCTGTCGCGTTACGGCGTGCCGTGGATGACAGTGGTAGTCATGAGCATTGCCTTGTTGCTGGGGGTATTGCTGAACTACCTGATTCCGGAGAACGTTTTCCTGTTGATCGCTTCGATCGCAACCTTTGCCACGGTCTGGGTCTGGCTGATGATTCTCTTCACCCAGGTGGCCATGCGTCGCTCCATGACGGCTGAGCAGGTGGCGCAGTTGAAGTTCCCGGTTCCGTTCTGGCCTTATGCACCGATGGCGGCGATTGCTTTCATGCTGTTTATCTTCGGTGTGCTGGGCTACTTCCCGGACACCCAGGCGGCGCTGATCGTCGGCGTGGTCTGGATCGCTCTGCTGGTGCTGGCGTACCTGATCTGGGTCAAGCCCGCTGCCGGGCAGGCCGCGCTGGTCAATCGCGATCCTTCTTTTTCTCATCGATAACCTAATGGAGCCCCAGGATGAAAACTCTCTGGCAACACTGTCACGTCGCAAGCATGGCGCAAGGTGCTTACTCGATCATCGAGGATGCCGCCATCGTGACGTCAGGAGCGCTCATAGAGTGGATCGGCCCGCGCGATCAGGTCCCGGCTGGTAACTATGCCGAGCTGCATGACCTGGCGGGGGCCTGGGTCACCCCGGGCCTGATCGACTGCCACACTCACACGGTATTCGGCGGCAACCGCAGCGGCGAATTCGAGCAACGCCTGCAAGGGGTGAGCTACGCCGAAATCGCCGCCGCCGGTGGCGGTATCGCCAGCACCGTGCGGGCCACCCGCGCGGCGAGCGAGGACGAACTGTTCGACAGCGCCCGCAAGCGCTTGAAAAGCCTGCTGCACGACGGCGTGACCAGCGTCGAGATCAAGTCCGGCTACGGCCTGGACCTGGCCAGCGAACGCAAGATCCTGCGGGTGATCCGGCGCCTGGGCGCCGAGCTGCCGGTCAGTGTGCGCAGCACCTGCCTGGCGGCCCACGCCTTGCCGCCGGAATACGCCGAGCGCTCGGACGACTACATCGAGCACATCTGCCACGAAATGCTCCCGGCCCTGGCGGCCGAGGGCCTGGTGGACGCGGTGGATGCGTTCTGCGAATACCTGGCGTTCTCGCCGGAGCAGGTGGAGCGGGTGTTCATCGCCGCGCACAAGCTTGGCCTGCCGGTGAAACTGCACGCCGAGCAGCTGTCGTCGTTGCATGGCTCCAGCCTGGCGGCGCGTTATCACGCGCTGTCGGCCGACCATCTGGAGTTCATGACCGAGGAGGACGCCATTGCCATGGCCGAGGCCGGCACCGTCGCCGTGCTGCTGCCGGGCGCGTTCTATTTCCTGCGCGAAACCCAGCTGCCGCCGATGGACGCGCTGCGCAAGCACGGGGTGAAGATCGCCGTGGCCAGCGACCTCAACCCCGGCACTTCGCCGGCGCTGTCCCTGCGCCTGATGCTGAACATGGCCTGCACCTGTTTCCGTATGACCCCGGAAGAAGCCCTGGCCGGCGTGACCCTGCATGCGGCCACCGCGTTGGGCATGGAGCGGACCCACGGTTCGCTGGAGGTCGGCAAGGTGGCGGACTTCGTCGCCTGGCAGATTGATCGTCCCGCCGACCTGGCCTACTGGCTGGGCGGTGACCTGGAAAAACGCGTCGTGCGCCACGGCGTTGAAGTGGATTTATAGGAGAAGGGTTGTGGATAAGGTTCTGAACTTCAAACAAGGCCGGGTGCCGCTGCTGATCAGCATGCCCCACGCTGGCCTGCGCCTGACACCGGCGGTCGAGGCCGGGCTGATCCCCGAGGCGCAAAGCCTGCCGGATACCGACTGGCACATTCCCCAGCTCTACGCGTTCGCCGAGGAACTGGGCGCCAGCACCCTGGCGGCCGAGTATTCGCGTTTCGTCATCGACCTCAATCGCCCATCCGACGACAAGCCTCTCTATGTCGGCGCCACCACCGGGTTGTACCCGGCCACGCTGTTCGATGGCGTGCCGCTGTTCCGTGAGGGGCTGGAGCCGTCGAAGCAGGAGCGGGCGACTTACCTGGAGAAGGTCTGGACGCCTTATCACGGCACTTTGCAGCAGGAGCTGGCACGGTTGAAGGCCGAGTTCGGCTATGCCTTGCTGTTCGATGCGCACTCGATCCGTTCGCTGATCCCGCATCTGTTCGAAGGCAAGCTGCCGGACTTCAACCTGGGTACCTTCAATGGCGCCAGCTGCGATGCCGAACTGGCCAGCCAGCTGGAAGCGATCTGTGCCCGCCATGCCGACTACAGCCATGTGCTCAACGGCCGTTTCAAGGGCGGCCATATCACCCGGCACTACGGCAACCCGGCCGAGAATATCCATGCCGTGCAGCTGGAACTGGCGCAGAGCACCTATATGGAAGAGTTCGAGCCGTTCCGCTACCGCGACGATCTGGCGGCGCCGACCCAGGTGGTGCTCAAGCAGCTGCTGCAAGGGCTGCTGGCCTGGGGGCAGAAGCGTTACGGGCGCTGAAACCGACAGGAAGCCCTGTAGCCGCTGCCGCAGGCTGCGATAAGGCCGAAGGCCGATCCTGCGCCTGCTGCGCAGTCGAGCGCAGCCTTCGGCAGCGGCTACAGGTGCGTCTGGCTTTCCGGGGGAAACAACCGCATTTTTTCCAAGGACATGCTCATTGCGTAATTCGGGTTTATGATGCCGGACGGCAGAATAATTGAAGTCCCCCCAGGGATGACCTCGACCCCTTACGGAGCGCGCAATGCAGACTTTGTACCCGCAGATCAAACCCTATGCCCGGCACGATCTGGCTGTCGACGAACCCCATGTACTGTATGTCGATGAGAGCGGATCCCCGGAAGGCTTGCCGGTGGTGTTCATCCACGGTGGCCCGGGAGCCGGGTGCGATGCCCAGAGTCGCCGTTACTTCGATCCGAACCTGTACCGCATCATCACCTTCGACCAGCGCGGTTGCGGGCGCTCCACCCCGCACGCCAGCCTGGAAAACAACACCACCTGGGACCTGGTCGCCGACCTCGAGCGGATCCGACTGCACCTGGGCATCGAAAAATGGGTGGTGTTCGGCGGCTCCTGGGGTTCGACCCTGGCCCTGGCTTATGCGCAAACCCATCCTGAGCGTGTTCATGGCCTGATTCTGCGTGGGATCTTCCTGTGCCGTCCGCAGGAAATCGAATGGTTCTACCAGGCCGGCGCCAGCCGTCTGTTCCCCGACTACTGGCAGGACTACGTGGCACCTATCCCGCTGGATGAGCGCGACGACCTGCTCAGCGCCTTCCACAAGCGTCTCGTCGGCAACGACCAGATCGCCCAGATGCATGCGGCCAAGGCCTGGTCGATCTGGGAAGGGCGGACCGCGACCCTGCGGCCGAATCCGCTGGTGGTCGATCGTTTCTCCGAGCCGCAGCGCGCGCTGTCGATTGCCCGGATCGAATGCCACTACTTCACCAACCATGCGTTCCTCGAGCCGAACCAGCTGATTCGCGACATGGGCAAGATCGCCCACTTGCCGGGCGTGATCGTGCATGGTCGTTACGACGTGATCTGCCCGCTGGACAATGCCTGGGAGTTGCACCAGGCCTGGCCGAACAGCGAGCTGCAGGTGATCCGCGATGCCGGTCACGCTGCGTCCGAACCGGGCATCACCGATGCGCTGGTGCGTGCCGCTGATCAGATGGCCCGGCGCCTGCTCGACCTGCCGCCCGAAGAAGCATGAAGGGGCTGTTGCAGCGCGTGCGCGGCGCGCGGGTCGAAGTGGCGGGGGAAATCGTCGGGGCGGTGGACCAGGGTTTGCTGGTGCTGGTGGCGGTGGAGCCCGAGGACACTCGGGCCAGTGCCGACAAACTGCTGCACAAGCTGCTTAACTATCGGGTATTCAGTGATGCCGAGGGCAAGATGAACCTGTCCCTGGCCGATGTGGACGGCGGTTTGCTGCTGGTCTCGCAGTTCACCCTGGCCGCGGACACCAAGAACGGCCTGCGCCCGAGCTTTTCCACGGCGGCACCGCCGGCCCTCGGTGAAGAACTTTTTGATTATCTGTTATGCAAGGCGCAACAGTTGCATGGCAAAGTAGCATCAGGGCGCTTCGGGGCGGATATGCAGGTCCATCTGGTCAATGATGGCCCGGTAACCTTCCTGTTACAGACCTGAAAGTGCTTGAAACATCTTTTTCGGCCGGAACCGGCCGAAAATAGGCGTTTTTCGCGATAAATACTTGGTCGCCCCTGATGCGTTGTCACGCGGGCTACTAGATAATCGCGCGCTACGGGGATCAGCGTTCGTTGGTCCGTTTTTGACTTAGGTAGAGACTTGTTCGGGACCGTTTGGGGAATCATTTAGCCCCATCGGAGTCGGAACAATGCTCGCCAACCTGGCATATAGATAGCTGGCCGTTGGTTTTTTGATCTGTTTTCGGCGAGGGTTGCTCGTGATTGTTAGTCCCTGTAATGCACCAAAATTGTCTGCCAAACGGTTACGAAACGCACTGGTGACGGGCTCTGCACTGCTTTGCCTGCTTAGCGCCGGCCAACTCTGGGCATTCAATCTGGATGATGTATCGGCCAAGGCTAAGGATCTGGCCGGGCAGAAGTACGAGGCTCCGCGCAGTAACCTGCCGAACGAATTTCGTGAGATGAAGTTCGCGGACTATCAGAAAATCCGCTTCCTGCCTGAAAAGGCCGAGTGGGCCAAGCAGAAAACCCCATTCAAGCTGTCCTTCTATCATCAGGGCATGCATTTCGACACGCCGGTGAAAATCAACGAAATCACCACGAACACCGTCGAAGAGATCAAATACGACTCGACTCGCTTCGACTTCGGCGACCTCAAGTTCGATCCCAAGGCCACCGAGCAGCTCGGTTATGCGGGCTTTCGCGTGCTGTACCCGATCAACAAGGCGGACAAGCAGGACGAAATCATGACCATGCTCGGCGCGAGCTACTTCCGCGTCGTCGGCAAGGGGCACGTCTATGGTCTCTCGGCCCGTGGCCTGGCCATCGACACCGCGCTGCCGTCCGGTGAGGAATTCCCGCGCTTTACCGAATTCTGGATCCAGCAACCCAAGCCGACCGACAAGCACCTGGTGATCTTCGCCCTGCTGGATTCGCCGCGCGCCACTGGTGCCTATCGTCTGACCCTGCGTCCGGGCAGCGACACCATCGTCGACGTCAAGGCCCGGATGTTCCTGCGTGACAAGGTCGGCAAGCTGGGCATCGCCCCGCTGACCAGCATGTTCCTGTTCGGCGCCAACCAGCCGTCGAAAGTCCTCAACTACCGTCGCGAGCTGCACGATTCCAGCGGCCTGTCGATCCATGCCGGCAACGGCGAGTGGATCTGGCGTCCGCTGAACAACCCGAAACACCTGGCCGTGAGCAACTTCTCGGTGGAAAACCCGCGTGGTTTCGGTCTGCTGCAGCGTGGCCGCGACTTCAGCCACTACGAAGACCTCGACGACCGCTACGACAAGCGTCCAAGCGCCTGGATCGAGCCGAAGGGCGACTGGGGCAAAGGCACCGTCGATCTGGTAGAGATCCCGACCGCGGACGAAACCAACGACAACATCGTGGCGTTCTGGAGTCCGGAAAAGCAGCCTGAGCCAGGCCAGCCGTTCGATTTCGCCTATCGCCTGCACTGGACCATGGACGAAGCTTCCCTGCATTCGCCGGACAGCTCCTGGGTCGAGCAGACCCTGCGCTCCACCGGTGACGTCAAGCAATCCAACCTGATCCGCCAACCGGACGGCAGCGTGGCCTACCTGGTGGACTTCGAAGGTCCATCCCTGGCGGCATTGCCGGAAGACACCGAGGTGCGCAGCCAGGTCAGCGTCGGCGACAACGCCGAGCTGGTGGAAAACAGCGTGCGCTACAACCCTGAAACCAAGGGCTGGCGCCTGACCCTGCGGATGAAGATCAAGGACCCGAGCAAATCCACCGAGATGCGCGCGGCCCTGGTCAAGAACGCCACCCCTGTCGAGCCGGCCAAGGCCGTGTCGCCAGCCTCCAGCGCCTCCATTGCCAAGGCCGACAAAGTCGCCGCCAAGCAGCAGGAGAAGAAAGAGGCGGATGCCAAGCAAGCCGACGCCAAGCCGGCCAAGGACGCCAAGAACCACAAAGACGCCAAGCAGCCTGCTGCTGCCGAGGCGGCCCCAGCCACACCGGAATCTGTCCCGACCGAGCAAGTCCTGACCGAGACCTGGAGCTACCAGTTGCCTGCCGATGAGTAACGCTCAAGTACAGCCAGAGACTCTTGCCGAGTATCTGGCGCACCTGCCAATGACCGATGAGCAGCGCGCGGAACTCGCGGGCTGCAAGTCCTTCAGTGAACTGCACGAACGCCTGTCGTCGTCGACGTTCGACGCGCCTGCCGATGCCGCCCAGGCCTCGGTGGGCCGCCGGCTGACCCTGGGCTCCGCCGAGGAGCTGATCGATGCCGAGATGCTGGCGCTCGACGCCAGCGGTCGCGTGTGCCTCAAGGCCACGCCGCCGATCCGTCGGACCAAGGTGGTTCCCGAGCCATGGCGCACCAATATCCTGGTGCGTGGCTGGCGGCGCCTGACCGGTCGGACCAATCCGCCGCAGCCACCGAAAGATCAGAACGTGCTGCCGGCCGCCCGCTGGCGCACCGTCGGTTCGATCCGTCGCTACATCCTGTTGCTGCTGATGCTTGGCCAGACCATCGTCGCCGGCTGGTACATGAAAGGCATCATGCCGTACCAGGGCTGGTCGTTCGTCGACCTGGAAGAAGTCATGCATCAGCCATTGATGCAGACTGCCACCCAGGTACTGCCGTATGCCCTGCAGACCAGCATCCTGATCATGTTCGGCATTCTGTTCTGCTGGGTCTCGGCCGGTTTCTGGACCGCGCTGATGGGCTTCCTCGAGCTGCTCACCGGGCATGACAAATACCGCATTTCCGGCAAAAGCGCCGGTAACGAGCCGATCCCCAAGGATGCCCGTACCGCGCTGGTCATGCCGATCTGCAACGAAGACGTGCCGCGGGTATTCGCCGGCTTGCGGGCGACCTTCGAGTCGGTCGCGGCCACTGGTGACCTGGACCGCTTCGACTTCTTCGTGCTCAGCGACAGTAACGAGACCGATATCTGCGTGGCCGAGCAACAGGCCTGGCTGGACGTCTGCCGCGAAACCAAGGGTTTCGGCAAGATCTTCTATCGCCGTCGCCGCCGTCGGGTGAAGCGCAAGAGCGGTAACCTCGACGACTTCTGCCGCCGTTGGGGTGGCGACTACAAGTACATGGTGGTGCTCGACGCCGACAGCGTGATGAGCGGCGAATGCCTGACCAGCCTGGTGCGCCTGATGGAAGCCACGCCGGACGCCGGGATCATCCAGACCGCGCCGAAAGCCTCGGGCATGGACACCCTGTATGCGCGCATGCAGCAGTTCGCCACCCGCGTCTACGGCCCGCTGTTCACCGCCGGCCTGCACTTCTGGCAGCTGGGCGAATCCCACTACTGGGGCCACAACGCGATCATCCGCATGAAGCCGTTCATCGAGCACTGCGCCCTGGCGCCGTTGCCCGGTAAAGGCGCCTTCGCCGGTGCGATCCTGTCCCACGACTTCGTCGAAGCGGCGCTGATGCGTCGCGCCGGCTGGGGCGTGTGGATTGCCTACGATCTGCCGGGCAGCTATGAAGAGCTGCCGCCGAACCTGCTGGACGAGCTCAAGCGCGACCGGCGCTGGTGCCACGGCAACCTGATGAACTTCCGCCTGTTCCTGGTCAAGGGCATGCACCCGGTGCACCGTGCGGTGTTCCTCACCGGGGTGATGTCCTACCTGTCGGCGCCGTTGTGGTTCTTCTTCCTGGTGCTGTCGACGGCGCTGCTGGCGGTCAACACGCTGATGGAGCCGCAGTACTTTCTGGAGCCGCGCCAGCTGTATCCGCTGTGGCCGCAATGGCATCCGGACAAGGCGATCGCGCTGTTCTCGACCACTATCGTGCTGCTGTTCCTGCCGAAGCTGTTGAGCATCATCCTGATCTGGGCCAAGGGCGCGAAAGAGTTCGGCGGCAAGTTCAAGGTGACCCTGTCGATGCTGTTGGAGATGCTGTTCTCCATGCTGCTGGCGCCGGTGCGCATGATCTTCCACACCCGTTTCGTGCTGGCCGCGTTCCTGGGCTGGGCCGCGACCTGGAACTCGCCACAACGTGACGACGACTCCACGCCGTGGAGCGAAGCGGTGCGCCGCCATGGTCCGCAGACCCTGCTGGGCTTCTGCTGGGCGCTGCTGGTGATCTGGTTGAATCCGAGCTTCCTCTGGTGGCTGGTGCCGATCGTCGGTTCGCTGATGCTGTCGATCCCGGTGTCGGTGATTTCCAGCCGCGTCGGCCTGGGCTTGAAGTCCCGTGACGAAAGCCTGTTCCTGATCCCCGAGGAATACGCGCCGCCCCAGGAACTGCTGTCCACCGACCAGTACACCCATGAAAACCGTTGGCATGCGCTGAACGACGGTTTCATCCGGGCAGTGGTCGATCCGCAGCAGAACGCCCTGGCCTGTGCCCTGGCGACGTCCCGGCACGGCCTGGCCGAGCCGATCGAGTGGCTGCGTATCGAACGTGTCCGCCATGCCCTGAAAGTCGGGCCGGCGGCGCTGAACAACGGCGAGCGCCTGGCGCTGCTGAGCGATCCGGTGGCCCTGGCCCGCCTGCACGAGCAGGTCTGGAGCGAAGGCCACGCCGACTGGCTGAGCGCCTGGCGGCAATCGGTGGATGAAGATCCTCATGCACCGTTGTTGCCGTTGCGACCGCCAACGACAATCGCCCAACCGGCCTGATGGCAACGCCCTTGAGAGTGCTCTCAAGGGCGTTGTTGTTTGTGGCGTCCGTTTTTTGTCGTCCCCTCTGTAACAACAAATCCTGGTCAAGCCCTTGTGCAAATAGGCGGGTGAGTTAGCATCGCACCCCGAATTGCCGCGAGCGGGCCCATGGTGTCCGTATCTGCCGGTTTTCCAAGGGAAAACCGGCCGCGGGTTCACCTCACAATAAAATGGGTTCAGGGGACTTGAAGATGAAGAAGTATCTCTCGATGCTGCTGCTCGGCGTCACGGCAATGCTGGCGGTCAATGCAGCCCAGGCTGGCGCCATCGATGATGCGGTCAAGCGCGGCACGCTGAAAGTCGGCATGGACCCGACCTACATGCCGTTCGAGATGACCAACAAGCGCGGCGAGATCATCGGTTTCGAGGTCGATATCCTCAAGGCCATGACCAAGGCCATGGGCGTCAAGCTGGAGCTGGTTTCCACCGGCTACGACGGCATCATCCCGGCCCTGCTGACCGACAAGTTCGACATGATCGGCAGCGGCATGACCCTGACCCAGGAACGCAACCTGCGCCTGAACTTCAGCGAACCCTTCATCGTGGTCGGCCAGACCCTGCTGATCCGCAAGGAGCTGGAAGGCACCATCAAGTCCTATAAAGACCTGAACACCGCCGACTACCGCATCACCTCCAAGCTGGGCACCACCGGCGAAATGGTCGCCAAGAAGCTGATCGCCAAGGCCAAGTACCATGGCTACGACAACGAGCAGGAAGCCGTGCTCGACGTGGTCAACGGCAAGGCCGACGCCTTCATCTACGACGCCCCGTACAACGTGGTGGCGCTGAGCAAGGTCGGTAACGGCAAGCTTACGTTCCTCGACAAGCCGTTCACCTACGAGCCCCTGGCGTTCGGCCTGAAGAAGGGTGACTACGACAGCCTCAACTTCATCAACAACTTCCTGCACCAGATCCACGAAGACGGCACCTACGATCGCATCCATGACAAGTGGTTCAAGAGCACCGAGTGGCTCAAGGACATGGAATAACACTCGGTCAGACAGACCGAGTCGCCCCCATTCGCGGGCAAGCCTCGCTCCTACGGATTCATGCAATTCCTGTAGGAGCGAGCCGGCTCGCGATGGCGTCCTGATCGGCAATACCGAACCTCCCCGCTGCAAACGGCTGGAACCTGCAAAGTGATCAAACATAAAAAAGCCCAATGGCCCTGGCACGTACTGACCGTGCTGGTGCTGATCGGCCTGGCCGGCGCGTTGTACTACGCCACCTCGCTGATGTCCTACGAGTGGCGCTGGAACCGCGTACCACAGTACTTCGCCTACCAGGCCGAGGAATCGCAGCGGGCGGCGGACATCTCCACCGTCAGCGAGCTGGTGCGCAAAGGCGGCAAGGCCGAAGTCACGCTGCGCAACGACGCGGGCGACGAGCAACAGCTGACGGTCGACGAGAACAGCCTGCAAGTTGCCCGTGGCGACGATGTGGCCGAAGGCGATGTGATTGGCGTGACCCGTCACTGGGCGGCCGGACCGCTGCTGCTGGGCCTGTGGACCACCTTGTGGCTGTCGGTGGTATCCGGGGTGCTGGGGTTGCTCATCGGCCTGGCGACCGGGCTTTGCCGACTGTCGAACAACCCGACCCTGCGCGATCTGTCGACTATCTATGTCGAACTGGTACGCGGCACGCCGCTGCTGGTGCAGATCTTCATTTTCTATTTCTTCATCGGCACGGTGCTGAACCTGTCCCGCGAGTTCGCCGGGATCGCCGCGCTCTCGTTGTTCACCGGTGCCTATGTGGCGGAAATCGTCCGCGCCGGCGTGCAGTCGATCGCTCGCGGCCAGAATGAAGCGGCCCGTTCCCTGGGCCTGAACGCCAGCCAGTCGATGCGCCATGTGGTGCTGCCACAGGCCTTCAAGCGCGTGCTGCCGCCGCTGGCCGGGCAGTTCATCAGCCTGGTGAAGGACACCTCGCTGGTGTCGGTGATCGCCATCACCGAGCTGCTCAAGAGCGGACGTGAAGTCATCACCACCTCGTTCTCGCCGTTCGAGATCCTGTTCTGCGTGGCGGCCCTGTACCTGTTGATCAACCTGCCGCTGTCGAAGATGGCCAGCCGGCTTGAGCGGAGGCTCGCGCAAAGTGATTGAAGTTCGCGATCTGGTAAAAGTCTTCGACACCCGGGGCCAGGTGGTCCGCGCGGTGGATAACGTCACCACCCGCGTGGCCAAGGGCGAAGTGCTGGTGGTGATCGGTCCGTCCGGCTCCGGTAAATCGACCTTCCTGCGTTGCCTCAACGGCCTGGAACAGTTCGATTCCGGCTCGGTGAGCATCGACGGCCTGCAACTGGCCGACCCGAAGACCGATGTGAATGCCTATCGCCGCGAAGTCGGCATGGTGTTCCAGCACTTCAACCTGTTCCCGCACATGACCGTGCTGGAAAACCTCTGCCTGGCGCAGAAGGTGGTGCGCAAGCGCGGCAAGCAGGAGCGCGAGGCCAAGGCCCTGGCGTTGCTGGAGAAGGTCGGTATCGCGCAGAAGGCCAACGAATTCCCCTCGCGGCTCTCCGGCGGCCAGCAGCAGCGCGTGGCCATCGCCCGGGCGCTGGCCATGGAACCCAAGGTCATGCTGTTCGACGAGCCGACTTCGGCGCTGGACCCGGAAATGGTCGGCGAAGTGCTGGATGTGATGAAGACCCTGGCCCTGGAAGGCATGACCATGGTCTGCGTGACCCACGAAATGGGCTTCGCCCGGGAGGTGGCGGATCGGGTGCTGTTTTTCGATCACGGCAAACTGCTGGAAGACGCCTCGCCAGCGGCGTTCTTCGATGCGCCCAAAGACCCGCGGGCCCAGGCGTTTTTGCGTCAGGTCCTGTAATCCACCCCGATACCCTGCTTGGCAATACGCCCTGTAGCCGCTGCCGAAGGCTGCGATAAGGCCCGAAGGGCCTTGGTTCCCGATCTCAGGCCGAACATCTGACGGCCTTGAGATCGCTGCGCCCCTTCGGGGCGATCGCAGCCTGCGGCAGCGGCTACAGGGTGCGGATCAAACCCGGAAGCGCCCGACCAGGGCCTGCAAATGGGTCCCCAGGCGCGCCAGCTCGACGCTGGAGGCCGCTGTCTCTTCACTGGCTGCCGAGGTCTGCTCGGACACGTCGCGCACGTTCAGCACGCTTCTGTTGATTTCCTCGGCCACTGCGCTCTGCTGTTCGGCCGCGGCGGCGATCTGCTGGTTCATCGCCTGGATCGCCGAGACGGTGCGGGTGATGTTTTCCAGCGAGCCACCGGCACGGCGGGTCAGTTCGACGCTGCTGTCGGTCAGGCTGCGGCTGTTGTCCATGATGTTGGCCACTTCCTGGGTGCCGTTCTGCAGGCCGACGATCAGCTCCTCGATCTCCTCGGTGGACTTCTGGGTGCGCTGCGCCAGGCTGCGTACCTCGTCGGCGACCACGGCGAAACCGCGACCGGCTTCGCCCGCGCGGGCGGCTTCGATGGCGGCGTTGAGGGCCAGCAGGTTGGTCTGCTGGGCGACCGACTTGATCACGTCGAGCACGCTGCCGATCTTGTCGCTTTCCTGCTTCAGGTGGCCCATGGCGGCGGTGGAGTTGCCGACCTCGGCGGCCAGGCGCTCGATCTGTGTGATGGCCTCGCCGACCACCTTGTCGCCTTCGCGGGCCTGCTGATCGGCAGCGACCGCGGCTTCCGAGGCTTCTTCGGCGTTGCGCGCGACTTCCTGGACCGTGGCGGCCATTTCATTCATGGCAGTGGCGACCTGGTCGGTCTCGACTTTCTGGCTGTTGACCCCGGCACTGGTCTGTTCGGTCACCGCCGACAGCTGCTCGGCGGCGCTGGCAATCTGGGTCACGCCATCGCTGATGCCGCCGATCAGCTCGCGCAGGCTCAGGGTCATGCGTTGCATGGCCCGTTGCAGCTGGCCGAGCTCGTCGCGCCGCTCGACCTGCAGGTTCTCGCTGAGATCGCCCGAGGCGACACGCTCGACCACCTTGAGAGTCTGGCGCAGCGGGATGACGATTTGCCGGGTGATGCTCCAGGCGGCGACCAGGCCGAACAGCAGGGCCAGCGCGGTAACGATGGCCAGGGTGCTTCTGGCCTGGGCAGCGTCGCTGTCGCGTTTGTGGGTTTGTGCGGCGGTCAGCTGCTTGCTGACTTCCATCAGGCGGTCGCCCTGGGCCGCCATGCGTTTGAGGGCGGCGGCGCTGGCCACCTGGGAGTCGCGGAAGTCGCTGACCGCCGAGCGATAGCCTTTCAGGGCGTCGGTGGCCTGTTGCAGGTTGGCCAGGTGCTGTTCCGGCAGCTTGGCCGGCAGGCTGGCGAGGTTGTTCAGGGCGTTGTCGATGGCGTCCAGCGCCGGCTGTTCGGCCTCGGCCTTGCCGCTGTAGGTGTAGCCGCGGACCTGGAAACGCGCCTGCTGGATCAGCTTGCTCAGGTCGATGACGCTGTTGAATTGCGCCACGCTGTCGCCCTGCAGCATGGATTTCTCCACTTCGGCCACCCGGGCCACGGCGTTATCGGCGGTGGCGCCCAGTTTGGCGCGGGCGGCTTCACGGCTGGCAGTGGCGCGGGTCATGTCGGCGAAGGCTAGCTTGTACTCGCTGACGGCGGCGATCTGCTGGTCGATCATGGCGATGCTTTCAGGCATTTCCAGCATCTTGCGCGCGCTTTGCAAGCCGTCGTCGAGCTTGGTCAGCAGCTCGCTGACCGGCCCCGGGCCTTGTTCGCCACGGCGCATTTCATAGTCCAGGCGCGCGTTGCGCAGGTCCTTGGTCAGCTCGTTGAGGCTGGAGATGTAGCCCAGCTTGTCGCCGCGCTCGATCACATTGCCCAGGCCCAACCAGCCGGTCGCGGTGATCAACAGGGTCAGTAGCAGCACCAGGCCGAAGCCAACGCCGAGTTTGAGGTTGACGCTCACATTTCCCAGACTCTGGGCTAACCAACGGTACATGCCGCGAACTCCCTTGGGCTATTAATAGGTTTTGTACCAAGGCTATCGGCTGCATCAGATTAATCTGAAGCATCCGTGCAACAGCAGCGAGGCTTGCCGGCGATGGTGCCGTGTCAGGCACAGCGCTATCGCGGGCAAGCCTCGCTCCTGCGAGTAGCGGGGCTAATTTAGAAGAGGCGGGCGAGAAGGGCGGTGACGGCGGTTTCGACCCGCAGGATGCGCTCGCCGAGCTGCACCGGTTGCAGGCCGGACTTGCCCAGCAGGTCGATTTCGTAGGGGATCCAGCCGCCTTCCGGACCGATGGCCAGGGTCACCGGCTCATCCAGGCCGCGAGGGCAGGCCGGGTACTGGCCGGGATGGCCGACCAGGCCGAGGGTACCTTCGACCAGCGCTGGCAGACGGTCTTCGACGAAAGGTTTGAAGCGTTTTTCGATGACCACGTCCGGCAGCACGCTGTCGCGGGCCTGTTCCAGGCCAAGAATCAGTTGCTCGCGAATCGCCTCGGGTTCGAGGAAAGGGGTTTGCCAGAAGCTTTTCTCGACCCGGTAGCTGTTCACCAGCACCAGCCGGGGCACACCCATGGCGGCGACGGTTTGCAGCACCCGGCGGAGCATTTTCGGACGGGGCAGGGCCAGTACCAGGGTCAGGGGCAGCTTGGTCGGCGGCGGCTGGTCGAGGCTGACTCGCAGTTCGGCCTCCCCGGGCTCCAGGCGCAGCAGTTCGGCCGAGCCCATCAGGCCGCCGATACGGCCGACCCGCAGGATGTCGCCCACCGCGGCACGATGGACTTCCTGCATGTGGGTCAGGCGGCGATCGCGCAGGATCACCCGGTCGGCCGCGATGAAGTCGGCCTCTTCAAGAAGCAGCAGGTTCACGCTTGGGTCGCTGGCGGCTGGTCGTTGTGGTCTTCAGCCGGCTGGTCGTCCGGATGGTCGCCGCGTTTGCTGATCAGGCTGCCGAACAGGATGCCGATCTCGAACAGCAGCCACATCGGTACTGCCAGCAAGGTCTGGGAGAAAATGTCCGGCGGGGTCAGGATCATGCCGACCACGAAGCAGCCGATGATCACGTACGGACGGATCTTCTTCAGGTAGGCGACGTTGACCACGCCGATCCACACCAGCAGCACCACCGCCACCGGGATCTCGAACGCCACGCCGAAGGCGAAGAACAGGGTCATGACGAAATCGAGGTAGCTGGTGATGTCGGTCATCATTTCCACGCCGGCCGGGGTGGCCGCGGCGAAGAACTTGAAGATCAGCGGGAACACCAGGAAGTAGGCGAAGGCCATGCCGATGTAGAACAACAGGATGCTGGAGACCAGTAGCGGTACGGCGATGCGCTTTTCATGCTTGTACAGGCCGGGGGCGATAAAGCCCCAGATCTGGTGCAGGATCACCGGGATCGCCAGAAACAGCGAGACCATCATCGTCAGCTTGAGCGGCGTCAGGAACGGCGACGCCACGTCGGTGGCGATCATCGTTGCGCCCGCCGGCAGGTACTGGCGCAGCGGCGTGGAGACGATGGTGTAGATCTGCTGGGTGAAGGCGAACAACCCGCCGAAGATCAGGAAGATCGCCGCCACGCAGCGCAGCAACCGGGTGCGCAACTCGGTGAGGTGCGACACCAGCGGCATATGTTGGTCGTTTTCCGGAATATCGCTCATGGGGCTCGCGGCGGCAAAGTAGGGTCGTGGGGGGCTGGCGTGACAGGCGTTGTCACGGGCGCAGCCGGTTCGGCCGGTGCAGTTGCGGCAGTGGGGCTCGCCGTGGTCGCGCTAGCTGGTGCTTCAGGCGCCGCGGCGGGTGCATGAATGCTCTGCTCGGCCACGGGCTCGACCGGTGTCGGCTGTTGCTGGGTCGGATTGAGGATCTTCCGCGCTTCCTGTTCCAGCGACAGAATGTGTTCGTTGTGCAGTTGCCGACGAATTTCATCGGCACCGATTTCCCGTTCAACTTCCTGCTTGATCGCATTGAAGCTGCGCTTCAAGCGGCCGATCCACAGGCCTGCCGTGCGCGCGGCACCCGGCAGACGCTCGGGGCCGAGCACCAGCAGGGCCACCAGGCCGACGAGCAGCAGTTCAGAGAAGCTGATACCAAACATTAGTCAGTGCTCACGAGTCTTTGCGGGTCGGCTCTTCGACTTTTTGCGCCTGCACGTCGATGGTGTGCGGCTGGTTCAACGGAGCGCTTTGCGGCTGGACCGGCGGAGCAGGCTGGGCGGTCGGTGGCACGCCGGGCTCGGCGGGTTTTTCGTCGTCGTTCATGGCCTTGCGAAAGCCCTTGATCGATTCGCCGACGTCGGTGCCGAGGTTTTTCAGTTTCTTGGTGCCGAACACCAGCACCACGACAACCAGGATGACGATCCAGTGTTTCCAGTCAAAAATGCCCATGCTGCGTTTCCTCTCTAAATGATGTTCAGGCGGACGGACGCGAGGCTTTCTCGGCGTGTCCGGACAAACCGAAGCGCCGGTCCAGTTCATCGAGAACGGCCTGCGGATGCTGCCCCAGCTGGGCGAGCATGACCATGGTGTGGAACCACAGGTCGGCGGTTTCGTAGATCACATCGCTGCAGTCGCCGCTGTGGGCGGCGTCCTTGGCGGCGATGATGGTTTCCACCGATTCCTCGCCGACTTTTTCCAGAATCTTGTTCAGGCCCTTGTGGTACAGGCTGGCGACATAGGAAGTGTCGGCGGCGGCGCCTTTGCGCTCTTCCAGCACCTGGGCCAGACGGGTCAGGGTATCGCTCATGTTCAGTGTCCTGCTTGATAGATCGCGTGCGGGTCTTTGAGTACCGGATCGACCGTTTTCCAGTCGCCGTTTTCATAAACGCGGTAGAAGCAGCTCTGGCGGCCTGTATGGCAGGCAATGTCGCCGATCTGTTCGACCATCAGGATGATGACGTCGGCATCGCAGTCCAGGCGCATTTCATGGAGCTTTTGCACATGCCCGGACTCTTCTCCCTTGCGCCATAGCTTGCCACGCGAACGTGACCAGTAGATGGCACGGTTTTCGGCAGCGGTCAGGCTCAGCGCCTCGCGGTTCATCCAGGCCATCATCAGCACGCGCCCGGTCTTGTGATCCTGGGCGATGGCTGGCACCAGGCCGTCAGCGTCCCATTTGATCTCGTCCAGCCAATCTTTCATCTTCGACTCCGACAACAGGGCTCGACGCGCTCGTCGAGCCTCGGCGATGGGAAACAGTGTGCCAGCCGCTAGCCCGGCTGGCTATCGGCGCACGACCAGATACAAGCCCACGGCAATCATGATTCCAGCCGGCCAGTGACCCAGCCCGTTCAGCGGTCCGCCGGCCGCGAGGATCGCGCCACCGCCCAGGTGCGCCGCGCCGAGAAGACGCAGGAACCAGTCGTCCTTGCGCCGTTTCCAGGGCGGCGAAGGGTCCTGGGCATGGGGCTGGGACATGCGTTCGAGCAGGTCGCGGGTCATGTTGGCCAGGTGCGGCAGTTGCTCGACCTGGCTGTGCAGGTTGCCCAGCAAGGCTTTCGGGCTGACGCGCTCGCGCATCCAGCGTTCGAGGAACGGCTGGGCGGTGTTCCACAGGTCCAGCTCCGGGTACAGCTGGCGGCCCAGGCCTTCGATGTTCAGCAGGGTCTTTTGCAGCAGCACCAGCTGCGGCTGCACTTCCATGTTGAAGCGGCGAGCGGTCTGGAACAGGCGCATCAGCACCTGGCCGAAGGAAATATCCTTTAACGGTTTTTCGAAGATCGGCTCGCACACAGTACGGATCGCCGCTTCGAATTCGTTGAGTTTGGTCTCTGCCGGCACCCAGCCCGAATCGATGTGCAACTGCGCCACGCGCCGGTAATCGCGCTTGAAGAACGCGAACAGGTTGCGGGCCAGGTAGTCCTGGTCTTCCGGGGTCAGGCTGCCGACGATGCCGCAGTCGATGGCAATGTACTGCGGGCTCCAGGGCTGCACGGTGCTGACGAAGATGTTGCCCGGGTGCATGTCGGCGTGGAAGAAACTGTCGCGGAACACCTGGGTGAAGAAGATCTCCACGCCGCGCTCGGCGAGCATTTTCATGTCGGTGCGCTGGTCGGCGAGGGTGGCCAGGTCGGTCACCTGGATCCCGTAGATGCGTTCCATGACCAGCACTTTCGGCCGGCACCAGTCCCAGTAGACCTGCGGCACGTAGAGCAATGGCGAGCCTTCGAAGTTGCGCTTGAGCTGGCTGGCGTTGGCCGCTTCGCGCAACAGGTCGAGTTCGTCGTAGATGGTCTTTTCGTAGTCACTGACCACGTCCACCGGGTGCAGCAGGCGGGCGTCGGCCGAGACCTTCTCGGCGGCGCGGGCGAGGATGAACAGCCAGGCCAGATCCTGTGCGATGACCGGCTTGAGACCCGGGCGGATGACCTTGACCACCACTTCTTCGCCGCTCTTGAGCTGGGCGGCATGGACTTGCGCCACCGAGGCGGAGGCCAGGGGCTCGATATCGAAGCGGCTGAACACCTCGCTGATTTTCTTGCCCAGTTGCTCCTCGATCAGCGCCACCGACTTCTTCGAGTCGAAGGGCGGTACGCGGTCCTGCAGCAGCATCAGCTCGTCGGCGATGTCTTCGGGCAGCAGGTCGCGGCGGGTCGAGAGAATCTGCCCGAACTTGATGAAGATCGGTCCCAGGTCCTGCAAGGCCAGGCGCAGGCGTGCGCCGCGGCTCAGCTCCAGTGGCTTGCGCGGGAACCAGCGCCAGGGCAAGGCGTAGCGCAGCGCCAGGAGGAACCAGGGCAGCGGCAGGGCGAACAGCAGGTCATCGAGGCGGTAGCGGATCACGACGCGCTGGATGCGCAACAAACGGCGGACGGCAAGCAGCTTCATGCGTTATCGCTTGGGTCAAGGGATCGGGAAAGGCGCTCGAAGCGCGCCTCGAGGCGTTCCAGGTCGAGCTTGACCCGGTCCAGTTCGCTGAAACGGGCTTCGGCTTCGCGCTGGCCTACCAGGGTGCGCGACTCTTCGGCCAGGTATTCGGCAAGGTTCTGGTTCAGGCTGGCGAAACCCTGGCGATACCATCGCGCGCGGCTACGGATATGGCCGCTGAACAGCTGGGTGGCCACCGGGCCGAGCCAGCGCGAGAGTTCGTATTCCCAGTCCAGCTCCAGGTCCTGGAGGACGGCCGCCAGCTCCAGCAGCACGCCGCTGTCGCCTTCCAGCTCGACCTCGGGACCGTGCAGCACCGCGGTCTTGTCCTGGCTCAGGGCCAGGCGCACCAGGCTCGAGGCCGGCGCCCGCAGGGTGCAGTCGGCGTCGGCGGCCCAATGCGTGGCGAGGGTCAAGCCCTCATCGCCGGGAATGACGAACAACTGCACGCTCGGGCTGCGGCAATCGACGGCAATGACCTTGCCGTTCAAAGGCTGCAAGCGTGGCAAAACCGTGCTGTCGAGACGCAGTACACGGTTGAGGCCGTGTTCGACGCTGGCGAGCAGGCCGCTGAACAACATCAGGGTTTGATGCCGCGGTGCAGGGCGACGATGCCCGCGGTCATGTTGTGGTAGGTCACGCGATCGAAACCGGCCTCGACCATCATCGACTTCAGGGTTTCCTGGTTGGGGTGCATGCGGATCGATTCGGCCAGGTAGCGATAGCTTTCCGAGTCGTTGGTGATCAGCTTGCCGGCCAGTGGCATGAAGGCGAACGAGTAGGCGTCGTAGACCTTGGACATCAGGGTGTTGGTCGGTTTGGAGAATTCCAGCACCAGCAGGCGGCCACCGGGCTTGAGTACCCGTAGCATCGAGCGCAGGGCATCTTCCTTGTGGGTCACGTTGCGCAGGCCAAAGGCGATGGTCACGACGTCGAAATGGTTGTCCGGGAACGGCAGTTTTTCCGCGTCGGCCTGAACGAATTCGATGTTGCCGGCCACGCCCTTGTCGAGCAGGCGGTCGCGACCGACCTTGAGCATGGAGGCGTTGATGTCGGCCAGAACCACCTGGCCGGTAGGGCCCACCAGATGGGAAAACTTGCGGGTCAGGTCACCGGTGCCGCCGGCGATGTCCAGCACCCGATTGCCGGGGCGAACGCCGGACAATTCGATCGTGAAGCGTTTCCACAGGCGATGCATGCCACCGGACAGTACGTCGTTCATCAGGTCGTACTTGGCGGCTACCGAGTGGAACACCTCAGCGACTTTTTCCGCCTTCTGGCTTTCCGGAACGTTTTTGAAGCCGAAGTGAGTGGTGGGTTCGGCATCGCTGCCTTTGCGCTGATCAGTCATATCGCTGTCACCAAAAGAGAATGCGGGACATTCTAATCCCGGTGGCGGTCTTTGTCTTGGCAAGGCTGAATGTAAGATAGTGAAGCGCCGGGGCGTTTTGACGCAGCGCAGCTCAAGACGCTCAAGGCAAGTCCCGATAAATCAGGAGTCATTCAATGGCCCGTATAAGTGTTGAGCGTGCCCACGGCCTGGGTAAGGAGGCAGCCCGCGAAAAGGCTGACCAGTTGGCGCAGAAACTGGCCGATCAGTATGGCCTGGAGCCGCAGTGGTCGGGCGATACCCTGAACCTCAAGCGTTCGGGGGTCAAAGGTGCGGTGCAGGTGGGCGACGATTCGATCAGGGTCGATGTCGAGCTGGGCCTGTTGATGTCCGCCATGAGCGGCATGATCAAGTCGGAAATCGAAAAGGCGCTGGATAAAGCCCTGGTCTGAGGCGCTTTCGCGGAAGTCGGCTTGCCGGCGATTTCGGGTGTTGTCATGACGCCTGGGAAAGCATCGTTGGCGAGTTGGTTTCTCCAATAACCGTCCACTCTTTTATGACATTGGTTAGGGTGCCGATTCTAATTTTTCTCACTACTTTGTGCCTGAGCCCACTTTCCTGCGGGCAGTTCCTCAAACCTTCTGCGCGTGAGGTGCACTATGGCCAAAGTAATCCTGAAGAAAAAAGTTGATGCCGCATCAACCACTCTGAGTGAAGTCAAATCCTATGCCCGCAAGATCTGGCTGGCAGGCCTGGGTGCCTACACCAAGGTTGGCCAAGAGGGCAGCGAGTACTTTCAAGAGCTCGTTAAGGCTGGTCAAACTGTTGAAAAGAAAGGCAAAAAAGTTGTGACTGAACAACTTGAGGCCGCCAACAGTCAGATTGATAGTGTGAAGGGGGATGTCACCAGTCTCAGAGGCAAAGTCGAAGTGCAACTGGATAAAGTCGAGAAGGCTTTTGACACGCGCGTCGCAAGTGCCTTGAATCGCATCGGCATTCCGTCTAAACATGACGTTGAGACACTCTCTGCTAAGCTCGATGAGCTGACGGCATTGCTCGAACGTGTCGCGCGTAAACATTAAGGAGAACGGGATGGCTGGTAAAAAGAATACTGAAAAAGAAGGCAGCTCGTGGATCGGGAAGGTCGAAGACTACTCCCGTAAAATCTGGCTTGCTGGTTTAGGCGTGTACTCGAAAATCGACACTGACGGCAGCAAGCTTTTCGAGTCGCTGGTCAAGGATGGCGAGAAAGCCGAGAAGCTCACCAAAAGCGCTGTCGGCAAGAAAGTCGACGCCGCCAAGGACTCCGCGAGCTCGGCAAAATCGCGCATCAGTGGCGTCAAGGACCGCGCGCTGGGCAAGTGGGACGAGCTGGAAGGTGCATTCGACAAACGCTTGAACAGCGCCATTTCGCGTCTGGGCGTGCCTAGCCGCAATGAAGTCAAGGCGCTGCACAGCAAGGTCGACACCCTGACCAAACAGATCGAAAAACTCACAGGCGCCAAGGTGGCTCCGATCGCGGCCAAGACTGCAGCGGCCAAACCGGCGGCCAAGCCTCTGGCTAAAGCAGCGGCCAAGCCGGCAGCCAAGGCAGCAGCCAAGCCTGCCGCGAAACCGGCAGCCAAAACTGCGGCGGCTAAGCCGGCTGCAAAACCTGCCGCCAAGCCGGTAGCCGCCAAGCCAGCGGCAAAACCAGCGGCAAAACCAGCGGCCAAGCCCGCTGCGAAACCGGTGGCGAAGAAACCAGCAGTGAAGAAACCGGCAGCACCCAAGGCCGCTGCACCGAAGCCTGCGATTGCCGCCAAGCCGGCAGCACCGGTCAGCCCTGCGAACTCCGCAGTGGCGCCAACCCCTGCCGTCACCCCGACTGCCGCGCCAGCACCCGCGACGCCAACCAGTCAGTCCTGAGTTTTTCGGGGCATACAAAAACGCCCGGCCTGCAAAGGTCGGGCGTTTTTGTTCGTGGGGCTCTTGCGACGCCGGTCAATCGTGCTCGTCGAGGTAACGCAGGGCCATCTGCTCGGTGGCCAGTTTCGCCGGTGGCAACAGGTGCGGCGCCACCAGCATCATGATCTGGTAGACCACCACCCGTACCTCGCCCTCGCGATCGAGAATGCGCTGATAGTCCAGCGAGAACAGCAGGGTCATGGTGATCTGTTCCACCAGTTGCCCCAGTGCCTGGGTATCGCTGACCAGTTGACCTGAAGCCTTGAGCCTGGCCAGCAGCGAGGCCAGGGTGCGCTTCAGGGCGTTGAGCAGGTTGCGAATTCCCTTGGCCAGCTTCGGCAGGCGTCCGGCCAGGTTGGACAGGTCCTGGAACAGGAAGCGGTAGTGCGCCAGGCGCTCGACGATCAGGTGCAGGAACAGCCAGTAGTCTTCGGGGGCCAGGTGCACATCGGCGGGCGGATCGAGCAGGGGCGCCAGCTCATTCTGAAAGCGCTCGAACAACCCGAGGACCAGCGGCTCCTTGCCGTGAAAGTGGTAGTAGAGGTTGCCGGGGCTGATCCCCATTTCGTTGGCAACTTCCATGGTCGAGACATTGGGTTCGCCCTTGTGATTGAACAGCAGCAGGGCACATTCGAGTATCCGGTCGCGGGTTTTCATCCAGTCTTCTTGGTTGTTCAGTCAGGCCGCGACCCTCGGGCCGCGGCGCGGGGAAATTCAGCGGACGCGCACGTAGGTGCCAGGCGCCGCCTCCATCGGTGGGTAATTCTGGTTACCCAGGGTCATCAGGGTTTCGCGCTGGGCGCCGGAACGCTGCTGGATCCACTCCAGCCATTGCGTCCACCAACTGCCGTCGACGTGCTTGGCGTCGTAGTACCAGGCTCGCGGGTCGCTGCTGAGCTTGCCGTTTTCGACGTAGTTGGCCTTGGGGTTGCTCGGCGGGTTGAGGATGCTCTGCACATGCCCGCTGTTGGACAGCACGAAGCGCTTGTCGCCGCCCAGCAGCAGGGTTGAGCGATACACCGCATCCCAGGGGGTGATGTGGTCGTTGATGCCGGCGACGCTGAAGCTGTCGACCGTGACCTTTTGCAGGTCGATTGGTGTGCCGCACACTTCCAGGCCCCCGGGATGACTCATCGGGTTGTGCTTGAAGAAGTCCAGCAGATCGCCATGAAAGGCAGCCGGCAGCCGGGTGTTGTCGTTGTTCCAGTAGAGGATGTCGAATGCCGGCGGCTCTTTGCCCAGCAAGTAGTTGTTGACCCAATAATTCCAGATCAGGTCGTTGGGCCGCATCCAGGCGAACACCTTGGCCATGTCGCGACCGTCAAGCACGCCGCGTTGATAGGAGCGGCGCTTGGCTGCCTCCAGGGTCTGTTCGTCGGCGAACAGGGTCGCCGGGCTGTCCAGCTGGCTATCCAGCAGGCTGACCAGGTAGGTGGAGCTGGAGACCCGACGCAGTTGTCGCTTGGCTTGCAGGTGGCCTTGCAGGGCGGCAATGGTCAGGCCGCCGGCACAGGCACCCATCAGGTTCACGTCACGGCTGCCGGTGATCGCCCGGCAGGCATTCATGGCTTCCTCCACGGCCTCGACATAGCTCGACAGGCCCCATTCACGATGCCGGACATCGGGGTTGCGCCAGCTGATGATGAAGGTCTGCAGGCCGTTTTTCAGGGCGAACTGCACGAAGCTGTTGGTGGGGCTGAGGTCGAAGATATAGAACTTGTTGATCTGCGGCGGCACTATCAGCAAGGGCCGGGCGTACTGTTTTTCGCTCATCGGCTTGTACTGGATCAGTTCCAGCAGCTCGTTGCGAAACACCACCGAACCGGGGGTGGTGGCCAGGCTCCTGCCGACCTCGAAGGCCTGTTTGGTGACCTGGCTGGGCAGGCCGTTGTTATGCAGCACGTCGTCGACCAGATGACCGATGCCGCGGATCACGCTGTTGCCGCCGGAGTTGAAGATTTCCTTGATCGCCAGCGGATTGAGCAGGGTGTTGGACGGTGCCACCGCATCGTTGAGCAGGTTGAAGGCAAAGTGCGCGCGAGCCCGGTCGTCCGCGCTCATGCCGCTGTCGTCGATCCAGTTTTTGATTTGCTTCTGCCAACTGAGATAGGCCTGCAGGCCGCGTCGGTAAAACGGGTTCAGGCTCCAGGTCGGATCGGCGAACCGGCTGTCCTGGGGGTTGGGTTTGTGCAGTGTTTCGCCCAGTAGTACACGGCCCAATTGGCCACCTAGCGCCAAGGCATGGCGGGCGCTGTGCACCGGGTTGCGCAGGCCATAAGTGGCCACGCTGCGCAGAGTCGACAACAAGTCACGGCCACGCAGGCCGGTGATGGCGCTCTGGGCAGTGATGTAGGTGGCGGGCGTGGGCAACGAGCCCGCCGTTGGTTTGTCTCGCATGCTTCAACACTCCTTCGTCAAGCCATCAACAAGCACACCAAGACAAACACCATAGTCGGTCCTGAACCATCCTGCGCGCGACGATCCTGTCGGCAGACGCTTTTTGCTACGTACCGCTGAACGGCGTCGGATGCGGGTGCATCACTGCCCGTTGCCGTTCCTCCTCGAGGAATTTCATGATGATCGGCGCCACGGCCTCGGCCCGGGTAATCAGGAACAGATGCCCGTCGTCGATGATGTGTAGCTGGGCATTGGGAATTCGCCACGCCAGCATGCGCATGTTGATCAGCGGGATCAGCGGGTCGTCGTCGCCGGCCAGCACCAGGGTCGGCTGGTGGATCTTGTGCAGCCAGTGGATGCTGGTCCAGCCGAGGCCGGCGAACAATTGCCAGTAGTAGCCCAGCTTGCCCGCCGAGCGGACCTTGCTGGCATGTTCGGCGGCGAGGTTGGGATCACGGCGGAACGAGCCGCCGTAGATCAGGGGGGCGATGCGGATCACATGGGAGGGCTGGATGTAGCGCCGCGGGCTGGCCATCATCCACAGCACCTTGGGTTTGCCCGGCACCATGAAGGCGCCTGCGGCGGTGGCGGCCAGCACCAGTTTCTTGCAGCGTTCGGGGTAGTCGTAGGCGAACTGCTGGGCCAGTGCCCCGCCCCAGGACACCCCGACCACATTGACCTGCCCGTAGTCGAGGTAATCGAGCATGCGCGCGGTCAACTTGGCCAGGCCGGGAAACCGGTAGGGGCGGCTCGGCGTCGAGGAGCCACCCACGCCCGGTACGTCGAAGGCGATGACTTCCAGGTCCGGGTCCAGGGCCTGGACGAATGGAAACACCAGCTCCAGGTTGGCGCCGATACCATTGAAGATCAGCAAGGGTGTCAAGTGAGGCTTGCCTGGGCGTACCGCGGTGCGGATGGTCTGGCCATCCAGGTCGACGGTGCGAAAGATGAACGGTTGAGGCATGCCTTGGCCCTGTTGGTGGAATCGTTGCCTGTAGGGGAGAGTCGCTTGCGCAGCAGCATGCTCGCAAGCGGCCCGATCCTACAGGCTTGCTATCGGCTAACGTTCATGAACATAAGTACCCGGCGCCGCCTCGGCCGCTGGATACGCCTTGTTGCCGAGAATGCTCGGCGTCTTTTTCAGTTTGCCCGAACGCTCCGCCTGCCAGGCCTGCCAGTGCAGCCACCAGGAGTCGGTGTGCTTGGTCGAGTTTTCCTGCCAGAGGTCGGCGCTGGCCGGCATCTCTTCGCTGGTCATGTAGCGCGACTTGGGGTTGCCTGGCGGGTTGAGGATGCTCTGGATATGCCCGCTGCTGGAGAGGACGAATTCGACCTTGCCGCCGAACAGCTGGGCCGACTTGTAGCAGGACTTCCACGGGGTGATGTGGTCGTTGGTGCCGGCCAGGGAGAAGATGTCGGCGGTGACCTGCTTCAGGTCGATCGGCGTGCCGCACACTTCCAGTGCGTTGGGGCGGATCAGCGGATTGTTTTTGAACATTTCGATCAGGTCGCCGTGGAAGGCCGCGGGCAACCGGGTGGTGTCGTTGTTCCAGAACAGGATGTCGAACACCGGCGGCTCGTTGCCCAGCAGGTAGTTGTTCACCCAGTAGTTCCAGATCAAGTCGTTGGGCCGCATCCAGGCGAAGACCTTGGCCATGTCGCGGCCTTCCAGCACGCCGGCCTGATAGGAGTGACGCTTGGCGGCCTCCAGGGTCTGCTCGTCGACGAACAGCGCCACCTGGGTATCGAGGGTGGTATCGAGCACGCTGACCAGCAGGGTCAGGGCATTGACCTTCTTCTCGCCCAGGGCTGCGTAGTGCCCCAGCAGCGCGGTGCAGGTGATGCCGCCGGAGCAGGCACCGAGCATGTTCACGTCCTTGCTGCCGGTGATGGCGGTGACCACGTCGACCGCTTCTTTCAGCGCTTCGATGTAGGTCGACAGGCCCCACTCGCGCTGCGCCTTGGTCGGGTTGCGCCAACTGACGATAAAGGTCTGCAAGCCGTTGCGCAGGCAGAAGCGCGCCAAGCTCTTGTCCGGGCTGAGGTCGAAGACATAGAACTTGTTGATCTGTGGCGGCACCACCAGCAGCGGGCGCTCGTGCACCTGTTCGGTCACCGGGCGGTACTGGATCAGTTCCAGCACGTCGTTGCGAAACACCACTGCGCCTTCACTGGTGCCCAGGTTCTTGCCGATCTCGAAGGCGTCCATATTGACCTGGCTCGGCATGCCGCCGTTGTGCACCAGGTCCTTGGCCAGATGGGAGAGGCCATCGAGCAGGCTTTTACCGCCGGTTTCGAAGAAGCGTTTGACCGCCGCGGGGTTGGCGGCGGTGTTGGTCGGCGCCATGGCTTCGGTCATCAGGTTGATGACGAAGTGGCCGCGACTGATGTCCTGTTCGGAGAGGTTGCTCTGGCCGATCCAGTCGTGAAGCTCCTTGCGCCACGCCAGGTAGGTTTGCAGATAACGCTTGTACAGTGGGTTCTGGCTCCAGGCCGGATCGTTGAAGCGACGGTCATCGCTCTCCGGCTGCAGCGTCGATTTTCCGAACATCACGTTCTTCAATTCGACGCCGAAATGGGCCACATGTTTGGCGCTGTGCAGCGGTTGTCTGATGGCCTGGGTCAGCACCATACGAGCAGAGGTAAGCAGATCTTTCCGACGTAAACCGATGACCGGATTCAGGCCCAGAGTGTTTTCCGAGGCTTGGCGTTTCAGGTCATCGTTATTCTTGTTACTCATCTACGACGCTCCATTGTCCTGAGACGAGTACCGGACCTGCTGTGTAGTCACACAGCAAAGATGCCAGGTACTACTGCTCGGGTGACCGTTGATTCTGCATTACTGCTTTTTTGTTCAGAGAACACTGCAGGGAACTTGCCAGCTCCATTGGTTACCCGAGTTTAATTTTTTTCGCAAGCAGGCCAATCGTTGGCCATGCAGCCCAGCATTCAAACAGATGAATCTAGAAAATGCCCTCTAAAGCTTCAGAGGTCTGATCTAGAGCATCAGCTTGACGATAGACTCATTTGGATCGCGGGACTTTCCGGCTGCTTGAAGTTCGGCAAGATAATCCTTCCACAGATCGTCCTGACGCACCGCCAACTGGTACAGGTAGTCCCAGGTGAACAGGCCGCTGTCATGCCCGTCGTCGAAGGTCAATTTCAGTGCGTACTGACCGGCCGGTTCGACCTTGGTCAGGCCGACGCCGATCTTGCCAAATTGCAGGATGGGTTTGCCGTGGCCCTGGACCTCGGCGGAGGGGGAGTGCACCCGCAGGAATTCGGCGGGCAGGTGATAGACCTCGTCTGGCGCGTAGGTCAGCGTCAGGGTCTTCGAGGCTTTGTGCAGGTTGATGGCGGTGGGAAGTCTGGTCATGGGGGCAGCTTAAAGCTGCAAGCCGCAAGCTACAAGATGACGGCGGTCAACTTGCAGCTTGAAGCTTATGGCTTGCCGCTTAGAGGATGTAGCGGGACAGGTCTTCGTTCTGCGCCAATTCGCCCAGGTGGCTGTTGACGTAGGCGGCGTCGATGCGGATCGGCTCTTCGTTGTGGGCGCTGGCCAGGTCGCCGGCGCTGAACGACACCTCTTCGAGCAAGCGCTCGAGCAGGGTGTGCAGGCGACGGGCACCGATGTTCTCGGTCTTCTCGTTGACCTGCCAGGCGATCTCCGCCAGGCGCTTGATACCGTCCGCCTGGAACTCGATGACCAAGCCTTCGGTTTTCAGCAGCTCGCGGTATTGCTCGGTCAGGGAGGCGTGAGGCTCGCTGAGAATCCGCTCGAAGTCTTCCGGCGACAGCGCCTTGAGCTCGACGCGGATCGGCAGGCGGCCTTGCAGCTCGGGCACCAGGTCGCTTGGCTTGCTCAGGTGGAACGCGCCGGAAGCGATGAACAGGATGTGGTCGGTCTTGACCATGCCCAGCTTGGTGTTGACGGTGCAGCCTTCGATCAGCGGCAGCAGGTCGCGCTGGACGCCTTCGCGGGATACGTCGACGCCACCGGAGTTACCGCGCTTGGCAACCTTGTCGATTTCGTCGATGAACACGATGCCGTGCTGTTCGACCGCTTCCAGGGCCTTGGCCTTGAGTTCTTCATCGTTGACCAGGCGGCTGGCTTCTTCGTCGCGGATCAGCTTGAGCGCGTCCTTGATCTTGAGCTTGCGGTTCTTGCGCTGGCCCTTGCCCATGTTGGCGAAGAGGCTCTGCAGCTGGTTGGTCATCTCTTCCATGCCCGGTGGCGCGGAAATGTCGACGCCGCTGACTTCAGCCACTTCGATCTCGATTTCCTTGTCGTCCAGCTGGCCTTCGCGCAGGCGCTTGCGGAACAGCTGGCGGGTGTTGGAGTCCTGGGCCGGGGCGGCGTCCTCGTTGCTGAAACCCATGCGCGCCGGCGGCAGCAGGGCATCGAGGATGCGTTCTTCGGCGGCGTCTTCGGCGCGGTGGCGCACGCGAGTCATTTCCTGTTCGCGGAACAGTTTGATCGCGGCATCGGCCAGGTCGCGGATGATCGATTCAACGTCGCGGCCGACATAACCGACTTCAGTGAACTTGGTCGCTTCGACCTTGATGAACGGAGCGTTGGCCAGCTTGGCCAGGCGCCGGGCGATCTCGGTCTTGCCGACGCCGGTCGGGCCGATCATCAGGATGTTCTTCGGGGTCACTTCGACACGCAGCTCTTCAGGCAACTGCATGCGGCGCCAGCGGTTACGCAGCGCGATGGCGACGGCGCGCTTGGCATCGTCCTGGCCGATGATATGGCGGTTGAGTTCGTGGACGATTTCGCGGGGAGTCATGGGCATAGTAATTGGCGGTCCTCAAGCAAGAATGAATGCCGTGGCGCGATGGCCGAAACAGGCTTATTCCGCGAGATCCTGCTCCTCAATGGTCTGGGTGTGGTTGGTGAATACGCAGATGTCGCCGGCGATGCCCAAGGCGGTTTCGACGATTTCGCGGGCCGACAGGTCGGTTTTCTTCAGCAGGGCGCTGGCCGCGGCCTGGGCGTAGGCGCCGCCGGAGCCCATGGCGATCAGGCCGTCTTCCGGCTCGACCACGTCACCGTTGCCGGTGATGATCAAGGAGGCGTCCTTGTTGGCGACCGCGAGCATGGCTTCGAGGCGGCTGAGGGAGCGATCGGTACGCCATTCCTTGGCCAGTTCGACGGCGGCGCGTACCAGATGCCCCTGATGCTTTTCAAGCTGGCCTTCGAAGCGTTCGAACAGGGTGAAGGCGTCAGCGGTGGCCCCGGCAAAGCCGGCGATGACCTGGCCGTGATACAGGCGGCGAACTTTTTTCGCGTTGCCTTTCATCACGGTGTTGCCGAGGGAAACCTGGCCGTCGCCGCCCATGACGACTTTGCCGAAGCGGCGGACTGAAACGATGGTGGTCAAGGGGAGAGTCTCCACGCTGCGGGGCGAAAATGCCCTGATGGGAACTCATATGGGGGTGACGTGGGGTTTTTCAACTGCGCTGGGGGTTGTGGGACGAGCGGTATTTCTTGGCGGGAGAGTGGAAGCCGGGGGAGGACGCCATCGCGGGCAAGTCCGCTCCTGCAGGGGATGCGGAGCGGACTTGCTCGCGATCAGCCGCTTTAGCGGCTCTGGCGCTGTTGTAACAGCAGGTTGCTGAAGCCGGCGCCGGCCAATTGCTTCTGCGCGGTGGTCAGCTGTTCGCGGTTGCTGAACGGGCCGACCAGTACGCGGTACCAGGTCTCGTCCTTGACGGTGCCGGACTCGACGGACACCGATTGCCCCAGCAGGATGATCTGCGCGCGGACCTTGTCGGCATCGGTCTGCTTGCGGAACGAACCGGCCTGCAGGAAGAACCTGGTCACCGGCGCGGCCTTCGCCACCTGTGCCACCGGTGGTGCGGGCGGCGGGGTGATGCCGGCCAGGGCGGCCTGGGCTCGCGCGGTATCGATCTTCGCCGCTTCCGCCGGGGTCACCGGCGTGGTCGGAACCACCGGCGCGGTCTGCGGTGTTGGCAGGGTTTTTTCCGGCACGGCTTCCGGCGGCACTATCACTTCCGATTCCGGCAGCAGGGTGTAGAAGTCGTATTTCGGCTTCACCGGTTGCTGCGGGCTCGGCGGGGTCTTGTTGGCCTCGGCGATCTTGGTGGTTTTCTGTTGCTCCAGCCGCTCGCGCTTGACGCTGTCACCGCCCTTGCCTGGCTCCAGCTTCATCAGGAACACGATGAAGGCGCCCACGGCCAGGCCGATGGCCATCCACAACCAACCCGGAATCGGTTGCTTCGCAGGAGCTTGGTAACGGCTGGCGCCACGCTTGGGTGCAGGTTTTTTCTTGGCAGCCAACTTACATTTGCTCCAGAACTTTCAGGCCCAGCAATTCCAGACCTTGCTTGAGGGTACGACGGGTCAGCTCGGTGAGGCGCAAGCGGCTCTGCATCTGCGTCGGCGATTCGGCACTGAGGATCGGGCAGTTCTCGTAGAAGCTGGAGAACAGCCCGGCCACGTCGTACAGGTAAGTGCACAGGATGTGCGGCGTACCCTTGTCGGCCACGCCGTTCAGCACTTCGCCGAACTGCGCCAGCTTGGCCGCCAGCTCCAGCTCATGGGCGGCTTCGAGGGTGATCTGCCCCTGCACTTCGCTGAAGTCCTTGCCCAGCTTGCGGAACACACCGGCGGCGCGGGTGTAGGCGTACAGCAGGTAAGGCGCGGTGTTGCCTTCGAAGTTCAGCATCAGGTCGAAGTTGAAGCTGTAGTCGCTGGTGCGGTGCTTGGACAGGTCGGCGTATTTCACCGAGTCGATGCCCACCACCTTGGCGATGTTGCGCAGATCGGCCTCGGCCAGCTCCGGGTTCTTTTCCTTGACCAGGCTGTAGGCGCGCTCTTCGGCTTCGGTCAGCAAGTCGATCAGCTTCACTGTGCCGCCATCGCGGGTCTTGAACGGACGGCCGTCGGCGCCGTTCATGGTGCCGAAGCCCATGTGCTCCATGTCCATCGGGTGGGTCACGAAGCCGGCCTTGCGGGCCACCGCGAACACTTGCTGGAAGTGCAGGGCTTGGCGCTGGTCGACGAAGTACAGCGCGCGGTCAGCCTTGAGCTTGCCGCTGCGGTAGCGCACGGCGGCCAGGTCGGTGGTGGCGTACAGGTAGCCGCCGTCGGCCTTGACGATGATCACCGGCAGCGGCTCGCCTTCGGCGTTCTTGAACTCGTCGAGGAACACGCACTGGGCGCCGTTGCTCTCGACCAGCATGCCCTTGGCCTTGAGGTCGTTGACCACGTTGATCAGGTCGTCGTTGTAGGCGCTTTCGCCCATCACGTCGGCCATGGTCAGTTTGACGTTCAGCAGTTCGTAGATCTTCTGGCAGTGGGACAGGGAGATGTCCTTGAACTTGGTCCACAGTTCCAGGCAGTCCGCGTCACCGGCCTGCAGCTTGACCACCAGGCCGCGGGCACGGTCGGCGAACTCTTCGGATTCGTCGAAGCGCTGCTTGGCGGCGCGGTAGAAGTTTTCCAGGTCCGACAGCTCGTCGCTAGTGATCGGGTTTTCCTGCAGGTAGGCCATCAGCATGCCGAACTGGGTACCCCAGTCGCCCACATGGTTCTGGCGGATCACGGTATCGCCGAGAAACTCCAGGACCCGCGCCACCCCGTCGCCAATGATGGTTGAGCGCAGGTGGCCGACGTGCATCTCTTTGGCCAGGTTCGGTGCCGACAGGTCGACCACGGTGCGCTGCAATGCGCCGGCCTTGCGCACGCCGAGGTGGGCGTCGGCCAAGGCGGCATCCAGGCGGGTGGCCAGGGCCTGGGTGTTCTGGAAGAAGTTGATGAAGCCGGGGCCAGCGATCTCGGCCTTGCTGACCTGTTCGTCGGCGGGCAGGGCGGCGATGATCTTTTCCGCCAGGTCGCGTGGTTTCATGCCGGCCGGCTTGGCCAGCATCATGGCGATGTTGCTGGCGAAGTCGCCGTGGGTCTTGTCGCGGGAGTTTTCTACCTGGATCGCCGGCGTCAGGCCTTCTGGCAACACACCTTCGGTGACGAGTTGGGTGATGGCTTGCTGGATGAGCTGGCGAATGGTGTCTTTCATGGTCTTCTCTTTCAACCGCTGGCGCGGCGGCGCTTCGATGCGCAGGTGGAAAAACTGGGCATTATCCGTTGCGAAGACGGGCTTGCCAACTATAGCCGGCTGTGCGGTGGCTGTTCGGGCCTTATCGCGGGCAAGTCGGATCGCCGCCCGCTCGCTCCTACAGAAGCGTGCTTGCCCAAGATGGCGGTTTTTCTATCAATACAGGTCCACAGGGTCAACATCCAGCGACCAGCGTACCTGGCGCCCGCTGGGCATCTGTTCCAGCACCAGCAGCCAGTGACTCAGCAGCTTGTGCAGCGGCGCCCGGGCATTGGCCTGTAACAGCAGTTGCGCGCGATAACGCCCGGCGCGGCGCTCCATGGGCGCCGGTACCGGCCCCAGCAATTCGATACCACCCAGGTTCATCTCGGCCAGCAAGCGCTCGGCCTCGCCGCAGGCTTCGTCGAGGAAGCCTTCGGCCTGTCCCGGCTTGTGCGCCTCGGCGCGCAACAGCGCCAGATGGGCGAACGGCGGCAGGCCGGCGGCGCGGCGTTCGCTCAAGGCCTGTTCGGCAAAGGCGAAGTAACCCTGCTCGGTCAGCTGCACCAGCAGCGGGTGGTCGGCCAGGTGGGTCTGGATGATCACCTTGCCTGGCTCTTCGGCCCGCCCGGCGCGGCCAGCCACCTGGACGATCAGCTGCGCCATGCGCTCGCTGGCGCGGAAGTCGCCGGAGAACAGGCCGCCGTCGGCATCGAGGATCGAGACCAGGGTCACCCGCGGGAAGTGGTGTCCCTTGGCGAGCATCTGGGTGCCAACGAGGATGCAGGGCTGGCCCTTCTGGATGGTGGCGAACAACTGGTTCATCGCGTCCTTGCGCGAGGTGCTGTCGCGATCGACCCGCAGCACCGGGTAGTCCGGGAACAGGATTGCCAGCCGCTCCTCGGCGCGCTCGGTGCCGGCGCCGACCGGGCGCAGGTCGACCTTGCCGCATTTCGGGCAATGCCGCGGCACGCGCTCGGAGTGACCGCAGTGGTGGCAGCGCAACTCGCCGTAGCGCTGGTGCACGGTCATCCGCGCGTCGCAGCGTTCGCACTCGGACATCCAGCCGCAGTCGTGGCACAGCAGGGTCGGCGCGAAACCACGGCGATTGAGGAACACCAGCACCTGCTGGCCTGCCGCCAGGGTCTGGCCGATGGCTTGTTGCATGGGGCCGGAAATGCCGCTGTCCAGCGGCCGGCTCTTCACATCCAGGCGCAGGAAGCGCGGCTGCTTGGCGCCACCGGCCCGCTCGTTCAGCCGCAACAGGCCATAACGGCCGGTGTAGGCGTTGTGCAGGCTTTCCATCGACGGGGTGGCGGAGCCCAGCACGATAGGGATGTTTTCCTGGCGGGCGCGGACCAGGGCCAGGTCGCGGGCGTGGTAGCGCAGGCCTTCCTGCTGTTTATAGGAGCCGTCGTGTTCTTCATCGATGATGATCAGCCCGGGGTTCTTCATCGGCGTGAACAGCGCCGAGCGGGTGCCGATAATAATGTCGGCCTCACCGTCGCGGGCTGCCAGCCAGGCATCCAGGCGCTCGCGGTCGTTGACCGCCGAGTGCAGCAGGGCGATGCGGGCGTTGAAACGTTGTTCGAAGCGCGCCAGGGTCTGCGGGCCGAGGTTGATTTCCGGGATCAGCACCAGCGCTTGCTTGCCGGCTTCCAGGGTTTCGCGGATCAGCTGCAGATAGACTTCGGTCTTGCCGCTGCCGGTGACCCCGGCCAGCAGGAAGGCGTGATAGCTGTCGAAACCGGAGCGGATGGCCTCATAGGCGGCGCGCTGTTCGCTGTTGAGCGGCAGTTCCGGCTGGGCCAGCCAATGTTCGTGGCGTTCGCCCGGAGCGTGCCGGCGGACTTCCACCTGCACCAGATCCTTGGCCAGCAACAGGTCCAGGCTGTCCTTGCTCAGCATCAGCTTGCTCAGTAACTGATGGGCGACGCCGTGAGGGTGCTGGGCCAGGGTCGCCAGGGCTTCGCGCTGGCGTGGGGCGCGGGCGATGCGAGGGTCGTCGAGACTGGCGCCGGGGCTGACCGACCAGAAGCGTTCCTGCCGGGCCTCGGCCGGCTCGCCCTGGCGCAGCAGGACCGGCAGCGCCCAGCTCAGGGTATCGCCGAGGCTGTGCTGGTAGTACTGCGCGGTCCACAGGCACAGCTTGAACAGCGCGGGCGGCAGCGGCGGGGTGGCGTCCAGCAGGGCCAGTGCCGGTTTGAGTTTATCGGCCGGGACTTCGCTGCTGTCCGTGACCTCGACCAGGATGCCGATCATTTCCCGGCGACCGAATGGCACTCGCAGGCGCATGCCCGGATGCAGCTGGGTGCGCAGTACGCCGGCAGGGGCCCGGTAATCGAACAGGCGGCGCAGGGGGGAGGGCAGGGCGAGGCGCAAAATGGCGTCGGGCACGCGGGGAAATCTCATTGAACGGGCGGTGAAGAAGGCCCGGAGCCTAGCAGACGGTCGGTGCAAGGGACAGCTTGCGTGATCGCAAAGGTCTGGTAGAATCCGCGGCCTAATTACGTGCGGTATTCAACAATAGTGTTGGGTGGCGGCACGCTAGCCTGAGGAAGACACCATGAAAGCCGATATCCATCCAGAATACCCAGCAGTTGCCGTAACCTGCAGCTGCGGCAACAAGTTCGAAACTCGTTCGACCTTCGCTAAGCCGCTGGCGATCGACGTTTGCAACGAATGCCACCCGTTCTACACCGGTAAGCAGAAGACTCTGGATACCGGCGGCCGCGTTCAGAAGTTCGCCGACCGTTTCGGCGCTTTCGGCGCGAAAAAGGCCTAAGGCTGATCGGTCTGGAAAGCTGTTTCAGCTTCTCCTCGCTGATGAAAAAGGCGTCCCTTGCGGGCGCCTTTTTTGTGTCCGCGATTTGGCTCTCCAGCGCCCAGGCGTTCTGCCCGGCGCCGGCCGGGCTGGCCTCTGTGCAGGTCCAGCGGGTGGTCGATGGCGACACCTTGCGTCTCGTCGATGGCCGCAGCGTGCGCATGATCGGCCTCAATGCGCCGGAACTGGGCAAGAAAGGCCGCACCGACGAGCCCTTCGCGGTTGCCGCCCGTCAGCGCCTGCAGGCGCTGGTGAAGGCCCGCAACGGTCGGGTCGGCCTGCTTCCCGGTCGGGAAAGCAGGGATCACTATGGGCGGACCCTGGCCCATGTCTATGGTGCCGATGGCGCCAACCTTGAGGCGCAATTGCTTGCCGAGGGCCTGGGCTACCAGGTGGCGGTCGCGCCGAACGTCGATTTGTTCAACTGCCAGCAAGCCGCCGAGCGTAGCGCCCGGCAGGCCCGGCTGGGGCTGTGGCGGCAATCGTCTGTACTGAAAGCGGATCAGATAAAGGCCTCCGGATTTGCGCTGCTCAGTGGTCGGGTGAGCAAGGTGCAACGCAATCGGGGCGGTGTCTGGATCGAATTGCAGGATTCGGTTGTATTGCGCATTGCACCCAATCTGCTTGGCCAATTCGATGGCGTGCAGTTGGATCGCCTGCCGGGGCGGCAGATCGAGGCGCGCGGCTGGGTGCTCGACCGTTCACGCAAGGGTGGTTTGAAATCGGGTCAGGCGCGCTGGATGTTGCCGTTGACCCATCCCGGAATGTTCCAGCTGGTTCAATAAATAAAAAATTGTAGACATTTTTTATTTCGATTGTGAACAGTCTACCCCTTGTGTTCCGTGGCTCTTGGCCCAAAGTCGTAGCCTGCGGGCCTTGACAGGGGTGACTGGTCAGTCTTGTAGGGACTTTGCGACACGCGTATCCTCGGCGGTCCGTCTGTCCAACAGTAAAAAGCGGAATGCCCACATGTCTGATTTGAAAACTGCCGCTCTCGAATATCACGCCAATCCCCGTCCAGGGAAACTGAGTGTCGAGCTCACCAAGGCCACCGCTACCGCCCGCGACCTGTCGCTGGCCTACAGCCCCGGCGTAGCCGAACCAGTACGCGAAATCGCCCGCGATCCTGAACTGGCCTACAAATACACCGGCAAGGGCAACCTGGTTGCAGTCATTTCCGATGGCACCGCGATTCTCGGCCTGGGTAACCTCGGCCCACTGGCTTCCAAGCCGGTGATGGAAGGCAAGGGCGTGCTGTTCAAGCGCTTCGCCGGCATCGACGTATTCGACATCGAAGTCGACTCCGAAAGCCCGCAAGCCTTCATCGACACCGTCAAGCGCATCTCCATCACTTTCGGTGGCATCAACCTGGAAGACATCAAGGCGCCAGAGTGCTTCGAGATCGAGCGCGCCCTGATCGAGCAGTGCGACATTCCGGTATTCCACGATGACCAGCACGGCACCGCTATCGTGACTGCGGCCGGCATGATCAACGCCCTGGAAATCGCTGGCAAAACCCTGTCGGACGCGAAGATCGTCTGCCTGGGCGCCGGTGCCGCCGCCATCTCCTGCATGAAGCTGCTGGTGAGCATGGGCGCCCAGATCGAAAACATCTTCATGGTCGACCGTACCGGCGTGATCCACTCCGAGCGCGACGACCTGAACCAGTACAAGGCGGTCTTCGCCCACACGACCGACAAGCGCACCCTGGCTGACGCCCTCAAAGGTGCCGACGTGTTCGTTGGCCTGTCCGGCCCGAACCTGCTGAGCGCCGAAGGCCTGAGCTCCATGGCTGCCAACCCGATCGTGTTCGCCTGCTCGAACCCTGATCCGGAAATCGCCCCGGAACTGGCGCACGCCACCCGTAGCGACGTGATCATGGCCACCGGCCGTTCGGACTACCCGAACCAGGTCAACAACGTACTGGGCTTCCCGTTCATCTTCCGTGGTGCCCTGGACGTTCGCGCCAAGCGCATCAACGAAGAAATGAAAGTGGCCGCGGCCAACGCCCTGCGCGAACTGGCCAAGCTGCCGGTGCCTCAGGAAGTGTGCGACGCCTACGGCGGCATCAAGCTGGAATTCGGTCGTGAGTACATCATTCCGAAGCCTATGGATGCCCGTCTGATCACCGTGATCTCCGATGCCGTGGCCAAGGCTGCGATCGAGACTGGCGTGGCGACCCTGCCATATCCGAAGAACTACCCGCTCAAAAGCGTGGATGACGTGTTCAACGGCTAAGCCGAAGACGTGTTGAAAAAAAGCCCCGGCTCGCGAGAGTCGGGGCTTTTTTGTGGGTGTCGTTTTGGATCGGTGGGAGATCCGTGGCGGCTTTGTCGCGGGTAGACCTCGTTCCAGTGGAGAGGTCTGCCCGCGAAGGCGGTCAGAACAGATCGATCGGCGCCGACTCGTCCGCCGGCAGCGGGCTGCCAGGGGCGTAACCATTGCCCAGTTCGTTGACCGAAGGCGGCGTGTCTTCGCTCTTGAACAGTTCGAAGTAGGCGTTCGGCGTGCCCGGTGTCGCGGCGCGGCCGCTGACCGGATCGACCCGCAGGCTGAGAATGCCTTCCGGCTCGGCCTGGGTATGGGCCGGCTTGTCCTTGAGGGCGGCGCCCATGTAGTTCATCCAGATCGGCAGGGCCACGGTGCCGCCATACTCGCGGCGTCCCAGGCTTTCCGGCTGGTCGAAACCGGTCCAGACCGTGGTCACGTAGTCGGCGTTGTAGCCGGAGAACCAGGCGTCCTTGGATTCGTTGGTGGTCCCGGTCTTGCCGGCCAGGTCGGTGCGGCCCAGGGCCAGGGCGCGCCGCCCGGTGCCGAGCTTGATCACGTCTTCCAGCATGCTGTTGAGGATGTAGGTGGTGCGGCCATCGATGATGCGTTCGGCCACCGCGGGTGCCTGTACAGGGGCCTGGCTCGGGGTTTCGCCAGGGACGTTGTCCACCGTGAAGCCCTGCTGCGCCGGTGCCGCTATCCCGCTGCTGGCCGTGTCGCCAGCCGGTACGCTCGGCGGGTTGGCGGTGAACAGGGTTTCGCCGTTGCGGCTTTCGATCTTGTCGATGATGTACGGCGTGACCTTGTAGCCGCCGTTGGCGAACACGCTCCAGCCGGTGGCGATCTCCATCGGGGTCAGGGTCGCGGTGCCCAGGGCCAGCGACAGGTTGCGCGGCAGGTCCTGTTTGTTGAAGCCGAACTTGCTGATGTAGTCGATGGTGCGGTCCACGCCCAGGCTTTGCAGGAGGCGGATCGAAACCAGGTTGCGCGACTTGTACAGCGCCTCGCGCATGCGGATCGGGCCGAGGAAGGTGTTGGTGTCGTTTTTCGGACGCCAGACCTTGTCCAGGTACTCGTCGACGAACACGATCGGCGCATCGTTCACCAGGCTGGCGGCGGTGTAGCCATTGTCCAGCGCGGCGCTATAGACGAATGGCTTGAAGCTGGAACCGGGTTGGCGCTTGGCCTGCAGCGCCCGGTTGTAGTTGCTCTGCTCGAAGGCGAAGCCGCCCACCAGCGAGCGAATGGCGCCGTTTTGCGGATCGAGGGACACCAGTGCGCCCTGAACGACCGGGATCTGGCGGAACTTGAGCGAGTTGTCTGCCTGGCGCTGCACGCGAATCAGGTCGCCGACCTGGGCGACATCGCTCGGCTGCTTGGGAGCGGCGCCCATGCTGTTGGTGTTCAGGAACGGGCGCGCCCATTTCATGCTGTCCCAACCTACGTGCTCTTCGCCGGTGCGGGTCAGTACCTGCAGGCCGTTCTTGTCGACCTGGGTGACGATCGCCGGTTCCAGGCCGCTGATGCTGCGTTGCTTGGTCAGTTCCTGGGCCCAGGCAGCGTGGGTCTTGCCGGGCAGGCGCGACTCGGGGCCGCGATAGCCATGGCGCTGGTCGTAGGTGATCAGACCTTCATGGACGGCGGTGTTGGCCAGTTCCTGCAGGTCGCTCGGTACCGTGGTGGTGACGCGGAAACCTTCGGTATAGGCGTCGCTGCCGTAACGACCGACCATCTCGGCGCGGGCCATCTCGGCGATGTACGGTGCGTTCACTTCCGGCGTCGGCACGTGATAGCTGGCATTCAGCGGCTCGTTGATCGCCGCGGTGTAGTCCGCCTCGCTGATCTTGCCGAGCTTGTACATCCGCCCGAGGATCCAGTCGCGGCGCTCTTTACTGCGCGCCGGGTTGGCCAGTGGGTTGAAGCGCGACGGTGCCTTGGGCAGGCCGGCGATCATCGCCATCTGCGCCAGGCTGACATCGCGAATCGACTTGCCGTAATACACCTGGGCCGCGGCCTCGATGCCGTAGGCGCGGTTACCCAGGTAGATCTTGTTGACGTACAGCTCGAGGATCTCGTCCTTGGTCAGTTGGCGCTCGATTTGCAGGGCCAGGAGGATCTCGGTGGTCTTGCGCGAGAAGCTGCGTTCGCTGCTCAGGAAGAAGTTCTTTGCCACCTGCATGGTGATGGTGCTGCCGCCGGACTGGATGTGCCCGCTCTTGACCAGTTGGGTCGCGGCACGCATCAGGCTGCTGGGATCGACGCCGTAGTGGTTGGCGAAATTGTCGTCTTCAGCACTTAGTAACGCATTAATGAAGTTGGGGGGAATGTCGGCGAAACGGATTGGAGTGCGGCGCATTTCGCCGAATTCTGCAATCAACTTGCCGTCGCTGCTGTACACCCGCAGGGGAATCTGCAACTGGATACTTCTGAGCGCCTCTACCGACGGTAACCCAGGACTAAGATAGAGAAACGCGCCGGAGAGAGCGAGGAGCAGCCCGCAGAACACAGCGACGATGGACCACCCGAAAAACTTCAGCAGACGAATCAAGGCTTTTGGATTTCCAGAGAAAGGAATGAATTGGGCGTCAGGTATTCACAGTCAGGAATCGGCTCACGCAGCAGATAAATCGCGGAAAAATCGCTGGGCATTATAAGCATTTTTCCGCCAAGGGCGTCATTTGCCCGTCTGTCAAGACGTGGTGATTGAACGCAATGGACATTCCAGAGTCCGTAAGTCACGGATAGTCATAGGGAATTGGTAGTGCTAGGACTCTTCAGTAAAAAGGCGAGTTCCCTTCTGGGGATCGATATCAGCTCCACCTCGGTCAAGCTTCTTGAATTGAGCCGTGTCGGTGGCCGTTTTCGGGTCGAGGCCTATGGCGTGGAGCCGTTGCCGGCCAACGCCGTGGTCGAAAAAAACATCGTCGAGCCTGAAGGGGTCGGGCATGCCCTGTCTCGCCTGCTGGCCAGGGCCCGGCCGGGTGCGAAGCACGCGGCGCTGGCGATGGCCGGCTCGGCGGTGATCAGCAAGGTCATCGAGATGGAGGCCGGGCTGTCCGACGACGATCGGGAAAGCCAGCTCAAGGTCGACGCCGACCAGTACATTCCCTATCCGCTGGACGAGGCCGCCATCGATTTCGACGTCCTCGGCTATTCGGCCCGCAATCCCGAGCGCGTCGATGTGCTGTTGGCGGCCTGCCGCAAGGAGCACATCGAAGTTCGCGAGGCGGCGCTCGAACTTGCGGGCCTGACTGCGCGGGTGGTGGACCTGGAAGTCTGCGCGCTGGAGCGGTCGTTCGCCCTGGCGGCCGGCTCGCCGGCTGCCCGGACCGTGGCGCTGGTCGATATCGGCGCCACCCTGACCACCCTGAGCGTCGTGCATGAAGGGCAGATCGTCTATTCCCGTGAGCAGTTGTTCGGCGGACACCAACTGACCGAACACATCCAGCGTCGCTACGGGCTGTCGAAAGAAGAGGCCGGCCTGGCGAAAAAGCAGGGTGGCCTGCCGGACGATTACGCCAGTGAGGTGCTGCAACCTTTTCAGGAGGTGGTCGTGCAACAGGTTTCGCGCTCGTTGCAGTTTTTCCAGGCCTCCGCCCCGCAACACCAGGTCGATTCCATCCTGTTGGCGGGTGGCAGCGCCTCGGTTCCGGGGCTTGTCCCGTTGATCGAGCAGCGCCTGGGCTTGCCTGTGCTGATCGCCAACCCCTTCGTTGGCATGAGCATCGGCGCCAAGGTCGACGCCGCAGCCCTGGCCAGCGAAGCCCCGTCCTTGATGATCGCCTGTGGGCTGGCCTTGCGGAGTTTCGACTGATGGCGCGGATCAATCTTCTTCCCTGGCGCGAGGCGCGGCGCGAACAGCGGCGTCGCCACTTTTTCCTGGCCCTGGCGGCGGCTGTGGCGGTGGCCCTGGGTGTGTTGTTCGCGGGCGACAGGATCATCGACCGGGCGATCGACAGGCAGCTGGCGCGCAACAATCACGTAGGCGCTCAAATCACCTTGCTCGATCAACGGATCGCCAAGATCGGCGAGCTGAAGCTGCATCGCGAGCAACTGGTGGAGCGGATGAAGATCATCCAGGACCTGCAAGGCAATCGCTCCACTAGTGCGCGGATGTTCGACCAATTGGCCCGCACCCTGCCGGACGGGGTGTATTTCACAGATGTCAGGATGAGCGGGCAGACTCTTTCCATCACCGGGGCGGCCGAATCGAACCATCGTGTTTCGGACCTGATGCGCAACCTGGACGCCTCGGACTGGTTCGATGCGCCGAGCCTGACAGAGGTCAAGGCCGCCGGGACGGATAACGCCGACCAGGTCAATGTGTTTCAGCTGACCGTCCATCAAACCCGGCCCGCCCTGGGCGAGGAAGGGCAATGAACCTGTCCGGCGGGTGGGCGCAGATGCGCCGGATCGATCTCGGCGAGCTGGAAATGAGCAACATGGGGGCGTGGCCGGCGCTGGTCAAAGGCGTGGTCGTGGCGCTGGTCATGCTGCTGGTACTGGCCCTCGGCTACAACCTGTACCTCAAGGACCTGTTGCTGCAACTCGACCAGCGCCGGGCGGACGAGGCCGTGCTGAAACAGCAGTTCGCCAGCAAGGCGCGCCTGGTGGCCAACCTCGGGCCTTACACCGAACAGATGAAGGCCATGGAAACCGCCTTTGACCTCATGCTGCGCCAGTTGCCCAGCGATACCGAGGTGCCGGGCCTGCTTGAAGACATCAGCCGCACCGGGCTTGGCAGCGGGCTGGAGTTCGAAGAGATCAAGTTGTTGCCGGAGGTGGTCCAGCCGTTTTACGTCGAATTGCCAATCCAGATCAGGGTTACCGGCGGCTATCACGCACTGGCGACTTTCGTCAGCGGCGTGGCCGGTTTGCCGCGAATCGTCACCCTGCATGATTTCGAGATCAAACCGGTCACGCCGCAGGTCGGTTCGAACCTGCGCATGAACATTCTGGCCAGGACTTACCGCTACAAGGTGCCACGCCCATGAAGCGCGCTCACGGCTTGTTGCTGGTGCTGGCATTTGTCGGGCTGGCTGGTTGTGGCAACGATGACGACTTCAGTGATCTGGATGCCTACATGAACGAGGCGCGCTTGCAGTCGCCCGGCGAGATTGAACCAATGCCGGCATTCGGGTCTTACCCAACGTTCACCTATAACGCCGCACCCTTGCGCAGCCCGTTTCAGCCTGCGGTCAGGGTGGACCTGGCGGCACGTCGGGCAGGCTCGCCTGCGGTCAAGCCGGATCCGAACCGCAGCAAGCAGTATCTCGAGGGCTTCAGCATCGAACAGTTCGAGATGGTGGGCACCCTTTCCAATGCTTCCGGCTTCTTTGCGCTGTTGCGTGGCGCCGGTGGCGTGCATCGGCTGAAGGTCGGCGATTACCTGGGGCGTAACGACGGGCGGATTGTCGCGATCAGCGATTCACAGGTCGAGGTGGTCGAGATTGTTCCCGATGGAGCGGGAGCGTGGCTGGAGCGACCACGGACCATTCCATTAAAAGAACACTCATAGTGGAACTCGCATCATGAACAGGATCTTTTCAGCCTTCGGTATTGCGCTATGGATGGCGCTGCTTTCACCGATGGCCATGGCGGCCAGCCTCAAGGCCCTGGATGTCGCGGCACTGCCGGGGGATCGCCTGGAGTTGAAACTCACCTTCGATGGGCCGGTGCCCGAGCCGCGCGGCTATACCACCGACCAGCCAGCGCGGATCGCCCTCGATCTGCCTGGTGTTGTCAGCCAGCTGGCAGACAAGAGCCGTGACCTGGGCAATGGCAATGCGCGCAGCGTGACGGTGGTCGAATCGGGGCAGCGTACCCGGGTCGTCGTCAATCTGGTCGCGCTGGCGCCCTACAGCACTCGGGTCGCTGGTAATCAGCTGCTTGTGGTGATCGGCCAGGGGGCGACGGCGGCGCTGAGTGCGCCGGGGCAGCCGGCTGTCGCGTCCGAGCGGGCCAAGGCCGTGGCTTCCGTGGGGCGGTCGATTCGCAGCGTGGATTTCCAGCGCGGCGAGCAAGGCGAAGGTAATGTGCTGATCGACCTCTCCGACTCGGGAATGAGCCCGGATATACAGGAGCGCGGCGGCAAGCTCGTCCTCACCTTCGCCAAGGCCCGCCTGCCCGAGCCCCTGCGGGTCAGGCTGGACGTCAAGGATTTCGCCACCCCCGTGCAGTTCGTCAGCGCCCGGGCGGAGTCCGGCAAGGCCATCGTCACCATCGAGCCCGGCGGCACTTTCGATTACTCGACCTACCAGACGGACAACAAACTCACGGTGAGCGTCAGACCGATGACCTCGGGCGACCTGCAGAAGCGCAACGCCGAGCGCTCGGCCTACAACGGCGAAAAGCTCTCGCTGAACTTCCAGGACATCGAGGTCCGCTCGGTGCTGCAACTGATCGCCGATTTCACCAACCTCAACCTGGTGGCCAGCGATACGGTGCAGGGCGGCATTACCTTGCGCCTGCAGAATGTGCCGTGGGACCAGGCCCTTGATCTGGTGCTCAAGACCAAGGGGCTGGACAAGCGCAAGGTGGGCAACGTGTTGCTGGTGGCGCCGGCCGATGAAATCGCTGCCCGCGAACGCCAGGAACTGGAGTCGCAGAAGCAGATCGCCGACCTGGAACCATTGCGGCGCGAACTGCTGCAGGTCAACTACGCCAAGGCCGCGGAGATCGCCAAGCTGTTCCAGTCGGTCACCCGCGCCGAGGACAAGTCCGACGAACGCGGGTCGATCACTGTCGATGAGCGGACCAACAACATCATCGCCTACCAGACCCGGGAGCGTCTGGACGAGCTGCGGCGGATCGTCAGCCAGCTGGATATCCCGGTGCGCCAGGTGATGATCGAAGCGCGGATCGTCGAGGCCAACGTCGACTACGACAAAAGCCTGGGCGTGCGCTGGGGCGGCTCGATCCAGAACCAGGGCAACTGGAATGTCTCGGGGGTCAGCAACGGCACCAACGGTTCCTCCACCATAGGTACGCCGGGCAGTACCAGCAGCAACTCACCGTTCGTCGACCTGGGCACTACCGCCAATACCTCCGGCCTGGGTATCGCCTTCATCACCGACAATGTGTTGCTGGACCTTGAGCTCACAGCCATGGAAAAGACCGGTAACGGGGAAATCGTCTCCCAGCCCAAGGTCGTCACGTCCGACAAGGAGACGGCGAAGATCCTCAAGGGCACGGAAATCCCCTATCAGGAAGCCGCCTCCAGCGGGGCGACCTCGGTGTCGTTCAAGGAGGCGTCGCTGTCCCTGGAGGTGACGCCACAGATCACCCCGGATAACCGCATCATCATGGAGGTCAAGGTCACCAAGGACGAGCCGGACTACCTGAACAAAGTCCAGGACGTGCCGCCGATCAAGAAGAACGAGGTCAACGCCAAGGTCCTGATCAACGATGGAGAGACCATCGTCATCGGTGGAGTTTTCTCCAATACGCAAAGCAAGGTTGTAGATAAGGTGCCATTTCTCGGCGATGTGCCGTATCTTGGCCGCCTTTTCCGGCGTGACGTGGTGTCGGAGAAAAAATCCGAGCTGCTGGTATTTCTCACTCCGCGTATCATGAACAACCAGGCGATTGCTGTGAGTCGTTGATTCTGTGCGAAATTTGATTCTTGTTGGGCCAATGGGGGCTGGAAAAAGCACCATTGGTCGCTTGCTGGCCAAAGAGCTGCGCCTGCCATTCAAAGATTCCGATAAGGAAATTGAGTTGCGCACGGGTGCCAATATCCCGTGGATCTTCGATAAAGAAGGTGAGCCGGGCTTTCGTGATCGGGAACAGGCCATGATCGCCGAGCTGTGCTCCGCCGATGGCGTGGTCCTGGCGACCGGCGGCGGCGCGGTGATGCGCGAAGCCAACCGTCTGGCGCTGCATGCCGGGGGGCGTGTGGTCTATCTGCATGCTTCGGTGGAGCAGCAGGTCGGTCGCACCGCACGGGATCGCAATCGACCGCTGCTGCGCACGGCCGATCCGGCGAAGACCCTGCGGGACCTGTTGGCGATTCGCGATCCGCTTTATCGGGAAATCGCCGACCTGGTGGTTGAAACCGATGAACGGCCACCGCGCATGGTGGTGCTGGACATACTGGACCGCCTGCAGCAACTGCCTCCCCGTTAATGCGCAGCGTGAAATGCGCTATCCTCGGCGCCTTGCCATGATCGCTCGCGGTTGTGGCGCATGGCTATTGCGCGGCGTCAGAAAGCCAGGCGATGCCAGTCGTTAATGCAAGGCAGGACACCAGCTTCCATCTTCACTGTGGGGACACATGCAGACACTTAAGGTCGATCTAGGCGAGCGCAGCTACCCGATTCATATTGGCGAAGGTTTGTTGGACCGGCCCGAGTTGCTGGCTCCGCACATCGCCGGGCGACAAGTGGCGATCGTTTCCAATGAAACCGTAGCGCCGCTGTACCTTGAGCGTCTGAAACGCAGCCTCGCCCAGTTCTCGGTGATCTCGGTGGTTCTTCCCGACGGCGAAGCGTTCAAGAACTGGGAAACCCTGCAGCTTATTTTCGATGGCCTGCTGACCGCACGCCACGATCGCCGCACCACGATCATCGCCCTTGGCGGCGGGGTGATCGGCGACATGGCCGGCTTTGCCGCCGCCTGCTACCAGCGTGGCGTCGATTTCATCCAGATTCCTACCACCTTGTTGTCCCAGGTCGATTCGTCGGTGGGCGGCAAGACCGGTATCAACCATCCGCTGGGCAAGAACATGGTCGGTGCCTTCTATCAGCCGAACGTGGTGCTGATCGATACCGCCTCGCTCAATACCCTGCCGCCTCGCGAGCTGTCGGCCGGCCTGGCGGAAGTCATCAAATACGGTCTGATCTGCGACGAGCCCTTCCTTACCTGGCTCGAAGACAACGTCGACCGCTTGCGGGCGCTGGACCAGCAGGCGCTGACCTATGCCATCGAACGCTCCTGCGCGGCCAAGGCGGCCGTGGTGGGCGCCGACGAGCGTGAGTCCGGTGTGCGCGCCACGCTGAACCTGGGGCATACCTTCGGCCACGCCATCGAAACCCACATGGGTTATGGTGTCTGGCTGCATGGTGAAGCGGTTGCCGCTGGCACCGTAATGGCACTGGAGATGTCCGCACGCCTTGGCTGGATTAGCGCCGAGGAGCGTGACCGCGGCATTCGCCTGTTCCAGCGCGCAGGCTTGCCGGTCATTCCGCCCGAGGAAATGACCGAAGCGGATTTTCTCGAACACATGGCAATTGACAAGAAAGTGATCGATGGTCGTTTGCGTCTGGTGCTGTTGCGCCGCATGGGCGAAGCCGTAGTGACCGACGATTATCCGAAAGAGGTTTTACAGGCCACGCTGGGAGCGGATTACCGCGCCCTGGCTCAGCTTAAAGGTTAAGATCCCCATGACTAGTTTGCATGCCGACGAGGCTTTCCTCGGCCACTATCAATTGAGCCATGACCCTTTCGCTCCACGGGTGCCTGGCTTCAAGTTTTTCCCCGCCCAGCGCAAGCCGGTGCTGGGGCAACTGCATCACCTGGCGCGCTACAGCCAGCTGCTGCTGGTCGTGACCGGCCCGCAGGGCAGCGGCAAGACGCTGCTGCGTCAGGCGCTGGTAGCCAGTACCAACAAGCAGTCGGTACAGAGCGTGGTGGTTTCCGCCCGCGGTGCCGGCGACGCGGCGGGCGTGCTGCGGCAGGTGGCCCAGGCTCTGAATGTCGAGCAGGCCGAAATCGGCCCGATCCTGGCGCAAGTGGTGCAACTGGCCCTGACCGGCCAGGAAGTCTATCTGCTGGTGGATGACGCCGAGCAGCTCGACGAGTCGGCGCTCGAGGCGCTGCTGGCGCTTGCCGCCGGTGCTCCGGAAGGTCGCCCGCATGTGTTCCTGTTCGGCGAGTCGTCGCTGATTGCCGGCCTGGAGCAGCTGAGTGCGGAAGAAGAGCGCTTCCATGTCATCGAACTGCAGCCTTACACCGAAGAAGAAACCCGCGAATACCTGGCGCAGCGTCTCGAAGGCGCAGGACGGGGTATCGAACTTTTCTCCGCGGATCAGATCAGTGATATTCACGAAGGCTCCGATGGCTGGCCTGGCAACATCAACCAGGTCGCCCGGGATGCAATGATCGAAGCCATGATTGCCAGCCGCTCAGCGGTCAAGCGTCCAAGTATGGGGTTCAACATGCCGAAGAAACACGTATTGGCGATATCCGCAGTCGTAGTGGTGGCCGTTGCCGCTGCCTGGCTGATGCCGGGTCGCAGCAAGGCACCAAGTACCGGTGCGCCAGCCAACGAACAGGCGCAGCTGCCGCTGGGCCAGACACCGCAACCGAACAGCAATGGCAGCCCGGCTGTCGAGTTCGCCGGTTCTTCCCAGCCAATGCCGCTGCCATTGGTCGGTCAGTCGCAACCGGTGATGCGCGGTCCTCTGGCCGAAGCCGCCGGCGGGATCACCGAGGGTGACGATGGCGTGCCGGTGGAAGGCTCCAGCGCCACGCCGCCGACCGTGACCACTATCGCACCACCAGCCGGCGTGCCGGCCGGTCCGGCGCCGACGCCTGAAGCCCGTCCGACCCCGGCACCGACTCAGGTTGCTGCCGCCAAGCCGGCTCCAGTGGTCAAGCCTGCGCCTGCTCCGGTCAGCAAGCCGGCGGCTGCACCGGCTGCCAAGCCAGCCGAGAAACCTGTCACCGTAGCCAAGGCTGCTACCGGCGGTAGCTGGTACGCCGGTCAGGCGCCAGGTAACTACGTCGTGCAGATCCTGGGCACCAGTTCCGAAGCCGCGGCGCAGAGCTTCGTCAAGGAGCAGGGCGCTCAGTACCGTTATTTCAAGAAAGTCCTCAACGGCAAACCGCTGTATGTGATCACTTACGGCAGCTTCAGCAGCCGTGATGCAGCCGTTACCGCTATCAAGGCCTTGCCAGCGAAGGTTCAGGCTGGTAAACCTTGGCCTCGCACTGTCGCCAGCGTCCAACAGGAACTGGCAGCAACTCGCTGAAGATTCGGCGGCCTTACCCAGGCCGCCTCTCCCAGCACCTCAAAAAAATCCGCATGCGCATGCTGCCTTCAAGGCCGCGTGCCTTGTGGTGTCTGCGTCACAGTAGCTTTTGAGTCGTCGCGGTCCGAACTAAAAAAGTTTTGACTAGCACAGCATATCGCTTTAAACCTTTCATAAATGCGACATAGATTTGCGACATTTCGTCGCCAAATTTGTGAGCGTCTGTGTCGGTGTGTACAATGACCTCCCTTTTGCCCCCGCAAAGCCGGCGTACGTTCGGCGTGGATGGTAACTGGTTGAATTGAAAAGAAATTTGTCTCGACAAGAGGCAGCCTGGTGAGAAAGTGTCTATGAAAGCAGGTCTGTACCAACCAGATGAATTCAAGGATAACTGCGGTTTCGGTCTGATAGCCCATATGCAGGGCGAACCCAGTCATACCCTTTTGCAAACGGCCATCGAGGCCCTGACCTGCATGACCCACCGCGGTGGGATCAACGCGGACGGCAAGACCGGCGACGGTTGCGGTCTGCTGATTCAGAAGCCTGACGCGTTCCTGCGAGCCATTGCCCAGGAAACCTTCAGTGTCGAATTGCCCAAGCAATATGCCGTGGGCATGGTCTTCTTCAACCAGGATCCGGCCAAGGCCGAAGCCGCTCGCGAGAACATGAACCGCGAGATCCTGGCCGAAGGCCTGCAACTGATCGGCTGGCGCAAAGTGCCGATTGATACCAGCGTTCTCGGCCGCCTGGCCCTGGAGCGCCTGCCGCAGATCGAACAGGTCTACATCGGCGGCGAAGGCCTGAGCGACCAGGACATGGCAGTCAAGCTGTTCAGTTCCCGTCGTCGTTCGTCGGTGGCCAACGCCGCCGATACCGACCACTACATCTGCAGCTTTTCCCACAAGACCATCATCTATAAAGGCCTGATGATGCCGGCGGACCTCGCCGCCTTCTATCCGGACCTGGGTGACCCGCGCCTGCAAACCGCGATCTGCGTGTTCCACCAGCGCTTCTCCACCAACACCCTGCCGAAATGGCCGCTGGCGCAGCCGTTCCGCTTCCTCGCCCACAACGGCGAGATCAACACCATCACCGGCAACCGCAACTGGGCCCAGGCCCGGCGCACCAAGTTCACCAACGACCTGATGGATCTGGAAGAACTCGGCCCGCTGGTCAACCGCGTGGGTTCCGACTCCTCGAGCATGGACAACATGCTCGAGCTGATGGTCACCGGCGGCATCGACCTGTTCCGTGGCGTGCGGATGATCATTCCGCCAGCGTGGCAGAACGTCGAGACCATGGATGCCGACCTGCGTGCGTTCTACGAATACAACTCCATGCACATGGAACCGTGGGACGGCCCCGCGGGCGTGGTCATGACCGACGGCCGCTACGCCGTCTGCCTGCTCGACCGTAACGGCCTGCGCCCGGCGCGCTGGGTCACCACCAAGAACGGTTTCATCACCCTGGCATCGGAAATCGGCGTCTGGAACTACCAGCCCGAAGACGTGATTGCCAAGGGCCGTGTCGGCCCGGGCCAGATCTTCGCTGTGGACACCGAAACCGGGCAGATCCTCGACACCGACGCCATCGACAACCGCCTGAAGTCCCGTCATCCCTACAAGCAATGGCTGCGCAAGAACGCCCTGCGCATCCAGGCGACCATGGAAGACAACGACCACGGCTCGGCGTTCTACGACGTCGACCAGCTCAAGCAGTACATGAAGATGTACCAGGTCACCTTCGAGGAGCGTGATCAGGTGCTGCGTCCCTTGGGCGAGCAAGGCTACGAGGCGGTCGGCTCCATGGGCGACGATACGCCGATGGCCGTGCTGTCCCAGCGTGTGCGCACGCCGTACGACTACTTCCGCCAGCAGTTCGCCCAGGTCACCAACCCGCCGATCGACCCGCTGCGCGAAGCCATCGTCATGTCCCTGGAGATCTGCCTCGGTGCCGAGCGCAACATCTTCCAGGAATCGCCTGAGCACGCTTCCCGCGTGATCCTCAGCTCGCCGGTGATCTCGCCCGCCAAGTGGCGCTCGCTGATGAACCTCGACCGTCCGGGCTTCGAGCGTCAGGTCATCGACCTGAACTATGAGGAAAGCCTCGGCCTGGAAGCGGCGATCCGCAACGTCGCCGACCAGGCCGAAGAAGCCGTGCGCGCCGGTCGCACCCAGATCGTCCTCAGCGACCGCCATATCGCCCCGGGCAAGTTGCCGATCCACGCGTCCCTGGCCACCGGCGCGGTGCACCACCGCCTGACCGAGAAGGGCCTGCGCTGCGACTCCAACATCCTGGTGGAAACCGCCACCGCGCGCGATCCGCATCACTTCGCGGTGCTGATCGGTTTCGGTGCCTCGGCGGTCTATCCGTTCCTGGCCTACGAAGTGCTGGGCGACCTGATCCGTACCGGTGAAGTGCTGGGCGACCTCTACGAGGTGTTCAAGAACTACCGCAAGGGCATCACCAAGGGCCTGCTGAAGATCCTGTCGAAGATGGGTATCTCGACCATCGCGTCCTACCGCGGTGCGCAGCTGTTCGAGGCCATCGGCCTGTCCGAGGAAGTCTGCGAGCTGAGCTTCCGTGGCGTGCCGAGCCGCATCAAGGGCGCGCGTTTCGTCGACATCGAAGCCGAGCAGAAAGCCCTGGCTGCCGAAGCCTGGAGCCCGCGCAAGCCGATCCAGCAAGGCGGCCTGCTGAAGTTCGTCCACGGTGGCGAATACCACGCCTACAACCCGGACGTGGTCAACACCCTGCAAGCCGCCGTGCAGCAGGGCGACTACGCCAAGTTCAAGGAATACACCGCGCTGGTGGACAACCGCCCGGTGTCGATGATCCGCGACCTGTTCAAGGTGAAGACCCTGGACACGCCGATGGACATCAGCGAAGTCGAGCCGCTGGAATCGATCCTCAAGCGTTTCGACTCCGCCGGCATCTCCCTGGGTGCGCTGTCGCCGGAGGCCCACGAAGCCCTGGCCGAAGCCATGAACCGCCTGGGTGCGCGTTCCAACTCCGGTGAAGGCGGCGAAGACCCGGCGCGCTACGGCACCATCAAGAGCTCGAAGATCAAGCAGGTGGCCACCGGCCGTTTCGGCGTGACCCCGGAATACCTGGTCAACGCCGAAGTGCTGCAGATCAAGGTGGCCCAGGGCGCCAAGCCCGGCGAAGGCGGCCAGCTGCCGGGCGGCAAGGTCAACGGCCTGATCGCCAAGCTGCGTTACGCGGTACCGGGCGTGACCCTGATTTCGCCACCTCCGCACCACGACATCTATTCCATCGAAGACTTGTCGCAGTTGATCTTCGACCTGAAGCAGGTCAACCCGCAGGCGCTGGTTTCGGTGAAGCTGGTGGCGGAAGCCGGCGTCGGCACCATCGCCGCTGGCGTGGCCAAGGCCTATGCCGACCTGATCACCATCTCCGGCTACGACGGTGGCACCGGCGCCTCGCCGCTGACCTCGATCAAGTACGCCGGTGCGCCGTGGGAACTGGGCCTGGCGGAAACCCACCAGACCCTGCGCGGCAACGACCTGCGCGGCAAGGTCCGGGTGCAGACCGACGGTGGCCTGAAAACAGGCCTCGACGTGATCAAGGCGGCGATCCTCGGCGCCGAAAGCTTCGGCTTCGGCACCGCGCCGATGATCGCCCTGGGTTGCAAATACCTGCGCATCTGCCACCTGAACAACTGTGCCACCGGCGTCGCCACGCAAAATGAGAAGCTGCGCAAGGACCACTACATCGGCACCGTGGAGATGGTGGTGAACTTCTTCACCTACGTCGCCGAGGAAACCCGTGAGTGGCTGGCCAAGCTGGGCGTGCGTTCGCTGGAAGAGCTGATCGGTCGTACCGATCTGCTGGAAATCCTCGAAGGCCAGACCGCCAAGCAGCATCACCTGGACCTGACCCCGCTGCTGGGCAGCGACCATATCCCGGCGGACAAGCCGCAGTTCTGCCAGGTCGATCGCAACCCACCGTTCGACCAGGGCCTGCTGGCCGAGAAAATGGTCGCCATGGCCAAGCCTGCGATCGCCGACCTCAGCGGTGCCGAGTTCGCGCTCGACATCTGCAACTGCGACCGTTCCATCGGTGCGCGGATCTCCGGTGAAATCGCCAAGGTCCACGGCAACCAAGGCATGGCCAAGGCGCCGATCACCTTCCGCTTCAAGGGCACTGCCGGTCAGAGCTTCGGCGTGTGGAACGCCGGCGGCCTGAACCTCTACCTCGAAGGCGACGCCAACGACTATGTCGGCAAGGGCATGACCGGCGGCAAGCTGGTGATCGTTCCGCCCAAAGGCAGCGCCTACAAGACTCAGGACAGCGCGATTATCGGCAACACCTGCCTGTACGGCGCTACCGGCGGCAAGCTGTTCGCCGCCGGCACCGCGGGCGAGCGTTTCGCCGTGCGCAACTCCGGTGCCCACACCGTGGTGGAAGGCACTGGCGATCACTGCTGCGAATACATGACCGGTGGTTTCGTCTGCGTGCTGGGCAAGACCGGTTACAACTTCGGCTCAGGCATGACCGGCGGTTTCGCCTACGTGCTCGACCAGGACAACACCTTCGTTGACCGGGTCAACCACGAGCTGGTGGAAATCCAGCGGATCAGCGGCGAAGCGATGGAAGCCTATCGCAGCCACCTGCAGCGCGTGCTGGACGAATACGTCGAGGAAACCGGTAGCGAGTGGGGCCGTAACCTGGCCGAGAACCTCGATGACTACCTGCGTCGCTTCTGGTTGGTCAAGCCGAAGGCTGCCAGCTTGAAATCGTTGCTTTCCAGCACCCGTGCCAACCCGCAGTGATATGCGCCTGAAGAGTTTGATGAGGTTTTAACTATGGCTGAACGTCTGAATAATGACTTCCAGTTCATCGAGGTCGGGCGCAAGGATCCGAAGAAGAAACTGTTGCGTCAACGCAAGAAAGAGTTCGTGGAGATCTACGAGCCCTTCAAACCCCAGCAGTCGGCCGACCAGGCCCATCGCTGCCTGGGTTGCGGTAACCCGTACTGCGAATGGAAGTGCCCGGTGCACAACTTCATTCCCAACTGGCTCAAGCTGGTGGCCGAGGGCAACATCCTCGCCGCCGCCGAGCTGTCGCACCAGACCAACACCCTGCCGGAAGTCTGCGGCCGGGTGTGCCCGCAGGATCGCCTGTGCGAGGGTGCTTGTACCCTCAACGACGGCTTCGGCGCGGTGACCATCGGTTCGGTGGAGAAGTACATCACCGACACCGCCTTCGCCATGGGCTGGCGCCCGGACATGTCCAAGGTCAAGCCGACCGGCAAGCGGGTCGCGGTGATCGGCGCGGGCCCGGCGGGCCTGGGCTGCGCCGACGTGCTGGTACGCGGTGGCGTGACCCCGGTGGTGTTCGACAAGAACCCGGAAATCGGTGGCCTGCTGACCTTCGGCATCCCCGAGTTCAAGCTGGAAAAGACCGTGCTGAGCAATCGTCGCGAAGTTTTCAGCGGCATGGGCATCGAGTTCCGCCTCAACACCGAGGTGGGCAAGGACGTGACCATGGAGCAACTGCTCGAAGAATACGATGCGGTATTCATGGGCATGGGCACCTACACCTACATGAAGGGCGGCTTTGCCGGCGAGGACCTGCCGGGCGTGCACGACGCGCTGGACTTCCTGATCGCCAACGTCAACCGCAACCTGGGCTTTGAAAAGTCGCCGGAAGACTTCGTCGACATGAAGGGCAAGAAGGTCGTGGTCCTCGGTGGCGGCGACACGGCGATGGACTGCAACCGCACGTCGATCCGCCAGGGCGCCAAGGCGGTGACTTGCGCCTATCGTCGTGACGAAGCGAACATGCCGGGCTCGCGCAAAGAGGTGAAGAACGCCAAGGAAGAAGGCGTGAAGTTCCTCTACAACCGCCAGCCGATCGCCATCGTCGGCGAAGACAAGGTCGAAGGCGTGAAGGTGGTCGAGACCCGTCTCGGCGAGCCGGACGCCCGTGGCCGTCGCAGCCCCGAGCCGATCCCGGGTTCCGAAGAGGTCATCCCGGCCGACGCCGTGGTCATCGCCTTCGGTTTCCGTCCGAGCCCGGCGCCGTGGTTCGAGCAGTTCAGCATCCAGACCGACAGCCAGGGCCGCGTCGTGGCGCCGGAACAGGGCCAGTACAAGCACCAGACCAGCAACCCGAAGATCTTCGCCGGTGGCGACATGGTGCGCGGTTCCGACCTGGTGGTGACGGCGATCTTCGAAGGCCGCAACGCCGCCGAAGGGATCCTCGACTACCTGGGCGTGTAAATCTGCTTGATCGGCGTCGCTCCATTCGCGGGCAAGCCTCGCTCCTACAGGAATGCCACCGGACCTGTAGGAGCGAGGCTTGCCTGCGAAGAGGCCGGCCGAATCAACGCAGAATTAGCCGATGTAGTCCGCGACAAATTGACCCGATAGATAAAAGGCACGGCTCTCGCCGTGCCTTTTGCGTCGCGCTCTGAGAAAATGCCCGCACTTTTTTTCCGGATGCCGACATGACTGCCCTGAAGAACGACCGTTTCCTTCGTGCCCTGCTCAAGCAACCCGTAGACGTCACCCCGGTGTGGATGATGCGTCAGGCTGGGCGCTACCTGCCTGAATACCGCGCCAGCCGTGCCAACGCCGGTGACTTCATGAGCCTGTGCATGAACCCGGAGTTCGCCTGCGAAGTCACGCTGCAACCGCTGGACCGTTATCCACAACTGGATGCGGCCATCCTCTTCTCCGACATCCTGACCATCCCCGACGCCATGGGCCAGGGCCTGTACTTCGAAACCGGCGAAGGCCCGCGTTTCAAGAAGGTCGTCAGCACCCTGGCCGATATCGAGGCCCTGCCGATCCCGGACCCGCACAAGGACCTGGGCTATGTGATGGACGCGGTCAGCACCATCCGCCGCGAGCTCAACGGCCGCGTGCCGCTGATCGGCTTCTCCGGCAGCCCCTGGACCCTGGCCACCTACATGGTCGAGGGCGGCTCGTCGAAGGACTTCCGCAAGACCAAGGCGATGCTCTACGACAGCCCGCAAGCCATGCACCTGCTGCTGGACAAGCTGGCGCAGTCGGTCGTCAGCTACCTCAACGGCCAGATCAAGGCCGGCGCGCAAGCGGTGCAGATCTTCGACACCTGGGGCGGCAACCTGTCGGCGGCGGCCTACCAGGAGTTCTCCCTGGCCTACATGCGCAAGATCGTCAGCGGCCTGATCCGCGAGCACGAAGGGCGCAAGGTGCCGGTGATCCTGTTCACCAAGAACGGCGGCCTGTGGCTGGAAAGCATTGCCGACGCCGGTGCCGACGCCCTGGGCCTGGACTGGACCTGCGACCTCGGCGAAGCGCGCCGACGGGTCGGCAACAAAGTCGCCCTGCAAGGCAACATGGACCCGACCGTGCTCTACGCCAAGCCGGAAGCGATCCGTGCCGAAGTCGGGCGTATCCTCGCCAGCTACGGCAAGGGCAGCGGCCATGTGTTCAACCTTGGCCACGGCATCACCCCGGAAGTCGACCCGGAGCACGCCGGCGCTTTCCTGCGCGCGGTGCACGAATTGTCGGCGCAGTATCACCAGTGATCGCGACCCGATAACCAGGCCCGGCATTCGCCGGGCCTTTTTTTTGCGCCCGGGAAACGGCCTGGCGCATTAAGTTTCAATTCAGCCTGACTGGTTAATCTGGCGCTATCGAAACCCACATTGGATCACTGCCATGAAAACCCGTTACCTCGTTCTGTTGCTCGCTCCGCTGTTCAGCACCGCCGCCCTGGCTGTCGGCTACACCGGTCCTGGCGCCCAGGCCGTCACCAGCGTCGCGGCGGCCAACGATGCCGCGGACGATACGCCGGTGGTGTTGCAGGGCCATGTGGTCAAGAAGCTGAACAATGACGACAAGTACGAATTCAAGGATGCCAGCGGCACCATCACTGTCGAGATCGACGACGAAGACCTGCCGCCAGTGGCGTTCAACGAGAAGACCCAGGTCAGGCTGACCGGTGAGGTCGAGAAGGGGTTGATGAAGCGTGAGATCGACGTCGACCTGGTGGAGATCGTCAAGTAAGCCGATCGACAGTCTTCAGCTATCGCCATGCCGGCGACCGGCCCCTGCGTATGGATCGCGGGGGGTGGTCGCCGGCATGTTCGTTTAGCAACTACCGAGTGGCCAGTGGCGGCAGTTTGGCCAGCTTCAACGCCACCAGCAGCGCCACCAACAGCAGGGCGCTGATAAACAGGCCGATGCCGTTCCACCCGGCCATGTGCCAGAACACCCCGCCCGCCGTCCCGGCGATGCTCGATCCGGCGTAATAGCTGAACAGGTACAGCGATGAGGCCTGGCCCTTGGCCTTGAGGGCGCGCCGGCCGATCCAGCTGCTGGCGACCGAGTGGGCGCCGAAGAAGCCGAACGTGAAGATCAGCATGCCGATGATCACCACCGGCAACGCGCTGAGCATGGTCAGCGCGAGGCCGGCGAGCATCAGCGAGATGGTGGCCCAGAGCATTTTGCGCCGTCCCAGGCGGTCGGCCAGGGCACCGATTTTCGCCGAGCTGTAGATCCCCGACAGGTACACCACCGACAGCAGGCCGACGAAGGCCTGATCCATGTGATACGGCGCGGCCAGCAGGCGATAGCCGATGTAGTTGAACAGCGTGACGAACGCGCCCATCAGCACGAAGGCTTCGAGGAACAGCAGCGGCAGGCCGGCGTCGCGAAAGTGCATGACGAAGCCGTCCAGCAGGCTGCGCGGGTGCAGCGAGCGGGCGCGGAAGTTGCGCGATTCGGGGAGGATTCTCCAGAACACCGCCGCCGCGATCAGCGCCAGGCCGCCGATCACCAGCATTGCCGTGTGCCAGCTGACGAAGTCGATCAGCACCCCGGTGATCAGGCGACCGCTCATGCCGCCAATGGCGTTGCCACCGATGTACAGGCCCATGGCCAGGCCGATGTGCTGTGGGTGGATCTCTTCGCTCAGGTAAGTCATCGCCACCGCCGCCAGGCCGCTCAGGGACAGTCCTACCAGCGCGCGCATTAGCAGCACCCCGTGCCAGCTCGGCATCAGGGCGCTGGCGAGGGTGCACAGCGCGGCGGCGAACAGGGCGGCCACCATCACCGGTTTGCGGCCGATGCGGTCGGAAATCGGCCCGGTGACCAGCAGACCGATGGCCAGCAGGCCGGTGGCGACCGAGAGGATCAGACTGCTTTGCGCGGCGTTGATGGAAAAATCCCGGGACAGCAGCGGCATCATCGGTTGTACGCAGTAGAGCAGGGCGAAGGTGGCGAATCCGCCGCAGAACAGCGCCAGCACCGTGCGCATGAACATCGGCGTGCCTTTTTCGATGTAGACCTCGTTCAGTTGCGCGACCACCTCATCGAGGGCGGTGGGAGGGAGTTCGTGGGCGAGTGGAGCGACAGCGGTTTTCACGGGGGACCTCGGGGGGAGCGCGGCCGGTCAGGCAATGGAAAAAAGCATATAGCTGGCTAATGTTTCTTTCCAATATATTGTTCGACCTGATTGATATGTTTTGCGACCTAATGAGGCGATCATGGAATTGCGTCACCTGCGTTACTTCATCGCGGTGGCCGAAGAGCTGCATTTCGGCCGCGCCGCCCAGGTCCTGGGCATCTCCCAGCCGCCCTTGAGCCAGCAGATCCAGGTGCTGGAGCAGGAGGTCGGCGCGCGTTTGTTCGAGCGTACCAATCGTCGGGTCGAGCTCAGCGAGGCCGGCAGGCTGTTCCTGGATGAGGCACGACAGGTGCTGGCTCAGGTCGACAAGGCCGCGGATGTGGCCCGCCGGGCGCAACGTGGGGAGCTGGGCGAACTGAAGATCGGCTTCACCTCGTCGGCGCCCTTCAACTCCAGCATCCCCCAGGCGATCTTCGCCTTTCGCCAGCGCTTTCCCGACGTGCACCTGAAGCTGCGCGAGATGAGCAGCACCCAGGTGGCCGAGGCGCTGCTGGACGAGTCGATCCAGGTCGGCATCATGCGGCCGTTGCCGCTGCCGGATCCCCTGAGCGTGGTGGAGTTGCTGCGCGAACCGCTGGTGGCGGTGCTGGGCTCCAAGCACCCGCTGGTGGCCGGCAGCGAAGCCGGCCTGGCGCTGTCGGCCCTGGCCCACGAGCCCTTCGTGTTCTTCCCGCGCAGCTACGGCAGCGGCCTGTATGCGCAGTTGCTGACCCTGGCCCGGGATGTCGGCTTCACCCCGCACTTTGCCCAGGAAGCGGGCGAGGCCATGACCATCATCGGCCTGGTGGCGGCGGGGCTGGGCGTCTCGGTGTTGCCGGCGTCCTACCAGCGCATGCGCATCGACGGCGTGGTCTATCGACCGCTGCTCGACCCCGAGGCGGTCTCGGCGGTGTGGCTGGCGCAGCGCACCGACCAGCGTTCGCCAATGGCCAAGGCCTTTGTCGAACTGCTGACCCGCAAGGCCGAGTTGTAACCTGCTGGGTAGTATTCCGCGGGGTTCCGAAGGTGGACATCTCGGGTAACGGATCGGGTTTGCTCATCCGCCGGCCCATTGCGCAGACTCGGGTTCTTTGCGCGAGTGTCACGGATGTCACTTCACTATCAGCCCAGGGAGGGCAGTGTCCTGATTTGTGACTTCAGAGGTTATGAAGTCCCCGAGATGGTCAAGGTCAGGCCTGTTGTGGTCATACGCAGGCACAGGAGCAACCGGCATCTGGTGACGGTCGTTCCCTTGAGCACCACCGCGCCTGACGTGGTGTTGGGGCACCATCTGCAACTTGCCAACCGCATGCAGGGGCGACCGTGCGTCTGCTGGGCGAAATGCGACATGCTTGCCACGGTCGGCTTGTCGCGACTCGATCGGATCAGGCGCAAAGACCGCCATGGCCGGCGAATTTACGAAGTCTTGCAACTTACAGACGAAGAGTTCGCCGCCATCAAAGCCGCTGTGCGCAAGGCTTTGGGGATCTAAGGTCAACCTTTCCCAGGAATAAGGCCAATGGCCACGGTTGCCGGGCGGCAGGCTTCGAGCGACACTGCGCACGTACCCGAAAGGGACTTGTGAGACTCTGAGGATCCTGGGCAACCAGCCATCGCAGAGCCAGACAGGCAGAGCGCGATGACAAGCCAGCCTGTTTGTGAAAGGGCGCCGAAAGGCGCCCTTTGTCGTTTCCGGGGGGATGGAAACCTGTTGGCGCCTTACTCCACCTTCGCCAGGTCGCCGCGCAGCGCGACGCCTGCCATCAGGGCGCCCGCGTGGCATTCGTAGGTTTTCGCGTCCTTGCGCTCGTTGCTCTTGTAGAAGCTGGCGATGTCGGTCACGGCATTGGCGCCGACTTTCTTGGCTGCCTGGTGCAGGGTGATCAGCGCCGATTGCAGGACCCATTCGCAGGCCACTTCGTCGCTCTTGTTGAAGGCATTGGTCTTCTTGTTGGTGACCGCGCCGGCGCTGACCACCGTGACCTTGCCGGCTGGCTTGTTACCGGCCAGGTAGAACTTCACGCTGCCGTCGATCTTGCCGGTGCTGATGGCTTCGGCGACGACCTTGTCGAACGGTAGGTACAGCGCGGTATCACGGGCCTGGCTGACGCTGGGCAGGGTGCAGAGCAGCAGGGTGGCGGCAGCGGCCAGGGTCTTCAGTTGCATGGTGGTCTCCTTGACATAGAAAGGGGGGCGGCGGCTGGCGCTCAATTAGGCGCGGCAATCGCCTGGGCCGAGCTGGACAGCTGTTGCGCGGTCCGCTCGTTCTGGTTGTCCTTCAGCTCGCGCAGGATGCCCTTGTCCAGCAGGCGCACCCAGCGGATGTAGTTCTTGTGGATCTTGCCGTCCGCGTAGTTCATGCCACGGCTGTCGCGGTAGAGGATCTTGTAGTGGGTCGGTGTGTACTGGATGTCGATTTCCACGTGGTACTGCTCGCGCACGGTGATCTCGGCCTGGATCAGCTCCGGGCTGATGCGCTGCACGGTCCACTTGCGGGCGACCAGGTTTTTCAGGATCGCCTGTTTCATTTCCTCGTGGTCGGCCTTGAGGGTGGCGGGCAGGACCCGGTCCGGGGTGTACATGCGCTTGCTGGTACACGAGACACAGGTCAGCAGGGCCAGCACGATCAGGCAGGCGCGAAGCAGGGAGGACATTCCATTTTCTCCGGGGGTAACGTCATTGAGGCTCGCGGCGGAAAATCAGCGAAGTGTTGACGCCGCCAAAGGCAAAGTTGTTGTTCATCACGTATTCGCAGCTCATCTGCCGGAATTCGCCGCGCAGGTAATCCAGCTCGCCGCAACGCGGATCCACCGTGTCGAGGTTGAGGGTGTGCACGTAGAGGTCGCGGTTGAGCATCTCGATGCTGAACCAGGACTCCAGCGCGCCACAGGCTCCCAGGGTGTGGCCGAGGAAACTCTTCTGCGAACTGATGGGCATCCGGCTGCCGAACAGGCTGCTGGTGGCCAGTGTTTCGGCAATGTCGCCCTGTTCTGTAGCGGTGCCGTGGCCGTTGACGTAACCGATGGCCGAAGGCTCGAGGCCGGCGTCTTCCAGGGCCAGCTCCATGGCCCGGCGCATGGTGGCCTGCTCCGGACGGGTGGTGTGCTGGCCATCGGCGTTGCTGCCGAAGCCGACGATCTCGGCATGGATATGCGCGCCACGGGCCAGGGCGTGCTCCAGCTCTTCGAGCACCAGCATGCCGCCGCCCTCGCCGATCACCAGGCCGTCGCGGTCGCTGTCGTAGGGCCGCGGGCTGGTGTGCGGGGCATCGTTTTTCAGGCTGGTGGCGTAGAGCGCGTCGAACACCATGGCTTCGGTCGGGCACAGCTCTTCGGCGCCGCCGGCGAGCATCAGCGGCAGGCGGCCGAACTTGATCGCCTCATAGGCGTAGCCGATGCCCTGGCTGCCGCTGGTGCAGGCGCTGGACGTCGGGATCAGGCGGCCGGTGAGGCCGAAGAAGATGCTGATATTGGCCGCGGTGGTGTGCGGCATCATGCGCACGTAGGAGTTGGCGTTGAGGCCTTCGGCCACCGAGTTCAGCAACATGTTGCCGAACGCCTTGATCTCGTCGGTGCTGCCGGTGGACGAGCCACAGGCCACGCCCATGCGCCCGTCCTTGATCGACTCGTCTCCCAGCAGGCCGGCATCGGCCAGGGCTTGCTCGGCGGCCCCCACCGCGAGCCGCGACACCCGGCCCATGCTGCGCAGCTGCTTGCGGGTCCAGTGCGCCGGTACCTTGAAGTCGTCCACGGGGCCGGCCAGGCGGGTATTGAGCTCGCTGAAGCGATCCCATTCGTCCATCCGGCGAATGCCGCTGCGGTTGGCGCCGAAGTTGGCGACGATGGTGTCCCAGTCGCTGCCCAGCGAAGTGATGCCGGCCATGCCGGTGACGACCACACGTTTCATCAGACCAGGCCTCCGTTGACCGCCAGCACCTGGCGGGTGATGTAGGCGGCCTCGGCGGACATCAGGAAGTTCACCGCGCCGGCGACTTCCTCCGGGGTGCCCATGCGCTGGGCCGGGATCATCTTCAGCAGCTCGTCCACCGGCACGTTCTCGTCGAGCATGGCGGTGTCGATCAAGCCTGGCGCCACGCAGTTGACGGTGATCTTGCGTTTGCCCAGCTCGATGGCCAGGGCCTTGGCCGCGCCGATCAGGCCGGCCTTGGAAGCGCTGTAGTTGACCTGGCCACGGTTGCCGACCTGCCCGGACACCGAGGCGATGCAGACGATGCGCCCGGCCGCGCGGCGCCGGATCATCGGCATGATCAGCGGGTGCAGCACGTTATAGAAACCGTCGAGGTTGGTACGCAGCACGGTGTCCCAGTCGTCTTCGCTCAGGGCCGGGAACGCGCCGTCGCGGGTCAGGCCGGCGTTGAGCACCACGCCGTAGTAGGCGCCATGGGCTTCCACGTCGGCTTCGAGAGCGGCCTTGCAGCTGGCGCGGTCGGTCACATCGAATTGCAGGATGCGCGCCTGGCGCCCCAGGGCCTCGACTTCGGCCTGCACGGCCTCGGCTTCGCCGCGGCCACTGCGGCAATGCAGGATCAGGTCATAGCCGGCCTGGGCCAGGCGCAGGGCGATGGCACGGCCGATACCACGGCTGGAGCCGGTGACCAATATGGATTCAGTCATGGCTGGACTCCTGTTGATAAAGCGGGTGATTCGTTCAGGTAGCTGTCCGCCTGTGGCGGACAGAACACGTTGAGGCGGGCGACGGCCTGAATGCCAGGGGCACTCAGGTGGCATTCGAATACGCCCATGCCGTTGTCGTCTTGCAGGGAGCGCAAGGCGTGAATCTGCAGTTCGCTGCCGGCGGGGAAGTGTTCCACATTGCATTCGAACTTGCGCGTGCCGAGCAGGAACCCCAGCTCGACGGCCTGGCCTTTCTGGCGCGCATGGCAACCGGCGTAGGCGGCGACGCTCTGGGCCATCAGTTCGATGCCGACCCAGGCCGGCAGGCTGCCGTCGGCACGGTTGAACAGGCCATCGGGCTTGACGGTGAGGCGGGTGCGGATCTGCTCTTCATCGAACCCTAGGACCTGATCAATCAGGATCATGTCGCCCGCGTGGGGCAGCAGTTCGGCGAGCGGCCAGTCAATCATGGGGCATCTCCGATAATCAGGCTGACGTTGTTGCCGCCGAAGGCAAAGGAGTTGCTCATCAGGCAGCGCGGAGCGTTCTGCTCCAGACGTGTAGTGGCGGTGACCCAATGCAGCGGCGGCAGTTGCGGGTCGGCCTGGGCGTCCCAGACATGGGGCGGCAGGGCATGTGCGGCGTTGTCGCTGGACAGGCTCAGCCAGCAGAACGCCGCTTCCAGGGCCCCGGCGGCGCCCAGGGTATGGCCGCTCATGGGTTTGGTCGACGAGCAAGGCACGCCGGCCGGGAACAACTGGTCGACCGCCAGGCTTTCCATGGCGTCGTTGTGCTGGGTGGCCGTGCCATGCAGGTTCAGGTAGCCGATCTGTGCGGCGTGCAGGCCGGCGTTGTGCAAGGCCTTCTGCATGGCTTGCAGGGCGCCGCGGCCACTGGGTTCGGGGGCGGAAATATGGTGCGCGTCGGAACTGGCGCCGCCGCCGAGCAAGGCGATCGGTTGCGCGCCGAGGGTTTCCTTGCTCATCAGGAACAGCACGGCGGCTTCGCCGATATTGATGCCGTCGCGGTTGACCGAGAACGGATTGCAGCGCTGCGCGGACACCGCCTCCAGGGCCGAGAAACCGTTGAGGGTCAGCTTGCACAGGCTGTCGACGCCACCGCACAGCACCGCGTCGCACAGGCCCAGGTCGAGCAGGCGGCGGGCGCTCATCAGCGCCCGGGCGCTGGAGGTGCAGGCGGTGGAAATCACATAGGCCGGGCCACTGAGGTCGAGCCAGTCGGCGAGAAAATTCGCCGGCGCGCCGAGTTCCTGCTGCCGGTAGTCGTAATCGGCCGGGAAGTGCCGGTCGCGCAGGTAATGGGCGATGCCGCGGCTGGCTTCGTCGATGCCCGAGGTGCTGGTGCCGAGGACGATGCCGATGCGGCTGTGGCCGTAGCGGGCGATGGCCTGGTCGATGTCGCCACGGATCTGCAGGGCGGCCTCCAGCAGCAGCTGGTTGTTGCGGCTGCCCTGCTGCCTCAGCGGCGGCGGAATGCTCGCCAGCGGCCCCTGGACGGCGGCGACGGGCACGCTGCGCTCCGGCACCCAGCCGGCTTCGGCGCGCATGCCGGAGCAGTCGCCGGCAAACAGGCTGCGGGCCACTTGCTGCTTGTCGCGCCCAAGGGCACAGATCACCCCGAGGGCATTCAGGTAGGCCGTCATGAGGCGTTCTCGGCGGTCAGCGGGCTGATGTGGTAGTGCAAGCCACGAGGCAACTCCAGACGGAAATCCAGAGCCTGGCGATAGCGGACCTGCCAGTGCGGGACGAGGTCACGCTGCGCGCCGTGCTGCCGGGCAGCTGGATAATTATCTCGCAGTTCGCCCGCGGGCGTCAGGGCGAACAGCAATGCGGCGAACAGTTCGCGGGCCTCCGGGTTCGGCGGCAACAGGCCGTCGGCCTGCCAGCGACCGGCGATCAGTTGCTGGCGCGCCAGGGGAATGCCCAGCGGGTCGATCAGCGACCAACGGATGCCCGGCCCTTCGGCCTGGATCACCAGCAGCCAGTCCTGGCGCTGTCCGGCCTGTTGCCGCTCGACGTGCAGTTGCAGCGGCAGGGCCAGGCTCGGGGTTTTCTCGGGCAGCGGCGGCTGGCTGGCGCAGGCGTTCAGCAACAGCAGGCAGCCGACGAGCAGGGCACGGATCATCCGGCGGCACCTTCGTGCAGGGGTTTGCGGGCGACCACATTGACCAGGGTTTCTTCCCGTTGGCCAAAGGGTTTCGGGCGGCGCAGGCCGAAGCGTTCGAGCAGCCCGAAATCCTTGGCACGGCTCCACCACAGATAGGGATAGGACACATTGCGCGGGGTGAATTCAAAACCCTGTCGACGGATCATTTCCAGGTACTGCGCGGCGCTTTTCTGCACATGCATCGGGTGGCGGAACAGCCAGCGGATCACCCAGGTGTCGATGTAGGCCTCGGTGGATTCGGCGAACAGCAGGTAACCGCCCGGCTTGAGCACGCGATAGAACTCGGCCAGGGCCTTTTCCTGTTCCACCAGGTGGTGAAAGGTCTGGTGGCAGAACAGCAGGTCGACGCTGGCATCGGCCACGTCCAGGGTCGCGCAGTCGCTGCCGATCAGCTCGACCTGCAAGCCCTGGCGCGCCGCTTCTTCACTGCTGAGCCTGAGGCTGTGCGGGTCGGCGTCCAGGCCGATCAGGCGCCGCGGGGCGAACACCTGGCGCAGGTACTGGAACGATTTGCCCTGGCCGCAGCCGGCATCCAGCAGCACCGGGTTGCTCGGCGGCTGGTTGTCGAACAGGCGGCGCAGGTCGTTGATCGCCACCCGCAGCACATGGTGCTGCCAGGTATGGCTGCGCAGGAACCAGAAGCCGAAGCGGGTTTCCTCGACGTAGCTGGCGCTCAGGTACTGCGGCTGGGCGTCGCTCATGGAGCCTCCATGGCGCAGATTTCCGAGAGCATGCGCAGCCGGCGCTTGGGTTCGCTGACGAACGGGTTGCGTTCGTCCCAGGCATAACCGGCGAGGATCGAGCTGATCATCCGGCGAATTTCCGGTGAGCTGCCCGGGTGGTAGATCACGTCCTGGAAGGTGCCGGCGTACCAGCCTTCGACGTAGCAGCGGAAGGTGTCGACACCGCGCTTGAGGGGGATGGCGAATTCGCTTTCCCAATCCACGCTTTCGCCCTGCATCTGCCGATGCAGCACGGCGGCGGCCATGCTCGCCGAACGCATGGCGATGGTCACGCCGGAGGAGAACACCGGGTCGAGGAATTCCGCGGCGTTGCCCAGCAGTGCGAAGCCTGGGCCGTGCAGGGTCTTGACGTTGGCCGAGTAGCCGCCGATGGTCCGCGCCGGGGTGTCCCAGACGGCGTTGTGCAGGACCTTGGCCAGGCTCGGGGTTTCCTCGATGAAACCACGCAGGCACTGGTCCAGGTCGTCGCCACGGCCGTCGAAATGCTCCTTGGCCGCCACCACGCCGACCGAGCAGCGCCCGTTGCTGAACGGGATGGTCCAGAACCACACATCGCGTTTGCTGGGGTGAGTGGTGATGAGGATCTTTTCCCGCTCAAAGGCCGGGCTGTCGATACGGTCTTCAATGTGGGTGAACACCGCCTGGCGGACCGGGAAGTTCGAGGGCGCCTCCAGGTCCAGCAGACGTGGCAGCACGCGGCCGTAGCCACTGGCGTCGAGGACGAAGTCCGCTTCCACGCGGTATTCGCTGCCGTCTTCGCGCAGGACCTGCAGCTGCGGCCTGGCCAGGTTGAAGTCGGCGCTGACGATGGCCTCGCCATAACGCACTTCAACGCCTTGCAGGGCGGCCTGATCGGCCAGCAGCTTGTCGAAGTCGGCGCGTTGCACCTGAAAGGTGGTGGGCTTGCCCTCGCTGAAGGTGTCGCCGAAATCAAAAGCGCTGTAGCGCTCGCCCCAGGCGAACGCGGCGCCGTTCTTGCGCTGGAAGCCCGCGGCGTTGACCGCCTCGAGCATGCCGGCCTCTTCGACGAAATCCAGGCAGTGGGACAGCAGGCTTTCACCGATCGAAAACCGTGGGAAATGCTGGCGCTCGACGATCAGCACGTCGTGGCCTTTGCCCTTGAGCAGCGCGGCGGCGATGGCGCCCGATGGGCCAGCGCCGATCACCACAATCTGGCGGCGTTCCATTTCAACTGTTGGCACTGGGGCTCCTTGCCGGTTCGGCGATGTTCGGGTTCAAAGGGACCAAAGGTGTTCGGTGCAGCCCGGCCAGGGCCGGCATCAGGGTGGCGATCAGGCCCATGAGCATCAGCGCGAAGTACAGCGCCGGGCTGATCAGCTGTTGTTGCAGCAGCAGGTTGAGAAAGACGATCTCGCTCAGCCCGCGAATGTTCAGCAGCAGGCTTTCCCGCCAGCGGCTGGCGCCCTTGAAGGAGGCGCCGGCCCAGCCCAGGCCGAGCCAGTTGCCGAGCAGCTTGCTGGCAATCGGTAACAGCAGCAAGGCCCCCAGCTGCACCCAGCCGAGGCTGTCCATGGCGCTGTGCACGTTGATCTGCACGATGCCGAACGTAAGGATCAGCGGGATGGCGATAAAGGTCTGCAAACGGCTCATCCAGGCCGCCTTTAACGGCAGCACCAGCGGCACCTTGAGGGCGGCCATGCACAGCAGGTAGCCGATGCCGAAAATCAGCGCGTTGAGCTTGTAGTGCTCGGCCACCACCAGCAGGCCGAAGAAACCCAGGCTGTGCAGCAGCGGCTGGCGCAGGCCGAGGCCGCGCAGGAGCAGCGGCAGGCAGGCTCCGGCCAGCGGTAGCAGCAGGCTGCTCAGGTGCAGGCTGCCCTGGGCGACGCCGAACAGGGTCCAGCAACTGAGGTCGATGAGGATCGCGGTCTGTACCAGGCGTCGGGTGGCCAGCGGCGGGTAGTCGATGTGCCGCAGGTACAGGTACAGCACCGGAATCGCAGTAATGGCGAACAGCAGGCCGACCGCCAGGGAGCTCAGCCAGGGTTGCGTCGGCAACAGCCAGACCGCCGTGGCCAGGCCGCAGGCGAAGGGAATGGCGAAGCTCGGCAGGGCGATCTTCAGGCTCTGGCGGTCCAGGCGCAGGTCGATCACGTCGCTGAGGATATGCCCCAGCAGCAGGGCGAAACTCAAGCCGTAGAGGTTCTTCAGCCAGGTCGGCGAGACCAGTTGGGCGCCACTCAGCTGCCAGTGCGGTTCGATCCAGAACAGCATCAGCAGCGGCAGGCCGAAGGTCGCCAGCAGCAACTGGCTGACGATCGGGATCAGGCCGAAACGGCTGCCGATACGGGTGGCGAGCGCGAACAGCAGCAGCGCCATGAGCCAGAACAGGGCGGTCATCACAGGACGGGCTCCGTAACGGGCTGGCGATGGCGCTGGCGACCGGCCCAGGGCGCCAGGATAAAACTGAAGGCCAGGCCCAGGCTCACCGACAAGCCGAAGTTGCTGACCGCCGGGGTGCTGGAAATCGCCAGCAGGCCGAACGACAGCCAGGTGGTCACCGCCGCAAGTAAGGTGCCGAGCAGGCTCACGGCGGCCCCGCCGACCTGTTCACGCATGAGGATGGCGTAGTCGACGCTGATGGCGGTCACCAGCAACAGGCCGAACAGGCTGAACAGGGTCAGCGGTTGCCCCAGCCAGCCCAGGCTGGCGAGGCTGCACAGGGCTGCCAGCAGCGGCAGGGCGACAAGGCGCAGGGCGCCACCGAGGCCGAACGGCAGGATCAGCAGCAAGACGATCAGCCCGCAGGAAGCGAGCTTGAGCTCGGCGGCGCTGACCTGGGTGGCGGCGAACACTTGGTTCAGGTCGCCCAGGCGGTCTACCAGTTGTACCCCCGGCAGATCCTGCGCCTGTATCCGCAGCAACTGCGGGTTGTTCAGCCCCTGCAGGCTGACCATCGCCGCCACACCGTTATCGGTGGGGCCCAGCCACAGGGTGCGGTAAGGCTCGGCCAGCGGGCCTTGCAGGGCGCTGTCGATGTCTTCGTTGGGCAGCGCGCGCAATTGCGCGAGTTCCGCGTTCAGGGCCGTGACCGGGACTCCGAGATCCAGCAGCGGCTGCCAGTGCCGCGGCAGCGCGTCCAGGGCCTGGCGCAGGCGCTGTTGCTCGCTGGGCAGGCTTACCAGCTGGTTGAGCGACAGGTAGCCCTGGAGTTTCTCCAGGTTGACCAGTTGCTCCAGGCGCTCGCTCAGGGCGCCGAGGCGTTCGAGCAGCTGTGGCTGATCGGCGCCGCGCACCAGGAAGAACTGGCTGGTGGGCTGGTAGCCGGTGATCCGCGCGATGGCCTGGGCTTCGCTCTGCAGTTGTGGCGGCGCGCCGATCCACTGGCGGATATCGTTTTTGCTCTCCAGCTGCCACAGGCCACCGGCGCAGAAGGCGATCACCAGCGCCAGCAGCCAGGGGCTGGACACGCGTTTGAGCAACTGGGTGCGCAGGTTCAGCAGCCACTCGGCCACCCGCAGCGGCCATTGCGCCGGTTGCAGCTCGACGCCGCGCAGCAGCGCCGGCAACAGGCACACCGCGCTCAGGTAAGCACCCAGCAGCCCGGCGGCGGAGAACACGGCGATCTGGGTCAGGGCCGGGAACGGTGTCCAGGCCAATGCCAGGTAGCCGATGCAACTGGTGGCCAGGCTCAGGCTCAGCCCCGGCAGGGTCAGGCGCAGCGCCGGCCAGCTGTGCCAGGGGCGCAGGCTCCAGCTCTTGGACAGGTAGTGCAACGGGTAGTCGACGGCGACGCCGATCAGGCTCGAGCCCAGCACCAGGGTCATCACGTGCATATGGCCGAAGAGGGCGACGCAGGCCACCGCGCCGAACAGCATGCCCACCAGCACCGGCACGAACGCCAGCAACACCCGCCAGCGCCGGAAAGCTAGCAACAGCAGCAGGAGAATGCCGACGGTGGCACCGCCGCCGACCCAGGTGATCTCGCGGGAGGCCTGTTGCTGGCCGTTGGCGGCGTAGAGCAGGCCGCTGGCGGCCAGCAACTGGACGTCGGCCTCGGCGGCCTGTTCGCGGCTGTGCTGGAGCAGGGCCGCCACCTGCAGCGGCAGCTGCATGTCGAAGGCGTTGCCGGTGGTGCGTGCTCGCAGCAGCACCCAGCTCTTGCCGTCGGCATCGGCGACCAGGGTGCCGCTGCCGATGTCCAGTTGCACCGCGCCACGTTGCGGCTGGCTGTTCTGGATGCGTCCGGTCAGGCCCAGCCAGTCGTCCTGGCTCGGGACCAGGCTGAAACTGCTGAAGGGGTCGAACAGCGCCTGGACGCGTTGCTGGATAAAGGCGTCGGGGTGCTCGATCAACTGCTGGCGGTCGGCGGTGCCAAGCATTGCCAGGCGCCCTTGCAGCAATTGCGTGCGCAGCGCCGGCAGGTCGGCCTGCAGGTTCCACTGGACCTTCTCGAACAGCCCGCTGGCCTGCCACTGCTCACCCAGGCGCTGGGCCATGGCGATGGCCTGCTGGCGCTCGGCGTGACCCACCAGCACCAGCATTTCGCGGTTCAGCGGCTCCTGCATGCGTTGCTCGGCCTTGAGCTCCAGGGCATCGGGGTCGGTGCCCGGCACCAGCTCCATGAGGTTGGCCGACAGCGGCGCGCCATGACGCCATTGCCAGCCGGCCAGGGCCAGCACGGCCACCAGCAGGAGCAGGAACAGCCGCGGCCACCAGCGTTCACTCGGCAAAGTCATGTTGCTCCGCGTCGCTCAAAGGCTGGTTGCTGATGCTGTCGTGCATCTTCAGCACGGTGCTGTCGCCCTGGGTTTCCAGCAGCTCGATGCGCTGCACCAGTTCGCCACCGTCGATGTTGATCTGGTTGAACACCTGCTTGAGCAGCAGCGAACGTGGGGTCAGGGTCAGTTTCCAGGCCTTGGCGTCGCCGGCCAGGGCCAGCTCGAAGTCCCGTTGCAGGCCGCTGCTGTCGCCTTGCAGCACGGCGAGGAACAGGCGGTTCTGTTCGGCCCCGGCGCTCTTGTTCGGCAGCATTTGCCAGCTGCTGCCGTCCCGGCGGGCGATGCCTTGGCCGGTGATGCGGTAGTCCTGTTGCAGCGGTGTTTTCAGCAGCCACAGCAGGCCATGGTTTTTCGCCAGGACGAAGCTGCCCTTGCTGGTCAGCGGCTGGGGCAGGGCGCGCAGGTGTTTCTCCTGGACGAAGCTGCCGTGGATCACCTCGGGCTTGGCCAACTGGTCGCTGAGCTGTTGCAGGTCGAAGGCATTGGCCAACGAGCTGAAGCCGAGCGCCAACAACAGGCCCAACAGCCTGTAGCCGCTGCCGCCTGGCTGCGATCGATTGTGCAGCGGGCGCCCGGCGTTATCGGCCTGGCATTGTGGGCTCAGGTTTTGCGGCTGCTGCGCAGCCGATCGCAGGCTGCGCCAGCGGCTACAGAGGTTACGAAGGCACAAGATCGGGCTCATGACAGAGCCTTCGTAACGGCGTCCACAAACACCTTGGGCGAGGCCAGTTGCATCTCGCGGCTGGCGATCTCCACCGCCACCTGCACCGAGCTGGCGCGGGTCAGGCGTTCGCCGGTTTCCAGGTCGCTGATCAGGTAGTTGATCTTCAGGCGGTTTTCCCACTCCACCAGGCTGGCGCGGACCTTGAGCTTCTGCCCGAACACCGCGCCGCGCACATAACGCAGTTGCAGGTCGATCACCGGCCAGGCGTAGCCGGAATCGCGCATCTGCTGGTAGTTGTGGCCGAGCTTGTCGAGCAGGGCGCAGCGCGCCACTTCCAGGTATTTCACGTAGTGCCCGTGCCAGACCACGTGCATGGTATCGACGTCAAAAAACGGCACCTGGATCTCGGTGTCCGCGTGCAGCACGCCCCGACTACGCATGCAGCCTCCAGTGTTGCTCGGCAATGCGTTGCAGGCACAGGCGCAGTTCGCCTTCCAGGGCGCGGTCCTCGATCACCGGCGGGAAGTCCTTGGCCAGCTCTTGGTGCATGGCGGCCAGGGCCGGCGGCAATGGCCGTGCATCCTCGGCCCGGCCACGCAGCCAGACGCCCTGGTTGGCGGCCAGCAGGGTAGCGGCGGCGACCTGTTCGGTCAGCTCCAGCACGCGGATCGCATCGCGGGCGGCGATGGTGCCCATGCTCACCTTGTCCTGGTTATGGCATTCGGTGGAGCGCGAGAACACGCTGGCCGGCATGGTGTTTTTCAGCGCTTCGGCGGTCCAGGCGCTGGTGCCGATCTGCACCGCCTTGAAGCCGTGGTTGATCATGGCGCGGTCCGCCGGGGCGCCGGACAGGTTGCTCGGCAGGCCGTGGTTGTAGCGCTCGTCCACCAGCAGCGCGAGCTGGCGGTCCAGCAGGTCGGCGACGTTGGCCACCAGGTTCTTCAGGCTGTCCATGGCGAAGGCGATATGCCCGCCGTAGAAGTGCCCGCCGTGCAGCACGCGTTCGGCTTCGGCGTCGATGATCGGGTTGTCGTTGGCGCTGTTCAGCTCGGTCTCGATAAAACCGCGCAGCCAGCCCAGGCTGTCGGCCAGCACGCCCAGCACATGGGGCGCGCAACGCAGCGAGTAGCGGTCCTGCAGGCGGTGCAACGGTGCGGTCGGCGCGTCGATGGCCAGGTCCTGGCGCAGCCAGGCGGCGACTTGCATCTGCCCCGGGTGCGGCTTGGCGGCGAACAGGCGCTCGTCGAAGTGCTCCGGGTTGCCCTGCAAGGCGACCACGTTCAGCGCGGTGATGCGCGTGGCCAGTTGCAGCAGGTAGTCGGCGCGGGCGAAGGCCAGGCAGGCCAGGCCGGTCATCACCGCGGTGCCGTTCATCAATGCCAGGGCTTCTTTCGGCCGCAGCACCAGCGGCTCCCAGCCCAGCTCGCGGTGCACCTCGGCCGAGGTCCGGCGCTCGCCGCGGAACATCACCTCGCGCTCGCCGGACAGGGTCGCGGCCACGTAGGACAACGGCGTCAGGTCGCCGCTGGCGCCCACCGAGCCTTCTTCGGGGATCAGCGGCAGGATGTCGTGTTCGAGGAACGCTTGCAGGCGCTCCAGCAGTTCCACGCGCACCCCGGACACGCCATGGCACAGCGACTGCAAGCGCGCCGCCAGCACCGCGCGGGTGGCTTGCGCATCCAGCAGCTTGCCCAGGCCACAGCCGTGGAAGGTGTACAGATGACGGGGCAGCGCCTCGACGTGTTGCAGCGGCACCGCGACCACGCAAGAGTCGCCGTAGCCGGTGGTCACGCCGTAGATCACGCCTTCCTTGTCCAGCAGCGAATCGAGGAATTGCGCGCCCTTGGCGATACGCTGGCGGAATGCGCTGTCGCCTTGCAGTCGGGTCGGCGCCTGACGGTTGGCCAGGGCCAGCACGTCTTCGATGCGCAAAGGGAGTTCGCCGAAGGTTACCGGCTCAAGCGGATGCGTCGTCATCGGTCTTCCAGAAAGGGTAAAAGTTGAACCATTGTTGGGGCGCTTCGAGGCAGTACTGGCCCAGGCGCTCGGCGTAGCGGGCAGTCCACTGGGCGATGACCTGTTCGCGGTCGCTGCGCTTCCACGCCACGGCCTCGGTGAAGGGTTCGAGGAATACTCGATAGCGGCCATTGTTTTTCAGGCACAGCAGCAGGTTGACCGGGCATTTCAGCAGGCCCGCCAGCAGCCACGGCCCTTGTGGGAAAGGGGCCGGATGGCCGAGGAAATCCACCCGCACGTTGCGCCCGCCATGCAGCGGTACACGGTCGCCGGCAATCGCCAGCCATTCGCCACGATCCAGGCGCTGGCTCAGTTGCAGCATGACCGCCGGATCCAGCTCGCTGACCTGGACCAGCCGCAGGTTGGTGGCCCCGGCCTCGCCCAGCAGGCGGTTGAAACGCTCAGCGTGCTTGGTGTGCACCAGCACGTTCATGGTGACCTTTTCGCCTAGCTCGGCCAGGGCGCGGCAGACTTCCAGGTTGCCCAGGTGCGCGCCCACCAGCATCTGTCCGCGGGTGCCGCGCAACTGGTCGCGCAGCCGGGCCGGGTCGACGATCTCGATCTGTTCCAGGCGCAGTTTGCCGTTCCACACGTCGAGCTTGTCCAGCAGGGAGTCGGCGAATGCCATGAACTGGCTGAATACCCGCCAGTGGCTGGGGCGCAGCTCGGCCTTGCCGCTCCAGTCGGCGAGGCGCTGCTGGTACAACCAGGCGCTGTGGCGGGCGCCGCGGCCGAACAGGAAGAAATAGAACACGATGATGTACAGCACCGGGCTCAACACCCGGCGCCCGAGCACGCGCACGCCGAAGGCGGTGAGCTTCATCAGCCAGAAGCTGCCGCGCTCTTTGTGCTCTGCCCAATGTTGCTTGTCCTGCTTGTCGTGTAGCACCGTCATGCTTGCCACCGTCGCCAGAGGATCAGCGGCGCGCGCAGCAACATGCCGAAGAACAGCCGGGCGTGCATGCTGGAGATCAGCAGGTTGTCGTGGAACAGGCGAAAGTGCGAAAGGCCATCCGCCGGGTAACGGACCTGGGTCGGCAACCAGCGCATCGGCTGGTTGCGCCAGGACAGGCGCACCAGGATATCGGTGTCGAAATCCATGCGCTGGCCGATCTTCACCGAGTCGATCAGCGCCAGGATGGGCGGCAGGGGGTAGACCCGGAAGCCGCACATGGAGTCGGGGATCTGCAACGACAGGGTATTGATCCAGACCCAGACGTGGGTCAGGTAGCGCGCGTAAAAACGGCCCTTGGGCACGCTGGCGTCGTACTGTGGATAACCGCAGACCAGCGCTTCGGGGTGGGTGCGGGAGGTGGCGATAAAGTTATCCACATCGCGCAGGTCGTGCTGACCGTCGGCGTCCACTTGCAGGGCGTGGCTGAAACCCAGGCGCGAGGCTTCGCGCAGCCCGGCCATGACCGCGCCGCCCTTGCCCTGGTTGACCGCGAGCTTGACCAGGAACACCTGTTCGCGCTCGGCCAGCTGTTCCAGCACGGCGGCGCAGGCCGGGCTGCTGGCGTCGTCCACCAGCACGCAGGGCAGGCCGCTGGCGAGCAGGGCGTCGACCACCGTCGGCACGGCGGCTTCATGGTTGTAGACCGGGATCACGGCGCAGGGGTTATGCATGGGGGTTGCCTCCCGGGCGTCCGCTGCGCGGTCGATCGCAGCCTTCGGCAGCGGCTACAAGAAGCCGCTGGGGGCTGCGCTTGCCTGGGGTCAATAACTTATCCACAGGCGTTCTCCAGCAGGATGCGGCCGCTGGAGCAGGCGGCGGTGTCATTGCGATAGGCGAAGTAGAGTTTGCCGCGCTCATGATCGAAGCGCAGGTGCAATTGCACCTGGTCGCCGGGGCGCACCAGTTGCTGGAACTTCAGCACTTCCATACCGGCAAAGCGCCCCGGCAGATCGAGCAACTGCTGGCCCAGCGCCAATGCCCAGTCCACCTGGACCACGCCCGGCAGCACCGGGGTCTGGGGGAAGTGGCCACTGAAGTAGGCCAGGTCCGGCGGGATCGCCAGTTGCAGGCTCCATTCGCCGTCGGCCTCGAGCTGTTCCAGCACTTCCGGCGCCCGTGGGCGCGGGGCCAGCAGCAGGGCTTCGACATCGGCCTGGGGCAGCTTGCCCTGACTGTTCAGGGGCAACTGGCGCAGCAGGCGCCAGCGGCGCGGCAGCGCCAGGGCCTCGCAATGCTGGCTCAGGTGCTGGCGCAGCGCTTGCGTGAGGGCTCGACGACCCTGATTGCGCAAGGCGTGCAGGCCTTGTTCGCTGAGGACCAGCAGCGCGCCGAGGGAAGCGCGGTTTTCCCGGACCACCCCAAGGCGCGCTTCGGCGATCCAGGCATGCTCGGCCAGGGCCTGTTCCAGCATCGGTAGGGAAATGCGTTTTTCTTCCAGCTTGACGATCCGGTCCAGGCGCCCGAGCAGCTCGAAACGCCCATCGGCGGCGATGCGCGCGGCATCGGCGGTGTGTTCGATATGCCCGGCCGGCAGGTAGGGCGAAGCGATCAGCAAGGCGCCGTCGCTGTCCTGGCTCAGCTCGACCCCGGCGAAGGCTTGCCACAGGCTGTCGCCCTGGCGCCAGGCGATGCCGCCGGTTTCCGAGCTGCCGAGGATCTCCGTTGGCCATTGTCCAAGACGCTGCTGCAGGCCTTGCGCGGCGTTGGCAGGCAGCGCACCACCGGAGGAAAACACCCGGCGCACCGGGCTCAGGGCCGGCCAGTCGAGGTTGTCGCCCATGCGCTTGAGCAAGGCCGGGCTGGCGACCCAGGCAAAGGCCGGGTGTTCGCGGCTGGCGCGCTGCAGGTCTTCCGGGAACGGCAACTGCCGACGCACGAAGGTGCGCCCGGCGCAGAGCGGCCAGAGCACACGGAACAGCAGGCCGTAGATATGCTGGGTGGCGACGCTGCCGATGATGCAGGCCTGGCCCAATCCCTCGCCCCACAGTTGCTCCAGGGCCTCGACTTCGTTGGCCAGCTGGCGCAGGGATTTGTCGATGCGCTTGGGTTCGCCGCTGGAGCCGGAGGTGCACAGGCTCAGGCGGCAGCCGTCGAGATCGAGTTCGGCGGCGGGCAATGGTGGCGAGTCGAAGTCGGCCAAGTGGGCATCGCCCGGCTGGTCGGTCAGCCACAGATCGACCTGGGTCGACCAGCGTTGCCGGGTCTGCGGTTGCAGGTCGGCGGGCAGCAGCACGCTGACCCCGGCGCGCCAGGCGCCGAGCAGGGCGATGGCCAGTTCGGCGGCATCTTCCAGGTGCAGGCCCAGGCGCTGTACGCCCCTGGCCTGCAAGCCCGCGGCCAGGCTCAGGGCCTGGTGCCGCAGGTGGCTGTGATCGAGTGCCGGTTCGACCGTGACGGCCCGTTCCGGCAGCGACTTGAGCAGCAGCTGCTCAAGTTTTATCCAATTCATGCGCGGCCTCGTACGCGTTGTCGTAACAGCCATTCAATGGCAAACAGCAAACCCATCAACCCGTAGGAGATCAGGCCGTTGTACAACGTCCACCAGCTCAGCGGCGCCCATAGGGTCAGGGCCGCGGCGAGCAATCCGTTACAGAGGAAAAACACACTCCAGGCGACAGTCACCTGGCGGGTATAGCGAATCGCCTTTTCCGGCAGATCCGGCTCGCTGAGGCGGGCCAGGCGTTCAGCCACCGGCGGGCCGTATTTCAGGCTCAGGCCGAACAGCGTGAGCATGAAGCCGCTGATCAGCACCGGGTACCAGCGCAGTAACAACGGGTTATCGAACAGCGCCAGTAGCAGGCAGAAGGCCAGGGCGGCGCCCGCCATCCACAGGCTGCCGGGACGCCGTTCGCCGGTCAGGGCCCGGGCCAGCCACAGGCCGCCGAGCAACAGGCCGAACTGCCATGGCGCGAAATGCTCCATGCCGAAATACACCGCAAAGGGATACAACAGGCCCGCCAGCAGCAGGCCAAGGCCGATCAGCCGGCTCATGCGGCCGGTTGGACCAGACGGTATACCGCCTCGACCACGTCATTGACGGTACGCACCGACTTGAATTCCTCGGCGGCGATTTTCTTGCCGGTCTTGCGCTTGATGTGATCGATCAGGTCGACGGCGTCGATGCTGTCGATTTCCAGGTCTTGATACAGGTTGGATTCCAGGCTTACGCGTTCCGGTTCCAGTTCGAAGAGTTCCACCAGGGCATCACGCAGGGTGTTGAAGATGTCGTCACGAGTTTGCATGGTCCGGTCTCAAGCTGCCTGTTTTGCAGTGACGAACGCCGCAAGGCTCGCCACGTTGGTGAAGTGATTGCGGGTGTCCTTGGCGTCGGCGTCGATCTTGATGCCGTAGCGTTTCTGGATCGCCAGGCCCAGCTCCAGGGCGTCGACCGAGTCCAGGCCCAGGCCTTCACCGAAGAGCGTCTGCTCGTTGCCGATGTCTTGCACGCTGATGTCTTCGAGGCCCAGGGCGTCGATGATCAGCATTTTAATTTCCTGGTGCAGATCGCTCATCTTCGGCGAGCTCCTTAATGAAGTAGTGATGCAAATAATCGTTGAGCTTGCGCGAGGCCTGCGGTGCGGGGCCTTGGGCGGCAAAGGCATACGGGTCTATATCGGCTCCGACGCGAAAACTGAAGTGCACGCGGCGCATCGGGATGCGATACCAGGGTTCGGCCTTGGTCAGGGTGGTCGGGCTGACCTTGATCACCACCGGGGTGATGATTCTCGCACCCCGCAAGGCGATTGCCGCGCCCCCCCGATGAAAGGCCGGCGCCTGGCCCGGCGGGGTTCGGGTGCCCTCGGGGAAGATCACCAGGGTCTGGCCGTTGCGCAGGGCTTCGCCGGCGGCGTCGAGCATGTCCATGCTGCCGTCGTTGCTGATGTATTCGGCTTCGCGTATCGGGCCGCGGGTAAAGGGGTTCTGCCACAGGCTCTGCTTGACCACGCAGTTGGCGTTGCGCACCAGGCCGATGAGAAAGACCACGTCGATCAGCGATGGGTGGTTGGCAATGATCATTTGTCCGGGGCGGCCGAGTTTTTGTGCGCCTTCGACTTCATAGGTCAGCACGCCGCTGCGGGCCATGAAACGGATGAACAGCCAGAACAGCCGGCCGATGGTGCGACGCGCGCGCTGGCGATGCGCTTCGGCGTCGCCGGGCAGGCAGGCGAGCAGCGGGAAAATCGCCAGGCGCAGGCACAGGCCGCCCAGGCCGAACAAGGCAAAGCTTGCTGCGGTGGCGACCAGGCGCCAGTAGTAGGCGTCGCGGGGCTTTGTATTTACAGGTTGCGTTGCCAGTTCCATACACGGTTCTTCCAGGCATGTTGGCAGGAGGTCTGCTCGCCGAGCAGGGTACGCAAGAGATTCAGGGCATGGGGCCACTCGGCGCGCGGCGCTCCCTCGGTGGCGGTGCCGAGCGTCAGTTGCCACTGTTGGCCGGGGGTCAGCAACAGGCCGACCGCATAGGGGAAGGGCACATCGTCGATCCAGGTGGCATAGGCGGCGGGCGGCTGCTCTTCGGTGACCACCAGCAGCACCGCCGGGGCGCCTTCCTCAAGCAGCGCCGCGGCCTCTAGCATGCCGTGTTCGAGGCCGTCGCCGGCAGCGGCGAGGGCGGTCATTTCGCTGGTTTCGCCACGCATGATCGACCACAGGCCGATCACCGCGTTGTGCACCGAGAGGCTGAACTGGGTCGGGGACAACGGCTGGTCGGCCGCCAGGTCGCTGAGGATGTCGAAGGTGCGCGGCGTTTCGCCATGCCGGGAAATAAAGACCAACGGTAGCTGTTCCAGGCCTTCGGCCAGCGGCCAGCCCACGCTGAAGGCCATGCGGGCCAGACGGCTGAGGCGCCGGCGCTGCATGGCCGGTAGAAACGACACGTCCGGGGCCGCATCACTGCTCTGGAGCACGACCGGTTGTCGGCTCCAGGCCTGCCAATCGTCCACGCTTTCGAGCCCAGGGGCCCACGCGCGCCATTGGGCGATGTTGAAGTTGATCACTTGAAAAATCATCCCGCCCCTGCGGGCTTACTTGACGTGGTCAGGCGTTTCGATCGCAGACTCACCTGCCACGGAGCTACAGCCGAGTGGCGCGCATTATCCCGGTGTGACTGGCTTGTAGCAAACATTGGTTATGTTTCGCTCAGTGAAAATGACCCGCTCGACAGCATAAAAGTGTCATTTGGCCATTATCGAATGGTACAGGTCGGGAGCGCGGGGGCTTTACAAGAAAGTCTAGGCTGATTCTGGCCACTGGAACTGGTTTGGCGGTCCGCCGTCAGCGAGGTAGCGAAGCGGCGGTACTGGCTACTACACTCGGTGATCTTTGATGCAGGGAGGTTCTGACATGCGGCGCGTGGTGTTCAATCAGAAAGGGGGAGTCGGCAAGTCGAGCATTGCCTGCAATCTGGCGGCCGTGAGCGCCAGCGAGGGGTATCGCACGCTGCTGGTGGACCTGGATGCCCAGGCCAACTCCACTCAATACCTCACCGGCCTGACCGGCGACGACATCCCCATGGGGATTGCCGACTTCTTCAAGCAGACCCTGTCTTCCGGACCGTTCTCGAAGAAGAATCAGGTCGATATCTACGAAACGCCGTTCGACAACCTGCATGTGGTGACGGCCACCGCCGAGTTGGCGGATCTGCAGCCCAAGCTTGAGGCGAAGCACAAGATCAACAAGCTGCGCAAACTGCTGGACGAGTTGGCCGAGGACTACGACCGGATCTACCTGGACACCCCGCCGGCCTTGAACTTCTATGCGGTTTCGGCGCTGATTGCCGCCGATCGCGTATTGATTCCCTTCGACTGCGACAGCTTTTCCCGCCAGGCGCTGTACGGCCTGCTGGCGGAAATCGAAGAGCTCAAGGACGACCACAACGAGGGTTTGCAGGTCGAAGGCATCGTGGTCAACCAGTTCCAGGCCCGCGCCAGCCTGCCCCAGCAAATGCTCGATGAACTGATCGCCGAGGGCCTGCCGGTATTGCCGGTGTACCTGGCCAGTTCGGTGCGCATGCGCGAATCCCACCAGGCCAGCCTGCCGCTGATCCACCTCGACCCCCGGCACAAGCTGACCCAGCAGTTCGTCGACCTGCACAACCTGCTGGAAAGCGCCTGACCTTCTTCCGTAGGAGCGGGGCCTGTCCGCGATGAGTGCCTGACATTCAACATCGTCGTCGGCTGTCAGACCGTTATCGCGGGCAAGCCTCGTTCCTACAGTTCAAGGCGATTTCGATAGCGGTCAGATGCCCTGGCTACGCAGCCAGCTCATCAGCTGCGGTAACGGGAAGGCGCCACTCTGGCGTGCCACTTCCCGTCCGTTCTTGAACAGAATCAGGCTCGGAATCGAGCGAATTCCCAACTGCGCCGACAATTGCTGGTTGGCCTCGCTGTCGAGCTTGGCCAGCCGGCACTTGCCTGCCAATTGCGCCGCCGCCTGCTCGAATACCGGTGCGAAGGATTTGCACGGCCCGCACCAATCCGCCCAGACATCCACCAGCAAGGGCAGGTCGCCCTTGATCTGGCTGGCGTAGTCGCCTTGTTTCAGCTCGAAAGGCTGGTTCAGTAACACCTGGCCTTTACAGCGTCCGCATTTGGGCTGATCGCCCAGGCGCTCGGCGGGGATGCGGTTCAACCCATTGCAATGGGGGCAGGGGATCAGCAGTGGATCGGACATGAGGGGGCTCCGGGATAAGTGGCCAATAGCTCCGATCTGGAGTCTGTGGGTCGGTTTATCAAGCTGTTGCATGCGCTCATACATCTTTGCGCGGCAACTGTCGGCTCGGTTCTAGGCTGGAGAGAGACGATGCTCCGTGCCATTGGTCCGAGAGCATTTATAGCAACTTGCGATAAGTTGCTCCACCCTCTAGGCTGCCATAGCAGTATGCGATAAGGACTTTGCATGCGTGTAATCACGGCTAAACGAATTTGGGATGCCAAGGAAAAATGGCCACACTCGGCCAAGGCGTTGGATGATTGGTATCGCGCGCTTAAACGCAATCGGCTTGCGGATTTTGCCGCGATGAAGGCGATGTTTCCGGCGGTGGACAAGGTCGGGCCGCTGCATGTGTTCGATATCGGTGGCAACAAGGTACGGCTGATTGCATTGGTCCGTTATACGACGCAAAAGCTCTATATCCGCCATGTGTTGGACCACCGTGAATATGACCGGGGCAAGTGGAAGGAGGATCGAGGATGAGTGCGTTGATCGAGCAAGTGGCCGAACACTGGCAGTTCGTTGCGCCGTTGCTGCGCAAGCCGAAAACCGAGGCGGACTACGACAGGCTGGTTCAGGCCCTTGACGAGTTGCTGGACCTGACGGGGGAAGACGAGGCCCATCCTCTCAACAGCCTGGTGGACATCATCGGGGACTGGATCGAAGCCTACGATCTTGAACATCGCCCGATGCCTGTCGCCAGCGGAGTAGATGTGTTGCGCTACATGATGCGCGAACACGGCCTGACCCAGAGCGACCTGCCCGGTGTCGGCGCGCAGTCGGTAGTCTCGGAGATCCTGAGCGGCAAGCGTCAGCTCAACCTGCGGCAGATCCGCTGGCTGGCCGCACGTTTCAAGGTCTCGATGGAAACCTTTATCTGACCTCTCAGGACGAGCAACTGATTTCCAGGTGCTTGCCCCATTCGGGCGGTCGTTCGGCGTAGCTGTCCATGCCGGCCTGTTGTTCGAACGGCTTGCTCAGTACCGCGTGCAGGCGGCGCACCTCGGAGTAGTCCCCTTGTTCGGCGGCGTCGATGGTCTTCTGTGCCAGGTAATTGCGCAGGATGTACAGCGGGTTGACCGCGTGCATGCGTTCCCGGCGCAACTCCTGACCCTGGATCGGATCACGGGCGACCCGGGCCTTGTACAGATCGGCCCAGGCATCGAAGCCCTGGCGGTCGACGAAGTCGTCGCGCAGCCGGGCCACGGCCAGTTCCGCCGGCTCATCCCCCAGGTGGCGGAAGAACAGGCTGTAGTCCACGCCGCTGCCCTGCATCAGTTGCAGCAGCCGTTCCACCAGCTTCTGATCCTCGTCTTCGGCGCTGGTCAGGCCGAGGCGGCGGCGCATCAGGTCCAGGTAATGGGCCTGGAACAACGGGAGGAACAGGCCGAGGGTTTCCCGCAGGGCCTCGACACTGATGAAGGGCGTCAGCGCCTGGGCCAGGGCGCTGAGGTTCCACTGGCCGATCGGCACCTGGTTGCTGAACGAGTAGCGCCCCTGGTCATCGGAATGGTTGCAGATGAAATGCGCATCGAAATCGTCGAGGAAGGCGAACGGCCCGAAGTCGAAGGTCACGCCGAGGATCGACATATTATCGGTGTTCATCACCCCGTGGCAGAAACCGTAGGCCTGCCATTTGGCGATCAGTTCGGCATTGCGCTCGACCACTTCGCGGAACATCGCCAGGTAGGGTTCGGGCTGCTCCAGGCACTCGGGAAAGTGCATCGCCAGCACGTGCTCGCCCAGCTGTTTCTGCTGCTCGGGGCGTTTTGTGTAATAGAAGTATTCGAAGTGGCCGAAGCGGACATGGCTGGGCGACATGCGCAGCAGCATCGCCGCGCGTTCCTGTTTCTCACGCCAGACCGGGGTGTCGGAGCCGATCACGCACAGCGCCCGGGTGGTTGGAATACCCAGGGCGTGCAGCGCCTCGGAAGCCAGGAACTCGCGGATCGACGAACGCAGTACGGCGCGGCCATCGCCCATGCGCGAGTAGGGGGTCTGGCCGGCGCCCTTGAGGTGCAGGTCCCAGTGCTCGCCGGCGGCGTTGTACACCTCGCCCAGCAGCAAGCCGCGACCATCGCCCAACTGAGGGTTGTAGGAGCCGAACTGATGCCCGGAATAGACCATCGCCCGGGGCTCGGCTTCAGCCCACAGCTTGTGCCCGCCAAACAGTTCGGCGAACACCGGGCTTTGCGCGGCCTCGGGGTCCAGGTCCAGCAGCGCCATGGCCGCCGGGCTGGCCACCACCAGGCGTGGGCGGTCGATCGGCTCGGGTAGCACATGGGTTGAGAACGCATCGCCCAGGCGGGCGAAGCGATTGTCGAAGGTCAGTTCGTCGAGGGCTTTCAACGGCCATCTCCAGCAGAATGTCCGAGCATTCTGCTAGGGATAGCGTCCTTAGTCGAGCCTGCTGGGAGGCGGTTCCTGCAGCGGTTTGCCGTCGGGCAGCGGGACAATGGTCTTGGTCTCCGGCTCGATGGGCACCATCTTGTATTCCTGGCCATGGAGGTTCTTCAGGTAGACCTCCATCTGGCGGAACGAGATGTTGATGTGCTGCTTCTTGAACTCGCGGTTGATGAAGCGGTTGACCTCGTCGAGCACCGGGTTGCGGTCCCCCAGCTCGCGCACGTGCATGCGCAATTCGTGGTCCAGGGTGCTTTCGCCGAAGTTGAGGAAGTACACATGGGGCTCGGGCTCTTTCAATACCCGCGGGTTATCGCGGGCCGCCTTGAGCAGCAGTTCCTTGACCAGGTCCAGGTCCGAGCCGTAGTCGACGCCGAGCTTGAGGGTCACCCGGGTGACGGTGTCGGTCAGCGACCAGTTGATCAGTTGCCCGGTGATGAAGGTCTGGTTCGGGACGATGATGTCCTTGCGATCGAAGTCGGTGATGGTGGTGGCGCGGATTCGGATCCTGCTCACCGTGCCCGACAGGTTGCCGATGGTGATGGTGTCGCCGATGCGCACTGGCCGCTCGAACAGGATGATGATGCCGGAGATGAAGTTGGCGAAGATCGCCTGCATGCCGAAGCCCAGGCCCACCGACAGCGCAGCCACCAGCCACTGCAACTTGTCCCAGCTGACGCCGAGGGTCGACAGGGTCGAGACGAAGCCGACGCCGGCAATCACATAGGACAGCAGCGTGGTGGTCGCGTAGGCGCTGCCCTGGGCCAGGTTCAGCCTGGACAGCACCAGCACCTCCAGCAGCCCCGGCAGGTTGCGCGCCAGGGCGAAGGTGATGCCGACGATGATCAGCGCGCCGAGCATGTCGCCGATGCTGATGGGCACCATGCTCATGTTGGCACCGGTGCCGCTGGTGTATTCGTAGAGGGTGATGTTGTCCAGGTAGGAGAACACGCTGATCAGGTCCGACCAGACCCAGTACAGCCCGGCCATGAAACCACCGAGCAGGGCCAGGCGGATCAGGCGCAGGGATTGTTCGTTGACCTTCTCGATGTCCAGGGTCGGCTCTTCGACTGCTTCGCCGTCGCCGCTTTCCTTGGCGGCCTGGCGTTTGGCCAGGGCCCGCTGGTAGGCCAGGCGCCGGGCGGCGACGCCCAGTCCGCGGACAAAAGTGGCTTCGATCACCAGCCAGAACATCAGCAGGTACAGGGTATTGATCAGGCGGTCGCTGAGCTTCAGCGCGGTGTAGTAGTAGCCGAAGCACACGGCGATGAACAAGGCGATCGGCAGCGCGGTGAACAGCACCGCCACCGCCTTGCGGAACAGCGAGGCGTTCTGGTGCGTCGGGCTGCTCAGCAGCAGGCGGCTGAGCAGCCAGGCCATCAGGGCGTAGCAGGTCAGGACCACGGCGATGCCGAGCACGTCATCGGCCAGTGCCGCCGGTTGATGTTCGGCCACGGCGACCACGGCCACCAGGGCCATGACCACCAGCCCGAGGCGGCGGATCCAGCCCTGGAGGAATTCGACCTGGGGCTTTTCCCAGCGAAAGTGCAGTTCCGCCACGCCGCCGGGGGCGAGGATCCGGTAGGCGGTATAGAACACCAGCCAGGCCTGGGCCATCTGCAACAACGCCGCGCCGAGGTTGGCGTTCTGTCCGCGGGCGTCGATCTGCAAGGCCAGGCCGCACAGGGCCAGGCCGAGGGCGACCGGCATCGCCAGCAGGATGTTGACCAGGATCGCCTGCGGCGTGTGCCATTGGCTGTCGCGCTTGAAGTGACCGATGTCCTTGTGAACCTTGGTCAGGCGCTGGTACAGGTTCTTGCGCCGCCACAGCAGGGCCGCGATCAGGAGCAGCAATGGCAGGAACAGCAGCGGCCGTTGCGCCAGGCCGTCGGCCAGCTCGCTCAGGCTGGACGACCAGGGCAGGGTGGTGACCTGTTTTTCCAGGCGCAGCGGCACAGCTTGCAGCCATTCGCCGTCCAGCGGCTTGTTGCTGGGAATCCAGAACATCTGTTCGTCGAGGGTCGCGCGCAGGCTTTGCGAGGTGCTCAGCAGCTGCTTCTGATTGAGCTGCAGGGTGATGGATTCGTTGAGTAGGGCGCTTAGCTCGCGGCTCAGGCGTTCCAGCAGGTCGGCACGGGTGATGGCCAGGTCCAGCAGGGTTTTGCGCAGCTGCGGGGTGATTTGCTCGGACGGCTGGGTCGCCAGCAGGTTGTTGACATAGCTGCTGGGGCTGCTGATCAGTTCGCGTTGCTGGTTGACCTCGAACTGATACAGGCGGATGTCGGCGATCTGGTCCGCCAGGTCGCGGTCGAGCCGCAGGTGCGGCAGCGCCTGCTTCTGTTTATAGAGGATCTTCGACAGCAGCAGGCTGCCCTTGAGCACGCTGATCTGCTCGTCCAGCGCGGCATCGCTCTGGGTCACGCTGTCGAGTTGCTGCTTGGTCTGCAGGTTCTGCTGGGTCAGCTCATTGAGGCGGTCGGTGCTTTTGAGCAGATAGTCGGAAAGCTTCAGGTTGGCCGCGCTTTCGGTGGCCAGGAGGCTGCTGCTGCCGGCCTTTTGCGCTTCGATCGATTGCTGGGTGACGGTTTCCTGGGACTGGGCCAGGCGCTTCTGGTTGATCAGGGTCTGCAGGTCCTGGATTTCCTGCTCCAGGCGCGCGGTCTTTTCCATCAGCAGGTCATGCTGGCTGTTGCCCAGGTCCTGCAACTGGCTGTTGCCGGCCAGCTCCTGGCGGCGCAACGGGATCAGCGCGTTGATGGCCGCCAGTTCGGCATTGAGCTGATTGCGCTGGTCGGCGTTGATCGGCTTGCCGGAGTCCTTGCCGTTCTTGAGGATCGTATTGATCTGCTGGGTGCGGGTCTGGCTGCTGCTGATCTCGGCCTGGGCGCGTTCGGGGCGGGTCTGCGCGGTAATGGCCAGGCTGTTGGCCTCGGCCAGGGCTTTCTGCATGTCGCCCTGCTGGGTGGTGCGTTCGGTCAGCAGTTGTTCGAGCTGCGACACCGGCAGGTTGGCGTAGCGCTGGGCCACCGGCACCACCTTGGTGGCTTTCAGGCGGGTCAGCTCGCGCTGGTTTTCGCTGGTCTGGCGCGGTGCATTGCTCAGCTGCTGTTTGAGGTCGTTCAGGCGCTGCTCGTAATCCTGCTTGTTCGACAGCTGGGTCAGCGTCTGTTGCAGCACCGCTTGCAGGGCCTTTTGATCGGCCTCCGGCAATTTGCGCTCGGCGATTTTATCCAGGCTCTGCTGGACGGACTCGGCACTGGGCGGCTCGGCCGCTTGCAGTGTGCCGACAGAAAGGCTCAGGCCCAGCAGGGCAATGGCGAAAAGGGTACGCAGGGTTGGCATAGAGACCGGTCAAGCTGGATGAGAAGTTAGGCAGTTTAGAGGAAGAGTCCGGGGCCCGGGCGACTTCCTTCGGGGAATCTGACGCCCACTTTGCTGATCTTGTTCCCCTCCATCACGGCAACCGTCCAGATGGTGTTGTTCCATTCCACCTGGTCGCCGACCACTGGAGCACCCCCCACTTTCTGGGTGATGAAGCGGCTCAGCGGCATGTCCGGATCGAGCCCTTCGAGTTTCAGCCCGTACAGCGCCGAAACCGCGCCCAGCTGGGCGTCGCCTTCGAGAACGAAGTCGCCGAAGAAGCGCAGATCGAGGCCTCGTTGCGGTGCCTGGCTGAAGAGTTTTCCAAGGGCCGGCAGGTTGTGTTCATGGCCGATGACGCAGAGCAAATCATCGGCTTCCAGCACCGTACTACCCGACGGATGGAGCAGTTGCTGGTGACGAAACAGGGCGGCGATACGGGTACCTTCGGGCATTTTCAGCTCGCGCAACGCCGCGCCGATGCACCATTTTTCCGCGCCGAGGCGGTAGACGAACAACTCCCACTCGCTGGTGACATGCACCTCCAGGGCGGCGCGGGAGATCGGCGCGGGCTCCGGTGGCACCGTGACTTTCAGCAGCTTGGCGACCCACGGCAGGCTGGTGCCTTGCACCAGCAGGGACACCAGCACGATAAAGAAGGCCAGGTTGAAGTACAGCTGGGCCTCGGGCAGCCCGGCCATCAACGGGAACACTGCGAGAATGATCGGTACCGCGCCGCGCAGGCCGACCCAGGAAATAAAGGCTTTCTCGCGGCCGTGGAAGGCCTTGAACGGCAACAGGCCGACCATCACCGACAGCGGACGGGCGAACAGGATCATCCACAGCGCCAGGCCCAGCGCCGGCAGGGCGATGGGCAGCAGGTCGTGGGGCGTGACCAGCAGGCCCAGCACCAGGAACATGCCGATCTGCGACAGCCAGGCCATGCCGTCGAGCATATGCAGGATGCCGTGGCGGCTGCGCACCGGGCGGTTGCCGATCACCAGGCCGCACAGGTACACCGCGAGGAACCCGCTGCCGTGCAGGGCGTTGGTCAGGGCGAAGACCACCAGGCCGCCGGCGATCACCAGGATCGGGTACAGGCCGGTGGCCAGGTTGATGCGGTTCACCAGTTGCAGCATCAGCCAGCCGCCGCTCAGGCCGATCAGGCCGCCGATGCCGAACTCGCGCAGCAGATGCCCCAACAGGCTCCAGTGCAGGCCGGTCTGGCCGCTGGCGAGCATGTCGATCAGGGTCACGGTGAGGAACACCGCCATCGGATCGTTACTACCCGACTCGATCTCCAGGCTGGCGGTGACCCGTTCGTTCAGGCCCTTGCCGCCCAGCAGCGAGAACACCGCCGCGGCGTCGGTGGAGCCGACGATGGCGCCGATCAGCAGGCCCTGGATCAGGTTCAGGTCGAACAGCCAGGCGGCCGCCATGCCGGTCAGGCCGGTGGTGATCATCACGCCGACGGTGGCCAGCGACAAGGCGGGCCACAACGCCACACGGAAGCTCGAGACCCGGGTGCGCAAGCCACCGTCGAGGAGGATCACCGCGAGTGCGAGGTTACCCACCAGGTAAGCCGTCGGATAGTTGTTGAAGATGATGCCGCCACCGTCGACGCCGGCGGCCATGCCCACGGCCAGGATGATCACCAGGATCGGGATGCCGAGGCGGGACGAAAGGGAACTCACCAGAATGCTCGCACCTACCAGCAACGCGCCGATCAAGAACAGGCTGTTGATGGTCGTCGCATTCAAAGGCAGTACTCCAGAAGCAGAAAGGCGGGCACAAACTGACCATGCAGTCTGCGTGCCAGCGATTCTAACCTGTTGAAATACGATGCTGTCAAAAAGCTTTTGCGCCTGTTTACAGGCGGCGGAAAAGCGTCGCCTGGCGCCGGCCACCGACGGACTTCATGGCGTTCCGCAGTGGCTGGCGCAGGTAGCGATCAGCGCGATTGGCCGGGCATTACAGGGTGAATCGCGCCACCATGCCGTTCAGGTCCACGGCCAGGCGTGACAGCTCGTGGCTGGCATCGCTGGTCTGGTTGGCGCCGGTGGCCGATTGCACCGACAGGTCGCGGATGTTCACCAGGTTGCGGTCCACTTCGCGGGCCACCAGGGCCTGTTCCTCGGCGGCGCTGGCGATGACCAGGTTGCGCTCGTTGATTTCGTTGACCGCGGTGTTGATGGTGTCCAGGGCACCGCCGGCGCCACGGGCGATGCTCAGGGTCGAGTCGGCGCGCTCGGTGCTGGTGCGCATCGACTCGACGGCATGCTCGGTGCCGCTCTGGATGCTGTCGATCATGCGTTCGATTTCGCTGGTGGACTGCTGGGTACGGTGGGCCAGGGCACGCACTTCATCGGCGACCACGGCGAACCCGCGTCCGGCATCGCCGGCCCGGGCGGCTTCTATCGCGGCGTTCAAGGCCAGCAGGTTGGTCTGGTCGGCCAGGCCGCGGATCACGTCCAGCACCTTGCCGATGTCGCGCGATTCCTCGGCCAGTTCGCTGATCCTGTTGGCCGAACTCTGCACTTCGCTGCTCATCAGCTCTATGGCGCTGACGGTCTCGCGCACCAGGTTGCGGCCTTCGCTGGCCGACTGGGTGGCGTCGTTCGAAGCCTCGGCGGTGCTCACGGCGTTGCGCGCGACTTCTTCGACGGCGCAGGTCATCTCGTTCACGGCGGTGGCGGCCTGCTCGATTTCGTTGTTCTGCTGGGTCAGGCCACGGGCACTTTCGTCGGTGACGCTGTTCAGTTCTTCCGCGGCGGAAGCCAACTGGCTGGCGGAGCCGGAAATATGCAACAGGGTCTGGCGCAGTTTTTCCTGCATGCTCGCCATGGCCTGCAGCAGGCGCCCGGGTTCATCGCGCCCGTTGACCCGGATGCTTTGGGTGAGGTCGCCTTCGGCGATGTGTTCCGCGGCATGCAAGGCGCTGGCGATGGGTTGGGTAATGCTGCGGGTCAGCAACCAGGCAAACACCACGGTCAGGGTGGTGGACAGGATCAGCAGGGCGACTACCAGGTTGAATGCCGAAGCGTATTCCTCGGCGGCCTGCTCGTTGGCGGCCTTGGAGCGCTGGCTGTTGATCTGTACCAGCAGGTTCAGAACCTTGTTGATCTGCTGCGAGTTCTTCATCAACTCGTTGTTCAGCATCTCTTGCAGCTCACCCAGCTGGTTGTTGCGCGACAGCTCTTTGATGCGCTCTTCGAGCTTGCGGTATTCGGCCAGCAGCTTGAGGTAGTGGTCGTAGGCCTCGCTTTCCTCCGGGCTGCTGACCAGCTTTTCATAGGTGGTGCGGATCTTTTCGATCTGCTGGTTGCCGAGTTCGAGCGACTCGCGGGTCTTGGCCTGGACCTCGGGACCGCGGTTGATCACCAGGCGATAGGACAGCACCTGCAGCCGCAGCATCTGCTGGGTGAACTCATCGATGCTCTGGATGCTGGGCATGTTGTCGGTGGAAATGGTGACGGTCGCCGCGCGAATCTTGCTCATCTGGTTCAGGGCGAAGATGCCCAGGAACAGCATCAGGCAGCCGATGAATGCAAAGCCGAGAAATGCCCTCGGTGCAATGTTCATGTTGCGAAGAGACATGGGGATCTACCTCGAGAATGCGCAATCCATGCCGCGGTGGTTGATAGGGCTCCCCTGACCTATCGCGCGGAAAAATGGATTCTTGAAGCAGGAGCGAGAGTTTCAGAAAGATCTGATGAGCGACGAAGTGTCAGGAACCAGATGGGGGAATGACAGTCTTTAAAGTTCGCAGGCAAGGTCACCCGCCAGGCAAATCAAGGCGTTGCGCCGGGAAAATCTGGCATCCGGGGTGACTTTTCTTTATCGTACGCGCCCTTTGAAAAATGCTCGGAAAATCAAAATGTTGGAAGCATCCCTAAGCCAATTGGAACAGCTTGTCAGTGATCTGGTGCAACAGAACCAGGAACTGTCGGGCACGAACGAAACCCTCAAGGCAGAACTGGCCCAGGCCAAGGATGAGAACGAAAGCCTGCAACTGAGCCTGATGGAACAGGAAGAGAAGCAAGGCGCCACCGCGGCCCGCATCCAGGCCCTGGTCGAGCGCGTCAGCGCCGGTCCTGTCAGCGCATGAGGCAGGGTGCCGACGGGGTAAAAGTCGTCTCGATTCTCGGCGAGGACTACTCGATCAAGGCGCCGGCCGGGGAAGAGCAGACCCTGCTGGATGCCGCGTTGATGTTGAAGGCCACCCTGGCCGAGACCAAGAAGAAATACCCGACGCTGATCGGGGACCGCTTGCTGGTGCTGGCGGCGATGAACCTGTGCTCCCAGCAGCTCGAGATGCAAAAGCGTCATCAGCAGGAGCTCGACCGTTACCAAGAGCAAGTCAGCGCCACGGTCGAAGTGATCTCCAAGACCATCAGCCAGAGCTGATGGGTTTACCCACAACCTGCAACGCCGTTGCGGTTGTGTCGGACTGATTGTTTTCGCGAGCAGCCGGGCGGCGCTCGATTGCTCGCGATGCTTTTAGCGCTTCAGAACCACTCGTCCTGCATGCCCAGGCAGGTATCGTCCCGCGCCTCCAGCAAGGCCAGTTCGTGATGACAGGCCGGCACTTCCCAGCTCAGGAAGTAACGCGCCGCCTGCAGCTTGCCCTTGTAGAAACCCACATCCGCCGGGTTGCCCTTGGCCAGGCCTTCCTGCGCGCGAATCGCCTGTTCCAGCCAGCGCCAGCCGATCACCGCATGACCGAAGGCTTTCAGGTACAGCGCCGAGTTGGCCAGGCTGCTGTTGACCTTGCCCTGGGCCAGGTCGCTGAGCAGGCCCAGGGTCACGCTTTGCAGGCGCGCCACCAGTTTTTCCAGCGGTTGGCGCAGCGCCGTCAGGGCGTCGTGGGCCTGGGCCCGCTCGCTGGTATCGGCGATCAGGCGGATCAGTTGTTTCAGGCCCGCGCCGCCGTTCTGCGCCAGCTTGCGCCCCAGGAGGTCCAGTGACTGGATGCCGTGGGTGCCTTCATGGATCGGGTTCAGGCGGTTGTCGCGGTAATACTGTTCCACCGGGTATTCGCGGGTGTAGCCGTGGCCGCCGAGGATCTGGATCGCCAGTTCGTTGGCCTTCAGGCAGAACTCCGAGGGCCAGGATTTGACGATGGGCGTCAGCAGGTCCAGCAGTTCGTGGGCTTGCTTGCGCTGGTCTTCGCTGGCCAGGGTGGTGGTGTCGTCGAACAGCCGCGCGGCGTACAGGCCGAGGTCGAAAGCGCCTTCGACATAGGCCTTCTGGGTCAGCAGCATGCGCTTGACGTCGGCGTGCTGGACGATCGACACCGGCGCGGTAGTCGGGTCCTTGCTGTCCGGCAGGCGGCCTTGCGGGCGTTCGCGGGCGTATTCCAGGGAGTACAGGTAGCCGGCGTAGCCAAGCATCACCGCGCCCATGCCGACGCCGATCCGCGCCTCGTTCATCATCTGGAACATGTAGCTCAGGCCGTGGTGCGGCTTGCCCACCAGATAGCCGACACACTCCCCGTTATCGCCGAAGTTCAGCGCCGTGGAGGTGGTGCCGCGCCAGCCCATCTTGTGGAACAGCCCGGCCAGCAACACGTCGTTGCGCTGGCCCAGGCTGCCGTCGTCGTTGACCAGGAACTTGGGCACGATGAACAGTGAGATGCCTTTCACCCCGGCCGGTGCGTCCGGCAGCTTGGCCAGCACCATGTGCACGATGTTTTCCGACAGCGGGTGATCGCCGCCGGAGATGAAGATCTTGTTGCCCTTGAGCCGGTAGGTGCCGTCCGCCGCCGGTTCGGCGCGGGTGCGGATATCCGCCAGCGACGAGCCGGCATGGGGCTCGGTCAGGGCCATGGTGCCGAAGAAGCGCCCGTCGATCATCGGCTGCAGGAAGCGCCGTTTCTGCTCGTCGGTGCCGAAGCTTTCGATCAGGTTGGCCGCGCCCATGGTCAGGAAGGGGTAGGACGTGGAGGCTGCGTTGGCCGCCTGGAAGTGCGCGAAGCAGGCCTGGGACAACAGCGTCGGCAACTGCATGCCGCCGGCCTCGAAGCTGCGCGCGGCGTTGAGGAAGCCGGCTTCGAGAAAGGCATCGACCGCGGGTTTGACTTCCGGAATCAGGATCGCCTTGCCGTCTTCATAACGCGGCTCGTTTTCGTCGCCCTTGCGGTTGTGCGGGGCAAAGAATTTCTCGGCGATGCTGCGCGCGGTGCCGAGGGCGGCGTCGAAGGTTTCCCGGTTGTGCTCGGCGAATCGCTCGCGCTGGGTCAGGCCCTCGGCATCGAGGACTTCATACAGCTCGAAAGCCAGATTGCGGGAACTGAGCAACGTCTCGGACATGGCGGCCTACCTGCTTTATAGGGAATGCGCCGAGTCTAGGCGGGTGAATAAACGCTGAACAGCAAGATTGATGCGGGTGATAAAGATGCCAAACAGGCACAGCCTCTGTAGCCGCTGCCGAAGGCTGCGATAAGTCCCGCAGGGACTTCGGCGGCAATGAAATCGCTACGGCCGTTCCGGTCGATCGCAGCTTGCGGCAGCGGCTACAGGGAATTGCATCGGGCAAAAAAAGGGCGCCGGTGAGGGCGCCCTTTTTCATGCCGCGGACTATCGGCTTCAGCCGATGGTCATCAGGCTGGCGTTACCGCCGGCCGCCGCGGTGTTGACGCTCAAGGCGCGCTCGATCACCAGGCGTTCCAGGGCAATCGAGGTTTCGCCTTGCGACAGGCCGTGAACCCCAACGATGGCGCCGGCACGCTTGGCCACTTGCTGGCAGACCGCGCGCAGCTGGTCGGAGTCGCCGTGATGCAGGACCGCATCGAACACCACGTCGTCCTTGGTCCAGTCGGCCACGCGCTGGATGCGCGCTTGCACGTCCTTCGGCAGGCGGGCGTAGAGCGCTTTGCCCGGTTCGCCTTCCGGCCAGACCGCCGAGCCACCCACGGCCAGGACCGCAGCCAGTTGAGTCAGCAGGTCGCCTTCGACTTCCGCCAGGCACAGCACGTGTTCGCGCGGCAGGATGGCGTAGCTGTTGCGTTCCCCGGTCGGGCCCGCCAGGACGCGGGTGACACCGCTCTGCGACTGCGCCGCGAACTGTACGCACAGGGCGCTGAGGTCCGCCAGCTTGTTGCTGTCGGCCCAGGCTTGCAGGGCGTTCAGCGGCTTGCTCATGGCATCGCGCAGGCGCACGTCCGGGGCGTTCAGGGCGTCGCCACGGGCGAACGACTGCTCGATGGCGTCGGTCGGACGGGTCGACAGCAGGCGGTACAGGTACAGCGGGCCGCCGGCTTTCGGGCCAGTGCCCGACAGGCCTTCGCCGCCGAATGGCTGCACACCGACCACGGCACCGACGATGTTGCGGTTGACGTAGACGTTACCGGCGTTGACGTTGTCGATCACCTTGGCGATGGTCTCGTCGATGCGGGTGTGCACGCCCAGGGTCAGGCCGTAGCCGGAAGCGTTGATCTGCGCGATCAGCTGGTCGATGTCCTTGCGCTTGTAGCGCACCACGTGCAGCACCGGACCGAAGATCTCCCGTTGCAGTTCGTCGAAGCTTTCCAGCTCGATCAAAGTTGGCATCACGAAGGTGCCGCGCTTGATCTCTTCGCCATCGGCGATCGCCACCTGATACACGCTGCGGCCTTTGTCGCGCATGGCCTGGATGTGTTTCTCGATGCCGGCCTTGGCTTCGGCGTCGATCACCGGGCCGATGTCCACGGACAGGCGCTCGGGGTTGCCCAGGCGACTTTCCGCCATGGCGCCCTTGAGCATTTCGATCACGCGGTCGGCGGAGTCTTCCTGCAGGCACAGTACGCGCAGGGCTGAGCAACGCTGGCCGGCGCTGTCGAAGGCCGAGGAGACGACGTCGATCACCACTTGTTCGGTCAGGGCCGAGGAGTCGACGATCATCGCGTTCTGGCCACCGGTTTCGGCGATCAGCGGGATTGGTCGGCCCTGGGCGTCCAGGCGGCCGGCGACGTTGCGTTGCAGCAGGCGCGCGACTTCGGTGGAGCCAGTGAACATCACACCCTTGACCCGATCGTCGCCGACCAGACGGGCACCGACGGTTTCGCCACGGCCCGGCAGCAGTTGCAGCACGCCTTCCGGAATGCCGGCTTCGAGCATCAGGCGAACCGCTTGCGCGGCGACCAGTGGCGTCTGTTCGGCCGGCTTGGCCAGTACCGGGTTACCGGCGGCCAGGGCGGCGGCGACCTGGCCGCTGAAGATCGCCAGCGGGAAGTTCCACGGGCTGATGCAGACCACCGGGCCCAGTGGGCGGTGCGCGTCGTTGCTGAAATCGTTGCGAGCCTGCACCGCGTAGTAGCGCAGGAAGTCCACGGCTTCACGCACTTCGGCGATGGCGTTGGCGAAGGTCTTGCCGGCTTCGCGGGCCAGCAGGCCCATCAGCGGCTGGATCTCGCCTTCCATCAGGTCGGCGGCGCGTTCGAGGATCGCGGCGCGCTCGGCCGGTGGCGTGGCCTGCCAGATCGGCGCGGCGTTCAGCACGCACTGGATGGCGTTGTCGACGTCTTCGACCGTGGCTTCCTGGACATGGCCGACCACATCGCGGTGATCGGACGGGTTCAAGACCGGCGCCGGGGTTTCGCTGCTGGAAGCGCAACCGAGCATCGGCGCGGCTTTCCAGTGGTTGTGGGCGGTGGCCAGCAGGGCGCAGGACAAGGACGCCAGGCGGTGTTCGTTGGCCATGTCGATGCCGGCGGAGTTGGCGCGCTCGCTGCCGTACAGATCACGCGGCAATGGAATGCGCGGATGCGGCAGGCCGAAACCGCCTTCCAGGGTCGCCATCTGCTCGATCTGGCTGACCGGGTCGGCCACCAGCTCCTGGATGGAGATCGACTGGTCGGCGATGCGGTTGACGAACGAGGTGTTGGCGCCGTTTTCCAGCAGGCGGCGGACCAGGTAGGCCAGCAGGGTTTCATGGGTGCCGACCGGGGCGTACACGCGGCACGGACGGTTCAGCTTGCCATCGGCGACCTTGCCTACCACCTGTTCGTACAGCGGTTCGCCCATGCCGTGCAGGCACTGGAACTCGTACTGGCCCGGGTAATAGTTCTGACCGGCGATGTGGTAGATGGCCGACAGGGTGTGGGCGTTGTGGGTAGCGAACTGCGGGTAGATGACTTCCGGTACCGACAGCAGCTTGCGGGCGCAAGCGATATAGGACACGTCGGTGTACACCTTGCGGGTGTACACCGGATAGCCTTCCAGGCCTTCGACCTGGGCACGCTTGATCTCGCTGTCCCAGTAGGCGCCTTTCACCAGGCGGATCATCAGGCGGTGACGGCTGCGGCGCGCCAGGTCGATCACATAGTCGATCACATACGGGCAGCGCTTCTGGTAGGCCTGGATCACGAAGCCGATGCCGTTCCAGCCGGTCAGCTGCGGTTCGAAGCACAGGCGCTCGAGCAGATCCAGCGACAGCTCCAGGCGGTCGGCTTCTTCGGCGTCGATGTTCAGGCCGATGTCGTATTGCTTGGCCAGCAGGGTCAGCGACAGCAGGCGCGGGTACAGCTCGTCCATCACGCGCTCGTACTGGGCGCGGCTGTAGCGTGGGTGCAGGGCCGAGAGCTTGATCGAGATGCCCGGGCCTTCATAGATGCCACGACCGTGGGAAGCCTTGCCGATCGAGTGGATGGCCTGCTCGTAGGACGCCAGGTATTTCTGCGCGTCGTGCTCGGTCAGTGCCGCTTCGCCGAGCATGTCGTAGGAGTAGCGGAAGCCCTTGGCTTCGAACTTGCTCGCATTGGCCAGGGCTTCGGCGATGGTTTCGCCGGTGACGAACTGCTCGCCCATCAGGCGCATGGCCATGTCGACGCCCTTGCGGATCATCGGCTCGCCGCTCTTGCCGATGATGCGGCTCAGGGACGAGGTCAGGCCGGCTTCGTTATGGGTGGCGACCAGCTTGCCGGTCAGCAGCAGGCCCCAGGTGGCGGCGTTGACGAACAGCGACGGGCTGTTGCCCAGGTGCGGCTGCCAGTTGCCGGTACTGATCTTGTCGCGGATCAGCGCGTCACGGGTGCCTTTGTCCGGGATGCGCAGCAGGGCTTCGGCCAGGCACATCAGGGCCACGCCTTCCTGGGATGACAGGGAGAATTCCTGCAGCAGGCCCTGGACGATACCGGCACGGCCGCCGGCGCTCTTCTGGTTGCGCAGTTTTTCGGCGATGGTCGCGGCCAGCTTGTTGGTGGCTTCGGCCATGGTGGCCGGCAGGCGCGCCTGCTCCAGCAGCATCGGCACCACTTCCGGTTCCGGGCGGCGGTAGGCGGCGGTGATCGAGGCGCGCAGCACCGATTGCGGCAGGATGCTTTCGGCGAATTCGAGGAAGCACTGGTGAGCGTGGTCGGTCTGCACTTCGCCAGCGTCATCGCCGTCGGTGCGGGTCGAACCGCTCAGCTCGGTCAGGGTTGCACCACCCTCGAGTTTTTCCAGGTAATTGAAAATTGCCTGCTTGATCAGCCAGTGCGGCGTGCGATCGATCGAGGTTGCGGCAGCCTTCAGGCGTTCGCGGGTCGGGTCGTCGAGTTTGACCCCAAGGGTGGTGGTAGCCATATTTTTATCCTCATGTTTACCACGGTTGCGTGGCATCAGCTGGCGGCAAGATTAGCCGTGAGCCGAGAGAGGTGCAACCGGGTGCAACCTGTTTTTTATCGGAATAATAGGCAGCTCATCAGGAATTAATTTCTGGTCCCTGGGCGGCGCTTCCGCTTGGTGCTTTTAATTCTGTCGCGATGGGTTTTTGCTCCAAAAAGGAGCAAAAACGGGGCGTTCGCCGGAAAAATCGCTTGGGTGCAACTTATTCTCGCGAAACAGGTTGCACCTTCTTTGAATTGTTGAATAGCATTCGCGCCCAAGGTGCAACCGGTCCTCGAGGCCGGTTCATCGGCTGGTGGCTTTCCTGGGGAAACATCAGTCATAAATGCGTGGAGTAGCCAACCGTCTCTCAAACGTAGTCGTTTGAGAGCGGTGGTGCTGACCGCCGCTACATAAAAACAAAGCCAGGGCGTAACTCAATGAGTGCAAGCAATCCAACCTTGATCACGTTCGTGATCTACATCGCAGCTATGGTGCTGATCGGCTTCATGGCCTATCGCTCTACCAACAACCTTTCTGACTACATCCTCGGTGGCCGCAGCCTGGGTAGCGTGGTGACCGCGCTTTCCGCCGGTGCTTCCGACATGAGCGGCTGGTTGCTGATGGGCCTGCCGGGCGCCATTTACATGTCCGGCCTGTCCGAGAGCTGGATCGCCATCGGCCTGATCGTCGGTGCCTACCTGAACTGGCTGTTCGTCGCCGGTCGTCTGCGAGTACAAACCGAACACAACGGCGATGCATTGACGCTGCCGGACTATTTCTCCAGCCGCTTCGAGGACAAGAGCGGGCTGCTGCGGATCATCTCCGCGATCGTGATCCTGGTGTTCTTCACCATTTACTGCGCTTCCGGCATCGTTGCCGGTGCCCGTCTGTTCGAAAGCACCTTCGGCATGCCTTACGAGACCGCCCTGTGGGCCGGTGCCGCGGCGACCATCGCCTACACCTTCGTCGGTGGTTTCCTGGCAGTGAGCTGGACCGACACCGTACAAGCCACCCTGATGATCTTCGCCCTGCTGCTGACGCCGATCATCGTGCTGCTGGCCACCGGTGGCGTCGACACCACCTTCCTGGCGATCGAAGCCCAGGACCCAAGCAACTTCGACATGCTGAAAAACACCACCTTCATCGGCATCATCTCGCTGATGGGCTGGGGTCTGGGCTACTTCGGCCAGCCGCACATCCTGGCACGCTTCATGGCCGCGGATTCGGTCAAGTCGATCGCCAACGCCCGTCGTATCTCCATGACCTGGATGATCCTGTGCCTGGGCGGCACCGTGGCCGTGGGCTTCTTCGGTATCGCCTACTTCTCGGCGCACCCGGAAGTGGCCGGTCCCGTGACCGAGAACCACGAGCGGGTGTTCATTGAGTTGGCCAAGATCCTGTTCAACCCATGGATCGCCGGTGTGCTGCTGTCGGCCATCCTGGCGGCGGTGATGAGCACCCTGAGCTGTCAGTTGCTGGTGTGTTCCAGTGCCCTGACCGAAGACTTCTACAAGGCCTTCCTGCGTAAACATGCTTCCCAGCTGGAGCTGGTATGGGTCGGTCGCGCCATGGTGCTGCTGGTTGCCCTGGTCGCCATCGCCATGGCCGCCAACCCGGAAAACCGCGTGCTGGGCCTGGTCAGCTACGCCTGGGCCGGTTTCGGCGCAGCCTTCGGTCCTGTGGTGCTGATCTCGGTACTGTGGAAAGGCATGACCCGCGACGGCGCGCTGGCCGGCATCATCGTCGGCGCCGTGACCGTGATCCTGTGGAAGCACTTCAATGTGCTGGGCCTGTACGAAATCATCCCGGGCTTCATCTTCGCCAGCCTGGCCATCCTGCTGGTGAGCAAGATGAGCGCGCCGAGCGCCGGCATGGTCCAGCGTTTCGAGGCAGCCGAGAAAGACTACAAGCTCAACCACTGATCGGGAGCCGCTGAGGCGCTAACCCTGCAGTGATTCGAAAAGCCCGCATTCCCTGGGATGCGGGCTTTTTTATGGGTGTGCCTGCGCCGTGGAAGCTCCCGACACGACCTGACGCCGGCCGTGGCACAGGGTAAACTTCGCCCCCTGCGCAGGAGCAACCATGAACTATCGTCACGCCTTCCACGCCGGCAACCACGCCGACGTCTTCAAACACCTGACCCTGACCCGCCTCATCGCCCTGATGTCGCGCAAGGAGCAGCCGTTCGCCTACCTCGACAGTCATGCCGGCATCGGCCTGTACGACCTCCAGGGCGATCAGGCCAACCGCACCGGCGAGTACCTGGAAGGCATCGCGCGCCTGTGGGGCGAGCAGGACCTGCCAGCGCTGACCGCCGACTACATGGCGGTGCTGCACAAGATGAACCCCGATGGCGAACTGCGTTATTACCCGGGCTCGCCCGAGCTGGCGCGGCGCCTGACCCGTTCCCAGGACCGGGTGCTGCTCAACGAGAAGCATCCGGAAGACGGGTTGCTGCTCAAGGAAAACATGAAGGGCGATCGCCGGGTGGCGGTCCACCTGGGCGAGGGCTGGCATGTGGCGCGGGCGCTGCTGCCGGTGGCCGAGAAGCGCGCGGTAATGCTGATCGACCCGCCGTTCGAACAGCTCGACGAGATGCAGCGTTGCGCCGCGTCGTTGAAAGAAGCCATCGGCCGGATGCGCCAGACCGTGGCGGCCATCTGGTACCCGGTCAAGGATCAGCGGGCGCTGCGCCGCTTCTACCAGGACCTGGCCGGTACCGGCGCGCCGAAGCTGCTGCGTGTGGAACTGCTGGTGCATCCGCTGGATACGCCCAACAGCTTGAACGGCTCGGGCCTGGCGATTGCCAACCCGCCGTGGGGGCTGGAAGAGGAGTTGCGCGAGCTGTTGCCGTGGCTGGCGCAGAAACTGGGCCAGACCCAGGGTGGCTGGCAGATGGATTGGCTGATCGCCGAATAATGTGAGGTGTAGCCGCTGCCGAGGCCCGAGGCTGCGATGGGCAGCGAAGCGGCCCCCGAGGGCGCTCCTGCGGACCGCATCGCAGCCTCGTGCCTCGTCAGCGGCTACGGGTCAGATCGGGCAGGTCACGCCTGTGCCGCCGATCCCGCAGTAGCCTTCCGGGTTCTTCGCCAGGTATTGCTGATGGTAGGCCTCGGCGTAGTAGAAGGTCGGGGCTTCTTCGATTTCCGTGGTGATGGCGCCCAGCCCGGCCTTGGTCAGCTCGGCCTGGAACACTTTTTCGCTGGCCTTGGCCTGCTCCAGCTGGGTCGGGTTGGTGGCATAGATCACCGAGCGGTACTGGGTGCCGATGTCGTTGCCCTGGCGCATGCCCTGGGTCGGGTTATGCAGTTCCCAGAACATCGCCAGCAGTTCCTGGTAGCTGACTTTCTCCGGCTCGTAGACCACCAGCACCACTTCGCTATGGCCGGTCAGGCCCGAGCAGACTTCTTCGTAGGTCGGGTTCGGGGTAAAGCCGCCGGCGTAGCCCACCGACGTGCTGAACACGCCCTCGCGCTGCCAGAACTTGCGTTCCGCGCCCCAGAAGCAACCCAGGCCGAAGATGGCGAATTCCACGTTGCCCGGGAACGGGCCCAGCAGCGGGTTGCCGTTGACGAAGTGTTCGGCTGGCACGGTCATCGGGGTTTCGCGGCCAGGCAGGGCTTGTTCTTTGGTAGGTAGCACGTTTTTGTTCACCAGAATTTCCGAGCGCAGAACCATGATCAGTCCTCTCAGTCAGGGTGGGATTGAGTAATTAACCAGACACGCAGTTTGCCCGAGTGTTACAGCGCTGTCAGGCGATTGGGCCGCGCGGATAACGTTTGAGCTTGTCGATCAGCTCCGAGCCGGGGATCGGCCGGTCGAACAGGTAGCCCTGGCCGACATCGCAGCGGTGGCGACGCAGGAAGGACAGCTGCTCCGCGGTTTCGATGCCCTCGGCCACCACCTGGATCTTCAGGTTGTGGGCCATGGCGATCACCGCCGAGGTGATTTCCATGTCGTCCTGGTTGGCGGGGATTTCATGGATGAAGCTGCGATCGATCTTGATGATGTCGATCGGGAATTTCTTCAAGTAGCTCAGCGACGAATAGCCGGTGCCGAAGTCGTCCATGGCCAGGGTCAGGCCGAGCTTTTTCAGCTGGTCGAGTTGCTGGTGGGTGTCTTCGGTGGCTTCCAGCAGCAGGCCTTCGGTCAGTTCCAGCTCCAGCAGCGAGGCGGGCAGCTGTTCTTCCTTGAGGATGCTGGCGATGGAGGCCACCAGGTCCGGGTCGGAAAACTGCTTGGGCGACAGGTTGATCGCTACCTGCAGATTGCCCAGGCCAGCGGCGGTGAGCTGCTTGCTCATGCGACAGGCCTGGCGCGCGATCCATTTGCCGATCGGGATGATCAGGCCGGTCTCTTCGGCGACGCTGATGAACTGGTCCGGGCGGATCATGCCCTTTTCCGGATGGTTCCAGCGCAGCAGCGCCTCCAGGCCCAGCAGGCGTCCGCTGCGCAGGCACAGCTTGGGCTGGTAGAACACGTCCAGCTCGTTCTGGGTCAGGGCGCGGCGCAGGTTGTTTTCCACGAACAGCTTGTAGCTGGCTTCGGCGTTCAGGGCCTCGGTAAATACCTGCACCTGATGTTTGCCGTTGGCCTTGGCCTTGTGCAGCGCCAGGCCGGCGTTGCGCATCAGGGTCTGCGGGTCGCGGCCGTGCAGCGGTGCGCAGGCCAGTCCCACGGAGCCGGTGACGCTGATGAGTTGGTTGTCGACGAACATCGGCTTGTCGAGGGTCATCAGCAACTGGCTGGCGATCTGTTGGCCGGCCTCCAGGTCGGTGTCGTCCAGCAGCACGGCGAACTCGTTACTGGCGAAGCGCGCCAGGCTGCCGCTCGGGCTCAGGCTGTTGCGCAGGCGCCGGGCCAGGCTGATCAGCAGCTTGTCGCCGGTCTGGTGGCCGAGGCTGTCGTTGATCCGCTTGAAATTGTCGATGTCCACCAGCAGCAAGCTGATGGGGCTGTCGCTGTCGCGGGCGAAGCGTTCGTCGAGGTTGCGGATGAAGGCGGGGCGGTTGCCCAGGTTGGTCAGGTTGTCGGTGTAGGCCAGGCGCTCGATGCGTTGCTGGGCCAGCTTGGTCTGGGTGATGTCTTCGTAGATGCCGATGTAGTGGGTCAGTTCGCGGTTGTCGCCATAGACCTTGGAGATCGACAGCTGGCCCCAGTACGGCTCCAGGTTCTTGCGCCGGCTCTTGAACTCGCCCTGCCAGCTGTTGCTCTTGGCCAGGCTGGAGGGCGCGTCGAACAGCAGTTCGCTGAGGTTCTCCAGCGCCGGCAGTTCCGCCAGCCGATGGCCGTGGACTTCCTCGGTGCTGTACTGGGTGATCGCAGTGAAGCTCGGGTTGACGTACTCCACCACGCCGTCGCAATTGACCAGCAGAAAGGCATTGGCGCTTTGCTCGACCGCACGTTGGAACAGGTGCAGGGCGCTGGTGGCGGTACGGCGGTTGTGGTTGTTGATGACCTGGGCGAACTGGTCGGCCAGCTCGCCGGCAAAGGCGATTTCATCGGATTGCCAGGCGCGGGTGTTGCCCACTTGTTCCAGGCACAGCACGCCGACCACCTGGCCGTCGATGCGGATACTGGCGTCGAGCATGGCGTTGATATTGCGCGGGCGCAGGCTCTCGGCCATTTCCCGGGTGCGCGGGTCACGCATGGCATTGTGCGCATCGATGGCCCGGCTGGTGTGCAGGGCTTCGAGGTAGTCGGGGAAGTCGCTGGCGTCGATCGTCTCCGGCAGGATGTATTCCTGCAGGTCGCGGTGATAGGCGCAGATGGGCACCAGCGACTGGCCTTCCAGGTTCCAGATGCTGGCACAGTCGATTTCGTAGATGTCGCAGGCGCTGCGGGTGATCAGCTCGGCGGCTTCCAGCAGGGAGTTGTTGGCGCTGTAGCGCTGGCGGGCCAGGAGCAGGATCAGGTCTTGCTGGGCGCGCACCCGTTCGAGGTGCTGGAGTTGTTCCTGCTGGGCACGCTGATTGAGTTCCAGGGCGATTTGCAGGCGACTGTTCTGGGTTTCCAGGTCGGGCGCGGAGAGTGGCTGATCGTTCTCGAGCAGGCCGTCGACCACCAGGAAATAGCCACGCAGCAGGTGTCGATTGTGCTGTTTGTAGGCTTCGCCGAGTTCCAGCAGGCTGAGTGAGCCCTTGGCGGTGTGCAGGGTGTAGCGAATCAGGTAATGCGGGCTGTGGGTCAGTTGCTGCTGGATCGCATCGTGCAGCTGATAACGGGCTTCCGGTTCCATCAGGCTGGCATAGGGCGAGCCGACCAGGGCACAGAGCTCGACGGCGGGCAGGCCGAATTGGCGTTCACAGTTCGGGTCGAGAAACAGCAGGGCCCAGCTCGCTTCATTCAGCCGTTCGAAACGCAGCATGCCGAGCCGCGAGGGCACGGGCAACTGCGTCACTACCTCGGCCACCATACGGCTGGCGGCATCGGGTTGGCTTTTCATGGGGAAACTCGCTTGGTAAATGCTGATCGCGCCGGGCTCGCGCCCTCTTTACTGTTGCCTGCGGCAAGGTTGCATCATGCGGCACTGACTGACAAGTGAGATGAAGGCTAAGTGCTATAAGAATCTATCGGCAGAACGGAAGATTTCTGAAAGCTAATCTTTCCTGGTGTTTTACCGGGCTTTGGCGGCTGGTTACAGCGATTTTTCGGCAAAAAAAAGCCCCGCCAAATCGACGGGGTTGAGGTACGAGCGTGGCGCTCGAAAAGGGTGCAACGGCCGGCTTCCCCATGACAGGGAAGCCGGCCGAGTCTTACAGCAGGATGGTGCGGATATCCGCCAGCAGATCGCTCAGACGCTTGGTGAAGCGTGCAGCAGCGGCGCCGTTGATCACGCGGTGATCGTAGGACAGCGACAGCGGCAGCATCAGCTTCGGCTGGAAGGCTTTGCCGTCCCAGACTGGCTGGATGGTGGCCTTGGAAACGCCGAGGATCGCCACTTCCGGTGCGTTGACGATCGGCGTGAAACCGGTGCCGCCAATGTGACCGAGGCTGGAGATGGTGAAGCAGGCACCCTGCATGTCGTCCGCCGAGAGCTTCTTGGTCCGGGCTTTTTCAGCCAGGGAAGCGGCTTCGGCAGCCAGTTGCAGCAGGCTCTTCTGATCGACGTTCTTGATCACCGGTACCAGCAGGCCATCCGGGGTGTCGACCGCGAAGCCGATGTTCACGTACTTCTTGCGGATGATCGCTTTGCCGCTAGGCGCCAGCGAACTGTTGAAGTCCGGCAGTTCCTTGAGCAGGTGCGCGCAGGATTTCAGCAGCAGCGGCAGGATGGTCAGCTTGACGCCGGCCTTCTCTGCAACGGCTTTCTGGGCGATCCGGAAGGCTTCCAGCTCGGTGATATCGGCCGAGTCGAACTGGGTGACGTGAGGCACGTTCAGCCAGCTGCGATGCAGGTTCGATGCGCCAGCCTGCATCAGGCGGGTCATCGGCACTTCTTCGATCTCGCCGAAGCGGCTGAAGTCCACCACCGGAATCGGTGGGATGCCCGCGCCACCGGTTGCGCCGCCAGCAGCTGGCGCTTCCTTGGCCTTTTGCATCATCGCTTTGACGTAAACCTGCACGTCTTCCTTGAGGATGCGACCGTGCGGACCGCTGGCGCCAACAGCGCTCAGCTCGACGCCGAACTCACGGGCCAGTTGACGCACTGCAGGGCCTGCGTGAACTTTGGCGCCAGGCTTGGCAGGTGCAGCGGCCGGGGCGGCAGCAGGTGCAGCGGCAGCTGGAGCAGCAGCGGCAGGTGCCGGAGCGCTTGGCGCAGCCGCGGCAGCTGGAGCCGGCGCAGCAGCAGGTGCCGCGCCTTTGACTTTCAGCTTGAGGATCAGGTCGCCGGTACCGACTTCGTCGTCCAGCTTGATCGCAACGCTTTCCACGATGCCGGCGGCAGGCGATGGAATTTCCATGCTGGCCTTGTCGGACTCGAGGGTGATCAGCGACTGGTCGGCTTCAACGCTGTCGCCAGCCTTGACCAGCACTTCGATGATCTTGGCCTTGCCGGCCGAACCGATATCCGGGACGTGGATGTCCTGGACTCTGTCGGCCACTGGGGCGGCAGGTGCGGCAGCAGCTGGTGCCGGAGCAGCTGCGGCCGGAGCGGCAGCCTGGGCAGGCGCAGCGGCGGTAGGGGCAGCGCCCGCCACTTTCAGGGCCAGGATCAGGTCGCCAGTGCCGACTTCATCGTTGAGCTTGACGCTGATGCTCTCGACCACGCCAGCGGCTGGCGATGGGATTTCCATGCTGGCCTTGTCGGATTCGAGGGTGATCAGCGACTGGTCGGCTTCGACGGTGTCGCCGACCTTGACCTGGATCTCGATGATCTGGGCCTTGCCCGACGAGCCGATATCCGGCACGTGGACTTGCTGGGTCGAAGCGGCGGCAGGCGCAGCAGCAGGAGCGGCAGGCGCCGGCGCTGCAGCTGGTTTTTCCGCGGCCTTGGCAGCCGGAGCGGCGGCCGCTGGCGCCGCGGCAGCGGCACCCTCGACTTCCAGTTCCAGCAGCTCGTCGCCTTCTTTTAGGCGATCGCCCAGCTTCACTTTCAGGCTTTTGATGACGCCGGCTTTGGGTGCCGGAACTTCCATGCTCGCCTTGTCCGATTCCAGCGTCAGGATGCTCTGGTCGGCTTCGATACGGTCGCCGACCTTCACAAACAGTTCGATTACTTCACCTTCACCGCTGCCGATGTCAGGTACGCGAATGAGTTCGCTCACAAAAAATCTCCTCAGCAGTCCAGTGGGTTGCGTTTTTCCGGGTTGATACCGAACTTGGTGATGGCCTCGGCCACGACCTTAGGTTCGATGTCACCACGGTCAGCCAAGGCTTCCAGGGCTGCCAACACCACGAAATGACGGTCGACTTCGAAGAAGTGACGCAGCTTCTTGCGGCTGTCACTGCGGCCGAAACCGTCGGTGCCCAGGACTTTGAATTCCTTGGACGGGACCCACTGACGAATCTGTTCGGCGAACAGCTTCATGTAGTCGGTAGAGGCGATGACCGGGCCCTTGCGGCCGCTCAGGCACTCTTCGACATAGCTCAGCTTAGGCTTCTGGCCCGGGTGCAGACGGTTGCTGCGCTCGACTGCCAGGCCATCGCGACGCAGTTCGTTGAAGCTGGTAACGCTCCAGACGTCCGCGCCCACGTTGAATTCTTCACGCAGGATCTTCGCCGCTTCACGGACTTCGCGCAGGATAGTGCCGGAGCCCATCAGCTGTACGTGGTGCGCCGCTTCGCGGGTGTCTTCCTCGAGCAGGTACATGCCCTTGATGATGCCTTCCTCGACACCGGCCGGCATGGCTGGCTGCTGGTAGGACTCGTTCATCACGGTGATGTAGTAGAAGACGTCCTGTTGCTCTTCGGTCATCTTCTTCATGCCGTCCTGGATGATCACCGCCAGCTCGTAGCCATAGGTCGGATCGAAGGTGCGGCAGTTCGGGATGGTGCCCGCCAGCATGTGGCTGTGACCGTCTTCGTGCTGCAGGCCTTCACCGTTGAGGGTGGTACGGCCGGCGGTACCGCCGATCAGGAAGCCACGGGTACGGCTGTCGCCAGCGGCCCAGGCCAGGTCGCCGATACGCTGGAAGCCGAACATCGAATAGAAGATGTAGAACGGCAGCATCGGCTGGTTGTGGCTGGAGTACGAGGTACCGGCTGCAATGAAGGAGCTCATGGCGCCCGCTTCGTTGATGCCTTCCTCGAGGATCTGGCCCTTCTTGTCTTCGCGGTAGAACATCACCTGGTCTTTATCGACTGGCTCGTAGAGCTGGCCGACGGACGAGTAGATGCCCAATTGACGGAACATGCCTTCCATACCGAAGGTGCGGGCTTCGTCGGGGATGATCGGCACGATGCGCTGGCCGATTTCCTTGTCCTTGACCAGCTGCGCGAGGATCCGCACGAAGGCCATGGTGGTGGAGATTTCGCGGTCGCCCGAACCGTCGAGGATGGCCTTGAGGGTATCCAGTGGCGGGGTCGGGATGTTGAAGCTCTTGGCGCGACGCTGAGGCACGAAACCGCCCAGCGCGGCACGACGCTCGCTCAGGTAACGGGCTTCGGCACTGCCTTCTTCCGGTTTGAAGAACGGCAGGTTTTCGATCTCTTCGTCCTTGACCGGAATGTCGAAGCGGTCGCGGAACAACTTCAGGCTGTCGACATCGACTTTCTTGGTGTTGTGCGCGGTGTTCTTCGCTTCGCCGGCGCCGGTGCCATAACCCTTGATGGTCTTGGCCAGGATGACGGTCGGTTGCTCTTTGTGGTTGACCGCCTCGTGGTAGGCCGCATAGACCTTGTACGGGTCGTGGCCGCCACGGTTGAGTTTCCAGATTTCGTCGTCGGACAGGTCTTCGACCATCGCCTTGAGTTCTGGCGTGTTGAAGAAGTGCTCACGCACGAAGGCGCCGTCTTTGGCCTTGTAGTTCTGGTACTCGCCGTCGATGACTTCGTCCATGCGGCGTTGCAGGATGCCGTCGGTGTCCTTGGCCAGCAGTGGGTCCCAGAAACGGCCCCAGATGACCTTGTTCACATTCCACTGGGCGCCACGGAACACGCCTTCGAGTTCCTGGATGATCTTGCCGTTGCCGCGAACCGGGCCGTCGAGGCGCTGCAGGTTGCAGTTGATGACGAAGATCAGGTTGTCCAGCTTCTCGCGGCCGGCCAGGGAGATCGCGCCCAGGGATTCCGGCTCGTCGCACTCGCCGTCGCCCATGAAGCACCAGACTTTCTGCTTGCCCGGCTGGATGAAACCGCGGGCTTCCAGGTACTTCATGAAGCGCGCCTGGTAGATCGCCTGGATCGGACCCAGACCCATGGAGACGGTCGGGAACTGCCAGAAATCAGGCATCAGCCATGGGTGCGGGTAGGAGGACAGGCCGTTGCCATCCACTTCCTGACGGAAGTTGTTCATCTGGTCTTCGCTGATGCGGCCTTCCATGAAAGCGCGAGCGTAGACGCCAGGGGAGGCGTGGCCCTGGAAGTAGATCAGGTCGCCGCCATGTTCTTCGGTTGGCGCCTGGAAGAAGTAGTTGAAGCCGATGTCATACAGCGTCGCACTGGAAGCGAAGCTGGAGATGTGACCGCCCAGGTCAGAATCTTTCAGGTTCGTACGCATGACCATGGCCAACGCGTTCCAACGTACCAGCGAGCGAATGCGGCGTTCCATGAACAGGTCGCCAGGCATGCGTGCTTCGTGGGTGACGGGAATCGTGTTGCGGTACGGCGTGGTGATGGCGTAGGGCAGTTGCGAGCCGCTGCGGGTCGCGAGTTCGCCCATACGGGTCATCAGGTAGTGAGCACGGTCTTCGCCTTCTTTGTCGAGAACCGATTCCAGGGCGTCCAGCCATTCCTGGGTTTCGACGGGATCGAGGTCTTGCATGGCTTGCTCCAGGGCGGAAAGGCTTCCAGAATCGGTTGCCTGAGTTTGCGACTGGCCTTGTGGGCAGACGATAAAATTCTTGGATTGCCGGAGGTTGATACGGCGGCGTGTAGTTTTACTACAAATCGTCGGCCATTTCAGCCTTTCGAATGTATAGACGAGTAGTAAAACTACAGAAGATTGGCTTGTGGCCTCCTGCTGCGTTGTGAGAATAATCGTTACTGTTGGTCGATTTCCAACACCAATGGGTAAGAATTTGATGCTGGCTGCCAAAATAATAAAAAATTCAGCTATTTCTAACTTTTGTTCGACAGTCCTTCAAGGGCCGCGCCCGCAGAATTTGCCCCGACCGCCCCTTTCTACGCCGATCAAGGATAGCCCATGAGCCTGCCCGCGCTTGCCGAACTCCCAGCGACTCTCCTGCCTTTTGTCAGCCGTGCGGAGCAGTCGTTCCGTAGTGCCGTGTCGACCCTGGACGACGATCACGGGCTCGCCGCCTGGACCCCCGAGCGCTGGGCCGAGTTCGCCCGGGTGAGCGCCGCCAGCGACTTTTTCATTGAACAGAGCCTTCGTGACCCTTTGATGTTGCTGGAGCTGGTGCGCGGCGGTGAGCTCGACCGCGGCTTCGGCCCGGGCGAGCTATGCGCGCAGATCGCCGCGGCGGTGCAGCAGGCCACCAGCGAAGACGAGCTGGGGCGGGTGCTGCGGCGTCAGCGCAATCGTCATCAGGTGCGGATCATCTGGCGCGACCTGACACGCCAGGCGGATCTGGTGCAGACCTGTCGCGACCTCTCGGACATGGCCGACGCCTGCATCGACCAGGCCTATCAATGGTTGTACCAGCGCCACTGCGAGCAGTTTGGTGTTCCCACCGGCCGGCGCAGCGGCGAGCCGCAGCAGATGGTCATCCTCGGCATGGGCAAGCTGGGTGCCGTCGAACTGAACCTGTCGTCCGACATCGACCTGATCTTCGCCTACCCCGAAGGCGGGGAGACCGTGGGCGTGAAGCGTGCGCTGGATAACCAGGAGTTTTTCATCCGCCTGGGGCAGCGCCTGATCAAGGCGCTGGACCCGATGACCGTCGACGGTTTCGTGTTCCGCGTCGACATGCGCCTGCGGCCCTACGGTTCGGCGGGCGCCCTGGTGCTGAGCTTCAATGCGCTGGAGCAGTACTACCAGGATCAGGGCCGCGACTGGGAGCGCTACGCGATGATCAAGGCGCGGGTGGTGGCGGGTGACCAGATCGCCGGCGCGCAGTTGCTCGACATGCTGCGGCCCTTTGTCTATCGGCGTTACCTGGACTTCTCGGCGATCGAAGCGCTGCGCACCATGAAGCAGCTGATCCAGCAGGAAGTGCGGCGCAAGGGCATGGCCGACAATATCAAGCTGGGCTCCGGCGGGATTCGTGAAGTCGAGTTCATCGCCCAGGCTTTCCAGCTGATCCACGGCGGGCGCGACCTGAGCCTGCAGCAGCGTCCTCTATTAAAGGTGCTGACCACCCTGGAGGGGCAGGGTTACCTGCCGCCCGCGGTGATCGCCGAGCTGCGTGAAGGTTACGAATTCCTGCGTTACACCGAGCACGCGATCCAGGCGATCGCCGACCGGCAGACGCAGATGCTGCCGGACAATCCACAGGACCAGGCGCGTATTGCCTTCATGCTGGGTTTTGCCGACTGGGCGGCGTTCCATGAGCGGCTGATGTATTGGCGCGGTCGGGTGGAATGGCACTTCCGTCAGGTGATCGCCGACCCGGATGAAGACGAAGGCAGCGAATGCGAAGTGGTGGTCGGCGGTGAATGGCTGCCGTTGTGGGAGGAAGCCCAGGACGAGGAAGCTGCCTGCCGGCAGTTGCAGGAAGGCGGTTTCAATGACGCGCCCAAGGCGCTCAGGGCGCTGGCCGGCCTGCGTGGCAGCCCGCAATTGCGGGCCATGCAGCGTTTGGGGCGCGAGCGTCTCGACGCCTTTATTCCCCGCCTGCTGGCCCAGGCGGTAGAGCATGCCGATCCGGACCTGGTGCTGGAACGCGTGTTGCCGCTGGTCGAGGCGGTGGCGCGGCGTTCTGCCTACCTGGTGCTGCTCACCGAGAATCCCGGGGCCTTGCGCCGCCTGCTGACCCTGTGTGCCGCCAGCCCGTGGATCGCCGAGCAGATCACCCGCTTCCCGCTGCTGCTCGATGAATTGCTCAACGAAGGCCGGCTGTTCAAGCCGCCACTGGCGCCGGAGCTGGCCGCCGAGCTGCGCGAACGCCTGACGCGCATCCCCGAGGACGACCTGGAGCAGCAGATGGAAGCGCTGCGCCACTTCAAGCTGGCTCACCGCCTGCGGGTGGCAGCCTCGGAAATCGCCGGCAGCCTGCCGCTGATGAAGGTCAGCGATTATCTGACCTGGCTGGCCGAGGCGATCCTCGAACAGGTGCTGGCCCTGGCCTGGCGCCAGACGGTGGCCAAATACGGCGCTCCGCAGCGCACCGATGGCAGCTTGTGCGATCCCGGCTTCATTATTGTCGGTTACGGGAAAGTCGGTGGCCTGGAACTCGGACATGGTTCCGACCTGGACCTGGTGTTTATCCATGACGGCGATCCGCAGGCGGAAACCGATGGCCCGAAACCGATCGACGGCGCGCAGTTCTTCACCCGCCTGGGCCAGCGGATCATTCACCTGCTGACCACCCAGACCAACTCCGGCCAGCTGTACGAAGTGGACATGCGTCTGCGGCCGTCCGGGGCGTCGGGCTTGCTGGTGAGTTCGTTGGGGGCTTTCGCCCGTTATCAGGAGAACGAGGCCTGGACCTGGGAGCATCAGGCGCTGGTGCGCGCCCGGGTGCTGGTGGGTAGCCAGGATGTCGGCCAGGCCTTCGAGAAAGTGCGGGCGGCGGTGCTGGGTCGTGCCCGTGACCTGCCCAAGTTGCAGCAGGAGGTCAGCGAGATGCGGGCCAAGATGCGCGACAACCTGGGGACCAGGGCGACGGCTGCCGGAACCGCGGCAAATGCCTTCGAGGCCACGGCGCCGTTCGACCTCAAGCAGGACGCCGGAGGTATCGTCGACATCGAATTTATGGTGCAATACGCGGCCCTGGCGTGGTCGCAAGAGCACCCGTCATTGCTGCGCTACACCGACAATATCCGCATTCTGGAAGGTCTGGAGGAAGTCGGGCTGATGCCCGCGACCGACGCCAGTCTGTTGCGCGAGGTCTATAAGGCCTACCGCTCCGCGGCTCACCGCCAGGCCTTGCAGAACGAGGCCGGGGTCATCGCCGGCGACCAGTTCGCCAGCGAGCGACGGGAGGTATTGCGGATTTGGCGCGAGCTGGGGCTAAGCTAGGCAGCGTGCGCTGCGTTGCCACAAATGTATCCGGCGAGCCAGGTTGCGGCTCGTCCACAATGAGCTGGCGGTGAATGCCGCAGGGCTGGATTCTCGAGGCGGGGAGGCGTAAGCCTCCCCGGTTCGTTTTTGGAAACCACATGAATATTCTGATCGTTGGGCCCAGTTGGGTCGGTGACATGGTGATGGCGCAGACACTCTTCCAGTGTCTGAAACAGCGCCATCCTCAATGCGAGATCGACGTGCTGGCCCCCGAGTGGAGCCGGCCGATCCTGGAGCGCATGCCGCAAGTGCGGCGGGCCTTGAGCTTCCCGCTCGGCCACGGCGTGCTGGAACTGGCGACTCGTCGGCGCATCGGCAAATCCCTGGTCGGCCAGTACGACCAGGCCATCCTGCTGCCCAACTCGCTGAAGTCGGCGCTGGTGCCGTTTTTTGCCGGCATCGCGCAACGCACCGGCTGGCGTGGCGAGTTCCGCTACGGCCTGCTCAACGACGTGCGCACGCTGGACAAAGAACGTTATCCGCTGATGATCGAGCGCTTCATGGCCCTGGCTTACGAGCCGGGCGCCGAGCTGCCCAAGCCGTATCCGCGTCCCGACCTGCAGATCGATCCGGCCAGCCGCGAAGCGGCGCTGGCCAAGTTCGGCCTGACCCTGGACCGCCCGGTGCTGGCGCTATGTCCGGGTGCCGAGTTCGGCGAAGCCAAGCGCTGGCCGTCCGAGCATTACGCCAAGGTTGCCGAACTGAAGATCCGCGAGGGCTGGCAGGTCTGGCTGTTCGGTTCGAAGAACGATCACGTGGTCGGCGAAGACATTCGCGCCCGGCTGATTCCTGGGCTGCGCGAAGAGTCGGTCAACCTCTGCGGCGGCACCTCCCTGGCCGAGGCCATCGACCTGCTGTCCTGCGCCGATTCCGTGGTGTCCAACGACTCCGGGCTGATGCACGTGGCGGCGGCGCTGAATCGCCCGCTGGTGGCGGTGTACGGCTCGACATCGCCGGGTTTCACCCCGCCGCTGGCCGACCAGGTCGAAGTCGTGCGCCTGGGCATCGAGTGCAGCCCGTGCTTCGATCGCACCTGCCGCTTTGGCCATTACAACTGCCTGCGCCAGCTGCTGCCCGACTCGGTGGACCAGGCCTTGCAGCGGTTGCAAGGCACCGCGGTCGAGGTTCGGTAAGTGCGGGTACTGTTGATCAAGACCTCTTCCCTGGGCGACGTGATTCATGCGCTGCCGGCGCTGACCGATGCGGCGCGGGCGATCCCGGGGGTCAAGTTCGACTGGGTGGTGGAAGAGGGGTTCGCGGAAATCCCGACCTGGCACCCGGCTGTGGATAAAGTGATCCCGGTGGCGATTCGCCGCTGGCGCAAGAACATCTGGCAGACCATCAAGAGTGGCGAGTGGCGGCGCTTCAAGCAAAGCGTGCGTGCCACCAAGTACGATCTGGTGATCGACGCCCAGGGCTTGCTGAAAAGCGCCTGGCTGACGCGCTACGTCAAGGCGCCGGTGGCCGGCCTGGACAAGCAGTCGGCACGCGAACCCCTGGCGGCGCGTTTCTATTCGCGGCGCCTGGCCGTCGCCCGCGGCCAGCATGCCGTGGAGCGTGTGCGCCAGCTGTTCGCCGTGGCGCTGGGGTATGACTTGCCCCAGGGCCTGGGCGATTACGGCCTGAACGTCGAGAAACTGGTGGAGTTGCCGCGGCCCAAGCCGTTCGTGGTGTTCCTGCACGGCACCACCTGGGACACCAAGCACTGGCCGCAAGCCTATTGGCGCGAGCTGGCCGAACGCATGGGCCAGTTGGGCGTCGAGGTCAAGTTGCCGTGGGGCAACCCGGCGGAGAAGGCCCGGGCCGAGCGTATTGCCCAGGGCCTGAGCAACGCCACGGTGCTGCCGAAGCTGAACCTGGCGGGCGTCGCCAAGGTGCTGGCGCAAGCCCGGGCCTGCGTCGCGGTGGATACCGGGCTTGGCCATCTCGCCGCGGCGCTGGATGTGCCGACCATTTCCCTGTTCGGCCCGACCAACCCGGGCCTGACCGGTGCCTATGGCAAGGCGCAGATCCATATGGCCAGCGACTTCCCCTGCGCGCCGTGCCTGCAGAAAAAATGCACCTATCAACCGACGGCTGAAGATCAGCGGCGGTTCGACCTGAAACGCGAGTGGCCGCTGTGCTTCACGCGTCTGAATCCTGAGCGTGTCGCCAGCCGGCTGAGCAGGTTGTTACTGGCTGAGGAGCTGCGCTGATGCAATTGGCTTTTGTCCTTTATAAATACTTCCCGTTCGGCGGCCTGCAACGGGACTTCATGCGCATCGCCCTGGAGTGCCAGAAGCGCGGGCACCGGATTCGCGTCTATACGCTGATCTGGGAAGGCGATGTGCCGCCGGGTTTCGAGGTGCTGGTGGCGCCGGTCAAGGCGTTCTTCAACCATCGTCGTAACGAGAAGCTCAGCGCCTGGATGGAGGCCGACCTGGCCAAGCGTCCGGTGGACCGCCTGATCGGCTTCAACAAGATGCCCGGCCTGGACGTGTACTACGCCGCCGACGGCTGCTTCGAAGACAAGGCGCAGAACCTGCGCCACTCGCTGTACCGCCGCTGGGGCCGCTACCGGCACTTCGCCGAATACGAACGCGCGGTGTTCGCCCGGGACGCCAAGACCGAAGTGCTGATGATTTCCGAGGTCCAGCAGCCGCTGTTCATCAAGCATTACGACACCCCGGTGGAGCGTTTCCACCTGCTGCCGCCAGGCATCGCCCAGGACCGTCGCGCGCCGGCCAACGCGGCCGAGATCCGCGCCGAATTCCGTCGCGAGTTCGCCCTGAAAGACGATGATTTGCTGCTGGTGCAGATCGGCTCCGGGTTCAAGACCAAGGGCGTGGATCGCAGCCTCAAGGCCGTGGCTGCCTTGCCGCCGGAACTGAAGAAACGCACCCGGCTATTTGTAATTGGCCAGGACGACCCCAAAGTATTCCAATTACAGAGCGCGGCATTGGGCCTGGGCGAGCATGTGCAGTTCCTCAAGGGGCGCAGTGATATTCCGCGTTTCCTGTTGGGCGCCGACCTGTTGATCCACCCGGCGTACAACGAAAACACCGGCACCGTGTTGCTGGAAGCGCTGGTGGCCGGCTTGCCGGTGCTGGTCAGCGCGGTCTGCGGTTATGCCCATTACATCGCCGAGGCCGACAGCGGCCTGGTACTGGACGAGCCACTGGAGCAGGGACAGCTCAATCAATACCTGAACACCATGTTGACCGACGACGCTGCACGCGCGACCTGGAGCCGTAACGGCCTGGCGTTCGCCGAGACGGCCGACCTCTATAGCATGCCGCAGCACGCTGCGGATGTGATTCTGGCGGAGCAACACTGATGAAGTTGATTCTTGCCGAACCGTTCAAGACCCTTTGGGCCGGACGCGATGCGTTCGCCGAAGTCGAGCGTCTGGACGGCCAGGTCTACCGTGAACTGGAAGCCCGCCGTACCTTGCGTACCGAGGTGGCTGGCGAAGGGTTCTTCGTAAAGATTCACCGCGGTATCGGTTGGGGCGAGATCTTCAAGAACCTGCTCACCGCCAAGCTGCCGGTGCTCGGCGCGGGCCAGGAATGGCAGGCCATCCAACGCCTGCAGGAAGCCGGTGTGCCGACCATGACCGCCGTGGCCTATGGCGAGCGCGGCAGCAACCCGGCCAACCAGCATTCGTTCATCGTCACCGAGGAGCTGGCGCCGACCATCAGCCTCGAAGACTTCAGCATCGACTGGGTCAAGCAGCCGCCGCAGCCCAGGCTCAAGCGCGCGCTGATCGCCGAAGTGGCGCGCATGACCGGCATGATGCACCGCGCCGGGGTCAACCATCGCGACTGCTACATCTGTCACTTCCTGCTGCACACCGACAAGCCGGTGACGCCGGATGACTTCAAGCTCTCGGTGATCGACCTGCACCGCGCCCAGACCCGCCCGGCCATCACCCGGCGCTGGCGCGACAAGGACCTGGCGGCGCTGTATTTCTCGGCACTGGATATCGGCCTGACCCGGCGCGACAAGCTGCGCTTCCTCAAGGGTTATTTCCAACAGCCGTTGCGCCAGATCCTGAGCGACGAAGCGCCTCTGCTGGCCTGGCTGGAGGGCAAGGCCAACAAGCTGTACGCACGCAAGCAGCGGTACGGAGATGCGCTCTGATGGCGGGTTGGAACCTTGAACCTGGGTATCGGGAGCTGGCGCAGGACTTCGGCAGTCTGGATGCGGTCTTTGCCCTCGAGGGCGAACACCTGACCCGCGACCCGTTGTCGGAGGTCATCCGGGTCGAACGCAACGGCATCAACTATTACGTCAAGCGCTACACCGGCGCCGGCAAGAACCTGCGGCGCTATCTGGGCAAGCCGCGGGTCAAGTCCGAGTGGCAGAACCTCAAGCGTTTCGCCAAGTGGGGCATTCCCACGGCGGAGGTGGTGGCCTGGGGCCTGGAGCGCCGTGGCCTGGCTTACGACCGGGGGGCGATGATCACCCGCGAGCTGCCACGCACCGAAGACCTGTCGGTCCTGGCCGAGCGCAACGACCCGCTGCTGGCCGATCGGGCCTGGGTGGACCGGGTCAGCCAGCAGCTGGCGCGCTACACGCGGATCATGCATGAGCATCGCTTTACCCATAACGACTTGAAGTGGCGCAACCTGCTGATCGACGATGAGGTCCGGCTGTACCTGATCGATTGCCCCAATGGCGATTTCTGGCGCGGTTTCTGGCTCAAGTACCGGATCACCAAGGACCTGGCGTGCCTGGACAAGGTGGCCAAGTATCATTTGTCCGCCACCCAGCGCCTGCGCTTCTATTTGCAGTACCGCCAGCGCACCCGGCTGAATGCCGCGGACAAGTGCCGCATCCGGCATGTGCTGAGATTTTTCGAGGGGCGCGAATGACCGATTTCCTGGCGGCTCAGGACCGTGCGTTGCTGGAGCGCCACGGCCTCGACAGCTTCGACGCGTTGTGGGCCAAGCAACTTGAGGCGGTGGACGAGCCCAACACCGATGGTGGGGGCTGGAGCAGCGTGTATCGCCTTGACCTGGAAGGCCACGGCTACTACCTCAAGCGCCAGAGCAACTACCTGACGCGGACCCTGCACCGGCCGTTCGGCGAGCCGAGTTTCGCCCGCGAGTTTCGCAATATCAGCCGCTACCAGCAGTTGGGCATTCCAGCGCTGCAGGCGGCCTTCTTTGGCGAGCGCAAGGTGGCAGGCGAAACCCGGGCGATCCTGCTGACCCGGGCGCTGGATGGCTGGAACGACCTGGATTCGCTGCTGCAGCAATGGGCGCAGCTCAGCCCGGATCAGCACGCGGCGATCCTGCGGGCCTGCGGCCTGCTGGCGCGCCAGTTGCACGCGGTGCGCCAGGTGCACGGCTGCTTTTATCCCAAGCATATTTTCCTACGGGCCACCGGCGATGGTTACCAGGCGCAATTGATCGACCTGGAAAAGACCCGTCCGCTGTTGTTCGGCCAGCGTGACCGGGTCAAGGACCTGGAGCCGTTGTTGCGTCGCGCCCCGGTCTGGAGTGAGAGCGATGTGCGCGCCTTGCTTGCGACCTATCTGGATCAGCCGCGGGACAGCTCGCTGGTCGATGCCTGGCTGAACCGCCTGAGTGCGCGCCGCAGCCACAAGGAGACTCGTTGATGCGTCTGTCCGAACTTGAACGGGCCGGCCGCGCGCCAAGCCTGCCGTTGAGTCTGGAACTGGCCGACGCTGCCGGGCCGGCCACGCTGCAGTTGCTCAGCCTGCTGCGGGTGCTACCGGGGCAGCGCTATGTCGGCGCCGGTGTATGGCGCGGGCGCCCGGTGCTGGCCAAGTTACTGGTGGGGGCCAAGGCGGCGCGGCATTTCCAGCGTGAGCTGCAAGGCGTGCGCTTGCTTGAAGAACAGGGCATGACCACGCCGTTGCTGTTGGCAGACGGCCTGAAGGAAGGCGAGGGCGGCTGGCTGCTGTTCGAGTTCCTGGAAGGTTCCGAGAGTCTGGGCGATGCCTGGAAACAAGTGGAGTCGTTGCCAGCGTTGGCTGATGAGCAGCAGGCGGTACTCGCCGAAGCCCTGGCCGCCATCGCCGAATTGCACGGCAAGGGCCTGTGGCAGGAAGACCTGCATCTGGACAACCTGCTGCGTCATCAGGGCAAGTTGTACCTGATCGACGGCGCCGGGATCTGCGTGGAACAGGCGGGCAAACCGCTGTCCCGGCAGAAAGTCCTGGAAAACCTCGGGGTGTTTTTCGCCCAGCTGCCCAAGAGCCTGGAGCCCTTCACCGAAGAGCTGCTGGTGCATTACCTGCTGAACAATGCCGAGCATGCCTTGCCGCTGGAAGCCTTGCAGAAGCAGGTGGACAAGGTGCGCAGCTGGCGCTTGAAGGATTTCCTCAACAAGGTCGGTCGCGAGTGCACCCTGTTCAGCGTGCTGCGCGGGCCCTTCGCCTTGTGGGCGATTCGGCGCGAGGAAGAGGCGGCGATGCTGCCGGTGCTGGAGCAGGCCGACGCGCTGCTGGACCAGGGGCACCTGTACAAGACCGGTGGCGCCGCCAGCGTCGGCCGGGTCGAAGTGGCGGGCCGCACCCTGGTGGTCAAGCGCTACAACATCAAGGGTTTTGCCCATTGGCTCAAGCGCTTCTGGCGCCCCAGCCGGGCCTGGCATTCGTGGCAGGAGGGCAATCGCCTGGCGTTCCTCGGCATTGCCACGCCCAAGCCGCTGGCCCTGCTGGAGAAGCGTTTTCTCTGGCTGCGCAGTCGGGCCTATCTGGTGACCGAATACCTGGCGGGGCCGGACATCATCGAACGCTTCGCGCCCTATATCGACAGCGGCGCGGCTCCGGAAGCGGAGTTGCAGGCGCTGGACCGGCTGTTTGCCGAGTTGATCCGCGAACGCATCAGCCATGGCGACTTCAAGGGGCACAACCTGTTCTGGCAAGAGGACCGCTGGGCGCTGATCGACCTGGATTCCATGTGCCAGCACCACAGCCTCGGCAGCTTCGCCCCGGCCTACGCCCGCGACCGTGCGCGCTTCATGCGTAACTGGCCAGAAAGCAGCGCGCTGTATCAGGTCATCGACCAACGCCTGCCTAAAACCGCCGAACCTTTCACCGGCTGACACCTGTAGCCGCTGCCGCAGGCTGCGATCTGAAGAGCGCGAAGCGGTCGCGCTCTTGAGATCGCAGAAAGGTTCTTCGGGCCTTGTCGCAGCCTGCGGCAGCGGCTACAGATCCCTCGCAGGCCATATTGGGCGCCAGTGCCCGGTGCTGAAACGTCAAGGATCATCCCGCGGCAGGTTTACGCTATAATCCCGCCCTTTAGCTGTTTCTCGCCCGTGGCGGGGAGCACATTAATTCCAGGCGCACGTCGCCTGCATGCAGACTTAAGAGGCTAGACCCCTGTGGCATTGACGATTCTTGGCCTGTCCGGCGCCCTTAGCCATGATCCTTCCGCAGCGCTGTACATCGACGGCAAGCTGGTGGCGGCGGCTGAAGAAGAGCGCTTCGTACGCGATAAACATGCAAAGAACCGCATGCCCTACGAATCGGCGAAGTTCTGTCTGGAACAGGCCGGCATCAAGCCTTCCGACGTTGACGTGGTGGCGATCCCGTTCGCCCCGATCAGCCTGTTCGGCAAGGCCCGCTGGCACTACGCCAAGCGTTACTGGTACGCCCCGGACCGCGCCCTCGACGCGATCCTGATGGGCAACCGCCGCTACAAGCGTTATCGCAACAAGATCGTCTGGTGCCTCGAGCAACTGGGCTTCGATCCCAAGAAGATCAAGATCGAGCCGGTCGAGCACCACCTGGCCCACGCTTCCAGCGCCTACCACTGCTCCGGCTTCAAGGAGAAAACCGCGATCCTCGGGATCGACGGCAAGGGCGAGTACGCCACGACTTTCTTCGGCTACGGCGAAAACGGCAAGATCCACAAGATCAAGGAATTTTTCGATCCGGACTCCCTCGGCGGCCTGTATGGCGCGATCACCGAGTTCCTCGGCTTCGAAATGCTCGACGGCGAGTTCAAGGTCATGGGCATGGCGCCGTACGGCGATGCCAGCAAGTACGATTTCTCCCGCCTGGCCAGCTTTGAAAACGGCGAACTGGTGATCAACACCGATTACGCCAACGTCATCGGCCTGCGCCGCTACAAAGAAAAGGGCAAGGGTTTCTACTTCTCGCCGAAGCTGATCGAGTGGCTGGGTCCGAAGCGCGAAGGCGACATCGCCGACGAGCCGTACATCCACTACGCGGCTAGCATGCAGGCGCTGTTCGAGAAGCTGGCGCTGCAGATGATCGACCACTACCTGGGCGACATCCTCAAGGAAACCGGCAAGCTGGCCTTTGCCGGCGGCTGTGCGCTGAACGTCAAGCTGAACCAGAAGATCATCGCCCGTCCGGAAGTCAAAGAGCTGTTCGTGCAGCCGGCGTCCGGCGATGCCGGTACCGCGGTCGGTGCCGCGGCCTATGTTTCCCACGCTCGCGGCGTGCCGGTGGAGAAGATGGAACACGTCTATCTCGGCCCGTCCTACAGCAACGAAGACGTGATCGCCGCCTGTGCCCGCCACCCGAACAAGCCGGCCTGGCGCCAGATCGACAACACCCCCGAGCGTATCGCCAAGATCATGGTCGACGGCAACCCGGTGGCCTGGTTCCAGGGTCGCATGGAGTTCGGTCCGCGCGCCCTGGGCGGTCGTTCGATCATCGGTTGCCCGAGCGCCACCGGCGTGGCCGACCGCATCAACGAGCAGATCAAGTTCCGCGAGCGCTGGAGGCCTTTCTGCCCGTCGATGCTCGACACCGTCGGTCCGCAGATGATCAAGGTTGATCACCCGGCGCCATTCATGACCTTCACCTTCGAAGTGGCGGAAGAGTGGAAGACCCGCGTGCCGGAAGTGGTCCACGAAGACGGCACTTCCCGGGCCCAGGTGCTCAAGCGCGAATACAACCCGCGCTACTACGACATGATGAAGGCCCTGGAAGTCCTGACCGGCAACGGCGTGTCGCTGAACACCTCGCTCAACCGCCGTGGCGAGCCGATGATCTGCTCGCCGACCGACGCCTTGAACATGTTCTTCGGCTCCGATCTGCAGTACCTGATCATGGAAGACATCCTGGTAGTCAAAGACGGCGTGGATCCTTATGACACGCTCGGCTGAGCGCCACGTCCTGCAGTTCTGCCACGGCTATGACGGGCCGTTCCTGGACTGTGCCCGGCAATACGCCAGCCTGTTCGCGGGCAGCGGCTATCGCGTGACCACGGTGTTCCTCACCGGGGTTGCCGATGCCGAGGTGGCCGATGCCTGTGCCAGCGACGAAGTGCTGTTCATGGAATACAGCTCCAAGGCCATTCGTGGCCTGAAGCTGGGGGCGATACGCGACCTGCGCAAGATCGCCGCGTCGCGCAACTTCAGTTTCTGCATCGCCCACCGTTTCAAGCCGATCTACATCGCATTGCTGGGCACCGCGTTGCCGGTGATCGGTGTGCATCACGCGTTTGGCGATTACCAGCGCGGCAGTCGCCGCCTGTTCGCCAACCTGTTCCGCAAGCGCCTGAGCCTGCTCGGCGTGTCCGACGCGGTGCGCGATGACATGCGCAGTTGCCTGCCACAATGGCCGGCGGCGCGGATTCAGACGCTGTACAACCGGATCGACGTCGAAGCCTTGCAGGCTACCCAGTTGTCCAAGGCCGAAGCGCGCCAGGAGCTGGGGCTGTCGCCTTCCGCCTGGATTGTCGGCAATGTCGGGCGTCTGCACCCGGACAAGGACCAGGCCACCCTGCTGCATGGGTTTGCCGCGGCATTGCCGGGGCTGCCTCGGGAAAGCCAGCTGGCGATTCTCGGTAGCGGGCGTCTGGAGCAGAACCTCAAGGATCTTTCTCGCGAGCTGGGCATCGCCGACCGCGTGCTGTTCCTCGGCCAGGTCACAGAAGCCCGGCGTTATTTCCGTGCTTTCGATGCCTTTGCCCTGAGCTCCGACCACGAGCCATTCGGCATGGTGCTGCTGGAGGCCATGGCCGCTGGCGTGCCTTTGCTGGCGACGGCCTGTGGCGGGGCCAAGGAAGTGGTCGAAGGCGTCGGCATCCTGTTCCCGCTGGGCGATGCCGAGCATATGGCCCAGGGCCTGCAACACCTGGCCGGGATGGATGAGAACCAGCGCTTGCTGTGCGCCGAGCTGATGTTCGAGCGCCTGCGCGAGCGCTTCTCCGACCGTGCTGTACGCGACGCCTTCTGGCGTCTGCCGCAAGTTACCGATCTGACCGCGAGGCCCTGATGCTCAATCGATTCCAAGGCTGGCGCGAGCGTGGCTGGTCGGTCGTCGACGCCTCGACTTATGCCGCCGCCTGGCAGCGTTTTGGCGGCAGCGTTGCTACCCATCCGCTGGTGGTGGAGCGCCTGGCGAACCTGGCGGGCATCCCGGTCCGTTACCTGGCCTGGGAACAGGCCGGCGAACTGCAGGCGGCGATTCCGACCTGGGGGCGCGACCTGGCGCTGTCCAAGGACGTGCTCAAGCGCCGTGGCAAGAAAGGCCTGTTCGACCTGGGCAACGCCGAGCTGATCCTGCCGGCGGCGCCTGAGACCCAAGCCCCGCTGCGTCATCGCGGTCGTTATCTGTCGGCCTTGAACCAGGGCCGGTTCAGCACCCTCAAGCCCCAGGCGGAGCAATTGGCCATGGCCCGCACGCCTGAAGAGCTGTCGAAGAAGTTCCGCTACAACCAGCGCCGCGAACTGCGCCTGCTGGAAGAGGCGGGCGGCGTGGTGCGCCCGGTCAGCGAGTTCTCCAGCCAGGAACTGGCGGCCATCTACTGCGATCTGTTCCAGCGGCGCTGGGGGTTCCCGGCCACCGGTGCCGAGCGCATGGCCGAAGTCATCGAGTTGCTGCGCGAGCTGCTGATCGGCTCGGTGATTTTCCTCAACGATGCGCCGATCGCCATTCAGCTGGTGTACCGGGTCGAAGCGCCGGAGTGGATCAGCGTCGAATACATCAACGGTGGCGTCGATCCTGAAACCCGCGAGTTCAGCCCCGGCAGCGTGTTGAGTTTCCTCAATACGCAAAGCGCCTGGGAGCAGGCGCGGGCCATCGACAAGCCGCTGCGTTTCTCCTTCGGTCGCGCCGATCGCGAATACAAGGATCGCTGGTGCAACCCCGTTCCGGTGTTCACGGTATGAATCAGCCGTCGAGTCGCAAGCAACAGTTGCTCAAACGCCATCGCCGGCAGAAGCGCCTGGGCCTGCTGATCGGCCTGCTGGTGCTGGTGGCCATCGGTGTGCTGGTGGCCTGGTGGCTGCCGCTGCTGCTCGCGGTGCTGGCCTGGGTGGCCCATGAGGCCTGGTTCGCCGACCATTTGTTTTATTCGCCCCGGGACGATTATCAGTACAGCTTTCCGTTCGGCACCGAGCAGCCCAAGGTCCACCTGGACAAGCAGCGCCTGGTGCTGGACCAGGCGATCGACCTGGCGGGGGATGAAACCCTGATCCTCGCGGTAAAGGTCAGCAGCAGCTGGCTGGGGCGCTTTTTCGATCCTTGCGTCTGCTTGGCGGGGCAGGATCGGCAGACGTTCGAGCGTGGCGTGAACGGCCTGCGTTATCTCAATCTCAGTGGGCTGGCACGACCTCTGGCCAGCGGCGAGCTGCAATTGCGCGGGCGTTTCTGCCGGGTGCACGGCGAGCCGCTGTTGTCGGTGTTCCGTGAGCCGGACTATCGCCACCAGCGGGTAATGGTCATCGCCCCCCACGCCGACGATGCCGAACTGGCTGCCTTCGGTCTGTACAGCCAGGCTGACGAAGCCTGGATCGTCACGTTGACCGCGGGCGAGATCGAAGCCGAGCATTACCGGCAGATGGGCATGAACGCTGCAGATGCGGCGCGGATCAAGGGTCGGCTGCGGGCCTGGGACAGCATTGCAGTGCCGCGTTGGGCCGGGGTCGCCGAGGAACGTTGTGTGCAGCTGGGGTATTTCTGCCTGCAACTGCCGGCCATGCAGGCGGCGCCGAACCGGCCTGTGGCGTCCCGCGAGGCCGAACTGTCGGATATCCGCCTGTTCCGCCAGTTCAACCCGTTCCCGCTGCCAGCGGATGCCGATGGCGCGCCGACCTGGAACAATCTCTTGGCCGACCTGCGGGCGCTGCTGCTCAAGGCCCGCCCCGAGGTGATCGTGCTGCCGCATCCGACCCTCGATCCGCACCCGGACCACATCTGCGCCCAGCAGGCGGTACTGGAAGCGTTGCAGGGGCTGGAGTGGCAGCCGACCACCTTGCTCGGTTATGCCAATCATTTGCATGACAACGACCGCTGGCCGATGGGCGATTCAGGGGCGGGCATTGCCCTGCCGCCGGTGTTCGACCCGGCCCAGGTGCTCAGGCCCTGCTGCTTGCCGCTGTCGGTCGAACAGCAACGGGACAAGGCGATGGCCCTGGGCATGATGCACGACCTGCAGCCGCGAGCGCCGTTCAAGCGCCGTCTGCGCCGGGTCCTGCAGCGTGTGCTGGCTGGCCGCGCCGCTTCGCCTTATGGCGAGAACGAGTTTTTCCGCAAGGCGGTACGCCGGCATGAGCTGTTCTGGCGTTTGTAAATTGATATTGCATGACACCCTTTTGCCTGTCGGCCAGGGTAGTTTCGCTCTTTTGTCCGGTTGCTCACGGCTGCAAGGAAGATGATGAAGGTTCTATTTCTGGTGCAGAAAGAACAGCGGGCCATTCTGGACCGCCTGTACGAAGGCGTTGCCGCCCATTGCGAATGCGACCTGCGGTGGTTGAGCAGTGACGAGCAGCGCAACCTGCGTGGCTATTTCCGCCGTGAGGTGGATGTATCGCGCTATGACCGCATCGTGTTCTTCCTGCGTTTCAAGCAGGAAATCCGCCAGGCGAGCTTCATCCGCAGCATTCCCAACCTGGTGATCCTCGAGCACGACGCCTACCAGAACTACATAACCTGCAAGTACACCGGCAAGTTCAGCGCACACTACCGCCGCCTGCCGTGGGCACGGGTGATCAGTTCGGGGTTCATGGTCAGCGAGCGCTTGCGCGAGGAAGGTTTCGACGCGGTATTCGTGCCCAAGGGCTACGACCAGACCCTGCTGCAGGATCAGGGCCGCGAGCGGGATATCGAGCTGGCATTCGTCGGCAGCACCAACAGCGTGGCCTACAGCGGACGCAAGGCGCTGCTCGACGAACTTGGTCAGGTCGAGCCCTTGGTGGTGACGCGGACCAAGTCGGGCGAAGAGTATTGCGACACCCTCAACCGCATCCGCTTTTTTGTCAGTGCCGACGTCGGCATGGGCGAATACATGATCAAGAATTTCGAAGCCATGGCTTGTGGCTGTGTGTTGCTGGCATTCGACCAGGGTGAGGCGGAAAACCGCGCGCTGGGCTTGCAGGACCTGCACAACGTGGTCTTTTATCAGAACATCCCGCAATTGCAGGAAAAACTCGCCATGTTGCGCGCCGATCCGGCCCTGGCGCAGAGCATCGCGCGAAACGGCCGCGATCTGGCGGCCTCTCAGTTCAGCTTCGCCCGTATCGGGCAGCGTATTGTCGAGGAACTCCAGCCCGCATTGCGGCCTCGTGCACCCTTGAGCCTTATCGAGCGCGTACGCTCGAAACTGGGTGTTTGACAGCGGTCACCGAGCCCTTAATAGTGATCGCACTTTGTCGTAGGTGAGAATCAAGTGCAGTTTAGTCAAGAGAGTGACATCACGTTGGTGGTCACCAGTTGCGGTCGCCTGGACCTGCTCAAGCTCACGCTGGAGAGTTTCGATCGCTTCAACAGTGCGCCGATCCGCGAAGTCTTCATCACCGAAGATGCGGGCGACGAGCGGGTGCGCACGGCGGTGCCTGCCCATTGGAAAGATCACTGTACCTTCTTCGTCAACCGGCCGAAGCTCGGGCAGTTGGCGTCGATCGACCTGGCCTACGAGCAGGTCAAGACCCCCTACATCTTCCATTGCGAAGACGATTGGGAGTTTTACCGCCCGGGTTTTGTCGAGGATTCGAAAGCGATTCTCGAGCAGCGCCAGGACATCCTGCAGGTCTGGTTGCGCAGTTATGCCCACGACCTGCGAGTCCATAGTCCCTACATCCACTTGGGTGCCCGCGAGTTGATCGGTGGTGTGCCTTGTTATCCGCTGATCTCCGACAAACCCGAGTGGCAGAGCTTCTCCCTGAACCCGGGCTTGCGCCGGATGGCAGAGTATCGACTGTGCGCGCCTTTCGCCGGGCATGGAGGCGAGAAAGCGCTGTCCAAGCGCTATGCTGAGCTGAACCTGACAGCTGTCAGCCTGGAAGGCGACGCGGTGCTGCATACAGGCTTCGGTCTGCATGTGGAGACTGCCGCCGAGCGGCAGCGTAAGGCTCGGCGCAGTCGTCGCGAGCAAATCAAGCTTGTTTTAGTCCTGTTGGTTGGAGTCGGTATTGGCTGGTTTATCAATTAGTTCTACCGGTTTCACTTTCCCGAATACCGCGAAAGGGCTATGTGCCCAATGAGCATTCTCAACATCATGTGGGCAGGCGGCAGTGCATTTGCCTCCGTTCACAAGGTTCACCAGCAGATCCTCTCTCAGGCCGAGCCAGGCACTGTGGTCAAGACCTGGCTGCTGCAAGGCTCGTCCACCGGATGCGTTGCCGAAGTGGGGGAATGCCGGGAGTGGAACCTGTCGTCGGCGCGGCTGAAGGGCAAGCATTTCTGGCGCTTGCTCGAACCCTGGCTGCGGGCCAGTTTTCGCAAGGCGTTGCGGGAAAGCGATGCCCAGGTGTTGTTGCTCGATGGCCTGGGGGTGGCGCGTACCTTGTTGCCGGTCCTCAAGTCATTGCCGCACATGCGTGCGGTGGTGGTGATCCACGGCTCCACGCGCTTGCACCGCAAGGATCAACAGCTGTTTCGGCAGTTCCCCGCTTCGCAGCTGACTCTCGCGGCTGTTTCGCAGACCCTGGCTTCATCCCTCGAATACGATTTTCAGATGCCGGTGACGGCCTTGCGCAGCGCGTTCAATCCGCACGAGTTCAACGCAAGGCTGCTACCGCGTGCCGAGGCCCGGGCCACCCTCGGCCTGCCCGCGGGCGATGCTCCGGTATTCGGCGCGGTCGGGCGTCTGGTGGACGATAAGGGTTTTGCTTGCCTGTTGGAGGCCTTCGCCAAGGCCCTGGCGAGCCGACCGGAGATGCGTCTGGTGATTATCGGCGAGGGTTCGAATCGCGCAGCGCTCGAGGCCCGCATCAACCGGCTGGGCCTGCAAGACAAGGTTTCGCTGCCTGGGCATCTGAAGCATGCGGCGATGCTTTACAAGGCATTCGACTGGGTGGCCATCCCGTCGCTGGACGAGGGCCTGGGGCTAATCCTGCAGGAAGCAGTGATGTCCGGTGTGCCGGTATTGACCAGCGATTTGCCAGTGTTCCGTGAGCAGTTGGCTGAAACCGGGCGTTATGCGCCGGTGAATGATATCGACGCCTGGAAAGAGGCGATTCTTCAGGCCCTTGGCCTGCCCGCCCAGAGCATCGCGGCGGATCAGTACGCTGCTCTGGCCCCCGACCTGGCCTGGCAGCGCTTCAGCCAGGCGGCCACTACCCTGCTGTCATGCCGAAAGTAGGGCCTGTTCCAATGCTTGTATCGGAAAGCTCCCATTCAGCTTCTCCCGGGCAATATAGCGGGCGAAGTGTTGCAGGTTGCGTTTGACCAGATGGCGCGGCAGTGGCCCGCGGAAGAAGCGCATATCGGCCACGTCGATCAGGCCGAAGCGGTTATCCGGGGTGATGACGATGTTGCCCAGGTGCAGCGAGCGAAAGTAGATCCCCGAGGTATGCAGGCTACGAATCAGCTCGACCAGGGCCGGCAAGGTCTGCTGCCAGTCGAAGCCTTCCTTGCTGGCGACCTGGCGCAGGGTTTCGCCTGGCAGCGGTCGGTAAAGCACCGCGGTCATGCCGGGTTGTTCCAGGCGGTAGAAGTCCAGAACCTGCAGCGTGGGAACGCCGAGTTGTTCCAGGTGTGCGGCGTTGTCGATGAAGCGCGTCGAATAGGGCCGAAACAGGGCGGATGAAAAAAGACGCTTGCGCCGGAACAGTTTCAGAATATTCCCATCCTGCAACAGGTAGACTTTCGGGCCGTAACTGTCGGCCTCCAGAATCCTGGCGCCTTCAATCATCTGATTCAAAGTGGCTTGGGGAAGCCGGGAGCATTGCATCGTAGGAAGCCTTGTCGAAGTGGCGGGCACAGTGACGGGCAATGATGCCGAAAAGTTGTTGTTTTAACCATGCCGGTTTGGCTGGTGAACCATTTAGGAGCGAATAGATGCAGGCCACACGTTGGGCGCAAGTATGGATGACAATCGGGTTGCTATGGTTTTTGCTGGCCATCGCACTGGCGCCCACCAACAAGATCTACCAGCAGGGGCTGGTGGCCTTCCTGTGGTTGCCGGCAATGATTCTGGCCTGGTCCGCACGTGAGCGTCTGATCGAATGGTGGCGTTCCCAGCGCTGGCTTGGCCTGGCATTGCTGGGACTGGCGATATGGGGGTTGATCAGCCTGACATGGACGCAAGCGGCGGACCCGTCACGCGAGGCCAAGCGCTTGCTGTACATCGCGGTGTTCCTGCTGTTCTTCCCGATTTTCGCCAATGCCCGCCCGGAGCGGGTGATTACTGTCATGCAGTGGGGCGGCACAGGGCTTGCGGTGACGGCTTTACTGTCCATTATCCAGTTCTACTGGATTCATGGAAATGTCTGGTGGGGACGCCTGGAAGGGCTGGGCGAGTTGGGCCATCCGATCCTGGGCGGTTATGTCATTGGCCTCACTGCTATCTGGTTGCTGCATTGGATGCCGCGCACTCGTTCTCTTCAAGCGGTATGGCTGGTAGCGTTGGCGCTGCTCGGCGCGTTCGTCGTGTTGTGCCAGAGCCGTGGTGCTGCCCTGGCTCTGTTCCTGACCGTGTTGGCGATGCCGATCTGGTGCCGCGACCGACTCAGCCGTATGTTCGCGGCCGCGGCATTGTTGCTGGCGATGCTGGCGTTCTGGTTTCTCGAACCTTTGGTCATGGCACGTGGGGTTTCCTTTCGCCCGCAGATTCTGATGGCCAGTCTGCAGATGATCGCCGAACATCCATGGACAGGCCTCGGCCTGGGCTCGAGCTATGACGTGCTGGTCGACGGTTTGACATTCGACCATGCCCACAACCTGTTCACCCACATTGCCATTGAACTGGGTATCCCCGGACTATTGCTCTGGATCGTGGCCTGGTTTGCCGTCTTGCGCGAAGCCTGGCGCGCCCGTGAAACGCTTTATGGCCGGGGCGTCATCGGGATCTGGCTGTTCTCTTTCCTGGCCATGCAGTTCGATGCTGCGAGCCTGACGGGGACCCCTCGCGCCGAATGGTTCATCAGTTGGCTGCCGATCGGTCTGGCCACTGTTTTGGTCTGGGCACGGGGCGGTCACACAGGCTGTGATAAAATCCCGCGTTCCTCCTAAACAGTGAGCTCGACGATGAGTGATGCACCGCTCAAAGCGGAACAGGATTCCAGCCTGAAAATCTATTTTCGGCTGTTGGGGTATGTAAAACCCTACATAGGCATTTTCCTGCTGAGTATCGTGGGCTTCGTGATATTTGCATCCACCCAGCCGATGCTGGCGGGCATTCTCAAATATTTCGTCGACGGCTTGAGCAATCCCGAAGCGGTGCTCTTCCCCAACGTTCCCTATCTGCGCGACTTGCAGCTATTGATGGCGGTGCCGCTGCTGATCATCCTGATCGCGGCGTGGCAGGGGCTCGGCTCTTTCCTCGGCAACTATTACCTGGCGAAGGTTTCCCTGGGGCTGGTGCATGACCTGCGGGTCGAGCTGTTCAACAAGCTGCTGGTCCTGCCGAACCGCTATTTCGATACCCATAACTCCGGGCATCTGATTTCCCGCATCACCTTCAACGTCACCATGGTCACCGGTGCCGCCACCGACGCCATCAAGGTGGTGATTCGCGAAGGCCTGACGGTAGTGTTCCTGTTCGTCTACCTGTTGTGGATGAACTGGAAGCTGACCCTGGTGATGCTGGCGATCCTGCCGTTGATTGCGATCATGGTCGGCAGCACCAGCAAGAAATTCCGCAAGCAGAGCAAGAAGATCCAGGTGGCGATGGGCGATGTGACCCATGTGGCCTCCGAGACCATTCAAGGCTATCGCGTGGTTCGCAGCTTCGGTGGCGAAAGCTACGAACAGCAGCGTTTCGTCGACGCCAGCCAGAGCAACACCGATAAACAGCTGCGCATGACCAAGACCGGTGCGGTCTACACGCCGATGCTGCAGTTGGTGATCTACTCCGCCATGGCGGTGCTGATGTTCCTGGTGCTGTTCCTGCGTGGCGATGCCACCGCGGGCGACCTGGTGGCCTACATCACCGCGGCGGGCCTGCTGCCCAAACCGATTCGCCAGCTCTCGGAAGTCAGTTCGACCATCCAGAAAGGCGTGGCGGGCGCGGAAAGCATCTTCGAACAACTGGACGTCGAGCCTGAAGTCGATCGGGGACAGATCGAGCGTGAGCGCATCGAGGGGCGCCTGGACGTGCGCAACCTGAGCTTCACCTATCCGGGCACCGACCGGGAAGTGCTGAAGGACATCAGCTTCTGCGCGGCTCCCGGGCAGATGATCGCGCTGGTCGGCCGCTCCGGCAGCGGCAAGTCGACCCTGGCCAGCCTGATTCCGCGCTTCTATCACCACGAAACGGGGCAGATTCTCCTCGATGACGTGGAAATCGAGGATTACCGCCTGCGCAACCTGCGCCGGCATGTGGCCCAGGTGACCCAGCATGTGACCCTGTTCAACGACAGCGTGGCCGCCAACATTGCCTATGGCGACCTGGCCGGGGCGCCGCGGGAAGACATCGAGAAGGCGGCGACGGATGCCTATGCCATGGACTTCATTTCGCAGTTGCCCGAAGGCCTGGACACCCAGGTCGGCGAGAACGGCGTGCTGCTCTCCGGCGGTCAGCGCCAGCGTCTGGCGATTGCCCGGGCCCTGTTGAAGAATGCGCCGTTGCTGATTCTCGACGAAGCCACCTCGGCCCTGGATACCGAATCCGAGCGGCATATCCAGGCGGCCCTGGACAAGGTGATGAAGGGGCGCACCACCCTGGTGATCGCACACCGCCTGTCGACCATCGAGAAGGCCGACCTGATTCTGGTCATGGATCAGGGGCGGATCGTCGAGCGCGGTACTCATGTCGACCTGCTGGCGCAGAACGGCTACTACTCGCGTCTGCATGCCATGGGCCTGGACGAGCCTGCCTCCGAAGGCATTGCCTGAGCCAACGCCCGGGTGGGCACTGCCCACCCGGGAACAGCCCCGGCGTGCAATGCGCCGGCGGTCTTTGTATCCCGCCCCTTACAGTCTTGACCAAGCCTAAATAATCCAGCGCCTCGTGCTTGTTATGGTTCCAGCCTCAATCGTCGACTGAATCGAGGGGGCCAACCCCGTCGCGCGGGTACTGGAATGCTGCAACGTTATCTGTGGAAGTTATTGCCCAAGTCGCAACGGGCGTTTTTGCTTGGGCGCCTGTCGGTGGTGGACCGGCAGGTGGTGAACAAGGCCATGTCCGCCAACGTCCGTTTTCCGGCGCCATTCCGTCAGCGCGGTTGTGTGTTCATCCATGTGCCCAAGTGCGCGGGGAGCAGCCTGTGTTCGGCATTGTTCGACGGCTGGACGCCCGGCCATCTGCCCCTGTATTGGTACGAGCAACAGTTTCCCCAGCAGTTCGCCAGCAGTTTCAAGTTCGCCGTGGTCCGCGATCCCCTGGAGCGGGCCTATTCGGCCTATGCCTTCCTGCGTGGCAACGAGCTCAGTCGTCGCGACCAGGCCGCCCAGCGGCTGGTCAGCCACTATCGCGATTTCGACGATTTTGTCGGTCGCTGGCTGCACCCGGAAAATATCCACAAGCAGCTGCACTTCGCCCCGCAGACCGATTTTCTGGTGGACTCCATGGGGCGCCTGGACATGGATTTCATCGGCTATCAGGAGCACCTGCAGCGCGACTATCAGTTGCTCAGCGAGCACCTGGGCGTGAGCAGGGCTCTGCCACATCTCAATGAATCGCGGCAACGGAGCGAGGCGCCCGCCCGGGACTTCTGCACGGTGCGCACTCGACGGTTGGTACGTCGGGCCTACCAGCGCGACTACGAGATGCTCGGCTATGAATGAGCCCCTGCCGCCAAGTTGCCCACAACCGGACATCCGCCCCTGCAGCCTGTCCCTGACCGCGATCGAACGGGCGGCGCTCAAGCAGCAACGTCCGCGGTGTATCTGGCTGACCGGTTTGTCCGGCGCCGGCAAATCGACCCTGGCCAACCTGCTGGAGTTGCGGTTGAACGGGCAGGGCCTGCATACCTTTGTCCTCGATGGCGACAACGTGCGCGGTGGCCTGTGTCGTGACCTGGGCATGGACCCCGAGGCGCGCAAGGAAAATATCCGGCGCTTGGCCGAGGTGGCGAGGTTGATGGTGGAGGCGGGGTTGATCGTGATCGTTTCGGCGATATCACCGTTTCGCGCGGAGCGCGCCGCTGCCCGGGCCTTGTTCGCGGCGGACGAATTTCTCGAGGTGTACGTGAGCACTGCGTTCGCTGTCTGTGCCCGACGCGATCCCAAAGGCCTCTATCAGGCGGCGAGCGAAGGGCGTATCCGGGACTTCACCGGGCTCGATAGCCCCTATGAAGCGCCACTGGATCCTGACTGCGAGATCGATACCGAAACGGTTGGACTGGCCTGCGCGACAGACCGGCTCATGGCGCTTTTGCTCAATAAATGAACAGTTTGGGGCGATCGTGAATACTCGTGCAGTGGTAGAACTAGGCAGCGTTCACCCTGTGTTAATATCGCGCCCCTGTTCATTTTGTATGTGGGTTGCTCCATGAAGTTGTCCATGCCGCGATTCGATCAAGCCCCTGTCTTGGTGGTCGGCGATGTCATGCTCGACCGTTACTGGCATGGTGGTACCTCACGGATTTCCCCTGAGGCGCCGGTACCGGTAGTCAAGGTCGAGCAAATCGAGGACCGCCCGGGCGGTGCCGCGAACGTTGCCTTGAACATTGCCGCGCTCGGCGCACCGGCCTCGCTGGTTGGCGTCACCGGCGACGACGAGGCTGCCGACAGTCTCTCCAACAGTCTTGAGGGAGCGGGTGTACGCGCCTTGTTCCAACGCATTGCCCACCAGCCGACCATCGTCAAGCTGCGGGTCATGAGCCGGCACCAGCAACTGCTGCGTATCGATTTCGAAGAACCTTTCGCCACCGACGCCCTGGCGTTGGGCGCTGAAGTCGACCGGTTGCTGGACGGCATCAAGGTGCTGGTGTTGTCCGACTACGGCAAGGGAGCCCTGAGGAATCATCAGGCGCTGATCCAGGCCGCGCGTGCCCGTGGCATCCCGGTGCTGGCGGACCCGAAAGGCAAGGACTTTTCGATTTACCGCGGCGCCAGCCTGATCACCCCGAACCTCAGCGAGTTCGAAACCATAGTCGGCGGTTGCATCGACGAGCACGACCTGGTCAGCAAAGGCGCCAAGCTGATGCACGACCTGGAGCTGGGCGCCTTGCTGGTGACCCGTGGCGAACACGGCATGACCCTGCTGCGTCCCGATCACCCGGCGCTGCACTTGCCAGCCCGGGCCCGTGAAGTGTTCGACGTCACCGGTGCCGGCGATACCGTGATTTCCACCCTGGCGGCGGCAATCGCGGCGGGTGAAGAGCTGCCGCACGCGGTGGCCCTGGCCAATCTGGCCGCCGGCATCGTGGTCGGCAAGCTGGGTACCGCGGCCATCAGCGCACCGGAGCTGCGTCGCGCGATCCAGCGTGAAGAAGGTTCCGAGCGCGGTGTGCTGAGCCTCGACCAGCTGCTGCTGGCGATCGACGATGCGCGTGCGCACAAAGAGAAGATCGTCTTCACCAACGGCTGTTTCGACATCCTCCACGCCGGCCATGTGACCTACCTCGAGCAGGCGCGGGCCCAGGGCGATCGCCTGATCGTGGCGATCAACGACGATGCCTCGGTCAGCCGCCTGAAAGGGCCGGGCCGTCCGATCAACAGCGTCGACCGGCGTATGGCGGTACTGGCCGGCCTGGGCGCGGTGGACTGGGTCATCAGTTTCCCCGAGGGTACGCCGGAAAACCTGCTGGCCCAGGTCAGGCCGGACGTGCTGGTCAAAGGCGGGGATTACTCGGTCGACCAGGTGGTCGGCGCCGATATCGTCAAGGCTTATGGCGGTGTGGTGAAGGTGCTGGGCCTGGTGGAGAACAGTTCCACCACGGCCATAGTCGAGAAGATCCGCAAGACCGAATAAGGCTTGCCGCCAATCCGCCCACTCTCGCGAAAGCTGGAGTGGGCGGTGAAGCGCTCAACGTTGCCGGCTGGTCTTGCTCGGTACCATCTTGCGCAATATCTGCCGTGCCTTGCCGGTAAGACGCTGGAGTTTGGAGTCCTTCTCCGGCGCGCTCAATCCCTGCTGCTTCAGCCAGTCCTTCCAGCGAATCCGCTCGTCACGCACCAGCCAGCCTTGCTGCCGGGCGAAGCTTTCGGCCAGATACAGGCCGCGGGTGCTCGCCGGGTGCAACTGATCCTTCTTCAACGTATAGAGCTCGGCGCAGGGCTGACCGTCCTTGAGTGGCATCAGGTACAGGTCCGGGCGCTTGCGATCCAGGCGCGCCACCAACTGGTCGCCCTCCAGGCGTTCGTCGACATGGAACAGGCTCAGGGACTTGGCCTCTTTCGGCACGTCCAGGCGCAGGTCATAAATCAGCTGCAGTGATGCGGTGGGCAGATGCACATAAGCTCGCGGCCGTTCCAGCAACTGCAGATTGGCGCAACGTACCGGGCGTGCCGCGCCCGACAGCGGTGTCAGGCGAAAGGGCAGGGCTTCGCGATAATGCAGGGCCGCCGAGTAGGGCGCTGGCAGCCAGGTGTCGTTGAAGCGCCCGCCGAGCCAGCCTTCCGGGGTTTCCAGCAGGCATTCTTCGGCGATTTCCTGGATGGCGGTATGCAGCGGCAGGTTCAGCTCATGGGCCGGGACGTAGCCGGAAATCAGCTTGAGCACCACGTCGCCGCGATCCTGCCGGCGCTGGCGCACCAGCACCCAATAGTCGCGGTTCTGCCAATGCAGGGTCAGGCGTACCGAGACGCCGAGGTTGGCCAGCTCCAGGGCGAAGCGCTCGGCGTCGGCCACCGCAACCGGGCGCCGGCGCTGCAGGGTCTGCGCAAAGTTCAGCGGCATGCCGACGCTCTGGTAGCTGAGGCCTTCGGGCGTCGCTTCGACGAACAGCGGCAGGGTCTTGAAGTTGCTGGGGTTCTTTCTTATGAGCGTACGCGGCATGTCGGCTCCTTCTTGCGTCGGGGTCGGCCGCGTGGGCGGCATCAGTTCTTGCGCAACACCTGCGCGACAGTGGCGACATTATGGGCCAGGTGCAACGGATTGATGGTCCCGACAATAGCACTGGCGACGCCCGGTTGATCGAACAGCAGTTCGAAGCTGGCGCGCACCGGGTCGACACCGGGGCTCAGGCACACATGGCCGCTGGCCAGGGCTTTTTTCACCAGAATGCCCTTGTCGTGGGCTGCGGCGTAATCGATGACGGCTCGCTCGTTCTGTTCGTTCAGATTGTAGGTGACCATGGCACAGTCACCTTGTTCCAGGGCCTTGAGGCCGCCCTCGACGGTTTTCCCGGAGAGGCCGAAGCCACGGATCTTGCCTTCCTGCTTGAGCTCGGCCAGCGTCTGGTACACCTCGCACTGCTCAAGGATGTGCAGGTCATTGCCGTCGGAATGCACCAGCACCAGGTCGATGAAGTCGGTTTCCAGGCGCTGCAGGCTGCGCTCCACCGACAGGCGGGTATGCGCGGCACTGAAGTCGTGGCGCGACAGGCCGTTTTCGAACTCTTCGCCGACCTTGCTGACAATCACCCAGTCCTGGCGTTGCCCGCGCAGCAGCGGGCCCAGGCGCTCCTCGCTGCGGCCATAGGCCGGCGCGGTGTCGATCAGGTTGATGCCCAGGTCGCGGGTCAGCTTGAGCAGCATGCGGGCTTCGGCGTCATCCGGAATCTGGAAGCCGTTGGGGTACTTCACCCCTTGGTCGCGCCCGAGCTTCACGGTGCCCAGGCCCAGTGGGGAGACCAGCAGCCCGGTGCTGCCGAAGGGGCGATGCAGGTCGTGCAGGGTCGCTTGGCTCATGGCAGCAGTTGCTCCCAGGCCGGTTGGGCGATGGCGGGTTTGGGCAGCGTCGGCAACGCAGTCGCGGGGCCCGGCTTGATACCGTCGCGCTCGAGGGCGGCGAACACCCGGTCGGCGAAGTCCGGGGCCAGGGCCAGCTTGGTCGGCCAGCCGACCAGCAGGCGGTCCTGTTCGGCGAGAAAGGCATTGTCCGGACGGGTCAGGCCCGACTGCGCGGGCTCGGCGCGGTCCACCCGCAGGGTGGCCCATTGCGCCTGGCTGAGATCAACCCATGGCAACAGGTTGCCGAGTTCTTTCTGGGCGGCGGCGATCTGTGCCGCCGGCTCGCGTGCCACGCCTTCGGCTTCGGCGATGTCGCCGCCGAGGTACCAGACCCACTGGCCGTCGGCCGCCGGGTGGGTGGTCACGGTGATCCGTGGCTTCGGCCCGCCGCCCAGGCAGTGGGCGTACAGCGGTTTCAGGCTCGGGCCCTTGACGATCACCATGTGCAACGGCCGGCGTTGCATGGCCGGCTGGCTCAGGCCGAGGCTGCTCAGCAGCTCGGCATTGCCGGCGCCGGCGCTGAGCACGATGCGTTGCGCGCGGATTTCCCGCTCATCGACCCGCAGGCCCAGCAATTGCCCGTTTTCCAGCAGGGGTTCGATCTTCTGCCCGGCCAGCAGGCTATCGCCGCCCAGTTCGGCCAGGCGTCCGATCAGGCTCGGCACGTCCACCACCAATTCGGCCAGGCGATACACCTTGCCCTTGAAGCGACGGTCCTGCAGAGCCGGCGGCAACTGGTCGCCCTTGACCTGATCGACACGGCCACGCACGGCCTTGCTGGCGAAAAAGCTGGTGAGGTTGCCGGCCAGGGTGCCGGGGGACCACAGGTAATGGGCCTCGGACAGCAGGCGCACGCCGGACAGGTCCAGCTCGCCGTTGCCGGCCAAGGCCTCGCGCCAGCGGCGCGGCATGTCGGCGATGGCTTCCGAGGCGCCGGTCAGGGCGCCGTGCAGGGCATATTTGGCGCCGCCGTGAATGATTCCCTGAGACTTGACGCTTTGTCCGCCGCCGAGGCTGGCGCTCTCCACCAGCACGGTGGAAAAGCCCTGGCGACGCAGGCGGGCGTTCAGCCAGAGGCCGGCGACTCCGGCGCCGACAATCAGCACGTCGGTGGAAATAACGGATGGCATGCAGCGACCTCAGTGTTCAAGACTAGGGGCGCAGTATACAGGCTCGAGCCGCGCAGGCTTTGTTGGCGATCAAACTGGCAGGGGCGCGCTTGGCGAAGCGCTTTGTGTAGCCGCTGCCGAAGGCTGCGATCGAGCGCGAAGCGGTCGCGCTCTTGAAGGGCCTGCGGCAGTGGTCATGGATTAGTGCCCGGCGGTCTTGGAAAACAGCTGGATCACCACCACGCCCAGGACGATCAGGGCCATGCCAAGCATTGCCGGGATATCCAGCTTCTGCCCGTAGAGGAACAGCGCGGCCACGCTGACCATGACAATGCCCATGCCGGCCCAGACCGCGTAAGCCACGCCCACCGGCACGGTACGCACCACCAGGGTCAGCATCCAGAAGGCCACGCCGTAACCGACGATGATCAGCAGCAGCGGCAGTGGAGTGCTCAGGCCTTTGACCGCTTTCATCGAAACAGTGGCGATCACTTCGGCGCAGATGGCGATGGCCAGGTAGGTGTAAGCGTTCATGGGAGAGTTCCTCGTGTTTGGGCTTGCTTGATGAGGTCGGCATTCTAGAGATTGTTCAGATGGGGTAAAGTCATTACCTATCTGTTTTGAAGATGGGGTGCCTTATGAATGTGCAGTGGAATCTGGAGCAGATACGGCTGTTCGTCAGCGTCGCCGAGCAACGTTCGTTTTCCGCGGTGGCCCGTGACCAGCACAAGGCGCAATCGGCGGTCAGCAGCGCGATTGCACTGCTCGAGGCCGATCTCGGCGTGCTCCTGTTCGAGCGCAGCAGCGGTCGCCAGCCGAAACTCACCGAGGCGGGTCGTGCCTTGCTTGCGGAGGCGCGGGAAGTGCTGCGCCAATGCGAGCGCTTGAACGGGCGGGCGTTGGCGTTGATGCGGGGTGAGGAGGCGCGCTTGCGGCTGGCCCTGGACGAGGCGATGCCTTTCCAGCCGGTGCTCGATAGCCTTGAGGCGTTGTCCGAGCGTTTCCCCAGTCTTGAGGTCCAACTGGCCAGCAGCGCCCAGGGTGATGTGGCGCGCAAGCTGCTGGACCGTCGGGCCGACCTCGGTTTGCTGTTTCACCATGAACAGATGTCCGAGGCCCTTGAGCGACGGGCCCTGGGCAGCGTCGAGATGGTCACGGTGTGCGCGGTCGGGCACCCGTTGGCCGGCGAAAAACAGGTGGATCGCCAGCAACTGGGGCGGCATCGACAGTTGTTGATTTCCCCGCAGTTGAGCACTTACCCCAGTGGCGAGCAGGTCAGCCCGCAAGTCTGGCGCGCCGACAGCTTCTACGCGATGGCCGAGCTGCTGATGCGCGGCCTGGGCTGGGCCTGGCTGCCGCGGCATGTGGTGCAGTATCCGGCCTATCAGAACCAGATGGTCGAGTTGGCCAGCGAATGGACCCCGCCGGCGCTGGTGGTGGAACTGGTCTGGCGCCGCGATGAACCCCTGGGGCCGGCGGCGCATTGGCTGGCGGAGCGTTTTGCCGTGCACTTGCGGGCGATTGGCTGAAAAAGCCGATAAACTCCGCCGCCATGAATAGAACTCTCTACACCGCGCTGTTTTACCTGGGGCTGCCATTGGTGGCGATTCGTCTGTGGCTGCGGGCGCGCAAGGCGCCGGCCTATGCCCGGCGGATTGGCGAACGTTTTTCCTGGGGGCTGCCGGCAATGCAGCCGGGCGGGATCTGGGTGCACGCGGTGTCGGTAGGCGAGAGCATCGCCGCCGCGCCGATGATCCGTGCCTTGCTGGCGCGTTATCCACAGCTGCCGATCACGGTCACCTGCATGACCCCCACGGGCTCGGAACGTATCCAGGCGCTGTTCGCCAACGAGCCGCGCATTCAGCACTGCTACCTGCCTTATGATCTGCCTTGCGCCGCCGCGCGTTTTCTCGATCGGGTCCGGCCGAAGCTGGCGGTGATCATGGAAACCGAGCTGTGGCCCAATCACATTCACCAGTGCGCCAAGCGCGGGATTCCGGTGGCGCTGGCCAATGGGCGGTTGTCGGAGCGCTCGGCCCGGGGTTATGGGCGCTTTGCCAAGCTGACCGCACCGATGCTCGCTGAAATGAGCCTGTTCGCGGTGCAGACCGAGGCTGAGGCCGAGCGTTTTCGCCAGCTGGGCGCGCGCCCGCAAACAGTCGAGGTGACGGGCTCGATCAAGTTCGACCTGAGCATCGACCCGCAACTGCTGGTGCGCGCCAGCGAGCTGCGCGAGCAATGGCAAGCCGGCGAACGCCCGGTGTGGATCGCCGCCAGTACCCATGAAGGCGAAGACGCCGTGGTGCTGGCTGCTCATCGCCAACTGCTGGCCAGCCACCCGGATGCCTTGCTGATCCTGGTGCCGCGTCATCCGGAGCGTTTCAATCCGGTGTTCGAGCTGTGCCGGCAGCAGGGCTTTGAGACCATTCGCCGCTCGAGCGCCGAGCCGGTCAGCGCCAGCACCTCGGTGCTGCTGGGCGACACCATGGGCGAGCTGCTGTTTCTCTATGCCCTGGCGGACAGCGCCTTTGTCGGCGGTAGCCTGGTACCCAATGGCGGGCACAATCTGCTGGAGCCGGCGGCCCTTTCCAAGCCGGTGCTGAGCGGGCCGCACCTGTTCAACTTCCTGGAGATCGCGACAATGCTGCGTGAGGCGGGTGCCCTGCAGGAAGTGGACGATGCCCATGGCCTGGCGGTGGCGGTGCAGCGCCTGTTCGAGTTGCCTCGGGATGCGCAGAAGATGGCCGATGCCGGGCTGCGGGTGATGCGCAGCAACCAGGGCGCTCTGCAGCGCCTGCTCGACGGGTTGGATCGCTTGCTGTAGCCGCTGCCGCAGGCTGCGATCGACCGGAACGGTCGTAAAAAAGGCCACCGCCATTCAATTGAATCGCGGTGGCCTTTTTGCGTGTCCTGCGGACAGGATCACAGCCTGCGGCAGCGGCTACAGGTTACTGCCCCGGCCGGGCCTTGAGCTGTTCCGCCGCGGCCTTGGCCAGGTCCGGCGGCAGGAAGTCGCGGTCCGGGTTGTAGTCGGCTTTCAGGTAGCGCGACAGGTCCTGCAGATCGCCCGGATTGAGGGTGCCGGCGGCTTGCTTGAGGCGCAGGTTGTCGAGGATGTAGTCGTAGCGGCTGTTGTTGTAGTTGCGCACCGAGGTGTACAGCTGGCGCTGGGCGTCGAGCACGTCGACGATATTGCGCGTGCCGACCTGGTAGCCGATTTCCGTGGCTTCCACGGCGCTCTGGTTGGAGATGATCGACTGGCGCCGGGCCTGGACCTGCTCGACATCGGTGTTCACCGCGCGGTGCAGGTTGCGGGTGTTTTCCACCACCTGGCGCCGCAGGGCTTCACGGCGCTGCTCGCTCTGGGTCAGGCGCGAGTAGGACTCGCGGACCTGGGAGCTGGTCAGGCCGCCGCTGTAGATCGGAATGCTCAGTTGCAGGCCGATGGTGCGTTGTTCGACGTCACTGCCGTAACGCTGGCCCAGCGGGGCCGGGTTGCTGAAGCCGAGGGCGTCGTTGTCGCCTTTCTTGTATTGCGCCACGGCGTCGAGGGTCGGGGCGTGGCCGGCCTTGCGCTGCTTGAGGGTTTCCTCGGCGGCGCTGACTGCGTAGTTGCTGGCCAGCAGGTTGAGGTTCTGCTTGGCCGCGGTATCGACCCAGGCTTTGGCGTCATTCGGGGCCGGCGCCAGCACCGGCAGGCTGTGGACGATGCCCTGGATCGAGTTGTACTGACGGTTGGTCAGGGTGATCAGGGCTTCGAAGGCGTCATCCACCTGGCGCTGGGCGAGGATCCGGTTAGCCCGCGCGGTGTCGTAGCTGGCCTGGGATTGCAGGACGTCGGTCTTGTCCGACAGGCCGACGTCGAAGCGCTCGTTGGACTGGTCGAGCTGACGCTTGAAGGCGGCCTCTTCGGCCTTGGTCGAGGCCAGGTTGTCCTGGGCGCGCAGCACTGAGAAATAGCTCTCGGCGCTTTGCAGGATCAGGTTCTGCTCGGTAGCCGAGAGTTCCAGCGCGGCTTGTTCGTTGACGTCCTTGGCCGCCTGCAGCTGGAACCAGCGGTCGGCGCGGAAAATCGGCTGGGCGAGGGTCGCCTGGTACACGGTGCCGCTGCGGGTGGCGGTCATCGACGGTTCGTCGAACTTGGTCCGGGTGTTGTTCAGGTCGGCACCGGCCGAGAGGTTGGGCAGCAAACCGGCGCGCGCCTGTGGCACCACTTCTTTGCGTGCGTCGTAATCGGCGCGGGCGGCGGCGAGGTCGGCGTTGTTGTCCACCGCCTCCTGGTAGACGCTGACCAGGTCGGTTTTGGTGGTCAGGGGCGCTTCTGCTGCCCAGGCCATTCCATTGGACGCACAAGACACGGCGATGGCCAGTGAGAGTTTGCGCAGCATTCGGCGATCCCTAGAGTTGATATTACGAGGATAATTCTGGCGCCAAGGCTAAGTCTCGGCCTGTGCAGCGTCAAGGTTCGACGCAACCCATCGAGTGTAGATGCGCCTGCGAAGGGCAACAATCCTGCATTTACGCCATTCATCATGCTGTTTGCCGTGGGGTTGGCGTTCTGCACCGGCTTTGTCTAGACTGGCCGGGTTCTTGTCGGGGTGCCTTGCTATGAGGCTGAGATCGGATAATCCGGATCCCGTTGAACCTGATCAGGTTAGCGCCTGCGTAGGGAACAAGATTTCTCGTCACCCGGCGAGTCCTCTTGTGCTTCGTCCGGGATGTTGTTCGACAATCGAACACCCCTCGAGCACCAAGCACTGCACCAACTGGTTTTCGCCTCTGGCTCCAGCCATGGTTGCGTCCGTTCGTTACAGGTTCGCTCCGACAAAAATCCACTGCCTGGATGCTGTCTGGAGAGCCCGTGATGACTACAAAATTAAAAAACGCTACCCACCTTAGCGAATCGGCCAAGGTCGATGAGCAGTCGGTTCAGCCCTTTACCCGCTCGCAAAAAATCTATGTCCAGGGTTCGCGCCCGGACATTCGCGTGCCGATGCGCGAAATCAGCCTCGACGTGACCCCGACCGACTTCGGCGGCGAGATCAACGCGCCAGTCACCGTCTATGACACCTCCGGCCCGTACACCGACCCCAATGTGGTGATCGACGTGCGCAAAGGTCTGGGCGATGTGCGCTCGGCCTGGATCGACGACCGTGGCGACACCGAGCGCCTGCCGGGCCTGAGTTCCAACTTCGGCCAGGAACGCCTCGCCGATCCCGAGCTGACCAAGCTGCGCTTCGCCCACGTCAACAACCCGCGCCGGGCCAAGGCCGGGGCCAACGTCAGCCAGATGCACTACGCGCGCAAGGGCATCATCACCGCCGAGATGGAATACGTCGCCATCCGCGAAAACATGAAGCTGCAAGAGGCTCGCGCCGCGGGTCTGCTCGATCAACAGCACGCCGGCCACAGCTTCGGCGCCAGCATCCCGAAAGAAATCACCCCCGAGTTCGTCCGTGAGGAAATCGCCCGCGGTCGCGCGATCATTCCGGCCAACATCAACCACGTCGAACTGGAACCGATGATCATCGGCCGCAACTTCCTGGTGAAGATCAACGGCAACATCGGCAACAGCGCCCTGGGTTCGTCCATCGAAGAAGAAGTGGCGAAGCTGACCTGGGGCATCCGCTGGGGTTCGGACACCGTCATGGACCTGTCCACCGGCAAGCACATCCACGAAACCCGCGAGTGGATCATCCGCAACTCGCCAGTGCCGATCGGTACCGTGCCGATCTACCAGGCGCTGGAGAAGGTCAACGGCGTGGCCGAAGACCTGACCTGGGAGCTGTTCCGCGACACTCTGATCGAGCAGGCGGAGCAGGGTGTCGACTACTTCACCATCCACGCCGGCGTGCTGCTGCGTTATGTGCCGCTGACCGCCAAGCGCGTGACCGGCATCGTCTCCCGCGGCGGTTCGATCATGGCCAAGTGGTGCCTGGCGCATCACAAGGAAAACTTCCTCTACACCCATTTCGACGAAATCTGCGAAATCATGAAGGCCTACGACGTCAGCTTCTCGCTGGGCGACGGCCTGCGTCCTGGCTCGATCGCCGACGCCAACGACGAAGCGCAGTTCGGCGAGCTGGAAACCCTCGGCGAGCTGACCAAGATCGCCTGGAAGCATGACGTGCAGTGCATGATCGAAGGCCCCGGCCACGTGCCGATGCAACTGATCAAAGAGAACATGGACAAGCAGCTGGAGTGCTGCGACGAGGCACCGTTCTACACCCTCGGCCCGCTGACCACCGACATCGCCCCGGGCTACGACCACATCACCTCCGGTATCGGCGCGGCGATGATCGGCTGGTTCGGCTGCGCCATGCTCTGCTACGTGACGCCGAAGGAACACCTGGGCCTGCCGAACAAGGATGACGTGAAGACCGGGATCATCACCTACAAGATCGCCGCGCATGCTGCGGATCTCGCGAAAGGCCACCCGGGCGCGCAGATCCGTGACAACGCGCTGTCCAAGGCGCGTTTCGAATTCCGTTGGGAAGACCAGTTCAACCTCGGCCTCGACCCGGACACCGCGCGCTCCTACCACGACGAGACCCTGCCCAAGGATTCGGCCAAGGTCGCGCACTTCTGCTCCATGTGCGGGCCGAAGTTCTGCTCGATGAAAATCACCCAGGAGGTCCGTGAGTACGCGGCCAACCAGCGCATAGAAGCGGTGGACGTGGATGTCGCCAAGGGACTGGCGGAGCAGGCCGAGCGCTTCAAGCAGGAAGGCAGCCAGCTGTACAAGAAGGTTTGATCCTGCGTTGGTGATCGCTTCGCCAGAAGCGATCACTCATCACCTGTAGGAGCGAGCGGGCGGCGATCCGACTTGCCCGCGATGGCGTCGTAACTGACACAACGCTATCGCGGGTAAGCCTCGCTCCTATGGGGTGTGATGATTTTCCAACTGTGCCCCTTCGAGATAGCATCCTTGAACACATCCAGCAGCACTTACTCTCCCGATCTTGCGGTCCCGGCCGAGCGACGCGTATTCGGCGCGCGCGATCTGTTTTCCCTGTGGTTTTCCCTCGGCATCGGCCTGATGGTGTTGCAGACCGGCGCGCTGCTGGCGCCAGGCCTGGGCCTGTCCGGTGCCTTGCTGGCGATCTTTCTCGGTACGGCGGTCGGCGTCTTGCTGCTCGCGGCGGTCGGGGTGATCGGCAGTGATACCGGCCTGTCGTCCATGGCGGCGCTCAAGCTCAGCCTCGGTACTTACGGCGCGAGCCTGCCGGCGTTGCTCAACCTGTTGCAACTGGTGGGCTGGGGCTCGTTCGAGATCATCGTCATGCGCGATGCCGCCAGCCTGTTGGGTACTCGTGCGTTCAGCGAAGGCAGCCTGCTGACCAGTCCTTTGCTCTGGACCCTGTTTTTCGGCGCGCTGGCGACTTTGCTCGCGGTCAGCGGGCCGCTGACCTTCGTACGCAAGATCCTGCGCAAGTGGGGCATCTGGCTGCTGTTGGCGGCCTGCCTGTGGCTGACCTGGAACCTGTTCGCCAAGGCCGATCTGGCCGCGCTCTGGGCCCAGGCCGGCGACGGCTCCATGCCGCTCGGCGTAGGTTTCGATATCGCGATCGCCATGCCGCTGTCGTGGTTGCCGCTGATTGCCGACTACTCAAGGTTCGGCAAGCGTGCGCGCAATGTCTTTGGTGGTACGGCGCTGGGGTTCTTTATCGGCAATCTGTGGTTGATGAGCCTGGGGGTGGCCTACACCCTAGCCTTTGCGCCGAGTGGCGAAGTCAATGCTCTGTTGTTGGCCCTGGCTGGCGCGGGCCTGGGGATTCCGCTGTTGCTGATCCTGCTGGACGAGTCGGAAAACGCCTTTGCCGATATCCATTCGGCTGCGGTCTCCAGCGGCATTCTGTTGCGTCTGAAAGTCGAGCACCTAGCCCTGGCCATTGGCGTGCTCTGCACCCTGATCGCCTGCCTGGCGCCGTTGGCCCAGTATCAGAACTTCCTGCTGCTGATCGGCTCGGTGTTCGCACCGCTGTTCGGCGTGGTGCTGGTGGATCACTTCATCCTGCGCAAGCGCAGTGCACAGGAACTGTCCGTGGGGTGGCGCTGGCCGGCGTTGCTGGCCTGGCTGGGCGGGGTCAGCACCTATCACCTGCTGGCCAACTTCTATCCGGATGTTGGCGCAACCCTGCCGTCACTGGTGCTGGCAGGGCTGCTGCAGGGGCTGCTGGGATGGGCCTTCAGCCACGGCCAGGAAACAGCTCGGGCTTGAGAATGCCGTTCAGGCGGTTGTAAGGGATCTTCAGTTCAATGTGGCCCAGCGCGTAAGGCGCGATCACCGACACGTTGTACTTGAGGATCACGCCGCCGTAGGTCAGCGCCACGTTCGGGGTTTTCTGGAACGGCCAGCTCTTGATGAACTCCGGCTCCTGGTCCAGCTTGGTGCTGATCAGCCAGCTGTTGTGAGCCACTTGGGCGGCTTTCCAGAACGCGGCTTCCTGGCCCGGGCGCAGCATGTCGGACAGGGTCAGTTCCTTGTGCAGCTCGCGGGAGTAGTTGATGAAGCCGCGACCGGGCGTGCCGTGGGCGCCGCCGGTGTCCAGGTAGCTGGCCAGTTCGATGATCACCAGGCCGTCATGCTGTTCGCGTACCTTGGCTTGCAGGTACATGCTGTTGCGGTTGTCGGCCTCGCGCAGGAACTTCTCCCGATAGGCGCTCAGCGTCGCTGGCACAGCCTGATCCGCGGTGGTGCGGGTCATCTGCAGCAGGCGCTTTTCAATCAGCGCATCCAGCTGCGGCTCGTCGGCGAAGTGCACGGTGTCGATGTTCACCAGCGGGCAATCCTGATTGCTGCAGCCGGGCTTGATCTGTTCCGACTTGTCGCTGGTGCTTTGCAGGGGCTTTTGATAGCTGGGTTGGAACAGGCTTTGGCAGGCGCCCAGAGTCAGGGCCAGGCAAGCCACGGAGGCGATTTTAAGAAGCGACATGTGCGTCCTTGATAAACCAGAGGTAGGCAAAAGTTACCGGCTTCGACTGCCTGCGGGGCAATCAGTTCGCCACTAAGCTCAATAGAGGCAATTAGATTAGGTTTGCCCCCTTGCCGTCTATCCCGCTGATGGCAAAGGGGCTGCATCATCGGTCAGCGGCGCGTTAGGATGGCGCGAAGTCGAGGGGGAGCCTCGGATCGAATTGCAGGAAACGAGGATTGCTATGACGGACTTTGCCAACACCACGCCGACCACTGTCGATATCGTTCGGCGCGAGAAATGCTTCCAGGGGTTTTATCAGCTCGACCGTGTGCACCTGCGCCACGAGCTGTTCGCCGGTGGCATGGGGCGCGAAATCAGTCGTGAAATCTTTGTCCGTCACGATGCTGTCTGCGTCCTGCCATACGATCCGCAACGCGATGAAGTGGTGTTGATCGAGCAGTTTCGCGTCGGCGCCATGGGGAAAACCGCGAACCCCTGGTTGATCGAGCTGGTCGCCGGTCTGATCGACAAGGACGAGCAGCCGGAAGAAGTTGCTCACCGCGAGGCGCAGGAGGAAGCTGGACTGACATTCTCCGCGCTGTGGCCGATGATCCAGTATTTCCCGTCGCCGGGGGGCAGTACCGAGTTCGTGCATCTGTATCTGGGGCGCTGCGACAGCAGCGGTGCCGGTGGCCTGCACGGGCTGGAGGAAGAGGCGGAGGATATCCGTGTGTCGGTCTGGGCTTTCGAAGACGCACTGCAGGCGGTAAGGGATGGGCGGATTTCCAACGCGGCGAGCATTATTGCCTTGCAATGGCTGGCTTTGAACCGCGTTGAAGTGAGGGGGTTATGGTCGTAAACAAAGTGCGCGATCGCTATCGGGTCGATCTCGTGGGGCTGCAAGCGTCCTGCGAGGCCAACTATGCCCGGCTGATGCGCCTGTTGCCCGACATGCGCAACCAGCCGGTGGCGCGGCGGATCGCGGTGACCCAGGGCGACCAAATGCTGGGCGTGCTGGCGCTGGAGGTGCTGCTGGCCTGTCCCTACACCACCACCCTGCAGGTGCGTCAGGAGCACAGCCTGCCCTGGCTGCCGGTGCCGCAGCTGGAGGTCCAGGTCTACCACGACGCGCGCATGGCCGAGGTCATCAGTGCCGAGCATGCTCGGCGCTTTCGTGGCATCTATCCGTATCCGAATGCCTTCATGCACCAGCCGGACGAGAAGGCCCAGCTCAATGTGTTTCTTGGTGAATGGCTGAGCCACTGCCTGGCTTGCGGTCATGAGTTCGAGGCCGTGCGGTAGATGTGAACTGCGTCCGGTTCGCCGGTTTCCTCTTTTGAATTTCCCCCAGCATAATTGCCCCCATTCCTCACTTCCCGTGACACGCCCTGGGAGGCCGCCTTGCCGAGCGTATCCACTCTGACCACCGAAGATCCCGTGTTGCTGGTGCAGTTGTCCGACAGCCATCTGTTCGCCGAAGCGGACGGCACGCTGTTGGGCATGAATACCCGCGACAGCCTGCAGCGGGTGATCGATCTGGTGCTGGAACAGCAACCGCGGATCGACCTGATGCTGGCCACGGGCGATTTGTCCCAGGACGGTACGCTGGAGTCCTATCAGCTGTTTCGTGACATGACCCGGCAGATTCCGGCGCCGGCGCGCTGGATTCCCGGCAACCACGACGAGCCGCAAATCATGGCGCAGGCGGCGACCCAGAGTTCGTTGCTGGCGCCGGTGGTGGATATCGGCAACTGGCGGATCACCCTGCTCGACTCGGCCGTACCCGGTTCGGTACCGGGCTATCTGCAGGACGATCAATTGCAGCTGCTCGCCAGTGCCCTGAGCGAAGCCCCCGAACGCCATCACCTGGTATGCCTGCACCATCATCCAGTCTCCATCGGGTGCGCCTGGATGGAGCCCATCGGGCTGCGCAATCCGCACGCGCTGTTCGCCGTGCTGGAGCGCTTTCCACAGGCGCGCGCGGTGCTCTGGGGCCATGTGCATCAGGAAATCGACCGCCAGCAAGGGCCTTTGCGCCTGCTGGCGTCGCCCTCGACCTGCATCCAGTTCGAACCGGGCAGCGAGGATTTCCAGGTCGGCGAGACCGCGCCGGGTTATCGCTGGCTGCGCCTGTTGCCCGACGGGCGCCTGGAAACCGGTGTCGAGCGGGTCGCCGGCTTCGATTTTGAGGTCGATTACGGCAGCGACGGCTACTGATTCCGGCCCGGAGCCGCAGTTGGTGGCGGCAGGACAAAGGGATACACCTGAACACAAGTCAAGCGGCGATACACCCTGTAAACTGCGCCTTTTTGCACGATGCAAAGGGAGTGCGCATGTCCGGTTCGATCCTGTATATCCACGGCTTCAACAGCGCACCGGCGTCGAAGAAAGCCAGCCAGCTAATCGCTGTCATGGAGGCGATCGGCCGCGGTGAACAGCTGCGGGTGCCGGCCTTGCATCATCATCCACGCGAGGCCATTGGCCAGTTGGAACAGGCGATTGCCGAACTCGGACGGCCGCTGCTGGTCGGCAGCTCTCTCGGCGGCTACTATGCGACTCACCTTGCCGAGCGTCACGGCCTGAAAGCCCTGCTGATCAACCCCGCGGTCAGTCCGCACCGGATGTTCGATGGCTTTCTGGGCACGCAGACCAACCTCTATACCGGGGAAACCTGGGAATTGACCCACGACCACGTGACGGCCCTGGCCGAGCTGGAAGTGCCGGCGCCCCAGGACCCGCAGCGGTTCCAGGTCTGGCTGCAGACAGGTGACGAGACGCTGGACTATCGCAGCGCCCAGCTGTATTACCGAGCCTGTGCCTTGCGCATCCAGGCCGGCGGCGACCATAGTTTTCAGGGGTTTGCCGGACAATTGCCGGCGTTGTTGAATTTTGCCGGCATCGGCCCGGATCAGTACCAGGCGATCGATTTCACCTCGCTGTGAACCCTCGCTTCTATTTCATTGAACGACTAACGACGAGACCCCATGGCCACTCCCAGCGCTAGCTCTTATAACGCAGACGCCATCGAAGTCCTCTCGGGCCTCGACCCGGTGCGCAAACGCCCGGGCATGTATACCGACACCACCCGGCCGAACCACCTCGCCCAGGAAGTCATCGACAACAGTGTCGACGAAGCCCTGGCGGGGCACGCGAAGTCGATCCAGGCCATCCTGCATGCCGACCATTCCCTGGAAGTGTCCGATGACGGCCGCGGCATGCCAGTGGACATTCACCCCGAAGAGGGCGTGTCCGGTGTCGAGCTGATCCTCACCAAGCTCCATGCGGGCGGCAAGTTTTCCAACAAGAACTACCAGTTCTCCGGCGGTCTGCACGGGGTGGGTATTTCCGTGGTCAACGCCTTGTCGAACCAGGTGCGGGTGCGGGTCAAGCGTGATGGCAACGAATACCAGATGACCTTCGCCGACGGCTTCAAGGCCACCGAGCTGGAAGTAGTCGGCAGCGTCGGCAAGCGCAATACCGGGACCAGCGTGTACTTCGCCCCGGATCCGAAATACTTCGATTCGCCGAAATTCTCCGTCAGCCGCCTCAAGCATGTGCTCAAGGCCAAGGCCGTGTTGTGCCCGGGGCTGCTGGTCAGCTTCGAAGACAAAGGCACCGGCGAGAAGGTCGAGTGGCATTACGAAGACGGCCTGCGCTCCTATCTGGTGGATGCGGTCAGCGAATTCGAACGCCTGCCGGCCGAGCCTTTCTGCGGCAGCCTGGCCGGTAACAAGGAAGCGGTGGACTGGGCCCTGCTGTGGTTGCCGGAAGGCGGCGACAGCGTGCAGGAAAGCTACGTCAACCTGATTCCGACCGCCCAGGGCGGTACCCACGTCAACGGTTTGCGCCAGGGCCTGCTGGACGCCATGCGCGAGTTCTGCGAATTCCGCAACCTGCTGCCGCGTGGCCTGAAGCTGGCACCGGAAGATGTCTGGGAGCGCATCGCCTTCGTTCTGTCGATGAAGATGCAGGACGCGCAGTTCTCCGGCCAGACCAAGGAACGCCTGTCGTCCCGCGAGGCGGCCGCCTTCGTTTCGGGCGTGGTCAAGGACGCGTTCAGCCTGTGGCTCAACGCCAACCCGGAACTGGGCATGCAACTGGCGGAGCTGGCCATCAGCAACGCCGGCCGTCGCCTCAAGGCCAGCAAGAAGGTCGAGCGCAAGCGCATCACCCAGGGCCCGGCACTGCCAGGCAAGCTGGCGGATTGCGCCGGCCAGGACCCGATGCGTTCCGAGCTGTTCCTGGTGGAAGGTGATTCCGCCGGTGGTTCGGCCAAGCAGGCGCGGGACAAGGAGTTCCAGGCGATCCTGCCGCTGCGCGGCAAGATCCTCAACACCTGGGAAGTCGACGGCAGCGAAGTCCTGGCCAGCCAGGAAGTGCACAACATCGCCGTGGCCATCGGGGTCGACCCGGGCGCCGAGGACATGAGCCAGCTGCGCTACGGCAAGATCTGCATCCTCGCCGACGCCGACTCCGACGGCTTGCACATCGCGACGCTGCTCTGCGCGCTGTTCGTCCAGCATTTCCGTCCTCTGGTGGATGCCGGTCACGTCTACGTGGCGATGCCGCCGCTGTACCGCATCGACCTGGGCAAGGAGATCTACTACGCCCTCGACGAAGCCGAGCGTGATGGCATTCTCGATCGCCTGGTGGCCGAGAAGAAGCGTGGCAAGCCGCAGGTCACCCGATTCAAAGGCCTGGGTGAAATGAACCCGCCGCAGCTGCGCGAAACCACCATGGACCCGAACACCCGGCGCCTGGTGCAGTTGACCCTCGGTGAAGACTTCGCCGCGACCTCGGAAATGATGGACATGCTGCTGGCGAAGAAACGCGCCGGCGATCGCAAGAGCTGGCTGGAGTCCAAGGGCAACCTGGCCGAGGTTCTGGCCTGATGCGCAGAGGCTTTGCCCTGGCGTTACTGCTATTGGCAACCTCGGCGATGGCCGACCCCTTGCCCGAGTTGAGGCTGCTGGCCGAGCATCCGGTGGACGGCATGCGTGGCGGCAACCTTTCGGGGCTGGCGTTGTGCGGCAAGGCGCTGTGGACGGTCTCCGACCGCGACGACGATCAGATCTATCGGCTCGATACCAGCGACCGCGTCTGGCAGGCCGAAACCGTGCGCATCGACGTGCCGCCGGTGCCGGACAGCGGTTTGCCCTGGGGCTTGAACTCGCGCACCTGGGTCGCGTCGTTCGTGCGCGGCGGCGACCTGGATTTCGAGGGCATTACCTGCGACAGCGCCGGCAACAAGTATGTGGTCAGTGAGTCCCATGCGGCAGTGTTGCAGCTGCCGCCGACGGGTTCGGCCGCCTGGCTGAAGATTTCGCCGATCATGGTGCGCGAGGCGCGGGCCAGCGGTATGTTGCTGCACTTCAATGCCCTGTTCGAAGGCCTGGCGGTCAACCCGGCCGGCGACCGGATCTGGCTGGCCGCCGAGCGCGAGCGCCGCGGGCTGCTGTTGATCAAGCGCCAGCAGAGTGTCTGGGATTGCGACGGCGGCTGTGTGCTGCTCAGCGAGGCCGGGTTGGAAATGCAGCCACCACAGATGCCCAAGGCCAAGGCGGTGTCCCGGGATTTCGCCGACCTGTCGCTGTTCGAGGGCAAGTTGTTCACCCTCGAGCGCAATGCGTTCCAGGTCTGTCGTCGTGATGCGTCGACGGCCAAGGTCGAGCGTTGCTGGTCGTTTGCCGCCGAGGCGTTGCAGGAAAACCGGCGTTATCCACAGGCCTATGGCCTGACCGAGGCCCTGGTGGTGGATGCCGACGGCGCCTGGATCGGTGTGGATAACAACACCGGAGCCCGTGCCGACGGTGAAAAACGCCCGATCGTCTGGCGCTTCGCCGCGCCCGAGGGCGGTTGGAGTGCCAAGCCGTGAGCCAGCAGCCACCGGGCAAACGTGCCGGGCGCGTGCTGTTGGTGCTGGCCTGGGGCGCCGGCCTGTTCTTGGCAACACGGTTTTTTGGCGAGTGGGAACAGCGTCAGGAGAACCCCAATGCTGTCGTCACTTCGCAACAACATGAGGGTTACATCGAAGTGAAACTAGTCGGCAACGGCCAGGGGCATTTCGTCGCCAGCGGCCAGATCAACGGCCAGCCGGTGAGTTTCATGCTCGATACCGGAGCGACCGATGTGTCGATCCCGTCCGGGCTGGCCGAGCGTCTTGGCCTGGAGAAGGGCGCACCGGTGACCCTGAGTACCGCCAACGGTCGTAGCGAGGGTTATCGAACCCGCCTCGACCGCCTGCAACTGGGCGATATCGTCCTGCGCGATGTCCGTGCGCTGGTCGCGCCGGGCCTGGGTGGCGAGCAGGTGTTGCTGGGCATGAGCGCTTTGAAAAAACTTGAATTTACCCAGCGCGGCGGCACTTTGCTGCTGCGCCAGACAACGAACTGATGAGGCCCGCATGAGCGACTCCCTGGATCTCAGCCTGGATGGCGTAGAACGCCGATCGCTGGCTGACTTCACCGAAAATGCCTACCTCAACTACTCCATGTACGTGATCATGGACCGTGCTTTGCCGCATATCGGCGACGGCCTGAAACCGGTACAGCGGCGTATTGTCTACGCCATGAGTGAGCTGGGGCTGGATGCTGATTCCAAGCACAAGAAGTCCGCCCGTACGGTCGGTGACGTGCTGGGTAAGTTCCACCCCCACGGCGACTCGGCCTGCTACGAAGCCATGGTGCTGATGGCGCAGCCTTTCAGCTATCGCTACACGCTGGTGGACGGTCAGGGTAACTGGGGTGCGCCGGACGATCCCAAGTCCTTCGCCGCCATGCGTTACACCGAAGCGCGCCTGTCGCGTTACTCCGAAGTGCTGCTCAGCGAGCTGGGCCAGGGCACTGCGGACTGGGGGCCGAACTTCGACGGTACCCTGCAGGAACCCCTGGTATTGCCGGCACGTTTGCCGAATATCCTGCTCAACGGCACTACTGGCATCGCCGTGGGCATGGCCACTGACGTGCCGCCTCACAACTTGCGTGAAGTCGCCACCGCTTGCGTGCGCCTGCTGGATGAGCCCAAGGCCACGGTCGAACAGCTCTGCGAGCACATTCAGGGCCCGGACTATCCGACCGAGGCGGAAATCATCACGCCGCGCGCCGACCTGCTGAAAATCTATGAAACCGGTCGCGGTTCGGTGCGCATGCGTGCCGTCTATCGCATCGAGGATGGCGACATCATCGTCACCGCGCTGCCGCACCAGGTGTCCGGCGCCAAGGTGCTGGAACAGATCGCCGCGCAGATGCAGGCCAAGAAGCTGCCGATGGTCGCCGACCTGCGCGACGAGTCGGACCACGAGCACCCATGCCGGATCGTGATCATTCCGCGTTCCAACCGGGTCGATCCCGACGAGCTGATGCAGCATCTGTTCGCCACCACCGAGCTGGAATCCAGTTACCGGGTCAACGTCAACATCATCGGCCTGGACGGCAAGCCGCAACTGAAGAACCTGCGCGCCCTGCTGGTGGAGTGGCTGGAGTTCCGCGTACTGACGGTGCGCCGCCGCCTGCAGTTCCGCCTGGACAAGGTCGAGCGCCGCCTGCACCTGTTGGACGGCTTGCTGATCGCCTACCTCAATCTGGATGAAGTGATCCACATCATTCGTACCGAGGACCAGCCGCGAGCCAAGCTGATCGAGCGTTTCGCCCTGAGCGAAGTGCAGGCCGACTACATCCTCGATACCCGCCTGCGTCAGTTGGCGCGGCTGGAAGAGATGAAGCTGCGCGCCGAGCAGGACGAGCTGCTCAAGGAGCAGGCCAAGCTGCAAGCCCTGCTCAACAGCGAAGCCAAGCTGAAGAAGCTGGTGCGCACCGAATTGCTGCAGGACGCCGAAACCTACGGCGACGACCGTCGTTCGCCGATCGTCGAGCGCGCCGAGGCCAAGGCCCTGTCGGAAAATGAGCTGATGCCGACCGAGCCGGTCACCATCGTTCTGTCGGAAAAAGGTTGGGTACGCTGCGCCAAAGGGCATGATATCGACGCCACGGGGCTGTCCTACAAGGCCGGCGACGGCTTCAAGACCTCGGCCATCGGGCGCTCCAATCAGTTCGCGGTGTTCATCGACTCCACCGGGCGCAGTTATTCGGTGGCGGCGCATACGCTGCCATCGGCCCGTGGCCAGGGCGAGCCGCTGACCGGACGCCTGACGCCACCGCCTGGGGCCAGTTTCGAATGCGTACTGCTGCCGGACGATGAGGCGCTGTACGTGATCGCCTCCGACGCGGGTTACGGCTTCGTGGTCAAGGGCGAGGATCTGCAAGCCAAGAACAAGGCCGGCAAGGCGTTGTTGAGTCTGCCGAACAACGCCAAGGTGCTGTTGCCGCGGCCGGTGAGTGATCGTGAACAGAACTGGCTGGCTTCGGTGACCACCGAAGGGCGTTTGCTGGTGTTCAAGATCAGCGACCTGCCGCAGTTGGGCAAAGGCAAGGGCAACAAGATCATCGGGATTCCGGGTGAGCGAGTGGCCAGCCGCGAAGAGTACGTGACCGATATCGCGGTACTGCCGGAAGGCGCGACACTGGTGCTGCAGGCCGGAAAACGTACCCTGTCGCTCAAGGCCGATGACCTTGAACATTACAAGGGCGAGCGCGGTCGCCGGGGTAACAAGCTGCCACGGGGCTTCCAGCGAGTGGATGCGTTGTTGGTAGAAACTCTCAATTGATGCGGGTTAGAGCGTCCGATCTGCGATTTAACCGGTAGATCGGCGCTACAACACTGGAGTCATGGCGCATATTCACGGATGATATGCGCTTTCAAGCGCCGGCGTGGCTGAGCGTTATTCAGGGTTATTTTGAGTATTTACACTGTGGCTAGCCTTGTGGCCGCCACCTGGATGGGATGATGACTGCTCTGCGCCTTCCTCTTGTTTTCTTGCTCGCTGGCGTTCTTGGCCTGGCGGGTTGCAGCGTACACCAGCCGGTGTCGCTGTATCAGCTGGACAGCGGAAGTCCAGCTCAACCGGCACAAAGCGCCGGTATGGCCGTATTGCTGGGGCCGGTACTGGTTGCCGACTACTTGCAACGTGAAACCTTGCTGCAACGTCAGAACGACGGCAGCCTGCAGGCTTCGACCGACGGTCGCTGGGCCGGCAGCCTGTCTTCCGATATCGATCAGTTGCTGTTGCGTCAGGTCGCCGGCCAGCTGGACAGCCAGCGTGTAGTGCTGGCGCCGGCGAGCACCGGTTTCACTCCGGATGTGCAGGTGCTGCTGTCGATCACTCGCCTGGATTCGGGCGCCTCGCAACCGGCGGTTCTCGATGCGCAATGGCGCCTGATCGATCGTCGTGGGCAGGTTCGCGACAACCGTATCGTTCATCTGCAGGAGCAGCATGCGGGTACCACCGCGTCCCAGGTCCAGGCCCAGGGCGTATTGCTGCAACGCTTGGCCGAGCAGCTGTCGGGTGCCCTCAAGCCGCTGGCCAACCAGCCTACGGTAGCCGAGGTACCCCGCAAGGCGGCGCCTGCGCCGGCGGCAAAGCCGGCCGAGCAGGAGAAGCAGCCGAAGATTCCAATGGCCACGCCTATCCGCACGGATATGGAAGTGTTCCGCTTCTGAGTGTTGCGGTTCCAGGACAAAGCCCGCTGATCAGCGGGCTTTGTCGTTTCTGGGGGGGGCAGGTTGAGCCTGAGGTAATGGTGCGCCCTTGATGGAGTATCGCGAGCAAGCTCGCTCCTACAGAGGGGTGACCGGCTTGCTCGCGACGATTGTGCCGCAGCCACAAAAAAGCCCGCATCGCTGCGGGCTTTTTGTTGGGCGGCTGGCTTAGAGCTTGGCCCGGGTTTCGTGCATCCGCGCCAGTTGCCGTTCCAGCATCGATGGGTAGGGTTCCATCAGGCGTTCGACGCAGCAGGCGCCTTCCGGGCTGGCGATCGGACGGATGCGCGCGCGCTGACGAATCAGGGCGTCATCGTTGATCTTGCGCTCGACCAGCAGCAGGTTGCGGCTGTGCTGGGACAGCGCCAGGGCGTCCTGGGCGGTCTCGGTCAGCAGCAGGTCGATCTGGCTCAGGCCGAACAGCTCTTCGCCAAGGGTCAGGCCCAGTTGCAGCTGCAGGGTGATGCCGCTGTCGGCCACTTCGATTTGCAGGGCGTGGCCCAGGGCGCGCAGCAACTCGCCACAGCAGATGGCATTGGTCAGGTAGTCGTCGCCGCTGTCTTCGCTGTGGAACAGCATCAGCGTGCTGCCGTCGTTCAGGGTGTGCAGTTCGCTCTGGTACAGCGAGGCGGCCTGGTCGAGGCAGTCGCGATAACGTTCCAGCAATTCCGTCAGGCGGGCGCGGGGCAGGCGGCGCAGTTGCTCCTGGGCGCCCAGTTGCACGGCCAGGACCGCACTGTGCTGCGGCTGTGCCGGTACCGTGGGTTTCACGATCGGCTTGGCAGCGGTCGCGGTGGACGAGCTGTCGCGAAGGTCGGCGAACGGGTCTTCATCGTCGGCCAGGTCCTCTTCGGCATTGATCACGTGCCGCGGTGCGGGCTTGAGCCCGGCTACGGGAGCGCTTTCATCGAAGCTCGGGTCACGCAGGTTGCGCACCTCGAAAGTCGGTTCCGCGTCTTCGCTGTTGTCGTAGTCGGTATCGTCGATCTCGGCTTGCGGTTCGGGTTCCGGCTCGACCTTCTCGGGGGCGAAGCTGGCGTGCAGCTGGCGCGCCAGGTCGCCAATCTCGTCCTGGCGCTGGGTGGCCGGGGTGTTTTCGTCGATATCCCGCAGCCAGACCCGCAGTTGCATCAGCGGTGTGGAGATGTGCCGTCCCAGGCGCAGGCTCAAGGCCAGGGCCAAAGCCAGCAGGATCGCGCTGAGAATGCCCATGCTCTGCAGGCTGATGGTCATCGGCTGCTGGAATTGTTCCATGTCCAGGCTGATGCGCAGGTTGCCCGCGGTCACGTCCTGGAAGGTGATCTTGGTCTGGTAGACGCCTTCGGTTTCACCCAGCAGGCTGCTTTTCGGGCGCTGACCGGCTTCGGCGAGGATGCGGTTGTCCACGCTGTAGATCGCCGCATGGGCAACCAGCGGGTTCTTGGTCAGGTTATTCAGCAGCACGTTGAGGCTGAGGATGTCGTTGGACACCAACAGCTCGGTGGCCGAGGTCGCGGTCTGGGTAGTCAGGCTCTGACCCAGGGCGTCGGCTTGTTCGTGCATGGCCTGCTTGAACTGCAGGCCCATCACGCAGGCATAGATCACCAGGGCCAGGGCGACCAGGATCACGTTATGGCTGGCAATGCGCAATGCAATCGGTACACGGCGGTGACGCAGTGCACGGAAGATCAGCAGGAAGAAGTTATCGGTTTTAACTGGCGTGGGCCGGTTCACTGAGCTCGGCTCTTTTGTCCGTGAAGTTGAGGCGCAGTATAGCGACAGGCCCTAGACCGGCAAAGCGCTGGCTGTGCCCGATGGTCACTGAAAGTGGGTAGAATGCGGTTTTTTTCCACCTGCGGGGGTGCGCCTTGCGCGAAATCGTCCTGATAAACATCACTGGTGAAGACCGTCCGGGTCTCACTGCGGCCATTACCGGCGTTCTGGCCCAGGGTGGTGTGAACATTCTCGACATCGGTCAGGCGGTGATTCACGACACTCTGTCGTTCGGCATCCTGGTTGAAATTCCGGACAACGAGCAGAGTTCGTCGGTGCTCAAGGACATTCTGTTCACCGCCTATGAGCTGGACCAGCAGGTCCGTTTCACGCCGGTTTCCGAAGAGGATTACCAGCAGTGGGTCGGCGGTCAGGGCAAGAAGCGCCATATCGTCACCTTGCTGACCCGCAAGGTCACGGCCGAGCAGTTGCAGCGCGTCAGTTCGATCACCGCCAAGTACGGCTTGAACATCGACCACATCGATCGCCTCTCCGGGCGCATGCCGCTGGACACCCCGGCCGACAAGGGCAAGGGTTGCATCGAGTTCTCCGTGCGGGGCGAAGCGGCCGATCCGCAGGCATTGCGTGCCGAGTTCCTCAGCGTCGCCCAAGAGCTGAACGTCGATATCGCCTTCCAGGAAGACTCGCTGTTCCGTCGCAACCGCCGCCTGGCGGTGTTCGACATGGACTCGACGCTGATCGAGGCGGAAGTCATCGACGAACTGGCCAAGGCGGCCGGCGTGGGTGACCGGGTGGCGGAAATCACCGAGCGGGCGATGGCTGGCGAGCTGGATTTCCGCGCCAGCTTCAAGGAGCGCCTGGCCTTGCTCCAGGGCCTGGACATCAAGGTGCTGGACTCCATCGGCGCATCGCTGCGCCTGACCGAAGGCGCCGAGACCCTGTTCGCCGAACTCAAGCGCCTGGGCTACAAGACCGCGATCCTCTCGGGTGGTTTCACTTACTTCGCCAAGCAGCTGCAGGCCAAGCTGGGGATCGACTACGTATTCGCCAACGAGCTGGAAGTGGTCGACGGCAAGGTGACCGGTGTCGCGGTCGAGCCGATTGTCGACGCCCAGCGCAAGGCCGATCTGCTGCGCGAACTGGCCGCCAAGGAAGGTTTGCGCCTGGAGCAGACCATCGCGGTCGGCGACGGCGCCAACGACCTGCCGATGCTGGCGATCGCCGGCCTGGGCGTGGCCTTCCGCGCCAAGCCGCTGGTCAAGCAGTCGGCCAAGCAGGCGATCTCCACCCTGGGCCTGGATGGCGTGCTGTATCTGCTGGGCTTCCGCGATCGCGACGGCCAAAGCTGATCCAGTAGGAGGTGCGCCGTCGCCAGGCTGCGCATCGCGGAACCTGAGTCCGCTGCCGGTCCGATGCTCTCCAGGCCGGCAGCGGGAGGCCTAGTCCAAGGCTTTGCCCGCGGTTTCCGGCACCATGGCCAGGCCGATCAGCGACAACAGAATGCAGACCATCACATACCAGGCCGGCGAGCTGGGGTCGCCCGTGAGCTTGATCAGGCCAGAGGCGAAGAACTGCGCAAAACCGCCGAACACCATGACTCCCAGGCAATAGACGATGGACATGCCGCTGGCACGGATGCGGCGTGGAAACAGCTCCGGCAACACTGCAAGGGAGGGTACCGAGGTATATACCAAAGGCACGCTCAGCAGGCTGACTACCAATAGCAGCATTGGCAAGCCGGGCATGGCATGCAGCAGCAGGAAGCCAGGGTAGATCAGCGCCAGCAACGCCAGCCGCGGCAGCAGGATCGATCGGCGCCGGCCGATCCGGTCGCTCAATCGCCCCGCCGGGACCGACAGCAGCACCGTCAGCAGTGCCGACGCCGAGGCCGCCCAGATCGCCACCGACAGGGGCATGCCGAGCAAGGTCACGGCGTGGTTGGCCAGGTAGTGGCTAATGATAAAGGTCGGTGCCGTTGCTCCCACCGCCACTAACACTCCGGCGATAATCTGCCGCGAGTGCTGGCGCAGCAACGGCCCCGCCGGTTCCTGGTCTGGCGCAGGCTCACCTTGGGGCGAGCTGGTGCTAACGGCGGCAGTTTCATCCAGCCGGTGGCGAATGTATTCACCTACCGGAATCGTTAGCACGCCGACCGCGAACACCATCCGCCAGCCCCAACTGTCCATGGCTTCCGGTGACAGAACTGCGCCCAGCAACGCCACCACCAATGTGCCGCAGAGTACCCCCAGGCCCTGGCTCAACAGCTGCCAGCTACAGTAATAGCCGCGTGTTCGGTCGTTGGCGTACTCCATCAGCATGGAGGTGGCCGCACCGACCTGGCCACCCACAGCAAAGCCTTGCACCAGGCGCGCCAGCAGCACCAGCAGCGGGCCCAGCAGGCCGGCCTGGGCGTAAGTGGGGGCGATCACTAACAGCAGCGAACCAATGGCCATCAGCCAAAGGCTTAGTCGCAACGCCGGTTTGCGGCCTCGACGGTCGGCATACAGGCCAATCAGGATGCCGCCGATGGGCCGGCTGATAAAACCGGTGCCAAATACCGCCAGCGACAGCATCAATTGCAACAAGGGTTCATCGGTAAATGGAAAGAACAGGCGCCCCATCAAGGTGGCCAGGGCGCTGTAGACGATGAAGTCGTAGAACTCCAGGGCGTTGCCCAGTGTGATGGCGATAATTGCGCGCCGACTGGGAGCCGACGCATTGAGCACCGGCGCTTTCTGTAAAGTGGTCATGGCAAGTGCTCCCGGAGTCAGGCCAGATAGCGTTCCACCAGCTTGACCCAGTAACTTGCCCCGATCGGCAGGGCCTGGTCGTTGAAGTCATAACCTGGGTTATGCACCATGCAGCCGCCTTCGCCGTCGCCATTGCCGATAATCAGGTAGCAGCCTGGTACCTGCTCCAACCAGAAGGCGAAGTCCTCGCTGCCGGTCAGCGGCTGCATGTTCGTCGCCAACCCTTCCTCCCCGAGCCAGTCTCGCGCCACTGCCTCGGCCAGCCGGGTCGCCGCGACGTCATTGACCAGCAGCGGATAGCCATACTCGTAATCCACCTCGGCACGGGCGCCAAATCCCGCGGCCTGGGCCTCGGCCAGGGCCACGATGCGTTGACGCAACAGCTCGCGAATGTCCGGGCACAAGGCGCGTATGCTCAGGCGCATTTGCGCGGTTTCCGGAATCACGTTGGGGGCCTCGCCGGCCATGATCGCCCCCACAGTGATTACGGCCGTCTCCAGTGGGGGCACGTTGCGCGACACAATGCTTTGCAGGGCCATCACCAGAGAGGCACAGACCACGATCGGGTCCACCGCCTTGTGCGGCATCGCACCGTGGCCGCCGGTGGCCTGGATGCGGATGGTGGCGGTATCGGTGGAGGCCATGAATGGCCCAGGCAGGAAGCCCAGCTTGCCCAGGGGCACCCCCGGCATATTGTGCATGGCGAAAATCGCCTGGCAGGGGAACAGATCGAACAGGCCATCGTCCAGCATGCGCTTGGCCCCGGAGCCGCCATGACCTTCTTCGGCCGGCTGAAAGAACAGGTGCAGGGTGCCACGAAAAGGCCGGCGCTTGGCCAGGTCCCAGGCCGCGGCCAGCAGCATGGCGGTATGGCCGTCGTGGCCGCAGGCGTGCATCTTGCCCTCGACCCGGCTGGCCCAGGGCAGGCCGGTGGTTTCCTGGATCGGCAGGGCATCCATGTCGGCGCGCAGGCCGATAGCGGGCCCTTCTCCATTGCGGAGTGTGCCGACCACGCCGGTTTCCCCCAGCCCTTCGTGAAGGTCGTAGCCCCAATTCTGCAGGCAGCGAATCACCTGGGCGCGGGTCTCGAACTCTTCGAATCCCAATTCGGGATGGGCATGGATCTCGTGGCGCAGGGCGATCATGGATGGGGTGATTTCACGGATACCGGGCAAGATGGTGGACGCGCCCATGGCGATGTCTCCTTTTTATTGTTGGGGTTATGACCTAGGCCTGGGGATACTAGAAGCAACCCAGAACACCGGGAAGGCGCAAAAAAGTTGTCAGTAGCACTTCTGGTTGATGGTGGGAGAGGAACAATGAAGATCCATCAGTTGCAGGCATTGATCGCCATGGCGGAGCACGGCAGCATCCGCGCCGCTGCCAAGGCGCTGGCCCTGTCGCAAGCCGCGGTCAGCAAGACCTTGCGCGAACTGGAGGCCGAACAGCAGTTGCCCTTGCTACAACGCCATGCCGGCGGTACGCGGCTGAACGATGCCGGACGGGTACTGCTCAAGCATGCCCGGCAGGTGCTCAGGCAACTGGAGCGAGCCGAGGATGAACTGGCCGCTTTGCGCGGCCAGCACGCGGCCCGCCTCTGCGTCGGGGTCACGCCCTGGCTGGCTGAAACGCTGTTGCCGGATGTGGTGCGGTTGTTTCGCCAGCGCATGCCGGAGATTCGCCTGGAATTGTTCGAGGGATTGCTGGCGGTAGCCTTGCCCCTGCTACGGGATGGTCAAATGGACTTCGCCATCGGCCCGCTGTTCAGCAGCATTTCCGCCCAGGAGTTCCATTGCCAGCCGTTGTTGACCCACCCTTGTCGGGTCTTCGCCCGCCATGGCCATCCGGCGTTGCGGGCCAGTTCCCTGGAGGAGTTGCTGGAGCAGGAATGGGTGGTCAACTACAGCCCGGTCACTTATGAGCAGGTGATGCACTCGTTGTTCGGTCGGCATGGATTGGGCATCGGTCCCGAGCGATTGATCTGTGCCCATTCGATGACCCTGCTGTCGTGCATGGTGCTGCAAGCCGGCATGTTGAGCTTCGGCCCGGAGCCATTGTTGCTGTGCCATGGCTTCCAGCCCCATGTGCAAGCCTTGGCGCTGCGCGAGGAGATGGATAGGCAGGCCATGGGCATCATCAGTCATCAGGGGCATACCCACAGTTATGCCGCGATGTGTTTTATCGACTGCCTGCAACAGAGCCTGAAGCAGAAAAGCCGTTCGTCGCACCCGACGGATCGTGCCCTGAGCGAGATGCTGAGCTTGTTGTTCTAGTGGCCCCAGTGGTACTGCGTCGGGAGCCTGCGACGGGCAAAAAAAAGCCGCCTGTCGAAAGACCGGCGGCATTCTTCGGACACTCCCCTGAACTGGGGGGGGCTTCATCGCGCCTGGAGCTGTTCGCTCTTCATTGCGCAGTCAATCGCCTCAGGCGTTTGCCGACGTCAGGCTCTGGCCCATCTGGACCGGCGAGCCGGCCGCCAGTTCTTCGGCCCACTGCACTTGCTCCGGCCCGAACAGCACGATCGCGGTGGAACCCAGCTTGAAGCGGCCCAATTCGGCGCCCTTTTCCAGGTGGATCGGCGCGCGGGCGGCTTCGTCGTAGCGCACGGTCTTCAGTTCGCGCTTGGGCGGAGTCACCAGGCCGGCCCAGACGGTTTCGATCGATGCCACGATCATCGCGCCGACCAGGACCACGGCCATCGGCCCGCGCTCGGTATCGAAAACGCATACCACGCGCTCGTTGCGGGCGAACAGCTCCGGCACGTTTTCTGCGGTGGTCTGGTTGACCGAGAAGATCCGTCCCGGCACGTAGACCATTTCCCGCAGGGTGCCGGCCAGCGGCATGTGCACGCGGTGGTAGTCCTTCGGCGACAGGTAGATGGTGGCGAAATCGCCGCCCATGAACGGGGCTGCCAGGGCCGAGTCGCCACCCAGCAGTTCCAGCACGCTGAAGCTGTGGCCCTTGGCCTGGAATACCCGACCGTGCTCGATCGGGCCAAGCTGGCTGACCGCGCCGTCGGCTGGGCTGAGGATTGCGCCCGGGGTCTGGTCCAGCGGGCGGGCACCGTCTTTCAACGCGCGGGTGAAGAAGGCGTTGAAGTGCTCATAGGCGGTCAGGTCTTCCACCAGCGCTTGGGACATGTCCACCTGATAACGCTTGGCGAACCAGGCGGTGAAGGCATTCTTGAACCAGCGCACGCGGCACTCGGCAATGCAGCCGGCCAGGCGCGACAGCAGGTGGTGAGGCAGCAGGTACTGGCTGAGGATAAACAAACGCTTTTTCATTAACTGTCCTTAAAACCTTAAATCTCTACGGGCGTGTCAGGGTGGTTGCCCCATTCGCCCCAGGAACCGGCATAGCCTTTGACTCGCGGATAACCGAGCGCCTTGGCCACCAGATAGGTGAAGCCAGAGCGATGGTGAGTCTGGCAGTGGGTGATCACTTCTTTGTCTTTGCTGATGCCGAGCTGTTCGAGGATCTGCGGCATGTCGCTGCGGATCCGCAGGTTGCGCGCCGGGTCCATGCCCGCCGTCCACTCGAAGTTGATCGCACCGGGAATGTGCCCACCCTTGGCGGCGAGGACTTTCTCCCCCGAGTACTCCAGGGGGCCGCGGGCATCCCAGATCGCCAGGTCGGCCGCGCCAAGACGACTTTGCAGGTATTCGCGGGTGGCGGTCGGCTCGTCGTGCAGGGTCAGGGCGACAGGGCCGCCGACGGCCGCCGGGACTTCGTTCGAGACCGGCAGGCCGTCGGCCAGCCAGGCCAGCAGCCCGCCGTCCAGGTAGTGGTAACGGGAGTGGCCGATGACATCCAGCAACCAGATGAAGCGCCCGGCCCAGCCGCCGCCTTCGTCGTCATAGACCACGTAGACCGCGTCCGGGTTATGCCCCAGTTCGCCGAACAGGGCCTCAAGGGCTGCCTGTGGCGGCATCAGCCCTGGCGCCGGTGCCTGACCGAGCTGGGTACGCTTGGGGTCGACGAAGTGCGCGCCGGGGATATGGCCCGCGGCATAGCGGGCGGCGCTGGTCAGGTCCACCAGAATCAGTTCGCGGGCGTCGAGGCGAGGGAGCAGGTCGCTCGGCTCGATCACCAGCGGCAAGCCAGAGAAGTCAGGCATGTGAGGTCTCCAGGGCACAAAGGGAGGGATTGTAGCGCAAGCGTCAGCGGCTGCGGTTGGTAAAGCTGTGCAGGGCCTTTTCGATGCACTGCGCGGTCTTGCCGAACGCCTGCACGGAGACTTCCGAGAAGGGTTGGCCGCCCTGGTCGGCGACGATCAGCATGATCACCCGGCCATTGCTGGGCACCGAGCGCATCAGCAGGTGCTCGCCACGAAACAGCGTGCGCAGGCTGGCGGGCAGGCGGGCGGAGAACTGGGCGTTGTTGGTCGGCGTCAGGCGCACTTGCGCCGGAGCATCCAGCAGCCTTTGCAATACGCTGCTCTGGTTGATCGTCAATGCCAGGTTCATGGCGGGGGCGGGCAGTCCGGCGATCTGATGCACGCGCAACTGGGTCCGCGTGCGGTCGACCATCAGCAGCATTACCCGGCGCATGCCGCACGCCACCAGGGCGTCGCGGGCAAAGGTGGTCAGGTGCATGGCATTGCTGAAGCGGCTGGGCTCCACCAGCAATTCGCTGCATTGCTTGCGCCACTTGGCCAGATCTTCTGCGGTTGGTGCGGGAACCGGGAGCTCGCCGCGATGCACGCGCCGGGCCTCCCAGGGCCAGAGCAGCGCCTCGGCCGGATGCCACAGGTCGGGCATGTGGTGATGCCGGGCACTCTGCGCGGCTTGCTGGTGCAGCTGTTGTTGCAGCTCGTCCATCGACATCTGCAGGTACAGGCTGGTCAGGTATTGCCAGCGCATGCAGTGCGGGCCGGTCCAGGATTCTTGCGCCGAGAGGGCCAGGGCGTTGGCCAGCAACACACTGTTGGCCGGCTGGTTCAGCCAGCGCTGCAGGGCCGGGTCGGCATCCAGGCATTGTCGCTGGTGCAACGGATGGGCGTTGTCCCGGGCGATATGCAGGGCCTTGACCAATTGGTCCTGCTCGTCGATCAGCAGGCGGTAGCCTTGCTGTACCCAGATCGGCAAGTGCCAGGCCTCCACCAGGGCCTGGCCCAACTGAAGCAGGCCGACGCCGAACAGTTCCTGCTCGACCTCCTGGGCCGGTTCGGCTTTATGGACGACACGCAGCTCCCACTCTTCGAGCAGTTTTGGATAGGCCAGCGCCAAGGGCCACAGCGGCGAGAGAAACAGCAGGCTGCCCCAGTGAATGTCCTGCCAGAGCCTGGCCAGGCGCCCGGCGAAAAAGCCGTTGGCCTGTTGGGTCGCGTGCTGGCTGATCAGTTGCAACTGGCGCAGCCCAACCGGGATCTCCTGCTCGGGCTGGGCGGGCAGGCGGGCGAGCAATTCTTCGGTACGCGCCAGGCCCAGGCGGTTGAGGGCGACCTCGAGGTTCTCGGCCGGCTCGCCCATGCTGCCGTGGGTGTGGCGATTGGCTTCGCGAATCACGCTCAAGGCCAACGCGGGGCTGTCCTGCATCAGGTCGGCAATGTCGCGCAATGAGCTGCGATTGTCCCTGATGGCTTTGCAGACCCGGTCATGGCTGGCCTGCGGCACCGGCAGGCGGACCGCGTCAAGCAGCTTTATCCAGGATTCGAGGGAGTGGGGGGCGGTAGTTGGGACTGTCGTTTCATTAGACATGGCTGGGCGCAATCATCGTCTGCTGTAAACACGCCCAGAGCGGGCCAAACTGGCTTTTCGCCTTAACGGCCTATAGTCTGGCGCAGTTTTGCCGATAAGTAGAAGAAGAGTTTTAAGAACTTCCGAATATGACCTTGAACCCGACTCAGTAAGTACCTTCCTACCTATGGCTAAAATTATCGGCATCATCGTCGTGTTCGCGAGCGTGCTCGGCGGATACGTGCTTTCTCACGGCAAGATTGCCGCCCTGATCCAGCCTTTCGAGGTCTTGATTATCGGCGGCGCCGCGCTAGGGGCGTTCCTGCAGGCGAACCCCGGCTACATGACCATGCACGTGCTCAAGAAGTCCTTGGGGATGTTCGGTTCGCGTTTTTCCCAGACCTTCTACCTGGAAGTGCTGGGCCTGATCTACGAGATCCTCAACAAGAGCCGCCGCGAAGGCATGATGGCGATCGAGGGCGATATCGAAGACGCCGCCGCCAGCCCGATTTTCGCCAAGTATCCATCCGTGCTCAAAGACGAGCGCATGACCGCGTTCATCTGTGACTATCTGCGCATCATGTCCTCCGGCAACATGGCTCCCCACGAGCTGGAAGGCCTGTTCGACATGGAGCTGTTCAGCCTCAAGGAAGACCTCGAGCATCCGTCCCATGCGGTCAACGGCATCGCCGACGGCATGCCGGGTTTCGGTATCGTCGCGGCGGTACTGGGTATCGTGGTGACCATGGCGTCCCTGGGCGATGGCGACCAGAAGTCCATCGGCCTGCACGTAGGTGCGGCACTGGTCGGTACCTTCTTCGGTATTCTCGCGGCCTACGGCTTCTTCGGCCCGCTGGCCCATTCCCTGGCCCACGACGCCAAGGAAGAGCTGAACGTCTATGAAGCCATCAAGGCCTCCCTGGTGGCCTCGGCTTCCGGCATGCCGCCATCGCTGGCCGTGGAGTTCGGGCGCAAGGTCCTGTACCCGGCGCACCGTCCGAGCTTCGCCGAGCTGGAACAAGCGGTTCGCGGTCGCTAAGCCATGGAAAACAATCAGCCGATTATCATCAAGCGCGTCAAGCGCTTTGCCGGCGGGCATCACGGCGGGGCATGGAAGATCGCCTTCGCCGACTTCGCCACGGCGATGATGGCGTTCTTCCTGGTGCTGTGGCTGCTGTCCACCGCCACCCCGGAACAGAAGATCGCCATTGCCGGTTACTTCAAGGACCCGATCGGCTTCTCGGAAAGCGGCACGCCCTACATCATCGACCTGGGCGGTTCTCCCGAGCTGGCGCCGGAAAACACGCTCAACCCCGAGATCAAGTCGCAGCCGCAACCGGACAAGGTCACGGTCGACACTGATCAGGTCGAGAGCATGGCCGAGCAGGTGGAAAGAGAGCGTCTGGAGCTGTTGCTTCAAGAGCTGCAGAACAAGGTCGAAGAAAACCCGCAATTGCAGAAGTTCAAGGACCAGATCCTGTTCGAGATCACTCCGGACGGCCTGCGTATCCAGATCATCGATTCGGAAAACCGGCCGATGTTCGACTCCGGCAGTGCGCGCCTGAAGCCGTATTTCGAGGACATCCTGCTGGCCATGGCCGACACCATCAAGGCGGTGCCGAACAAGATCAGCATCAGCGGTCACACCGATGCCAAGCCTTACTCGGGCACCGGCGATTTCGGCAACTGGGAGCTTTCGGCCAACCGTGCCAACGCCGCGCGTCGGGCGCTGGTGGCGGGCAGCTATCCGGACGGCCAGGTGGCTCGCGTGGTGGGGTATGCCTCGTCATCGCTGTTCGATCGCAAGGACCCGTTCAACCCGATCAACCGGCGTATCGACATTGTGGTGCTGACCAAAAAGGCCCAGCGCGCGATCGAAGGCGAAGTCGCTCCCGAGGCCTCGGCACCAACCCAGGGCCAGGGTGCCCCGGGCGAAGTGCCGGTCGACCCGAATGCCTTGCCGCCGGAGCAGGAGCCACTGCCGGCCCATGAGCTGCGCGAGCGCCTGAATATCTTCGACGATGCCGCACCGAAGACCGAAGGCGCGGCTGCACCCGCAGCTACGCCTCCAGCCGCGCGGTGATTGGTAACGGTGGGCTCTGTATAAAGAGTGCTCGATAAAAAAGGCCGCGATCATCGCGGCCTTTTTTGTTTCGGCGTGGTGCTACCTATTAATAGCTGCTGTCCGGCAGGCTGGCGATGATCGAGCGATAGCTGTTCATCCGCTGCTGCTGGATCCGGCCGTCTTCCAGGGCCTTGAGCAGGGCGCAGCCCGGTTCGCGGTCATGCTTGCAGTCGCGGAAACGGCAGGTGCCCAGCAGGTCATTGAACTCGATGAAGCCCGCTTCGACATCGGCGCGGCTGACGTGGCCCAGGCCGAATTCGCGAATCCCCGGGGAGTCGATCAGTTCGCCACCGCCCGGGAAGTGGAACAGGCGCGCGGTGGTGGTGGTGTGGGTGCCCTGGCCGGACAGCTCCGACAAAGGCCCGACGCGGGTTTCGACTTCCGGCAGCAGGCTGTTCACCAGCGACGACTTGCCCACGCCCGACTGGCCGACGAACACGCTGATCCGTCCGTCCAGCTGCGCTTGCAGCTGTTCCATGCCGTCGCCGTGGTGCGCCGAGACTTCCAGCACTGGGTAGCCCAGTTGCCGATAGACCGCCAGCAAGGCGTTCAGGGCGGGGGCATTCTGCTCGTCGATCAGGTCGAACTTGTTGAGCAGCAGCAGCGGACGGATGCCGGCATGTTCGGCGGCGACCAGGTAGCGGTCGATCAGGTTGGCATGGGGCTCGGGCAGCGGGGCGAAGACGATCACGATCATGTCGACGTTGGCGGCCACCGGCTTGAGCTGGCCGCGGCTGTCGGGACGGCACAGCTCGGTGTGGCGCGGCAGTTGCGCGACGATCACACCGATGCCCTGGTTGCCCGGACGCCAGACCACCTGATCGCCGGTCACCAGCGCCGGCAGGTTGGCCCGCAAGTGGCAGCGGAACACCTGGCCGGCCAGTTCGCCCTCGCGCGCCTCGACCTCGACCTGCACACCGAAGTGGGCGATCACCAGGCCGGTCTGTTCGGGGCCGAGATCGCCGCCTTCCAGTGCTTCCACGGCAGAGGATTCACGTTTGGCGGCGCGGGCGGCGCGTTCGCCTTGAATCTTTTCGATGCGCCAGTTTTGGCGACGATTGAGCTGGCGTTTGGCCATTGGTGTTCCGTGTCGATAATGCGGCGGTTAGGTAAAACGGCCGCGAGTTTAGCACGCCGGCAGGTCCCTCTAGGCTAAACTGCGCAACTACGCCGAGGAGCCCACACATGCAAAACCCGCAGAATCTGATCTGGATCGATCTGGAAATGACCGGTCTGAACCCTGATACCGACGTCATCATCGAGATGGCGACCATCGTCACCGATAGCAATCTCAATACCTTGGCTGAAGGTCCGGTCATTGCCATCCACCAGAGCGATGAAATTCTCGCCGGCATGGATGAGTGGAACACCCGCCAGCACGGCGGTTCGGGGCTGACCCAGCGCGTGCGTGAAAGCCGCATCAGCATGGCTGAAGCGGAAGCGCAGACCATCGCCTTCCTGGAGCAGTGGGTGCCCAAGGGCAAGTCGCCGATCTGTGGCAACAGCATCTGCCAGGATCGCCGCTTCCTGTATCGCCATATGAAGGCGCTGGAAAGCTACTTCCACTACCGCAACCTTGATGTTTCCACCCTCAAGGAACTGGCCGCCCGCTGGGCGCCGGACGTGCGCGACAGCTTCAAGAAAGGCAGCACCCACCTGGCCCTGGACGACATCCGCGAGTCGATCGCCGAGCTGCAGCATTACCGCAAGCATTTCATCAAGCTCTGATGGTGCGGTGGCGTCTGTTCTGACGTCATCGCGGGCAAGCCTCGCTCCTACGGGTTCGCGCAAGGCTTGCTCGCGATAGATCGCTCCAGGGGCTCCAGCAATTCCAGCCGGCGCCCCCTTTTGGTGCCGGCAGCAACTGAGTAGACTGCGCGCCTTCCTGTAAGGACCGCCATCATGCTGCTGATGCTTTACCTGATTGCCATTACCGCCGAAGCCATGACTGGCGCCTTGTCTGCCGGTCGTCGCGGCATGGACTGGTTCGGGGTGGTGTTGATCGCCTGCGTCACGGCCCTGGGTGGCGGTTCGGTGCGTGACGTGCTGCTGGGGCATTACCCGCTGACCTGGGTCAAGCACCCGGAGTACCTGGTGTTGACCTCGGTTGCGGCCCTGGTGACGATCTTCATCGCGCCCTTGATGCGCCACTTGCGTTCGCTGTTCCTGGTGCTCGACGCCGTGGGGCTGGTGGCGTTCACCCTGATCGGTTGCATGACCGCCCTGGAAATGGGCCACGGCATGGTGGTGGCATCGGTCAGCGGGGTGATTACCGGGGTGTTCGGTGGCATCCTGCGGGACATCTTCTGCAACGATATTCCGCTGATCTTCCGGCGTGAGTTGTATGCCAGCGTCTCGTTCGCCGCGGCCTGGTGCTACATGCTCTGCATCTATCTGCAATTGCCCGGCGAGCAGTCGATCCTCATCACCCTGTTCGGCGGTTTCCTACTGCGCCTGCTGGCGATCCGTTTCCACTGGGAAATGCCCAAGTTCGTCTACAACGACGAGCAATGACGGCTGGCGTGCTGCTTCAGCGCCCATTCCACGTGTTCGCGCACCAGTTCTGATGGGTAATCCCGCCGGGCTTTCAGGGCTTCCAGCACCGGAATGCTCGACGGCGCGTTACCCAGCCCCACCGCCAGGTTGCGTAGCCAGCGCTCATAGCCGGCGCGGCGCAGCGGCGAGCCTTCGGTGCTGCTGAGAAACTTGTCCTCGTCCCACATGAACAGCTCGGCCAGCTCGGCATTGTCGAGGTTGTGGCGTGGCTTGAAGTCGCCTTCACCGGAAGGGCGGGCGAAGCGGTTCCACGGGCAGACGATCTGGCAATCGTCGCAGCCGAACACCCGGTTGCCGATCAGCGGGCGCAGATCCTCGGGAATGGCGTTTTTCAGTTCGATGGTCAGGTACGAAATGCAGCGCCGGGCGTCCAGTACATAAGGGCTGACGAAGGCCTTGGTCGGGCAGATGTCCAGGCATGCCGTGCAGCGGCCGCAATGCTCGGTGGCGTGTGGCTCGTCCACCGGCAAGGGCAGGTCGACGAACAGTTCGCTGAGGAAGAAATAGCTGCCGGCCTTGCGGTTGAGTACCAGGGTGTTCTTGCCGATCCAGCCGAGCCCGGCTTGTTCGGCGATGGCTTTTTCCAGCACCGGGGCGCTGTCGACGAAGGCGCGATAGCCGAACGGGCCGATTTCCTTCTGGATGCGCTCGGCCAATTGCTGCACGCGCTTGCGGATCAGCTTGTGATAGTCGCGGCCCAGGGCGTAGCGCGAGACATAGGCCTTTTCCGGCTGGGCCAGGCGCTGTGCCATCTGGGTGTCGCCGGGCAGGTAATCCATGCGCAGGGACACCACGCGCAGGGTGCCGGGCACCAGTTCATCCGGATGGGAGCGTTTGCTGCCGTGGGCGCCCATGTAGTCCATTTCGCCGTGGTAGCCCGCCTCGAGCCAGCGCTCCAGGTGCTGCTCATGCTCGGCCAGGTCCAGGCCGCTGATGCCGACTTGCTGAAAGCCCAGCTCGCGGCCCCAATCCTTGATCGATTGGGCGAGGGCGGGCAGATCGGTGGTAATGGCAGGCATGAGGCGAGAGAAACCGGGGCTGAGGTGCGTATAATTCTGCCAGACATCGGAGCCCGAAGACGCATGCCGCAGACAAAACACCCTTTACCCGACATTCAGCCGTTGACGACCGACACGCTGCCGCGGCTGGCTGCCCGTTCGCCAAGCGCCCATAAAGGCCAGTTCGGGCACCTGTTGCTGATCGGCGGCGATCGCGGTTTTGGCGGCGCGGCGCTGCTCTGCGCCGAGAGCGCCCTGTGCAGCGGTGCCGGGATGGTTTCTCTGGCGACCCGCAGCGAGCACGTTGCGGCCGCTCTGGTGCGGGTCCCGGAGGTCATGGCCCTGGGCACCGACTCGGCCAACCAGTTGATGGGCTTGCTGGAGCAGGCCTCGATTATCGTGGCGGGACCCGGGCTGGGGCAGGCGGCCTGGGGGCGCAGCCTTTTATCTGCCGCCGCCAATGCGCCGCGGCCCCAGGTCTGGGATGCCGATGCGCTCAATCTGCTGGCCAAAGGCGGTTTGACCTTGCCGCCAGGCAGCGTGATCACCCCGCACCCGGGGGAGGCCGCACGGCTGCTGGGGATTTCCGTCGCGCAGGTGCAGGCGGATCGCCCGGCCGCCGCGCGGGCACTGAGCAAAAAATACACAGCTGTCGCCATCCTGAAGGGCGCCGGAAGTCTGGTGGCCAGCCCTGATGGCCACCTGGCCCGTTGCGACCGGGGGCATCCGGCCATGGCCACGGCGGGGCTGGGGGATGTGCTGGCCGGTCTGGTCGGGGCGCTGTTGGCCCAGGGGATGCCGGCGTTCGATAGCGCTTGCCTGGCGGTCTGGTTGCATGCTGTCGCGGGCGAGCATCAAGGTAAATTGGGCCGGGGGCTGGCGGCCAGCGATCTGATCCCGGTCATTCGTCAGTTGCTGGAGGAGCAATCATCGTGTCTGAAATAACCCTGTATCTGGCAGACGAAGACGCCATGATCGCCTTTGGCGCGCGCCTGGCGCAGGTCACTCAAGGGGTGGGTGTGATCTTTCTGGAAGGCGATCTGGGGGCGGGGAAAACCACATTGTCCCGGGGTCTTATCCGTGGCCTGGGGCATGCCGGCGCGGTGAAAAGCCCGACCTTTACCCTGGTCGAGCCTTACGAGGTCGGCGATGTGCGGGCCTTCCACTTCGATCTTTATCGCCTGGTCGATCCGGAAGAGCTGGAGTTTCTCGGCATCCGCGATTATCTCGAGGGCGATGCACTGTGTCTGATCGAGTGGCCCCAGCGTGGTGCGGGCTTTTTGCCAAAGCCGGACCTGACCATTACCATTAGCCCGCATAACAGCGGGCGTTCCCTGCATTTGTTGTCGCAAGGCTCGCGTGGCGAGGCCTGGTGTGCCGCTTTGGCGTTGGAATTCAAATAATTGATGGGGTTAGGTATGCGCATTCGCGCGTTGGTTGCTGTCGTAGGACTGTTGCTTACGGCATTGGCCGTCGACGCTCTGGCCGCTACACAGGTCCGCAGCGTTCGCCTGTGGCGGGCACCGGATAACACTCGACTGGTATTTGACCTGTCCGGGCCGGTCCAGCACAGCGTCTTCACCCTGACGGCCCCTGATCGTCTGGTGATCGATATTAACGGTGCGACCCTCGGCGGGCCGCTGAATGTCTCCACGGCGAATACGCCGATTACCGCCATGCGTTCGGCCCAGCGCACGCCTACCGACCTGCGAGTGGTCATCGACCTGAAAAAGGCCGTCACCCCCAAGAGTTTTACCCTGACGCCCAATGCTCAGTACGGCAATCGCCTGGTGGTCGACCTGTTCGACAACCCGGCCGACGCGGCGCCGACTCCGCCACCCGCGCCGAATGTCGCGACCGTGCCGGCGGTCCCGGTAACGCCGACCAAGCCTGAGATCAAGCTGCCACCGGCCCCGGCCGGCAAGCGCGATATCGTCGTGGTCATCGATGCCGGTCACGGTGGCGAGGACCCGGGTGCCTCCGGCTCGCGCGGCCAGCATGAGAAAGACGTGGTGCTGGCCATCGCCCGCGAACTGCAGCGCCAGATCAACGGCCTCAAGGGCTTCCGCGCCGAGCTGACCCGTACCGGCGACTACTTCATCCCGCTGCGCGGCCGCACCGAGATCGCCCGCAAGAAAGGCGCCGACCTGTTCGTCTCGATCCACGCCGACGCGGCACCGTCCCGTGCGGCCTTCGGGGCCTCAGTGTTCGCGCTCTCCGACCGTGGCGCCACGTCCGAGACGGCCCGCTGGCTGGCGGACAGCGAAAACCGTTCCGACCTGATCGGCGGGGCCGGCAACGTCAGCCTCGATGACAAGGACCGGATGCTCGCCGGCGTACTGCTGGACTTGTCCATGACGGCCTCGCTGACTTCCAGTCTCAACGTCGGCCAGAAAGTGCTCAGCAACATCGGCCGGGTCACCCCGCTGCACAAGCAGCGCGTCGAACAGGCCGGGTTCATGGTGCTCAAGTCTCCGGACATTCCGTCGATCCTGGTGGAAACCGGCTTTATCTCCAATGCCAACGAAGCGTCCAAGCTGGCCACTGTCAGCCACCAGCAGGCATTGGCGCGCTCCATCAGCAGCGGTGTGCGGCAGTTCTTCCAGCAGAATCCACCGCCGGGCACCTACATCGCCTGGCTGCGTGATTCCGGGAAGATTGCCCAGGGACCTCGCGATCACCGCGTGAGCCCGGGGGAAACCCTGGCGATGATCGCCGTGCGTTATCAGGTTTCCGCCGCCACCCTGCGCAGCGCCAACAACCTGAGCAGCGATGAGCTGAAAATCGGTCAGACCCTCACCATCCCGGGTACAGAACTGGCGGCCAAGGAATGAATGACGCAGTCATCAGCAGCGCCCGCATCGAGCTGCTCAGCCCGCGACTGGCGAACCAGATTGCCGCCGGTGAGGTGGTCGAACGTCCTGCCTCGGTGATCAAGGAATTGCTGGAGAACAGCCTGGACTCCGGGGCCAAACGCATCGATGTGGATGTCGAGCAGGCGGGTGTCAAGCTGCTGCGGGTACGCGACGACGGCAGCGGCATCTCCGCGGACGATCTGCCGCTGGCCCTGGCGCGCCACGCCACCAGCAAGATTCGCAACCTTGAGGACCTGGAGCAGGTCATGAGCCTGGGCTTTCGTGGAGAGGCACTGGCTTCCATCAGCTCGGTCGCGCGCTTGACTCTGACTTCCCGTACCCGCGACGCCGATCAGGCCTGGCAGGTGGAAACCGAAGGCCGCGACATGGCTCCGCGCGTGCAGCCGGCGGCCCATCCGGTCGGTACCTCGGTGGAAGTCCGCGACCTGTTCTTCAATACCCCGGCCCGGCGCAAGTTTCTCAAGGCCGAGAAAACCGAGTTCGATCACCTGCAGGAAGTGATCAAGCGCCTGGCCCTGGCGCGTTTCGACGTGGCTTTTCACCTGCGTCATAACGGTAAAAGCGTTCTCAGCCTGCATGAAGCCAACGATGATGTGGCGCGTGCGCGGCGTGTAGCGGCGGTATGCGGTTCGGGCTTTCTCGAGCAGGCGCTGCCGATCGAGGTCGAACGTAATGGCCTGCATCTGTGGGGCTGGGTAGGCTTGCCGACCTTTTCCCGCAGCCAGGCGGACCTGCAGTATTTCTACGTCAACGGCCGCGCGGTGCGCGACAAGCTGGTGGCCCATGCGGTGCGCCAGGCTTACCGCGACGTGCTGTTCAACGGTCGGCATCCGACCTTTGTGCTGTTCTTCGAGGTCGACCCGGCGGTGGTCGACGTCAACGTGCACCCGACCAAGCACGAAGTGCGCTTCCGCGACGGACGCATGGTCCACGACTTCCTGTATGGCACCCTGCATCGCGCCTTGGGCGATGTCCGGCCGGAAGACCATCTGGCGGCGCCGGCCGCGGTCGCCGGCATTGTGCGGCCGAGCGGGATCGAGGCCGGCGAGTTCGGCCCCCAGGGCGAAATGCGCCTGGCGGCGAACATGACATTGGAGCAGCCGCAGGCCCAGCCGGCGTTCAATCCGCCGGGGACTGGCTCGGGCGCGGGTTATCAGTATCAGTACACGCCGCGTCCGCAGCCAGTGCTGCCGGCGGCCGAGGCGCAAAGCGCCTATCGTGAGTTCTTCGCGCCACTGCCGGAATCCGGCGCAGCGTCCTTGCCGGATGCCCAGGGCGATATCCCGCCGCTGGGCTATGCGCTGGCGCAGCTCAAAGGCATCTATATCCTCGCGGAAAACGCCCAGGGCCTGGTGCTGGTGGACATGCACGCGGCCCACGAGCGGATCATGTACGAGCGCCTGAAGGTGGCGATGGCCAGCGAAGGCCTGAGTGGCCAGCCGCTGCTGGTGCCGGAGTCGATCGCTGTCAGCCAGCGCGAAGCGGATTGTGCCGAGGAGCATGTCAGCTGGTTCCAGCGCCTGGGCTTCGAGTTGCAGCGCCTGGGCCCGGAATCGCTGGCGATCCGGCAGATTCCAGCCTTGCTCAAGCAGGCGGAAGCCAATCGCCTGGTGCATGACGTCCTGGCCGACCTGATGGAGTACGGCACCAGCGACCGTATCCAGGCGCACCTCAACGAGTTGCTGGGTACCATGGCCTGCCACGGTGCGATCCGTGCCAATCGCCGCCTGGCCCTGCCGGAAATGAACGGCTTGTTGCGCGACATGGAAAACACCGAGCGCAGCGGTCAATGCAACCATGGCCGACCGACCTGGACCCAGTTGGGCCTGGACGATCTGGACAAACTCTTCTTGCGCGGTCGTTGATGAGCCAGCTTCCTCCAGCGATCTTCCTGATGGGCCCGACTGCCGCTGGCAAGACCGACCTGGCCATCGAGCTCACCAAGGTTCTGCCTTGCGAACTGATCAGCGTCGATTCGGCGCTGGTCTACCGTGGCATGGACATAGGCACCGCCAAGCCATCCAAGGAAGTCCTGGCCGAGTTTCCACACCGTCTGATCGATATTCTCGACCCGGCCGAGAGCTATTCGGCGGCGGATTTCCGCACCGATGCGCTGGCCGCCATGGCCGATATCACCGCGCGCGGCAAAATTCCGCTGCTGGTGGGCGGCACGATGCTCTATTACAAGGCTTTGCTCGAAGGCCTGGCAGACATGCCGCCGGCCGACCCACAGGTTCGTGCGGAGCTGGAAGAAGAGGCCGCACGCCTTGGCTGGCAAGCCTTGCATGACCAACTGGCGATAATCGACCCCGAATCGGCGGCGCGGATTCATCCCAATGATCCGCAGCGCCTGACCCGGGCGCTGGAAGTCTATCGGGTCAGCGGCCTGAGCATGACCGCCCACAGACTGCGACAATCTGCGCAAAGTACTGAAGCAGCCGCTTCGGGACGGGGACAATTGCCCTATACTGTCGCGAACTTGGCCATTGCCCCGGCAAACCGTCAGGTACTGCATGAGCGTATTGCACAAAGATTCACAATTATGTTGGAACAGGGATTCGTCGACGAGGTCGTAGCTCTGCGTTCTAGAAGTGACCTGCATGCCGGGTTGCCGTCTATACGTGCTGTAGGCTACCGACAGGTCTGGGATCATCTGGATGGCAAGCTGACATTCGCCGAGATGCAGGAGCGCGGCATCATTGCCACGCGCCAATTGGCGAAGCGCCAGTTCACCTGGTTACGCAGCTGGGCTGATTTACACTGGCTGGACAGCCTGGATTGCGACAATCTGCCACGCGCCTTGAAATACCTGGGAACGGTCTCCATATTGAGCTGAGTCCTTGCAATTGCCGTCTATCCTTGGGGGTGGGGCGGTTTTAGTCATCTGTTTTCCGATTTTTTATTATTGATCCTTAAAGGAGTGCGGCACATGTCAAAAGGGCATTCGCTACAAGACCCTTACTTGAATACTTTACGTAAAGAGAAAGTTGGGGTTTCCATCTATCTGGTCAACGGGATCAAGCTGCAAGGTACGATCGAGTCTTTCGACCAGTTCGTCATCCTGCTGAAGAACACCGTCAGCCAAATGGTTTACAAGCACGCTATCTCGACAGTGGTGCCGGTTCGTCCAATTCGCCTGCCTAGCGCATCCGAATCCGAACAGGGTGACGCTGAGCCAGGTAACGCCTGATAGGAGTCTCCTTTGTTCTTTGAGCGCCACGGTGGTGGTGAACGTGCAATTCTCGTTCACTTGGATGGTCAGGACCCTGAGGCGCGCGAAGATCCGCAGGAGTTTCAGGAGTTGGCAATATCGGCCGGCGCCGAGACCGTCGCGTTTGTTAACGTGCCGCGTCATCGGCCAACCGCCAAGTACCTGGTTGGCAGCGGCAAGGTCGAAGAATTACGCGACCTGGTCAAAGCCGAACAGGTCGACCTGGTGATTTTCAATCACATCCTCACACCCAGTCAGGAACGTAACCTCGAACGTGCTTTCGAGTGTCGCGTGATTGACCGCACGGGTCTGATTCTCGATATTTTCGCCCAGCGCGCCCGCACTCACGAAGGCAAGCTCCAGGTAGAACTGGCCCAGCTTGAATATATGAGTACCCGTCTGGTTCGTGGCTGGACTCACCTTGAGCGGCAGAAGGGCGGTATCGGCCTGCGTGGTCCGGGTGAAACCCAGCTCGAAACCGACCGGCGTCTTCTGCGGGTTCGCCTGCGGCAGATCAAGGCCCGGCTGGAGAAAGTTCGCAGCCAGCGTGAGCAGGCCCGTCGCGGGCGCAAGCGTGCCGACATTCCTTCGGTATCGTTGGTGGGCTACACCAACGCCGGCAAGTCCACCTTGTTCAACTCCGTGACCGAGTCCGATGTGTTTGCGGCCAACCAACTGTTCGCCACCCTCGATCCGACCTTGCGCCGGCTCGAACTGGACGATCTTGGTCCGGTCGTGTTGGCCGACACCGTGGGGTTCATTCGTCATCTGCCACACAAACTGGTCGAGGCGTTTCGGGCTACGCTCGAAGAGTCGAGCAACTCCGACCTGTTGTTGCATGTGATCGATGCTCATGAGCCGGAGCGTATGGCTCAGATCGAACAGGTCATGGTGGTGCTCGGCGAGATCGGGGCCCAGGACTTGCCGATACTGGAGGTCTATAACAAACTCGATTTGCTCGAGGGGGTAGATCCGCAGATCCAGCGTGATGCCGACGGCAAGCCGCAGCGGGTCTGGTTGTCGGCTCGTGAAGGGCAAGGGCTGGACCTGCTCAAGCAGGCCATTGCCGAGTTGCTCGGCGAGGATTTGTTTGTAGGCACCTTGCGCTTGCCGCAGCGTTTTGCTCGACTGCGAGCGCAGTTCTTCGAGTTGGGCGCAGTGCAGAAAGAAGATCACGACGAGGAAGGTGTCAGCCTGCTGGCTGTCCGCTTGCCGCGAGTCGAGCTGAATCGACTGGTAAGCCGCGAAGGCATGCAGCCGCTGGAGTTCATCGAGCAACACACTTTGCAATAAAAGCCTGAGAAAGCGGTTGTGCCGCTTGTAGCAGGCATTCTGTAGCATTGGTCGGCGCGCCGTGGGTGCGTCTTTGCTTTATCAGATGGAGAGCGCTATGGCTTGGAATGAGCCGGGTGGCAACTCGAATAATCAGGATCCTTGGGGTGGTAAGCGCCGCAACAATGGCGACCGCAAGGGGCCACCGGATCTCGACGAGGCCTTCCGCAAGCTGCAGGAAAGCCTGAATGGGTTGTTCGGTGGTGGCAAGAAACGTGGTGACGATGGTGGCAGTTCCGGCAAGGGCGGCGGTCTCGGCCTGCTCGGTATCGGTCTGGTCGTGCTGGCGGCCGTGTGGCTGTACAGCGCGGTGTATGTCGTGGACGAGCAGGAGCAGGCCGTGGTGCTGCGCTTCGGCAAGTACTACGAAACCGTCGGCCCGGGCCTGAACATCTACTTCCCGCCGATCGACCGCAAGTACATGGAAAACGTCACGCGCGAGCGTGCCTATACCAAGCAGGGTCAAATGCTGACTGAAGACGAGAACATCGTCGAAGTGCCGCTGACCGTGCAGTACAAGATCAGCAACCTGCAGGACTTCGTGCTGAACGTCGATCAGCCGGAAATCAGCCTGCAGCACGCCACCGACAGTGCGCTGCGCCACGTAGTGGGTTCCACCGCGATGGACCAGGTGCTGACCGAAGGTCGTGAGTTGATGGCCAGCGAAATCAAGGAGCGTCTGCAACGCTTCCTCGATACCTATCGCACCGGTATCACCGTTACCCAGGTGAACGTACAGAGCGCAGCGGCACCGCGTGAAGTGCAGGAAGCCTTCGATGACGTGATCCGCGCCCGTGAAGACGAGCAGCGTTCGCGCAACCAGGCTGAAACCTACGCCAACGGCGTCGTGCCGGAAGCCCGTGGTCAGGCCCAGCGCATCATCGAGGATGCCAACGGTTACCGTGGCGAAGTGGTTTCCCGCGCCAAGGGTGAGGCCGATCGCTTCACCAAGTTGGTGGCCGAATACCGCAAGGCACCTGAAGTGACCCGTGAGCGTCTGTACCTGGACACCATGCAGGAAGTCTTCAGCAATACCAGCAAGGTTCTCGTGACTGGCAACAAGAACGGCCAGAGCAATCTGCTGTACCTGCCGCTGGACAAAATGGTCGAAAGTGGCCGCAGCACCAGTGCTCCGGTGACCGGCGCAGCAGCCAGCAGCAACGAAGCGAATGCGCGTGCGGCAGCTGATCTGCAGCAACAGCAAGCGCGTACCAGGGAGAGTCGCTGATGAGCAATAAATCGCTGATCGCCCTTATCGTTGGCGTCGTCGTGGCGATCGCTGCCTGGAACTGCTTCTACATCGTCGCTCAGACCGAGCGCGCGGTGTTGCTGCAGTTCGGTCGTGTGGTCCAGGCTGACGTTCAGCCGGGCCTGCATGTGAAAGTGCCCTATGTGAACCAGGTGCGTAAGTTCGACGCTCGCCTGATGACCCTGGATGCACCGACCCAGCGTTTCCTGACGCTGGAAAAGAAAGCCGTGATGGTCGATGCCTATGCCAAATGGCGCGTGAAGGATGCGGAGCGTTTCTATACCGCGACTTCCGGCCTCAAGCAGATCGCCGACGAGCGTCTTTCCCGTCGTCTGGAGTCGGGCCTGCGTGACCAGTTCGGCAAGCGCACCCTGCACGAAGTGGTTTCCGGTGAGCGTGATGCGCTGATGGCGGACATTACGGCTTCGCTCAACAAGATGGCCGAGAAAGAACTGGGCATCGAAGTGGTCGATGTCCGGGTCAAGACCATCGACTTGCCGAAGGAAGTGAACCGCAGCGTCTTTGAGCGTATGAGCACCGAGCGTGAGCGTGAAGCGCGTGAGCATCGCGCCAAGGGTAACGAGCTGGCGGAAGGTATTCGTGCCGACGCCGATCGTCAGCGCCGTGTACTGCTGGCCGAAGCCTATCGTGAGTCGGAAGAGATTCGCGGTGATGGTGACGCCCAGGCTGCAGCCATCTACTCCAAGGCCTACGGTCAGGACCAGGAATTCTACGGTTTCTACCGTAGCCTGCGTGCCTATCGTGAAAGCTTCGCGAACAAATCCGACGTCATGGTCCTGGACCCAAGCAGCGACTTTTTCCGTTACCTGGAAAAGGCCAAGCCTTGATGCGACGTTGACCTGAATCGCCCCGCCCGGCGGCTAAAGTGTCTGGCGGGGTGATCCTTTGGGAAAACGAGTGTATGATGCGGCAGCCGGGAAATTCCCGGCTTTTTTGCGTCTGCACGTTTGATTGTGGTTGTTGGTGCAAGACGGCGAGTTGAACGACTCGACAGTTTTTTCGAGGAAAGTGAGTGGCGAAGCCGGTTTCAGGCTTTTCGCCCCGTCGCCCATGCGCGTGGTTTGCACATGGGCCGATCATTTTCTGCTTCACTCAAGGCCCGCCCATAGGCTGGCCGCCTGGATCACAGGGGAATGGCGTAATGGCAACGGTAGACCGCTGGCTGCTGCCAGATGGCATCGAAGAAGTACTGCCACCTGAGGCGGCGCGCATTGAAGTTGCGCGTCGCCAGGTGTTGGATCTGTTCCAGAGCTGGGGTTACGAGTTCGTCGTGACCCCTCATATCGAGTACCTGGAATCCTTGCTGACTGGCGCGGGCCAGGACCTCGATCTGCGTACCTTCAAGGTCATCGACCCGCAATCGGGCCGGCAGATGGGTTTCCGCGCTGACATTACGCCGCAGGTGGCTCGTATCGATGCGCATACCCTGCGTCGCGAAGGTCCGAGCCGCCTGTGTTACGCCGGTAGTGTGCTGCATGCGCAGCCGCGTGCCTTGTCGTCCTCGCGCAGCCCGATCCAGCTGGGTGCCGAGTTGTATGGCGATGCGAGCCCGAGCAGCGACGTGGAAGTCATCAGCCTGATGCTGGCGATGCTGCAACTGGCCGATGTGCCGGATGTGCACATGGATCTGGGGCATGTCGGTATCTACCGTGGCCTGGCCCGCGCGGCCGGTCTCTCCGGCGAAGTGGAACAGCAGCTGTTCGATGCCCTGCAACGCAAGGCCATCGATGAAGTCATTACCTTGACTGAAGGCCTGCCGGCCGACCTGTCCGGCATGCTGCGGGCGCTGGTCGACCTGTGCGGCGGCCGTGAAGTACTGGCTGCAGCCCGCGAACGCCTGGCCAATGCGCCGGCGCCGGTGCTGGCGGCCCTGGACGACCTGTTGGCGATTGCCGAGCGTCTTTCCGTGCGTTTCCCTGAATTGCCGCTGTACTTCGACCTGGGCGAGTTGCGTGGCTACCACTACCACACCGGTGTGGTATTCGCGGTGTTCGTGCCGGGCGTTGGCCAGTCCATTGCCCAGGGCGGTCGTTACGACGACATCGGCGCCGACTTCGGTCGCGCCCGTCCGGCAACCGGCTTCTCTACCGATTTGAAAACCCTGGTGACCCTGGGGCGTGCTGAGATCGAGCTACCGTCTGGCGGTATCTGGATGCCGGACAGTACGGATACAGCCCTCTGGCAGCAGGTTTGCCAGTTGCGCAGTGAGGGTCAGCGCGTGGTTCAGGCCTTGCCTGGACAACCATTGGCCGCCGCCCGTGAAGCGGACTGCGACCGGCAATTGATTCAGCAGAACGGGCTTTGGCAAGTATTGCCGCTGGCTTCTTGAGTTTTCCCGCCGGCCGTTGCCGGCACCAAGTTTGCGCGAATGAGGACAAGTGTTATGGGTAAGAATGTCGTAGTCCTGGGCACCCAGTGGGGTGATGAGGGCAAAGGCAAGATCGTTGATCTGCTGACCGAACATGCTGCCGCCGTAGTGCGCTACCAAGGTGGCCACAACGCTGGCCACACCCTGGTGATCGACGGCGAGAAAACCGTCTTGCACCTGATCCCTTCGGGTGTGCTGCGCGAAGGCGTTCAGTGCCTGATCGGCAACGGCGTGGTGGTTGCGCCGGACGCCTTGCTGCGTGAAATCGTCAAGCTGGAAGAGAAAGGCGTACCGGTGCGTGAGCGCCTGCGTATCAGCCCATCCTGCCCGCTGATCCTGTCCTACCACGTAGCGCTGGACCAGGCGCGTGAAAAGGCCCGCGGTGAGCAGAAGATCGGTACCACCGGTCGCGGCATCGGCCCGGCTTACGAAGACAAGGTCGCTCGTCGCGGCCTGCGTATCGGCGACCTGTTCCACCGCGAGCGTTTCGCCGCGAAGCTGGGCGAGTTGCTGGACTACCACAACTTCGTACTGGTCAATTACTACAAAGAGCCGGCCATCGACTTCCAGAAGACGCTCGACGAGTGCATGGAATACGCCGAGCTGCTCAAGCCGATGATGCTGGACGTGACCGCTGAACTGCACCAGCTGCGTCGCGCGGGCAAGGACATCATGTTCGAAGGTGCCCAGGGCTCGCTGCTGGACATCGACCACGGTACCTATCCGTACGTCACCAGCTCCAACACCACTGCCGGCGGCATCGCCACCGGTTCGGGCGTTGGCCCGATGTACCTGGATTACATCCTCGGTATCACCAAGGCTTACACCACTCGTGTAGGTTCGGGGCCGTTCCCGACCGAACTGTTCGATGACGTGGGCGCTTTCCTGGCCAAGCGTGGCCATGAGTTCGGTGCAACCACCGGCCGTGCCCGCCGTTGCGGCTGGTTCGATGCCGTCATCCTGCGTCGCGCCATCGACGTCAACAGCATCTCGGGCCTGTGCCTGACCAAGCTGGACGTACTGGACGGCCTGGAAACCATCAACATCTGCGTGGGCTACAAAAACCAGGATGGCGCAGTCATCGACGCACCAACCGACGCTGACAGCTATATCGGCCTGGAGCCGGTATACGAGCAGATGCCAGGCTGGAGCGAGTCGACCCTGGGGGCCAAGACCCTGGAAGAGCTGCCGGCCGCTGCCCGTGCCTACATCAAGCGTATCGAAGAGCTGGTCGGCGCGCCGATCGACATTATTTCGACAGGCCCGGACCGCAACGAGACCATCGTTCTGCGTCACCCGTTTGCTTGATAAGCTGTTGATGTAAAAACAAAGGCCCCTTCATAGGGGCCTTTGTCGTTTCTGCCTGCCGAGCGGCACGACCCTTGCTGTGATTTGCTCTTCCAGAGTGCCATCAATTTGATGGCGTTGAAGTAGAGGGATTTCCTGTGTCGGCCGTTCTCTCACTGTTACAAAGCCGTTTGTTGCGGCCTGTGTTCGTTACCCTTGGTATCGCCCTTTTGGTGCAGGTGCTGGTTGCCGTTGCCCTGACCCGGAGCACGGTAACGGCGCTGGAGGCGGATCTGGCCGCTCGTCTGGGCGTCGATAGCCAGAAGCTGTCCGGCGAACTGGAGCAGGCGGCTCGTGAGGTCACCTCGAGCCTGGAAAGCCTTTCCAGCAACACCCGGCAACGCTTGACCGCCGGGCTCTCCTCGCGCCTGGAAGAGGAGCAGGCGCAATTGCGCGCGACGCTGGAGAAGGATCTCAAGGATTCAGCCAACGATATGGCCCAGTTGCTCGCTTCGGTGGCCCCGCGCGCCATGTGGGACAGCGACGTTCCGACCCTCTCCGAGTTCGCCCGGCGCGCCCAGCGCAATCCCAATGTGCTGTTCGTGGTGTACGACGATGCCAATGGCGAGCACCTGACCCGCTATCTGAACCGGGAAAACCCGATCAACAAGGCGCTGCTGGAAAAGGGCAAGGGCGAGCGTGCCCTGGACAAGGTGCTGGACGCGGCCAAGAACGATCCATCGGTCTACTACCTGGAAGCCTCCATCAGTCCTAACGGCGTGGAGATCGGCAAGGTGCTGATGGGGGTTTCCACGGCGTCGGTCGAGGCGGATGTGGCGGCGCTGGACAAGCGTTTCGAGGCCTTGATCGCCAGCAGCGATCAGCTGGTCGGCGATAGCCTCAAGGGCGCTTCGGCGGACAGTTCGGCGGCCATGCGTGCGCGCCTGCAGTCGGCGCAGACCACCGCTTCGGACATGCAGGTCAACACCGCGGGTACCGTGCAGGACGCGGCGGCCACCCTGCGCTGGCGCATCGGCATGGGCCTGGCGCTGGTCGGCTGCGGGGTCTTGCTGTTGCTGGCGGTGGTGCTGGGGCGGCGAGTGGTCAGCAAGCTGCATCTGCTGATCGCCGCGCTAAACGATCTGGCCGCCGGTGAGGGGGATCTGACCAAGCGGGTCCAGCTCAACAGCAATGATGAGATCGGCGACATGGCCTCGGCGGTCAATCGTTTTGTCGACAAGTTGCAGCCGATCGTGCGTGAGGCCGGCGATGTGGCGCAGCGTACTGGCGTCGAAATCGGCGCGATGAGCCTGCGTAATGCTGGGGCGGACGCCGCGGCCGAGGCCCAGCGTGACGAGGTGGCGGAGAGTTTGCGGGCGCTGTCGCAGATGGCTGACGAAGCCCAGGCGGAAAGCCAGGCGATGCAGGCGGCCTTGCAGCAGGTGGTGGAGATCCGTCAGGCGACCGACGAAAACACTCGGACCTCGGCCCAGGTGGGCGGTCTGATCGAGGCACTGGCGGGGCAGGTCGACACGGGGGCCAAGGTCATCGAACGCCTGGCGCAGCAGAGCGAACAGATCGAGGTGGTGTTGACGGTGATTCATGGGATTGCCGAGCAGACCAACCTGCTGGCCTTGAATGCGGCCATTGAAGCGGCGCGGGCCGGGGAAACCGGGCGCGGCTTTGCGGTGGTAGCCGATGAGGTCAGGGCGCTGGCGAGCAAGACGCAAAGCTCTACCGGCGATATCCAGGCGCATATCGGTGCGCTGCAGCAGGGCGCGCGCGAGGCGGTGGCGGCGATCGGCCAGGCTGGAAGGCAGGCCAGCGAAGGGTTGCTGGTGTTGCGCGACAGTGCGCGGTTGCAACAAACGGTGCAGTCGTCGGTGGAGCAGGTGCACGCGGCGATTGGCCTGGCGACCCAGGCGGCTGCCCATCAGGCTCAGGGCGCGCAAGCGGTGCGCGGCCGGGTCGAGACCATCCATGCCCAGGCCGAGCGGGCAGCTCAGGCTGTGGTGGAGACCACGGCCAGCGGCAAGGTACTGGATAGCCTGGCAGCCCAACTGAAGGCCAGCCTGGGGCAGTTCCGGGCTTGAGTGTTCACGAGGCTTGAATGCTCGGGGCGGGGCTCCTACAGAAAGCTTTCTGTAGGAGTGGGCTCAGCGGCTCAGATACATCCGTGTCGTCAGCAGATAGACCGGTAGTCCCGATACCAAGATCAACAGCGCCGCATAAGGCGCTGCGGCGGCAAACTCCACATTCGCCGTGTGCGCCCAGACTTCCGTTGCCAGTGTATTCAGTCCGGTCGGGCTGAGTAGCAGGGTGGCCGTCAGCTCCTTCATGGCATCGAGGAATACCAAGGCAAAGGCGGCGCCCAAAGCCGGAAAAATGATTGGCAGGGTCACGCGGCAGAAGGCCGTGAATGAGGAGGCGCCCAGGGTGCGGGCGGCTTCCTCGAGTTGCGGCGCCGCCTTGTTCAGGGCGGTGCGGATCGGTGCCTGCGCCAGGGGCAGGAACAGCAGGGCGTAGGCGATCAGCAACAGGGCTGAGGTCTGATACAGCGCTGGCACGTAGTGCAGGGCAAAGAACACCAGCGTCAGGGCGATCACCAAGCCTGGCAGGGCGTGCAGCAGGTAAGGCAGGCGTTCGGCCCAGAGTGCCAGGCGGCCCTTGTGGCGCACCACCAGCAGTCCGACCGGTACCGCCAGCACCAGGCACAGCGCCGCGCCACCCAACGATAGCGCCAGGGAGGAGAGCAGGGCTTCGCTGATGGCGGCCACCGGGAAAGCGGCTGATGAGCCGACGGCCAGCCAGTACGCCAGCATGCCCAGCGGAATGCCGCTGCCGATCAGGGTCAGCAGCGCGCAGTACAGTTGTCCGCCAATTGCCCACTTGCCGAGGCGCACCTGCTCGGCATGTCGCGCCGCGCCCTGGCCGGTTCGTACATGGCGGCCTTTGCCGCGAACCCGCAACTCCAGCCACAGCAGGGCCAGGCACAGCGCTAGCAGCACGGCGGAAAGCATCGCCGCGTTGGCATTGCTGAACTCCAGTTCGAACTGTTGGTAGATCGCGGTGGTGAAGGTTTGCAGGCCGATAATCGACAGTGCACCGAACTCCACCAGCATGTGCAGGGCGATCAGTAGCGAGCCGGCCAGCAGCGACGGCCAGAGCAGGGGCAGGGTGATCCGGAAGAAAACGCCCCAGCGATTCTGCCCGAGGGTGCGGGCCGATTCCTCCAGGGAGGGGTCGAGATTGCGCAGGGTAGCCGCCACAGGCAGGAATACCAGCGGGTACTTGGACAGGCTCATGACCAGGATGGCCCCACCCAGGCCTTCGAAGCTGGAGCTGAGGGAGACCCAGGTGAAGCTGCTGACAAAGGCCGGTACGGCAAAGGGCAGGCACAAGATCACGCCCCAGAGGCGTCGCCCCGGCAAGTCGCTGCGTTCCAGCAGCCAGGCCAGGGACAGGCCAACGATAGCGCAGGTAACGGTCACGCCAATGAGCAATAGCAGGGTGTTGCGCAGCAGGCCGAATACATAGGGGCGCCACAGCAGGTGCAGGGCTTCGGCCCAGCCAGCCTGCCAGGCCTTGAGCCCGACATAGAGCAATGGCAGCAGGCTGAGCCCGACCAGCAACAGAACCGGTAGCAGCAGCCAGATCGATGGCCCCTTGCGCCTCGGTATGCAGTTCGTGCGCGAGGCGGGGGCGGGCAGCGATCGGCTCATCAGTTCAGGCCGACTTCGCGTTCCAGTTCCAGGGCTTCTTCGGCGTTGCCGAGGTCGGCCGGGGTGACTTTCGGCGCTTGCAGTTCACTGAACGGCTTGAGGCCTCGATCCGACTCCAGGCCTTTGCGCAGCGGATATTCTGCGGTGGTCTGGGTGATTACGCGCTGGCCTTCTTCGCTGGCCATATAGGCGAGGAATTGCTGGGCTTCTTTGGGGTGTTTGCTGGACTTGAGTACCGCGGCGCTGGATACGGTGATCAATCCGCCGGCATCGCCGCCGGTGAAATAGTGCAGCTTCGAGTCAAGCTGGCCTTTCTCCCGTTGCAGGGCGAACCAGTAGTAGTTGTTCACCAGCACGGTGGCGACTTCGCCGTTTTCCACGGCCTTCAAGGCCACCATATTATTGCTGTAGGTCTTGCCGAAAGCGCGCAGGCCGGTCAGCCATTCTTCGGCGGCGTCCATCCCGTGCAGCTTGATGATTGCCACGGCCTGTTCCTGAAATGCACCGCTGGTGGGGACGAAGCCTACCTTGCCTTGCCATTGTGGCTGGGAGAACTCCATCACTGATGCAGGCAGGTCTTTTTCGTCGATCAGCTTCGGGTTGAACGCTACCACGCGAACTCGGGCGGTAATGCCGATCCAGGTGCCGTTACCGGCGACGTAGTCCTTGGGCAGGACTTCAAGGGTCGCAGCGTCGGTCTTGGCCAGCAGGCCTTGCTCGCCGAGTTTGTTCAGGGGCGGCGATTCTTCGGTGTAGATCACGTCGGCGGGGGAGCGCTCGCCTTCTTCCACGATCTGGCTGGCGAGCTGGTTGCTGCTGCCCTTGCGCACATTGACGTGAATGCCGGTCTTGGCCTCGAAAGCCTTGGCGATGGCGTCGCCGACTTCCTTGTGCTGGCCGTTGTACAGCGTCAGGGAAACCGGATCGGCTGCTTGAGTGAATGGAGATGCCAGGGCCAGGCCCAGCAAAGTGATGGTCAAGCCACGCAGAAGGGATGTTGGAAGGGGGATGTTTCTAAACATCATTCGCAGGGTTCCTCACTGTGGTGCCGCAAAAACTTGTAACAATCATAAACGATATTGTTTCTCATGTGCGGCTTGGCGGGCTGGATAGTCCTGGAGGAGGGGCGCTTGGGCGGGGGAAATGATTGTTGTGGGCTAGAAACGCAAAAACCCGCTTTCGCGGGTTTTTGTGAGGCTTCACAGCTATGCTGTGAAACTTGAATGTGGTGCCCAGAAGAAGACTCGAACTTCCACGGCCTTGCGGCCACCAGCACCTGAAGCTGGCGTGTCTACCAATTTCACCATCTGGGCAGTATCAGCAGCGTTGCCGCTGTTGATGGGGCGAACTATACGGAGCGCCTTTGAATCTGTAAAGCCCTGTTTTGACTTAGATTCAATAAATCAAACACTTAGAATGCAAAAACCCGCTTTCGCGGGTTTTTGGAGGAGCCTGAAGATTCAAGCGATCTACAGCTCTGAATTGGTGCCCAGAAGAAGACTCGAACTTCCACGGCCTTGCGGCCACCAGCACCTGAAGCTGGCGTGTCTACCAATTTCACCATCTGGGCAGTATCGGCAACGTCTCCGTCGTCGATGGCGCGCACTATACGGACCACCTTTTGAGCTGTAAACCCCTGATCTTGAAAATATTGAAAAAAATTCGCCGACGGCTTTTGCAGGATGGTTCTGAAGCCTCTAAAGGACTTTTCGGAGCCTGTCTTAGCCTGAAATTTCCCGTTTCAATACGCGTATGCCAAACTAACCCGCATATAGACAAGGTGAAATTTATCTAATGGCCGATTGGCAGTCCCTCGATCCCGAGGCCGCTCGTGAAGCGGAAAAATATGAAAACCCTATCCCTAGCCGCGAACTGATCCTTCAGCACCTTGCTGATCGGGGTTCGCCTGCTAACCGCGAACAGTTGGTCGAAGAGTTTGGTCTGACCACAGAAGACCAGATCGAAGCCCTGCGCCGCCGCCTGCGCGCCATGGAGCGCGATGCCCAACTGATCTACACCCGTCGCGGCACTTATGCGCCGGTGGACAAGCTCGACCTGATCCTCGGCCGCATCAGCGGTCACCGTGACGGCTTCGGCTTCCTGGTTCCCGATGACGGCAGCGACGACCTGTTCATGAGCCCGGCGCAGATGCGCCTGGTGTTCGATGGCGACCGTGCACTGGCCCGGGTTTCCGGTCTGGATCGCCGCGGTCGCCGCGAAGGCATGATCGTCGAAGTAGTGTCCCGTGCCCACGAGAGCATCGTCGGCCGTTATTTCGAAGAAGGCGGAATCGGTTTTGTGGTGGCGGACAACCCGAAGATCCAGCAGGAAGTGCTGGTGACCCCGGGTCGCAATGCCGGCGCCAAGATCGGCCAGTTCGTCGAGGTGAAGATCACCCACTGGCCGACTCCGCGCTTCCAGCCGCAAGGCGACGTGGTCGAGGTCGTGGGCAACTACATGGCCCCGGGCATGGAAATCGATGTTGCCTTGCGCACCTACGATATTCCTCACGTCTGGCCCGAGGCGGTGCTGAAGGAAGCCGGCAAGCTCAAGCCGGAAGTCGAAGAGAAGGACAAAGAGAAGCGCATCGACCTGCGTGATCTGCCGTTCGTCACCATCGACGGCGAAGACGCTCGCGACTTCGACGATGCGGTCTATTGCGAAGCCAAGCCTGGCAAGCTGCGCCTGTTCGGCGGTGGCTGGAAGCTGTACGTGGCGATTGCCGACGTTTCCAGTTACGTGAAGATCGGTTCGGCGCTGGATGCCGAGGCTCAGGTGCGCGGCAACTCGGTGTATTTCCCCGAGCGCGTGGTGCCGATGCTGCCGGAACAGCTGTCCAACGGCCTGTGCTCGCTGAACCCGAAAGTCGATCGTCTGGCCATGGTGTGCGAGATGACCATCTCCAAATCCGGCGAGATGACCGACTATCAGTTCTACGAAGCGGTGATCCATTCCAAGGCGCGCCTGACCTACAACAAGGTCAGCACTATCCTCGAGCAGCCGAAAACCAGCGAGGCTAAGCAGCTGCGTGGCGAATACGCCGATGTCGTGCCGCACCTCAAGCAGCTTTATGCGCTGTACAAGGTTCTGCTCGGTGCCCGTCATACCCGTGGCGCCATCGACTTCGAGACCCAGGAAACCCGGATCATCTTCGGCTCCGAGCGCAAGATCGCCGAAATTCGTCCGACTACCCGTAACGATGCGCACAAGCTGATCGAGGAATGCATGCTGGCGGCCAACGTGGCCACCGCCGAATTCCTCAAGAAGCACGAAATCCCCGCGCTCTATCGCGTTCACGACGGTCCGCCGCCAGAGCGCCTGGAAAAACTGCGCGCCTTCCTCGGCGAGCTAGGCCTGTCCCTGCATAAAGGCAAGGACGGCCCGACGCCGAAGGACTACCAGGCCCTGCTGGAAAGCATCAAGGATCGTCCGGACTTCCATCTGATCCAGACCGTGATGCTGCGCTCCTTGAGCCAGGCGGTGTACAGCGCTGACAATCAGGGCCACTTCGGCCTGAACTACGAAGCCTATACCCACTTCACCTCGCCGATTCGCCGTTACCCGGACCTGCTGACGCATCGGGCGATTCGCAGTGTCATCCATTCCAAGCAGAACACGCCTCATGTGCGTCGTGCCGGTGCGATGAGCATTCCGAAGGCGCGCATCTATCCCTACGACGAGGCGATTCTCGAGCAGCTTGGCGAGCAGTGCTCGATGAGCGAGCGGCGTGCCGACGAAGCGACCCGCGACGTGGTGAACTGGCTCAAGTGCGAATACATGAAAGACCGCGTGGGCGAGGCCTTCCCGGGCGTGATCACTGCTGTGACCGGTTTTGGCCTGTTCGTCGAACTGACCGATATCTATGTCGAAGGTCTGGTGCATGTCACGGCGCTGCCGGGCGACTACTACCACTTCGATCCCGTGCATCACCGCCTCGCCGGTGAGCGTACCGGCCGCAGCTTCCGCCTGGGTGACAGCGTGGAAGTGCGGGTCATGCGCGTCGATCTGGACGAGCGCAAGATCGACTTCGAGATGGCGGAAAAAACCATCAGCGCACCGATCGGTCGCAAAAAGCGTGGCGCTGTCGATGCGCCTCCGGCCAAGACGGCTGCCGAGCCTGCCCCAGCCAAGGCCGGGCGTCGTGGTCCGGCCAAGGAGAAGCCGGTCGAGGCCTACCGCTCCAGCGATGCGGCGGCGAAAAACGCCGAAGTGCGCAAGAGTCGTGAGATGAAGCAGGCGCTGCTGGCCGAAGCCAAGAGCGGCGGTAAAGCGGCGTCTGGGGGAAAGTCCGGAAAGCCGGCGTCCAGCAAACCGAGCAAACATCGTAAAGGTCCGCCGAAAGCGGGCGCAGGTCCTGCGGCGAAAAGCGGCGGGGCACGTAAACCCAAGGCCAAGTCATGAGTCAGTTGGAAAAGATCTACGGCGTGCACGCTGTAGAAGCATTGCTGCGTCACCACCCCAAGCGCGTCAAGCAGATCTGGCTGGCCGAAGGCCGTAGCGATCCGCGCGTGCAGGTGCTGGTGGACCTGGCCGGGCAGAATCGCGTGGCGGTCGGTCAGGCCGAGCGTCGCGAAATGGACGCCTGGGTCGAAGGCGTTCACCAGGGCGTCGTGGCTGAAGTGAGCCCGAGCCAGGTCTGGGGCGAGGCGATGCTCGATGAGTTGCTTGACCGTACCGAGGGTGCGCCGCTGCTGCTCGTGCTGGACGGTGTGACCGATCCGCACAACCTCGGCGCCTGCCTGCGTACCGCCGATGCGGCCGGTGCGCTGGCGGTGTTGGTGCCGAAAGATAAATCGGCGACCCTGACCCCGACCGTGCGTAAAGTGGCATGCGGCGCCGCGGAAGTGATTCCGCTGGTGGCCGTGACCAACCTGGCGCGCACCCTGGAAAAGCTCCAGCAGCGCGGCCTGTGGGTTGTCGGCACAGCTGGCGAAGCCGAGCAGGAACTGTATGACCAGGACCTGACCGGGCCGACCATCCTGATCATGGGCGCCGAAGGCAAGGGTATGCGTCGCCTCACCCGCGAGCATTGCGATTTCCTGGTGCGCCTGCCGATGGCCGGTAGCGTCAGCAGTCTCAACGTTTCGGTGGCTACCGGCGTATGCCTGTTCGAAGCCACGCGCCAGCGTGCGGCCAAGGCCAAGGCTGCCGCCAAAAAAGCCTGATCCAATCTATCGGTAGGAGCGAGCTTGCTCGCGATGCGGTGTGTCAGATGTGCCGCTATCGCGAGCAAGCTCGCTCCTACAGGTTTATGGGTCGGCACTGATTGTTCAAATAATCACCAATTGCCTTGCGCCGCTGTTCCCCCTTCTCTACAATTGCGCCCCTTGCCGTTGCGGCAGGCGCATATGTGCCTATCTCTGAGGCAAGACACACAAGTGTCATTCACTCCTTGTCTGACCGCTTTTGAGCGGCAGGCTACAACCCGTAAGGAGCATTCATGCGTCATTACGAAATCATCTTTCTGGTCCACCCTGACCAGAGCGAGCAAGTCGGCGGCATGGTTGAGCGTTACACCAAGCTGATCGAAGAAGACGGCGGCAAAATCCACCGTCTGGAAGACTGGGGCCGTCGTCAACTGGCCTACGCAATCAACAATGTTCACAAGGCTCACTACGTGATGCTGAACGTTGAGTGCACCGGTAAAGCCCTGGCTGAGCTGGAAGACAACTTCCGTTACAACGATGCTGTGATCCGTAACCTGGTCATCCGTCGCGAAGAAGCCATCACTGGCCAATCCGAGATGCTCAAGGCTGAAGAGAACCGCAGTGAGCGCCGTGAGCGTCGTGACCGTCCTGAGCATTCTGACAGCGCCGATGGCGATGACAGCGATAACAGCGACGCCAGCGATAACGCTGACGAGTAATCCACGGACCTTTTGAGGAGCCAATTACATGGCACGTTTCTTCCGTCGTCGTAAATTCTGCCGCTTCACCGCTGAAGACGTGAAAGAGATCGATTACAAAGATCTCAACACTCTGAAAGCCTACGTATCCGAGACCGGCAAAATCGTTCCAAGC